>Ga0163150_10000049_pt1 | contig 204656 bp, 176 predicted proteins | sample OliLakLV19P2IB_FD_148628 | JGI IMG/M metagenome (GOLD analysis project Ga0163150, IMG submission 148628) | Freshwater microbial mat bacterial communities from Lake Vanda, McMurdo Dry Valleys, Antarctica - Oligotrophic Lake LV.19.P2.IB | ecosystem: Environmental > Aquatic > Freshwater > Lake >... | reverse complement strand
CGCAGCATGGCGAGGCCGGCCGAGGACGCGAGCGTCTGGCTGGTGCACACCATCGCGCTGCGGGCGATCGCCATCGAGCGCGCGCTCGCGTGCGCTCCTGCCTGCGTCCGCTGGCTCGAGAACATGGCGAGGTCTCGTAGCGCACCAGCCATCATCCCGGCTACTGGCGCCAACATCTCGATTGAATGCCGGCAGACGCGTCGATACACACCACGCAACCACCTGATGCTGTCTTACCTCTATCCGCTGAGCCGGGTCCCGCGCGTGCTCGACGAGGTCACGACGATCCGGCCGCGAACGGAGATCGAGCCGCGCCGGCTCGGGCTCGATCCTGCGGCGGTCGACTCGGTGTGGGAGGCGGTGCGCAACCTGTACGCGAGCGGCACGCACCCCGCGATCGCCCTCTGCGTCCGGCACCGCGGCGCCGTCGTGCTTGATCGCGCAATCGGCTACGCACGCGGCAACTCGCCCGACGATCCGCCCGACGCGCCGAAGACGCTCGTCACGCCCGACACGCCCTTCTGCCTGCTGTCGGCATCGAAGCCGGTGACGGCGATGGTGATCCACCTGCTCGACGAGCGGAACCTGCTGCGGCTCGACGATCCGGTCGCGGAGTACATCCCGGAGTTCGCGCGGCACGGGAAAGAGACGATCTCGCTGCGCCACATCCTGGCGCACCGGGCAGGCGTGCCGAACCCGCCCGAAGAGACCATGGATCCCGACCTGCTCGAGCAGCCGGAGAAGATCGTCGCGCTGCTGTGCGACCAGAAGCCGCTCTGGCGTCCCGGCACGCGCCTCGCCTACCACGCGGTCACGACCGGCTTCCTGCTCGGCGAGGTGGTACGGCGCGTGACCGGACAGGACATCCGCACCTTCCTGCGCGAGAACGTCCTGGCACCGCTCGGCTTCCGCTGGATGAATTACGGCGTCGCGCGCGAGGACATCGGCCAGGTGGCGGTGAACGCCTTCACCGGAACGCTGCCGGTGCCGCCGATCTCGACCATCTTCCAGCGTGCGCTCGGCCTGCCGATCAAGCGCATCGTCGAGCTCAGCAACGACCCGCGCTTCCTGCGCAGCGTGTTCCCGTCGGCGAACGTGGTCTCGACCGCGAACGAGGCCTCGCTGTTCTTCGAGCTGCTGCGCCGCGACGGCGAGATGAACGGCGTGCGCATCTTCGAGCGCCGCACGGTGCAGCGCGCGACCGCCGAGCAATCCTACCTCGAGCCGGACTTCACGCTGGTGCTGCCGTTCCGCTACAGCCTCGGCTTCATGCTCGGGGCCGACTGGTTCAGCTTGTACGGCCCCTTCACCGCGCGCGCCTTCGGCCATATCGGCTTCACCAACGTGATCTGCTGGGCCGACCCCGACCGTGACGTCTCGGCAGCGCTGCTGACCAGCGGCAAACCGCTGATCTACCCGCAGATCTACTACATCTTCGAGGTGCTGCGCCGGATCGGCAACGCGTTCCCACGCACCGGTCGCAACGGCGACTGCTGAGCCTGCGACGACCCGGCGCGACCGGACTTTTACCGAATCATCACCGTTTGGTTGCGACTGGGGACGTCGAGCGCGCTAGCCATACCTCCGTTGGCGTCGGCCGTCCGTCGACGACGATCCGCTTCGGATCGCGCCGCCAGGCAACCGCATCGTGCCGCGGATCGCCGCTGCGGCGCGTGCAACCGGGGTCACGGAATGACCGCCTGACGGAATGACCGCCTGAATGCCCGGATGACCGGCCGGAGCGCCGGGTGCGGCGGCAATCCCGCCCGGACGCGACGAACCGCGCTTGAGCGCCGGACCCGAGCTGGCGCATAGTCCGGCGCATGAGCCACCGCACCGGATCATGCACCTCGGCCCTCGTTCTCTGCGCCGTGACGCTCGTGCTCGCGACCGCAGCCGGCGCGGCCTGCCGCGTGGGCAGCGCCGCGCTCGCCGACGAGCGTGCGCTCGCCGACCTCCGCGCGTCGCTCGACGAGTCGTGTCCCTGCGCTGCGTACGACGGCAGCCCTGGCCGGAACCGGCGCGACTACCGGATCTGCGCGGGCGATGTCCTGGACGCGGCCCGGGCGAGCGACGCGTTGCGCGACGACTGCGTCGCGACGGCGCGCGACCTGATCGACGGCTCGACCTGCGGCACCCGCGGCGTGGCCTGTGCGACGCTCGCCGGCACCAGGTCGCCCCGGGCGACCTGCCGGGTCACCAGCGCGTCGGCGTGCCGCTCGCTCACGCCGCGCCGCACGCGGCTGCCCGAGCTCGGCGGTCTCGCCTCGGCGACCCCGCCGGTGAGCCCGTTCGTTCTGGGCGGCGCCACGCGCAAAGTCTGTAGCGAAGAGACGTACTGCGCCGACGTCGTCGAGTGGACGGCGGGTACCTGCGTCGACACGCGGCAGAACGGGCCGTACGGCGCCGGCTTCCGCGATGTCCGCCTGGTCAAACCGTCCGCGAACGATCCCAGCCAGGAGCGCGTGCTCGACGCGGTGGTCTGGTACCCGACGACGCCAGGTGCGAGCCCGATCGAGGTCGGCTCGCGTGCGGTGCGCGACGCCCCGGTCGACCTCTCGGGCGGACCGTACCCGGTGCTGCTGTTCAGCCACGGCTCGTGCGGCTTCGAGCGCCAGAGCCTATTCTTGACACCGTGGCTCGCGACGCAGGGCTTCATCGTGGTCGCGACGCCACATCCTGGCAACACGCTGTTCGAGTTCCCGGACTGCCGCACGGGCAGCGCGCAGGCGGCCTCCGCGGTGGAGCGCCCGCGCGACATCATCTTCGCCCTCGACTACATCCTCGCCGCGGACCGCGACGCGTCGTCGCCGTTCTTCGGCGCAATCGACGAGAGTCGCCTCGGCATGAGCGGGCACTCGTTCGGCGGGCTCACGACCTACTTGACGACCGCGCTCGACGATCGCTTCACGGTGGCGCTGCCGATGGCCGCCGCGACGGGCCCGAACTCGGTGCTGCACATCCCGTCACTCACCATGTACGGCGAGGTCGACTCGGTGGTGAACAACCCGGGCATCTTCGCCGCATACGAGCGCTCGGACGGACCCAAGCGCCTGGTCGGCATCGAGGATGCCGGGCACTACGCCTTCTCCGACAGCTGCTTCCCGAGCGCCGATTGCAACCCGCCCACCACCCTCACCCAGGACGAGGCGCACGAGCGCGTGAAGCGCTGGGTGCTGCCGTTCCTCAAGGTCTACCTCGCCGGCGACCGGAGCTTCACGCCGTTCCTGACGACGCCCCCACCACCCGGCGTCGTGGTGACCGCGGAGTAGCGCCGCCGCGGGCCACACCAAACGGGTGGCGGCTGTCCGCCCTTTGGTTTCACAAACGCGCTTGTGCGCCCAGGGCACGACCGCCATGATCGGGATCGGTAACGCCACCGTCTGGCGCCGGTAGCCCTCGCGACGACCCGCACGCACGGTCGGCGTGATCGGCCAAGGCATCCGTGCTCGGGGGGATCATGGTCGATTGGAGCGTCGAGAACGTCCTGCACCTGCTGTCGCGCGCCGGCTTCGGCGCCAAGTACAGGGAGGTCAACACCTGGGTCAGGCGCGGCCAGGCGCTGACCGTCGAGTTCTTCGTCGGCCAGAAGGGCTTGAACGCCAAGGGGCCGGGCTTTCCCGACAACGACCCCGCCAACACGGCGAAGCTGCAGACCTGGTGGGCGAAGCGGATGGCGACGCAGAACGCGCGCCGCCTGCAGGAGAAGATGATCCTGTTCTGGCACGACCACTTCGCGACCCAGATGTCGGTCGTCAAGAACGGCCGGCAGATGTCCTACCAGAACCGGACCTTCCGCCTGCACGGGCTGGGCTCCTTCAAGACGCTCGTCCACCAGGTGACGCGCGACGCGGCCATGCTGGAGATGCTCGACGGCCGCCTGAACAGCAAGAACAACAAGAACGAGAACTACGGGCGCGAGCTGATGGAGCTGCTCGTGCTCGGCGTCTTCGACCTCGACGGCAACGAGAACTACACCCAGACCGACGTCGAGCAGCTGACCAGCTGCTGCACCGGCTACCAGATCGACTTCGCGACCGACCTCGGCTTCTTCAACCCATCGCGCTTCGACAACGGCAACAAGACGCTCTTCGACGGCAAGAGCTTCGAGGCCACCGGCAACATCGGCTTCGAGGACGCGAGTGGCGCGCTGCTGCCGCCCGAGCGCAACGCAATCGACATCCTGTTCTCGCACCGCGACACCGACGGCGAGCTGACGATGCCGCGCTTCCTCGGCAAGAAGCTCTGGGAGTACTTCGCCTACCCGAACCCGTCGAAGGCGCTGATCGACGAGATCGTGGCCCCGTTCATCGCCGGCGGCTTCGTGATCAAGGACCTGCTGCGCGCCATGCTCCTGCATGACGAGTTCTACTCGGAGCAGGCCAAGACGAGCTCGGTGAAGAATCCGGTCGAGTTCGCGCTGAGCGCGATGCGCGCCTGCAGGGCGAGCAGCAACTACAGCCAGATCCCGCTCTACCTCGAGGAGATGGGGATGGATCTGCTCAACCCGCCGAGCGTCAACGGCTGGAGCAACGGCCTGTCCTGGCTCTCGACCGGCCAGTTCCTGAACCGCTTCGACTTCGCGCAGACCCTGGCCGCGGGCCGCGACATCAAGCTCGTCAAGCTGTCGCCGAAACAGATCTTCGACGACGACGCGACCAGCGCCGATCAGGTCGTCGACGAGCTGTTGGCGCTGTTCGGCATCGAGGCACGAGTACCGGTGGGCGCGCGCCAGGCGCTGATCGACTACGTGAACGACCCGGCGCCGCCGGTGAGCTTCAAGGACGTCGCGGTGATGGAGAAGAAGGTCCGCGGCGTGATCGCTCTGATCCTGCAGCTTCCCGAGTTCCACATCCACTGAGGCGACGAGGACGACGATGGCAATCTCGAGAAGACAGTTCCTGTCGCGCGGCGCGCTCACCGCCGCAGCGCTCGGCGTGCCCCATCCCTTCCAGCGCGCGCTGCTCGGCGCGGCCACCGCGCACGCGGCACCGGCCGGCGCGATCCTCCTGCTGGTCCAGCTCGAGGGTGGCAACGACGGTCTCAACACGGTGATCCCGATCGACAACGCCCCGGGCTTCAACCAGCGGACGCTCTACGACAACGCGCGGCCGACCCTCGGCGTGTCCGTCGCCGACCTGCTCGACACCGAGATCGCCGCCGACCCGGTGAAGGGCAACCGCCTGGCGCTCCATCCGTCGCTGGCGCCGCTGCACGACCTCTACGCCGACGGCAATGTCGCGGTGCTGAACGGCATCTCGTACCCGAATCAGAGCCTGTCGCACTTCCGCTCCGAGGACATCTGGTACAGCGCCAACCCGACCGGTGCCTTCAGCAACGGCTGGTTCGGGCGCTACCTCGACGCCGCCACCACGCCGTCCGAGCTGATCACGGTCGATCTCGACAAGACGCTGAACCCGACCTTCTTCAGCGTCGACTCGAACGTGCTCGCGGTCGCGAGCCTGGCCGAGTTCGAGCTCAGCGACGACCCGCTCTACCCCGACCTGGCGGCCAAGAAAGCAGCACTTCAGGCGGCCTACGCGGTCGAAGCCGACCCGCTCGAGACCAGCGGTACGCAGCACTCGGTCGGCAACTCCGGCGACGTGCTGCTGAGCTCGCTCGACGCGTACCAGGCGATCGACACCAGCTGGTCGTCGAACCTGAACGGCAAGCCCGGCCGCTTCGCGCGCCGGCTGAAGGACGTTTCGTCGATCCTGCGCAACGACGCCCTGAGCACGCCCGTCGGCGCACGCTTCTTCCACGTCCGCCTCGGCGGCTTCGACACACACAGCAACCAGGGCTCGCTCGCCGGCCGTCAGCCCGACCTGTTCAACGAGCTCAGCGTCGGGCTCAAGGCGTTCTACGAGGATGCCGTCGACCTCGGCATCGCCGACAAGGTGTTGATCCTGACCTTCTCCGAGTTCGGCCGGCGCGTCGCACAGAACGGCGGCGGCGGCACCGACCACGGCGAAGCGTCGGTCCTGTTCGCGATCGGCGACGCCGTCCAGGGCGGGGTGTACGGCACCGTGCCGGCGCTCAACGACCTCAACAAGGGCAACCTGAAGGTCCACACCGACTTCCGCCAGGTCTACGCGACGGTGATCGACAAGTGGCTGGCGACGCCGGGCACGCACGTCCCGCTGCTGCCGGGCGGGCCGTTCACGACGCTCGGCTTCTTGACGTAGGCGTCAGGGTTCCGAGCGTTCGCTGCCGATCCTGCGCAGGATCTGGAGGTCGCTCCAGTCCCAGGCGCGCTCGGGGCGCTCGTCGATGCTCACGGGAGTGCCGTTCCAGGCCCACACGTCCCACGTGGTGGCAGCGCGGAAGTGCGCGAACAGGCTCCATGCGGCGAGCAAGGCGACGATCGCGAGGTTGGCCACCCTGGCCCGCGGCAAGGACTCGACGATGGCCAGGACGGCTGGCATCGCGAAGTACGCGAGCAGCGGCAGCACGTCCGTCGTGAACCGCGGCCCGAACGAGTGACCCGCCCACCACTGGCCCGCGAGCGAGATCGCGACGAAGTACGCGCCCAGCACGACCAACACGGCGATGTCGAGCGCGTCGATCGTCCGCCGCCGTACCTGGACGATCATTCCCACCAGCGCCAGCAGCAGGATCGGCGAGAAGACGAACAGGCCGCGGTTCGGGCTGACGAGGTGCCCGGCGAGCACCAGGCCGGCGAGCACGGCCGCGGTGACGAGATCGCGCGACGCATTCGAGCGCGGGCGGAGAATTGCTCAGCGCGGCCACCATGCCGATCCCCCGATCGTCGCGTGCCGAGCTCAAGCCAGCAGCAGGTGCAGCAGCGCGAGCAGCAGCCCGATCAGCCCGCCGACCACCGCGCCGTTCAGCCGCACGAACTGCAGATCGCCGCCGACACGGTCCTCGATCTGCTGCACCAGCTTGCCGGTCTCGAGCGCTTCGAGGTTCTCGCGCACCGTGAGCCCGATCTGGTCGTGGTGGCGCTCCAGCAGGTCGATGGCGGTCGAGCGCACCCAGGCGTCGAGGGTCTCGCGGCGTGCGGGGTCGGACAGCACGCGCACGATGCCGTCGCGCATCTGCCGGTCGAGGAACGTCGAGAGCTGGCCCTCGGGGTCGGCGAGCTCCCGGTCGAGCTGGTCGCGCAGCCGGGCGAGCGCTTCGGCGATGATCGGCCGCAGCTCCATACTCTCGAGCAACGCCCTGCGGACGCGCGCGACCTGCAGGCTCGCCTCGGGATCACCCGCGGCGAGGCGCTCGGCGAAGCGGCCGAGCGTGGCCAGCGCCGCGCGCCGCAGCGGGTGCTCGGGGTCGCTCGCCGCGAGGCGCAGCTCGGAGGAGGCATACGCGCAGGCCGCGTCGACGATCTTGCGCTGCACCACCTGACGGCGCAGGAAGAACGGCACCACGCGCTTGCCGCTCTCGCGCAGCTTGGTAGCCGAGCGCTGGATCCACCACTCGAGCTCCTCCGCTGTCGCCGGACGGTCGGCGAGGTTGGCCAGCGACAGCGCGACCGACTGCACCACCGCACCGGCGCTCTCGCTCTTGACGGCGCGTGCAAGCAGGCGGGCGATGGTCTCGTTCGAGGGCAGATCCTGGAGCTGGTGGCGGATCGTGCGCTCGACGAACTCGTGCACCTGCGCCTCGCCGAGCGTGCGTCCGAGCGCGCGCAGCAGATCACGCACCGGGCTGCCGAGGCGCGCGACGTGCGCCGGGTCGTCGAGCCACTCGAGCAGCAGCGCGCTCGGTGCGATGCGCGTCAGCCGCGCGCCGATCACGTCGGGCGACAGCCACTCGTTCTGCACCATCGAGACGATGCTCTCGATGATCTTCTCGCGCCGGTGCGGGATGATCGCGGTGTGCGGGATCGGGATGCCGAGCGGGTGGCGGAACAGGGCCGTCACCGCGAACCAGTCGGCGAGGCCGCCCACCAGTGCGGCCTCGAAGCCGGCGGCGACGATCGAGAGCCAGGTCTCGCCGGCGAACGGCCCGACGGCGAGACCGACGCGCGAGAGCACGGCACCCGCCACCGCGACCACGAGGGAGATCGAACCGATTCGATTGCGCCGCGCCACGAAGGCAAACTGTAGCCGTTGCGGGCCTGCGGGGAAGGCCGGGCCGGATTCGACACCCGCGCCGCCCCGGGTATAGGAGGAGTCATGTCGTCACGACTCTTCCGGAGCGTATCTGCGATCGCCGTGGCGGGCCTGCTTGCGGCCCCGGCGCGAGCCGACGAGCCGCAGCCACCGCCGTCGATCGTGGTCAACGGCGAGGCCGTGGTGCAGGCCACCCCCGACCGCGCTTACGTCACGGTGTCGGTCGAATCGCGCGACAAGAATCCGTCGGCGGCGCAGAAGAAGACCGCGACCGCCATGGACACGGTGCGCAAGGCGCTCGGCGCGACCGGCATCGCCAGCGACCAGATCCGCACCGTGGCCTACGAGCTGCAGCTCGAGTTCGACTACGAGAAGGGCCGCCAGATCCCGCGCGAGTACCTGTCGCGCGACGCCCTCGAGGTCCGCCTCGACGACGTCGCCAAGGTCGGTCCGGTGATCGACGCCGCCGTCGGAGCCGGCGCAACCTCGATCGGCGGTGTCCGCTTCGACCTGAAGGAGCGCGACACGCTCGAGCGCGAGGCGCTGAAGCGCGCGGTGGCGGACGGACGAGCGCGCGCCGACGCCGCGGCAGCGGGTGCCGGCGTCACGGTGGCCTCGGTCCTGCGGATCGAGGAGCAGCGGATCTTCTCCCCGCCCCAGGCGATGCCGATGCTGATGAAGGCGTCGGCGATGGCGGATTCCGCCCCGGAAACGGCGATCAGCGCCGGCCAGATCGAGCTGCGCGCCCAGGTGACGCTGACGGTGTCGCTCAAGTAGCCGGAACGCTCCCCGAGCGGGCGAAAATGCTGCGTCTCCGGACGTAATCTCGAGGCTTGGCGTACGTCTATGGATTGTTCGGCGGACGTATCCTGTGCCACGATGAGCGTTCAGGTCGAGTGAGCTTTCGCCCACGTGGCCTCCCCGATCAGCCAACAGGAGCAACAAATGCGTCGCGAGAGCAGGACCTCATTCACCACCTGGGCCAGCCGGGCAGTGCTCGCGACGGCGATCCTCGCGTCGTCGCTCAGCAGCATCGCGGGTGCGCAATCGTCCGGGATCCAGCAGACCCCCGACTCGGCGCGCTACCTGATCAGCAAGGACGTCGGCGCCGAGCGCTGGGCGATCTCGTACAACCTGAACGACCGCACCGTGACCGGCAACGTCTTCAAGACCGACGGCAGCGCGCCGTCGTTCATCTGGTGCGAGATCGTGAACGAGACCACCTCGCCGAATCCAGCCGACAGCCAGTATGTCCTCGACTGCTACGGTTCGAACGCCTGTGCCGCGGCCCCGTGCCCGAATACGGCGTGGACGCTGATCGCCGCCGGCCTGCAGATCGACGGCAGCTTCCTGCTGCCCGACGAGACCAAGGCGACCTATGCCGGCAACGTGCAGCCCATCTTGACGCAGAGCTGCGCCACCAACCTCGCCTGCCACGTGGCGGGCGGTGCGGGCCCGGTGAACCTCACCGCCGAGCAGTCTTATCCGCTGATCTTCGGGATCACGTCGACACAGGATCCGACCAAGCCGTACATCGCGCCGTTCAACGCGCCGCAGAGCTACCTGTTCAACAAGATCGAGGGCACGGGGCTGGGCTCGCGCATGCCGCTCGGTGCTGCACCGCTGACGGTCGAGCAGACCGACGCGATCCGTAGCTGGATCCTTGAGGGGGCCGCGAATAATTGATGAGGGGGACTCTGTCCCCCTCCGAAACCACGGCGAAGCCGCGGTTTCTCCTCCCCCGGCTCGCTCCGCTCGGCGGGTGATCAACCAAGGGGGACTCTGTCCCCCTTCTCCACGCGGCGAAGCCGCGCGGAGCCTCTTCCCCCGGGTCGCTTCGCTCCGCGCTCGCTTTGCTCGCGTGCACGAGGCGGTGCCGGCGCGACGGGGGGTGGGTTTGGATTTGGCGGCTTGAAAAGGGGCGTGCTAGGCGACGTCGGTTGGTGGGTATGACGACGCTCGAGCGGGTACGGAAGGTCGTGGCGGAGGTGATGCGCGTGCCGGAGGGGACGCTCGACACCGGCGCGCGGATCGAAGACCTCGGCGAGACCGACTCGTTGACGCTCGCGGAGATCGCGACTGCGCTCGACGCGGAGTTCGTCATTCGCGTGCCCAGCGAGGACCTCGTCGACGCGCGCTCGGTCGGCGATCTGGTCTCGCTGGTGGAGCGGCTGCGCGGCGAGACGGAAACGACGCCGGCGGGGCACTAGGCCACATTGCTCCGGAAGTGGTCGGAGGTCCGGTACCGCTGGCTCCTGCCGCTCGCCCGGATGGGGCGGCCGCATGGCCGTCTGTACGCGCGCCTGGTCGCGCGCGTCGAGCACGCGGCCGACGGCGAGCGCAACCGGGTCGCTGAAGGGCGTATCGTGCGCGCGCTCGGCGTCACGCCAGGCGCGGCCGCGACGATCTACCGCGGCTGCCTCGAATCCGAAGCGCGCGAGGAGGCGGACAGCGCCTTCTTCATGCGCCGCAGCGGGCTCGAGCCAGCGCTCTTCCACCTCTACGGGCTGCCGGAGCGCAGCGCCGCGGGCGTGGGGACCGTCTACGCGACCCTGCACTTCGGCAGCCCGGTGTTCGCGTACCTTGCGCTGCGCTGCGTACGCGGCGAGGACGTCAGCATGATCGGCCGGCCGCTCGACGAGGCCAACCCGATGTCGAGCGCGAAGCGCGAGTATGCGCTCGGCAAGGTGCGCTGGGTCGAGGCGGTCGGCGCGCGGCCCTTCCTCGCGACCGATGCCGCCGCGATGGCGCGCGCCCGCGACGAGCTGCTCGCCGGCCGCTCGCTCTACACGCCGATCGACGTCCCCGGCAGCGTCGTCGGACGGGCCGCGACCGTGCAGCCGTTCGACGAGCCGGTCCGCTTCGCCGCGGGTCTGATGACGCTCGCGCGTCTCGCCGGAGCGGACGTCGTACCGGTCGTCGGTCTGAGCCGCGGCGACGGCTTCACCGTGCACTTCGGCACCCGTCTCGCGCCGGGCGGAGGGACCTCGCTGCTCGAGCCAGCGATCGCCGAGCTCGCGCGCTTCGTCCGCGCCTACCCGGACGAGTGGTGGATGTGGCCCTACCTCGAGCGCGCTAACCTCGCTTCGGGAGCAGGATGAGCACGTACACCGAGAAGAACTTCGACACCTTTCGCGTCGGCGACCATGCCGAGATCACGCGCGTGTTCACGCAACAGGACGTCGAGCTGTTCGCGCAGCTCAGCGGCGACCACCACCCCACGCATCTCGATGAAGAGTACGCCCGGACGACGCGCTTCGGCGCGCGGGTGGTGCACGGCATGCTGACCGCGAGCCTGCTCTCCGCCGCCAACGCGCTGCTGCTCGGCACGCCGGGCGCGATCTCGGTCGAGCAGACGCTGCGCTTCCTCCGTCCGGTGCTGGTCGGCGACACCATCACCGCGCGCTCCGAGGTGGTGGCGCTGCTGCCGGCGCAGCGCCGCCTACGCTGCCGGACCACGTGCGTCAATCAACGCGGCGAGCTGGTGCTCGCCGGTGAGGCGCTCGAGCAGAAAGACTGACTAGCTGCCCGCGACGGCGCAGCGGATGTCGACGTGCGAGGTTGGCTGCGCGCGGGCATGCGCACACACCTTCGCGACCGCGTCGCCGAACTCCACAACCTCGCCATCGAAGGCGAGCACGCTGAACCGGTAGCCCAGCGCGCGCAGGCCCTCGAGGTAGTCCTCGCCCGTCATGTCAGACGTGCGCGACAGCTGGCCCAGGCAGAGCTCGCTGAAGATGGTCGGCTTGCACTGCGTGAGGAGAGCGCGCGCGCCGCGCAGCGCGCGGCCCTCCGAGCCCTCGACGTCGATCTGCAGCACGTCGATCGGCGCCAGGAGGGTGAGCAGATCGTCGAGGCAGATGCTCTGCAGCAACAACGACGCCTGGAGGGCATCGGGATCTGCGCTGTGGCTCGCGTCGACCGGCTCGACGTATCCGTTGGTCCCCTGGGCCGCCACGTAGCGCAGCAGCGTGCGACGGTCCGAGACCGCGAAGGCCATCACCAGCACGTTGTCGAGGCCGTTCAGCGCGACGTTGCGAGCGACCAGCTGCGCGTTCCCCGGATGCGCCTCGAAGGCGAACACGCGCCCGCTCGGGCCGACGCGATGGGCCGCGCGCACGACGTGGTAGCCGACGTTCGCCCCGACGGCGCAAAAGGACATACCGGGCCGCAGGCAGCGATCGATCGCCGCGGCGAGGTGCGCTTCGTAGCCGGCCACGTGCAACAGGCTTTCGTTCAGCAGGTCGTTCGCCGAGACCATCAGCCGAAGCCCGTCGCCGATGTCGACCACCTGAAGGTCGTCGCGCTCGCGGCGCAGCACGGCCTGGTGCATCGTCGTTCGGCGAAACTCCTCCGAGGACATGAAGGCAGTGACGAGGTCGGAGGTGGGTACCGTCCCCACCATCGCGCCGAAGTTGTGCCAGCCGTCCGCATCGGGCTCCCGCCCGAGCAGGAGACGGCAGGCAGCGCGAACGTCCGCTTCCCGCACCAGCGAACTCGGCGCCGGCGTCGCCCGCGCCGCATTCCCGGCAAGGCTGCGGTACAGGCTTCCCGCGAGCGACCTCAGGCCCTTCGCCATCACGATCCCCTCGTACGTCGCACCCACATCGCCCACAAGCAGCGGGAGCCGATCGAGCAGACGCGACGAGGCCGGCCGTGCACGGCGCTCAGCGCACCGGCAGCAGACGCGGCGGGTCGCGCAGCAGCTCGGCCTGCGCCTCGCCACCGGAACGAACCAGCGCCAGATCGCGCCGCGCGCGCTCGCGCAGCACCTGCAGCCCGAGGCCGAGCACGTCGTCGGCGAACGGCGCCACCTTCTCGAGGCCGATGTCGAGCATGCGCGCGGCCCCGTCGAAGCCGTTCGCGAGCTTGTGATAGCCGACCGCGATCTGGATGAGGCCGAGGAAGAGCGGCCACAGCGCGTCCGGGACGTCGTCGAGGCTCTCCTCGAGCACCTCGTGCGCCTCGAAGTAGCGTCCGGCGTTGAACTCGCGCGCCGCGTCGAGGATCAGTCGCCGCAGCTCGGCCTCTTCACCCACGCCCTGCCCTCCTGGTGCCGTGTCTAGCCAAACAAGAAGACCTTCTCGCCGAGGTCGATGTTGGCATAGAACGCGAGCGTGATCGCGCACAGCAGCCAGGCGAGCACGAGCACGTGCGCCGCCCAGCGCGGGCGCGCCAGCAGCGCGCGCGCGCCGAGCAGGGCGAGCGCCGGGAAGGCCGGCAGGAAGTAGCGGTTGTCGGGCAAGGTGAGCAACAGCGGCACGAAGACGATCACGATCCAGAACAGCACGAAGACGTCCTCGACCGCGCGCCGCCGCAGTGTCGCGAGCGCGCCGAGCGCGATCCACGGCACGGTGTAGACGCCGAGCGCAGACGGCGCCTTGGTCAGGAGCGCGTCCAGTGCCCAGCCGGGGCGGCGCCACGAGATCCCGGCGAGCCGCCGGAGCCGGTGCTGCTGCGCGCCGAGGATGCCGAGCGCGTGGGCGTGATCGAGCCAGGCGAGCAGGAACGCGAGCGCGATCGCGAGCACGACCGGGGCGTGCCGCCGCGCCAGCGGCAGGCTGCTGCTGACCCACGCCAGCGCGAGCAGCACCGGAAAGACCAGCAGCATCGTGTACTTGACGAGCAGGCCCAGCCCGAGCACCACGCCGAGCGCCACCGCGACCACATCCCGCGAGGTGCGTTCGAGGTGCAGCCCGAGCAGCACTGCGAGGCAGAAGAAGAACGTCAGCGGCATGTCGTTGGTGGCGGCCGAGGCGACGCGGACGAACAGCGGCGACGCCAGCAGGAGCAGCGCCGCGACCAGCGCCGTGCGGCGCTCGTAGAGCCGCTCGAGGATCAGGAAGGCGACCACGACGGTACCGCAGCCGAAGGCGAGGTCCACCAGACGCAGCAGCTTCAGGTGGCTGCCGAAGACGGCGGTCACGGCGCCGTAGAGCAACGGCACCAGCGGCGGGTGCTGCGGACCGAGCCAGGCGTTCTCGCCGTAGCGCGCGAACAGGCCGCTCGCGCCGCCTTCCGCGACCACGTCCGCCGCCCACAGCACCGACTGCTCGTCCCAGCTGAACACCTGCTGCGTCAGGACGCTCGCGCCACCGGCGAGCAACGTCGCGACGACCAGCAGGCAAAGGGCGCGCGCCCTGGTCGCGGCGGCGCGCAGCAGGAACGCGAACGCGCGCTCGCCCACCGACACGGGCACCAGCGCAGCGCCGGCCGCCGCGAGCGCCGTCAGCGCGAGCAGCAGCGCCAGCAGCCCGTGCAGCGCCGCGCCGTACGGACGCGCCCGCACCACCAGGAAGCCGGCCTGCAGGGCGGCCATCAGCACCAGCAGCAGCCGGAGCCGCACGGTATCGGTCAGCCTGGTCATCGCCGAGCGCGCCCGGCGCGCGCGGTCGTCATGGCAGCAGGGGCAAGCCCGGAATGCCGACCTCGAGGCGCTCCGCGCCGCGCGCGGTGAGCGGCGTGAACCCCGGCACGGCGAGCAGCGCGATGTAGAGCGATCCATCGCCGAACGCGGGCGCACCGAAGGCGAGGTTGGCGAGCACGCGACCGCGCACCGAGGCGAGCTTCACGAGCTGGTCGCTGCCCGCCGGCAGCACCCAGATCGCGCTCTCCTCGAGCATGAAGTCCTTCTGCGTGTCGAAGATCGCGTAGAGGTTGCCCTCGGCGTCGAACGCGACCCCGTCACCGAAGAGCGCGAAGTCCGCCGCGATGGTCTCGCGCGCAGCGAAGCCGTCGTCCGTGACGTCGATCGCGAACAGGCTCGCGATCGGATCGGTGATGGGCACGAAGGAGTGGCCGCAGAGCAGGCCCGTGTTCTCGGTCGCGACCCAGAGCCGCGTTCCGGTGGCGTCGAAGGCGAAGCCGTTCGGACCGCCCTCGCTCGGCAGGTCGAAGGTCATCACCGCGTCGACCTGGCCCGTGCCGGGATCGAAGCGGATCAGCTCACCGAGGCAGGGGTCGCTCAGATAGACGCGGTCGTCGGGGCCGATCGCGACGTAGTTGGGGCCTGCGAGCGGACGCTGGCCGTCGGTGGTCAGCACGGTCGAGACCTCGCCCGCGGGCGAGACGCGCAGCAGTGCGCCCACGCCCGAGTCGGCGACCCACAGGTTGCCGTCGCGGTCGAATGCGATGCCGAGCGGGTTGTCGAGCGCGTCGCCGGTGAGCGGCACCTGGGTCGCGTGGCCGGCGGGGTCGAGCGCGATCAGGCCGCCCGGAACGCCCATCAGCAAGCGCTCGCCATCGGGCGAGAACGCCAGGTCCTCGGTCGAGCCTGCGATGCCGAGGTCGGTCAGGAACGCGTTCACGTCGCCGAACGCCTGCGGCTGGTAGGGCGTCGCCAGCGTGGCGTCCCTGCGGTACACGAACGACGTCGAGCGCTCCACGCTCAGCGTCACCTGGTTCGTCACGGGCACGGCGCCGAACGTCCACGTGAACGACGCCTCGCCGGCGACATCGGTGACCAATGTCGCTGGAGCGACGGAGCCGCCGCCCAGGCTCGCCTCGACCTCGACCGCGACACCGCTCCGCCGACCGCCATCACGGTCGATGACCGCGATCACCACCGGCAGCGCCGTTCCAGCCGGGACGCTCGGCGGGAGATCGCTCACGATGAAGACGTCGATCCCGCCGCCCTGATCGGCGTCGCTGCAGCCGGACACGATGGTGAGGAGCGCCAGTCCGGCGAACAACACCCGGAGCGTTCCCGAACGTACCGGCGATTGCATGACCATGGGCATCCTTCCCTCCAGCGACGTCGCGCACGCCGACCGTGAGCGCGTGGTCGTAAAGCCGATGACGGCGCAGGGGTCAAACGAAGCTCTCCGGCGGAGCTTTGTAACGATGTCCGCACCTCCTGCAGGAACTGCGCGCGCGCCGGGTCGCGGCGAGGCGCCGGAGGATGCAAAGCACCACGAATTGCCCGCGTTGCCGGGCGCGGAGGCAGGGACGTCGCGCTGGCCGAGCGCTTGCAAACAGAGCTCGCCGCCGAAGCCGGCACGGACCTCGTCGGCATTCGCGGAGGGAGACAGATGGAACATCGAGAGCTGCGAGCCCTGCTGCTCGGAATCGCGCTTGCGACCGTCGCCGCCTGCACGGCACCGGTTCAGCGCGACGTCGCCAGTGTGCCGCCTCCCCCGCCGGCGCCCGCTCTGAAGGCATTCGAGGCCACCGCCTATTCGATCGAAGGCACGACGGCGTCGGGCGCGACCACCCGCAAGGGCATCTGCGCGGCCGACCCTGCCGTGCTGCCGCTCGGCACGCGGATCCGTGTCCACGAGGCCGGCGAGTACTCGGGCGAGTACTTGGTCTCGGACACCGGTCGGACCATCAAGGGCCGGGAGATCGACATCTATCTCGCCAACGACGCGGCGGCGAAGCGCTTCGGACGGAAGAAGGTGCGGGTCGAGATCCTGAGCTCTGCAAAATGAATCGCACACGACGCGTCGCCAGCACGCTAAAGGAAGCTCGAAAGCCCATGCCAGCCAAAGCGAAGAAGGCCGCCCCAGTGAAGAAAATCAGCGCCAGCCCGCGGCGCGGCGCGGGCGGCGAGACCCATCAGTCCGCCGAGCGCGGCACCGCCAGCTTGACGACCACACTCGGCACGCCGATCGCCGACGACCAAAACTCGCTGCGCATCGGCGCACGCGGGCCGACGCTGCTCGAAGACTTCATCCTGCGCGACAAGATCACGCACTTCGATCACGAGCGCATCCCCGAGCGCGTCGTGCATGCACGCGGCTCCGGTGCGCACGGCTACTTCCAGCCCTATCGCTCGCACGCCAAGCTCACCAGGGCGGCCTTCCTCCAGGATCCCGAGGTGAAGACGCCGGTCTTCGTGCGCTTCTCGACCGTGGCCGGCAGCGAGGGCTCGCACGACACCGCACGCGACGTGCGCGGCTTCGCCGTCAAGTTCTACACCCAGGAAGGTAACTTCGACCTGGTCGGCAACAACATTCCGGTCTTCTTCATCCAGGACGGCATCAAGTTCCCCGACATCATCCACGCGGTGAAGCCGGAACCCGACCGCGGCTTCCCGCAGGCGGCTTCCGCGCACGACACGTTCTGGGACTTCGTCTCGCTCACGCCCGAGAGCACGCACATGCTGCTCTGGGTGATGTCGGACCGCGCGATCCCGCGATCGCTGCGCATGATGGAAGGCTTCGGCGTGCATACCTTCCGGTTCGTGGACGCGAAGGGCGAGTCGACCTTCGTCAAGTTCCACTGGCGGCCGAAGCTGGGCTCGTTCTCGCTGATCTGGGACGAGGCGGTGAAGCTCGGCGGCGCCGACTCCGACTTCCACCGCCGCGACCTGTGGGAAGCGATCGCGAGCGGCGACTTCCCCGAGTGGGAGCTTTCTGTTCAGACCTTCGACCAGAAGACGGCAGACGGCTTCGACTTCGACGTCCTCGATCCCACCAAGCTCATCCCGGAAGAGCTGGTGCCGCTCACGCCGCTCGGCAAGATGGTGCTCGACCGCAATCCCGACAACTTCTTCGCCGAGACCGAGCAGATCGCGTTCTGCGCCTCGCACGTCGTGCCCGGCATCGACTTCAGCAACGATCCCCTGCTGCAGGCGCGCCTGTTCTCCTACCAGGACACGCAGCTCTCCCGGCTCGGTTCGGCGAACTTCAACGAGATCCCGATCAACCGCCCCAAGTGCCCGATGCAAAGCCTGGCGCGCGACGGCCACATGCGCCAGCAGGTCGACAAGGGACGCGTCGCCTACGAGCCCAACAGCCTCGATCCATCCGGCCCGCGCGAGGACCCGGCTCGCGGCTTCGCGTCGTTCGCCGCGATGGAGGACAACCCGAAGCAGCGCGTCCGCTCGGACAGCTTCGCCGACCATTACACGCAGGCACGCCTTTTCTGGATCTCGATGAGCAAGCCCGAGCAGGACCACATCGTGAGCGCCTTCGCCTTCGAGCTCGCCAAGGTCGACACGATTGCGATCCGGCGTCGGATGCTGGGACAGCTCGAGAACGTCCACGACGAGCTCGCGGAGCGGGTCGCCAGCGCGCTCGGGATGGAAGGCGAGGCCGAGGCGATCGCACCGGCGCGCGAGCCGGACGTCGATGTCGAGCCTTCGCCCGCGCTCAGTCTGGTCGGCAAGGCGCCGAAGTCGATCGCCGGCCGCACGATCGGCGTGCTCGTCACCGACGGGGTCGACGACAAGCTGATCGCGAGCCTGCGTGCACGGGCAACCGCCGAGGGTGCGCGGATCATGATCGTCGCACCGAAGGTCGGCGGCGTGACGACGCGTGCCGGCAAGAAGCTGCCGGGCGAGCAATCGCTCTCGGGCGCCCCTTCGGCCGTCTTCGACGCCGTCGTACTCGCAGCGTCGAGCGGCGGCATCGCTTCGCTGCTACGCGAGGCGGCGGCGGTCGACTGGGTCCGCGACGCCTTCGGACACCTCAAGGTGATCGGTTTCACGGCGGCGGCGGAGCCGCTGCTCGCGAAGGCCGGCGTTGCCGTCGACGCGGACGAGGGCGTGGTCCGCGTCGACGGCAACAGCCTCGACGCGTTCGTGAAGGCGGCCAGCAAGCATCGCATCTGGGATCGAGAGCCTCAGCTCCGCACCCCGGGCTGATGGGATCACGATTCGGTACGGCCTACCGCTGCGAATGTACGGTCGGGATTCCGTCGTTGCACGGCGAGCAAACGCTTCGACCGAGTTCACGTCCAAGGTGAGCGGAGTCGGATCAGAGTGGCATGGCCGGTCTCTTGCAAAGGCAGTGGTGGCTGCCCTCACGACGAGGGCCGCGTCGGCTCTTCAGATCGGAGGAAATCGTGAAGGCTACGGAACTACTGAAGCGGCAGCACCGTGAGGTCAAGGGTCTCTTTCGCGAGACCAAGAAGGCCAGCGGAGCGAAGGACCGCCGAAGCGGCATGGAGGAGATCGCCTCCAACCTGCTCGCGCACATGGCCATCGAAGAGGACATCTTCTACCCGGCCGTCAAGGGCATCGGCTCCACGAAGGCCGAGGAGCTGATCCCGGAGGCCTTCGAGGAGCACCACGTCGCGAAACTGGTCATCGCCGAACTCCCGAAGGTCGATCCCGAGGACGAGCGCTTCGAGGCCAAGATCACCGTCCTCCAGGAGCTGATCGAGCACCACGTCCAGGAGGAGGAGCAGGAGCTGTTCAAGGTCGCCGAGAAGCTCGGCACCGAGCGTCTCGCAGAGCTCGGCGCGGAGATGGAGGCTGCCTTCGAGCCGGAGCCGATCGTCGCGAAGGCGGTGAAGGCGAAGGCGGCGGGGGGTGGCCGATGAGACGATTGCTGATGGCTTCCATGGTCGCGCTGCTCGCTTTGCCTGGCAGCGTCAGAGGTGCCGACACGGGCCAACAGGGCGAGGCTGCCCAGCATCCCGCCGACAACTCGGGCAAGAACGTCCGCGACCGGGACGACGACACGCTCACTCCCACCGATCAGGCCAAGGGCAGTGACGCGGACGTCAAGATGACCCAGCTGATCCGCCAGGCGGTGGTCGACGACGACTCGCTGTCGATGAACGCCCACAACGTCAAGATCATCACGCTCGCCGGAGTGGTCACCCTGCGTGGCCCCGTCGCCTCGCAAGCGGAGAAGATGAAGGTCGCGCAGATAGCAGCGAAGCATGCAGGCGGAGCAAACAAGGTCACCGACCAGATCGAAGTCGCGCCCTGAGGCGTGAAGGAGAAGAACAATGGCTGACAAAGCAGTATTCTGTATCGTCGATTCAGAGACCAAGGCGGAGCAGATCGCCGATGACCTCCGCGTCGCCGGGTTCAACGGCAACGACATCTCGGTTCTGTTCCCGGACAAGAAGGGCACGCGCGACTTCGCGCACGAGAAGAATACCAAGGCACCTGAGGGCGCGGCGACCGGCGCTGCGGCGGGCGGGGTGCTCGGCGGCGCGCTGGGCTGGATCGTCGGCATCGGCGCCCTGGCGATCCCGGGTGTCGGTCCGTTCATCGCCGCGGGACCGATCATGGCGGCCCTCGGTGGAGCGGCGATCGGCGCGACGACCGGTGGGCTCGCGGGCTCGCTGATCGGACTTGGAATTCCCGAGCTCGAGGCCAAGCAGTACGAGACGCGCATCAAAGGAGGCAACATCCTCATGTCCGTGCACACCGAGAACGCCGAGGAACGCAGCAAGGCGAAGTCGATCTTCGAGCGCCGAGGTGGTGAGGACATCGCAACGACTGGCGAAGAAGGCGTGAGCAAGGCCCAAGCCGCCCACTAATAGTCGGCAGCTCCGGCTGCGAGCGCTCACCTCGCGGCCGGAGCTGTCCGATCGTCGTTCACCGCATTCGCACGTTCCCGGTAGTGCCGCTGGTCGGATGTGGCCGCCGCGCTTCCAGCCGGCCTGGTACAGCGACCTCGGTCGCGCTGGCGCGCAGTGTAGACATGGCCGGCCTCGCCGGTCGCGTTCTGGAGGCCGAGGTGCTGCGCGTCGTGCGAGAGCGCATCACGACCTGATCCCGATCGAGTCCGGCGCGGAGCCCGGAACGCCGCTCGTGATCGAACGCGCAGTGACCCTCAACCGCGTCCTTGCCTGTGCGCGTTTGGAAATCGCGAGACCTCCAGTCGAACCAATCGAACACAAAAAGCGTGAGGGGTGATTGATGCAAAATTTGCGATTTGGAACCGTGGTGCTCTCGGTCAGCTTGGCCGCGAGCACTTTAGCTGGTGCACGCGAGGGTCTCGCTCAAGAGCAGACCTTCGATCACCTGACGTGTGTCAGGGTGAATCGCGACGAGCGGCTCGCGCCCATGCCCCCGCCGCTGGCTCTTACCTCCGAGCAGACGGAGTTCCTCAGCAGCAACGGCTGCAAGCCGGTCGGTGGCGGCAGGATCGCCCGTGCCGATGAGGTCTGCTACCCGAGCGCGAAGGCGCCGGGCAATCCGCCGAATGGCGCGGACCTCTCCGGGCAGAGCTTCCTCTGCTACCGCGTCAAGTGCGCACGGAACGACGGTGGCCGTACAGAGTTCACCGTGACGGATCAGTTCGGAACCGGAACGATCTTCGCCAACGAGCGCCCCGTGACGAAGAAGCTCTGCGTTCCGGCGTTCGTGGGCACGGTTCCCACCCCCACTCCTTCGGTCACTCCTACCGGCACCCCGAGCGTCACGCCAACCCCAACCGCCGCGCCGACGCAGACCCCCGTCCCTACGGCAACGGTCTCGCCGACGGGAACGCCAGCACCGACTGCCACCGCGACCACCACGCCTGAACCCACACCGACTGCCACTCCCGTCGTGACCGCAACCCCGACGAGCACACCAGTTCCGACGGAGACGGCCACCCCTCCCACCCCGACCCCGGGTGGGTCGGCGAGCCTGGCTTTCGTCGAGCGCGTCGCGGATCTTCTCCATTGACCCCGACTGCTGGCTGACTACTTGCTGATCGTGCGCGGAGCGGCCGTCCGCTCCGCGCAGCCCTTCGCTGACTGAGAAGACGTCAAGGCATTCGCGGCGAACTCGCTGCCGATGCTCGAAGGCCATCTGCACGACACGGACGTCGAGGCAGCCTCCTCGTCCCCAGCCCCCGGGAGGCATACGATGAAGACAACGTCCACACTCGTCGGTCTGGCGATTCTGTTCGCCATGGCCGGCCCGGCGTCGGCCGCGAGCCATCGCGAGGCGCCGCTGATCAGCCAGGACCCAACGGCTGACAACACTGATTTCTACATGTTCCGTAGCTGGAACGACCCCACCAAGGTCGTGTTCATCTTGAACGTCATCCCCGGCCAAGAGCCGGGCTCGGGCCCGAACTACTTCAACTTCTCGGACGACGTCCTGTACGCGGTCCACGTCGATACCGATCAGGACGGCGAGGAGAACGTCTCGTTCGAAGTGCGGTTCGAAAGCGAGTTCCGTGGTGTGGTGGCCGATCTCGGGCTGCCGATCTCGTACGTGGCGCTGCCACCGATCACCGCCCTCGACGGCGATGGATCGGAAGGCCTGGGGCTGCGGCAGCAGTACACCGTCACCGAGGTGCGCGGCAGACTCCCCCGGGACAGGACCGACCTGAATACCGGTACGTTCTACGCGGTTCCGTCGAACGCGGGGCCACGTACCTATCCGGACTACGAGGCACTGGCCGCAACCGGCATCTTCGCGCTCAACAACGGCGGCCGTGTCTTCGCAGGACAGCGTGACGAGACCTTCTACATCGACCTCGGCGCAACCTTCGACACGCTGAACTTCCGTCGCCAGCCGCCGATCCTGTCAGCCGGCGAGGATGCATGGGATTCGACCAACCCGTTCGGCGTCGACCTCTTCTCGGGCTTCAACGTGAACTCGATCGCGATCGAGATTCCGATCTCGGTGATCACCAGCGCTTCGAATGCGGTCATCGGCGCCTACGCATCCACGAGCCGGCAGCGGATCACCAAGCGCAAGGGCGCCCCGCTCCAGTTCCAGATGGATGACGATCAGGGCGACGTGCTGCGCGGAACGGGCCAGTTCGTCCAGGTGTCGCGGCTGGGCAACCCGCTCGTGAACGAGCTCATCATCGGGACGCCCGTCAAGGACATCTGGAACGGCACGGACCCGACCGACGAGGCGACGTTTCTCGACTTCTACACCACCTCGCGCCTCGCGATCGCGATCAACACCGTCTTCGGCACCTCGTTCCCGACCACGGACCGAACGGACATCGTCAAGGCGCTGCTCAAGTACCCGAGCCAGGGCAACTCTGCGGCCTGCTCGAGCTCCGATCCGTGTGCGGAGCTCCTTCGTCTCGATCTCTCGGTCCCGCCGACCGCGCCGGCGCTGCAACGTCGCCTCGGCGTTCTCGCCGGCGACATGGCTGGCTGGCCGAACGGTCGCCGCCCGAACGACGACGTGACCGACATTGCCTTGCGCGTCGTTGCAGGCGCGCTCCTCGGTCCCGTGCCCAACCTTGGTGACGGCGTCAACTTCGACATCGCCGCTCCTGGTGCGGGGACGGCCGACGGACCTGGATACGGTACGACCGCAGGCAACGCGCTCGACGTGACCAGCAATGGAATCGCGATCGAGTTTCCCTTCTTGCCGACGCCTCACGACGGCCGCAACCGCCGTCACATCGATTGCGGTGAGCCGGACGGCAATCCCTGCAACGCTCCGGCGAACGGCAACCGCGTGACGGTGCCTTCACCCAGAGGCACCGGTCTACCGATCCGCTCTCGCTGATCGCCAGCCAGCTTCTATGTTCCGAACCAACGGCTCAACCAATGTTCGCAAGCCATCCCCAAGGGGACGCAATGCTCGAAGGGAAAAATTGAGAATGAAGACATCTGTTCTCCGGATAACGAGGTTCGTCGCGATCGTCGTCGGGTTGGGGATTCTTGCCGTGCCGGCCGCGCATGCGATTCAAGCGAGCGGCTCGATCATCTTGTCCCCGTCGAAGCAGCTCCAGCTGGCCCTGGGCGAGACGGTCGACGTCACGGTTTCGGTGGTCAACACCAGCTCGCAGACGCCCCTGCCGCCGGGCCCGGCGGCTCCTGCGACCTTGACGGGCCCGATCACGATCGACCTCGGCTGCACGGACTGCGGTTGCTCGCAGCAGCAGGCGGGCGCGCTGAGCTTCGTGCCGGGGCCTGACGCAGGTTGTGTGACCAAGACGAGTGCGGTGGTCAGCTGTGCGGCGGGCAGTCCGACGGAAGTCGTGATCGACCTTTCCGCAGCGGGCGTCGCGCTACCGAACGACACGACTCCGGTCGCGGTCGCTACGATCAAGGTCAAGTTGAACGTGGATTCGGGTCCGCCGCTCGGCATCCGCGCCGGCACGGGCGTGTGCGCTCTCACCGCGTGCATCACGCCACCGGATCAAGGCTGCGTCAGCTGCTCTGCTGAGGGCTGTACCTTCGTCACCCCGGCTGCTGCCGGCAGCCCGCCGTGCGATTGCCCGCACCTCTGCCCGAGTAAGATCCGTTTCATCGGCGATATCGCGAAGCCCGACTTCTTCGAGCTGCACGGCATCATCCTGCCGGGCCCCGGCTTCGATCCGGCCACCCACCCCTTCACCGTCTCGATGAGCAACGCGGGCGGGCAGATCTTCAGCTTCACGATCCCGGCCGGCTCCCTCGTCGATCAGGGCGACGCCTTCCAGTACACCGACAACAACGCCGACGTCACGGGTGGCATCGCGAAGGTCAAGCTGGCCGCACGCGATGACACGCCGGGCGCGTTCCGGATCGACATCCAGGGCTACAGCGCCAACCTCGAGCCGGACACGAGCCTGCCCACTGACGACCCGAACATCACCTCGTCGTGGGATGTAGGTGGCCAGTCGTGGACGAGCGGCGTGAAGACCTGGGAGCGCAAGTCGTTCGGCTGGCAGCTCAACCAGTTCGGAATCTGCCAGCCCGCGGTGCACGGCTGAGATAGCGCCCAATCGAGCGAAGCGCCCGTGGCAGGTTTGCACAGCTCGCAGACCTGTCGCGCGGCGCCCCCTCGAGCGAATCCGCTACTCGGCTGCCGCGGCCGGATCCGGCGCTGCCGGCGCCGCGTCCTCCGGATGCAGCGCGGGCGTCGGCTGGCCGCGCAGCGGAGCCGCAGCACCCAGCAGCACCGCGACCGGGATCGGCATCTGCGCGCGCGCGCGCAGGCCGAGGTCCTTGCTGGTGTCGTGGTAGAGGTGGCAGAGCACGCAGTCGGTGCCCGCGGACGTGACCACGTTCGCGCCGTGGCACTGCTCGCAGAGCTCCTTCGTCGGCAGGTTCACGTCGCTGGTGAGCACGCTCTGGCGCACCGCCGCGTGGCAGTCCTCGCAGCGCACCATCTCGTGCTTGCGATGCCCGAACTCGGAGTGCGTCAGCCAGCGCAGCGGGATGCCGGTCTTCTTCAGCACCGGCAGCTCGACGCCGGATACGTACGGCTTCTCCTCGACGTGGCACAGGAAGCAGTACTTGTTGTTCTCGAGCAGCGGCGCCGCGTCGCGGAACGGGGCGTAGAGTGCCGACTCGAGCTTGCCGAGCCAGACCTTCTCGTACTCGCCGAGCGAGCGCGATTCGTCGATCGGGCCGCGGTCGCGAACACCAGGCAGTGAGGTCTCGCGCGAGGAGAAGATCTCGTTCGCGCGCCCGACGCCGAGCACCAGCAGCTTCGCCGAGATCTCCCGGCGAATCACCTCGGGCGCCTTGTGCGGCGCCTCGAGCGAGCCCAGCGGCCCCTGGACCTCCTGCGCGTGGCAGCAGCGGCAGTCCTTGTCGAAGGTGACCGGGCGCATCAGCATCCCGGTCCCGTCCACCTGATGGCACGACTGGCACTCGAGCACCTTGTAGGGCGCGCACTGCTCGCTCTCGGGGGCCGCCTGGCGGACCTTGTCCGACGTCAAGTGGAGGTTGTGATTGAAGCGCACCGCGGCCCGGTCGGAACCGGCCTCGCGCAGCGGCGCGAACTGCGGATGAGCGGCGAAGCTCGCGACGTCGCGCGCGATCGCGGGCGCGTCGCGCTTCGTTTCCAGCTCGCCGTGGCAGACGACGCAGGCCTGGTTGCTCACGTCGAGCATGCCGGTGTCGCCGAGGTGCTCGACGTGGCAGGCGCGGCAGTCGGCGTCCTCGAGCACGAACGCGGAGTGCGCGCGCGACGGGTGGCAGGCGAGGCAGGCGTCGTTGCGGATGTTCTCGAACGGATCGTGGCAGCTCTCGCAGCGCTCGCCGAAGGTAGCGTGGTTCTGCGTCACCGGCCCCGGCATGTACTGCAGATCGCCACCGGTGGAGCCGAGGAAGAGCCACAAGCCGAAGCCCGCCGCCGCGACGATCGCGCCGACGAGGAAGTAGCGCCGGCGGAAGAAGTCGGGCCGCGGGAAGCGGTCGAAGCGCAGTCGCGCCGCGAGGTCCTTGCTCGATCGCACCCGCTACCCACCCGGCTTGTAGGAAAGCGCAAAGTAGATGTGGAACGCCGTCAAGACGAGGAGCGCGAACGAGATCGGCGCGTGCAGGAAGAGCCAGCCGTGCAGCCAGCGGTGCAGCCGCATCTGCACCTCGAGCTGGCGCGATTCCTCGCACAGCGCGGCCAGCTTCTCGACGCGCGGCCGCCAGTCCTCGGGCGCGTCGAGTAGCGGCCCGGCGACGTCCGGCATCGCGGACGGTGCCGCCGTCCGCGACGCGGTCGGCAGGCCGCGGCGCAGATACGGCCGCACCTGCTCGAGGTAGAGCCGGCGCAGGCGCTCGGACTCGGGCTCGGGCGACGCGTTCGCATCCTCGCGCGAGGCGCGCTTCCAGTAGCCCGGCCGCGACGCCTGCAGCGCCGCCTCGTCGGCCAGCACCTTCTGCTCCTCGACCGCTTCCGGGATCACGCCCGCGACCGCGGCGACGGCCTCGTAGGCGTTCACCGCGAGGCCCTCGTTGACGTGGTCCATCTGGCCCTGCAGCGTCTCGAGCGGCACGCGCGCGGCCATGAGCGACGGCATGAACTGCTGCAGCGAGAGCCCGACGAGCCCGCTCAGGGTGACGATGCCGAACAGCACCATGAGCCAGGTGGTGAGCGGCCCGCCGAGCCGGAAGCCGGCGTGGAACAGGATGAAGGGCACGGCGAGCAGGCTCAGCCAAATGTGCATCTTCATCCAGGCCTGCGCGCTGCCGAGACGCCAGGTGCGGACCTTCTTTCGTGCCGCCAGCAGCCCCGCCAGCACCATGAACGTCGTGCCGATGACGCCGTAGAGCAGGCCGACCCAGCTGCCGCCCGACGGCCCGTACGGCCGCCCCGACACGTAGGCGACGTAGGACACACCGCCGGCGACGGTGACGGCCGCGGAGACGAGCGCCCAGTTGCGGTGGTCGCGGTTGATCAGCATCGGCTCGGTCCGGCTAGCGGGTGTCGGTGGCGGACAGGAACTCCGCCGGATTGACGCGGATCGCCGCGTCGTGCGGGCAGGCGTAGACGCAGTTCGGGCCGTCGTAGCCCGAGCACAGGTCGCACACCGTCGCCTTCAGCTTGACGGCCTCGACCACCGCCGCCTTGCCGGGTTCGACGGGCTTCGCCGCGGGCTCCGCCGGACGCTCGACCATGTTGATGTTGCCGAACGGGCACTGGTTCGCGCAGCGCTCGCAGCCGATGCACCAGTCCTCGATCTGGATCTCGAGCGAGTCGGTGCGCCGGATCGATCCCACCGGGCAGCCGATCATGCACTTCGGGTCGGTGCACGAGCGGCACGCCATGGTGACCAGGTACTTGCCGAAGCGCGGCCCGTCGCGCGTGAAGCGCGCGACGCCGTCGTGCGAGTCCGCGCACGCCCGCACGCACTCGTCGCAGCGCGTGCAGCGCTCGAGGTCGATCAGCAGCGTGTTCTGCGAGTTGTAGAGGTTGAGCTCGACCAGCTCGCGTACGATCTCGCGCTGCCCGCCGCCCTCTCGGTACGCCGATGCTTCGAGCGTGCGCGCGACCTGGGTGAGCGAGGCGGCGAAGCGGTCGTTGTGGCGCGCGACCTTCTTGATCGCCGCGACGTCGAGCTTGACGACCTCGAAGCTGTCGAGCCCGGTGACGGTCGCGAAGCGCACGATCGGCGCCGCCATCACCGTCTGCTCGAGCGGCTCGCGCGACACCTCGAAGACGTACTCGACGATGGTCACGCGATCGCCGGACTTGATCGCCGCGCGCTGGATGCGCTCGCCGTTCAGGAGCGTGAAGTTGGCGCTCTCGAGGTCCAGCAGCGCGACCTCGCCCTCGCGCTCCTCGAAGCGCGCGTGCTTGCGCCCGATGCCGGAGTTGTCACGCGGCAACGCGACCTCGCACGATACGCTCCGTCCGAGCGTGATCGTGCCCTTGATCTCGAGCGGCGCGATGAGCTCGGGATGCGAGACGCAACGCAGCACCAGCGGCATCTTCTGCCGGCTCGGCAGGACGTTCTCGAAGCCGAACGCGGAGCCGCGCCCGAGGTAGGAGAAGATGCGCTCCTGGCCCTCGCGGAGCTGCGACAGCTTGAAGGTGCCGGCGCGGATCAGGTAGACGGCGTCGGCCGGATCGCCCTCGGCGTAGAGCACGCCGTTCTTCACCTGGTCCGAGTCGGGGTCGAGCAGGACCGCCCCGGTCGCAAGCTCCTCGACCTCGTCGTCGGTCAGATCGCGCATCAGGCGCGACAGGCGGATCTGGTTGCGGACCGCGGTCGCCTCGTACACCTCGTTGACCTTGCCGGCGGCGCCGCCGGCGTCGCGGATCGTGTCGAGCACCGAGCGCAGCATCTCGATGACGACGCAGCGCCCGTCTGCGCGCACCGTCGCCTCGCGCGGGTAGAAGTTGATGCAGGTGTCGATGCCGAAGAAGTCGCCGGGCCCGAGCGTCACCGACGGGGGCGGTGTATCGGTGCTGATCGTCGCGTAGCGGCTGACCTCGCCGACCTCGAGGCGGTCGGGCGGTGTCGTGCGGATCGCCTGCGTACGGCGCCCGAACGTGTCCTTGATGCGCGCGAACGAGCCACGCGAGCGGCCCGGAATCAGCTGCGGGTCGGCCTTCGCGGGCACGAACGCCGTGGCGCTACCCTCGAGCAGCAGGAAGGCGGTCGAGCCGTACTCGCCGGCGCGACAGATCACGTCGCCGGACTTGAACTCGCGGCGCACGGCAGCCTTGATGCCGGGTTCCGGCTTGCCGGGCTGCGGCGCGAAGTTCGTGTTGAGCTTGACCTTGAAGGCTCGCTTCCCGCTCTTGAACAGCTCGAGCTCGGCGAGATCCTCCACCGAGACCCACTGCCCCTCGAGCCCTGCCGGGAACCGAGGCTCCGGCTGTTGCCGGACCGCCACCATCGCCGCCCCCTTACCCCGAATCGCGTCCCTTTACGACCTCTCGCGCTTCCTTCGACGGCTCGCTCGCCGTCCACCACAGCCGCAAGGTGCGATCGCGGCCGCCCGACACGGCACTCTTGCCGTCGGGCGCGAAGGCGACGTCACCCACCAGGCCCTTGTGACCTGAGAACGTACGCAGCTCCTGTCCGCTCGCGACGTCCCACATCCGCACCGTCTGGTCCTTGCTCGCCGAGATCAGCTTGCTGCCGTCGGGCGAGAACGCGAGCCCGACCACCCAGCCACCGTGCCCCGACAGCGTCTTGACGGCCTTGCCGGTCGCGACGTCCCAGAGCTTGATGCGGCGGTCGTCGCTCGCCGACGCGACCAGGCGTCCGTCGGGCGAGAACGCGACAGCGTTCACCCAGTCGGTGTGGCCGGCCAGCGTCTGGCGCAGCTCGCCGCTGTCGGCGTCCCACAACTTGACCACCTTGTCGCGCCCGCCCGACGCGACGGTCTTGCCGTCGGCGGAGAACGCGACCGCGAGGATCCAGTCCTTGTGACCGGGCAGGCTCGCGAGCTGCTCGCCGCTGGCGACGTCCCACAGCTTGACGGTCTGGTCGTCGCTCACCGAGGCAACCCTGGCGCCGTCGGGCGAGAAGGCGACGCCGTTCACCCAGCCCTTGTGGCCGGTGAGGGTGCGCAGCTCGCTGCCGCTCTCGACGTCCCACAGCTTGAGCGTGCGGTCCTTGCTCCCGGACACGATCGTCGTGCCGTCGGGTGAGATCGCGACGTCGTTCACCCAGTCCTTGTGACCGGTGAACGCGCGCACCAGTGCGCCCGTGGTGGCATCCCACATCTTGACGACGTTGCTGCGCGTCCCGGCGAGCACGCGCGTCCCATCGGGCGAGAATGCGACCGCGTAGGCCTCGCCGTTGAGCTCGCCGAAGCGCCGCATCTCCCAGGCCGGGTAGTAGGTGACGACCACCGGGATGTCCTGGCTGGCGCCGCTCGTGGGGTCGGTGAGCCGCAGCGCGTGCTCGCTCACCCCGACCGGGAGGCCCGTCAGGCTGCCGCGCACGCGCCCGGTGCGGTCCATCTTGAGCGGACGATCGTCAAGCGTCGCGGTGGTGTTCGCCGGTGCGGGGGTCTCGATGTCGACGGTCGGATTGCGCGTGAAGCGGACGATCCGGGTCACGTCGCTGAGCCGTGTCGCGTCGTCCGGCGTGAGCGCCGCGCTCTCCTCGTCGGACGGTGCCGGCTCGGCCTCCGGCGCCGCCACCACGTCCGCCGCGGCCGCAACCGCCTCCGGCACGGCAGAGGGCTGGGGCGGGACCACGGCGAGCGGAGCGACGGGCTCGAAGTCGCTGCCCGCGGGCTGCGCCGCGGTACCGTCACCGGCAGCGGCGACGGCACCGCCCTGGGGCGCGGGCGCGTCACCCGTCGCCGCGGGCTCGACCATCTCGGCGACGCTCGCCGGCGCGGCCGGCGCGACATCCCCGCCCTGCCCGCTCACGACCGGTGCCGCAGGTGCCTGCGCAGCGCTCGGCGCGGCCGTGGTCCGGTCATCACCCGATCTCAGGTAGAGTCCGATACCACCCGCCACGGCGACGCCGGCGGCGAGCAGCGCCGGCAGCAACCAGCTCCGCCCCGGCGTGATCGTGGCCGCCGGTGGCGCGATCGGGGCACCCGGGCCCGGACCGGCAGTGGCAGGCATGCCGAGCAGGGTCTGCGCCGGCGCGGCCATCTCGGCCCGCTCCTCGGGCTGCACCAGCGCGGCCGGCTGCTCGACGGGTGCGATCGAGGTCGGCGGCGGCGGCGCCGGCTCGAGCGCGACGCTCGGCTGCTCGCGAATCGCCGAGACCACCGTCTGCTCCTCGGGGCGGATCTCGTGGCGTGGCGCGGCGACGGCTGGCCCGCTGGCCGACGAGTCGTCGGCGACCCGGCTGGTCAGCGCACTGAACAGGCTCGCGGCCTCCTCGAAGCTGGTCTTCGCGTCGGCGAGCTTGCCCTCTTCGAGCAGGCGCTCGGCGCGACGCCAACCGCGCTCGGCGCGGTCGCGGTGCCGGCCCTTCACCGAGCTCGTGACGTCGCGCAGCACGCCGGTCCGGTCGCGCACCTCCTGCACCTGCTGCTCGAGCTGCGGCGTCGGACCGGGCGGCTTCGGCTTGGTCGCCGCCTCGTCGCGCCACTCGGGCTCGAGCTCGGTCACCCGCGGCGGCGTATCGCCGCGCGACGCGACCAGTCGCGGACGGAAGCGCCCCGTCGTTCCCGTTCGCGCCGGCGCGACCTCGGAGTCCGCCATGCAGACCTCGAGCTCGCGCAGGAACGCCGCCATGCTCGGGAAGCGCACCTCGCGCGACTTCGCGATCGCGCGCGCGACCAGGTCGGCGAAGGCCTGCGGCGTCGGCTTCTCGAACACCGGCGCGTTCTCGTTCTTCTCGACCAGCACGCGCGCCACCAGCTCGCGCTCGCGCAGTCCGGCGAACAGGTGCGCGCCGGTGTAGGTCTCGTAGGTCACCATGCCGAGCGCGTAGACGTCGACCGCGCCGTCGAGCTGCTCCTGGCGCATCTGCTCCGGCGCGCAGTACTTGAGCGTACCGATCGTGACGCCCGGGCGGGTGAGATCCTTGCCGTCGAGCTCCTTCGCGATGCCGAAGTCCATCACCACCACGCGACCCGAGCGGTCCTCGATCATGATGTTCGAGGGCTTGATGTCGCGGTGAATGATCGGTGGCGCGTGACCGTGCGCGTAGGCGAGCGCGCGCGCGACCTGCCCGACGACGTCGAGCGTCTCCGAGAGCGTCAGCGAGCTCTTCTTCTCGACGTACTGCTTGAGGGTCTGCCCCTCGACGTACTCCATCACGAAGTAGTGGAAGTCCAGCGTGTCGTCGTGGTCGATGTCGAGCACGCGCACGATGCTCGGATGGCTCAGGTTCGCCATGATGCGCGCCTCGCGATAGAAGCGCGTCACCATCTCCGGATCCTGCATCAGCTGCGGCGGCAGGACCTTGAGCGCCGAGATGCTGCCCAGCGCGGTGTGGCGGACCTTGTAGACCGTGCCCATGCCGCCCTGGCCCAGGAGCTCGAGGACCTCGTAGCGTCGTGAGATGAGCTTGGGAGCCGCCATGACCTCTCACCTTTTGTAGAACAGCCGCGCACAGGATACCATCTGCCCGCCATGGTACGGGCGCTTGCCGTCGCTGCTTTCGCGCTGCTTCTCCTCGTCTCCCCGGCCCCCTGCCGCGCCGACCAGGGCCTCGATTTCTCGGGCCAGGCGGGCGGTTTCGTCGGCGAGACCAAGTGCGCCAATCCCACCTGCCATGGCGCGGGCCTGCCGACGACCGACGCCGAGAAGCTCAACTGGAAGCCCTGGAAGTCCGCCCGGACGCAGTGGCTGAACCGCAACATCGACCGCCACTCGCGCGCCTACTCGACCCTGGAAACCGAGGGCGGCAAGGCGATCGCGCGCTACATGGGCATCGACGGCACCAAGAGCGCCAAGTGCCTGGCCTGCCACGCGCCGAACGTCAATCTCGCCGCGGGCAGTGGACATCGCAAGATCGACGGCGTGAGCTGTGAGCATTGCCACGGCCCGGCGCAGGAGTGGCTGCAGGCGCACGTCGAGCGCGACTGGAAGAGCAAGAAGTCCGGGTACTACGGACGCGGCTTCTACGACAATGCCAGCTTCAAGCTGCGCGCCGAGCGCTGCGCCGCGTGCCACACCGACATCGACCACGAGATCGTCGCCGGCGGACATCCGCCGCTGCAGTTCGAGATGGTCGCCTACGCGCAGATCATGAAGCACTGGGACGACCAGGAGGACCAGCCCGCGGGATCGTTCAGCGTCGACCCCACGCTCTGGGCCGTGGGTCAGGTGGTCGGCTTGAAGAGCCTGCTCGACATGGTCGCGGCGCGCGCCGGTGATTCGAACTACCAGTCGATCGGCAAGTTCTCCCACTTCGAGAGCAAGAACTGCTACCAGTGCCACCACAAGCTGGTCGCCGACGCGGTCCGGCAGGCGCGCGGCCACTTCCTCATGGTCGACCAGATCCTCGCCGTGAAGAACGCCGCGCGCCGTGGATCGGTCGCGAGCCAGTGGAGCGACCTGGTCTCCGCGGCGGCATCCAGCGCCGACGCGACCAGGCAGAAGGCGCAGGCGCTCAAGGGCGCGGTAGCGGGCCTCGACGCCGAGCTGCTCGGCAACCGCCTCGACCAGGGCGAGACGCGGCGACTGCTGAAGGGCATCACCGCGAGCGGTGACAAGCTGCGCTCGATCGACCGCTTCTCGTACGCGCGTCCGGCGCGCTCCAACGTGCTCGGCATCAGCAACATCGACGAGCCGTGGTGGTACACCACCGGCGGCCCCGAGCAGGCGGTGCTCGCGGTCGGTGCGCTGTGCGACCCCGCCTACGGCGCGGCTACCTGCCGCGGCATCACCGCCCAGCGGCGGACGCTGATCGACGCCGTCGATCGCTTCAACTACAACCCCGACCAGTTCGTGCGCAGCCTGGGCGCGATCAACGGCGCGCTGAAATAGCCTCATATCGACCTTGACGCTCGCCCCGCGCGAGGACGGCTACTGGGGCAGGATCACGCTCGTCGTCGCCAGCGCATGATCGGTGGCCACGCCCTGCGCGAGCCACCCGTTGACCTGCGCGCATACCCAGTCGGGCGCGTCGAGCGGCAGGTCGTGGCCGGCGGCTTCCGGCCCCTGCCCTTCGTGCACCCGCAGCGGCAGCGACAGGCGCTCGGCGATGCGCTCGCTGCAGCGCCAGGACACCAGACGGTCGCCGCGCGACGTCAGCACCAGGGTCGGAACGTCGATGCGCGCCGGGCAGCGCATGCGCAGCGCGGCGCGCAGCTGCCCGGCCGCGTGCGCCCGCTTCGGCGGCGTCGCCGCCGCGATCGCCGCATAGCGGTCCGCGTCACGCTCAAGGTCACCCTGGTGGCGCGTCATGCCGAGCAGCATGCGCTCGCGCGCTCGCACCGAGAGCAGCGGCGCCAGCGCGACCCGCGGCCAGTTGCCGACCCGCATGCGCTCCCAGGGACGCGACAGGTCGGCGAGCGAGCTGTTGACGATCACCCCGGCCACGAAGTCGCTCGGGTGCCGTGCGAGCCACTCGAGCGCCACCATCCCGCCCAGCGAGACCGCGAAGACACCGCACGGCTCCCCCGCGGGCACGCTGCGAAGCAGGCGACCGCGCAGCTCGGCGACGAAGCCCGCAACCGTGCCCGGAACGGGTGCGTCGTTCTCGCTGCCGAAGCCGGGCAGATCGAGCAGCAGGGTATCGGTCGGACCGTCGTCGGGTCCGCGCACCGCCGCCGCGAAGCGCGCCGGGAAGTCCAGCCAGTGGCGCTGCTCGCGCACCAGTCCGCGGAGGAGAAGCCAGCGCATCCGGTCCTCCCACCACGCCCGGCGGCGCAGGGCAAGCCGAGGTGCGACTCGTGCGGTGCGGGGGGCGAATCGTCGGCCTCCCCGCACCGCACGACGAACGCTTAAGGGACGAACTCGACGCAGGACGGGTACGGGTCGAGCGGATCCACGCCTGGCGGCAGGAAGAACGTGGTCGGGATCGCGATCTCGGAAGCGATCAACGTCCACTGCGTGTCGCCGCACAGCGGACCGGTGCAGGCCGAGGAGCCGTAGCAGTTGAAGATCTGGTTCTCGTCGTCCTCGTCGATGGCCTCGCACTCGATGAACGAGGGCGGGCTGCCGTCGAGCTTGAAGACGTTGCCGCTCGCAGTGCCGTAGATCTGCCAGGTGATGGCCCACTGCTCGTTGTCACCGACCTTCTTATTGACGTAGGTCTTCTCGCAAAAGGTGTCGAACTGAGCACCGTCGCCCGCGTTCGCCGTGGCGGCGAGCAGGAGCACCACCGCCGCCGCGAGCGCGATCGTGGCCGAACGAAGGTGGGCCGTCGCCCACCGCACTGACAGCATCATCTCTCGATCTCCTTCCGTCGCCCGCGCGGTAGCACGGGCGACGCCCTGAGCCCTCCCTCCGGGAGAGCTGGTCTCGAACCGTCGGCTCCATTCTGACCATCCCGGGCGAAGTTGCGAAGATCTCCGGTGAGATCGGTCCGCTACGTGGCTCGAATGGCCCTGCCGACGGGATCCGTGGCACGAATCCGCGGGTTCGCGCCAGAGGGAAAAGCGACCAGCGGACACCCACCCGCGACGGAGTTCCCCGCCCGGCCCGCTCGAGCCCGGGAGGCTGTGCGGGTCGGGACTCGCGCGGCGCGCGGCCGGCACGCTGTTCTCGGTCCGGACGGCAGCGGCGCAGGACCGATGCGTCCTGACCCCGGAGCAGACCGAGGGCCCTTCGGCTACCAGGGCAGGCTGGCCCTGGGCGTGGCGGTCTGACGCGCGAAACGGTCATCGCGCCGAGGTGAGCGCGGTGGCCCTAGCCGCGCGTCTCGGGCGACCAGCGCATGCCCAGGCTCACGATCCGCTGCAAGAGCTCGCCATACTTGATGCCCGCGTACTCCGCCGACTCCGCGAAGTCCTCGCCGTACGCGATCTGCGGATTCGGATTCGCTTCCAGCACGAAGACCCGTCCGTCGGCGTCGAGCCGCAGGTCGATGCGCGCGTAGCCGCTGAGCTGCAGCGTCCGGTAGATGCGCTTGCAGAGCCGCGCGATGCCCGCCAGCAGCTCGTCGGGCAGGTTCTTTGCCGCCGCCGTCTTGACGCCGACCTTCTCCTGATAGGCGCGGCTCCACTTGACGCGCTCGGTCGCGATGCGCGGCGCGCCCTCGGGCAGGCGCTCGAACAGCAGCTCCCACACCGGGAACACCTGCAGCCGATCGTTGCCGACCACGCCGACGTAGAGCTCGCGCCCGTCGATGAAGCGCTCGGCGATCGCGTGCGTGCCGAGACGCTCGTGTACGAAGCGAACGCGCTCGGCGAGGCGCTCGTCGCTGTCCACGATCGAGTCCTGCGCGATGCCCTCCGAGCCCTCCTTGGTGAGCGACTTGACGATCAGGGGGAAGGCGAGCCGGCGCGGCCGGCGCACCGCGCGGCCCAGGCGGAACACCGCGAACTCCGGCACCGGGATGCGATGCGAGGCGAGCAGCGTCTTCGACAGCGCCTTGTCGCGCGCCAGCATGAGGCCGCGCGGATTGCAGCCGGTGTACGGCGTACGCAGCATCTCGAGGTAGCTGACCACGTTCTGGTCGTAGATCGGCACGTCGTGGAAGTCCTCGAGCAGGTTGAAGACGATGTGCGGCTTGACCTCGTCCAGCGTGCGCCGGATCACGTTCAGGTCGCCGCCGACGCCGAGGTTGTGCACCTCGTGGCCCAGGCGCTCGAGCGTCGCGGTGACGTCGTACTCGGTCTTCCAGTCCGCCGTCGTCAGCTCCTCGTCGCTGGGCTCGTCGGGCGGAATGCGGCGCTCGTCCATGAGCGCCAAGACGCGCAGCTTCCTCACATCGCCACCCGCGAGCGCCGCGTCAGCGAGCTCATGGTGTGGACGGCGAGCAGGATCGCGAAGTCGATCATGGTCTCCTCCTCGGGTGCGGCCAGACGGAGTCGGAGGCTGCGGCAGCGCGTGATGATGTCCTCGAGCACCTGGTCGACCGCGTACTGGTAGGCACCCGTCGTGCGCGCGACGCGGCGGGTGACCTGGCTGCGCACGCGGCGCAGGAACGTCGCCGCGCTCGGGCGGTCGCGGAACACCGGCGAGTCCGAGAACAGGCGGCGCAGGTCGCGGTCGGCGAAGTCCGGCAGCGCGCTGCCGTAGCGTGCGCGCTTCTGCGTGTAGTGCTGGCGCAGCGTCTTCTTGAGCTGGCGGATCGGCTCGATCTCGCGCCGGTTGGTGATCGGCGGCGTCTTGCCGGCGAGCTCCCACATCAGCTCGTCGACGTACTCGAGCTTCTTCAGCGCCGACCAGCCGCCGTACGTCCGGCGCCACACCGAGCGCGGCGTCATCCAGACCGCGAAGGTCTCGGCGAAGTCCTCGTCGGGATGGCTCTGCGCGTACCAGTTCTCCAGGTGGAGGACGAAATTCTGGCTGTACGGGCGCGGCGCGTAGGAGTCGGGATAGGGCAGCGTGGACTTGCCGAACAGCTGCTGGCGCCGCCGGAAGCGGCGCAGGCGGAACGCGTTGTCGATGGCGTGCCCGGTCTCGTGGCGCAGGATGCGCATGCACCACTCGGGCGTGCCGCCCTCGACCTCGAGCATCTGCGTCTCCTCGATGCGCATCAGGCGCGGGTGCGCCAGATAGAACGGGATCGCGACTCCGGGCACGCCCTCGGGCGTGAACCAGTCGTCCGACAGCCAGAAGTGCGGCTCGAAGACGATGCCGCAGCGCTCGAGCTCACGGTGCAGCTGCTCGATGCGCGGCTCGAGCCAGGTGCCGTCGATGCGCAGGTGCGGTGCGAGGTCCGCCAGGCGAAGGTCGAGGATCTCGTCGTCGGTCCAGCGCTCCCACGCAGACGGGAGGCGACGGGGCGTTCGCCCGCGGCGAGCAACGCGCTTCGGCATCCGGGGCACGCTAGTTCAGGTCGCCGACCGTTGAAAGAGACGCGGCCCACCAGGCGAAGGCGCCATGTCGACGATCGACCACTTCCGACAGATGTGGATGATCGTCCACATTGTAAGATTGTTGACGATCGGCGACATTTGCGCGAGGTTGGCGTTCAGCGACTCTTTCGCGGCGAGGACCAGCCGCGCCGAAGGATGACGTAGATGATCGTTCATGCGACAGCCGATCTCGGTGCCCTCATCCGCAGTCGACGACAGGAGCTGGGCCTCGACCAGATCGCGCTCGCGCTACGCGCCGGCGTCAGTCGCTACTGGATCATGGACATCGAGAGCGGGAAGTCGACCGCCGCGATCGGCCTCGTCCTGCGAACACTGCGGAGCCTGGATCTCGTCGTCGACGTTCGCGAGCCAACCAGCCCGAGCACGCGGAAGTCCGCTCGCTCGACCTCGTCCCGGCAGGTCGACGTCGACGCGCTGATCAAGGCGACCCTCGGGAAGAGGAAGAAGACGTGAGCACGACCGAGTTGGTGGCGCTGCTCGGCGGCCAGGAGGTGGGCCGCGTACATCGTGACTCACGCGGGCATCTGCGCTTCGTGTACGCCGGCGACTGGCGCCAGGCGCCGGACAGCTATCCCCTCTCGATCTCGATTCCGCTCACCGCAGCCGAGCACCCCCACTCCAGGATCGAAGCCTTCCTTTGGGGCCTCCTGCCAGACAATGATCGCGTCCTCGAAAGGTGGGCCCGACAGTTCCATGTCAGGCCCAATGCGTTCTCGCTTCTCGCGCATGTCGGCGAGGAATGCGCGGGGGCCGTCCAGTTCGCCCTCCCCGAGGACGTCCCGGGACGACGACGAGCCACGTCGGCCAGCGTCGAATGGCTCAGCGAGCAAGACGTCGCCGAGCGCCTGCGCGCGCTTCGTGGCGATCAGACGTCGTGGCGGCGCCTCGGTGACTCGGGACAGTTCAGCCTCGCCGGCGCGCAGTCGAAAACGGCGCTGCTCCTGCGCGGTCGACGCTGGGGCGTCCCCTCGGGGCGGATCCCGACGACGCACATCCTCAAACCCCCGATGGCCGACCTGCTCGGTCACGTCGAGAACGAGCACTTCTGCCTCGAGCTCGCCCGCTCCGTCGGCCTACCGGCGGCGCGCTCGTCGGTGCAGCGTTTCGGCGACGAGATCGCCATCGTCATCGAGCGCTACGATCGGGTACTCGATGGAGCCGAAGTGATCCGCGTCCATCAGGAGGACACCTGCCAAGCTCTCGGCATCATGCCGACGAAGAAGTACGAGAATGAGGGCGGGCCGGGAGCGAAGACGATCGTCAACCTGCTGCGTGACGTCTCGAGCTCACCCCTCGATGACGTGTGGACCTTTGCGACGGCGCTGGGTTTCAGCTGGCTCACCGGCGGCACCGACGCGCACGCCAAGAACTACTCGCTCCTGTTCGGCCGCGCGGGCCAGATCCGTCTCGCGCCGCTCTACGATCTCGGCAGCATCCTGCTCTACCCGGAGTTCTCGCCGAAGAAGGCGAATCTGGCGATGAAGATCGGAACGAAATACCTGTTTGACCAGGTCGGCCTTCGTCAGTGGTTGCAGGCGGCGAAGGCGATGCGGCTCGACCCGGAGCAGCTCGTCGTGCGCCTGCGAACCCTCGCGGCGCAGCTCCCGGATGCCGCGGTCGACGTGAGAAAGCAGGCCGACGGCGACGGCCTAACCCCGTTGCCCCTCGATAGACTTGCAGCCGCAATGACGGAACGCGCGCACGACTGCCGACGGGCTCTCGACTGAGCTGCGGACAGGGCCGGCGCGTCGACCACGCCGGCCCCCTCCTCACTGCCGTCCCGGCAGCAGCCTCTCCGGCTCGGGCGCGAGCGGCTGCGTCACCGGACCGCCCTCCGGCGTGCCGTACTGGCCCGGGGGCGGCTCGTACGGCCGGATGAACTTCTTCGGCGCGCCCGGCTTGCTCGCGCTGACGGTGAAGACCTTGCCGTCGCGGACGAACATGCGTTCCATCTCGGGGCGCGTGAACGGACGCGAGCCGAGGCGTCCGAAGACGCTCACCTGGTGGCCGCTCTCGTCGACCGCGCGATCGCGGTCCATACCCTTCGAGAGCGCGATCGCGGGACCCGCGGTGGGATAGGTCGCGATCAGGCGCGGCGTCGGGATCGGGCTGAAGCCCTGCGCCCCGACGGTCTCGCTCGGCGAGATCAGCTGGACCACGCGCAGGCCGTTCTTGCCGTCGGCGACGTAGGCAAAGACGCTGTTGTAGGCAGCGCCGACGCGCACGGAATGCGTGTCGTTGAGCGCACCGTCGCCGTTGAACATCTGGAAGAGCTGCGGGCTCTCGGGCTTGGTCACGTCGACGATCGCGATCCCCTGGCTACCCGCGGCGACGTACGCGTAGGTGCGCGCGACGTAGACGTCGTGCGTCTCGGCGATCGGCAGGGTCGCCTTCAGAGCGAGCTTCTCGGGCCAGGTCACGTCGACCACCTTGAGCCCATCGGCGTCGGTGATGAACGCGTAGCGGAACTGGATCGCGATCGCGTGCGGCTCGTTCAGCGCCGGGGCACCAAGCTGCGACACGATCTGCGGCGCCAGCGGGTCGGCGATGTTCACCACCACCAGCCCCTGCTTGCAGAGGATGTAGGCGTAGTTGCCGGCGACGGTGATGTAGACCGCGCCGTCGAGCGCGCCGTCCGGATTGAACTGCGTGACGCGCTCGAGGAAGTTGTTGCGCGGATTGCGGTCGCCGAGCTTGGTCACGTCGACCACGACCAGCCCCTCGACGGAATCCGACACGTACGCGTAGCGATAGATCGGGCTCCAGGGCTGCTCCTGGTTGGCCGGATTCTGCTCGCGCGTCGGGTCGATCGGCATGTTGGTCGGCAACGCGACGCCGGTCGCGTCCTCGGTCGGCGCGTACGCCTTCTGCCCGAGCGGCGACACCGGTGCCGTCTGGATGCGCTCGGAGCGCCCCTTGTTGTCGATGTTGGCGACGTCGTAGACGCGCAGGCCGTCGCTGCCGTTCGCCGTGTACAGGTACTCGCCGCGCAGCTGCAGGCTGCGTGCGTTGGTGGCGCCGTGCTCGTAGGCCTCCTGCAGCTCGAGACCGTCGTCGAGGTGGCGCTGGTAGTTCGCCGGATACGCCAGGCGGTGCAGGTTGCTGCCGATCACCGCCTGCGGCTCGTCCCACTCGGTGACGGCGACGCCCTCGATCCCGTCTTCACCCATGCCTACCCAGGCGAAGCGGCCGACGAAGTTCACGAAGTTGGTGCCGAGCGTCAGCACCTGCGCCATCCAGGCGTTGTTGTCGCCGCTGGTGGACAGGTGGCAGCTGGTGCAGCCCTGCGCCTCCTCCTTGCGCACGGTGTGCCCGAAGTGCGGGTTGAAGGCCTGGCTCGAGTAGCCCTCGGCCGAGACCGGCGCCTGCTGGATGTAGAGGCGCTCGCGGTTCGCGTTGGTGGTGCTGATCAGCAGCGCGCTGCTCGAGCGTGCCGGAGCGATCCGGTAGCCCTTCGGGCCGCCGTGCCGCGCCAGCATGAAGATGTCGTAGCGCACGACCTGCGGATTGTAGGACGTCCAGTTACGGAAGTCGCCGCCCTCGAAGTGCTGCATGTCCTTCTTCCAGTTCGCTTCCTGGGGCAGGTGGCAGCCGAAGCAGCTCGTCATCCAAGAGGTGTGGCAGGTGTAGCAGAGCATGTTGTCGTCGCCGTGCGCGAGCTGGCTCGATTCATCCGGCAGCGCGCCCCACGACTTGCCATCCTTGCGGATGGTCTTCGCGACCGCGGCCTTCTCGTTGTACTCGCCCGACGCCGGATCGATCGAGTCGATCACCTGGCTGACCTTCCACTCGAGGTTCTCGTCGACCATCGAGCGCTGCATCAGGTCGAGGCCGACCCACTCGAAGCGGCGCTTCTTCCACGGCGTCAAGCCGTTCAGCAGGTCGTTGCCGCCCTTGGGCGCCGCCGGGCTGGTGGTGCGCAGCTTGGCGCGGCCGTTGATCGTGCCGTGGCAATCGATGCAGCCGATCTCGACCGCCTCGGCGAAGCCACCGTAGAGCTTGCCGTCGCCGTGCACGTCCTGCTCGAAGTGGCAGTCCGAGCAGTGCATGCCCTTCTCGGCGTGGATGTCCTTCATGTGGACTGCCTTGTCGAGCTTCTTCGGGTCGTCCGGCGCGACGATGTTGCCCTTCTTGTCGAGCAGATTGCCCTGACGGTCCTGCTTGTAGACCGCGCGGAACACCCAGCCGTGGCCGTGATAGTCGGCGAAGCGGGTGTCCTTGGTCGGCAGCCGGCTCACCTCGGCGAGGAACTTCTCGTCGGTCCAGAGACCGCGCACCGAAGCACCCTCGGGATTCGCGAGCATCGACTGCTTCTGCGACTCGGCGCTGCGGTTGTTGAACGGCCACGGCTCGAGCGACGTCGGGTAGCGCTGCTCCTTGGGCCACATCAGGTCGCCGTCGGTCTCGTAGTCCCACCACTGGTAGCCGAGGTAGGGATTCACGAACGCGTTCGGCTGGTGCATGTGGCAGATCATGCACTGGCTGGTCGGGATCGCGCGCGTCAGGCGGTGCTGGATGGGATGCCCGGACTCGTCGCGCGGGATCGTCGGATCCTTGCCGGCGTAGAAGCCGAGGTTGCCGAACTTCGCGTACGGACCCGAGCTCGTGAGCTCGCGGTCGTTGGCGTACACCACGTGACAGCCGGTGCAGCCGCTGGAGCGGAAGTCGCCCGGATGGTCGTTGGTGCCGAGGAACGACAGCACCGGATCGTTGAGGCGGCTCTTGTGGATGTTGAGCACCGCGGCGCTGATGCGCAGGTCGGTGCCGAGACCGCGCGTGCCGAACTTCGCGTCGGCGAGGCCGGGCAGATCGACGAACGGGCCGAGATTCGGGTTGCCGACCTCCGACACCACCGAGCGGTCGACCTTGCCGCCATCCTCGAAGGCGCGCAGCGGGTCCGGCGCCTGCAGCACGTTCCAGCGCGGCAGCGGCACCAGGAACGGCAGCACGCCTCGCGCGGCCTCGGCCGGCGTCGGTGGCGGCACGGTGTTGATCTTCTGCGGCGTGCCGTCGCGCGCGTAGGACTCACCGAAGATGTAGTTCTTCACCGAGACGACGCCGTTGTTGTACGCGCCGCCGCCCCAGAGCAGCGCCGTCGTCGTCATCAGGCTCTTCTGGACCTTGAGCACTTCCGCGACATGACAGCCCATGACGCCGCAGGTCTCCGGCGCGACGCGCAGATCGCCCGGGTTGAAGAAGCGGATGAACTCGGGCGACTCGTGGTTCAGCAAGGTGTAGCTGCGCACGGGGTTGGCCGAGCTCATGCGCCCGGAGCCGTCCTGCGCGGCCCACTTCTCGGGAAAACGCGGCGCCACGTGCGCCGCGGTCATCGCGGCCTGGTACTCGGCGCTGCCGCGGGCGGCACTACCTGCGGACGCCTTCGCGTCGCCGCCGTGGCAGTCGACGCAGCCGAGCTTGACGGTGCCGGTCTCGTGCATCGGCTCGATGCCGACGTGGCACGATTCACAGCCCGCGCTCTTCTCAGCCTGCTCGGCTCGCGTCTGGCGCAAGAGTGGGCTCGGCTCGTCGGCTGCATCGGCGCGCTTGCCGGCGAGCAGCGCCAGGCCGACCACCAGGCCGAGAATCGCGGCCAGCGCTCGGCCAGGCCAGATCCGACGATCACGGCTCATCCCCTCGACTCCTCTGCGGCGTGCCATCGTCGTCTCCTCAGTAGACCAGGGTCAGCTCGGTGCCGAGCTGCCACAAGGTCTCGCCGCCGTAGATCTGCCGGAAGCCGTCGAGCGGTTGGAAGATGGCTCCGAATCCCTTGACGATGATGTTGTTGTTGAGGAACGGCCGGTACTCGACGCCGAGGCTCAGGTCGATGCCGGCCGTCTCGTCGATATCGGCCTGGCCGAGGATCGTCTCGAGAACCGCGGTGTCCGCGAACTGAATGTAGTTCGCGTTGCCGATCAGCGTCGCGGTCGGCGTCATCTCGGCGGACGCGCCCGCGTTGAGCAGCAGCAGCCCCGGGTTCACGAAGTTGGCCTGGCCCTGGATCTTACTGCTGCGCAGGTTGGGCACGAGGCTCAGCCGCTGGTTCAGGGCCGCTCCGCCGCGGTCGGTGATGCGGATGCTCTGCCGGTTGAAGAAGCTGAACTCGCCGCCGGCGACCTTGGGATTGTCGAGGATGGTGTCGAAGCCGTTGGCGTCGCCGTCGCGCGCGTCGTCGTCGCCCGAGGTGAAGTAGACCGACGTCTGGTAGCGCAGCCAGTCGTCGTCGAGCGACAGCTCGAGGAAGACCAGCTGGGCGTTGATGTCGGTCTTGCGGCCTGCGATGTTGTTGAACTCGTCCTGGCCGAGCGCCTGGTAGAAGGCGTGGCTGACGTTGATGCGGCCGATGTGGCCTTCGCTCGCCCAGCCGAGGTACCACGCCTCCACGTTGTGCGGCACCGGATCGCCGATCGGCGTCGGCCGCACCAGGAAGCCGAGCCGGTCGTAGACGAAGCCGGCCTTCTTTCCGTCGTCGAAGTTGTAGTGGAAGCTGAACTCGTTGGTCCAGCCGTTGAAGAAGAAGTCCTGGATGTACAGGTTGGCGATGCCGACCTGCTGATCGCGCAGGCTGAACGTGTTGAGGCCGCTGATGGTGTCCTTCTCGGCCTGGTAGAAGTAGATCAGGTTGTACTGGTAGCGGCCGCTATTCGCGGTGCCGAAGACGCGCGCGCCCTGGTTGATGTCCTGGAAGATCAGGCTGCGGAAGTCGCTGTTGAACGGCTGGCGGCCGATCTTGGTCGAGATGAAGTCGTAGTTCGCCGACAGGTCGGCGAGGTGCACCTCGAGGAACGCCTGCTCGAGGCGGACGTCGGCGCGGAACCGGCTGGTGCCGTCGCGCACGTCCGGCGCCACCGCGCCGCGCTCCCACACCGACAGGCTGTTCAGGTCGCCGACGCCCTCGATCAGGATCTGCCAGTCGAAGGGCTTGTAGGCGGTGGCGCCCTTGATGAGCTCGAGTCGGGCCGCGATCTTCTCGTCGACCACGAGGCTGTACGGGCTGCCGAAGAACTTCTCCTCGCCGGGATCCTCGGTACTGACGCCGCTCGCGATCGGAAAGCGCTGGCCCTCGATCGTGGTCTTCGACGCCAGCGTCATCCGGGGAAAGATGTCCTGGAAGCCTGGGATCGGATAGTCACCCTTGAGCGGATTCTGGTTGTACGGATCCCAGATCGAGCTCGGCACCGTGAGCTGGTAGGGCGGTGGCTCGATGCGCCAGCGATCCGGCAGCGGATCGAAGTCCGGGAACAGCGGCTCCTCGCGACCCTGGATTCCCGCCGCACCGAGCGTCAGGTCTCCGCCGCCGCGCGAGCCCTGCTCCTCCTCAGCGCGCGCAGGCACGACGAGCAGGAGCAGCCACACTACCGCAAGTCCGATCAGTCTTGCCGACATGTCATCACGCCCGCTCCGTTGCGGAGAAAGCCGGACTCTCTCCGTCACCCCCGGCAGTCAAGTCAAACGTCTCGCAAGTCGCGCGCGGCCTTGTCTCAATCACGACGCCCCACCAATCCCCGCAGGAACGAAACCACCCGCGCCCACAATCCGCCGCGCCCACTGGCCACCGCGGATCCGCCCGCATCATCGATCACCACGAACTCGTCGTCGCCGAGGCGCACGCGCATGCCGCCCTGCAGGGCGAACTCCCCGCCCGCGTGGCGCGTACCGTCGACGTAGAAGGTCCTGCGCTCGATCCCCGCGATCGTCCACCGGCCGTCCTTGAAGAAGATGCGGGCGTGCTCGCGCGACGCGGTCGGCGTGCGTAGCTTGACGTCGCAGCCGTGCCCCCGGCCGAGCACCAGGTTGGGCCGGTCGAGATCGATCACCTCGGCGGTACCGGCCGGCGCGACGCGCTCGAGGTGGACCGTGCACTCGACGCGGCGCGTGAGGACCACGGTGCGCTCCTCGTCGTCCGCGGCGGGACGGCCTCGTGCCGGATCGACCGTGACGTCCGCCGCAGGGGCGGCCGGCGGCGCGGCAGCCGGCGGCGCGGCAGCGGGCCTCGCGGCGGCCGGCGACGGTGCTGCCGGTGCCGGCGGCGGAACGGCGCGCGCGCTTCCGGGCGGCGGGCTCGCGACGACCTGGGTTCGGTCGCCACCGGCGACAGCATCCGGCGCCGCCACAGCGGGCGCCGCCGGCGCCGCGGCGCGTGCGGCCCCCGGCGGCGGGCGCGCGATCACCTGCGTGCGATCACCACCCTCGCCGGCTACCGGCGGCGCAGGCGCGGCCGGCATGGGACGTGGCGGCGCAGCGCTGACGATGCGCGTACGCTCTGCTTGATCCTCGGCAGCAGGCTGCTGTTCGGGCGGACGCGCTGCGGGTGCGCCCGGCGGGCGCGCGGGGGCGATCTGCGTGCGCTCGCCGGCATCGCCGCTCACGGGTACGGCCGGCGCGGCGCCCGCGGGTGGCTTCGGGATCGGCGGTGGCAGACCACCGATCCGCGTCCGCTCGGCGTCGTCCCGAGAATCGTCGTCGCCTGCCATGCCGAAATCTTTCGCCTCCGCTGCCTGCACTTTTTGTCCGCTGACGGCTCAGGGATCCAGGGGCCGACGGTTGAACTTCAGATACGGCAAGCGCACGCCGTCGCCTTCGTTCCTGCGCAGCACCAGCTGATCGGCGCGGATCCCCTCGGGGGCCTCGAAGCCGAGCGTGCCGGCGCTCGCCACCAGATCGTTCTGCTCGCCGCCGTCACCACTGACGCCGAAGCCGCCGACCAGCACGCCGTCACGGTAGAGCGGCACGCCGCCCGGGAAGAAGATCGCGCCGTTCAGCTTGCCGTTGGTCGGCTGGCGCAGCAGCGTGCACACGTTCGCCTGGTCGTTGTTGAACGACACCCGGAACGGCCCTGGAGTCGTCCCGTTGATGCCCGACGGGAAGAACGGCTGGCCGCCGAAGCCGAGCGCCCGACCGGTGATCGCGGTCCCCGGCGGGAATGCTTGACCGAGGTCCACGCCGACCGCCGGGTTGTCCAGGGTATCGAGCGGGTTGATGCCCTGGCTGCTGGCGTACACCGAGGTGCGCGCCTTCGCGGGACAGACGTCGATGGCGTCGGGCAATGCGTCGGGCTGACGGAACAGGCCGATCAGCTCGCCGTTGGTGTCGGTGACCGCATGCACGACGTTGACCGCGGTGCCGCTCGGCAGGCGCACCGCGGAGCGCGAGTCGAGGGCCTGCGCGACCGCGTTCTCGACGATGCTCTGCACCTCGGCCGCGGTCAGCGGGGCGGCACCCGGCGGGTTGTCGGTCGCGTTCTTCGGGCCGACGATCCAGCCGTCCGGGGCGACGTTGCCCTGCCTGGGCTCGACCAGGAAGGTCGCGAGACCCGGGTACGTGCCCGGGTTTGGCGGCGTCGGCGGATCGAACTCCACGAACGGCAGCGCGAGCCCCTCGAGGAACACCACAGCGTTGAACGGGATCGGCGGCGGCGGCGCGATGTTCAGCGTGCACGGCGTCGGGGCTAAGCAGCACGCCGGTGCGACGTCGGTGTCGCACACGTTCTGCAGGCCCTTCGGCTTCAGATTCGCGATCACCGTCTGGTCGCCCGCGAAGGCGCGCGCCGCGAACTCGGCGAGCGTCAGGTTCGGGTTGGTCGCCTGCTTGCGGAGACCGTTCGGGTTGTCGGAGTTGGCGACCGGATCGACCGGCAGCGTCTGGTAGCTGACGCCGCGGATCGCGACCCCGATGCCGCCGACCAGGCGGCCGTTCTTGAACACCGGCACGCCGCCCGGAAGCGTCGCGATGCCCTGGTTGCAGCCGCAGCGCGTGTTCGCCGCGTCGCTGTTCTCGCAGCGCAGCGGCTCCTCGCCGTCGAGCTCGCGCAGCAGCGACGCGATGTTGAGCTGCGGCGGATACAACTTGCCGGGGTTGAAGTCGGCCGACTCGGGATTGCTCGCGTCGAGCCGGCAGCCGCGGTTGGTCGCCTCGATGCTGAACAACCCGCCGGCGCCGGTGTTGCGCACGCCCGGTGGGAAGTTGGGATCGCTGATGAAGCGCACCGCGCGCGAGGTGAGAAAGATCTGGTCGGCGCTGAACAGACCCGCGGTACGCGCGAGCTGGGTCGAGAGCGCGACCGTCGCGCAATCGGAGGAGACGTTCGCGCACACCGGCGCGCCGCACTGCTGGCCGTCGCTCGTGCACGCCGCCGCCTTGCAGCTGTCGGCGTCGATCGGGAAGTTGGCCGCCACGCCCAGGATCCGCGCCTGACGGTCGGTGACCGACACCACGAGCTCGCTGCCGATGGCGCGCGACGCGAGCTGCATGATCGCGTTGATCTCGTCCGGCTCGAGCCGCGGCGCGGTATCGGCCGGCTGGGCCGATTCCGTCGGCGAGCCGCCACCGCCACCGCAGGAGGCCGCGGCGGCCAGCAGCAGCGCCACCGCGACACGGCGGAGCCCTGCGCCGGTCGATGACGCCTGGTCGGGAAATGATCGCGGCATGGATTCCGTCCTCTTCTTCAAACGCTCTATCCGGGAATCTTGAGCTTCACCGGGCCCTTGACCTTGGCCACGCACGTGAGCCGAAACTTCTTCGGGTCGGCCTCGAGAAACGCCTTGTTCTCGATCGTGTTCATCTCGGGCGAGCCGGGAGCTGGCGGCAGGAAGTTGTCCGCGCCTTCCACGATCTCGACCGCGCACAGGCCGCACAGGCCGACCTTGCATTCCCAGCCGAGCGGCTCGTCCATGTGATCGGTCGGCTCGCCGCTCTTGCTGGTCTTGCAGCCGGGGAAGCGCTCCTTGAGGCTCTTGAAGTACGCGTGCAGGATGTCTTCCGTCGCGCTCGCGCCGTAGGTGACCGGGAACTCGGGATGGTCGATGGCCACGGCACTGCCTTCGACGGCTGCGGCCGGTGCTGCCGCTGCGGGCTTCGCCGCCGCGGCCGGAGCGGGTGCCGCCACGGGAGCCGGCGCTGGTGGCGCCGCTTCGATCGGAGCCGGCGGCGGTGGCGCGGGCGGTGCGTCCACGACCACGTCCGTCGACGCCAGCTTCGCGACGCGCGCGACGATCTCGAAGCGCAGCCGCTTGCTCGCCACCCTGAACTCGTCGCCGCTCTTGAGCCTGGTCGGCGCCGACAGCTTGACGTAGGTGCCGTTGGTGCTGCCGAGGTCGAAGACCGCGAGGCCCGCACCGTCCGGACGGATCTGCGCGTGGCGCCGCGACAGGCTCAGATCACCGGGATCGAGCGTCACCTCGGCGCGCCGTCCGACGAAGACGCCGCGCTCACCGAGGGGGTACGTGGCCTGGTAGGCGCCGTCCGGATTGTGGTGCGCGATCGCCCAGCGGCCGTCCTTCTTGGTGACCACGAGGATCTGCGAGCCGATCCAGATCGCGTCGCCCTCGCCCACCGGACGGCCGGCGACGCCCTGCGCGCGCAGCCACACGCCGGAGCCGGCGCCGCTGTCCTCGAGCACGTAGTCGTCGCCCTTGGCGTCGCCCTTCTTCTTGACGATCCCGGCGTGGTGGTCGGCCATGTACACGTCGTCGGCGAACACGAGATCGGCGCCCTGCCGTCCGATCGAGACCGTGTCCTTGGAGGTCGGGAAGGTCTCCTCGACGCTGCCGTCCGGGTTGAGCGCGACGATCTGCGCGCCCATCTCCTGCGGGCGAGAATCGGCGGGCTCGCTCGGCTGCGGCGGCACGACCGCCGCCGGGGCAGCGGCGGCCTGCGGAACGACCTCGGCCGCCACCGCGCCCTTGCGGCCCGCGATCAGGTTCACGACGTCGACCGCCTCGACCATCGCCGCCTTGATGTTGCGCTTCAGCGTGATCTGCTCGTAGGTGTTCGAGTCGTTGAAGTCGGTACAGCGCAGGAACTTCGGTCCGCGCGCGTCGCCGACCAAGAAGATGCCGCCGAGCGAGGTCTCGCCCTGGTGATTGACGAGCATCAGGGCGCGGTTGTTGACCATCGGCACCTTGATGCTGCAGCCCTGCAGCAGGCGGACCGGCAGGTCCTCGCCGATGCACGCGACCACCTGGCTCTTGAGAAATTCTAGATTGACGGTCTCGGTCGGGCGCTTGTCGGCGGTCTTGCGATCGATGCGCACCGAGACGTAGTCGAGCTTGTCCGGGCCCATCACCACCGCGACCGGCTCGGAGAAGGCCAGATAGCGGATGTTGCCGTTGCCGACGTAGGCGTCGAAGAAGACTTCGCTCAGCGCCTTCGACACCTTCGGCATCTTGTCGCCCCGATACGACCAGTAGACCGCGGTCTCGTCCTCGCCCTTCACCTTGGCGTTCGAGATCGAGATCACGGCTTCGGCCGCGGACGTTCCCCCGCCGATCACCAGCGCGGGCGCGCCGACGTAGTCGGTGGCGTCGTCGAGGCGGAAGGCGAGCCCTTCGGTGTTGCCGGGGATGTCGAAGCGGCGCGGCACGCCGGCGCCGATCGCGAGGATCACGTGGCGCGCGCGGTAAACCATCTCCTTGCCGGCGCGGTGGCTCCACAGCTTGACGTCCCAGATGCCGTCCGCGCCCGGCGCGAGCCCGGTGAACTCGGCGCCGATGCGCGCCGGGATGCCGAACTCCTTGTACTTGCCCTTCCACTGGACGACCATCTCGTCCTTGTCGAGGTCGTCGAAGTGCAGCGAGTTCAGCATCGGGCCGCCGACCGGGAACTGCAGCTTGTCGCCGCCGCCGTAGTTCGGCTTGATGAGCTTCTCCTTGGGATAGTCCCGGATCCGCTTCATCAGGTCATCGTAATCCGTGACCAGGCAGGAGAGCCCGAACTCCTTCGCGCGGACCGCGGCAGCGGTGCCGGCCGGACCACCACCGACGACGAAGACATCCAGGACTTCCGGAAGGGTGGTCGGTTGCTGGACCTTGAGTGTCCCGAAACTGGTGTAATCGGACTCGACGACGTTTTCAGCCATTTGGTCTCACGGCACGCACGAGAATCCCTCGCTCTCTCTCGGCGCCGTGCCCCCTTCTGATTTCTGAATCCAATTGTCAATCTCTTCGCGCGGAGGTCGCTCGGGTACGCATGCGCGACAAGGCGCGGAGCCACGTCGGGAGATCCCTCGCGCAGGGTGCTCTCGGTCGCGTCGGCTCGGCGCTTTAGCGCGTGCGAGGGCACACCGATCCTGCACTCGCCTTCTCGCGATCGGCGGGGCTGATCGGTCCTAGAAGTACATCTCGAAGGCGACGGTGCCGACGGCGGCGGGGCGGATGCCGTCGCTGTTGATCGGGACGTTGACCGCGCCGCTGATCACCGCGTTCTCGAGGATCTGCCCCTTCACGCCGAACAGGTAGTCGATGTAGTTGGTGCCGAGCGTGTTGTCGCCGAGTGCGGTGAACTGGAGCGGAACGTCGATCTCCTGGCCGGGCGGCTGCGTGAACGACGACGGCGTCCACTCGATGCCTCTGTTGAACACCGAGCCGCCGACGCCGGTGTCCACCGTGAAGCCCGGCATCGCGTAGGAGGCGCCGGTGTTCCAGACGAAGCGGCTGAGCTCGGAGAACTCGGTGTCCTTGTCGTAGCCGGCGTCGATGTGGATCTTGGCGCCTTCGGCCACGTTGATCGCGGTGATCAGGCGCGGCAGGAACGCGGCGCTGTTCGTTCCGGCGTACTCGTCCTCGCTCGGGCTCGGCAGGAAGATCTCGAGCGAGAACGCCATGTCGACGTACTCGGACTGCAGGAACAGCGCCTTGCCGCCCAGGCTGACGCGGCCGAGACCGGCCGACGTGCCCTCGTTGAAGTTGGCGCCGAGCTGGTTGACGGTGCCCTCGCGGATGATCAGGTCGCCGTCGGCGAGGTTCGCGTCGAGCGCATCGATCGAGGTCGCGGCCGCGACCGGCGCATCACCGATCGGATCGTTCGCGGCCGAGGCGAGCGTCACGAACGACGACTTGGCCTTGGCCTCGACGATGGTGATCGGGAAGTTCACGCTGAGCTCGAGCCACTCGAGCACGCCGGCGCTGTAGGCGATGTTGAACAACCCGACCTTGGCGTCGGTCTTGAGACCGAACTTGGTGAACAGCGGCTGGGCGAGGCCGTTCACCTCGTAGTTGATCGGGTTCTGCGTGTTCGACAGCTCGAAGTAGGAGGCCGCGACGCGCAGGCTCATCTTGCCCTGGCCGAGCGTGAGCGGTGAGCGATACGCCGTCGGACCGAGCAGCCCGGTCGCCTTGTACGTGTCGAGCTCGGGGTCGAGCTCGTACACGAACGACTGGCCCGTGGTCGGCGGCAGCGACGACACGCCCTGGGACACGCCCAGGATGATCGTCTGCTGCGCGGCGTTCGCGCGCTGCTGGACGCCGAACGCGCCGTTCGACTGCGCGCGCGCCCCTGCGGGCGTCAGCAGCAGCGCTGCCGCGAAAGCCGCCACGGAAGCCCGAACCAACCAAAGTCGAATCTGCATCACCCCTGCCTCCCGGTTCCTTGGGAACCGCCCCTCGGCCGCCCGCCCCGCCAAACGCAACGGGTGCCACCCCCGACCGAGCACCAGTAGCGGCTTTCCCGCCAAGGTCAACCTCTGGATCAATACCCCGGCGGCGCCCGGAACCCGCCCGCCACCTCCGCGAGCCGACGAGCGAAGTCGATCGGGGTGCGGTCTTCCAGGTACGGCCCGACGATCTGCAGCCCGACCGGGAGTCCTGCAGGGGTGAGCCCAGCGGGTGCTGCGACCGCTGGGCAGTAGGTCATGGTCGCGAGCGAGATCCACGCGAAGAGGTCGAAGTACGAGCGCTCGCCGCCGTTCACCGTGATCTTCCGGTCGGTCATCGGCTCGCCGTGATCGTGACGGATCGCCGGCACCGGCGTGACCGGACAGAGAAGAACGTCGTGGCGCGCGAAGAAGTCGCGCATCGCGGCACGGAAGCGTTCGCGCGCCTCGCTGGCGAAGATCCAGTCGCGGTGGCGCGCCGTGCCGAACAAGACGAAGCGGGAGAACGGGTCGGCCGCATCGCGGTCCATGCTCGGCGCGAGGCTCACCAGCCCGTCGAACGCGGACTCGGGAAAGCCGGCGGTGAGCACCGCGTAGAGCAGGCGCTGGTACGTCCGCATGCAGTCGGCGAGCGCGAACGCGGGCCGCGCCGCCTCATCCACGGTGACGCCGGCGGCGCGCAGCGCATCGACCGTCGCGCGCAGGCGCTCCGCGACCGCGGCGTCGACCGGGTACGCCGGATCGTCGAGCCAGGCCGCGACCCGGTAGTCGCGCAGCGACGTGCGGCGCGCGGGTGGCAAGGTCAGGCGCCACGCGACGCTCTGGTCGGGGAGCGGCCCGGCGAGCACGTCGAGCAGCAGCTCGAGGTCGCCGGCCGTGCGCGCCAGCGGACCGGCGACACACAGGTCCTCCGACGACAGCGTGCCGGGCGGTCCGGGCACGTGACCGCGCATCGGCACGATCCCGTAGGTCGGCTTGAGGCCGTAGACGCCGCACCAGCCGGCCGGCGTCCGGATCGAGCCGCCGATGTCGCTGCCGAGCTCGAACGACGTCAGGCCGGCGGCGAGCGCGGTCGCGGCGCCACCGGATGACCCACCCGGCGTGTGGGCGGGGTTCCACGCGCTGTTGGTCACGCCGAACACCGGGTTGTAGGTCTGCACGTCGCCGCCCATGAACGGTGCGTTGGTCTTGCCGAACACGACGCAGCCCGCGTCGACGAGGCGCTGCACCGCGACCGCGTTGGTCGCGGGCACGTGCTCGGCGTACTGCGGCGCGCCGGCGGTCGTGCGCAGACCGGCGGTCTCGAAAGTGTCCTTGATGGTCACCGGCAGGCCGTGCAGCGGCCCCCAGCTCTCGCCGCGCGCGAGTGCCGCGTCGGCGGCGTCGGCGCGCGCCCGTGCGCGTTCGAGGTCGAGCGTGACCACCGCGTTGAGCGGTGGGTTCAGACGCTCGAGGCGAGCGACGTAGTGCTCGAGCAGCTCGCGGCTCGACAGCGTGCGCTCGGCGATGCGCGCCGCGAGCTCGCGAGCGGAGGCGAAGGTCGGCTCTGACATGACGGGTCTCTCCTGCTGCGGACCGGTCGCGTCCGGCCGACTCTGCTTGGCTCTGGTGTTCTCTACCGCCGCCTGGTCTCGAGCTCGGTCAAGCGCCCGTTGACCAGACCGACGACCTGCTCGACCGTGCCGGTGCGCGACACCGGCGTACCGCGCGCGTCGGTGAAGTCGTCGGTGCGGGTGTAGGTGATGCGCGCCTTCTGATCGTCGATCCTGTCGATGCGGACGTCCGAGAAGGTGACGCGCAGGTCCTCCTGCCCGTTCAGGACCTTCTGCAGCTCGGCGACCTTGTCCGGCGACAAGCCGCGTAGCTGGCCGAGGCGCGACGCGTCCTTGCCGTTGAAGGCGCTCTGGTACTCGTCGAGCCAGCTCTGCGCGCTGCGCTGGATGTCACCGGTCGGCGCGGTCGTGCCCGTAGGCGGTCCCGGTCGGACGCGCGACGGGATGCTCCACTCGGTCTTCGCCGAGGCCTGGTCGAAGTTGTCCTGGACGAAACCGGTGATGCGGTGCCCGTCGTCGTCGCCAACCCGGTACTGGAAGCTCGGGCTCTTGCCCTTCGCCGCCTGCCGGCCGTCGACCTGGAACACGTAGGTCAGATCCTGGCCGCCGATCGGGCTCCCCGCGGCGAGCTCGAAGGTGCGGCTGTCGCCGGCCGCGGCGTCGATCGTACCGGGAGCCGGTGTGGTGTCGGTGACCTGCGGCGCCGGCGGCTCGACCACCACGTCCCACTTGCGCTCGAACGTGCTGCCCTGCGCATCACGCGCGCTGACCGCGATCTGCACCGGGGCGCGCCGCACCTTGCTCGGATCGACGTTGGCGAAGGTGAAGCGCGGGCCGCTCGCGACCTTCTTGCCGTCGACCGTCCACTCGAGCTCGAGCCCGGAGGTCCCGGGCGGCACCGACAGCGCGAACTCCTGGGGCTTCTCGAAGCGCAGCCGCTCGAGCCGGGCCGGCGTCGCATCCAGGCGCAGCACCGGCTTGATCGCGGCGATCTGCCAGCTCGCGCTGACGTCGGCGCTGCCGTCGCTCGCGGTCACCGACACCGCGCGATCGCCGGTCACCGGCACCTCGAGCTGTGCCGCATCGTTCGCCACCGCCTTGCCGTCGATCTTCCACGCGTACTTGATCGGGTCGCCGTCCTCGTCCTTGACGTTGGCACTCAGCTTGACGGTGTCGCCGAGCTTGGCGTCGATCTTGCCACCCGCCTTCGGCGCAGTGACGAGCTGCGGTTTGCGATTGACGTTCGCGACCGCGACGCGCCAGCTCCGGGTCTGTGCGTCGGCTCCTTCGCCGATCGTGACCGCGAGGTCGCGCGGCGCGTCGCTCGCTGTGTCGAAGCCGGGCGCGTACTCCCAGCGCGCGACGTCGTTCGCGACCACGCGGTCGCCGAGACGCCAGGCGATCTTCGGCTTGGTGCCGCCAGGAAGCCCACCCGCGACGGTGACGCTGAATGCCTGCTTGGCGCCCTCCTTGACCGTGACCTCCGCGGCGTCGGGCGTGAAGCCGGAGATGCGCAGCGGCGGTGGCGCGATCGGCGACGGGGGCGCCACGTTGGCGACCTGGGCAGGCTCCTCCTTGGGCACCGGCTCGGGCTGCACCGCTTGCGCTTGCGCCGTTGCGACGGGCTCCTCGACCGGCGGCGCCACCGCCTGCTTGGGCTGGTCGGGGACGGCCAGCTTGGTGGCGGCCTTCGGCTCGGTCCTCGGCTCGGTGTTCGCCTCGGACTTCGGCCGCGGCTCCTCGACCTTGGCCGTCGTGACCGGCGGCGGGGTGGCGTCGCGCTGGCTCAGCCACAGCGCGAGGCTGGCGGCGGCAACCAGCAGCGCGGCACCACCGGCGAGCGCGGCCACCGGCAGGCCGCTGCGCGTCTCGGCCTTCGGCACGGAGCGCTCGATGCGCGTCACGTCTGGCGCGCCGAGTACGGTCGCATCGACGTCGCCGAGCACGGTCGCGTCGGCCGCCTGCTTCTTCTCGGCGGCGGCCCGCGCATCGGCCTCGGCCTTCGCCTGGACGACCGCACGCTCCTGCGCGAGCGCCGCGTTCAGCTCGTTCTCGAGAGCGCTCCAGCCCTGCGTTGCCTTCGCATAGGCGTCGGCGGCGGCCGGCCAGGTCTTGCGCGCGAACACCGCGTCGGCGTCGCGCAGCGCGTTCGCCGGCGCCTTCAGTTGCTTGCGCGACGGCGACAGCGCCGTCACCCGCTGCTCGGCCTGGCGCGCCAGCACCTGCTGCGCGCGCGCGGCGGAGAACTGCTCCGCCTCGGCAAGCAGCTTCTCGAGCGTCGCGCGGCTCTTCTGGACGGCGCTCGAAGCCTGGCGGAGATCCCCGGAGACGGTCGCCTCGACCAGCGCGCGCGCCTCGCCGCGCGCGCTGCCGATGATCTCGTCCGGGGCATCGGCGGCGCGCGTGAGCAGCTCCTCGAGCGCCGCGCGCTCCGCCTCGAAACCACCGATCTGCCGCGCCCGGACCTCGGCCTGCAGCGCCCGCGCCGCGGCTGCCGCTTCGCCGTAGCCGCGCACCGCACCGGCCAGATCCTCCTCCGCCGACGCACGCTCCGCGGCCGCGAACAGCGCGTCGGCCTGCGCGAGCTCCGGTGCGGCGACCTCGCGCGCGGCGGCGACGTCGATGCGCTGCCGGGCAGCCGCAGCGGCCTCGCGTGCGGCGCCGACGGCGTCGCGCTGGCCGCGCCGCACGGTATCGAGGGCGCCCTGCACACGCGCCACCGCGTCCGTGGCCGCCGTGCGTGCGTCGCCGAAGCGCTCCTCGCCGAGCAGGGTGTCGACCACGCCCGCCAGCGCTTCGGGATCGACTCCGCTCGCTCCTGCCGCCTCGGGCTCGGCCGCAGCGAGCGCGCCGAGCGCGCCGCGGATCTGCACCAGCGCCGCGCTCGCGAGCCCACGTGTGCGCTCGTCGAGCTCGACCCGGGCGTCGCCGACGCGGCGCCAGCCGTCGTCGAGCGCCGCCGCAGCGACCCGCGCGTCGCGCTGCACCAGGGCACGCTCGACCCCCTGCACGGCGCGCTCGAGCTCGGTCCGGGGTGACGCCGCGAGCAGGTCGCCGGCGCGCGCGGCGAGACCGCGGACCTCGTTCGCGAGCGCACCCGAGCGTTCTCCGAGTCCGGCGAGCAAGGCCTGCGACGCCTCGCGCAGCGCACCGAGCGCCTCGCTGCTCGCGACCAGCGCCGAGCCGCGATCGCCGGCGCGCTCGGCTGCGTCCGCGGCCTCCCGCGCCCGCAACGCGCGCTCGATCTCGGCGGCGCAGAGCTCACCGGCGAGCGTGCTGTCGAGAGCGCTCAGGCTCTCGTCGATCTGCGCGCGCGTCGCGGCGAGACGCTCGGCCTCACCGCGCGCGACCACGACGCCGCCGATCTCGTCCGCTGCCGCCGCAGCGCGGGCGAAGCCGTCACGCGCGGCCGCGAACTCGCGCCGCGCGCGGCTTGCAGCAGCTTCCTGGAGGATGCGCTGCGCGGGGGTCAGGTCGGCCGTCGACGCGCCGAGCACGGTCGCTCGGTCGAGCGCGGCGCGCGCCGCGGTCTCGCCGTCGCGCGCCTCGCTGAACGGGCCGACCTCGGCGAGCGCTCGTCCGAGCGCATCGCCCGCTTCCCGCAAGACCTGGATCGCTGCCGCGCGTTCGCGCGGCAGGTTGCCGTCGAGGAGACGCTGCGCCGTGCGCCGCGCTTCGCCGACCACCTCGTCGGGCGCTCCCTCGACCTGCGCACTCGCCGCGACCAGCGCCTGCCGCGCGGCAGCGATCTGCGCGGCCCCGGCGCTGCGTACGCTCTCGGCGAGCCGTGCGTAAAGAGCCGACGCACGCTCGAAGCCGGTCGCCGCGGCCGGCAGCTCGCCGCGCCCGGCGAGCGCCTCGGCCGCCGCGCGCGCGGCGTCGGCGGCTTGCAGCTCGGCCTCCGCCAGCTCGGCAGTCTCGGCGAGATCGAGCGCGGCGCGCGCTCCATCCGCAGCCGTGCGCGCCGCCTGGACGCGGGCCTGCTCTTCCTGATCGAGACGCTGCGTCGCCTCGCGCACCGCGCGTACGGCGTCCGCGCCGCCGCGCAGTGCCGCGGTGAGCGCGCCCTGCTCGATGGCGCCGTCGAGCTCGCGCGCCAGCGCCGCCGGGTCGATCGCACTCGCGGCAGCCGCCGCCGGCGAGCGCTCCTGCAGCACCGCGAAGCCGTCCTGCAGCTCGCGCAAGACGCCGGCGACGCGCTCGGTCGCGACGGCGCGCGTGTCGCGCCGCACCTGCTCGAGCTGGCCGCGCGCGTCGCGCAACGTCTCCCGGGCGCGAATCCAGTCGCCCGCCTCGAGCAGGTCCGCGACCGGTGCGAGCAGCTGCTCGAAGGCGCGCGTGCGCTCGCCGGGCAGGATGTCGCCCGCGCCGACCGCGAGCTCGCGCCACGCCTGGTTGATCTCGCCCGCGTTGCGCTCGATCGCCTCGGCGAGGGTCTGCTCGATGCGCCCGTTGAGCTGCTGGATGCGATCGGAGAGTCCCTGCAGATTCGAGGCCGCGTCCTGGTACTGCCCCGCGCTCTCGGCGCGCTCGACGCGGCTCAGGATCTGGCTCATGTCGTCGAGCTGCCGGAAGTCGTCGCGCGGGATGTCGAGCTCGATCAGCTCCTTCAAGAGGCGCTCGAACTCGCCGGCCTGATCGTCGACCGCGCCGCGCAGGCCCTGCAGCAGCCCGACCCACTGGCTGCGGGTCTCGTTGACGGTCTGCTGGCGCTGCGGCTCCTCGAGCGTCGTCGCGGTCAGCTCGCCAAGGCCGGCTGACTGCCAGGGCGACGGCGCGGTCTGCGTCGTCGCCGAGGTCGGCGAGGCGGCGAGCGGCATCGCCGCGACGGACTGATCGGCGCCCGAACCCGCTCCGGCGAGCAGGTCGAGACGCCGGCACTCCTCGAGGCGCCGGACCAGGTCGGCGGCGCTGCGAATGCGCTTGTCGCGATCGGGTGCGATGCACTCGTCGAGCAGCGCGACGAAGTTTGGCGGCGGCGGCTCGGGATAGTCGAGCGCCGGCAGCCAGTCGTCCTGGTAGCCGACGCAGCTCGCGATCTTGAGCTCCGGCATGCCGGCCAGGTACTTGCGGCCGGCATAGATCTCGTAGAGCACGACGCCGAGCGAGTAGACGTCGGCGCGGCCGTCGATCGGCACACCCTTCTCGCTGCGGATCTGCTCGCGCGAGGAGTAGCGGTAGGTGCCGACGAAGCTGCCGGTGCGCGTGAAGCTCTCGTCGCCGGCGCTCTCGACCTCCTTCGCGATGCCGAAGTCCGTCACCACCGGCCGCCCGGTTCCGTCCTCGATCAGGATGTTGGCCGGCTTGATGTCGCGGTGCACGAGACCCGCGCGATGTGCGCAGTCGAGCGCGGAAGCCACCGCGATGCCGATGCGCAAGGTCTCGGGATAGGAGAAGCGTCCCTCCTGGCGCAGCATCTCGCCGAGATCGCGGCCGCGGATGAACTCCATCAACAGGTAGGTCCCGAAGTCGGGCTCCTGGTCGATGTCGAACACGCGCACGATGTGCGGGTGCTCGAGACGCGCCATCATCTGCGCCTCGTGCAGGAAGCGGCGCTCGATGTCCGGGTTGTCCTGCAGGTCGCCGACGATCTGCTTCAGCGCCCGGGTGACGCGCAGACCCTCGTGGAACGCCTCGTAAACGTACCCCATCCCGCCACGCCCGACCTGGCGCACGATCCGGAGCTTATTCTTGATGAGGCGGCCTTCGGACATGGTCGCGCTGGAGGCTAGTCTCCCAGGATCTGCACGAGCACCACGCTCGCGTTGTCCTTGCCCGACGCCTCGAGGGCGAGGCGGATCAGGTTGCCCGCCTTCTCCTCCACCGACAGGTCGCGGGCGAGCTCCTGCTCGAGCACGCCCGGTGTGACCAGCCCGGAGACGCCGTCACTGCAGAGCAGGAAGAGGTCGCCGGCACGGACGTCGTCGGAGCCGACCGTGGGCTCGATCTCCTTCGACACGCCGAGCGCCTGCACCAGCACGTTGGTGTGCGGCAGGTCGAGCGGCACCACCGCGCCTTCGCGGTAGGCGGCTCCGGCGACGGTGTGGTCGGCCGTGAGGAGAGCGAGGTGGCCGTCGCGCACGCGGTACAGCCGGCTGTCACCGACGTGCGCCCACACCGCGCGTCCCGCCTCGGGCGAGAACCGCAGCGCGACGATGGTCGCGCCGATGCGCGAGCGCCCCGAGGATTCGCCGCGCGATTCGCCCTCGTGCAGGATGCTCTCGTTCGCGGTTGCGATCGCGGCCTTCAGCATGCCGGCGTCGTCGCCCTGCATGCCGTTGCCGTTCGAGCTGCCCTGCACCTGGCTGCGGATCACGTCGATCGCGAGCCGGCTCGCCACCTCGCCGTCCTTGAGCCCGCCCATGCCGTCGGACAGCAGGTAGAGGCTCAGGTCGTCGAAGCAGCCGACCGAGTCCTGGTTGGTCTTCCGCACGCGGCCGATGTCGGAAACCGCAGTGGCCGTAAGTCGCATTGCCTCACTCTCGGCCGGTTTGCGGGTCCGGGCGCACCTTGCCCGGCCAACCCGGAGCCAGCACCGGCACGGTAGAGTAGCGCAGCTGCCAATCCACCGCCAAGGGATCCGCAGTCAGTCAGGCGCGGGATGCCTGAACCCGACCCGATGGCCGACACGGGGCGGACGCTGTCGCGTTGCGCAGGCCGCTCGGTCGGTGCTCGGTCAGGGCACCGTCGCGACGCCCAGCCGATCGACGCAATCGCCCTTGCCCGCGCAGCGCACCGGCAGCTTGCCCGTGCCCGTCCCCGGCAGACGGACGGCGACCCGGCTCCCCTTGCCGACCCGGATCCCGTCCGGACACGAGAGCGCGACGTCGTCGATGCGCGTCCCCTGCGCGGACTCGATCCGCACGCAGGCGCCCGGCGCGCTGATGCTGCCGCCACGCACCGTCGTCCCGGTCGGCTTCCCCGGCCCGAAGCGGCGATCGTTCTGCTCCTCGAGGACGACGCCGGCACCGGTCAACGTGTTGCCGATCAGCTGGGTGTCGCGCGAGCCGCCGCGGATCTGGATCGGCCCGCCGTCCACCGTGTTGCCCTCGAGCACCGTACCGCTCGCGAACTTGACGTAGACCGACGCGTTGCCAGCTCCCGAGCCATGCATCTTCGAGCGCTCGAGGCGGTTGTCGCGACAGGCCAGGAAGTAGACGTTCTCGCGGCCGTTGCCGTGGATCTGCGAGTCGACGATGCGGTTGCGCGCGGCGTCGGTCCCGACGTGAATGCCCTCGTCCGCATTGTCGTGCACGTTGACGCGCTCGAGCACGTTGTCCGAGGCCGCCGACGAGAGGTCGATGCCGTAACCCTCGCGCGGCCCCGGGTCGCCATTGCCGTGCGCCGCGACGTCCTTCAGGTGCACCTGGCGCGCGCCGACCAGGCGAATGCCGTGCTCGAAGCCGCTGATGGTCAGGTTGGCGACCTGCGATCCACTCGCGTCCTCGCCGAGCCGCAGGCCCGCACCCTCGACCGCGGGACCCGGACCACGGATCGCGTGCCCACCGCCGTCGAGGGTCACACGCGCACCGACCTTCAGCCCCTCCTTCGGACAAGGGCCGAGATCCGCCGGCAGGCGGTAGTCCCTGGTCACCTTGTCGCCGCAGGCGCAGATCTTGTCGCCGCCGCAGCTCGCCGCGGGGGTGTCGATCGGTGCGAGCACGAGCAGCGCGCACGCAACCGACCCGACCACCGAGAACACCTCGCGCCGCAACTCCATCGCGCCATCCTGACAGCGATGCGCCGAATGGAGAAGGATCTCGAATTTTCCGTCAGACTCCCAGGTCAGAAACCACAGGCGGAGGACACGTCCTCGCAGCAATCCTGGAAACCCCGGCACGCCTCGTCGCAGTAGCACTGCGCCTGCGGCGGGGTGCAGAAGTCGTCGCGCCCCGGGCAGCAGCGGCCCTCGCACGACGTCGCCGAGACGCACTGCGAGCAATCGTTGGTGCACAGGGAGCCGGAGCCGCAGCCGCCGCTGTCACCGGGCGGGTCGCAGGTCTCGCCGGTCTCGATCTCGCCGTTGCCGCACTCGGCGGTGCTCTCGCAGCTGAACTCGAGCAGCTCGGGATCGCTGACGTTGCCCTGGTTGTCCTCCAGCGTGACCGCGATCAGATAGTCCTCGACGTTGCCGTTGCAGTTGACGAAGAAGTCGAAGCTGCCGCTCGCGCTGCCGAACACGTCCGGGTCGAAGCTGAACGGGTCGATGTTGCCTTCGAGGGGCTCGAAGTTGGCGCGCACGATGTCGCCGTCGGGATCGGAGTAGCTGACCGATCCGCCGACCGGCCCGCCGTTGGGATCGATCACCGGCGGGAAGTCGAGGTCGAGGATCTCGGGCGGATTGTTGCCACCCTGGCTGCAATCGCCGGGGTCGAAGCCGCACGCCGCCGTGCAGCGCAGCTGGCCGCCGCCCGGGAAGCCGAACGACGAGCAGCTCTCGCCGCCAAGATCGCTGCCGTCACACTCCTCGCTGCCCTCCTGACTGCGATTGCCGCAGAACTGGCCGTCGGGCGCGAGGCAGGAGCCGCACTGCTCGACGGCCGGATTGCAGCCGTCCGCGGCGACGCAGATGCCGAAGCACCCTGCTCCACCGTCGAACGGATCGCAGCCGTCGCGCGGGTCGTCGGTGCAGCAACGGTCCCCCGAGCAGCCGGCGTTCTGTGGCCCACCGCAGCCCTGGACCGTCTGGCTCTGGCCCGAGCCGACCGCGTAGCAGGCGCAATCCGAGCTGCCGGGCGTGAACGGCAGGCACTGGCCGCGCGCCTGCGCGCCGCCGACCGGGAAGGCGCAATCGCCGCCGCACTGCCCCGAGGCGCCGTCGCCGCAGCCGACGCACTGCCCCGAGACGTTCTCGACGAAGCAGCCGCAACCGATGCCTTCGGCCTCGATCACGCGCCCACGCACGTCCTCGCAGCTGCCGAGCTGCGGCACGAAGCAGGTCTCGCCGGTCGGACACGCGCCGCTCGGCCGCTCCGAAGACGCGCCCGCGGTGGTCGTGAAGTCGCCCGACACGATCGACGGCGGATCCGAGGTCCGGCCGATGACGACGATCTCAGGATCGGACTGCACGGTCGCCGGCAGACCGCCCGGCGGCAGGAAGAAGCCCGACGGCAGGCGCACGTCGTCGGAGATCAGCGCCCAGCGGTTCTGCGCGCAGTCGCGCGCCGTCGAGTCGCATGCGCTGGTGCCCTGGCAGGAGAAGCGGAACTCGGTCAGCGGATCGTCCAGCGAGCCGGTCGAGTCGCCGCGTGGCGTGCAATAGATGAAGCTCGGCGGGCTGCCGTCGGGCTGGAAGACGTTGCCGGTCACGCTCTCGAGGCGCGGCACGATGCCACCCTGCTCCGACTGCGTCGGCACGAAGTTGAGCGAGATCGACCAGCGCTCGGCGCCGACGTCCTTGTTGACGAGGAAGTTCAGGTTGTCGAGCGACAGCGTGGCGCCACGCTCGTTCGCCTGCGCGATCGCGCTGCTCGGCGTGACCAGGCGGCTGCCGCCGGCGACCCAGACGCGCAGACCGGACCACGCCGCACGCAGCAGGGCGCGCAGGCGCGCCGTCACGTTGCTCGTCCGCGCCGCAACCGGCGCAGACGCACCGGCCGCGCTCGCGGGGCTACCCAGACCGGCCGCCGGCAGGAAGAAGCTCGCCGCAATCGGGACGTCCTGGCTGATGCCCTGCCAGTCCTCGCGCGCGCATTGGGTCGCCGTGGTCTGACAGGCGTCGGTCCCCTGGCAGGTGAAGCGGAAGGTGCTCGCTGGATCGTTCAAGGTGCCGTTCGAGTCGGGACGCACCTGGCAGAGCACGAAGCTCGGCGGGCCGCCGTCGGCACGGAAGATGTTCCCGGTCGCGTTCACCACGCTCGCCGGATCGGAGGTCGCGAGGTTCAGGTTGATCGTCCAGCGCTCGGCACCGATGTCCTTGTTGACCATGTAGTTACGCTGGTTCGGCGTTAGCGTGGCCCCGGTCTGCGCGTTCGCCGTTGCGGCGAAGGAGAGCAGCGCGACCGCGAGCAGCGCGCCGTTACGGAGGGAAACACACGACATGGGCTTGCCTTTCAAGGTTCGGCGCGGGCGGCGCCGCCGGATCTGGGCGAGACTATCACCGCTCGATCGACCGGGTAAAAGCGGAATCGACGAAGTTGGCTCATCGCGCGCGATATAGCACTCTCGCCATCCAGACACGGATCGCCGGAGGGAGCTTGCAATGGATCAGGTTCGATACGAGGCCCGGGGCAACGTCGCGATCGTCACCATCGATCGTCCGGAGGTACGCAACGCCGTCGACGGTCCGACCGCGGCCGCGCTCGCCGAGGCCTTCCGCCGCTTCGAGGTGGATGACGCGCTGTCGGTCGCGATCCTCACCGGCGCGGGCGGGATCTTCTGCGCGGGTGCAGACCTGAAGGCGGTGTCGCATGGCCGCGGCAACCGCATGACCGAGGACGGCGACGGCCCGATGGGTCCGAGCCGCATGCTGCTCGACAAGCCTTGCATCGCGGCGGTCGAGGGCTGGGCGGTCGCGGGCGGGCTCGAGCTCGCGATCTGGTGCGATCTGCGCGTCGCCGCGCGCGACGCCGTGTTCGGCGTGTTCTGCCGGCGCTGGGGCGTGCCGCTGTGCGACGGCGGCACCATCCGCCTGCCGCGCCTGATCGGCCAGAGCCACGCGCTCGACATGATCTTGACGGGACGCGGCGTGTCGGGCGAGGAGGCACTGCGCATGGGGCTCGCCAACCGCATCGTCGAGCCGGGCACGGCGCTCGAGCACGCGCTCGAGCTCGCCAGCCAGATCGCCGCCTTCCCGCAGCGCTGCATGCGCAACGACCGCCGCTCGGCCTGCGAGCAGTGGAGCATGACGCTGCCCGACGCGCTGCTGCACGAGACGCAGCTCGGCATCGAGGTGATCAAGTCGGGCGAGACGCTGGCCGGGGCGACGCGCTTCGCCGCGGGGGAAGGGCGGCACGGCAAGTTCCGCTGAGCGGGACCGGAAGCAGCCGCGCTCAGCGCGGCGCGGGCGTCGCTGGCGCTGCTCCGCTGCGCGCACGCAGCGCCGCGACGATGGCGCGCAGCTGGCCGTCGGTGAGGTCGCGCTGGAAGTGTGGCAGCGCGGGCTCCTCTTGCGTGACCACGTGCATGATCTTGCGGCGCAGCTCGGCCGGGCTCTGGCTCGTCAAGTAGGCGCGATCGAGGACCATGTTCGGCTGATCGATCCCGGTCGCGAACACGCCGTCGCCGCGCCCCTCGTCGCCATGGCAGCCGGCGCACCACAGCGAGTAGCGCGCAAAGCCAGGTGACAGCAGGCGGAGATAGGCGAGCAGTGCCGTCGCATCCTGGGCGCTCGCGAGCGGCCTGAAGCCGGGCAGCGCGCGGTGGTCCTTGCGGGCGATGCGCAGCAGGTCCGCGTCGCCGAGCGCCTTCTGGAAGTCGGGCGCCGGCTGCGCGCCCGACGGCCGCGGCCCCTTCTGCAGGACGGTCGGCGCCACCGGTCGCGCGTAGGCGCCGTGACAGCTCTCGCAACGCTCGGCGTAGACGTCGGCACCGCGCCGCACGAGCGGCCACTTCACGTCCGGCAGGCGCTCGAGGTGCCCGACGATCGACTCGGCCATCTGCTTGCGGCGCTCGCCGACCGCCGCGGCGTCGATCTCGAGCATCCGCAGGCGGCTGCGGCGGATGCGCTCGGGGAGCTGGGTCGCGGGCGGGCGGGCGAGCAGGCCCGCCTGCAGGTCGCGCGGCGGCTTCACGAACGAGGGCGCCTCCGCGCCGTCGCCGTGTCCTGAGGGTCCGTGGCACGGCGCGCACTCGCGCTGGTAGAGGGCGGCACCGCTCGCGTTCGCGGTCGGCAGCAGGGCCCGCGCCGGGCTCGTGCCGAGCAGCAGGAAGACGGTCGCCGCGACGGTGCGCAGCACGGGCAAGGGCAAAGGCAAGCCGACCCCGGATTCCCGCCGCGCCTCCGCTCAGGCCCCCTGCGCCGCCATCAGCGCGCCCAGCTTGACGAGCTGCGGGTGCGCCGAGCCCAGCGTGAGCTCGATCTGCTTCGACCAGGTGTAGTAGCGGTGCAACGGGTAGTCGACGTCGACGCCGATGCCGCCGTGCAGGTGCTGCGCCGCGTAGGTGACGCGATGCCCGCCCTCGGACGCCCAGAACTTGGCGATCCGCACTTCCTCGGTCGCCGGCAGGTCTTGCGCCAGCAACCACGCGGCTTGATGGGCCGTCAGCCGGATCGCCTCGACGTCGATGTAGGCGTCGGCGGCACGCTGGCCGACCGCCTGGAAGGACCCGACCGGCTTGCCGAACTGCTCGCGCTTGGAGGTGTACTCGGCGGTCATGCGCAGCGCCTCGGCGGCGACGCCGAGCTCGATCGCGCACAGGCCGGCGAGCGTGCGCTCGACGGTCCAGGTCAGCATCTCGCGGCCGGCGACGGGATCGCCGAGCACGTCGCGCTCCTCGACCATCGCGCCGGTCAAGACCAGAAGGCTCATGCGCTCGCCGCTGGTCGCCTTCTCGCGCTGCAGATCGACGCCCTTGGCATGCGGATCGACCAGGAAGAACCCGACCTTGCCCGCTGCGGTGGTCGCCGGCACGACGATGCGCTCGGCGACGTGCGCCGCGGGGACGGCGATCTTGGTGCCGTCGAGGCGCCAGTGCGCGCCGTCCTTGGTCGCGGTGGTGGCAGGATCCATGAGGTCGTCGCCCGCGGGCTCGATCAACGCGGCGGTCAGGACCGCGTCACCGGTGGTGACCGGCAGCAGCAGGCGGTGACGCTGCTCGTCGTTGCCGAAGCGCTCGACCGGCATGCCGCCCATGACCACGGTCGCGAGGTACGGGATCGGCGCGACGTGGCGTCCGACCTGCTCGAGGACGATCGCGACCTCGAACAGCGACAGCCCGCTGCCGCCGTACTCCTCCGCGAAGCCGAGGCCGATCAGGTTCGCCTGCGCGAGCGCGCCCCAGACCTCGCGGTCGAACCACTCGGTGCCTGACTCGACGAGCTTGAGACGCTCCTGGGTGACGTGGTCGGCGAGGATCTCGTGCGCGAGCTCGCGCAGCGCCTCCTGCTCCTGGGTGAACGCGAAGTCCATCTGGGTCTTTCCTCTGCTTTCCCTGGATCAGCGAAACGAGCGCGGCATCATCAGGCCGGCCATGGCGATGATGTCGCGCTGCACCTCGTTGGTGCCGCCGCCGAACGTCAAGATCAGGCTCGACTTGTACATGCGCTCGAGGCGGCCGGCGAGCACCGCGCCCGCCGACTCACGGCGCAGCGCGCCCTGCTCGGCGACCACCTCGAGCAGGAGCTGATAGCCCTCGACGTTGAGCTCGCTGCCGAAGACCTTGACGGTCGACGCTTCGGCGAAGTTCAAGGTGCCCTTGCTCATGCTCCACGCCTGCTTCCAGTTCAGCAGCTTCAGCACGTCGAGCTTGGCGCGCACCCGGGCGAGGTTCGACTGCACCCAGCCGTCGTCGATCACACGGCGGCCGTCGGGGCGCCTGGTCTCGGCCGCCCAGCGCCGCACCTCGTCGAGCAGGCGGCCCATGAGACCGACCGGCATCAGCGCGATGCGCTCGTGGTTGAGCTGCGTGGTGATCTGGTTCCAGCCATCGTTCTCGCGCCCGACCAGCATCGATGCCGGCAAGCGGACGTCGTCGTAGAAGGTCGAGTTGGTGCGGTAGCCGGCGACGGTGTGCAGCGGCGTGACGCGAAAGCCCGGCAGCTTCGTGTCGACGATGAACATCGAGATGCCCTTGTGCTTCTTCGCGTCGGGGTCGGTACGCGCGGCGAGCCAGATGTAGTCCGCGTACTCCGCGCCGCTGGTGAAGACCTTGCTGCCGTTGATCACGTAGTCGTCGCCATCGCGCACGGCACGCGTGCGCAGCGAGGCGAGGTCGGTGCCGGCCGAGGGTTCGGTGTAGCCGATCGCGAAGTGCACCTCGCCGCGCAGGATGCGCGGCAGGATGTCCTTTCGCTGCGCGTCGGTGCCGAACGCCATGAGTGCCGGGCCGACCGAGTTGATGGTCAGGAACGGCAGCACCACACCGGCCCGCATCGCCTCGTCGAAGAACAGGAACTGATCGATCGGCGTGCGGTCCTGGCCGCCGTACTGCTTCGGCCAGCCGAGGCCGAGCCAGCCGTCGGCGCCCAGCTTGCGCAGCACGCGAGTGTACTCGGGGCCGCCGCCCTCGCTCTCCGCCATCTCGGTGACGTAGGCCGGGGTGACCAGGCTCGCGAAGTACTCGCGCAGCTGTTCTTGCAGCGCGCGCTGCTCGGGCGACAAGTCGAGGTGCATGCAATTTTTCCTCGAGGGGACCCGTCCCCTCGCCCCATCGGGCAAAGCCCGGCGGGTGCCCACTCCTCTGCTCGCTTCGCTCGGCCGCTCGCCTTCGGCTTCGCAGAGGGGCTGGTGCCAGTGGCATGTCGCCCCTCTCCTCTGCTCGCTTCGCTCGGCCGCGCGCGGATTCGTGTCTCGAGTCGGACGTCGTAATCGTCCGGCATCGGCTTGTCGACCGAGCGCAGCACCGATCGACGACCCCGCGCCGGGTCGCAATGGCAGCCCGGCGTGCCGTAGGGTGGGCCGTGTACGGGTTCGGTCAATCCACGATTTGACGAGGGAGCGGACGATGACACTCGAGGGACGAAACGCGCTCGTGACCGGCGGGGCTTCGGGCATCGGGCGCGCGATCGCGCTGCGGCTGGCGCGCGACGGCGCGGACGTCGCGGTGCTCGACCTGCGGCCCGAGCCGGCCGCTGCGGTCGCGAACGAGATCACGGCCCTCGGACGCCGCGCGATCGCGCTCGGCGCCGACGTCACGGATGCCGCCGGCGTCACCAGCGCCGTCGCACGGGCACGCGACGCGCTCGGCGCGCTCCACGTGCTGGTCAACTGCGCCGGCGTCGCCGACTTCGTGCCCTTCGCCGAGCTCGACGAGGAACGCTGGCAGCGCATGATCGACATCCTCTTGAACGGCACCTACCGCGTGACACGCGCCGTGTTCACCGACATGACGGCCGCCGGCTGGGGCCGCATCGTGAACCTCTCGTCGGCGGCAGCACTCAACGGTGGCGGGCCCGGCCTCGCCCACTACGCAGCCGCCAAGGCCGGCGTCATCGGCTTCACCAAGTCCCTGGCGCAGGAGCTCGGCCCGCTGGGTGTGACCGTGAACGCGATCGCGCCGGGGCTGATCGACACCCCGCTCATCCATGCCGCAGGCGCGCCGGCGAGCCTCTACGATCAGGTCGTCGCGCGGCTGCCGATGCGCCGCATCGGGCAGCCCGAGGACATCGCCGCGGCCTGCGCGTACCTGGTGTCGGCGGAGGCGGGCTTCATCACGGGCCAGGTCGTGAGCCCGAACGGCGGTGGAAACTTGTAGAGCGCGCAACGCGTCGCGAGCGAAAAATGATTGCGCGACGGGCGCTCGGGGCGATAGGAGCCTGGCGCATCGGCGTCAGCGTCGGCGACGCACCGAACCCCCAATCGAGGAGCCTCCATGCGTAACGCTCGACCCTTCGCCCTGTCCCGCCTGGCCGCCGTCGCCCTTGCCGCCGCATTCGTCTTCGCGGCGGGCAGCGCGGGCGCCGCCGATCTCCTGAACGGCAAGCGGCTCACGCTCAAGGACAAGGCCAACCCGAAGCAGGACGGTGTGAGCTTCACCTACCGCAAGGATCCCGGCCTGTTCACGCTCGCCGATCCGACCTGCGGCTCGGGCAACACGACGTCGCTGCAGATCGTCACCTCGGGAACCGTCGGTCCGGAGGCCGTTCTCCCCTGCGCGAACTGGAAGCTCTCGGGCGGCGGGTTCCGTTACTCCGCGAAGGCGGGCAACGCGGGCGGCGTGCGCTCGATCACCTTCCGCGCCGGCACGCTCGTCGCACGCACCGTGGGACCGCCCTACACCGCGATCGGCGGGCCGACGGCGTTCGTCGAGACGCGCTTTCGCGTCGGCTCGAACCTCTACTGCGGCCGCTTTGAGCAGCCGCCCGGAAGGTTCGTCCGCAACCAGGCGGACCTGGTCGTGGCCACGGGGCCGACCCTCCCCTGCCAGCTGACCTGCGGCAACGGCATCCTCGAGCCGGGCGAGAGCTGCGACGACGCCAACGTCACGAGCGGCGACGGCTGCGACGCCAACTGCACGGCCACCGCCTGCGGCAACGGCATCACCACCAGCGGCGAGAGCTGCGACGACGGCAACGTGGCAAACGGTGATGGGTGCCGCGCCGACTGCTCGCTCGAGATCTGCGGCGACGGCACCGTCGACGCGGGCGAGGATTGCGACGACGGCAACGTGGTGAGCGGCGACTGCTGCTCGGCATCGTGCGGCTTCGAGAGCGGCGCGTGCAACGACCACGACGGCTGCACCAGCGGTGACGCGTGCAGCAACGGCGCCTGCAACGGGACGGCGCTCGCGCCCTGGGTCAACGAGATCGACTACGACGACAACGCGGTGCCGCTCAACGGCGACCGCGACGAGTTCGTCGAGATCGCCGGACCCGCAGGGACGGATCTGAGCGGCTACCAGATCGTGTCGGTCGAAGGACGCGGTCCGGGCCTGTGCCTCGGCACCGGCAACGCGAACGCCGGCTTCGCGAACTTCGTCACGACGATCCCGAACGGCACCGTGCTCGGCGACGACACCGGGACCGGCATCGGCTTCTTCGTCGCCTGCTTCACCAACACCTCGGGCAACGTCGTCGCCCAGGGCAAGTGCGACGCCGTCCTGCCGGCGCCGTTCAGCGACACCAACCTGCAGAACGGCCACCTGACCAACGCGGACGAGTTCACCTGCCCCGACGGCCTGCTCGTCCTCGACCCGGACGACAACTTCGTCGACGCGATCAACTACGAGGGCGTGGTGCAGAACAGCGGTCCGTACGGGCCGTTCTTCCACATCACGACGCCCTACCAGATCCCGCGCGACGAGGGCTGGCTGCTGCGCGTGTCGATCGAGAAGACCAGCAGCACGCTGGCACGCGCGACCGCGGCGTCCGAGTGGCGCGATCCTTCCGAGCTCGGCGCGATCGTGTGCTCGGGCCAGATCGGACTGTTCTGCCCGACCAACACGACGACGCCGGGCGCGAAGAACCCGACCCAGACCCTCGCCTGCGGCTCGCCGTGCGCGGCGTTCCTCGAGATCGCGGCTGACGTGATTCAGTAAACGCGTTTTCATGCGGTGCGGCGGCGTGCTCTCCTGCCGGGATGAAAGTCGACACCGCGCTGCTCGCCACCGACCTCGCCGCCGTGCCTGCCGAGGTGCGGGAGATCGAGCGTCTCGGCTACGACGGCACCTTCACCTTCGAGGGCGGGCACGATCCGTTCTTCCCGCTGGTGCTCGCCGCCGAGCACAGCGAGCGCCTCGAGCTCGCGACCGCGATCGCGATCGCGTTTCCGCGCAGCCCGATGCAGCTCGCCAACGTCGGGCACGATCTGCAGGTGCAGTCGAAGGGCCGCTTCGTCCTCGGCCTGGGCTCGCAGGTGAAGGCGCACATCGAGAAGCGCTTCAGCGCGACCTGGACCAAGCCGGTGGCGCGCATGCGCGAGATGGTGCTGGCGCTGCGCGCCATCTGGCGCTGCTGGAACGAACACGAGAAGCTCGACTTCCGCGGTGAGTTCTACCGCCACACCCTGATGACGCCGTTCTTCAACCCGGGCCCGAGCCCGTACGGTCCGCCGCGCGTCTTCCTCGCCGGCGTCGGGCGCCCGATGACGACGATCACGGGCGAGGTCGCCGACGGGCTGTTCGTGCATCCGCTGAACAGCCCGCAGTTCATTCGCGGTACCACCCTGCCAGCCCTCGATGCGGGCTTCGCACGCGCCGGAAAGACGCGCGACGCCTTCGAGATCGCCTGCCAGGTGATGGTCATCACCGGCTTCACAGACGAGGAGATGGCGCGGGCGGAGATGGGTACCCGGATGCAGATCGCCTTCTACGGCTCGACACCCGCGTACCGCGTGGTGCTCGAAGCGCACGGCTGGGGCGAGCTGCAGACCGAGCTCAATGCGCTGGTACGGCAGGGCCGCTGGGGCGACATGGGCGGGCTCGTCAGCGACGAGATCCTCGACACCTTCGCCGTACGCTGCGCGCCGGCAGATCTGCCCGCACGCCTGCACGCGCGCTACGCGGGGCTGGTCGATCGGCTGAGCCTGGTATGCCACGCGACGCCGCAGAAGACGGAGCCCGAGCGCTGGGCGGACGTGATCGCGCAGTGCAAGGCCGCGTGAGCGCGGGTAGGTCGGCCTCGACCTCCACAGCGTCAGACACAGTCACGATCGCTAACGCTCGCCGAGATCGGCGAACGTGTTCGCTCCTCCGCCGTCGGGGTTGGGATCTCAGGATGGTCCGTGACCGTCCGCGTACGATGAACCGTCCGACGATGCGTGCGGAGCATGATCGCCGTGCGCGGCGCAGCCCCGGCGCGGAGGCAGACGCGACCTATTTCAAGCGCTTCTGTCAACGCTCACCGCACCGATTGACACTCAGTGCCACTTTCTGCAGACATCTGGCTTCATGATCACGCAGTCACCACCACAGCGCGTCCGCGCCAACCGGCGCGAGTGGCAGTCGCTCACCGGCGCCGACTTCGCGCGCATGGACCGGGCCAAGACCGTCGTCATGGTCACCTGCTCACCGCTCGAAGTGCACGGGCCCCACCTTCCGGTGATCACCGACAACCTCGAGGCGGAGACGCTCTCCATCCGCGTGATGGAGGTGCTCAACGAGCGCCACCCGAACCTCGAGTTCGTACACCTGCCACCGATCTACGTCGCGGCCGACGTGCTGCCGCATCCGGGCTCGGTGATGTTCCGCAGCTCGACCATCACGCGCGTGCTGTCCGACCTGGGACGCAGCCTGGCGAAGCAGGGCTTCGTGCACATCTGGGTGGCGAGCTTCCACGGCGGGCCCCGCCACTTCGTGCCGATCGAGGTCGCCTGCGCGCGCACCAATCGGCGCTACGGCACGAAGATGATCAGCGCGTTCTCGCTGCTCATCAGCCGGCTCACGCGCGGCGGCTCCGAGCTCTCGACGGTCCTGGGCCACATAGACGGCGTCACTCCCGAGGAGCTGCGCGGCGACCACCACGGCGGTGCGATCGAGACCTCGATGATGCTGCACGCCGTGGGCGACGCGGTCGATCCGCGCTATCGCGATCTGCCGCAGCGCACCCTGGACGCGAAGCGCAAGGAGGCCGGCCTGCCGCCGCTGTCGCAGACCGGGCTACTCGACCTGATACGCGGCTTCAAGCACAAGCTCAAGTACTACGAGACCGAGACCTACTCCGGGAAGCCGTCGATCGCTTCGGCGGAGATCGGCCGCGAGATGATGGACGTGCTGGCGCGGCGCAGCGCCGACGCGCTGGAAGAGGTCTGGGCGGGCGTCGTGCGTCCGGACCAGTGCCACTCGCCGCTGTGGCCGCTGCGCTGGGTGTTCACCAGCGAGTGGCTGAGCCGGATCTTCGAGCGCGCGGTCAAGTACCAGCAGAATGTCTTCTAGCACGATGCCTTCGTTCACGGCGCTGCCGACGCGGCGCGAGCGCAACAAGCTGCGCACGCGCGATGCGCTCGCCGCGGCGGCGCTGCGTCTCGCGCGCGAGCATGGCTTCGAGAGCGTGACCATCGAGCAGATCGCCGCGGACGCAGCGGTCTCGCGGCGCACCTTCTTCCGTTACTACGCCAGCAAGGAGGCGGCGCTGTTCCCGTACTATGGGCGCCGCCTCGAATGGTTCCGGGCCAGTCTGGCCGACGGCCCGCCCGGCGCGTCTCCGTTCGCGGTGGTGGAGCAGGCCTTCCTCGCGCTGGCGGTGGTCTACAGGCGCGAGCGTGACGAGATCGTCGCGCAGCAGGAGGTCGTCGACGCCTCGCCCGCGCTGATCGCGTTCGAGCGCACGCTCGACCGTGACTGGGAGCAAGCGGTCGCGGACGCGCTCGAGACCGGACGGCGGGACGCGCGCGGCAAGGCCGGCCGCCGCGCGCGCATCCTCGCCGGCGCCACGATGGGCGCCGTGCGCGCGACCTTGCGCGAATGGTTCGACGCCGGCGGCCGGCTCGACCTGGTGGCCCTCGGGCGCGAGACCTTCGCCCAGCTGTCGCTGGCCGACGAGGCGCCCCCCGCGCAGCCACGGAGGCGACGATGATGAGGATTCCCGAGCGCGGCGTGCCGCGCGACGAGCTGTTCGCGCGGCTGGAGGCATTCCGCGGTAACGACGTCGACTGGCGGAGCGGACGCACCTGGGCCTACGTGTACGACCCGGGCCGCGAGGCCGAGGATGTCGTCAAGCAGGCGTTCTCCTCGTATCTGTCGGAGAACGGCCTCGACCCGACGGCGTTCCCGAGCGCCCTCGCGCTCGAAAACGAGATCGTCGCGATGGCGATCGCGCACCTGAACGGCGACGCGAACGTGGTCGGCACCTTCACCAGCGGCGGCACCGAGAGCATCATCCTCGCGGTCAAGGCCGCGCGCGACCGCGCGCGCGAGCTTCGACCGGAGATCCGAGACCCGGAGATGGTGTTGCCGGAGACGGCGCACGCCGCCTTTCACAAAGCCGCGCACTACCTCGACGTGAAGCCAGTCGTCGTGCCGGTCGATCAGAGCAGCTTTCGCGCCGACGTCGCCGCGGTGCGGGATGCGATCACCCCCCGCACGATCCTGCTGGTCGGCTCCGCGGTGTCGTACGCGCACGGCGTGGTCGACCCGATCCCCGAGCTCGGGCGGCTTGCGCTCGACCGCGACCTCCTGCTGCATGTCGACGGGTGCATGGGCGGTTTCCTGCTGCAGTACATGCGGCGCCTGGGCTCGCCGATCCCCGAGTTCGACCTGCGCGTGCCCGGCGTCACCTCGATCTCGATGGACTTTCACAAGTACGCATTCGCAGCGAAGGGCGCGTCGGTCGTGCTGTATCGCGACCGCGAGCTGCGCCGGCACCAGATCTACGCCTGCTCGGGCTGGACGGGCTACACGGTGGTCAACCCGACGGTGCAGAGCACCAAGTCCGCGGGACCGCTCGCCGCGACCTGGGCGGTGCTCAACTTCCTCGGCGACGAGGGTTATCTCGCGTTCGCGCGCGCCATGCTCGATGCGACGCGGCGGGTCTGCGATGGCATCGAGCGCATCCCGGGGTTGCGCCTCCTCGGCCGCCCCGAGATGAACCTGGTCGCGTTCGCCTCGGACGAGGTCAACGTCTTCCACGTCGTCGACGAGATGCGTGAGCGCGGCTGGTTCGTGCAGCCACAGCTTGCCTTCGGCGCGTCGAAGGAGAACATCCACCTGTCGATCAATCCGGCGAGCGCGCGCTGGGTCGACGACTTCCTCGCCGACCTTGCCGGCTGTGTCGAAGCCGCACGCAAGCTGCCGAGCGGTGAGCTCGCGGCGAGCATCCGCGACGCGGTCGCGAACATCGACCCCGCCAAGCTGTCCGCCGACGACTTCGCGCACCTGCTGTCGTTCGCCGGCATCGAGGGCGACGCGCTGCCGGGCCGCATGGCGGGCATCAACGAGACCATGAACGCCCTGCCGCCGGCGATGCGCGAGGCGCTGCTGATCGAGTACGTGAACCGCCTGTATCGTCCGGCGACGGGAGGCGGTGCGTGATCGGCAAGCCGTCGCGCACTCGCGCGGCCCTTCTCGGCTGCACGGCCCTCGCGCTCTCGGCCGCAATCGCCTCCTGCGGCGCTGGGGGCGGCAGCGGCGGCGATGGCCCGCCGACCGAGGCGGTGCCCGGCACCGTCGTCGCGTTCGACCTCGACGCCGACCTGAGCGAAGCAGAGCACTTCTACGACCTGCCGTACCCGTCCGATCTGCGCCTCGACGCCACTGGTGGCCCGGGCCTGGCGGGCTTCCCTGCTCCCCAGGGCAACGGGATCGTGGCCACGGTCAAGGCCGCGGCGGAGCGTCGCGCCGGCTTCCCGACGGTCGGCGCCGCTTATTTTCGCTTCGATGCGCCGCTCGCCGCGCGCGAGCCTCGGGCGGCCATTCCTGCCGCCACCTCCTCGCCCGTGCTGCTGCTCGACGTCGACCCCGACTCGAACGAGCGCGGTCGAGCGTTCCCGCTGGTCGCGAGCACGCTCGAGCCCGACCCGTACGCGCCGCCTCATCTGCTGGCGCTGGCGCCGTATCCGGGCGTCGTGCTGCGTGGCGGACGGACCTACGCGTACGTCGTTCGCCGCGCGCTCGGCGACGCGAGCGGTACGCCGCTCGGGGTACCGCTCGCGCTGACGCAGCTCCGTGCTGGCGAGACGCCGGCCGGTACGCTCGGTGCCGGGATGCGCGCTCTGCTGGCGCCGCTCTGGGACACGCTCGACGATCTCGGCGTCGCGCGCGAGGAGGTCGCCGCGGCGACGGTGTTCACGACCGCCGACGTGGTCGCCGATCTCGCCGCCCTGTCCTCGACGCTGCTCGCGCGCCACGCGGTCGAGATCACCGCGCTCGCGCTGGACGCCGACGACGGCGCGCTGCACGAGCGCTTCTGCGAGCTGCACGGGACGGTCCGCTTCCCACAGTTCCAGAGCGGCACGCCACCCTTCGACAGCGACGGTCTGTTCGTCACCGGCGGCGACGGGCTGCCGATGGTTCAGCGCGAGGAGGAGGCGCCGGTCGTGATCACCGTGCCGCGCTCGGCGATGCCGCAGGGCGGCTATCCCCTGGTGATCTACTTTCACGGCTCGGGCGGGCTCGCGACGCAGGTGGTCGATCGCGGCCGCACAGCGACGCCGGGCGGCGAGCCGGCCAAGGGCGAGGGCCCCTCGCACGTGCTGGCAGCGCACGCGATCGCGACCGCGGCGAGCGCGCTGCCGACCAACCCGCAGCGTCTGCCCGGCGCGGGTTCGCGCGACTACCTGAACTTCGCGAATCTGGGCGCGTACCCCGACACCTTCCGACAGGGAACGATCGAGCAGCGTTTGCTGCTCGATGCGCTCGCTCGGCTGCGCATCGACCCGGCAGCGCTCGCCGGCTGCGCAGGTGTGTCGCTGCCCGCGGGCGAGACGACGTTCCGGCTGCGCGTGGACCAGACCCTCGCGCTCGGCCAGTCGCTCGGCGCGCAGTTCGTCAACATGGTGGGCGCCGTCGACCCACGCGTGCGCGCGGTCGTCCCGACCGGCTCGGGCGGGCTTTGGAGCCTGGTCGTGCTCGAAGCCGAGCTCCTGTCCGGCGTACCGATCGAAGGTTTGATCCCATCGCTGCTCGGCACGACCGCGCGGGTCGATCACCTGCACCCCGCCCTGCAGCTCGTGCAGAGTGCGTTCGAGCCCGCCGACCCGGTGGTGTTCGCAGCAAGGCTGGCGCGCGATCCGTTACCCGGCCATCCGGTGCGGCCGATCTACATCCCCGCCGGACTCGACGACCCAGGCTTCTCGAATCGCATCTACGCTGCGATGTCGCTGGCGACGGGTACGGCGCAGGCGGGCGAGGTGATGTCGCCGGTGTTCCAGGAAACGCTCGCGCAAGGTGGCCTGGACGGTCTCGTCGCCTATCCCGTCGCCGACAACGCGGTGTCGGCGGACGGCACGCCCTTCACGGCCGTCGTAGTGCAGTACCCGAGCGACGGCATCCGCGACTCGCACCACGTGTTCGCGCAGCTCGACGATGTGAAGTTCCAGTACGGCTGCTTCTTCGAGACCTTCCTCGCGACCGGCACTGCGGTCGTGCCGGCACCGCGATCCCTCGCCTCGCCGTGCCCACACTGAGCGACGATCGGTCGGTGCATGACGGATACGCGACAGGGATGCGGCGAACGGTGCGGACGCGCTCTTTGCCGCTAGGCCGCGTCGTGGAAGATGACGGCGCTGCCGCACGCATCGAGGTTCTGCTCCACCCGTGGCCAGTCGAGCGCCTTGGCCGCGGCACCGCCGCGGTAGTCGCCGATCCCACCGCTCGCGGGCAGGACACGGTGGCAGGGCACGACGATTGGCAGCGGGTTGGTCGCGAGCGCGCTGCCGGCGGCGCGAACCGCGGCCGGGCTGCCGGCCTCGGTCGCGACCTCGCGATACGAGTGATCGGCGAGAGCGGGCCCATGCAGCTCGACGACGCGCTCGAACGGCGGCGCGCCACGCGGTCCGGTTCGTGATCGGGAAGTCACTCTGCCATGACGGAGCGGTCGGTCGTTTCGTGAGATCGGTTTCTAGCGCAGGAAGCGCGTCCAGAGGTAGGCGATCGCGAGCGCGCCGTACGCCGTCGCCGACAACGCGAGCAGCGCGAACGAGAGCCGTCCCGGCCGCATCTCGGCCGGCAGCGCCTGCGCCAGACGGCCGTGCAGCAGCACCAGGAGCGCGCCGACGAAGGCCAGCGTACCGACGAAGCCGATCAGCGCCGACAGCACGATCAGCGGTCCCGGCTCGGCACCGAACATCGTGATCGCCGTCACCGCGGTCAGGATCACGATCATGATCCGGTACGCCCGCACCTCGTCGATCGCGCGCCCGCGCAGGAAGAACAGGCGGATCATCTCGATGTGCACGCGTGCCACCGCGTCGGCCGTCGACAGCCAGGTGTCGCACAGGAACGCCGCCGCGACGACGAGGAATACTGCACGCCCGACGCCGCCCCAGGCGAGCTCGAAGAAGCGCGCCTGCTCGGCGGCGAGGCTCCACTGGTCGGGCACGATGCCCTGCGGCAGCAGGATCGCGAAGGCGAGGAAGCAGGTCATGACCGTGGTCAGCAGGTTGCCGATGATGCCGATGCCGGAATCGACGATCAGCCCGCGCTGCCAGCGACGTGCCAGCGCGGCCTCGCCCGGCCCCGGCACGCCGCCCGTGCCATCCGGACCGGGATCGACGCCCATGCCCTTGCCCAGCACCCAGTAGCTGTAGAACAGCGTCCAGAAGCCGCCGAGCCCGGCGAAGGTGATCGCCGTCAAGAGCCGATCGGTGTCGCCCGGGTCGAACGGGCGCACCAGCGGCGTCGGCACGACCATGGCGCGCAGGAATTCCGGCCAGGCCGAGCGCAGCTCCGGCCGCGCGACGCTGACGCCGAGACCGACCACCGTCACCAGCGCCACCGCCCACATCACCTTCTCGATCAGCCCGTAGGTCTTCTCGCCGCGCAGCAATGCCGTCGCGAACACCGCGATCGACACCGATGCCCAGAACAGCGCACGGCCGCGGTCGTCGAGCGGCGGCCAGCTGACCAGGCGCGCGAGCGCGGTGCCGCCAGCCGAGGCGAACGCGCCGAACCAGAGGAACGACAGCGCCATCAGGATCCACAGCACCAAGCAGAACGCCGGATGGACGCGCGCGAAGCCGCGCCAGACGCTCTCGCCGGTCAGCGCCGAGTAGCGCCCGATGGCGAACGTCACCGGCCACTGCACGAGGCACGCGGGCGCGAGCACGATCAGGAAGCCGAGGCCGTACTTGGCGCACAGGTACGGCCACCAGATGAGCTCGCCCGAGCCCTGCGCGAGCGCCATCCAGATGATCCCGGGCCCCAGCGCGGCGCGCCAGCCGGGGAACGGACGCAGCCGTGCGCGCGTGTAGGGTAGCGGCGGGGAGAGATCCAGTGCCATGCGCGCTTCAGCCGCGGCCGCGCCAGACGAAGAACACCGGCACGCCGAGCGCGACCAGGACGAAGCCCGGCCAGGTGTACTCTGGCTTGACGATCGAACCGCCCTCCGGCGTGCCGAGCGCCGGTACCAGCACCGCCGTGAACTTGGCGACCGCAACCGCGGCGATGGTGCCGGTCTGGATCACGAGCAGCAGGGTCCAGCCGTAGAGGAAGCCCGCCAGCGGTCCGAACGCCTCGCGCAGGAAGACGTACTGCCCGCCCGCGTGCGGGTACAGGGTCGCGAGCTCGGCGTAGCAGCGCGCCGCGACCACGGTCATCAGGCCGCTCACCACCCAGACCGCGAGCAGCCAGCCGGCGCTGCCGACCTCGCGCACGACGTCGGCCGAGACGATGAAGATGCCCGAGCCGACCATCGAGCCGGCGACGATCATGGTCGCGTCGAAGGTGCCGAGCAGGCGGACGTAGGCACCGCCGCCCTCGCTTCCACGCGTCTGCCCCGCCGCCGCCATGCGTGGCTGCGTCTTTCGCACGCGGCGCGCGGCGACGCGAATGCGGACTCCGGGTCTGCGCTTTGCACCGCCACGCTGCTAGAATCGGGGACCGTGGATTCGTTGCGCCGCGACGACATCGACCGTGCGCGACGGGCGTCGCATGCGGAGCGTGCCGCGCAAGCATTCGAGGCGATGCGTGTCGGGATCCGACTCCGCCGCGCGGCGCTGCGCGCGCGCTATCCCGAGGCGTCCGAGACGGAGGTGGAAGGCTACCTCCGTTCGTGGCTCGCACGCGATGGCTGAAGCTCCGGAGACCACCCTTGCCGACGTGGCACGCCATCTCCGAGCGCGCCGGGTGCCGTTCGCGCTGGTCGGCGGGCTGGCCGTCTCGATCCGGAGCGAGGTGCGCTTCACGCGTGACGTCGACCTTGCCGTCACGGTGGCCGGCGACGCGGCGATGGAGGCGCTGGTTCGCGACCTCGCCGGCGACGGGTATCGGCCGATCGCCACGGTCGAGCACGAGCTCCGCAAGCGCCTTGCGCCCGCCCGGCTCGAGTCACGCAAGCAACCTCCTCACGATCTTGAATGCGACTCTGATCGGCGAGGAGACAGCGCACGAGATCGGCTGGGGCCGCTGAGCCTCGACCCTCGGTGAAGCCGCGAGGCCGGCCCCGCTGCTTGCGGGGCCGGCCTCGGTCACGACATCAGAGCTGCAGCGACTTGATCTCCAGGTACTCCTCGAGCCCGAACTTGCCGAGCTCGCGCCCGCGGCCCGACTGCTTGTAGCCACCGAACGGCGCCAGCGGGTTGAAGCCGCCGCCGTTGATGTCGACCTGGCCGGTGCGCATGCGCCGCGCGACGCGCTTGGCGCGCTCGGGATCGCCCGACCACACGCCGCCGGCGAGGCCGTAGATGGTGTCGTTGGCGATGCGGACGGCGTCGTCCTCGTCCTCGTAGGGGATGATCGACAGCACCGGGCCGAAGATCTCCTCCTGCTCGATGGTCATGCCGGGCTTGACGTTGGTGAACACGGTCGGCCGCACGTAGTAGCCCTTGGGCAGCCCCTCGGGCGGCTCGGCGCCACCGGTCGCCAGGGTCGCGCCCTCGGCGATGCCCTTCTTGATGTAGCCGCGCACGCGCTCGCGCTGCGCCTCGGAGATCAGCGGACCGAGCTTCGCGGTGTCGCCGAACGGGTCGCCGACGGTGAAGGTCTCGGCCGCCGTGACGGCGATCCTGGTCGCCTCCTCGATGCGGCTCTTCGGCACCAGCATGCGCGTGTGCGCGGAGCAGGTCTGGCCGGAGTTCATGTAGCAGGCGCTGACGCCCTGCGTGACCGCCTTGTCGAAGTCGGCGTCGTCGAGGATCACGTTGGCCGACTTGCCACCGAGCTCGAGGGCGATGCGCTTGACGGTCTGCGCACCGAGCTCGCTGACCCGCTTGCCGGCGCGCGTCGAGCCGGTGAACGACACCATGTCGACGTCCGGGTGCCTGGCGATCGCTTCACCGACCACCGGGCCGGTGCCGGCGACCAGGTTGAACACGCCCTTGGGTAACCCGACCGCGGCGACGATCTCGGCCAGGATGAACGCGTTCAGCGGCGCGATCTCGCTCGGCTTGACGACCACCGTGCAGCCCGCCGCGATCGCCGGCGCGACTTTCGCCACGATCTGGTGCAGCGGGTAATTCCAGGGCGTGATGCAGCCGACCACACCGACCGGCTCCTTCACCACCAGCGACGTGCCGACCTGCTCCTCGAAGACGTAGTCCTTCAGGATGTCGGCGTAGCTGCCCATGACCGTGCCGGGCAGGCCGACCTGGATCATGCTCGACAGCTTGAGCGGCATGCCGACCTCGGTCGCGATGACCTCGCCGATCTCCTGCATGCGGCCAAAGATCGCGCCCTGCAGCGCCTGCAGATACTGCACGCGCTTCTCGACCGGGGTCTGCGACCAGCAGTCGAATGCGGCTCGGGCCGCCTTGACGGCCTTGTCGACGTCCTCGGCGGTGCCGTCGGGGATGCTGCCGCACACCTCTTCGGTCGACGCGCTGATCACGTCGATCTTGCCCTTGCCGGTCGACGGCACCCAGGCGCCGTCGATGAATTGCTTGTCGTAGTCGCGTCTATCCATTTCCCTCGCTCCGCTCTCGTTGGTCGTTTACTGCCACCCGATCGGTCCATTGTCTTCGCCTGCTCCGGCGCACAGTCAACCTGTACGCGCCGGAAGCTCCGCGATGACCGTTCCCATCATCGCGATGTCATAGCCTGCGAGTCCGCGCAGGTCGCGCCGCAGTGCGTCGCGGCCATCGACCGCCCCGCCTCGCTTGGCGTCGAGGCGCGTTGGGGCGAGAATCGGCGCCAATGCAACGCCCACCCTGCGCAGGAGTCTTGATCCCGCTCGCCTCGCTGGCGTTGCTGCTGGCCGGTGCGCCCGCGCGCGCGCGCGGTGCGGACCTCACCGTCTCCGCGGCGGCCTCGCTCACCGAGTCCTTAGGCCAGATCGCGCGCGCGTTCGGGCAGGCGCATCCCGGCGTGCAGGTGCGGACCAACTTCGGCGGCTCGTCGACCCTCGTGCAGCAGATCCGCGAAGGTGCGCCGGTCGACGTCTTCGCGTCCGCTGACGAGAGCAACATGCAGAAGCTGGTCGACGCGGGCGAGGTCGCGGGAACGCCGCAGATCTTTGCGCGCAACCGGCTCGCGATCCTCGTCCAGCCCGGCAACCCGAGGAAGATCGCGACCCTCGGCGACCTCGCGCGCCCCGGCATCATCCTCGCGCTGTGCGGGCCGGCGGTGCCCGCCGGACGCTACGCGCGCGAGATCATCGCCCGGGCCGGGGTCATGCTGCCCGAGACCAGCCAGGAGCTCGACGTCAAGGCGGTAGTGTCGCGCGTCGTGCTCGGCGAGGCGGACGCAGGCATCGTCTACACCACCGACGTCCGGGCGGCGGGCGATCGCGCCGCCGGCATCGAGATTCCCGATGCGTCGAACGTCGTCGCACGCTATCCCATCGCCGTGCTGAAGACCGCGCCGCAAGCGGAGCAAGCGGGATCGTTCGTGAGCTTCCTCATGGGCGCGGACGCCCAGGCGATCCTCGCCCGACACGGCTTCCTCGCACCGTGAGCGAGCGCGGCGACGGTACGACCGCGCGCCGCGGCAGCGGCGGCACGGCGCTGCCGTGGCCCGTCGCCGTCGCCGCCGCTCTCGCGGCCGCGCTGTTCGTCCTGCCGCTCCTCGGGCTGGTGCTGCGGGCACCCTGGAGCACGGCGCTTGACGAGCTCGCCGCGCCCGAGGTCGCACTCGCGCTCCGTCTGTCGCTGGTCTGCTCGCTCGCCGCGACGGCCGCCTCGATCGTGCTCGGCATGCCGCTCGCGTGGGTGCTGGCGCGGATCGAGTTCCGCGGCCGCGGCCTGCTGCGCGGCCTGGTCATGCTGCCGGTCGTCCTGCCGCCGGTGGTGGGCGGCGTCGCCCTGCTGCTCGCCTTCGGACGGCGCGGCATCGTCGGCCGCGGGCTCGAAGCGCTTTTCGGCATCACCCTGCCCTTCACCACAGCCGGCGCCGTCCTCGCCGAAACCTTCGTCGCGATGCCCTTCTTCGTCTTGACGATCGAGGGCGCGCTGCGTGGGCTCGACGTGCGGCTCGAGGACGCCGCGCGCACGCTCGGCGCGCGGCCCTGGACCGTCTTTCGCCGCGTCACCTTGCCGCTGCTGCGGCCGTCGCTGCTCGCGGGTGCGGTGCTGTGCTGGGCGCGCGCGCTCGGCGAATTCGGCGCGACGATCACCTTCGCGGGCAACTTTCCCGGCCGCACCCAGACCCTGCCGCTCGCGGTCTACGCGGCACTCGAGAGCCGGCCCGAGGCGGGCTTCCTGCTGAGCCTGCTGCTGCTGCTGATCTCGCTGGCCGTCCTGGTCGCGCTACGCCGGCGCTGGCTCGGGGTGCCATGAGCCTGCGCGCCACCATCGACGCCCGGCGTGGCAGCTTCCACCTGACGGTCGACTTCGAGGTCGAGGCCGGCGAGGTGGTCGCCGTGCTGGGACCGAACGGTGCGGGAAAGACCACCCTGCTGCGCGCGCTCGCCGGATTGACGCCGCTCGACGCGGGCCGCATCGCACTCGGCGACATCGTAGTCGACGAGCCGGCGCGCGACCTCTTCGTGCCGCCCGAGGAGCGCCCGCTCGGGGTCGTCTTTCAGGACTACCTGCTGTTCCCGCACCTCGACGCGACCGAGAACGTCGCCTTCGGACTGCGCTGCAGGGGCCTGTCGCGCCGGGTCGCACACGAGCAGGCAAGGAAATGGCTCGAACGACTCGGGCTCGCGAGCCAGGCGCACGCGCTACCCGGCCGACTCTCGGGCGGGCAACAGCAGCGCGTCGCGCTGGCGCGCGCGCTCGCGGTCGCACCGCGCGTACTACTGCTCGACGAGCCGCTGTCCGCGCTCGACGTCGGCACGCGCGGCGAGCTGCGCCGCGAGCTGCGCTCGCTGCTCGACACGTTCGCCGGCGTCCGGCTGCTGGTGACGCACGACCCGCTCGAGGCGCGCGCGCTGGCGGACCGTCTGGTGATCCTCGAGGAAGGCCAGATCGTCCAGTCGGGCACGCCGGACGAGGTGACCGCGCGCCCGCGCTCGCTCTACGTCTCGCGCCTCGCGGGCGTCAATCTGCTGCGCGGCCGAGCCGCCGGCGACAGCGTGGCGCTTTCCGGCGGCGGGGCGCTCGTCGTCGCCGGCGCCGGCAGCGGCGACGTCTTCCTGGTGATTCACCCGAGCGCGGTGGCCCTGCACCGGACGCGGCCGGAGGGCACGCCGCGCAACGTCTGGTGCGGGCCGATCGAGGGTCTCGAGCCGCACGAGAGCCGCGTGCGCGTGCGCGTCGGCGGCAACCCGGCGCTGGTTGCCGAGGTCACGCCACAGGCCGTCAGCGAGCTGCGCCTCGACGAGCGCGGCGACGTCTGGGTGAGCGTCAAGGCGACCGAGATCGTCGCCTATCCGGCCTGATCGGCGTGTTGGCGCAGCGTGACGGCCGCCGACCGCGATCGCACCCGCCGCTACGTCCAGCGGCTCGACGAAGCCCGGCACACGCGGGCCCGCGAGATCGCAGCCGACGTCGATCCGGTGCGAGGACTATCGCTGCAGGAGCGCGGTGACTGGATCGCCAGCGTCTGCCGGTCCGCATGGTCGATCCTGGCGAGCCGACCCGATGCCGAACGCGTAATCGGACTGCGTGAAGATCCCGCGCCTGATTTTGGAACGAAGTGGATGGCGCTGATGGCGTTGCGCAGGCGAAGCTCCGGGTCACTCCCGTGACACCGGTTTCCGATCCCGCCACATTGGCGGTGCGGTTCGCGAATGCTCTCGCCGCGTCGGGGGTTCCCTACGCCATCGGTGGGGCCGTCGCGTATGGCTATTGGGGTGTTCCACGCGGCACCCGGGATCTCGACATCAATCTTTTCGTTGGCGCGGAGCAGGCGCGCGCGGCGCTCGACGTCTTGATCGGCGGCGGACAAGGCATTCGCGTGCTGTCAGCCGAGGACCTCACGGCTCGATCGAGAATACGTGCGGCGGTGGCTGGTCGATTGTGTCGGCCCGGACGACACCCGCGTGGAGATGTGGGACCGGATCTGTCGCGAGCTGCGGTGCCGATAGGACTCCAAACGGCGTGCGATCCCCGGCGTGGCCCATGAGCCGACGGGACGATTCAGGAGCGCTTCGAACAACCGCTCAGCTGGTCGACGCTTCGGCCGGTCGCGGCTCGATGGTCACTGTCACACGCAGCGGCCGCCCATCGCGCAGCAGCCCGAGCTCGACCTCCGCCCCGATACCCAGCACGTACAGCCACTTCTGAAAGTCCGCGACCGACTGGATCGCGTGCCCGCCGAGCTCGACCAGGAAGTCCCCGGTACGCACGCCCGCCGCGGCAGCCGGGCTCGGTACGAAGACGTCGTCGATGCCGACGCCGTGCACCGGCAGCGCCGGCTTCGCGGGGTCGCGCACCGCGGCGACGCGATCGAGCTCGAGCACCGAGATGCCGAGCCACGGCGAGCGCGTGCAGTGGGCGACCTTGAGCGCCTCGTAGAGATTCAGCACGAGGTTGATCGGTAACACGTAGCCGGTGGCGTGGCCGGCGCCCGCGCCGCTGCTCGCGCCGGCTCCCGAGCGCGCCGGGGCCGGCGCCGGTGCTCCTTCGGCACGCAGATGATCGACCTCCTCGAGCGACGCGTTCGGGTTCTGCCGCGCCAGGCGCGCCAGCAGCTCGGCATTGGACGACGACGCCAGCTCGTCGAGTGTCATCTGCACCGGCTCGGCCGGACGCGTGGGCTGGAAGCCGACGCGCAGGGTCATCGTGTAGAACGCGACGTCCCAGCGCTGCTGCTGGCCGTACGAGCCCGCGTACGACGGCATCGCCGTATCCTCGATGCCGAACGTGACCGCGCTGTAGACTTGACGGGGCGACAGGCGCTCCAGGTACCTGCCGCGGAACGCCGTCGGCGGCGGATCCATGCCGCCAGCCGCCGGTCCGTCGCCGGCGCCGCTCTCGCCGTGGCACGGGGCGCAGTCACTCTCGTACAGGCGGCGTCCGTTGCTCGAGCTCGGCGCCGCCGCCGGACGCGCCGCGCCGCCGACGCTGCGCTCGAGTGCCGGCAAGAGCTTGCGGGTCACGGTGAACACCTGGTCCGCCGGCGCGCGCGCGAGCAGCAGCTTATGCAGATCGGCGAGACCGGCGGTGACCGCCGGAGCACGATCGGCGCGCGCTCCGTAGGCGCGGATCAGCTCCTTGGTGAAGCGCAGCACCTCGCCGTACTCGGCCATATCGACGACCTGGCCGTCGCGCACCGCGTTCTCGTAGTCGCTGCCGACGTACTCGAGCAGGTAGACCAGCCGCGCCGCGGCGTCACCAGCGCTCGCCGGTGCGGCCGCAGGCGCAGCAGCGCTACCCAGGGTCGTCGCGGCCAGCACCATCGCGCACGCCACGACGACCGTGGCGAGCCTGCGACGACCGCCGGCACCAGCGCTGCTGCGAAGCTGCGCGAGGTCGACTGATGTAGAAGAAGCGCCCGCTCCATGCCAGCCGTTTTGACCTCGGGCCCGCCGGGCCGATAGGGTCCGCGGCGGAGGTTCTTCGCAATGGCAGCAAGGCTCGAAGGCAAGGTCGCGGTGATCACCGGTGGCGGCAACGGCATCGGACGCGCGACGGTGCTGCGCTTCCTCACCGAGGGGGCGCGCGTGGTGGTGGCCGATCTGAACGAGGAGACCGGACGCGAGACTCTCGAGCTCGCCGCCAAGGCGGGCGCCGAGGACCGCGTGCGCTTCGTCCGCACCGACGTCGCGCGCGAAGCCGACGTCGAGACCGCGGTCGCGCTCGCGACCAGCGCATTCGGACGCCTCGACGTGATCTTCAACAACGCCGGTGTCGCCGGCGCCTTCGGCCCGATCACGCACATCGACGAGGGCGACTGGGACTACACCTTCGCCGTGCTGGTGAAGGGCGTGTTCCTCGGCATGAAGCACGCGACGCGGGCGATGAAGGCGCAGGGCTCGGGCGGTGCGATCATCAACACCGCGTCGATCGCCGGCCTGTCCGGCGGCGACGGTCCGCAGGCCTACTCCGCCGCGAAGGCCGCGGTGATCAACTTGACGCGCGCGGTCGCGATCGAGCTCGCGCCGCAGCGCATCCGCGTCAACGCGATCTGCCCCGGCGCGATCCTGACGCCGCTCATCCACCGCGGCAACGAGGACGCGCTGCGCCCGCTGCTCGAGAAGTTCCAGCCCTGGCCCGATGCCGGCCTGCCCGAGCACATCGCGGCGGCGGCACTCTTCCTCGCCAGCGACGATGCGACCTTCATCACCGGCGAGGCGCTGGTGGTCGACGGCGGCGCGACCGCGCAGGGCAGCAACGCGATCAACACCCTGGGCGGCAGCTACGGCTCGGTCGCGGCGGGCGTGGACCGGGGCACGACGGGACAGGAGGGCTCGTTCCGCGGCATCGATTGAGCCCGATCGGCGGCAGCGTCGGGCCTGGCGCAGCGGCGCACCATCACAGAACGTGCGCGCGCGTGACCTCGGCCGGCGTGCGGCAGCCGCACAGCACCAGTGCCTCCTCGATCTCGTCGCGCAGCCGCGTCAGCACGCCCGCCACGCCGTCCTCTCCACCGACCGCGAGCCCCCACAGCACCGGGCGTCCGAGCAGCACGATGCGCGCGCCGAGCGCGAGCGCACGCACGACGTCGGCGCCCGAGCGTACGCCGCCGTCCATCCAAATTTCGAGCCGGTCGCCCGCGGCCTCGGCGATCGCCGGCAGCGCATCGAGCGTCGCGACCACACCGTCGAGCTGGCGTCCGCCGTGGTTCGATACCACCACCGCGTCCGCACCGTGCTCGGCCGCGAGACGCGCGTCCTCGGCGGTGAGAATGCCCTTCAGCACGATGGGAAGATTCGTGATCGAGCGGAACCACGCGAGGTCGCGCCAGCACAGCGCCGCGTCGTTCAGCAGGCTGAAGTGCGCGCTGATCTGCGAGCCTTCGCTGGTCGGCGGCGGTGCTGCGACGCCGAGACCTTCGAGGTTGCCGAGCCGCAGACCGTCGGGCAGCATGAAGCCGTTGTCCACGTCACGCCGGCGGGTACCGAGGCGCTGCGCGTCGCCGGTGATCACCAGCGCCTGCGCGCCGGCCGCGGCGGCGCGCTCGACCAGAGCCTTCGTGGCCCCGCGGTCGCGCCAGACGTAGAGCTGGAACCAGAGCGGTGCCGTCGCGGCACCGCTGACCTCCTCGACGCTGGCCGTCGCCATGGTCGAGAGCGTCATCGCGATGCCGAGCCGTCCGGCGGCACGCACGGTCGCGATCTCGCCCTCGGGGTGCGCGAGGCGCTGGTAGGCCATCGGCGCGATCGCGACCGGCATCGCGAGCAGCTGGCCGAGCGCGGTGGTGGCGAGCGCCGGCGCTGTGACGTCGACCAGGCAACGCGGCCGCAGCTTGACGCGCACGAACGCCGCGCGGTTGTCGCGCAGCGTCGCCTCGTCGCCCGCGCCGCCCGCGTAGTACTCGTAGACCATGCGCGGCAGCAGCCGCTCTGCCTCGGCTTCGAGCTGTTCGCCCATGGACGGCGGAGTCGGACGCATGGCTGACGCCCGCTAGAACGTCACGACGCCGCGGATCGACTCGCCCTCGTGCATCAGGTGGAAGGCGTGGTTGATCTCGTCGATCGGCATGACGTGGGTGATCAGATCGTCGATGTTGATCTTGCCGTCCATGTACCAGTCGACGATGCGCGGCACGTCGGTGCGGCCGCGCGCGCCGCCGAACGCGGTGCCCTTCCAGACCCGTCCGGTGACCAGCTGGAACGGCCGGGTCGCGATCTCCTGCCCCGCGCCCGCGACGCCGATGATGACGCTCGTGCCCCAGCCCTTGTGGCAGCACTCCAGCGCCTGGCGCATCACCTTGACGTTGCCGATGCACTCGAAGCTGTAGTCCGCACCGCCCCTGGTGAGGTTGACCAGATACGGCACCAGGTCGCCCTCGACCTCGCTCGGGTTCACGAAGTGCGTCATGCCGAACTTCTCCGCCAGCATCTGCCGCTTCGGGTTCAGGTCGACGCCGACGATCATCGCGGCACCCGCCATGCGGGCACCCTGGACGACGTTCAAGCCGATGCCACCGAGACCGAACACCACGACGTTGTCGCCGGGACGGACCTTGGCGGTGTTGATCACCGCGCCGATGCCGGTCGTGACGCCGCAGCCGATGTAACAGACCTTGTCGAACGGCGCGTCGTCGCGGATCTTCGCGACCGCGATCTCCGGCAGTACCGTGAAGTTCGAGAACGTGGACGTACCCATGTAGTGCAGCACCGGCTTGCCGCCGAGCGTGAAGCGGCTCGTGCCGTCCGGCATCACGCCGCGGCCCTGGGTCTCGCGGATCGCCTGGCAGAGATTAGTCTTGCCCGAGGTACAGTAGTCGCACTGCCGGCACTCGGGTGTGTAAAGCGGGATCACGTGGTCGCCGGGCTTGACGCTGGTCACCCCGGCGCCGACCTCGCGCACGATGCCCGCGCCCTCGTGGCCGAGGATCGCGGGAAACATTCCCTCCGGGTCTGCACCCGAGAGAGTGAACGCGTCGGTGTGGCAGACGCCGCTCGCCTTGACCTCGACCAGCACCTCGCCGGGGCGGGGGCCGGCGACGTCGACGGTCTCGATGGTGAGCGGGTCTCCCGCTTTGTGCGCGACTGCGGCTCGGGTCTGCACGGCGTGCGTCCTCCTGATCGGTGGTCCCGGTGCTTCGAAGCTCAGGGCCTCGCGGAGCGCAAGACCGCGGCGGCACGCGCCTCCAGCTCCGTCATGAGCGCGCTCAACTGAACGCTGATCCACGACGAGAGCAGCGATCGGAACGCCGACCTCGCGATGGGGTCGACGTGGTCGCGTCGGATCCGAAGGAACTCGTCGCACGCGCCGCCCTCGATCCTCAGGACGGAGCTCGAACCCGCATCCCTGCTGACGACGACGGGCATGGCCAGCCCGGCTGTCGCAACCGCCGGGGGAGCGCTGCATAGCTCCACCAGCACCGCGGTTGGCCGGCCGGTCGCGTGGCGCCAAGAGTCGGCGTCGCGGGGCTGCGCTGTCGGCTGCACGAGCTGGACGAAGGCGGACAGCTGCCGCGGCAGGCGGGCCTCCGCCAGCTGACGACTGACTTCGTCTCTCAAGACCGTCGCGACCCTGGTCGCCGCAACGTCGAGAGCATGATCGTCCGGGGAAGAAGAGTAGGCGTAGAGCTGCCCCACCAGCTCCCCTGCTTCGCTAACGGTCGTCGCGCGTGCCGCACGAAGACGGCCGGCGAGCTGGTTCAATGTGTCGATCGACACATTGAGCACGAAGGCCACGAACGGTCCGAACTGTTCGCGGTCTGCTGCGGCGAGAGAATCGAAATAGGGCGACGTCTGGTCCGTGTAGACCACCAGCGGAATCGAGCTGGCGCGATACGTGAATACCGACCCGAGCGCTCGCGCGACGCGACCGTTGCCGTCGGCAAACGGGTGCACCGAAACGAAAGCATGGTGCGCGTAAGCCGCCTGAACGACGGGATGCGCCGCGGCGAACGCGGCGCCTTCGAGCTCCGTCACGAGACGATGGATCTCCGAACCCGTTTGCTCGACCGGACTGTACGAGTGCAGCGAGCCGTCCTTCAGCCGCACGTGGTTCGGATGCCTCTTGTACTCGCCCTTCGGCAGTACCTGTGGCTGCAAACCCAGGGGCGTTCGAACGTCATACGTCTCCTGCTCGCGGCAGATCTCCGCGTGCAGCTCGCGGATCCACTTCTCGGTGATCGGCACACGGCGCGTCGCCGCGTCGACGACGAGTTCAAGCGCCGCGAGCTGCGCCTCGAACAGACGTCGGACATGCGGTCCCTGCGCCTCGAGGTCGCTCTCCCAGGTTCCGATCTGCGCCGCGACACTGAAGGTGAAGCCGCGGTCCGCTCGGTAGAGGTCTTCGATCGCCCCTGTCGTGAGTGCCGCCTCACGAAGCGCGACGCGTACTGCGTCTCCGAGCGCCACCGTCGAAGCCTGCACTCGCTCCGCGTCGAGCAACGCGCGGGCGTCGTCCCAGAGGATCTCGTCGAACGGCACACCCGACCAGGCTCCGAATCCGGCGAAGCCGCGGTAACCAGCGTCGGCACGTCGGATGAGATCCTCGCTGTCGTCCTGCCCACTCGCCATGGTCCTTCGACGCTCTAACACAGCAGTAATCTCCGTAGAATCTGCCCGAACCCACGAACGTTCGATCTTGACTTCCGTGCAGTTAGCACCGAGCATCGCGCGATGCTGTCAAGTGCCCCCCCCAGACGTCACATGATGCTCGCGCTCGCGATTCCCCTGCTGCTCCTCACCGGCGCCCGCGCGCACGCGACCACCGCGACCATCAGTCCCGCGGGCAACATCCTCCTCGACGGCGAGCCGTTCTTCCCGATTGGCATCTACCACGTGTCTTGGATCGGCAACCGCATGGCGGAGAAGGCCGTGCCCGACCTCCACCTCGCCGCCGACGCCGGCTTCAACCTCTTCCACCCGACGATCGACTTTCGCGACAGCGTTGCCCAGCTACTCGACGCAGCGGAGCAGCGCGGCATGTACGTGATCGGTGAGGTGCCGCTGCCGGCGGGCGGTCCCGACGACTTCATCAACAAGTGGAAGGGACGTGCCGCCGTGATCGGCTGGAACGTGGCCGACGACTTCAACGCACCTTACGCGGGGCCGGCGTACAACCACCCACCGGCCGACGTGCTCGCGCTCAGCCAGCACGTCAAGTCGATCGCGCCGGACCAGCTCACCTACGCGAGCGGCGGCGCGTTCCCCGGCTTCCGCATCGACGAGTTCGCCGGGACCATGGATCTGATGGGCTTCCAGAGCTACCCGCTCGGCGCGCAGAACAGCCCGGACGAGTACGCGCTCGAGGAGAACATGGACAGCTTCGACTGGGTGCGCGACCAGCTCGCGGGCACCGGCCAGCCGTTCATCGCCAACCCGCAGGCCTACAAGTGGGGCGGCAGCCGCTACCCGACGCCACGCGAGGCGCGCAACATGATGTACGGCGCGCTGCTGCGCGGCGCGAAGGGCATCCTCTGGTACACGATGTGGGAAGGCTCGGACCGCTACCTGCCGAAGACGTCACCAGCACTGTGGGCCGATCTGCCGCAGCAGAACCGCGAGGTCGCGACCCTCGTTCCATTCCTGCTGCACGGGACGCGCACCGAGCTGGTGACCGGCGATGCGCGCGTGTACGCGACGTCGTGGCAGCTCGACGGGCAGGTGCTGGTCGTGGCGCTGAGCACCGAGCGCAGCGGCGCGACGGCCGTCGCGCTCGATCTGCCGGCGAACGCCGACGTGCCCGCGCACACGCTGTTCCCGTCGCGCGCCGAGACCGGGATGACCGTCGTTGGCGGTGATCTCACCGGCAGCATCGCCGCCGAGGAGGTGCATGCGTACCTGATCGACCTCGGCACGCCGGGCAACGCGCCGCCGGTACCGTCGTTCACCGTGGCGCCCGACGGACCCGCGTTCGGAGCGCCGGCGACGCTCGATGCGTCGGCGTCGTCGGATCCCGGCGGCATCGTCGTCGGCTGGGAGTGGGACTTCGGCGACGGCACGCGCGCCGCGGGCAGCGTCGTCAATCACACCTGGACGGCACCGGGCACCTATCCGGTGCGTCTCACCGTGCGCGACGACGACGGCACGCCGCGCACGACGATCGTCCCGGTCGAGGTCGGCGTGACCGCGCTCTGCCCGCCGGCGCCGCTACCCGGCTGCCGGGCGGGATCGAGCACGTTCACGCTGCGCGATCCGGGCGTCGACGCGCGCCGCACGCTGAGCTTCGTCTGGAAGCGCGGCTCGGCCAGCCTGGCCGAACTCGGCGATCCGACCGCCGCTACCGAGGTCGCGCTCTGCGTCTACGACGCGAACGGGCTGGCGCTGGCGACGGCGAGCCAGCCGGGCAGCGCGTGGGACGGCCTCGGCGCGACCGGCTACCGCCTGCGCGACAAGACCGGCGGCGCCGGTGGGCTGACGCAGGCTCGTCTCGAGCCCGGCTCGGGCACGGCCGCGAGCCTGACGCTCAAGGGCAAGGGGATCAAGCTCCCCTACCTGGCGCTGCCCCTCACCCCGCCGGTCACCGCACAGCTCACCACCAGTGACGGCGGCATCTGCTGGCAGGGCGTCTATCCCTCAGGTGGAACGACGCGCAGCACGGCGGCGCTGTTCCGCGGCAAGGACGGCTGACGGCCCGAGTGCGCGCGTGAAATGATGGATCGACGACCTCTCGACGGCGTCACCTTGGAGACGATCGTCACCCAGCTGGTCGAGCAGTACGGCTTCGAGGAGCTCGGGAACCGCGTCGACATCAAATGCTTCCGGGTCGCGCCGAGCATCAAATCCAGCCTGACCTTCCTGCGCCGGACGCCATGGGCGCGCCAGAAGGTCGAAGACCTCTACCTGCGACACGATCGCGCGCTCCGGCGGCGCGCGCGCAGAGACCGCCCGCGTTAAAAGGGCGCTCATCGGAGCGAGCGACGTCGCAGATGATCGTCATCGGCTACGACGGCTGGCACGCCGGATCGGACTCCACCCACGTGCACGCACCGTTCGCATTGCACGCGTCCTGCTCCAGCACCGGTCCGCAGACGTTCGGCAGGAAGCCGTCGCGGCGAACGCAGCACGGCCGGTGGCCGAAGATGAACGACGAGTTCTGGCCGGCGAAGGTTCCGTGACAGCCCATGCAGTCGGCGGTCGTGAACGTCGTGGGGCTCTCCTGCCCGCCCGGGCAGCTCTGCGCCGCCTCGGCGGCCGTGGCGACGCAGTCGCCGTTGCACGACCGGCAGTAGGCGCGCTGGTCGTTCATGTTGCAGCCGTTCATCGCCGCCGGCTGGTGCCCGACGAGGAAGCTCTCGAGCGTCGAGTTGCCGAGCGTGCAGGGAAAGTTGGCCTCGAACTGCGGCTCGTAGAACGGGAAGTTGGTCGACGCGCCGCGCAGCGGCCACTGCGTGCCGACCAGGAAGTAGTTGCGCCAGACGTTGTCCGCACCGAAGTACTTCTCGATCGACTGCACGTACTGATCGGTGCAGTCCGTCGGCAGGATGGTCGACACCGTCGGGTTGGTCGCGCGCACGATCTGGTTGGGCGTGGGCTCGTCCGGCAGGACGGACGTGTCGGGGTAGAGCATCAGATCGGGGCAGCAGCGGAACTCGTCCGGTGACGACACGCCCGGCTTGTAGGTGGCGCACTCCGCGGGCGTCGGCACCGGCGTGCACGCGGGGTCGTAGAACGAGAACTCCGTCGCGCCGTCGTTGATGCCGGCGGTCGGCACGTTGGAGCGGTGCTCGAACGTCGCCCACACCCACTCCGGGTTCCCGAACAGTCCCGGCTGGTAGAGGATGTGCAGACCGACCAGACCCATCGTCCGCTGCGCGCAGCGATCCTCCTCGGCGACGGTATCGTCGTAGACCGCGAACGTCCGCGTGTAGAAGGTTCCGCCCGCGATCTCCGCCTGCGTGAGCTCCTTCCACGCCGCCTTGATCTCCATCGAGCCCTCGCTTCCCACCACCCCCTGCTCGGCGTCGGCGACCGTCGCCGCCGGGAAGCCGCCCGGGGTCTGGCCCGGCGGCAGGCTGTAGTCGCGGCGCAGGTTCTGCTTCAGCGCGGCCAGGCTCGTACCGGTCTTCCAGTAGTCATTTTGATTGACGACGAACTCCCACTCGGTGCGGTTCACCCGGATGTCGAATTGCACCACGCCGCCGTGCTGGTCGACCAGCACGCCGCCACCAGCCTCGAGCACGTCGCCGAGAACCCCCGGCGGCTCCGACTTGCTCAGGAACGCGTCCGACAGCTTCGAGCCCATCTGCAGCGTCGGCCCATCGCACTGCGCCGGAACGCCGAACAGCTGGTCGGCGGTCGGATAGTCCATCCACACCGTCGCCGCGTGCCCGTTGCCGGACGGGTCGAGCGCGCCCGGCTGCCGCGTCGTGTCCGGGTAACCGGGCTCCGCCGGGTTGGCCGGCCAGTTCACCGCCAGGAAGAGCTGCCATGCGAGGTTGTCGGCGCTCGCCTGCCCGGGCGCCCAGGCCGGGTTCTGCTTGCGCGGGTTGCAGACGTCGGCGGGGATGCAGTAGCTCGGCGCCTCCTCGGTGATCGCGCTGGTGCAGGAGTCGAGGCCGCCGGTCATGTTGGTGCTGGCCCGGGTCGGGTTGGTGGTCGGATCGTCCGGCGTCTGCGCGTCGATGAACGAGCACTCGTAGAAGGTCAGACGCTGCTGGCAGGCCGGGTCCTGCTGGTAGAGCGTCGTGCCGACGTGGCTTCCACCCGCGTCGTACTGCGAGTACTCGGGGTAGCCCCAGTCGAAGGTGGGCTTCGTCTGCCGCTCCGACTTCGCGTCGCTGCACGCGACGAAGCACAGCATCGCAAGGACGCCGACCTGCGTGCGAAGACCCCTTCCCATCATCCTCTCCTCCACTCCGAGCGCCGCGGCCACGATGGGCGACGCTCCTGCCCGGCGACCCCCGTCGCCAGCGCGCAGGATGCGCCGGGTGGGCCGATGGATCAAGCTCGGGCGCGACGGACGGGTGAGCTGGAGCGGCGCGAGCCGTGCTCAGTCCGCGTAGCCCAGCGCCTCGAGCCGCTTCTTCATCTCGTCCGACACCTCGGCCTGCTCGGTCGCGAGCGACGGCAGCGCCGCGAGCGTACTCTGGTGCTCGGCGAGCTGCGCCTCGAGCCGCTCGAGCTCGCCCGGCCGTGCCGGCGCGAGGTCGCTCTGCTCGTGCGGGTCCTTCTGCAGGTCGAAGAGCTGCGCGGTTCCCAGCCGCGCATCGCGGATCAGCTTCCAGTCGGGCGCGCGCAGCGAGCGCATCTCGGGGTTCCACTTGACGCCGCTTGCGAAGCTCGCGTCGGTCACCGCCTCGGCGGCGCCGGCATCGAGCAGCGGCGAGAGGTCGTGCCCCTGCACCGTTGCCGGCGCCGCGACGCCGCCGCGGGCGAGCAGGGTCGGCATCAGATCGATCAGGCTCGCGATCTCCTGAACACGCCGGCCGCCGCCCTCCCTGCCCGGCAGGCGGATCAGCAGCGGCACGCGGATCTGGTGCTCGTAGAGCGAGAAGCCGTGGTCCCAGCCGCCGTTGTCGGCGAGCTCCTCGCCGTGGTCTGCGGTGACGACGACGATGGTGTTCTCGAGCGCACCCGAGCGCGCCAGCTCGTCGAGGAACGGTCCGAGCTGACGGTCGAGCGCGTGCACGCCGGCTGCGTAGCGGCCGCGCCAGGTGCGCAGGTCACGCACCTCGTCGCCCTGCACCCAGGGGGCGCGCCGCAGGTACGGCCGCAGGCGCGACAGCTCGGCGTCGCTCAGCTCGCGCGATGGACCGAGCCCGGCGCTGTCGCGGACGGCGGCGTAGTCCTCCTCGGGCGCGAGGTACGGCCCGTGCACGTCCATGAAGTGCAGGTAGAGGAAGTACGGCTGCTCAGGCTTGCGCCCGGCGAGCCAGCGCCGCGCCGGGCGGAGGAGCGCATCGGCGTTCGGCGGCAGGCGGCCCTGGCGCTGATCGTAGACGTCGAAGCCCTGCGCGAAGCCGTGCTCGCGCAGCATCCAGGGGTTGGCGACGTAGGCCGCGGTGGCGTAGCCCGCGGCCTGGAAGCTCTCGGCCAGCGTCGCCGCCGCGGCGGGCAGGGCCTCGGTACCGCCACCGTCTTCGCCGGCGCCGTACTTGCCGCCGTGGCTCAGCACCTTGTGCGTATCCGGCTGCAGCGAGGTGAACAGCGACGCGATCGACGGCTTGGTCCACGGCGCCTGCGCGAAGGCGCGCTCGAAGAGCACGGATTCGCCCGCGAACGCATCGAGGTTCGGCGACACCGGTCCGGCGAAGCCGTACGCACCGAGGAAATCGGCACGCAGGGTGTCGACGAGGATGAAGATGACCGAAGGCGGCTGGCTCGCGAGCCGCGCGCCGATCCAGCGCGGCAGGACGAGGCCGGCGAGCGTCATGAAGGCGATCACCGCGACCGCGCCGAGCACGCGCCGCGGCGAGAGTGCGGATCGTCGACGTTTGCCGTCGTCGTCGGCAGGCTGGAAATCGGCAGGCATGCGAAGCTGGTCGGCGAAGATAACACGCCGCGGTCGCGTGGCGGCAGTCGGATCGTGTGGACGCGGCTCGGACGGTGATTATTCAGGACGCCGCAGCAGCGACGGCGCAGCGTAAGGCAGGCGCGCTGCGGCGACCACGGGGCGCAGGACCAGCAGATCGACCTCGCCGTGCGGCGCGCGCTCGATCACCGCACCACCGAGCTCGCGCGCCACCGCGTCCGTGCTCGCCGCAGGCACCACCAGATAGGCGATCGCCTCCCGCTCCAGCAGGTCACGCAGCTCGGCAGCGCGCGCCGGATCGCTGGTCACCCGCTCGTACTGTGCGCTGCGCTGCACCTTGTCCGGCGTCATGAACCAGTGCCCGACCCAGACCCGGTGCGGCGTGAACGCCGGAACGATGTTGCCCAGCGTCGCCGGAACGAGCGCGTTGCCGGGCGGCCGCCCCTGCAGGTCGACGAGCACGTCACCGTAGGCGGCCGGAAAGACGTTGTAGCGCGCGACGTCCGCGACCGCGCGTGCGGTCACCGCAAACGGTGCCGCGAACAGGGCGAAGGCGAGCACCGCGGCGCCCGCCCATTGCAGCGCGCCGAAGCTGCGCCAGAGCGACCAGCCGCGGTCGAGCGCCGCCGCGGCAAGGATGCACAGCGGCAGATGGAGATAGAGCAGGAAGTGGTATCCGTTCAGCACCGGCGAGCTGTGCAGCCAGACCACCGCCGCGATCCAGGCGAGCAGCGCGACGCCGTACGCATGGCCCTCGCGCACCCAGACCTGCGCGCCGCGCAGCGCGAGCAGCAGGGTCGCACCGAGCGTGAACGGATACCAGAAGAGCGAGAGCTCCTCCGGGCCGAAGAAGTTCTCCGACGCCGCGCGGTAGACCGGTTCCTGTGCTTGCCAGCGGGACAGCAGCAGCACGCCGGCCACCGCCGGCAAGAGCGCGAGCCAGATGCGCGCGTGACGCCGCCACGCGAAGCGGCCGCCGAGCGCCAGCTCGACGACCGGCAGGGTCGCGGCCACGCCGCCCACGACCATGGCGGAGTAGGGATGAACGAGAAACAGCAGCGCAAAGCCGAGCACGATGGCGACGACGTCGCGCGCCCGCGTCGGCCCGCGCGGTGTCAGGATCGGCTGCAGCACGACCAGGCTCAGGGTGAGCCCGGCGATCCACAGCGGGTTGAACAACGCCTCGAAGGTGCTCCAGCCGAAGACGTCCTGCGTGGCGCGCGAGAACTCCCACTCGACACCGCGCGGTGCCAGCCGCAGCAGCGGCTCGACCAGCCAGTCGATGCCGCCCGAGAGGCCGACCAGCACGCAGCCGATCAGACGCGTCCGGTGGTCGGGCAGGATCGGGCGCAGGAAGCTCCACAGCACGGCGAAGAACGCGAAGATCAGCGGCACGCGCGACAGCTCGAGCACCTGCGAGGGCGAGATGCCGGTGCTGCCGCTGATCATGCCGAGGATCCAGTGCAGCAGCATGACGAAGCGCGGCGTCTGCGGCTCGGTCGTGAACGGGTCGTAGAGCAGGAACGTCCCGTCGTCGGCCACCTGACGGATGAACGCCAGGTACGCGAGCGTATCCTTGGGCATGTAGCCCATCTGCAGGCTGAAGGTGCCCGGCGGCGGCTCGAGCGCCAGCGACGCCTGATACGGCAGCAGACGCAGCACCGCGATCACCGCCGGCAGCAGCCAGTAAGCAGCCGGAGGGCGATCGTTGCCCGTCCCGGCACGCGAACCGAGCAACGAAGCAGCACCCGCCATCGCCTACACATCGGCGCTCGGAGCGCGCTGCTTGATCGACCCCTTGCTTGCGCTGCGCCCTGATGGTTCGCAGTGGCCGCCATGCGGAGCGCAATCCCCGCGCCTTGCGCCCGGCTGCTGCTCGGCCTCGCGCTCTACGCGGCTGGCATGAGCAGCGCCAGCGCAAGCGCCACCCTGCCGGTCGCCACCGCGCGCGCCCTCGACGACGTGCTCGCCTGCGAGCGCCCGACCGGCGGCTGGACCTACGCCTGCGATCCGGCCACGGGACCGCACGGGGCTGCGACCAAGATCGTCGTCCGCGCGGGCCAGATCGCCGCACCGTTCGGTTTCGACGACTGGGATCTGCTGGTGCTGCGCAGCCCGGGCACGCCGGCAGCCGGCCTGGTGCTGCTCGACGGCTATCGTGCGAGCGGCGACGAGCGCTACCTGGCCGCGGCATGCCGCGCCGGCGCCATGTTGATCGCGACGCAGCTCTCGTCCGGCGGTTGGGCGTCGGAGATGCCGGTGCACGGCGATCGTCTGGCGCGCTGGTTCCGTCTGCTGAACCGCTGGACTGCGCTCGACGACGACGTCACCCCGGGCGCGGCGCGCTTCCTCGCCGAGCTGTGGGCGGTGACCGGCGATGCGGCGCAGCGCGCGGCCGCCGAGCGCGCGTTCGACCTGCTTCTCGCGGCACAGCTCGCGGACGGCGGCTGGCCACTCACCTGGCGCGAGCCGCGCATCCTCACCACCATCGCGCCGAGCTTCGAGGATCTGCCGAGCACCAACGACGGCGCGACCTCCGCGCCGATCGAGGCACTGCTGGTGGGAGCGCGCGTGCTCGGGCGCCCGGATCTGCTCGACGCTGCCCGGCGCGGCGGCGACTGGCTGCTGCGTGTCCAGGGACCGCCGCGTCAAGCAGCATGGGCGCAGCAGTATCACGTCGATGGCAGCCCGGCGCCGGGACGCCGCTTCGAGCCCGCGGGCTATGCGGCGTGGGAGTCGCGCGAGATGCTGTCGGCGCTGCTCGCGCTCGCGCGCGAGACCGGCGACGCGCGCTATGCGGCCGCAGCACCCGGTGCGGTCGATTGGTTCATGCGCTCGGCAATCACGCCCGGCTGCTGGGCGAGGCTCTACGAGCCCGGCAGCAACGCGCCGCTGTTCACGGCGCGCGACGGCCGTCGCGTCGCGAACGCCGCGGAAGCGAAGCGGCCGTACAAGTGGACCGGCGACTTCGGAATCCCCGGCCTGCTGGCGACGCTCGGCCTGAACGAGGACGGCACGCCCCGCGATTCGCACGCCCCGCTGCCGCCGCAGCGCATTCCGGGCGACGCCGGCACCTGTGTTGCGCCGGCGGCCACGGCTGCAGAGCGGGCTGGCGAGGAGAACGGGCACGAGACGCCCAACCCACGCCGGCGCATCGCGCATGCGGCAATCCTGCTCGCCGCGCTCGATCGCGACGGTGTTCCGGGCGCCTTTGCAATCCGCCGGTGAGCCGATAAGCAGCCCGCATGAAGCTCGGACTCATGGTTGGCTACTGGATGTTCGGCCCGCAGGATCCCTCGGGCCTGGCGATCGAGGCGGAGCGCCTCGGCTACGACTCGGTGTGGACCGCCGAGGCCTACGGCTCGGACGCGATCTCACCACTCGCCTGGATCGCGGCGCGCACGACGAGGATCAAGCTCGGCACCGGGATCCTGCAGATCTCGGCGCGCACGCCGGCCTGCGTCGCGATGACCGCGATGACGCTCGACCACCTCTCGGGCGGGCGACTCATCCTCGGCGTCGGCGTGTCCGGGCCGCAGGTCGTCGAGGGCTGGTACGGCCAGCCGTTCCCGCGTCCGCTCGGCCGGACGCGAGAGTTCATCACCTTGCTGCGCCAGATGCTGAAGCGCGAGGGCCCGGTCGAGTTCGACGGCCAGCACTACCAGCTGCCGTTCAAGGGTGGTGCCGGACTCGGCAAGCCGCTCAAGCTGATCACCAGGCCGCTGCGCAGCGACATTCCGATCTACCTCGCCGCCGAGGGCCCGAAGAACATCGCCATGGCGGCTGAGCTGTGCGACGGCTGGCTACCGCTCTACTACTCACCGTTCCGGCCCGAGGTGTACGCCGACCCGCTCAAGACGGCAAAGCCCGGCTTCGAGATCGTCTGCCCGGTGACCATCAACGTGCACGACGACGTCAAGCAGGCGCTGCTGCCAGTCAAGTACATGCTCGCGTTCTACATCGGCGGCATGGGTGCGAAGGAGACGAACTTCCACGCCAACCTGGTGCGCCGCATGGGCTACGAGGAGGCCGCGGACAAGATCCAGGACCTGTTCTTCGCCGGCAAGCGCGACGAGGCCGCGGCCGCGGTGCCCGATGCGTTCGCCGACGAGATCTCCCTGGTCGGGCCCAAGGAGAGGATCCGCGAGCGCCTGCAGGAGTGGAAGAAGAGTGCGGTCACGACGATCCTCGCCGGCACCGGCGACGTGAACGCGCTGCGCGTGCTGGCGGAAGCTGCGGCGTAAGCCGACACCAGCATTCAAGCGGCGGCGCAGCCGCGTCCCGCCAGCGCGGCACGAAAGCGCTCGTAGCTGTGGACGCTGCGGATCTCGCCGCGTTCGCAGCGCGCGCAGAACTCGAGCGCTGCCTGCTCGATTTCGCGCAAGCGCGCGAGCTCCGCATCAGCAGCGGACCGCCTCCGGTCGCCGCGTGCGATGTCGAGCGCGTTTGGCGATGTGGTTCGACTGCGGTGTCGTTCCATGGTCTCTGCCCTCCCCCGTCGCAAGCGACGGCCGAGCACGGGGATCTCGTCGTGCGAGACGCCCGGTGCTCGACCTCGTCGGCTCGCATTGGCGCGCTACTCGACCGGCCTCGGGTCGATCTCCCGGTAGAAGAAGTAGTCCGCCTCGCATCAGCCCCAGGATGAAAGGCAGCCATCGACGCGAGTTCGTCATCGCGGCTGCGGAGCAGGGCACGCCGCCTTCGGCTCGATGGCGCTACCTTCCGGGTAGCGGGCGGCTACCCTGTCCTCAGGGCGGGCAGCCGCCGATCGCGAGCACGTTGCCGTTGGTCGTGCCTACGTAGAGCCGCCCGCTGGCGAGGATCGGCGACGACTCGTACGAGAGCACGCCGGGCAGTGTCCACAGCGGCGTGCCGTTCGCGGCGAACGCGTACAGCGCCTTGCCGAACGCGACGTAGATGCGGCCGTCGACGTCGGTCACCGCGGGGTTGTTGCGGAAGCGGCCGCGCGGCATGGGCTTCTTCCACTTGAGGTTGCCCTGCAGGTCGGTCGCGTAGAGCGTGCTGGAGTTGCCGCGCGAGGCACCGAACACCAGCGTGTCGTTGAGCACGTCGATGGCCGGCGGTGAGTACACGCGCTCGCGCAGGCCGGTGGTGTCGAACAGCAGACGCGCGCTGGCGCCCTCCTTGCCGGTTTCCGGATCCACCACGTGCTCGACGGCCCAGATCCCTTTGTTCGTGCCGAGGTAGATCGTGCCGCCGAGCGGGTGCACGACGGGTGCATAGTTCGGCGCGCGACCGACGCCACCCGGCGGCTCGAACTGCACGCGCCACAGCTCCGTGCCGGCCTCGGGGTCGAAGGCGGCGAGACCGCCGGCGCCGATGGTCGTGTAGAGCCGCTCGCCGTTCGGGCTGAGCGCGGGCGACGCGTTGCGGATGCCGCCGCCGCCAACCGGGTTGATGCACCACTTCACCTGCTGCTGCTCGCCGGGACACATCGCCATCAAGGTGCCGGCACCGAGCGAGTCGGAGCCCATGTAGACGATGCCGTTGTTGCCGATCGTCGGCGGGGTGGTGACGTCGCCGTCTGTGCAGACCTTCTGGCGCCAGGCGACGGTCGCGTGGGGGACCTGGCTGGCGCTGGGAACGTTGATCGCCCACAGGTCGTTGTCGCGCGTCCCGACATAGAGCAGCGATCCGTTGCCCACCGTCGGCGACGAGCGGTCCGCGATCTTGCCGAGCTCGTTGGTGCCGCACCACTCGATCGCACCGGTCAACGGATCGAGCGCGCAGATCGGCTCCTTGCCGACCGGAACGTAGAGCGACTCGGGCGCACCGGCGATGCGCTGGACGAGCACTGGCGCCGCGAGGATGCGGCCCTTGAGCTTCCTCGTCCACAGAACGTTGTTGCAGGTCGGGCCGGCGACCGGGCTTCGTCCCGTGTGCTGCAGGTCGCGCTGGAAGCCCGGCCAGCTGCCCGGGTTCGGTCCGAGCGGCGTGGCGGTGCCGGGGCAGAGCGGGTCCGCCCCCAGGCAGACGTTGTTCTGCAGCTCCGTACCGCAGCGCGTATCTGCGCTCACGTCGCCGGCGGCGCACAGCAGGGCCAGGCTGGTGGCGGCGAAGACCATCGCCAGTTGCCGCGACCGCGCGGTCGACGAGTGCTGGGCGCAGGCGGAGCTAGCAGTCGGGAGTAGGGTCACGTTGATCCTCGGGTCGCGTGTCGGTGCAGGCCGATGCAGGGAGCGCGCGTGTTTGCCAGCGCCGGCGAAAGCTAGCGGGCCAGCGCGTGCCACGCGAACGAAATGCGCAGCACCCGGCCGGTCCTCTCACGGAGCGATCCGGCTGCGGCGCCTGGCCGCGAGCGGCGCAGGGCGTCGACCAGCGCGGCGCGTGCGTCCGGTGTGTCGACGAGCGATCCGTCGCCGAGGTCGAGCGTGCCGCGGTAGGAGGGGTGCTGTACTTGCATACGCCACTCTCGCCACGGTTCCTACACGTCCCGATCACCGACCCGCAGCATCTCTCCGGCTGCCCTGGCGGCCGGCGCAATCCGCTCGCAACCCTCGCGGGCATTCGCCAGATCGCACATCGACAGGAGATGCCACGATGGTCTAAGACTCGGGGATCCTTCCCGAGCCAGGAGCCTCACCCGTGCCCAACCACCGCCTGTCCCTCCTCCTCTCGATCGCCCTCGCCAGCCTCGGCGCCGGCGCGCTGCCGGCGCACGCGATCGAGGTCCGGCCCGGCATCGCGATGATCGCGGTCACCGGAGCGGAGCCGGGGACCGAGGTGGTCCTCGAGGACCGGCACGGCGGCGAGGTGCGCGGCTCCAGCGATCGCTTCGGGAGCTTCCTCTTCCGCGAGCTGACCTCTGGCGAGCAGTACACCGTGCGAGCCGACGACGGCAGCCCGCCGGTGGTGACCCGCCCACTACGCTTCGAGGACCTTCCCCACCCGAGCCTGTACCAGCGGCAGACGCTGCGCGCGGGATTTCAGTACATCCAGACGCGCGACGGCACGCTGCTCGCCGCCATGGTGCGCATGCCTGCCGGACCCGGGCCCTTCCCGACGGTGGTCGAGTACTCGGGGTACGCGGTCGCGGATCCGGAACGCACGGAGCCCACCTCGCTGCTCGCAGGCGTGCTCGGCTACGCGACGGTGGGCGTCAACATGCGCGGCTCGGGCTGCTCGGGGGGCGTGATGGACCTGTTCGACCTGCCCACCACCGCGGACGGCTACGACGTGATCGAGACCGTCGCCGCACAGCCATGGGTGCTCGGCGGCAAGGTCGGCATGATCGGCATCTCGTTCTCTGGCATCAGCCAGCTCTTCGTCGGCGGCGCCCGGCCGCCGCACCTAGCGGCGATCGCGCCCTTGTCGGTCATCGCCAGCATCTACGACTCGCCCGGCTATCCCGGCGGCATCTTCAACAACGGCTTCGCGCAGTCCTGGCTGCGGGACCGGGCGAACGACGCGCGACCGGCGCCCGAGGGCGGCCAGGGCTGGGCCGTGAAGCGGGTGCGCAACGGCGACGCCGTCTGCCTCGCGAACCAGGGCCTCCGGCTGCAAACCGAGGATCCGCTCGAGGCGGCCCGGATGCGGCCCTACTACACGCCGGAGATCATGGACCGCCGTTCGCCCGGTACCTGGGTCCGGGACATCAAGGTCCCGATGCTCTTCTCGAGCACCTGGCAGGACGAGCAGACCGGCGGCGGCTTCGCCAGCATGCTGTCGTCGCTGCCGCGGCGGCCCGACGTCAAGATCAATCTCCTGAACGGCGTCCACGCGAGCACGCTCGAGTCGGAGGTGCTCTGGCGCTGGCACGCCTTCCTCGAGATCTACGTCGCCGGGCGCGTGCCCGATCAGCGATTCCTGACCACGATCGCGCCGGTCGTGAGCCAGCAGATCCTCGGCGCCGGCACGCCGGCGCCGCCGCTACCCGCCAACCGCTTCACCGACATCACCGATCTCGCCACCGCGCGCGCGCTCTTCGAGTCCGATCCGTACGTTCGCGTGCTGTTCGAGAACGGCGCCGGCTCAGCCACGCCCGGCCTGCCGGCGCCGACCTTCGAGGTCGGCTTCTCGCGCTGGCCGGCGCGCGAGGCGAAGGCGACGCCGTGGTGGCTCGGCCCGAACGGGACGCTGACGCCACTCCACCCGCGCACCGGGGACGACGGCGTCGACGCCTACTACCCCGACCCCGCGGCGCGGCCGCAGCAGACGCTGCCGGGCGACGGGCAGTCGGAGTCGTGGGCCATCATGCCGCCCTACGACTGGCGCCCCTTTGCCGACGGCACGGCGGTGGCGTACGCGACCGCGCCGCTCGCGGGGGACGTCACGATCGTCGGGCCGGGCAGCGTCGACCTGTGGATCCGATCGACCGCCGACGACACCGACCTGCAGGTCACGCTCACCGAGATCCGCCCCGACGGCCTCGAGACCTACGTGCAGAACGGTTGGCTGCGCGCGAGCCACCGCAAGCTCGGCCGACACAAGTCGACGGCCTTCGATCCGCACCACACGCATCTGGAGCGCGACGCACGGCCGCTGCTCGATGACGACCGATTCACCAAGGTCCGCGTCGGGCTGCTCGCTGCGGCGCACGTGTTCCGCAAGGGCTCGCGCATCCGCATCGGCATCGCCGCCCCGGGCGGGGACCGCACGCGCTGGCGCTTCGACACCCCGGCCACCAACGGTACGGTGCTGAACGAGGTCGCGCGTGGCCGCGCCTACCCGTCGCGTCTGGTGCTGGCGGTCGTGCCCGACATCGAAGCACCACCCGAGCTGCCGCCGTGCCCGGGGCTCCGCGGCCAGCCGTGCCGTACCTGGGTGCCCGCCACGAACGGCGGGTGACGTCGCGTCGGTCGCCGGCATTTCGCGAAGCTCAGCCGCGGGACGGAATCAGGTCGGCAACCCGCACCCAGACCGCCTCGCCGGCGAGCGCCGCGATCTCGATCTCCGCACCCACTCCTGCCGTACGGCAGTCCGTGTACACCTTGGCGCCCGGGTCCGGCTCACGGAAGATCTCGACCAGGTCGTCGCGCAGATTGACGAGCCACAGCTCCGGCACACCCGCGGCAGCGTAGATGCGAGACTTGGAGAGGCGATCGGCCACCAGGGAGCTGTCGGAAACCTCGACGATCAGCAGCGCCGCGTCGGGGTGCTTCAGGTCGTAGTCGGCGATCGTCCCCGGCAGCACCGCGACGTCCGGCTCGGGCACCGAGAACGCGCTGGCGCGAAATGGCAGCTGTACGCGAATGACGGCCTGCGGCCCCAGGGCCGCGTACAGCGCTCTCTGCACCCGTGCCACGCCCGAGGCGTGGCGCTCGTTCTGCGGCACCATCGCAACCACCACCCCCTCCAGCAGCTCGACGCGCTCGTTCGGATCGAGCAGGCCGTCCGTCACGAGGCCGAAGTAGCGCTCGCTCGTGAAGCGGATCTCCGAGGGGGTACCCGGGGTCATGGGCCGACGCGTATCACCGCCGCGTCGTTGCCGGAAGGTCGAAACGAGCCTCTCGTCGCGCGCTACATACCGCGGCCAAGGCGGGCCGCGGCGCGCCGGTCACCGTCCGAGCAGGTAGCCGATGATTCCGCCGCCGAAGATCAGCAGCGCCGGATTGACGTGCTTGAGCAGCAGGATCACGGTCACGACCACGGCGATCGCCGCGGTCGAGGGGCCGAGGATCACCGTCTTGGCGAGCACCCAGGTTCCGGCGAGCATGAGCCCGATCGTCAGCGGGGCAAGCCCGCGCTGCACCGCTTCCTTCCACGGCGAGTCGGCGAAGCGATCCCAGTAGCGGCCGCAGACGAACATGATCAGGCCCGCGGGCAGGAAGAAGCCGAGCAGCGCGCTCAGCGCGCCGAGGTAGCCCGCGACGCGGTAGCCGATCACCGCGACCATCAACATGTTCGGGCCCGGTGCGAGCTGCCCGAGGCTGTAGATCTGGCCGAACTGGTCGCTGGTGAGCCAGTGGTGCTGGTTGACGACGAGCTCCTTCATCTCCGGCAGCACCGCGGTCCCACCGCCGACCGCCATGACCGAGAGCGCGCCGAAGACCCAGAGCAATGCGAGAACGCTCATCGCGCGTCCTGCTTCGTCCCGGCCGGCGCCGCGCTCGCGCGCGGGCGGTAGAGCCAGATGCTGAGCGGGCCGATGGTCAGCAACGCGATCACCAGCGAGACGCGGAAGTAGCCGATCGCGACGAAGGTCAGGACGACGAGCGACAGGTCGAGCGGCCTGGCAAGCTGCTTCTTGCCGATCTGCAGCGTGGTCGCGAGCGTCAAGCCGACGGCAGCCGCGCCGACCCCGCCCAGGATCATGATCATCTCCGGTGTACGGCTCTGGCTCGCGTAGAGCATGCCGAGCGCCATCACGATGATCGTGCCGGGCAAGCACATGCCGAGCAGCGCGACGATCGCGCCCGGCACGCCACGCAGGCGCTCGCCCATGTAGATGCTCATGTTGGTCGCGTTCAGTCCGGGCAGGGTCTGGCTGAGCTCGAGGCCGGACAGGAAGGTCTCGTCGTCGAGCCAGCGCTGCTTCACGACCAGCGCTTGACGGAGGTAGGCGACCACGCCGCCGCCGAAGCTGGTCGCGCCGAGGACGAAGAACACCCAGAACAGCCGGCCCAGGGTCACCGGCTCGAGCGCTGCCGCGGCCGGCTGGGCGTCGACGCGATCGGCCGACGCCGACGCTTCCGCGCGCGTCAGCTCGGCGCCGCCCGGCCCCTCGTGGGCTTCGGGGCGTGCCAGAACCTCATTCGTCATGGTCGAGCTTCTTCCCGGATAGCGCGTAGGCGAGCTTCGTCTTCGTCGTGCCGAGATCGACCCACGCGCCGGTCTCGCGCTGCAGCAGCCTGTAATAGCGCTCGGAGCGGTGCTTCGGGCCGGGATGGAGGCGTCCGTAGTGCTTGAACTCGGTCTCGAACGCGAACTCGCCGATCAGCACGCGCTGGGTCTCGCGCTCGCGCCACACCGCGATGTTCACCTTGGCGTTCTTGCCACCGCCGAAGTGGATGATGCCGAGGTCGTACAGCACTTCCTCGACGCCGATCTTGCTGACCGGAGCCATACGCGAACCCGGCGCGATGCCCGAGCCGGCGAGCGCCGGAAAGATCCTGGTGAAGTCGGCGAGCGTCGTGCCGAGCTTCATGGTCTGGTTCTTGATCTGCGTGGTGTGCGAGTAGACGCTGCGCATGCCGCCGAGCTCGGTGCCGACCAGCAGCAGCTCCTCCTTGAACTTGACGACCCCGGGCAACCCCTTGCCGAAGTCGACCTTGGTGTTGAACGCGAGCGCGGGGTCGGGGTGGCGAAACTTCATCGTCAACTCGAACGCCTCACCCGGCTTGTCACCCTTGTAGGGCGTGCGGCGGCGCACGATGTACGAGCCGCGGTAGAGATCGAAGCGCGGCGTGTCGAAGAACGTCACCTCACGGACCTGCGGCGAGTTGGCGCGCGGATTCTCGTCGATCACCGCCGGCACCTGCCGAGCAACGGACTTGGCCAGCTTCCAGTAGTCGCGCGCGTCGCGCTCGAGGTCCGAAAATGCCTGTGGCTTGAGCAGGATCTTGAACTCGCGCCAGTGGATCGACTCGAAGATCGCATCGAGGTCGACCGCCGGACCGGCTTTCGGATCGACCTTCTTCGCGCGCGTGAACTTGCCTGACGTTTCGTGCACCGCCACCTCGCACCCCCGTTCCCTGTTCCCCTTTCTCTGCCCCACTTTGCGCCCCGCTTCAACGCGTCGCGGCGCGGGCGCGACCCGACGGGCGCTCGCGTGGCGTCTCGTGGCAAGTCTTCGCGACTCCGTGATACCGAGCCGCGGGTGAGCGCAGCACCGGCCAATGAGCGATCCGCGCTTTCGTCGCTCGAGGCCGCGCTGGCGCCGTTCCCGGGACGCTGGAACGAGGCCGTGCTGGTGGCCGTCGCCACCACGACCGCGCTGGCGGTCGCCATCATCCTGCAGGTGCCGAGCTTCGCGGCACCGAACCTGGCGTTCGTCGCGCTACAGCGCACCACCGTGTGCACCTGGCACAACATGGTGCGCCGGGTGCTGATCGCCGTGGCTGCGGGATTGGTCCTGGTGCCGGTGGGTGGCTTCCTGGTGCAGACGCCATGGCTCCTGGTGCCGGTGTTCTTTCTCGCCGTGGCGGCTCTGACCTACGGCGTCCCGTCGGCGCGCAACCCGGTGGAGGCGATCCTGATCGCCTTTCCGCTGGTCACGGTCTGCTTCTCCGGGACCTACGATCCCGCATCGATCGCCGTCTCGACACGCGACCTGATCGCCGCGTCGGTGATCGGCGTCGTGGTCGCGACCGTATTCGCACAGCTCTCGTCGCGGCCGAACGCGCGCCTGCGCCTGGCGGATTCGCTGGCCGCGAGCTTCGCGCGCTCGCACCAGCGGCTGCGGCGCACCCTCGCGGTCTATCAGGCGCCGGAGTGGACGCCGACCCGCGACGAAGCGCCGGTGCTGTCGGAGCTCGGCAACCACGTGCAGCTTCTCGACCTGGCGCGCCAGGAGGGCCTCGGTCCGATCACCGACCGCACGCTGGTGACGCTCAGCACCGCCGCGGAGCGCCTCGAGACCTTCGTCGGCACCATCGACACGCTGTCACGGCAGAACGTCGGGCGAGTCTATCGGCGGGCGATCGCAGCCCAGCTCGAGGCCCTGTGCGCCGCGCTCGACGCCGCATTCGCAGCCTTCGCCGACGTGTCGCGCCGGCTCGGGACGCACGACGAGACCGATCCCGACGCGGCCGCACGCGGCTGGCCGGATCTGTCGGGATGCGTCACGGCGCTGCAGACGCGCCAGCTCGATCTGCGCGGCAGCCCCGATCTCGCGACGGTCGACGTCGCCGAGAGCGGCAACCTGAACGCGTTGGTGCAATCGCTGGTCAGCCTCGCCGACGTCCTGCACACACCGCCGTGGGAGCTGCACCACCTGGCCGCGGCGGAGCGGCTCGACGCGCCGCCGGTCTGGCCCTGGAGCGTCCTGCCGCTCGACCGCTTCGCGCTGCGCTTCGCGCTGCAGGTCGCACTCGGCGCGACGATCGCGCTGGTGATCGGCTTCGCCGCGCACGTCGCAGAGCTCTCGACCCTGCTCTGGAACCCGCTGCTGGTGGCGCAGATGAGCTACGGCGCGACGATCCGCAAGGCGTGGCTGCGGCTGGGCGGCGTGCTCGCCGGCGGCGCGCTCGCGCTGCTGACGATCATCGCGGTGTTCGCCAACACCACGGACCTCGCAGTGTGGCTGGCGGTGCTGTTCGCCGTCCTGGTGGCGTGCCAGTACGTGGTCCTCGGCGCGCCACTGAACTGGTACGGGCCGTTCCAGATCGCGGTGACCTACTTCGTGGTCCTGGTCGCGGCCGAGCCGACGATGGACGTGCGGGTCGCGCTGTGGCGCGCGTTCGGAACCTTTGCCGGCACGGCCATCCTGTTCGCCGTCTTCCGCCTGGTCGCGCCGGACTATGCCGGACGGCAGCTGGTCGCGCGCTTCGGCGACCTGCTGCGCACCACGCTGCTCTATCTGCCGCGCCCCGGCGACGCGCTGGCGCCGATCGACCAGCTCGTCGCGGCGCGCATCGCGTCGGCGCGCTGCTCGGCCGACATCCTGCGCCTGGTCGACGAGGCGCGGCTGGAGGGCCATGCGAGCGGCATCGACGCCGACGCCGCGGTCGAGGCGGCAGGAATCGCGGCGCGCGTGTCGCTGCGCGCCGGGCTCATCGCGCGCGGCCGCGCGACGGCCGTCTGGCCGGCGCTGTCCGCAGCGCCGCGCGCACGGCTCGCCGAGCTTCGCCAGGCAACGCGCGAGCACCTCGAGGCCGACCTGCGGATCCTCGACGCGCGGCACACGATGGCCCGGCCCGGAACGCGCGCCCACCACGAGGCCCGTCGCGCGGCGGCCGAGCACGCGGCACGGCAGCGCCCCGATCTCGCCGGATCGTTCGCCGAGCTGGTCGCACTGGTCGGCGAAGCACGTCGGGCCGAGCTGCTGGCGTGGCCCATCGACGCGGCGGGCGCGCTGCTGGCGGAGGTCGAGCACTTCCGCCGCATCGTCGAGCTGCTGCCGCGCCTCGATGCGGCGCTCGAGAAGATGATCCTGCCCGACGGCCCGCTGCCCGAGACACGCGAGAACGCGCGCGCGGTGGCTGCGCTCGCGGCCGGCGCCGTCACCCGTCCGTGAAGCGCGCCTCGCGCTTGCCGAGAAACGCCGCCACGCCCTCGCGGAAGTCGTCCGAGCGCGCGGCCAGGATCTGGTTGCGATCCTCCATCGCGATCACCTGCTCGAGGCTGCCGGCGTCGAGCGCGTGCTTCAGGCATTCCTTGGTGAGCTTCAAGCCGAGCGGCGAGTTGCGCAGCATGCGCGTCGCGAACTCGCGCGCCGCACCCTCGAGCTCAGCGTCCGGCACCACCCGCGACACCAGACCGACGCGCTCGGCGCGAGCGGCGTCGATGAAGTCGCCCGTCAGGAGCAGCTCGCTCGCGATCGAGGCACCGACGATGCGCGGCAGGAAGTAGCTCACGCCGACGTCGCAGGCCGACAGCCCGAGGCGGATGAAGGCCGCGTTCATGCGCGCCGACTCGCCCGCGATGCGCACGTCCGACGCCAGCGCCATCGCGAAGCCGCCGCCGCAGGCGGGACCGTGGATCGCCGCGATGATCGGCTGCGGCGCGCGCCGCATCAGCATGACGATCTCGCTCACCCGGCGCTGGCCGCGCAGGCCGCCGCTCACCGAGCCCGAGGGATCGCCGCCGGTGCTCGCGCGTTGCTGGTCACCGCCCGCTTGCTTCAAGTCGAGGCCAGCGCAGAACGCGCGCCCCTCGCCGCGCAGCACGACGACGCGAGTCTCGGTGTCCTCGCTCAGGCCGCGGAAGAAGTCGCTGATCTCGCGGATCAGCGTGGTGTTCATCGAGTTGAGCGCATCCGGGCGGTTCAGGATCAGCCACGTCAGGTGGCCCTCGCGCTCGACGCGCAACGTCTCGTAGCTCATTGCTGGCCTCCTAGTGTCCCGGGATGCCTTCGGCGCCCGGCTTGAAGCGGAAGATCTGATACGGCGCGTGCTCGTGCATGTGCGCCGCGCTGACGAAGAGCACGTCCTGCAGCGAGCTGGCGGTGACGTAGAGCCAGCCGCCGGGCGCGAAGCTGAAGCCGTCGGGCCAGCGCAGGCGGCCGTCCTTGATGAGCGTGACGAGCTGGCGCGCGGGCGTCAGGACGACGACCGCCGAGTGCTCGGGATCGCTGATGTAGACGTTGCCGGCGAGGTCCATGGTGAGGCCGTCGGAGATCGTCTTGGGACCGTAGTCCTCGACCCGGGCGCTCAGCGACTCCGGCGACAGCGACGTGTCGTTCAGGTCGCGCGTGCGCACGCGGTACATGCGGTCGCCGCTCAGCGGCCCGTAGTAGAGCCACTCGCCGCTGGTGTCGAGCGCGATCGAGTCGACCGGGATGCGCAGCGCGTAGATCCCGTAGACGACCATGTCGCGGCCCGGCGCCTGCAGGAGATAGGGCTCGGCCTGCACCGTCGGGTCGCCGTCGAGGACGCGGCGGCTCTTGCCGGTCACCGTGTCGTACACGATCAGCGCGGGACGCTGCAGGATCGGGCTCGCCTCGGCGATGTAGATCTTCTCGCCGGCGGGGTCGATCTGGAAGTCGTTCAGCATCGACAGGAATGGCGCCACCTCGGAGCTGAACTCGTGCAGGTGGTCCGGCTGGCCCGTCGCCAGGTCGAACGCGATCAGCCGCGGCTGGCCCATCGCGTAGTTGGCATAGTCCAGCACCCAGAGCCGGTTCTTGCGATCGATACGCAGCGCGAGCGGCGACTGGAAGTGCGGCTTGTCACTCTGCGGGATCTGGAATGCTTCGCTGGGATACGGCACCGGCTTGCCGTCGACCAGCTCCGCGACCTTGATCGGCGGGCTTCCGTCGGGGTGGAAGGTGAAGAACACGCGCCCGTCGGCCGACACCGCGACGTTGCCCGGCGGGTAGTCGAGGTTCACGACCGGCTCGAGCGCCGACGGCGCCAGCTTCGGCTGCGTCGTGCGGTCGTCGAGACGCTCGCCGTCAGCGAACTGGTAGCGCAGCGCCAGGGCTGCGACGGCGAGCACCGCGGCGACGCTCGCGACGATGCGTAGGATCCTGCCGAGCATCGAGTCTCCTCCCGCTCAGGCCCGCGGGCCGTCCGCCGCCACCGCTTCGATGAGCAGCGTCGGCACGCCTTCGGTGTCGTTGCGCACGGTCGCGACCAGGGTGCCGCGCTTGTTGCCGTCGCGCACCGGGCTCACGTCGAAGCCTGCCGCCAGGAGCCGAGCGCGAACGCGCGCCACGTCGGCGACGCGATACGCGACGCCGTGCTGCACGTCGTCGCCGGCGCCCCCTCCGCCGATCGGGCTCACCATCTCGAGCGTGACGCCCGCGCTGCGGAAGAAGAGCATGCGCAGGCCACGCGCCGGGAACTCACGGTCGAGCGCCAGACGCACCCCGAGGGTGTCGCGCCACAGCCGGATCGCACGCTCGCAGTCCGGCGTGTTGACCACCACGTGGTCGATCGCGAGGAAGCCGCCCGCGGTCGGTGTCGCGGTGTCGAGCGCGCGCGCGTCGGACGAGAACGGATCGACCACGACGTCGATGCCGCCGAAGCGCGAGCGGCGCGCCGCCTCGAGCGCCGCCCCCGCTCCGCCCGCGTTCACCGACGAGAGCCGCAGTCCCTGGACTCCGGGGGTTCCCGGCATGATCTCGATCCCGCCGGGGACGAGGGCGAAGCGGACGACCGCGGCGTCGGCGTGCTCCGGCGCGCAGCCGAGCAACAGGGCGTAGCGCTGCGCCGTACGCGTGAGGTCGTCGGTGCGGATCCGCACCGCTTCGAAGCGCACCATCTCCTCGTCCGCCATGGCGCGCGATCCTGACCCGACTCGCCGTGCGGCACAAGCGGGCGCGACCGGCGCTTCAGAAGAAGAAGATCGGGATGTCGATACCCGGACGCGGGATGGTCGGCAGCAGGCCGCGAATCCATTGATCGACGAACACGTCGGCCTTGCCGATGAACGTCCGCGGCACGATGATGATGTCGTTCGGCGACAGGGTGGTCTCCTCGGCCGCGGTTCCGGCTACGACGCCGGTGAGATCGATCTTCTGCGCCTCGACCTGATCGCCGATGCGGTGCATGTGCATGACCTGATCCATCTTTGCGTCGTCGGCGAAGCCGCCGCGCTCGACGATCGCCTCGAGCGGCGTCATGCCGTGGCGGAAGATGACGAAGCCCGGCCTGGCGACCTGGCCGCCGACGTAGACCTTGTGCTCCGCCAGCCCGACGATGACGATGCTGACGACCGGCCCGCGCAGCGTGCGCGACGACCGCTCGACGACCACCTGCTCGAGCTCCTTGACGGTGAGCCCGGAGGCGTTGACTTCACCCACCACCTGCATGTTGATACGACCGTCCGGGCGCACCGGCACGCGCTCGTTCTCCTCGGGGTGATACGGAAACTTGACGTCGAGCAGATCGCCGGGGGCCAGGCGGTAGCCTTCCTCGACGACCGCGTCGCCCGGTGTGGCCGCGGCACCGGTGATGCCGCCACCGACCGCACCCGCGGTCCCTGCAGAGTCGGCCGCGGCTGCACCGCCGCTCGCGCTCTTCGGCTGCTGCTCGCGCTCTTCGGCCATCAGCGCCGCCGCCTGGCGCTGGCGAACCGTGCCGCTGCTGCAGCCGGCGGCCGAGGTCACAACCGCCACGGCGAGTAGAGCCGTGGCCGCGCCGAGGGTCCGCCTGCGCGCTGAATCGAAATCTCGTTGCATGACGCCCACTACCGAACCTCGGTCGAACAAACGTGGCAGGGTCAGGTGTAACAGATCCGCTCGGGCAAGGCGTGCGCGAAAACGGCCGGCCAAGCAGTTTCCGGCATGCTCGATGGCTCGCTACAGCGTTCTCCAGGCTCGTCGCGCACGGTATGCCCGCGGCGGCTCCGAGCACGTTGTTCCCAGTTTGGGAACATGATAGCGAGCGTGACGCGTGCGGATCATCGCGAAACGAACCCAGCGCGTGTTCTGGGAGAGGGAGCGCCGCTTCGCGGATGCGAAGCGCGCGCTACAAGATTGGCATGCACAGGTGCGCAAGGCGGACTGGGCGACTCCCGTTGACATCAAGGCGACCTACGGCGATGCAAGCATTCTGAAGCACGGCAGAGTCGTGTTCGACATCTGTGGCAACAAGTATCGTCTGATCACGAAGATCAACTACCCGTACCGTGTCGTGTACATCCGCTTCGTCGGAACGCACGCGGAGTACGACGTGGTGGATGCGGAGAGCGTGTGAACGACATCAAGCCCATCAACAGCGAGGCGGACTACGAGAGCGTGCTGGCCCAGGTTGCCGAGCTCATGGACGCCACGCCGAACTCTCCGGACGGCGATCGGCTGGATGTGCTCGTGACCCTGATCGAGGCGTACGAGGAGAAGAACTGGCGCATCGATCCACCCGACCCCATCGACGCAATCAAGCTGCGCATGGAACAACGAGGTCTCACACGCAAGGATCTAGAAAGGGTGCTCGGTAGCAGAAGCCGCGTTTCCGAGATCCTCAACCGGAAACGGGCGCTGACGCTCGAGATGGTACGGCGGCTGCATCACGCGTTCGGGATTCCGGCGGAATCGCTGATCAAGCCGACGGTCCGCCGAAAGGCACCCGCTCGCCGACGCCGTCGGGCCGCGTAGGCCGAGCTTGCTCCGGGCTAGCCTTCTCGTCGGTTGTTGCTGCATCATGATTCTTGTACTGACGGAGACGTCACTGCCGGCGCGTTGTGCCGCGTCGAACGCAGCTCGACGACGAGATTGCGTGATGCCCATTCCGCGGCGTGGGCTCGGAGGGTTCGGTTGACAGAACCTCCAACATGGTCAACTACTAGGACATGATTCGGGTCAACATTGCGGATGCCAAGGCTCACCTCTCGCGACACCTCGAACGGGTCGAGCGCGGTGAGACCATCATCCTTTGTCGGCGCAACATTCCGATCGCGGAGATCCGCCCGATCCGCCAGCTCCCCGATCGTCCGCGCGCCGTCGGGATCGACCGCGGCATGGCGATCCCGGCGAGCTTCTTCGAGCCGTTGCCGGACTCTCTGCTGACGGCATTCGAGGGCCGAGACGAGCCGGCGTGAAGCTTCTGCTCGACACCTGCACGTTCCTCTGGCTGGCGGCCGACGATCCGCAGCTATCGACGACCGCGCGCAACGCGTGCCGCGATCCGAACAACGCAGTCTATCTGAGTGCGCTGTCGGCCTGGGAGATCGCGATCAAGCACCGGCTCGGGCGGCTGCCGCTCCCCGAGACACCGCCTCAGTACGTCTCGAGCCGTCGATCGTGGCTCGGGCTGGAGCCACTCGACTTCGACGATGCGGCGGCAACGCACGACGTGCTCCTGCCCGATCATCATCGCGACCCCTTCGACCGAGGGTTGGTCTCGCAAGCGATCCTGCTCGGCATGCAGATCGTCACTCCGGACCCGATGATCGCGCGCTATCCGGCGCCGATCCTCTGGTAGAACGGAGCTCGACCACGGGGGACGGGCGGCAAGCGTGAGCGAGCCCCTGATCTCGGTGCTCCTGCCGGCGTTCGACGCGGCGCCGACGCTGCCCGCGTGCCTGCGCAGCCTCGGTCGCCAGACCGAGACGCGCTGGGAGTGCGTGATCGCCGACGACGGTTCGACCGACGACACGCTGGCGATCGGGCACGCGGCCGCGCGCGACGACGCGCGCATCCGGGTCCACGCGCTGCCGCATCGCGGCCTGGTCGCGACGCTGAACGACGCTCTCACGGGTTGCCGCGGCCGCTACGTCGCGCGCATGGACGCCGACGACCTGATGCACCGCGAGCGCCTCGCGGCGCAGCTCGCGCTGCTCGAAAGCGAGCCGGGCTTCGCGGCTGCCGGCTGTCACGTGCGGATCTTCCCGCGCGCGCACCTCGGCGAGGGGCTGCGCGCGTACGAGCGCTGGCTCGCCTCGATCGACAGCGCGCGGCGCGTGCGCGAGGACGCGTTCGTCGAGAGCCCGCTCGCCCACCCGAGCCTGCTGCTGCGCACGGCGACGTTGCGCGACTTCGGCTACCGCGACATGGGCTGGGCCGAGGACTACGATCTGGTGCTGCGCCTGCTCGCAGCCGGGCACGAGATCGGCGTCGTGCCGCGGCGTCTGGTCTGCTGGCGCGACCACGCACGACGCTTGACGCACACCGCCGACGCCTACCGCATCGAGCGCTTCACCACCTGCAAGGCGCATTTCCTCGCCAGCGGTTTCCTCGCCGCCAGCGAGACCTACATCCTCTGGGGCTACGGCCACACCGGCCGGGCGCTGCGCCGCGCGCTGCTGCCGCACGGCAAGCGCCCTTCGTACATCGTCGAGCTGCACCGCGGACGTCTTGGACAGACGATCCACGGCGCGCCCGTGATCCCGCCCGAGGCGCTCGACGACGTCCCGCGAGGCCCCCTGCTCGCGTCGGTCGCGGGCGTCGAGGCACGCACGCTGATCCGCGGCTTTCTCGGCCCGCGCGGCTACGAAGAGTGCCGCGACTTCGTCTGCGTCGCTTGATCCACGAGGGTGGCACCCTCTTCTCCTCTGTTTGGCTGGGCACCGGCAGACAGAATTTGCGTGAATCTGCCGATAGCTTCATCGTCTGAGCCTCAGCTCGGGGGGTATTGCTGCGTGAAGCATCTGCTCACGGTGTTGGTCGTCGTCTTGTGGATCGGAATGGTCGCCGTGCTGGTCCAAAAGCAGGTGCCGCAGCACTCGACACCCCTGACCGAGCTGGCCGAGCTGCCACCGGGTGCCAGCCGCGAGCGCGAGGAGTGGTTCGGCGTGTTCCAGAGCGGCCAGAAGATCGGCTACTCGCACCGCGTCGTGGCGCGCACCGAGGGCGGCTACTCCTTTCACGAGGACTCGAGCTTCACCCTGGCGATGCTCGGCACCGTGCAGAATCTACAGACCACGCTCGCGGCCGAGACCGATGCGTCCTACGGGCTCGAGAGCTTCCGCTTCGGCCTGATCTCCCCCGCGGCGAGCTTCGCGGCCAGTGGCAAGAACGAGGGCAAGCGCCTCGTGGTGCGCTACGGGCCGTCGGGCAGCGAGAGCCAGCTCGAGATCCCGCTCACCGAGCCGATCCATCTGCCGAGCACCTTGCGCCCGCGCCTGGTGCGTTCCGACGCGCCGCCGGGCACACGCTACACCGCTTCGGTGTTCAGCCCGCTCACCATGCGCAACGAGCCGATCACGCTCGTCATGGAGGGACGCGAGACGGTGCAGACGCCCGATGGTCCGGTCGAGGCGATCCGCGTCAGCGAGAAGCACCAGGGCATCGAGGCCAGCGCCTGGCTCGCACCCGACGGCACCGTGCTACGCGAGCAGGGCACGCTCGGCTTCACGCTCGAGCGCGTCGCATCGCGCGAGGCGGCGCTCGCCGGCATCTCTGCCGCCGCACCGATCGACCTGGTCAGCAAAACGCGCATCCCGATCACCGGGCTGATCGAGTCGCCGCGCGAGCTCGCGTCGCTGCGCTTGCGTATGACGGGCGCTGCGCTCGACCGCGTGCCGGACGATCCGCCGCGGCAACGCGTACAGGCGGACGTTCTGCGCATCAGCCGCGAGGCGATGCCGGGCGGGCTCGCACCGGGGATGCCGCCACGCGGTGCCGATGCGGTGGCGCTGGCGAGCTACATCGATCCGTCGCCGTTCATCGAGTCCGACGATCCGGCGATCGTCAGCCTCGCGCGCGCCATCGTCGGCGGCGAGCAGGACCCCGTCGTCGCGGCACGCAAGCTGGTCGCCTGGGTGAACTTGAACCTCGTCAAGGAGCCGGCGCTCACGGTGCCGAGCGCGCGCGAGGTCGCCAAGTCGCGGCGCGGCGACTGCAACGAGCACGCGGTGTTGTTGACGGCGCTGGCGCGCGCGGTCGGGATCCCGTCACGCGTCGTCGCCGGTGCCGTGTACGGCGATCTCGGCGACCCGGGCGACCCGGGATTCTACTATCACGCGTGGAGCGAGCTCTGGCTCGGCTCGTGGGTCAGCGCCGACGCGGTGTTCGACCAGATGCCGGTCGACGCGACGCACGTCAAGCTGCTCGAGGGCGGTCCGGAGCGTCACATCGCGCTCGCCGAGGTGATCGGCCAGCTCCAGTTCCAGGCGATGGATCAGGCGACGGGGAGTGGCTCGTGATCGAGTTTCGCAAGCTGAAGAAGACCTATGGACCGCTGACCGCGGTCGACGAGCTCACCTTGACGATCGACGAGGGCTGCGTGTTCGGCTTCATCGGCCGCAACGGCGCCGGCAAGACGACCACCATCCGCATGATGATGGGCCTGCTCGAGCCCACCTCGGGGACCGTCGTCATCGCTGGGCACGACATCCGCCGCGAGCCCGAGCGTGCGAAGGCCCTGACCGGCTATCTGCCCGACCACCCGTATCTCTACGACAAGCTCACCGCGTACGAGTTCCTGCGCTTCGTCGGCGGGCTCTACTCCGTGCCCGAGGCAGAGCGCGACTCGCGCAGCCAGCAGCTGCTCGCCGACTTCGCGCTCACCGAGCGCGCCGGTGAACTGGTCGAGACCTACTCGCACGGCATGAAGCAGCGCCTCGCTCTGGCAGCAGCACTGCTGCACCAGCCGCGCATCCTGATCCTCGACGAGCCGATGGTGGGTCTCGATCCGCAGGGTGCGCTCGACTTCCGCCGCCTGCTGGCGCGTCTCGCAAGCGAAGGCAGGACGATCTTCCTCTCGACGCACAGCCTCGCGGTCGCCGAAGAGCTCTGCGACCGGATCGGCGTCCTCGACCGCGGCCGCCTGGTGGCCCTCGGCGATCTCGCCGAGCTGCGCGCACGGGCGGCGTCGATGCCGGCCGCGCGCGAGCTGCGCGACATGATCCGCGTGCAGAGCACGCGGCCGAGCGAAGCGAGCGGGGTGTGGGGGCCCCGGCGGGCTCCGCTCGAAGGGGGCGAGGGGCAGCGCCCCTCGCTGGAGGAGCCGGGCGGCGCGACGCTCGAAGCGGTCTTCCTGCAGCTCATCAGCGCGAACGAAGGGGAATGGTGATGGCGGCAGCACCTGCCGCCGAAGCGACGTTCGTGGCGCCACGGAGTGCCGAGCGGCCCCCGACGCTGCGCGAGATGCTGCTGCCGCGCTGGTACGCGACGCGCAACGGCGTCAAGCGACGCGGCGCCGTGCGGCCACTCGTCCTGTCGCTGCTGACCGGCGCGTTCTGGGTGGTCTGCTTCGTCCTCTTCGTGCGCGTGCTCGACTACTTCCAGACCATCGGCGACTTCGGCCCGCTGCTCACGCAGCGCCTGCTGCTCCTGCTGCTGTCGAGCTTCTTCCTGATCCTGCTGATCTCCAACACCGTGGCCGCGCTGACGACGTTCTACCTCGCGGAGGAGGTGAAGCTGTTCCTCGCCGCCCCGCTCGGCTTCCGCCGCCTGCACCATGCGCGCTTCGTCGAGACCCTGATCCAGTCGTCGTGGATGGTGCTGCTATTCGGCCTACCGGCGTTCCTCGCCTACGGACTGGTCTACGACGCCGGACCGCTCTTCTACCTCGGCGCGGTCGCAATGATGATCCCGTTCCTGGTCATCCCGGCCGTGATCGGCGTGCTGCTGACCACCGGGCTGGTGCTGATCTTCCCGGCACGCCGTGCGCGCGACGCGCTGCTGGTCGGCATCGGCCTGCTGATCGGCGCGGCATTTCTGGGTGCTCGATTGCTGCGACCCGAACGCCTTGCCGGTCGCGAGGGACTGGTCGGCTTCACGGCCTTTCTCGTCGGCCTCGACGACCCCTCGCCCTATCTGCCGACGACGTGGGCGTCGAACGTGCTGATCCCGCTGCTGCGCGTCGAGGCCGGCGAACCGTGGTTCTATCTCGGCATGCTCTACAGCACGGCGGCGATGCTGTTCCTGGTCAGTGCGACCGTCGTCGAGCGCACCTTCGTCACCGCGTGGTCCGCGGCACAGCAGGGACGCATGCACGGCGGGCAGGGCGAGCGCATGGTGTCGCGCGTGCTGCGCGTTCTGTCCCGTCCGCTACCGCGCACGCCTGGCTTGCTGTTCGTCAAGGACCTGACGATCTTCCTGCGCGACGCGAGCCAGTGGTCGCAGCTCATCCTGCTGCTCGTCCTGGTCGTGATCTACGTCTACAACTTCTCGGCCCTGCCGATCGGCGACGGCACGCCGCTGGCGGCGGTGCTGCGCGACATCGCGGCGCTGTGCAATCTCGGGCTCGCGGCGTTCGTCACCACCGCGGTCGCGGTGCGCTTCGTCTATCCCATGGTCAGCCTCGAGGGCCGCTCGTGGTGGATCCTGCGCAGCGCGCCGGTGGCGCTCGAGAAGATCTGGTGGAGCAAGTTCTGGATCGGCTACGTGCCGCTGGTCGGCTTCGGGCTGGTCCTGGTCGCGGTCACCAACCGCCTGCTCGGCGTGCAGACCGAGCTGAGCCTGCTGTTCGTCGCGACCCTGCTGCCGATGATCGCCGTGATCGTCAGCCTGGGCCTCGCCTTCGGCGCGGTCTACCCGCGTCTCGACACCCAGAACGCGGCGCACATCGCGACCGGCTTCGGCGCGATCGTCTACATGGTGACCTGCCTCGGCTTCATCGCGCTGATCGTGGCGCTCGAAGCCTGGCCGGTGTCGCGCCTGTTCTGGCGCTCGAGCGCGGTGCTGCCGTTCGAGACCCGGCACGCGGTCCTCGCCGGCGTGCTGTTCTCGGCCACCGGCCTCGTCCTGATCGCCACTTTCGTCGCGGCACGCCGCGTCGGCCTGCGCGCGCTGCGCCACCTGCAGGTTTGAACGACGCGATCAGCGCAGGTGGCGTTCGAGGAATCCGACCGCGGCGTCTTCGGCCTGGGCCGCGGCGGGCGGCGCGTAGACGTCGAAGTGGTCACCGTCGAAGGTCGCGACCTCGACGTTCGGCGCGCGCGAGCGGTAGGATTCGACCGCGGCGAAGGGTGCGAAGCGATCGCTCCGTGATGCGATCAGCAGGACGGGCGCCGTGATGGCAGCCGTGTGCGCCGCGGGATCGTAGTCGTCGAACAGGAACGGCGAGCGCGCGGCGACTGCGTTGCGGTACGTCGAGCCAGGCTCGACGAGCTTCTCGAAGGCCCCGTACGCCGAGTCGTCGACGATCATCCCGAATCCGCTGCCCGGCGCGATCGCAGGGATCAGGATCGGGTCCCGGCCGAGTGCGGAACCGAGCAGGTCGGCCCAGCCCGTGAGCAGGAGGCGGACGACCCAGCCGACCCCGAAGAAGGTCGCCTCGCCCTCGGTGCTCGCGTCGACGAGCGGGGCCTGGGCGATCACCGCGCCAAGGTTCGGATCCCCGGCGGCGACGATCAGGGCATGGCCGCCGCCGAGCGACGAGCCGAACAGCGCGGTACGCCCGGCATCGACATCCTCTCGCGAGCGCACGAAGCGGAGCGCCGCGCGCCAGTCGTCGAGCTGCTTGGGCGGATCCACGACCTGGCGCGGTAGGCCGCCGCTCGCTCCGAAGTAGCGGTAGTCGAACACGAACGCGGCGAAGCCGTAACGTGCCAGGCGCAAGGCCATTGCCGGCAGTCCAACGTCGCGCGTGCCGGAGAAGCCGTGCGCCATGACCACGACCGGCGCCGGCCGAGCCGTGTCGGGAAGGTAGAGCCAGCCCGCGCATTGCGCGTCGCCGCAGGGAAAGCGCAGGTCGCGGCGGACGATGCCCGGATCGAGCCGCACGTCCGGGCCGACCGCGGCGGCCTCGCCCGGCGAGCGCGGATCGCAGCGCGCGAGCAGCACGCCCGAGAATGCCACCACGGCCAGGATTGGAATGATCGTTCGCCAGCGCATCGCGGATCCTCCCGGTCGAGCGCATCCTCGGGCTCGGGCCGCTGCCGCGTCAAGTACGCGGTCGCGCCATGAACCGCTCGAACTCCGCCGTCCAGTCAGGGTGCCAGCGCGACAGCGCCGGTCGGTTCTGGACGACGTCGTCCATCGCCCATTGCATGCGGCGCTCGTCGACGTCGTGGCTGACCGCGTTGTCGTGGCAGAGCACGTAGAAGTCGCCGAGCGCCAGAGGATGCTGGTTCATCCCGCGATCATCGAACCGCCCGGCCGAGAACGCAAGCGCGCGCTTGCTCGATCGAAAACTTCGCCGGCGGGTGCGTTGTCCGGGCGCCCAGAACTGCCATGATCGAGAGGCAGCAAGGCAACAACCCGCGGTCGCTGGTCGCGACTGCCGTTCAAAAGGAGGGGTCGCATGAAATTCGGACATGGAATCGCCGCGCTCGCAGTCGCCGCAGGTCTCGCATTCGCCGCATCGTCGGTTCGAGCCGAGGAGGCCAAGGAGAAGCCCGACGGGACGCTGCACCTCGAGTCGAAGTCGGTCGCGGTCGGGGTCGGCTTCTCGTGGGGCGACGGAACGCTCAAGTACAAGGGTGAGACCTACAAGGTCGAGGTCGACGGCCTCACCGTCGGGCAGGTCGGCGCGACCACCGTGAACGCGACCGGCGAGGTGTTCCACCTGAAGAAGCTGGCGGACTTCGACGGCACCTACGCAGCGATCACCGGCGGCGCCACCGTTGGCGGGGGCGGCGGCGCGCTCGCCATGCGGAACCAGAACGGCGTGGTGATCCAGATCACGGGCACGTCGCAGGGCTTGAACCTCACCGCCGGCGTGTCCGGCGTGAAGCTCGCCGTCAAGAAGTAGACGGCGCTCGTGGAACGCGGATCACCGGCAGGGTGATTCGCGTTCCACGAGCGCGGGCACGCTCAGCCGCGCACCGCGGCTGCGAAGCTCTCGAGCTCGCGAGAGATGTCCGGACCCGCGGGCTGGTAGGCGATCTCGGTCGCGCCCATCGACTCGAGAACCTGCGCGCGCTCGCGCCAGCCGGCACGGGTCAGCGCGAAGTCGTTGTCCGCGAGCAGCTTGCCGGTGACGAACGGGCGGTCGCGGTCGTTGATCGCGATCAGGTGCCGGTCGTGCAGCGCCAGGTGCCGGACGTTCGCCGGCACGTCGGCGTAAGCCGCCGCCCAGTCCTCGCCGTTAGGCAGCAGCCCGAGCTGCTGGTTCTCGAGCGCGTAGTGGAACAGCACCGGGGCCGCATGCCCGGCCGCGGCGAGCACGCGCGCCGCGCCCGGATCCTCGCCGTCCTCGAGCACGGTGCCGAAGGTCAGCACCACGCTCCAGTCGAAGCCGGCGATCGGCATCGGCGCGCCGAAGACCCCGTCGCCGAGGTCGTGCGCGGCGGCGATGCCCTTCGGTCCGGCGGCGGCGATCACGATCGGAACGGTGATCGGACGCCGCGGCGCGTAGCCGTCGGGGTGCATCATCTCGACGATTCCGCCCTCCCACTCGACCTGCTCGCCGCGCAGCAGCGCGCGCAGGGCCGTCACGTACGATCGCACGTACGACCACTTGAGCGGCCGCTGTCCCATGGTGAGCCGGCCGGTGAACCCCGAGCCGATGCCGACCGCGACGCGCTCCTCGCCCGCGAGCGACACCAGCGTGCCGATCGCCGCCGCGGTGACCATCGGGTGACGCAGGCTCGGGACCATCACGCCGGTACCGAGGCCGATCGTCGTCGTGCGCTCGGCGGCGCGGCAGAGCTGCACCCAGACGTCCGGGTAGAGCGCCGGCGAATCGTAGAACCAGGCGCGCCGGTAGCCGAGCTGCTCGGCGATGCGCGCGTGCTCGTGGCTCTGATCCGAGGTCGCGAACGCGCACGACAGCGTGATCGGCATGGTCCTGCTCCCTACTCGCCTACTGCGAGCGCTGCACGAGCTCCCAGGCGGTGTCGGCGATGGTGCGCGCGAGCTTGCCGACCATCTCCGCGTTGGCCGAGCTCGCGGTGCCGATCCTGGCGCGCATCGCGATGCCCTGCATGATCGCCGCCGAGCGGAACAGGGCAAACACGACGTAGAACTCGAGGTTGTCGATGCGCGTGCGTCCCGTGCGCCGGCAGTAGGCCGCGACGTACTCCTCGACGCTCGGGATGCCGAGCGCATCCAAGTCGGAGCCCGCGAGCCGCTGCGGCTGCCCGAGCGGCGTGAAGTAGCCCATCACGTTGTAGCCGAGATCGGCGAGCGGGTGGCCCAGGGTCGACAGCTCCCAGTCGAGCACCGCCAGCACGCGCGGCTCGGTCGGGTGCAGCACCATGTTCTCGAGCCGGAAGTCGCCGTGTGCGATGCGGGTCTCGTCGCCCGCCGGAATGCTCTTCGGCAACCACGCGACCAGATGGTCGAAGGACTCGATCTCCTCGGTCTTCGAAGCCTCGTACTGCTTGATCCAGCGCGCGATCTGGCGATCGAAGTAGTTGCCCGGCTTGCCGAAGTCACCGAGTCCGATCGCGAACGGGTCGACCATGTGCAGCTTCGCCATCGCATCGTTCATCGTGTCGTAGATTGCACGCCGATCGGACGGCTCCATGCCCGGCAGCAGCGGGTCGCGCAGGATGCGACCCGGCACCCAGTCCATGACGTAGAAGATCTGTCCGATGACCGACGGGTCCTCGCACAGCAGATGGGTCCGCGGCACCGGGAAGTCGGTCCTGCCGAGCGCGCGCATGACACGGAACTCGCGGTCGACCGCGTGCGCCGACGGCAGCAGCTGCCCCGGCGGCTTCTTGCGCAGCACCAGGTTCCGCCCGCCCACCGTCAAGAAGAAGGTGGGATTCGACTGGCCGCCGGCGAACTGCTGCACGCGCAGCGGTCCCCGATATCCCTCGAGATGCTGCTCGAGGTAGCGCGCGAGCGCCTGCTCATCGATCCGGTGCCGGTCGGTGACCGGGATGACGTCCTGTGGCTGTACGTTCTGGCTCACGGCGCGCAGGCTACGGGCGGACCGGGCTGCGGTCAACTTTCGCCTCCCCACTCTTCCCAAACCTCGCAGCGACGGTGGAGGAGATCCTCGTGCGCTAGTTTTTGCCCGTGACGAGACGCGCGCGCACGAACCTGATATTGCCGGCCGATGGAGGGAACCGCATGGATCTCGGCCCCGGCAGCCTGGCAGGCCTGGCACGCATCCGCGACTACAAGAGCCGCCGCATCTCGTCCTGGGATCGCAGCGGCGGCAACCGCGACTTCGTCCTGATCCCGGCCGGCGAGCGCGTGCGGCTCGGCGAGATCACCGGCGCCGGCGTCGTGCGCCACATCTGGATGACCATGATGTCGTGGCCCGAGGAGCCGGACGAGCTGCGCCAGACCGTGCTGCGCATCACCTGGGACGGCAGCGCGCAGCCGAGCGTGGAGGTGCCGCTCGGTGACTTCTTCGGCATCGGATTCGGGCTCAGGCGCAACTTCGTCTCGCTACCGCTGCAGATGAGCCCGCAGGACGGGCGCGGCTTCAACTGCTGGTTTCCGATGCCGTTCGCCGACGGCGCGACCTTCGAGCTCGAGAACCAGGGCACCCAGTCGCGCTTCTTCTACTTCTACGTCGACTACGAGGAGCATCGCAGCATCGCGCCCGACCTCGGGCGCTTCCACGCCTGGTGGAACCGCGTCAATCCAACGGCGGGCACCGCACGCGCCGACGGCTTCACGCGTGCCGACTACGCCTACAGCGAGTCACGTCCGTCGGGCCCCGGCTTCGCCATGGGCGGCCCGTGGAAGCGCCCCAATCTCACCGGCGAGCAGAACTACGTGATCCTCGACGTGCACGGCAGCGGACAGTACGTCGGCTGCAACCTGAACGTCGACGTCTTCGAGCGCCAGGTGAACGACTGGTACGGCGAGGGCGACGACATGATCTTCATCGACGACGAGCCGTGGCCGCCGCGCCTGCACGGCACCGGCACCGAGGACTACTTCAACACCGCCTTCTGCCCGACGCAGGAGTTCAGCGCGCCCTACCACGGGCTGACGGTGTACAGCGGCACCGAGGTCTGGCCGTGGGGCGGCAAGAACTCGATGTACCGCTTCCACGTCGAGGACCCGATCCGCTTCAAGCGCGCGATCCGCGTCAGCATCGAGACCGGGCACAACAACGCCCTCGCCAACGACTACTCGAGCACGGCGTACTGGTATCAACGCGGCGTCAACGACGCGCTGCCCACATTGCCGCCGGTGACGGCCCGCCTGCCCCGCTGACCGGGTCTCAGCGCAGCCGGATGCGGCGGTCGCGCCGCTCGGGGCGCGTGTACCACCACGCCCACAGGATCAGCACGAGCTGCATCGGCAGCCGGATCCAGTTGGCGGTCTCCGACGGCTGGCCGAGCGGCGACGGCGGATCGAACTGCACGTTCGCCATCGCCATGTGGAGGTTGGCCGGGAAGACCGCGATCAGCAGCAGGATGATGCCCCACGCGGCGGCGCGCTGCGTCGCCGGGATCACCAGCAGAACGCCGAGCACGATCTCGATCACCCCGGAGAGATAGACCAGCTCCCAGTGCCACGGCAGGTAGGGCGGCATGATCTGCACGTAGAACCCTGGATTGACGAAGTGCATCACGCCGGCCGCGACGTAGAGCGCGGCCATCAGCCATTTCAGCGCGGTCTTCACAATGTCTCCTTCACGAGAAGTGTCTCCTTCACGAGAAGCACGGCAGGATCTCGCGTCCGAACAGCTCGATCTGCGGGATGATCTCGCCGGCGGGTGCAACCGGAAAGAGGATGAACTTGCTGCAGCCGACGGCGACGTAGCGCTGCAGCCGCGCCACCACCTCGTCGACCGTGCCGATCGCCGTACGCTCGTCGAGCGCGTCCTGCGGGACGGGCGCGCGGGCGAGGAACTTCTGCGCGGCCTCGTGCGCGCCGCCGGCGTCGCGGCTGGCGTGCGTGAGCAGCAGGACGCCGGCCTCGCCGGGCTCGATCGTGCGCCCGTTCTCTGGCGCGTAGACGGCGAGCTTCTCCATGCCGGCCTGGAACTCGTCCGCCGTGATGAACGACGGCATCCAGCCGTCGCCGTAGCGGGCGACCCGCTTCAGCGCGAGATCGCTCTGGCCGCCGATCCAGACGTCGAGCGGGCCGCCCACCGGCCGCGGCTCGAGGGTCACGTTCTCGAAGCGGTAGAAGCGGCCCTCGTGCGTGACCTTCGGTCCCGACCAGAGCTTGCGCATCACCTCGACGCCCTCGCGCATGCGCGCACCGCGCTCGTTCTCGGGGATGCCGGACACCGTACAGTCGCGCGCATCGCCGCCGAGGCCGACCGCCATGATGATCCGCCGCCGGCCGCCGCTCAGGTGATCGAGCGTCGCGAAGGTCTTGGCCACCTGGATGGGATCGCGCGCCGGCAGCGACAGCACGCTCGGGCCCAGCTTGATGCGCCTGGTGCGCGCGGCGAAGAGCGCCATCAGGCACGCGACGTCGAGGCTCGGCTGGCGTGACACGATGTGATCCGAGGGCCAGATCGAGTCGAACCCGAGCTCTTCTACGCGCTCGGCGAACGCGCAGATCTCGTCGGGGCCGGGAATCCCCGCCCGACTCACGCTGAAACCAACGCCGATCTTCACCTTGCCCACGGCTCACCTCCGGAAGCGGCGAGTCTGGCACACGACGGCGTCCAGACGAAGGCGCGACGCTCCGGCGCTGGCCGATTGCGGATCTTCTGCTTCAGGACAGCCTTCTGACGTTCGCTACGCGAACCATCGATCGAGGTAGCTCAGCGCCGCTCTGGCTGCTCGCCGCGCTTGACGGCGCCGCGCGCGATCCGGCCCAGCTTGCGGATCGCGCGCTTGACGAAGCTGCGCCGCGCCTGCGAGCGCCCGGCACGGCGGACCCGCTGCTCGAGCGTGGTCTGCGCGTAGTCGATCGCGCGGCCGTAGAGGTACTCGAGCTTGCGATCGCGCCGCGAGACCAGCGCGCCGAGCTCGGCGACGTCCGCTTCGGTCAAGGTGTGGCCAGCCTGCAGCCGCTCGGGCAACGGGCGATCGGTGTAAATCGTGATGTCGTGCGGGATCAGCGGCAGCATCGGGCGTTCGTGCGTGTAGAGGTACATCGCGAACGAGCGCCGTGAGAGCGCGCGCAACTCCGGCGGCAGCACGATGCGGCGGAAGCCGTGCCACGAGCGGTCGCTGGTCTCGAAGACCACGCAGCGGTTCAGCATCGGGCAGATCGTCGTCACGTGGTTCTCGGACGGCGGCAGCCAGGGGTTGGTGTGCAGCTCGAGCGAGCCGCCCCAGGCGTCCTGCCACTCCTCGTTCAGGTAGAGCAGCAAGTTGAGCCGCCGGTGGAGCTGAGTTTCGGGATGCAGGTTGAAGTCGACGTGCGGATCGAGCTCCATGTCGTGCAAGTTCTCGTGCGTTCCACCGCCGAAGTAGGCGGGATCGAATAGCAGCCGCGGGATGCCGGAGATGCGCTCGAGCAGCGCGATGAACTCGCGCGAGCGCAGACCACGATCGAGCTCGGCCCAGGCGCCGCCCAGCGCGGCCACGTCCTCGCGGGTTCCCTTGCCCTGCTCACCCCACTCGTTGCGGAAGCGCTCGCTGTCGTACGACGGGAAGGTCTCGACCAGGCGACGGCAGAGGTCGGGCTCGAGGAAACCGTCGATGACCACGTGCGGAAACGGCGCCGCGGCGCGGAAGGCCCGTCCGTGCTCGTCCGCGGCCGCGGCCACCTTCGCGTCGACGATCGCTGCAGCACCCATCCGTACGTCCCGTAGCAGAGCACGCTCCTCCTCGTGCTACGCAAGCACGTCCGCCACCCGCGCCAGCTCGTCCGGATTCGAGGTCGTCGGCACGAGGATCAGCTCGTCGGCACCGAGATCGGCGATCTGCCGCACGACATCGCGCAGCGCGTCGGCCGACGTGGTGGTGCACATCGCCGCCATGCCCGCCGCGGCCTCGGCGCCGAAGAAGCCGAGGTAGCGCTTCACGTAGACGTCCATCTGCGCGCGCGCGTCCGGGCCGAGCGCGAACCAGCAGCTCGTCACCAGCCGCGGCGGCGCCGCCCTGCCCTGCTCGCGCCAGGCCCCGCGCGCGACCGCGAAGGCATGGCCGACCTCGGCCGGATCGGGCGCGAAGCTGAAGCCGCACAGGCCGTCGGTGTAGCGCGCGGCGCGCCGGATCGAGCCCGCGACCAGCGAGCCGGCGAGGATCTCCGGGCCGCCCGGCTGGACCGGCGCCGGACCGATCGGCGCGACGCCGTCCAGCACCCGCTCGCCTGCCCACGCGCGACGCATCAGGGCCACCTGCTCCTCCATGCGCGTCAGGCGCTTCGCGAACGACGCACCGGCCACCCGGTAGTCCTCCTCCCGTCCGCCCACGCCGATCCCGACCGTCACCCGCCCGCCGGAGAGCACGTCCATGGTCGCGAGCTGCTTCGCCATCAGGAGCGTGCTGTGCAGGGGCAGAACGACGAGCGTGAACGCCAGCCGGACGCGCTCGGTCACCGCGGCCGCAGCGGCCATCGTGACCATCATCTCCTGGTTGGGAAACGCGAGCCGTTCCCCCGCGGCCAGGCTCGAGTACGGCCCCTGGTCGATGCCGCGCATCCACTCGAGCAGCACGGTACGGTTCAGGTCCGGGACCATCGTCGGCAGCGTCATTCCGATCTTCATGCACAGGTCCTAGCGTGCGCCCCGCGCACCCGGCAATTCTCCACGAGGAAGGAAGCCCCTCGGCCCCGCGTGCGAGACGCGCTAGGGTGGAGAGTTGCCATGTCGTCGTCGGCCGCCACATCGCACGCGCACGATGCGCCGCTCTCGCTCGCCGGGCTGCGGGACGAGCTGCCGCGCCTGCTGCGTCTCGCCGCACCGGTCGTGGTGGCCGAGCTCGGCGGCATGGCGATGGGCCTCGTGGACGTGATGATGGTGGGCCGTGTCAGCGCCGAGGCGATCGGCGCGGTGTCGGTCGGGGCGAACCTGTTCCACTTCGTGGCGATGTTCGGCATCGGCATCCTGCTCGGCCTCGACTACCTGGTGAGCCATGCCTACGGCGGCGGGCGGATGCACGAGGCGCACCGCACGCTCGTCCAGAGCCTGTACCTGTGCGTCGCGCTGACGGCCGCGCTGTCGGTGCTGCTGTGGCTCGCACACCGCTATCTGCACCTGGCTGGCATCGAGCAATCGGTGCTGCCCGACGCGCGCGCCTACCTGGCCACGGTCAGCATCGGCCTGCTGCCGTTTCTCTGGTTCGTCGCGCTGCGCCGCTACCTGCAGGCGATCGGCCTGGTACGCGCCGCGACCTTCGCGCTGATCAGCGCCAATCTGGTCAACGTCCTGGTCAACTGGGTGCTGATCTTCGGCAACCTCGGCGCGCCGGCGCTGGGAGCCGAGGGCGCGGCGTGGGCGACTACGCTGTCGCGGGTCTACATGCTGGTCGTGCTGGCGGCGTTCGCCTTCTGGCACGCACGCCACCACGACCGCGCGCTGTTCCGTGTGTCGCTCGCTCCCGATCCGGCCGTGCTGCGGCGCATCGTCAAGCTCGGCGCTCCGGCCTCGGTGCAGGTGGTGCTCGAGGGCGGTGTCTTCACCGCCGCGACGCTCCTCGCCGCCGGCCTCGACCCGCTGTCGCTGGCGGCGCACCAGATCGCGCTCGGCGCGGCCGCGTTCTCGTTCATGGTGCCGCTCGGCGTGGCGTCGGCGGGTGCCGTTCGCGTCGGCCAGGCGCTCGGCGCGGGTGATCCACGTGCCGCGGAGCGCTCGGGCTGGGCGGCACTCGCCGTCGGCTCCGCGTTCATGACGTGCGCGGCGGCGGTGTTCATGCTCGCGCCGCGCCTGGTGATGCGCGCCTTCACCGACGACGAGGCGGTGATCGCGACCGGCATCTCGCTGCTGCTGGTGGCCGCGGTGTTCCAGCTCTTCGACGGCCTGCAGGTGGTGGCGGCCGGCATCCTGCGCGGCAGCGGCGAGACCCGCGTCGCGATGATCGCGGCCCTGGTCGGCTACTGGGTGATCGGGCTTCCGGTCGGCTATGGCCTCTGCTTCTCGGGCGGCATGGGCGTGCAGGGGCTGTGGATCGGCCTGTCGGTCGGCCTCATCGTGGTCGCAATCGCCCTGGTCGCATGGTGGGCGCGCCGCATCGCCACGTTGCAGCACCCGATATCAAACCGACATCGCCTGGCGTCCTGAATCCAGCATCGGGACCGTGCGCGGCTGCGTCGACCGTCACCGATGCAACCTTGCGGTACGTCGTCCACGGAAACGAGCGCGCCCGACCCGACATCCAATGGGCATCCCGCGTGGCACGACCATTGCGAGGACCGTTGCAGGAGCTTTGAAATCGAGATGCCTCTTCCAATCCATACGACGATGCTCGAGCTGGTCGCCTACCTCAGCACGGTGACCAAGACCGATCGCGAGGTCGTCGCCCGCGTCACCGAGCTGGTGAACGGCGGCGTGGTCGTGCTGCGCGGCAACTTCGCGGGCCAGAAGATCCCGACCGCCTGAGCCGGCGCGCGCGCCACGCGTCAGCCGAGCACGAAGCGGTTGACGCCGTCTTCTCCCGGATACACCCGGCCAGCCCGCCCGACGCCCTCACGCGCCTCGAGACCCTCCAGCGTCGAGCGGTCGCCGTCCAGCACGGCGAGGAACCGCCGGCCGTCGCCGAGCCTGCCGATCACTACCCCGCGTTCGGGCGCCCCGGAGCGCTCATGGGCGATGGTGTAGGTCTCGATCGTCGCCGGCCCTTCCGGGCTCTCGACGAGCTCCGGATGCGGCATCGCGTGCAGGGCCGGCTGTGGTGAAACGCCTCCCCGATGCCACGGCTGCGGTCCGGGCTCGGTCCCGTAGATACCGATCGCGTGCTTGGTCACGTACCAGCCGAGCGCCGTCACCAGACCGCGCGTGCCCGGCGTGCTGCGCACGCGCTCGAGCATGCTCGCGATCCCGTGCATCGAGTAGTTGCTGCCAGGACCGCCGAACGCCGCCAGCCCGCCGGTAACGGTGAGCGGGCGCGAGTCGTCCTCGGCGATGCCGAGCGCGTCCATGGCGAGCTGCAGCGCGCTCGGGAAGCAGCTGTAGAGGTCGAACAGGTCGATCTCCCCGATGCCGGCACCGGCCATCGCCAGCGCCTGCGCCCCGGCCGCGGCGATCGCGGGTGAGCTCGCGTAGTCGCGACGCTCGGAGACGAACCACAGGTCGTGCGCGTCGCCGCAACCCTGGAGATACACCCAGCGCTCGCGCGGCACGCCGAGCGCGCGCGCCATCCCGACCGACGTCATCAGCACCGCCGCGGCCTGGTCGACGTCGATGATCGCGTTCATCAGCTTCGGATAGGGAAACGCGATGATGCGGTTCTGCTCGCTCACGCGCGCGATCTCGGCGGCGCTGCGCTCGGTGCGAAACCATGCGTACGGGTTCGCGGCGGCGACCCGTGACAGCCCTGCGTAGAGCGTACCGAGCGCGCGCAGATGCTCCTGTGGCGTGCGACCGCGGCACGCGCGCAGCGCGTTCTCGAACAGCGGGTAGATCTGCACCGGCAGGAAGAGCCCATGCCGCAGCTCGTGGTCGGTGGTTCCCGAGCGCGCGTCGCCGACGACGCGCGGCGGGTCCGCCGACGCCGACGACCACGCGAGCCGGACGCCCGCGCGCCGCGCCCGCGTCATCGTGTGCATCGCCTCGACGCCGGCGAGGATGGCGAATCCGACGCTGCCGTCGGCGATGCGCGCCGCGGTGTCGTTGACCAGCATCTGCGGCGAGTTGCCGCCGACGGTCGTGTAGATTTCTTCGTTCGGCTGCGCGCCGATGCGCTCGGCGAGCAGCCGCGGCGCGTTGGCATACGACCACGACAGGATGTTGACCACCGACACCGAGTCGAGCCGTGCCAGCGCCGCCTCGGGCAGACCGGCGTCCGCGGCCGCGCGGCGCGCGGACTCCCGCATCAGATCCACGGGCTCGAGCGCGGCCCCTGGATCGACGTCGCGCTGCGTGATCTGGCCCGCGCCGATCAAGATGGGGGTGCATTCGTCCATATGTCGCTTGCCTCCTGTGGAGCGGCTCTCTTACAGTTCGATGACATGATCCGGATCGAACACTTCCCCTGGACCCCGCTTGTTCTCGTCGTCGCAGCTCTATCGGTAGGCGGCGTCGCCGCCAAAGCCGATGCCGTCGCACCACCCGACGCCTTCGTCTGCGCGGCCGCGAGCCGGAGCCCGGGCAGCGAGCGCCCGACCCTGGTCGGCGGGGTCACGGTCGCGGACCAGTTCTCTTCGGCGGCCGCGACGGTGAAGCCGGTCAACCGGCTGTGTGCGCCGGTCGGCCTCACCGGCGCGCCCCCCGCCGACGGCGCGACGCAGCTCCTGCGACACGGTGCGCGCTCCTCGGGACAGCATGCGAAGATCAAGGGCGTCGCGATCGACAACGCGCTCGGCGCGCACGCCTTCGACCTCGGCCGGCCGACGTTCCTGCTCGCGCCGAGTGCGGTCGACGCCAACGCGACGCCACCGCTGCCGGACTTCGCGAGCCACGGCGTCGATCGCTACCAGTGCTACGCGGCACGCGCGGCGGGCGACCCGTCCGCGTTCGCGCCGGCCGGCACCGTCCTCCAGGTGACCGACGCGTCAGGCACGACACGCGCGCTCGAGGTGCGCCGGCCGCGACGCCTGTGCACGGCAGCCGACGTCGCCGGCGTCGCGAAGAAAAATGCCGCGTGGCACCTCGTCTGCTACGACGTCCGCCCGGTCGCGACGGCGCGCGTCCGCGGTTTGCATGTCGACTCCGGCTTCGGCGCGGCCACGCTCGACAGCGCAGCACCCAAGGAGGTCTGCCTGCCCTCGCGCGCGGTGCACGCCTGCAACGGGGCACCCGAGCTGTGCGACCGCCGCTTCGACCAGGTCGCGTACGCGACCACGCACAACGCGATGTCGAACGTCGAGAACGGCTTCGCCGGCCCGAACCAGCAGTACGGCGTCACGCGCCAGCTCGAGGACGGCGTGCGCGGCTTCATGCTCGACACCCACTACTCCGGACCGAACGTCGCGCTCTGCCACTCGTTCTGCGTGCTCGGCGAGCGCCCGCTGGTCGACACCCTGATCGAGATCCGCGAGTTCCTCGAGCGCGAGCCCTACGAGGTCGTGAGCATCATCTTCGAGAGCTACGTCTCGGCCGCGGACACGCAAGCAGTGTTCTCCGCGGCCGGCTTGCTGCCGTACGTGCACGCCCAGGCTGTCGCCGACCCGTGGCCGACCTTGCGCGACATGATCGCGGCCGACAAGCGCCTGGTCGTGTTCACCGACAGCGGCGGCGGCACCTATCCCTGGTACCACCACGTCTGGAACTACGCGTTCGAGACCCACTACTCGTTCGCAGCGCCGGCCGACCTGAGCTGCACGCCAAACCGCGGCAACCCGGCCAACGGCCTGTTCATCCTGAACCACTTCCTGACCCAGATCTTCGGCTCAGCGGCGCTCGCCGAGCAGATCAACCACAACCCGCTGTTCATCGACCGCGCCCAGGCGTGCTCCGCCGCCAACGCGGCGCTACCCAACTTCGTCACCGTGGACTTCTACGACATCGGCGACGTGCTCGCGGTGGTCGACGAGCTCAACGGGCGCTAATTCAACGAGGGGAACTCTCCCCTCGCCCCATCGGGCAAAGCCCGACGGGGCCCCACTCCCCGGCTCGCTTCGCTCGGCCGCGCGCTCGCGCGGATGTTCGTGCCCCAGTTGACCTACGGCCACAGCCCAGAAACGGTCAAAACACCTGATACTCGAACGGCGTCGTCTGGGGTGAATCGGTCAGGAAGAACAGCCAGAAGGTGATCGCGACGTACACCAGCAGCGAGACGATCAGGTACCAGCGGTAGCGGCGCAGGAAGTCGCGGATCATGGCGGGTTCTCCGAACGGTTCTCGTAGCCGCCACCGGCGAGGAACGGCAAGCTGTAGTCGGCGATGAGCTGGTGGGCGCGCGAGTTGGGGTGCGCATCGTCGCGCGCGACCCAGAGCGACTGCGGCGCGGACACCGCCGCGAAGCGCGGCGCCAGGTCGACGACCTCGATGCCGTTGCTGCGCAGGAAGTCCACCACCAGCGCGTGCTCGCGCGCGAACGGGTAGGCGTCGAGGCGGTGCAGCTCCGGTAGCAGCACGACCTTGAGCGCGATGCCGTTCTCGGTGCACGCCTGCGCGAGGCGCAGAAACGCGCGCCGCGTCTCCGCCCAGCCCGGCTGGTCGGCGCGATACAGGGCCGCGTAGTAGTCCTCGAAGGTCGTGCCGGGCGAGATCCGCGCCCACAGCGCCTTCGCGCGCGACCAGTAGAACGTCGCCGCGCGCGAGCGTCCGAGCCACCACCAGCGCGACTTGCGCGGCGTCGGCTCGGCGTCGTTGATGAAGTAGAAGACCACCACCTCGTCGGGCTCGTAGGCGAGGCCCTTGTCGAGGAACAGGCCGACCTCCTGGCTGGTGTTGTAGTTGCCGGTACCGAAGTTGACGACCTCGGTCGGCGTGCGCGCGTCCAGCGTGCGCTCGAGCAGCGCCGCGAAGGTCGCGTCCTGCGCGACGCCCCAGCCGAACGTCAGCGAGTCGCCGAGGAAGAGCACGCGGCGGCGTCCGTCGCGCTGGTGGCGGTGGTCGCCGTCGCGCAGGCCGTCGGCGTTGATCTGCACGTCGACGTCCATCAGCCGCGCGCGCGCTCCCGGACGGTGGACGTGACCGATCGCCGGATCCGGCGACTCGATCTTGAGCTCCTCGGCATAGCGCGACATCTCGACGTCGTAGAACGTGTGCGAGGCGAGATAGAGGCGCAGCGTGGCCTCGGCGAGCACCAGAAACACTGCCAGCGAGAGCAGCACGGCGAGCGCGGTGCACAGCGGCGACCTGCCGCCGGCGCGGCCGCTGCCGGGCCTGTCGAGGGTCGAGGCCGCCTTCACGGAGCGCGCACGCTACCAGACGCGCCCGTCGATCGGTACCGGCGGGCGGCGCCCGGCCGCGGGTCGTTCAGTCGCCGCCCGTGGACGCCGATAGTCGTCTCGTGGGTACAGCACTCGAACAGGCGGCGCCGGCGGCTGCAGCGCCGCGCATGACGGCCGGATCGGACTGGCTCGAGCGTCATCCGGCACCGGTCGCACTGGCGCTGTTCGCCGCCGCGCTGGCGCTGGTGCTGCCAATGACCGGCGCGCAGAGCATCTGGTTCGACGAGGCGGTCACGCTGAGCAACGCGCAGCAGTCCTTCGACCTCGCGCGCAACATGCGCGGCGACGCGACGCCGCCACTCTATCCCCTGCTGGTGCACCTCTGGATGCGCGTCTTCGGAGCCACGATCGAGAGCGCACGGGCGCTGTCGGCGCTGGCCAGTGCCGGCACCGCGGCGCTGCTGTTCCAGCTCGGGCGGCGCTTCCTCGACGCGCGCACCGGGCTGTTCGCAGCGCTGCTTTTCGGCTGCTCGCGCTTCCAGATCTTCTTCGCGCACGAGGCCCGCCCGTACGCGGTCGTCGTCCTGCTGTGCACCGCCTCGTTCTACGTCCTGCTGGCGCAGCTCGAGTCGCCCACGCGACGGCGCGTCGTCCTGCTCGGGCTGCTCGACGCGGCCCTGCTCTACACCCACTACGTGGCGGTGTTCGCGCTCGCGGCGCAGGGCCTGGCCGTCTTGCCCGAGCTGCGGCGCGCACCGCGGACGTTCTTCGCCGTGCTCGCGAGCCAGGTGCTCGCGGTCGTGCTGGTGCTGCCGCTGGTCGTTTACGTCGCCACCACGCTGTGGCCGCTGCCGATGGCGGGCTGGCTGCAGACACCGACCTGGCGCACGTTTCCCACCGAGCTCGCGAAGCTCACCGGCTCGAGCTTGCTGCTCGCGCTCGAGGCGGTTCTGGTCGTCGGCGGGATCGCCTGGGTCACGCGCCAGCGCACCGGCAGCGACACTCGCGCGAGCGCGCCCGCCTTCGTGCCGCGGCAAGTACGCGTGCTCGCGCTGTGGGCGTTCGCGCCCCTGGTGGTCGCCTACGTCGTATCGTTCGTCGAGCCGGTGTTCCTCGGCCGCTACCTGCTCTACACCGCACCTGGGCTCTTCCTGCTGATCGCCTACGTGGCCGCGCGCCTGCCCGTCGCGGCGGCGCTCCGGGCGTCGCTGGTGCTCGCGCTGTGCGCCTTGTCGCTGGCGCACGCGCTGCGCACACCGATCGTGCGTCCGGCCTGGGGCGAGGCCGCAACGCGCGTGCGCGCGGAGCTGCGCGAGGGAGCCCTCGCAGTGGTCGTACCCGCGCACGAGCTCCTGCCCTTCGCCTACCACTTCGCGCCGCGATCGTTCGCCGAACCGGCCCGGGTACCAGAGCTGCTACGCGGCGAGGGTGTGGTCGGCCTGGCCCGGCTCGCGGACGTGCCGCGCCTCGCCGGCAGCGGGCGCGACCTGCTGGTGCTCGCACCCGAGGCGACCGCCGCCGGCGCCGGCACCCTCACCACGGAGCTCGCGGCGCTGGGCTACGTCGGACCGAGCCGCGAGGACATGCCCGGGCTCGTCCTGCTGCGCTTCTCGCGCCCGCCTGACGGCACCGCGCAACCGGCGCCGTGACAGCCGGGGTCCGAGCGCGCTAAACCTCGCTGCGATGGCCGCGCCGGCAAGCGAAGGGGGAATGAGCGTGCAGCACGCAGCACAACTCGCGACCGAGCCCTACGAGATCACGACGCTCGCCGACGATCGCACGGCGCTGCCGCTGGTCGTACGCCCGAACGGCGACCCAAGCCTCGCGCGCCTCTGCGCCTGGCTCGAGGCGAACCCCGCCTGGGTGCAGGATCATCTCGCGCGGCACGGCGGGATCCTGTTCCGCGGCTTCGCGATCGGCTCGGCGGCCGACTTCGAGCGTCTGGCGCGCGCGATCGACGACGACCTGAAGAACGAGTACCTCGGCACCTCGCCGCGCGACTCCCTCACCGGCTACGTCTTCTCGGCAAGCGAGCTACCGCCGGTGTTCCCGATTCCGCAGCACTGCGAGATGAGCTTCGTCAAGAACCCGCCGCGGCGCGTCTTCTTCTGCTGCTTGCTCGAGCCCCAGCCCGGCGGCGGCGAGACGCCGCTGGTCGACTTCCGCAAGGTGTGGCGCGACCTCGATCCCGCGGTCCGGCAACGCTTCACGGACGGCGGCATCCGCATCGTGCGCAACTACGCCGGCCCGGGCGGCGGCTCGCGCTTCGACCTCTGGAAGCTCAAGCGCTGGGACGAGATGTTCCTCACCACCGACCGAGCCGTGGTCGAGGCGAAGTGCCGCGAGCAGGGCTTCGAGCCGATCTGGACCGAGGGCGGCGGGCTGCGCCTGATCAGCACGCAGCCGGTGTTCCGCGATCACCCGGTCACCGGCGAGCGCGTCTGGCACAACCACACCACCACGTTCCACCTCTCCGCCGCGTCCGGCGAGTACCAGCGCATCTACAGGCTGCGCCCGAGCGTCAAGAACTTCGCGCTGTGGCAGTTCGCGCGTGCGATGGTGGGGTTGCAGCGCGCGACGCGCTCGGCGGAGGAGCAGTCGATGCACTGCACCTACGAGGACGGACGCGCGATCCCCGACGAGGACATGGAGCACGTGCGCGACGTGGTCTGGCGCCACCTCGTCGTCTATCCGTGGCAGCAGGGTGACGTGGTCGCGATCGACAACCACTCGGTCGCGCACGGCCGCCTGCCCTACTCCGGGCCGCGCAAGGTCGCCGTCTGCTGGGCTTGACGCTGCTGCTGCGCGATCCATTCGTCGACCAGGTGGGAGTCGGTAGATCGCCCAGCAGGTGCGTGGGAACGCCGCGCCGGCCGCACGCTTCGGCAGGACGCGCTGCGGGCTTCAGCGCCGGCGCCCGGGACGCGGCGGGCGCGGCGGGCCGATCGCGGCGAAGAACTCGTCGAGCTCCTGTAGTGCTTGACGCACCCGGGCAGTCTCGTCGTCGATGGCGGCGCGCGCCTGCCGCGCGAGCTTCCTGCGGGCGCTCGGGCGCGGCGCCGCGAAGTCCCACGCCGGATCGGCCCGCAGCTCCGTCAGCTTGCGCTCGACTGCGCGCTGCGAACGGCGCAGCGCGCGCAACCGCCCGTAGCGCTCCGAGAAAGAGAGCAGCGTGCCCCGCTCGCTCGCACCGGACGCGGCGAAGCGCGCCGACGGCGCGCCGCCACCCGCCTCCGCCTCGCCCAGCGTCTCGACCCATGCCGAGATGGCGAGCAGGCGCTCGAGGCTGCCGGCCTCGTAGGCGCCCTGCACGTCGGCCCAGAGCGCGCCCAGGCGGACGGGCTCGAGAGTGCGCAACGCGCTCGGCGAATCGGGGTGGATCCGGCGCGCCAGCGCGCGATAGAGATCGACGACGCGCGTGGGCCGCGCGGTCGCGCGCGTCGCGGCGGCAGGCGGTTGCGGCTCTGCCGAGCGCGCCGCCGCACGCTCGGCGCGCCGCGCCTCCCTGCGCTGCGCGCGCTTGCGCTCGAGCTTCGCTCGCCGGCGCGCCTCGAGCTCGTCGGGATCGAACGCATCGCCCGCCGCCCGCCCGGAGCTCGCCGCGGGATTCGTGAGCCGATGCAGCGCCTCGCGCGGGTGGAGGCCGTGCAGCTCGACGAGGGCGCGCAGGCGGTCGGCGAGAAGGCTGCGCATGCGGAGCTCGTCCGACAGCTCCTGCAGCGTCGCCAGCAGCGGACCGAACTCGAGCCTGCGCCAGCTCGCGTACGCCGGACGCTCGACGTCGGCGAACCGCCGCACACGCCCCTCGAGTGCCGCGAGCTGCTCGAGCAGGTCGCGCTCCTCGATCGCCAGGCGCGCCCTGAGCCGCTGCGCGTCGGACGGCACCGGCAGCTTCACCTGACGCAGGCTCAGGCCGGACAGCCGCGCAGCGCGGGCAGCGCCTGCCCTTCCGCGACGAACTCGAGCGCGACGCCGTTGTTGCAGTAGCGCTTGCCGGTCGGCGGCGGGCCGTCGTCGAAGACGTGCCCTTGATGGCCGCCGCAGCGCGCGCAGTGGTACTCGGTGCGCGGGTAGATCAGCTTGAAGTCCCGGCTCGAGCCGATGTGTCCCGCGATCGGCGCGAAGAAGCTCGGCCAGCCCGTGCCGCTGTTGAACTTGGCCTTGGACTCGAAGAGCGGTAGCGCGCAGGCGGCGCAGACGTAGGTACCGGTGAGCTTCTCCTTGTCGAGCGGGCTCGAGAACGGCCGCTCGGTGTCCTCCTCGAACAGCACCTCGTACTGCGCCGGACGCAGCGCCTTCTTCCAGGCCTCGTGCGGGCAGTCGAGTTTCACCACCGCGTCCGCGCCTGCGGCGGCCGCGTCGGCGGCGACCGGGTCGCTCGAGGAGCAGCCGAGCAGCGCCGCGCCGAGACCCAGCAGGGTGCGGAGGAATGAGCGCCGGGGGAGCGGAGGGGAGACGTCGTGGGACATGTTGCCAGGATGCCCCATCGGCGGGAAAGTTTCACCCCGGTTGCGCATCGGCAGCCGGCGCGAAACAACGTCCGTGGAGGCGCACCCCATGGCGAAGATCATCGGCAACGTGAAGCCCGAGGACGATTACACCCACCCGCTCGGCCCCGAGCCGAACTTCAACGAGTCGGTGTACTTCAACTTCTTCGACCGCGCCCAGCAGCGCGGCGGCTTCGTGCGCATCGGCAACCGCGCCAACGAGGGCTACGCCGAGATGACCGTCATCGTGTACGAGCCCGACGGCTCGGCGCTGTTCAACTACAAGCGGCCGCCGATCACCAGCAACGACGGCTGGGACGCGGGCGGCCTGAAGGTCGAGGTGCTGGTCCCGGGCGAGAAGCTGCGCACCACCTACGACGGCTCGGTGGTCTATCTCGCCGATCCGCGCGCGATGTCCGATCCCGGCAAGGCGTTCAAGGAGAATCCGCACCGGCGCCTGAAGCTCGACCTGGTGCACGAGGGCGTCGGCCCGCTGTACGGCCACGTCGGCAAGCCCGGCGACGGCAACGACTTCGCGCGCGCGCACTTCGAGCAGCACATGCGCGTCGGCGGCACTCTGTCGGTCGACGGCGGCACCGAGACCACGCTCACGGGACACGGCCTGCGCGACCACTCGTGGGGCCCGCGCTACTGGCAGTCGACGCCGTCCTACCGCTGGATCACCGGCAACTTCGGCGACGACCTGGGAATGGTCATCTCGGTGATCGGCGGCAGGGTCGGTGGGGTGTTCCACAAGGGCGAGGAGCTGATCCGCATCACCGACGTGAAGCTCGACACCGACTACGAGGCGGAATCGAACTTCCACCGCGCGCTGCGCGCCGAGGTCACGCTCGAGAACGGCGACAAGCACCGCCTCGAGGGCACCGTCAAGGGCTTCATCCCGCTGCGCAACCGCCGCGCGGGCATGTCGACGCACATCGGCGAGGGCATGACGGAGTACCTGCTCGACGGCGCGCGCCGCGGCTACGGGCTGAGCGAGTATCTGGATCAGCCGACGGAGCCTGCACCGGTCGTTTGAGGGGGACATCTGTTCGCGTCCGCTATGGCGCGAGCGGGCCTCGTCTTGACTCCATCCCCCTTCGGCCGCATCCTCGTCGAGGAATGCGCCGCCGCCTGGTCACCTTGCTGCTCACCGTGCTCGTCGCCGCCGGCGGTGTCGCGCTCGCCTCATGCCCGCCGGGCCAGTGCGCCGCGATGCAGGCCGAGATGACGGGTGAAGGGCACGCGGCGATGCAGCATGGGGTGCACGCCGGCATGCCGCACGCCATGCAGCAGCCGGCCGCGACGGCGCACGACTGCTGCGAGCGCGACGGCATCACCCGGGCGCGCGGCTGCTGCCCGGACACGGTCCAGCTGGCGCAGCAGCAGGCCACGCCGTCGGCCGAGCGCGCCAGCCACGACTTCGAGCTCGCGGCGGCCCAGCCGGTACCGACCAGCCTGGCCGCGGTCGCGACCGCCACCACCGATCCGCCACGACGGGTACCGCTCGGCGCACCGCCCGGCACCCTGATCACCCAGCACACGTCACTCCTCGTCTGAGCCGCTCCGCGTCTTCGCGGAGCCTGGTTCGGAAACCCTCGGCCGTCGTGCGCCCGTCGCATGACGCCGAGCCGGAGGAGTCATGTACGAACGTCATTCGATCGTCGTCGCAGCAGTGCTGTTTGCCGGCTGCTCGCTCGCCACCCGCGAGGCCGCGGAGGAGCGGGTGCGCATGGAAGCGGCCGGCGCTGCCTATGAAGCGCCCGCGCCGCGCGCGTGGAGCGAGGAGCTGCCGCCCGACCCGGGCTGGCGCGACGTGCTGCGCCACGCGTTCCTCGCCAACGGCGAGCTCGAGGCCGCCTACTTCGCGTGGCGGGCCGCGGTCGAGCGCATCGACATCGCTGCCGGCTACCCGAACACCAACGTGTCGGTCGGCTTCGAGTACCTGTTCTCGGGCGGCAACCTGACCGGCTGGGATCGCACCTCGCTGTCGGTCGGCTTCGACCCGATGCAGAACCTCTCCTTTCCGACCAAGGTCTACGCGGCCGGACGGGTCGCCACCGAGGACGCGCGCGCCGCCGGCGAGCGCTTCGCCGCGGCCAAGTTCGCGCTGCAGCGCGACGTGCTCACGGCCTGGCTCGACTACGCGCTGCTCGCCGAGCAGATGCGCGTGCAGCAGGAGCAGCTCGCGCTGCTCACCGTCGGCGCCAAGGGAGCGGACGCCCGCGTGCGCGGCGGGCGTCTGCAGGAAGAGCTGCTGCTGGCCAACGTCGAGCACGGGCACGCCGAGCACATGCTGCTCGAGCTCGAGGCCGCCCTGCCCGCCGCCCGCGCCCGCCTCAACGCGCTGATCGGGCGCTCGGCCGATGCACCGCTGGCGCCGCCGCCGCTGCCCGAGCCGCGGCCGCTGCCCGACGATGCGGCGCTGCTCGCCGCCGGTACCCGCGCCAATCCCGAGCTGGCTGCGCTGGCGCGCGATACCACCGGCCGCGCTGCGGCGCTCGATCTCGCCCGCCAGCAGTACTTCCCCGACATCAACCCGTTCGCTGGCCTCACCGGAAGCATGGAGCAGCTCGCCGGCGCGGCGATCACCCTGGCCACCATGATCCCGCAGATCCAGGCCGGCATTCGCGAGGCGCGCGCGACGTTGCGCGGCAGCGAGGCGCTGGCGCGCCAGGGCGGGCTCGACCGCGACGCGGCCTTCGTCGCGGCCGTGCTCGCCGTGCGCACCGCGGAGCGCCAGCTCACACTGCTCGAGACGCACGTGACGCCGTCCGCGACGCAGGCCGCCGGCGCGGCCGAGCGCGCCTACACCACCGGCGCCGGCGACCTCGCCGCGTGGCTCGCCACGCAGCGCGCCCTGCTCGATCTGCGCCTCACCCTCGCCGAGACACGCATCGCCCGCGAGCGCCAGGTGGCGGAGCTCGAGATGCTCGCCGGCGTCGATGCCGAGCGGCTGGCCGGCGAGGCGGGCAGCGCGACGGCGGACCGGCTCACCTCCGCATCACCCACCGCGACGGCGGTGACGCCGGTGACGCGATGACACGCACGACCATTCACCTCGCAACCGCGAGTCTCTGCCTGCTCCTCGCGCCGCTCGCCGGCGCGCCTGCCAGCCACGCAGCCGACGCGCCGCACGAGCACGGCGAGAGCGCTCCGGCGAAGCAGCTCTACACCTGCGGCATGCACCCGCAGGTGATCCGCGACCAGCCCGGCCGCTGCCCGATCTGCGGCATGGATCTTACACCTCTCGACCCCGGCGCCGCGGCGGACGGTGCAGCGGGGATCCGTATCGACCCGGCGATCGTGCAGAACATGGGCGTGCGCACCGCGACCGTGGTGCAGGGACCGCTCACACGCCACGTGCGCGCCAGCGCCATCGTGGCCGAGGCGCAGCCCAACCAGCATGACGTCAACCTGCGCGTCTCCGGCTGGGTGCAGCGCCTCCATGCCAACGTCGAGGGGATGCACGTGCGCGCCGGCCAGCCGCTATTCGATCTCTACAGCCCCGAGCTGCAGATCGCGGTCGGTGAGCTGATCGCCGCGCGGCGTGCCGGCGACGCGCACGGCGCCGGCGCCATGCTGCTCGCGGCCGCGACGCAGAAGCTCGAGCTGCTCGGCCTGGCGCGTGGCGAGATCGAACGGCTCGGCCGCCTCGAGCAACCGCCGGCCACGGTGACCTTCACCAGCCCGATCGACGGCCTCGTGACCGAGAAGCCGATCGTCGCGGGCGACGCCGTGCAGGCCGGCATGCGCGCGCTGCGCATCGTCGATCACAGCGAGCTGTGGATCGACGCGCGCGTCTTCGAGCAGGACCTGCCCGCCCTGCGTATCGGCCAAGGGGTGCGCGCGACCCTGGCCGGCTCGCCCGGGCGGACCATCGACGGCACGATCAGCTTCATCCACCCGCACGTCGACCCGATGACGCGCACCACCACCGCGCGCATGACGGTACAGAACCCGGGCAGCGCGCTGCGGCCCGGCATGTATGCCACCGTCGAGATCGAGAGCGAGCTCGCGCCCGACGCGCTGCTCGCCCCGCGCGAAGCGGTGATCGACACCGGCAGCGAGCGGCTCGTCTTCCTGGCCCACCCGGGCGGGCGCTTCGAACCACGCCGCGTCACCCTCGGCGCGACCGGCAGCGACGGCCGGGTGCAGATCCTGGACGGACTCGCCGCTGGCGACACCGTCGTCACCAGCGGGCAGTTCCTGCTCGACGCGGACAGCAACATGCGCGAGGCCCTGCAGCGCTTTCTCGGGGAAGCGCCCCATGTGCATTGAAGCGCGGCGCTGCGCGAGGCCTGTGCGACCGCGGGACTGCGCAGCGAAGCGACGCCGCGGGGGCCGGCCATGATCGCACGCATCATCGAGCTCTCGGTCAAGAACCGCATCGTCGTCCTGCTGCTCACCGCGGCCCTGCTCGGGCTCGGCATCTGGGGCGTCTACAACATCCGCCTCGACGCCATCCCCGACCTCTCCGACGTGCAGGTGATCGTCGTCACCGACTTCCCGGGCCAGAACCCGGAGGTGATCGAGGACCAGGTCACCTACCCGCTCGCCAGCGCCATGCTGGCGGTGCCGGGTGCGACGGTGGTGCGTGGCTACAGCATGTTCGAGCTGTCGTTCGTCTACGTCCTGTTCGAGGACGGCACCGACATCTACTGGGCGCGCAGCCGCGTGCTCGAGTACCTCAATTTCGCGCGCGACCGCCTGCCCGCGGGCGTGCAGCCGAAGCTCGGCCCCGACGCGACGGGCGTCGGCTGGGTGCTGCAGTACGTGCTCTTTCCCGGCTGGTACTGTGCCGACCATCCGCAGGGCCTGTGGCACGATACGGGCGAGGAGCGCTGGTACGCGACGCCAGACGACGCACCGGCGGACAGGCGCGACGCGCTGGCGCGCGTGCGTGGCTTCAAGGAGCCCGGCACCTGCCCGCTCGGCGGCGCGCCGCTCGTTTCGTCGAACCAGGACCTGGCGTCGCTGCGCGGGCTGCAGGACTGGTATCTGCGCTACCCGCTCACCGCCGTGCGCGGCGTCGCCGAGGTCGCCGCGATCGGCGGCTTCGTCAAGCAATACCAGGTGGTGCTCGACCCGCAGCGCCTGCAGGCGTTCGCACTGCCGCTGGGTGACGTCGTCACCGCCATCCAGCGCTCCAACAACGACGTCGGCGGCTCGGTGGTCGAGCTCGCCGAGCACGAGTACATGGTGCGCAGCCGCGCCTACCTGAAGGGGCTGGACGACCTGGCCCTGGTGGTCGTCGGTACCGGCGCGGATGGCACGCCGATCCTGCTGCGCGACGTCGCCGTGCTGCAGATCGGCGGCGAGGCACGGCGCGGCATCGGCGAGTACGACGGTATCGGCGAGGCGGTCGGCGGCGTCGTCATCTCGCGCTTCGGGGAGAATGCCTTCCAGGTGATCCAGGACGCGAAGGCCACGCTCGCCGAGCTCGAGGCCGGCCTGCCGCCAGGTGTATTCGTCATCACCACATACGACCGCTCGGCGCTCATCGAGCGCTCGGTCGACACCCTGCGCCGCGCCGTCAGCGAGGAGCTGATCGTCGTCGCGCTCATCTGCCTGCTGTTCCTCGCGCACGTACGCAGCGCGCTGGTCGCGGTCTTCGTTCTGCCGGTCGGCCTGCTGATCTCGATCCTCGTCATGCAGGTGATGGGCCTCAACGCCAACATCATGAGCCTCGGCGGCCTGGCGCTCGCGATCGGCGTCATGGTCGATTCGGGCGTCGTCATGATCGAGAACGCGCACAAGCACCTCGAACGCGAGCGCGAGCGTCTCGCGCGCGGCGAGCAGGGGCGCGGCCAGGTGCAGGTGATCCTCGACGCGGCGGTCGAGGTCGGGCCGACGCTGTTCTTCTCGCTGCTGGTGATCACCGTCGCGTTCCTGCCGATCTTCGCGCTCGGCGAGGCGTCGGGCCGGCTCTTCAAGCCGCTCGCGTACACCAAGACCCTCGCCATCGCGGCCGGGGCGATCCTCGGCATCACCGTGGTGCCGGTGCTGATGGTGTACCTGATCCGCGGCCGCATCCCGGCGGAGGACCGCAACCCGCTGAACCGGCTGTCGATGCGGCTCTACGACCCGGCCTTCCGGCTGGTCCTGCGCCACCCCTACGCGACGTTGCTCTTGACGCTGCTGCTGGGCGCGTCGGCGATCTACCCGGCGAGCCAGCTGGGCTCGGAGTTCATGCCGCCGCTCGAGGAGGGCGACCTGCTCTACATGCCGACGACGGATCCCAGCATCAGCGTCGGCGCGAGTCGCGCGCTGCTGCAGCGCAGCGACAAGCTCATCCGCACCTTCCCGGAGGTGGCGAGCGTGCACGGCAAGATCGGCCGCGCCGACACCGCCACCGATCCCGCACCGCTGTCGATGATCGAGACCGTGCTGCAGCTGCACACCGATCCCGAGCGCTGGCGCGCGCGGCCGGTGGCGTACTTCTTCAGCGGCTGGCCAGACTGGCTCAAGTGGCCGTTCACCGCGACCTTCTGGCCCGAGGCGCGGCGCATCACCAGCGCCGAGCTCAAGTTCGGCTGGACCGATCCCGACGGCACGCGCCATCAGGGCTTGAACGACGTGGTGCGCTTCCCCGGCGTCGCCAACGCCTGGCCGTATCCGATCGAGAACCGCCTCAACATGCTCGCCACCGGCATCAAGACGCCGGTCGGCATCAAGATCCTCGGCCCCGACCTGGCAGTGCTGGGCGATCTCGCCGAGCGCACCGCGAGCGCCGTGCAGACCGTCGCGGGCACGTTGAGCGCGTACCCCGAGCGAACGCTCGGCGGCTACTACCTCGACATCGACGTCGATCGCGCCGCGGCCGCGCGCTACGGGCTCACCACCGGTGACGTGCAGGATGTCGTCCAGACCGCCGTCGGCGGCATGACCATCACCACCACCGTCGAGGGGCTGCAGCGCTACCCACTCAACGTGCGCTACCTGCGCGACTTCCGCGACGATCCCGACGCGCTGCGCGAGGTGCTGGTGCCGGCCAGGAACGGCGCGCAGATCCCGCTCGGCCAGCTCGCGAGCATCGAGATCAACCCCGGGCCGCCGATGATCCGCAGCGAGAACGCGCAGCGCACGGCGTGGATCTTCGTCGACATCGCCGATCGCGACCTGGGCGGCTACGTCGCCGAGGCGAAGCGCGTTGTGGCGGACATGGTGCCGCTGCCGTCAGGCTACACGCGCGTCTGGTCGGGCCAGTTCGAGTACCTCGAGCAGGCAAACCAGCGGCTCGCGATGGTCATCCCGATCACCATCGGGCTGATCATCCTGCTGCTCTACGTCGCGAACCAGAGCTGGTTCCGGGTCGGCGTCGTCATGCTGGCCGTGCCGTTCAGCCTGATCGGCGCCTTCTGGTTTCTGTGGGCGCTCGACTACAACATGAGCCTCGCGGTGTGGGTCGGCATCATCGCGCTGCTCGGCGTCGATGCCGAGACCGGCCAGGTGATGCTGCTCTACCTCGACACCACCTACGACCGGTACGTGGCCGACGGCCGCATGCACACGTCGCAGGACCTCTTCGACGCCGTGCACGAGGGCGCCGTGCAACGCATCCGACCGAAGACGATGACCGTCGCCACCGACATGATCGGGCTCTTACCCCTGCTGTGGGCGACCGGCACCGGTGCCGACGTCACGCAGCGGCTGGTCGCACCGCTGATCGGCGGCATCGCGGTCAGCTTCGTGATGGAGCTGCTGGTCTACCCGGTGGTGTTCTATCTCGCGAAGCGGCGGCGGCTGCCGGCGTGAGCATCGCAACGCGGCGCCCGGCCTCCAGCGATCGGCGCCCACGGCGCAGCCCATGGCGCAGGCGCCATACGCTCGCCGCGGCAGCGCCACGGCGCCACGGCGCGTGCTTTGGGTGGCCCGGAGACGTACAAGGGAAACGAAAGCGAGGACGATCATGCCATTTGGAGTATCGGAACAGGGCGCCCGCGCCGCCGGAATCGCCCTCCCACGCGAAGCCGCTCGACCCGAGCACGCGTTTCTCGCGAGCGTCTACGCCTGGATGGCGGCCGGACTCGCGCTGACGGCGGGGGTCGCGCTGTTCACCGTATCGACCCCGGCGCTGCTGCAGCTGGTGCTGGGCAACCAGATCGTGTTCTTCGGATTGATGATCGCCCAGCTCGGTCTCGTGGTCGGCGTCTCGGCGGCGATCAACCGCATCTCAGCGGCCGCGGCGACCGGCCTCTTTCTACTTTATGCAGCGCTCAACGGCGTGACCCTCGCGGTGATCCTGCTCGCCTACACCGGCGCATCGGTCGCGGGCACGTTCTTCGTCACGGCCGGCATGTTCGGCTCGATGAGCCTGTACGGAGCCGTCACCAAGCGCGACCTGTCCAGCTGGGGAAGCTTCCTCTTCATGGGGCTCATCGGCGTGGTGATCGCGTCGGTGGTGAACATCTTTCTGGCGAACGACACGCTGTCGTGGGTGATGGCGCTGGTCGGGGTGGTCGTCTTCACCGGCCTCGCGGCGTACGACACCAACAAGCTGCGCGCGCTCGCGCGCCAGGGCTTCGCCGACGCCGGTGCCGAGCGCAAGGGCGCGATCATCGGTGCACTCGCGCTCTACCTCGACTTCATCAACCTGTTCCTGATGCTGCTGCGCCTGTTCGGTCGGCGCCGCTAAAACTCGACGCGGTAGAGGCGCACCCAGATGTCGGCCTCGTCGGAGCCGTCCTTGCGCACGTTGAAGTAGCCCTCGTTCTCACCGTCGCCGCCGGTTCCCGGCGGCGACACCAGCGGAACGGTGCGGCAGAGGGACTCGGTCCGCACCAGCTCGTCGCGGAACGTCTCGGTGCACCAGATCTCGCCCGGGATGACGCGCGGCTCGATGCGCGCCGCGACCGCGATCGCCTGACCGCCGGTCACGACCGCGCCGTTCGCGTTCTCCTGCAGGCGCACGTCGCCGCGGTGCAGGGCCACACGCAGTAGCGGACGGCCCGGGGCGTCGTGCACGTCGTCGAGGATGCGGCGCGCGGTGCGCGCCAGCAGGCCGGCGTCGTCGTGCGTGATCAGGATGTGATCGCCCTCGGCGACCTCGCGTGAGCGCGCCGTGCCGGCGTGGCTCGCGACTGCGTCGTCGATCGCGCGCCGTACCGGCGCGTCGATGCCGCGCTCCATCAGGCCGAGCATGCCGCGCACGTCGGCCTGCAGGACGCACAGCTCGGTCGCGCGCGGCTCGTCGGGATCACGCCACGGGCGGCGGTAGCCGACGACGTTCACCCGGTCGATGCGCGCAGCGTAGCCGTGGTTCAGGCGCGCGATGATGTGCGACAGCACGGGGTGCAGCAGGTAGTGCGTCGAGCGCGGCAGGACGCCGTCGGGCTCGAACGTTCCCTCGCCGGGGCGCAGGAAGCGCTGGCGCCGCGTGCCGTCGACCATGTCGTGCTCGAGCCAGCCGAGCAGGCCGGCCTTGTAGAGCGCGCAGAAGACGTGCTGCTCCGCGCCGGAGGCCGAGCCGACCTCGTCGTTGTGCTCGCAGAACAGGCTCTCGACCTCGTCGCGCGTCAAGATTTGGCCGGGGATGCGCGCGAACAGCTTGTTGAGGTCGAGGTCGCCCAGATACGGCGCGATCTCGCGCAGGTACTCGTGCGCGATGTCGGTCGCGGCGGCGTTGACGGCGACCTTGAGGCGATGCTCCTCGGCGCGCTCGGCCGGCTTCATCGCCGACACCCGCTGGCCGATGGTCATGAAGTCGCGCGGCCGCAGCAGCGTGTGCCGGCAGACGTAGTCGAACAGGTCCTCGCGCTCGCCGGTGTAGCCGTGCGTCACGTGCGTGGTGCCGAAGAACGACGCCATCGGCTCGTCCTTGACGCGGTCGGGCAGAACGAGCCGGCTCGCCGGCTCGCGGCGGATGTTGTTGGCGAAGATCTCGCACAGGCTCTCGATCGAGTAGACGATGTCGACCGCGCTGCCGAGATACTGCTGCGACATCACGGTGCTCTCGGGCAGCCGGAGGTAGGCCTCCTTGCGCACCGCAGCGTAGACCTTCAGGTGGTGGTTGATGCGACGCAGCTGGTAGCCGACCTCGACCAGGCCGAGCTGCGAGAAGTACCAGATGTTCGGGTCGAGCTCGCCGGCCGCACTCGGCCGGCTGCCGCCCGTTTCCACGTGCTTGTTGAAGTACTCGTCGACGCTGTCGACGAAGATCGCGACCGGCACGTCGATCGCACGCAGTCGCGGCACCAGGTGGCCGTCGGCGTCGTTGGCGCAGCGCTGCAGATCGCTCGGCGCGAGATCGAGCAGACGCACGAAGTGGTCGACCACGCCGCGCAGGTGCTGGTCGGCGACCAGGCTCTTCAGACGCGGCCCGACGTCGAGCCCTGCCGTGCGATCGAGGCGCTTCAAGGTCGCGAGCGCGATCGAGGTCAGCCAGACCTTCGACCACCACAGCGGCGAGCCGGCGTAGAGCGCGACCGCCTCCTGGCTGAAGACCTTGTCGCCGATCGGCTTGTCGAGCAGCGTATGCTCGGGCAGGCAGACCACGCCACCGCCCTGAGTCATCACGCGCTTCGCCTTCAGCAGCAGCGTCTTGCCGAAACCCTTGGTGCCGATGACGACGAACTTCTCGCCGCCCGGGCTCAGGAAGTCGTCGATCTCGGGGGTACGGTGCAGCAACCCCGCGTCGAAGTCCTCGGCGACGCGGATGTCGTCGGCGTCTACGGTCCAGGCGCGCATGACAGGCGCTGAGCGTTAGGCCGCGCGGCGCGCGAGGTCAACCGCAGGCATCGACCACCGCGCGCGCCACGCAGGACGGTCGTCGTGCCGCGGGCGAAGCGGCCGGGTCACGGCAGTTGATGAAAACGTCCGTACTCCGCGTCGCCTCATGGCGCCGAGCCTTGGCCGCCACGAGGGAATCGGACCTACTTCTCGCGCGGGCGGCGCCCCCGCGCAAGGATCCGTGACGTCGCGCTACCGGAGGACGGAGACGCCTCTCACGTGACACCCCGCGCCGCGAGTCCCGCGATGCGCGATGCGGAGCATCGCGGGGCAGGCGGCCGAGCGCTCCTGTACCAGGCCAGCGCGCGCCCAAGTTGACCAGGTTTCCTGACCAGGTTAAGCGTGGCGCATGAAGACGATGCTGGTTTCGGAGTTCAAGGCAAAGTGCATCGCGGTGCTCAGGGGCGTGCAGCAGTCGGGGGAGCCGGTCGTGGTCACCTTGCGCGGGCGGCCGATGGCGCGCGTCGAAGGTGTGGACGAGAGGCCCGCAAAGCAGCTCGGGACGCTGCAGGGCACCCTGCGCATCCGCAGAAACATCGCGCGCACCGACACGAGTGGCGACTGGGAGATGCTGCGGTGAAGCTCCTGCTCGACACCCATGTGTGGATCTGGTCGCAGCAGGAGCCCGATCGACTGGGGACGCAGACCAAGCGCCTGCTCGTCGCGCCCGAGCACGAGAACCACGTGAGCACGGTCTCGACGCTCGAGCTGGCGCGCCTCGCGGCCGTTGGCGCCATCGTGCCCTCGATCGCGCTGCGAGAGTGGGTCGAGCGCGCCGTGCGGGCGCTGCAGGCGCAGACGCTGGACGTGTCGCACGACATCGCTCTCGAGGCGTACGCGTTGCCCGAGCCCTTTCACAAGGATCCCGCCGATCGCGTGCTCGTCGCGACCGCGCGCTGTCACGACCTCACGATGGTCACCGCGGACGAGCGGATCCTCTCGTACGGCGGTGTGCGCACCCGTGACGCCCGGCGATGACGCGTTCCGCATCCTCGAGGCCGAACCCGTCGTCGTGAGATCGAGGGACGATCAGGTCGCGAGGCCGCTCATCTGCGCCAGTGCCTGCGTCAGCTGCTGCCGCTCGCTGGTCGTCAAGGTCAGCCCGAGAGCCGCCTGCAGATCGCCGAGAAAGAGGCCGATGTTCTTCTCGATCAGCGCCGTGCGATCCGGACCCGACGCGTCCGACGCGAGCTGGAGCAGGCTCGACAGCCCGCGCGAGATCAGGTCCTGCTGCGCGGACGTGAGGGTGCGACCGGTCACCCGCCCCAGCGTGGCGATGAAGGCGGCCACGTCCTCCGGCTCGGGCGGCGAGCTCACGGACGTGGGCTGGGTGGCGTCGACGAACAGAGCGACGGAGCAGGTGCGGCTTCTACACCTACCTGCAGGGTACCTCGATGGCGTCGCCGCACGTCACCGGTGTGGTCCACTGATCATCCAGAAGCACGGCAAGACGGTGAAGGGGCAAAAGCGCCTCGATCCCGACGACGTGCGCGACATCCTGCTCGCGACGGCGGCCGACCACGAGTGCCCGGCCGGTGGCGTCGAGGACTACACCGACGAGGGGCGCACGCCCGACTTCAACGCGGTCTGCGACGGCACCACGACCGGCAACGGCCTCTACGGCGAAGGTATCGTCGACGCGGTCGACGCCGTGCAAGAGCGACGACTACGCGCTGTGCATCTACGACGCCGGCGCGGCGCGGACGAGCGTGGTCGCCGTGGAAGGAAGCAGGAATCCGGGTCATGTTGATGGCGATGGCGCTGGGCGTCGCGAGCCTGCCCGCGCAGGCGCTCGCGGGCGTACGCGCCAAGGCCGTACGTGGTGGCAGCAGCCTGACGATCGTCGGCGACAGCAAGGCCAACGACGTCGCGGTCATTCTCAACGACGCGGGCGACGCCATCGAAGTATCGTCCGGCGGGCAGCCCGTTGGCAGCTTCGCGGACGGTCCGGTCGAGTCGATTCGCGTTCGCCTCGGCGGCGGCGACGACTTCGCGAACCTCAACGCCGATCCCGCGGTCGCGATGGTGGTCTCCGGTGGACCGGGCGACGACACGGTCAGCGGACAGGTGAGCAACGACGGATTCCGCTCGGTCGAGCACGTCGTCACGTTCGTGGCGCTCATCAACAACGGTGGCTCGCTCGGCTACAATTGCAGGAAGGGCGTCTGCGAGTGCGACAAGTCGATCGAGAACGACTGCGAGCTCATGTCCTGGGAATGCACCTGGGCGTCGCTCCCCGATTTCTCCACGTGCCTCAAAGGGTGGTTGACGACGCACTGCGAGTGCAAGCAGTCCGCGATCGTGCGCGACCCGGGACTGATCTTCCTCCCGATCGTCAATATCAACGGTGGCATCCTGACCCGCTGACCGCGGCGCAATGAAGCCGGCCGCGTTCGAACCCCACTCCCACCGGGCCCGCTCGAGCAGACGATCCTGCTCGACGGGCCCGCGCGACGTTCACGAGCACCAGCGAGCGTTCGGGTCGCACGACAGGCGGTGTCCCGCCATGTCGAGCACGACCTTGCCGACGTTGCGCAGCGCGGGGTCGCTCGTGCAGGCCAGGATGTCGCTGGTCATGGTGAAGGTCCCGCCCGGACCGACGGTCCCGCCGCCAGCCGAAGCTCCTCGCGTGGCGACGACTCGTCAAGCGATGACGCGGAATGCAGCGCACGAGCGGCCGAATCCCGGCGTCCGCGCGGCGCACACGGTTGACGAAGCGCCCGGCGAGGAGTTCACTATGCGGCACGGCGGCGAGCCGCGGAGCAGGGACGATCGCGCTGGCCCGAGAGGCCAGCGCGCGAAGAGGGACAACATGCGAATCACCCGGACGATGATCGCGTCGGCGCTCTGCGCACTTGCCAGCCTGCTCCTGCCGGGGCTGAGCCACGCCCTGTTCCACATCTCGGCGATCGACGAGGTGCTCGCGAGCCTCGACGGCGATGACGAGCAGCAGTTCATCGAGATCGAGATGCTGTTCGGGGCGCAGAATCTGGTCTCGAACGCGGTGATCGCGGCGTTCGACGCGGACGGCGCCTACGTCGAGGACATCCTCGTCATCCCCTCGGACCTCGCGAACGGCACCAACGGTGCGCGCTGGACCGTCGCCACGGAAGCACTCCAGAGCGCGCAGGGATTCTCCGCGGACTTCACCATGCCGGCGCGCATCCCGCTCGGCGGGGGCATGATCTGCTGGGGCGCCCCAGGTCTCCTGCCGCCCGCGGATCCGGCGAGCTGGGACCACACCGACCCGGACAACTACGTCGACTGCCTCGCCTACGGCACGTACGCGGGACCGAGCAACCACTTCGTCGGCAACCCGACCACCCTGGTCGCCGAGGGCCACAGCCTGGTCCGCGTCTCGGAGACCGACGACAACGCCGCGGACTTCGCCTGCGCCGACACGGCGACGCCGACCAACAACGCCGGTCAGACCGTCGAGGTGCCCGCGTCAACGCCGTGCGAGGGCGCACGAGCGTCGGGGATCCAGCTCACGCCCGACGAGCAGGGCGTGCTGGTGAACAAGGACGTGGGCGACCAGCGCTGGACGATCACGCGCAACCTCGACGACCTGACGGTGACGGGCAACGTCTTCTCGGCGGGCGGCGGCGATCCGCTGTTCCTGTTCTGCGTTCAGCAGGATCAGTCGGGCGACGATCTCGAGCTCCGCTGCTCCGGCGCGGACAGCTGCTCGGAGACGTCGTGCCCGGCGTTCGCGTTCATTGCCGACGTCACCCTGCCGCTGTCGTTCTTCACGCCGCCGGTCGACACCGCGCCGATCGTGGCACGCATCGGTGCGGCGATCGCGAGCGCACGTGGTGCCGCGATCGCCACGCCGCCGGCCGGGCACGCGCTGGGGGTTGCGGCGCGCGCCTCCGGGATCCAGATCACGCCCAACAACGAGCGCGTGCTGATCAACAAGGACGTCACCGATCAGCGCTGGAGCATCACCCGCAACCTGAACGACCTGACCGTCACCGGCAACGTCTTCCTGCCCGGCGGTGGCGACCCGCTGTTCCTCTTCTGCGAGCAGCTGAACGAGACCGAAGAGGACGTGCAGCTGCGCTGCTCCAGCGCGGACGGCTGCTCCGAGACGGCGTGTCCGTCCTTCGAGTTCATCGCCGACGTGACCTTGCCGCTGTCGTTCTTCGCGGTGCCGGGCGGCGAGCCGGCCCGGGGTGAACGGGGACGCTGTGCCCCCGACATGCAGGACGCCGCAACCGCATCCGTATGCGAGCCGTCGGACGAGGTCGGGAGCATCCCGGCCGCGGACGCCACCAAGACTTCCACCCAGTCCCTGACGCTCGGGCGCAAGGTGCTCTACGGCGCCGGCGAGATCGTCGTCGGCGCGCGCATGGCCGCCCTCGGGACGATGCTGTCCCGTTCTACACCGACATCGCACTGCTGACGCCGGCGCTGGTCGGCGCGGCGATCGCGCTCGGCCGGGTCTGGGACGGCATCAACGACCCGATCACGGGCTGGCTGTCCGACCGCACGCGGACGCGCTTCGGCCACGGTCTCCGACTGCCCCAGCAGCTCACGAGCCGACGGCGAAACGTCGCCGACCCCGATCGAGCCGCTCGATCCTGTGTCGAACCGCCGCCATGGTTCCTCATACCACCCGGTCGCATCCGACGAACGGGCGCGCACCTCGGCGGCCGGCATCGGGCCACATCGGACATCGGCTCGGGCCAGGTCCCCCGGGGCTCGGCTCATCCGCCCGGGCAAGGATCGAGGCGCAGGGAGACGGCGGTCTCCCTGGCCTCGCGCGGGTAGAGACCGATCGCGGCGGCGCCACGGGCCACCGCGTACTTCTCGACCTTGAGCGCGTGGATCGCCCTGACGGTCGTGCGGTCCTCGTGAAGCACCGGCACCACGCACCGGGTCTCGCCATTTCGGAGCAGCTCCAGGCGCGCTCCATCCAGGGAGTGCTCGACCGCCTTCGAACGCGGCATCCCCACCCACTCGCCGTCTTCGCGGTCGACGATCCAGAGGCGTAGCTCCGCCGGCTCGCCGCCGCGATCGGTGGCATGGAGCGACACCACCTCTTCGAGCTCCGCCATCGTGGCGTAGAGCCCGAAGAAGAGCACCACGGGGCTGACGGCCAGCACCAGCCAGCCGAGCCCACGTGGAGTGGTGGGCCAAACGAGTACACCGCCGAGCAGCAGCGCCCCCAGCCCGCCGAACAGGTTCGCGCCGCGCGGCATCGCGTAGGCGCCCTCGTGCAAGAGGCGGACTGCGAAGACGGCGACGCCGAGGGCGAGGAGTCCGCAGCCAACCGCGGTCTGGACCCTGGAAGACGAGCTGGGTTCTGTCACCGCGTTCCTCCAGAGAGACAGTTCATTGTTCCACTGCCGTGCGTGTCCGATGATCGTGTACGGGGATTCCCTGCCGCACGACGCTCCCCAGGTACTCGATCCGATCCACGGTGCAACACGCAGGTGACACGCGTCTCGTTCCGCGGTCAACCGGAGAATGCGCGCCCGGAGGAGCCGGAGGCGTCACCGCAGGCCGATACGGCGAGGGCGAGGAAGGCGATCGCGTGCACCTCGCGCCGGATCTCGCGGCCGGAACCCCGACCGTCCTCGTCGGCGACTTCAACGAGCCCTCGCACCTCGACTGGACGCCGCTCCCGGGTCCCGACGAGGTCTTCGATCGGAACGCGGTCGACCTGGAACGTCGGCACGCCGCCGGATTCGACGTGCACCCGACCGGCGCGCAGACTACGGCCGATTGCTGCCTTCGAGGCTTTCATGGTAGCATTTCGGCATCATGCTGTGCTTGGAGGGGCCATGGCGCTGAGCATCAAGGATCCGCAAGCCGAGCGACTCGCTGCCGAGGTCGCCGCGATGACCGGCGAGAGCAAGACGCGGGCGATCCGAGTCGCGCTCGAGGAGCGCAAGCAACGGCTGGCCATGCGGGTCGTTCGCCGCGATCGCGGGCAGGCCTTGCGACGGTTCCTCGCGCAGGAGGTGTGGCCCAAGGTGCCGGCCAAGGCGCTGGGGCGTCGTGTCACCAGGCGCGAGCGAGAAGCGATCCTCGGCTACGGCCCGGAGGGCGTGTGATCGTCGACAGCTCGGCGATCGTGGCGATCATGCTTCGCGAGGCCGGTTGGGAAGACCTGGTCGATCTGATCGCGACGGCGGCTTCCTGTGGGGTGGGGGCCCCCACCCTCGCCGAGACCGGGATCGTCCTGACGGCAAGGATAGGGCCGCAGACGCACGGCATGATTGCCCGATTTCTTCAGGAGTCGGCGATGGCGACGGTGCCCTTCGGCGACGACCATTGGCCCGTCGCCATCGAGGCGTACGCCCGATTCGGGAAGGGCCGCCATGCCGCGAATCTGAACTTCGGCGACTGCCTGACATACGCCGTCGCTCGCCTGGCCGACCAACCGCTCCTGTTCGTCGGCGACGATTTCGGGAGGACGGACGTCGCCGCGGCGCGGTCGTAGTCCAAATGCCGGTCCGGCAGGCGTCACCCGTAGGCGAAGGGACGCTCGGGATCGGCGATCTGCGCGGTCGCGACGTCTCCTTCTTGCGACTCACCCGTAGTCCGCTAGGTCGTCCGGCTTCTTCGTCCGGTCCCCCGCCGACGCCGGCCGCTCGAACTTCGGGTTCGGCCGTGGCGCTCGATCACCACGCCAGGGTCGTAGCGTCCCCAGACCACCATGCGCTGCGGCGTCCACTCGAGGAACTTCTCGCTCGGGGACCGGCACAGCCAGCGGCCCGTTCCGGGCTTGCCCGCGGGCTCGGTTTGGTGGAATCACTCTTGTCGGATCCGCCGCTGTTGCGTCCGCACTGAATCGCCTACCCGCCCCGCTCCCACGGGGCCCGACGGAGGGACCATGCTCCTCAAGACGAGCGACAAGAGCCGAGACGACGAAGAGTACGACGGCGGACTGCCGATTCCGACCCAGATCGTCTCGAACAGCGAGTACTACCCGATCCCGCAGACGCCGCGGCAGAAGAAGATCGAGGATCTCGTGCGCAGCATGGCGGACGAGCGCGCGGCGGCGCTGGGCTGGTCGCGGCGGCGCTTCCTGTCGTCGGCCTGCGGCACCGCGACCGCGCTGATGGCGCTGAACATCGCGAGCGGCTGCGGCGACTCGAGCTCCGACGGCGGCTTCCAGGTGAACGACTGCGCGACGCGCGATCCCGCGGCGGCGCGCGAGCTCTTCCAGAACGACTACTTCATCGTCGATGTGCAGACGCACCACGCCGATCTCGAGGGCGCGATCGCGCAGAACCCCGGGCTGGCCGCGTTCTTCGAGGTCTACCGGGTGTGCGCGCCGGCGACGATCGCGTCGGGCGACTGCCACCCCGGCACGCTCGAGGAGCTGTCACGCGCCAACTACCTGAAGGAGATCTTCCTCGACAGCGAGACCGCGGTCGCGATGATGAGCGGCATCCCCGCGCCCAACGCGTCCCTGCAGCTCATCAGCAACGCCTCGATGGCGGCGACACGCGACCTCGGCAACCAGCTCGGCGCGTCGCACCGCATGATGACCCAGGGCATGCTGACGCCGAACTTCCCCGACGATGCCGATACCGGCACGCGCATCGCGGACATGGAGTACCTGGTCAAGGATCTGGGCATCAAGGCGCTCAAGACCTACACCGGCGCGGGCTACGGCGTGTTCGGGCCCGACATCGCGCCCTGGTGGATGGACGACGAGGAGGTCGCCTATCCGATGCTCGAGGAGGCGACGCGGCTCGGCATCGACATCGTCAACGTCCACAAGGGGCTGCGCCTCGGCGTGTTCGATCCCGAGCACATCAAGCCGCGCGACATCCCGAAGGCCGCCAAGGACTGGCCCAACATCCGCTTCGGCATCTACCACTCCGGCTTCGAGTACCTCGACGAGCTCTGCCGCCTGAAGCGCGAGGAGATGCCCGAAGTCACCAACGTCTACCCGGAGCTGGGCGCGATCTTCGCGACCAACGTGCTCTCCGACGACGGTATCGACGGCATCGGCCACCTGCTCGGCAAGCTGGTGACCAACTTCGGCGCCGACCACATCCTCTGGGGCACCGACTCGATCTGGTACGGCACGCCGCAGTGGCAGATCGACGCGCTCAAGACCTTCCGCATGCCGCAGCGTATGATGGACGAGTTCGGCTACCCGGAGATCACCGACGACATCAAGGCACGGATCTTTGGCTTGAATGCCGCTGGGCTCTACAAGATCGATCCCGAGGAGGTGCGCTGCACCCTGCCAGGCGACCAGCTCGCGCTGGTGAAGAAGGCCTACGACGAGGTGGCGTCGCCGAGCCTGCGCACCTACGGCCCGAAGACGCGGCGCGAGTTCCTGAACCTCGCCTTCAACGGACGGCCCGATCCACGGCGCCGCGGCTGATGCGGTCGCTGCGTCACGCGCGCGGTCTCGCCGTCTGCGCTCTCCTGCTCGCGCTGGCGGCGCGGACCGTCGGCGCCGCCGAGCAGGGCGCAAGCGCGCCCGCACCGTCTTCGGGCGCCGGGTCGGAGGCGGTCGCTGCGCCCGACCGCAGCCAGGCCGACCGCGACCTCGACGCCGGCCGCCAGCCGGCCGAGATGCTGGCCTTCTTCGGCATCGGTCAGGGGATGAAGGTCGCCGAGCTCGGTGCGGGCGGCGGCTACACCGCCGAGCTGCTCGCGCGCACCGTCGGCCCGACCGGCAAGGTCTACGCACAGAACTCGCAGTTCCTGCTCGACCGCTTCGCGCAGCAGCCGTGGACCGAGCGCCTGACGAAGCCGGTGATGGCGAACGTGGTGCGCCTCGACCGGCCGTTCGACGATCCGTTTCCGCCCGACGTGAAGGACCTCGACGCCGTCCTGATCGTGCTCTTCTACCACGACACCTACTGGCAGAAGGTCGATCGCGCGAAGATGAACGCGGCGATGTTTCGCGCGCTGAAGCCGGGCGGTGTGTACGGGATCGTCGACCACAGCGCGAAGGCGGGTACGGGTGCGGCCGACGTCGAGACGCTGCACCGGATCGACGAGCCTACCCTGCGCGCGGACGTCGAGCAGGCCGGCTTCGTGCTCGAGGGGTCGGCGGACTTCCTGCGCCACGCCGCCGATACCCGCGACTGGAGCGCCTCACCGCGCACCGCTGGCGAGAAGCGTGGCACCAGCGACCGCTTCGTGCTGAAGTTCGTCAAGCCAAACGCCGCGCAGTAGCCGTCGCTGCGACGGCAGGAGGTTCCGGTGCGCATCCGTCAGATCGCTCTCGTCGCCCGCGAGCTCGAGCCGGTGGTCGACGACCTGCGCGCGATCCTCGGCCTCGACGAAGGCTTCGCCGACCCCGGAGTGGCCGAGTTCGGCCTGAAGAACGCCATCCTGGCGCTGGGCGACCAGTTCCTCGAGGTGGTCTGTCCGGTACGCAACGACGCCACCGCCGCGCGCTACCTGGAGCGCCGACACGGCGACGGCGGCTACATGGTCATCCTGCAGAGCGCCGACCTCGGCGCCGATCGCCTCCGCCTCGAGAAGCTCGGCGTACGCATCGTCTGGGAGATTGCCTTCCCCGACATCGCGACCATCCATCTGCACCCGCGCGACGTCGGCGGTGCGATCGTGTCGCTCGACCGGCCACTTCCGCCAGGCGCGTGGCGCTGGGCCGGCCCGGGCTGGGAGGAGCGAGGCGCGCGCAGCGAAACGCGCGGCATTCGCGGGGTCGAGATTCAGGGCGACGATCCCGCGGCCCTCGCCAGCCGTTGGGCTGGCGTGCTCGGCGGCGAGGTCGCGGCCGACGACGGCCGCGCCGCGCACGTCGCGCTCGAGGGCGGCCACCTGCGCTTCGTGCCAGCCGAGGACGATCGCGGTCCGGGCATCACCTGCGTGCGCGTCTCACTCCGGGACGCGCACGCAGCCAGCGAGCGTGCCCGCGCGCGCGGCTGCCTCGACGCACACGGCCGCGTGCGCATCGGCGGCGTGCGCTTCGACCTGGTGGAGTAGCGCCGGGCAAGCACGGCCCGGGTGGTCGAAGGGCCGGGTCGCACGTTAGGATCACCGGCACACCATCATGCCGCGCCACCAGGCCATCAAGCATCGCCCGCTGCAGACGCTCGCCGCGACCGGGTCGGCGTTCTGCGTCCTCGCCCTTGCCGCCGCGGGCTGCACCACCGAGCCGCTGGACGGCCAGGTACGCGCGAACGGGCCGCGGCCGAGCGTGCTCCTGGTCACGATCGACACGCTGCGCGCCGACCACGTACATGCCTACGGCTACGCGCGCGCGACCTCGCCGCACATCGACGCGCTCGCCGCTGACGGCGTGCTGTTCGAGACCGCGTACGCGCCGAGCAGCGCCACAGGTCCGTCGCACGCGACCCTGTTCACCGCGCGCCAGCCGCTCGGACACGGCGTGGTGCGCAACGGGATCGCGCTCGACCCGACCATGCCAACCATCGCGAGCCTGCTGTCCGACGCCGGCTACCAGAGCGCGGGCTTCGTCAGCTCCTATCCGGTGTCGGGCAAGTTCGGCTTCGCGCACGGCTTCGCGCACTATGACGAGGACTTCGGCGCCGCCGGCGGAACGATGACCTCGAAACGCTGGCAGCGCGCGCGCGGCGACGAGCGCACGCTCGACCGGCGCGGCGCGGCGACGGTCGATGCGGCGGCCGCGTGGCTGGCGCAGCAGCCGGACGGCAAGCCGCTCTTCGTGTGGGTGCACCTCTTCGATCCGCACGCGCCCTACGCGCCGCCCGCGCCGTACGACGCGACCTTCACCGGCGCGGACGCGCCCGCGCGCCAGCACGAGATCGATCTCTACGACGGCGAGATCCGCTACGCTGACGCGCAGCTCGGCCGGCTGCTCGAAGCGTTCGAGCGCGCCGCAGGGGAAGCCGGCAGCCTGGTCGTCGTCACCAGCGACCACGGCGAGGGGCTCTGGGACCACGGCTATGCGGGGCACAACCGCGACGTGTTCGAGGAGGAGGTGCGCGTGCCGCTGGTCGTGCGCTGGCGCGGCCAGGTCGCGCCGGGACGCCGCGTCGCCGAGCCGGTGCACCTGGTCGACGTCCTGCCGACCATCCTCGCAGCCTGCGGTGTGGCCGCGCCCCCGTCGGGCGTCGCGGGCCTCGATCTGCTCGCGGCCCTGAGCGCAGCCCCGACGCTATCCGCGGACCGGCTGATCTACTTGACACGGCCCTACTTCAGCGAGGGTGGCCGCCGCCGGCGGCTCAGCCAGGTGGGCTGGGGATTCGGCATCCGACGTGGATCGTGGAAGCTCATCGAGGCAGCCGAGGAAGGAAGACTCGACCTCTACGATCTCACGCGCGACCCCGGCGAGAAGAACGACCTCGTGGCCGACGACACGGCACGCGCCGCCGAGCTCGCAGGCCTGATCGAGACCTGGCGCGACACCGAGACCGCACAGGTCGGCGAGCGCCCCCTCGAGGTCCCCCGCGACGTCCGCCGCCAGCTCCGCGCCCTCGGCTACGTGCAATAGAAAACAAGCGTCTTGGCGCCTCCCTATAGCCCCATCAGCGCCACCACGCCGTGGTCACGACCCGCCGTGTAGCCGCCGTCGACCGCGATCGCCTGCCCCGACACGAAGGACGCGTCGGACGACAGCAGGAAGGCCGCGACCGCGGCGATCTCCTCGGGACGGCCGAAGCGGCGCAGCTTGTGCTCCTCGCGGATGTGCTCGCGCACCGCGGCCATCACCGGGATGTCGAGCACGCCCGCGAACATCGGCGTGTCGATGAAGCCCGGGCAGAGCGCGTTGGCGCGGATGCCCTGCCGGCCGTAGTCGATCGCCACGTTCTTGGTGAGCAGGACCACGCCGCCCTTGGAGGCGTTGTAGGCGCTGCCGCCGGCGGTTCCCTCGAGCCCCTCGACGCTGGCGATCGTCACCAGCGAGCCACGCTCGCCGTTCACCGGGTCCTGCGCGAGCATCTGCTTGACGGTGTGCTTCGCGACCAGGAACGTACCCTTCAGGTTCACGTCCAGCACCGGATCCCAGCCGGACGCCGCATCCAGCAGGTGCACGGGACCACCGCCGGCGATACCGGCCGCGTTCACCGCCCCGTCGAGGCGGCCGAACGCGCGCACCGCGAGCGCGACCATTCCCTCGACCTCGTCCTCGCGCGTCACGTCGCTGCGCACGAAGCGGTAGCGCTCGTCGCCGGCCGCGGCGGGCGCGCCCTCGGCCGCCTCGTTGCGATCGGCGCCGAGCACCCGTGCCCCCTCGGCGAGGCAGCGCGCCACCGTCGCGAGCCCGATCCCCGATGACGCGCCCGTGACGAGAACGACCTTTCCCTCGAGCCGACCGCTTGCCGTTGCCATGCTTGCACCCTCCGTCTTCGGTTGCGCGGGGTTTATACAACTTGATAGGTATTGTTCAAATGTCCAAGCATGCGGCAGCGGCCCGGGTAGCGCACATCGCGGCCCATCCGGCCCCACGTGCGACGCCGGAGCGGATCCTCGACGCGGCCGAGCGCTGCCTGCGCCGGCTCGGCGTGCAGCGCGCGTCGATGGGCGACGTCGCGGCGGCGGCCGGGATGTCGCGCGGCTCGGTGTACTTCCACTTCCCCGATCGGGAAGCGCTGGTGCGCGCCGTGCTCGCACGCGCCGCCGAGCGTTTCGTGCGCTCCAGCGAGCAGGCGGTGCGCACGCGGCGGACGCTCGCGACTCAGGTCGCGGAGGCCGCGGTATACATCCGCCAGCACATGCGCGACGGCGACGCTCCGGACGCGGCGGGCGACCAGAGCGACACCCTCCTCGCGACGCTCCTGACGGCCAACCTCGAGGGCACGGTCGCGAGCTGGATCGATTTCTGGCAGCCGTTCCTCGCCGAGGCGGCCGCGCGCGGCGAGATCCGTCCCGGCCTCGACCGGCGCGAGGCCGCGGAGTGGATCGTGCGCATCATGCTGTCCGTCGCGGTGATGCCGTCCGCGGTGATCGACCTCGACGACGTGCGGGCAGTGCGCGGCTTCGTCAGCCGCTACATCGTACAAGGCCTCGCCCCGCGGGCGGGCGCCGAGCGGAGGAAGTGATCGATGCGTTTCGCGCTCTTCTACGAGATCCCGGTGGCCAAGCCCTGGACCAAGGACAGCGACCACCGCGCCTACAAGGACACGCTGGAGCAGGCGCTCGCCGGCGAGGAGTTCGGCTGGGACGCCTTCTGGACCGTCGAGCACCACTTCCTCGATGAGTACTCGCACTGCTCGAACCCCGAGGTGCTGTACGGCGCGATCGCGAGCCGCACCAAGCGCATGCGCCTCGGCTACGGCGTGCGGCTCATGCCCAAACCGTACAACCATCCGGTGCGCACCGCGGAGTCGGTCGCCGTGCTCGACCTGATCTCCGACGGCCGCGTCGACTTCGGCACCGGACGCTCCTCGACGCGCGCCGAGCTCGAGGGCTTCGGCGTCGACCCGGGCGAGACGCGCGAGATGTGGGCCGAGGCGATTCAGCACGTCGTCGGCTGCTGGACCAACGAGGAGTACGAGCTCGCCGGCAAGCACTGGCAGATGCCGCGCCGCAACGTGCACCCGAAGCCACTTCAGGACCCGCACCCGCCGATCTGGGGCGCGACCTCGAGCGAGGACGGCCACAAGCAGATCGGCGAGGCCGGCCTCGGGCTGTGCTCGTTCGCGGTCGGCGTCTCGCCCGAGGAAGTCAAGAAAAAGATCGACATCTACCGCGCTGCGGTCAAGACCTGCACCAAGCCGCTCGGCAAGTACGTCCACGACCAGGCGTCCACGTTCACCATGGCGCTGTGCGCGCAGGACGAGGCGGCAGCGCGCGACGTCGCCCGCGAGTCCTTCGAGTGGTACCCGAAGGCCGGCGCGCGCCTGATCGGCTCGCTCGCCACGTGGATGGCCGAGAAGAAGCGCGACCTCGGCTCGTACGCCTACGCGGCCGACATGAAGAACGTCGACGAGGCCGGCGCGCTCGACTTGCTGACGCTCGAGTACCTGATCGAGAACGGCGCCTGCGTGCTCGGCACGCCCGAGCAGTGCGTCGCCTCCTGCAAGCGCTACGAGGCGGCGGGGGTCGACCTGCTGCTGTGCCTGGTGAACCCGTTCAAGATCCCGCACGCGAGCGTGATGCAGACCATCGAGCTGATGGGCAAGCACGTCATCCCGCACTTCCGCTGATCGTACGACGGTTCAGAGCGCCCTGGCGACCGTCACTTGCAGGTGGTGCGCTCGCCGCCGGAAGAGACCGTGCAGGAGCTTGCCGTGGTGGGCTGTCCGCTGCTGGTCTCGTAGACCGCGACGGTCACCCCCGCGCCGACGCGGGCACGAGGGAAAAGACGAGCACCACCAGCGCGAGACGCCGCATGAGGATCCCTCCTTGGCCGCTTGCGAAACAAACGGCCCGAATGGCGCCCATCAGGTGGCTGCATCGACGTCGAGAACAATCTTCGCGATCGCGCTCGAGAGGAAGCCGAGGATCGCGGTGCGCACCGCGTCGCCCGCGTCGGCCTGCAGCATGTGGCCGGCGCCCGGGATCAGCACCAGCTCGGCACCCGGAATGCGCGACGCGATCAGCCGGCCGTTCTCGGTCGGCACCAGGATGTCCGCGTCGCCGTGGATGACCAGCGTCGGCGCGGTGATCGCCGGCAACCCGTCCCACACGTCGTGCGCCATCGCCGCCTGGAGCTGGCCGAAATAGCCGGCCGGCTGCGTCGGGATGCGGCCGCGCTCGACCAGGTCCTCCTCGATGCGCTCCGGGTGGCTGACGCGCGTGTCCTCGCCGTACATGAACCACGCGTTGCGACGGTAGACCGTCGACGGATCCGCGCCACCTTCGACGAGGGCTCGCCCCACCTCGTCAGACGCGCGCGCGGCGTGGGCGCTACCGGGCGTCGTGCAGATCAGCATCAGCGAGCGCAGCTTCTCCGGGTACGCCAGCGCGAAGCGCTGCGCGATCATGCCACCGAGCGACGCCCCGACGACGTGCGCCGTCGCGTGTCCGCAGGCGTCGAGCACCGCGGCGGCGTCGGCCGCCATCTGCGCGATCGTGTAGGCGCCCGCGGGGACGTCCGAGCGCCCGACGCCGCGGTTGTCGAACACGATCGCCTGATGGCGCTCGGCGAGCCACGGGATGGTACGCGCCCAGCCGTAGGCGTTCGAGCCCAGACCCATGATGAGCAGGACGGGCTCGCCCGCGCCGTGCACCTCGTAGTGGATGCGAGCGCCGTCTGTGGAAGTCGTGTGGGGCATGCGCGGACTCCGTTGGTTTCTGCGTCGTTCATGGCATGATCCCTCGCCTGGAGAAACCGGAGGGAGCAACCATGGGGAATGTGCGTGCGCGGGCGATCGGGGCGGCTGGTGGTGCGGTACTGGTCACAGCACTCTTCATGACGGGCTGCAGCGCGGTGGCGAGCCGATCGTCCGGGCCGAGTGCCGTCGTCGCGACGATCCCGGTGTCGGACTTCGGCACCGGCATCGCGCTCACCCCGGACGGCACGCGCGCCTACGTCGCCGCGGGCGCGAAGGTTCTGGTGATCGACACCGCGACCAACCAGGTGGCGTCCACCATCAACGTCGGTGACATGCCCTACGCGGTGGCGATGTCGCCGGACGGCATGCGCGTCTATGCGATCGACCTGATGCAGCGCGAGGTGTGGATGATCGACACCACGAGCAACAGCGTCGTGCGGCGGGTCGATCTCGGCGAGCCGCGGCGGCCGGTGCTGCGGCCCGGGGTCGCGGTGAGCCCGGACGGAACGAAGGTCTACGCGACGCTCAGCCAGCCCGAGGGTGCGGGCGCCGACCTGCTGTACACGATCGACGCCGTGACCGGGGCAAAGGAGCAGCGCTCGCTCGATTTCCACCCCGGCCAGCTCGTCGCGGGCAAGGACGGACGCCTGGTCTGGGTCGCCGGCTGCCGCGGCATGTGCTCGGACGGGGCGCTGCACGGGATCGATCCCGCCAATCCCGGCCAGGCGATCCAGCTCACCCTGCCCACCGTGCCGGGCGGCGTCGACGTCTCGCCCGACGGCGCGCGCGTCTACGTCACCAACGGGCTCGACGCCAGCGTGTCGGTGGCCGACGTGGGCGCGCAGCGGATCGTCACCAGCGTGCGCGTCGGCGCCGAGCCGCTCGGGGTCACGACCAGCCCCGACGGGACCCGCGTGTACGTGACCAACTTCCAGTCGAATACCCTCACCGTGATCGACACCGCGACCAACACCGTGGCCGGACAGCTCGAGGTCGGCCCGACACCACGCGCGATCGCGATCACGCCCGACGGCCGCCACGCCTACTTGACGCACTCGACGCCGCAGGTCTCCGTCGTCGACCTGAGCCAGGTGGAATGACGCCGGCGGCTTGCCTGCGCCGGGTGCGGTCGTGTAGCGCCGTCGCCGGAGGACCGACATGAGCCAGGGCGCAGCGGAGCTCTTCGATCTGAGCGGCAAGGTCGCACTCGTCACCGGTGGCAGCCGCGGTCTCGGCTACGAGATGGCGCTCGCCTTTGCGCGCGCCGGCGCCGACGTGGTGATCGCGAGCCGCAAGGCGGACTCGTGTGCGCGCGCGGCCGCGGCGGTGGAAGCGCTGGGCCGCAAGGGACTGGCCCATGCCTGCCACGTCGGCGACTGGACCGCCCTCGACGGCCTCGTCGACGCGGCCTACGCGAAGTTCGGTAAGGTGGACGTGCTGGTCAACAACGCCGGCATGTCGCCGCTCTACCCGTCGCTCGCCGAGGTCAGCGAGACGCTCTGGGACAAGGTCCTCGGCGTCAATCTCAAGGGACCGTTCCGCTTGACGGCAAACGTCGGCACCCGCATGGCCGCCGGCGCCGGCGGCTCGATCATCAACGTGAGCAGCATCGCCGCCATTCGACCGACGCCGATGGAGACGCCCTACGCCGCGGCGAAGGCTGGACTGAATGCGCTCACCGAGGCGTTCGCGCACGCGTTCGGGCCGAAGGTGCGCGTGAACTGCATCATGGCCGGGCCGTTCCTCACCGACATCTCGAAGGCGTGGGACGCGAAGATGGTGCAGTACATGGAGAACACGTCCGCGCTGCGCCGCGCCGGCAACCCGGACGAGGTCGTCGGCGCTGCCCTCTACTTCGCGTCGGCAGCATCGAGCTTCACCACGGGAGCGATCCTGCGCGTCGACGGCGGACGTCCGTAGACGCGCGCGCCACCCCTGGTCACGCGAACCCGGGTCAGACGAGGGTCTTGAGCAGCTGCAGCAGCATCTCCTTCACCGGCGCCTCGATCGCGAACACCGCCAGCAGCGGCAGCGCGGTCGGAACGGCGATCGCCAGCAACGAGCGCTTGACCGTCGACACCGCGAGCACGACCAGGCTGAACGCAGCGACAGCTGCAGCTCCTCGTCGTCGAGCGGCGGCTGCTCATCCGTCGTTCCCATCGCTACCTCCCGCATCCGGCCCCGCGACCAGAATTCGCCCCGGCGCAGCCTTGCACCGTTATCGGAGGATCCATAGATCAGGCGGGCACTGCACTGGCACCCTGCCCGATGCGTGGCAACGCAAAGGAGAGATCGATGGATGGCGTGCGTAGAGCCGTCGCTTTGGGGCTCGTGTTGAGTCTCGTGTGTCCGCCGTCGGCGCTGGTGCCACGCGCCTTCGCCCAGGACCCGGCGCAGCAGCAGACCATCAGCAACGAGCAGATCGAGCAGCTCGTCGCGCCGATCGCGCTCTACCCGGACTCGCTGGTCGCGCAGATCCTGATGGCGTCGACCTATCCGCTCGAGGTGGTCGAGGCCGCGCGCTGGGTGAAGGCCAACTCGAAGGTCACCGGCCAGGCGCTCGAGGACGCCATGCAGAAGCAGTCCTGGGACGCGAGCGTCAAGTCACTGACGGCGTTCCCGCAGGTGCTCGCGATGATGGACCAGAACCTCGCCTCGACGACCGACCTCGGCAATGCCTTCCTCGCGCAGCAAGCAGACGTGATGAGCGCGGTGCAGGCGCTGCGCGCGAAGGCGCAGGCCGCCGGCAACCTGAAGAGCAACGAGCAGCAGACGGTCACCGTCGAGCAGCAGCCGGCGGGCGCGCAGCCGCAGACGATCATCATCCAGCCGGCGAACCCGCAGGTGGTCTACGTGCCGACGTACAACCCGACCACGATCTATGGACCGTGGCCGTATCCGTCGTACCCGCCGTACTACTACTACTCGCCGGGCTACGCGGCGGTCGGCTCGCTGATCTCGTTCGGCGTCGGCATGGCGGTCGGCTCCGCGCTCTGGGGCGGCTGCAACTGGGGCGGCGGCAACGTCAACGTCAACGTCAGTCGCTACAACAACTTCAACCGGACCAACATCAACAACAACAACTGGAACCACAACTCGGTGCACCGCAAGGGCGTCCAGTACAACAACCAGAACGTGCGCAACCAGTACGGCAAGGGCAACCAGGCCAACGCGAAATCGCGCGACCAGTTCCGCGGCCGGGCCGAGCAGGGACGCCAGGACCTCGCGCGCGGCAACGCGAATCAGTTCAAGGGTCAGCAGGGGAATCGCGACTTCAACAAGGGGAACGCCGCGCAGCGCAGCGGCAGCGCCAACCGTCAGGCTTCGGCGCGACGCGATGGCGGTGCGTTCGGGGGTACCGGCAACGGCAAGCAGGTACGCCAGCAATCGGACCGTGGACGCGTCAGCCGCCAGAGCGCCGCAGCGCGCGGCGGCGGCCAACGTGGCGGCGGTGGTGGTGGTGGTCAGCGCGGCGGCGGCGGCGGCGGCGGTGGTCGCGGCGGCGGCGGCGGCCGGCGTTGAAAGGAGCGGCGACGATGATCCGCAAAGGAATCTCCATCAATCGTGCCGGCGTCCTGCTCGCCACGCTCGCGTGCGTGCTCGCCGCCGGAATCCCTGCACACGCCGCCCCGGCGGCTCAGAAGACCTACCCGAGCGCCGAGGAGGCGGTCACGGCCTTGGTCGCCGCGGCCAAGGCCGACGACACCAAGGCGCTGCTCACGATCCTCGGCCCCGACGCGAAGTCGCTGATCACGTCCGGTGACCCGGTCGCCGACAAGACGGCGCGCGAGGGCTTCGTCGCGTCCTCCGAGGAGGCGCACAAGCTGGTGCCCGGGTCGGACGACGAGATGATCCTGCAGACCGGTAAGGACGACTGGCCGCTGCCGATCCCGCTGGTGAACACGGACAAGGGCTGGCGCTTCGACACCGCCGCGGGCAAGGACGAGATGATCAACCGCCGCGTCGGCAAGAACGAGCTGACGACCATCCAGGCCTGCCTTGCCTACGTCGACGCGCAGCGCGACTACTACGATCTCAACCCCGAGGGCGCCGCGCTACCGCCGTACGCGCAGCTGATCGCCAGCAGCAAGGGCAAGAAGGACGGGCTCTACTGGGACACCGCGGAAGGCGAGCCCGCGAGCCCCATGGGCCCGGTCTTCGCAAGCGCGCGCAGCCAGGGCTACAAGCCCGGCGAGGGCAAGCCCGAACCCTACCACGGGTACTATTTCCGCATCTTGAAGGCGCAGGGCAAGAACGCGCCGGGCGGCGCCTACGACTACGTCGTGCGCGGCAAGATGATCGGCGGCTTCGCGCTGGTCGCGTATCCGGCCGAGTACGGCAGCTCCGGCGTGATGACCTTCGTCGTCAGTCACGAGGGCGCGGTCTACGAGAAGGACCTCGGACCGGGCACGGTCAAGGTTGCGCAGGCGATGACGACCTTCGACCCGGACGAGACGTGGACGAAGGTAGATGACGACGGCGGTGAGAAGGCGGCTGCGCCGGCAGCATGAGCCACGGCGGCGTGGGCTACGAGATCATCTCGTTCGACTACGAGGACGGCACCGGCGACGCGCCACGAGAGATCGACCTCGAGTTCCGCGGCCCGATGCTCGACCTGCTCTGCCTCGCCGGCATCGCCGCGTTCCTGGTGGTCCAGCTCGTCGGGGTGGCCGGGTGAGCTGGCGTCCCCCACTCGTGCTCGCCTTCGCCCTCGCATCGGCGCCGATCCTGAACGCGACCTGGAACTCTCCCGGTGCCGACGTCTGGACCGTTCCCGCCGGCGGCGGCTTCGGCAAGGTCTTCACGGTCGGCAAGCAGCCGATCAATGCGGCCGTCCAGGGCTACTACAACGTCGTCCGGCCCGAGGGAGCCGCGGTGACGACCTTGCGCGAGGTCGTCCAGCTGCTGTTCCCGACGGGCTGAACGAACTGGCCGATGTCGCACCGACTGGCTGCCGCCGCCCTCCTTGGCCTGTCTCTCGCCCTGTTCATGGCACGGCCAGCGGAGTCGGACACCGCCGGTCCTGCACCGTCGGCGACACCGGCCGCCGCCAGCGACAAGAGTCCGACGTACGTCGGCGCAGCCGCGTGCGCGTCGTGCCACGAGCGCGAGACCAATCTCTGGCGCGGCTCGCACCACGACCACGCGATGGAGCTGCCGACCCCGAGCACCGTGCGCGGCAACTTCGCCGACACGAAGTTCGAGAAGGACGGCGTCACCACGACCTTCTTCCGTCGCGGCGAGAAGTACTTCGTGCGCAGCGACGGTCCCGACGGCAAGCTGCACGACTACCGCGTCGCCTACACCTTCGGCTGGGAGCCGCTGCAGCAGTATCTGCTCGAGCTGGCCGGCGGCCGCATGCAGGCGCTGAGCATCGCCTGGGACACGCGGCCCAAGGCCGAGGGCGGGCAGCGCTGGTTCCACCTCTACCCGAACGAGAAGATCGACCACACCGACGTCCTGCACTGGACCGGCCCGGCGCAGAACTGGAACCATATGTGCGCCGAGTGCCACTCGACGAACCTGCACAAGGGCTATGACGCGGCGAAGGACACGTTCACCACCACCTGGTCCGAGCCGAACGTCGCGTGCGAGGCCTGCCACGGGCCGGCCGCGGAGCACCTGCGCTGGGCGACGGAGGCGAAGGCCGGCAGGGTCACGCCCGACCCGCTGCGTGGTCTCGTGTTCCAGCTCCGCGACGACTCGGGCAGCGCCTGGACGCTCGCGCCCGGTGCGCGCATCGCGAGCCGGACGAAGCCGCCGTCCTCCGAGGCACAGATCGAGACTTGCGCGCGCTGCCACTCGCGCCGCGCGCAGCTCTGGAGCGAGTACCGGCACGGCGAGCCGCTCGCACAGACGCATCTGGTGTCGCTGCTCGACGAGGGCACCTACCAGGCCGACGGCCAGATCCAGGACGAGGTCTACGAGTACGGCTCGTTCCTGCAGAGCAAGATGCACGCGGCGGGCGTGCGCTGCTCGGACTGCCACGACCCGCACAGCCTGGTCCTGCGCGCGCCGGGCAACGCGCTCTGCACGCAGTGTCACGTCGCCACCACCTACGACGTCAAGAGCCACCACTTCCACGCCGAAGGGACGCCGGCCGCGCGCTGCGTCTCCTGCCACATGCCCGAGCGCGTCTACATGGGCGTCGACGGCCGGCGCGATCACGGCTTCCGCGTGCCGCGTCCCGACCTCTCGCAGTCGTATGGGACCACGAACGCCTGCAACGACTGCCACGCCAAGGAGGAGCCGCGCTGGGCGATGGACGCGCTCGACCGCCGGTATGGTGCGGGCCTCCCGCGGCGCGCGCTCTTCGCCGAAGCGCTGCACGCCGGCCGCACCGGGGCACCGGGCGCACACGACAAGCTGGCACGCGCGGCGCGGGAGCCAGGGGTTCCGGCAATCGCGCGTGCGACCGCCGTCGAGCTGCTCGCCGCGCACGCCGGCCCGAAGTCGATGCAGGTGCTGCGCGAGAGCCTGCGCGATCCCGATCCGCTCGTTCGCCGCGCCGCCGCCGGCGCGATCACGACGGTCGATCCCGCGGAGCGCGCCGCACTCGCCGCACCATTGCTGCGCGACCCGATCCGCACCGTGCGCATCGAGGTGCTGGCCGGCCTGCTCGATGCGCCGGCAAGCACGCTGAGCACCGAGCAGCGCGCGGACCTGCTGCGCGTGATCGACGAGTACCGCGCGGTCCAGGCGCAGAGCATGGACCGCGCCGACGCGCGCACGAACGCCGGCACGCTCGATGCACGGCTCGGCAACAGCGAGGCCGCCCGTGCGTCGTTCGCGGCGGCGATCCGCCTGCAGCCGACCTTCGCTCCGGCCTACGCGAACCTCGCCGAGCTCGAGCGGCGTGCGGGTGCGGAGAAGGACGCCGAGGCGGTGCTGCGTCGCGGCGTTGCAGCGTCGCCGGACGTTGCCGAGCTGCACCACGCGCTCGGCCTCGCGCTGGTACGCCAGCAACGCAACAGCGAGGCGATGCCGGAGCTCGCCAAGGCCAGCACGCTCGCACCCGACGTGACACGCTACGCCTATGTCTACGCGGTGGCGCTGCACGACGGCGGCAAGCCGCAGCGCGCGATCCAGGTGCTCGAGGAGACGCAGCAGCGCCGCCCCGGCTCGCCGGAAGTGCTCGCCGCGCTGGTCCAGTATGAGGGACAGGCCGGCAATCGGGACGCCGCGCTGGCCTGGGCACGCAAGCTCTTCGACGTCACGCAGGACCCGCAGGTCCGGCTCCTCATCGAGCGACTGAGCGGCCAGCCAGGTGACGCCAGCACACCGCGCTGAGGAGCGGTCGCGGGCCGCGTCGTGTAGGAATCACCGTTTCGAGTGACGACGCGTGCGGTGGCACGTCGTCGTCTGATACCAGCAGGTGGCTCGGTGGTGGGCCGCGAACGGGAGGGGAGATCATGAACAAGCTATCGTCTGCAGTCCTGGTGGCGGGGGCCGGCCTCGCGCTCTCGGCGTGCGCCGCCAGCAAGCCGGTGCCCGCACCCCCGCCGCCGACCGTTTCGGTCTCGAGCTCGCAGACCCCGACCGGCGGGGCCATCGAGGAGACCGTGACGGTCACCGCCGCGGTGCAGGCGATCGACGTCGCCAAGCGCCAGGTGACCCTCAAGGGCCCGGACGGCGATCTCGTGACCATCAAGGTCTCCGATGACGTCAAGAATCTGGCCCAGGTGAAGAAGGGTGACCTGGTGACCGCGGCGTTCTACGAGTCGATCGCCTACGAGCTGAAGAAGAAGGGCACGGCCGAGCCCGGCATCGCCGAGGCCGCCGACGCCGAGCGCGCTCCGCTCGGTGCGAGGCCCGGCGCAGTCGGTGGCGCCGCGGTCGCGGTCACCGCGACCATCACCAGCATCGACAAGAAGACCAACACCGTGACCCTGAAGGGTCCGGAGGGCAACCTGGTGAAGGTCAAGGTCAAGGATCCGAGCCGCATCGAGAAGGTCAAGGTCGGCGACCTGGTCGAGATCACCTACACCGAGGCGGTCGCGATCTCGGTCGAGAAGGCGCCCGAGAACTGACCAGACGCGTTCGACCATCACATCTCGAGGTGTTCGTAGGTGGATGCGGAGAAGCAGCGATTGGACGAGGCCCGCGCGGGCATCCCGTGGCGGAAGTGGGGCCCCTATCTGAGCGAGCGCCAGTGGGGCACGGTGCGCGAGGACTACAGCGACACCGGCGCCGCGTGGGACTACTTCACGCACGACCAGGCGCGCTCGCGCACCTATCGCTGGGGCGAGGACGGTCTCGCCGGCGTGAGCGACGACAAGCAGCGCCTGTGCTTCGCGCTGGCGCTGTGGAACGGCGCCGACCCGATCCTGAAGGAGCGCCTGTTCGGGCTCACCAACAGCGAGGGCAATCACGGCGAGGACGTCAAGGAGTACTACTTCTACCTCGACTCGACGCCCACGCACTCGTCGATGAAGTACCTCTATAAGTATTCGCAGCGGGCGTACCCGTACTCGGATCTGGTCGACACCAACCACAAGCGCTCGCGGCACGAGCCGGAGTACGAGCTGATCGACACCGGGGTCTTCGACGATGACCGGTACTTCGACGTCTTCGTCGACTACGCGAAGGCCGACCCCGAGGACCTGCTGATCCAGATCACGGTGTGCAACCGCGGTCCCGAGGACGCGCCGCTGCACGTCCTGCCGAGCCTGTGGTTCCGCAACACGTGGGCCCGCGACGGCGCCGCGCCGCGTCCGCTGCTGCGTAACGACGGCCGCATCGACGGCGCGGCCGTGATCGCCGCGTCACACCCGGAGATCGGCGAGTACGAGCTGCTGTGCGCGGACGCACCCGAGCTCTGGTTCACGGAGAACGAGAGCAATACGCAGCACCTCTTTGGCACGCCCAACGCGAGCCCCTTCGTCAAGGACGCGTTCCACGAGCGCCTCGTCCACGGCACCGCCGACGCCGTGAATCCGGCGGGCACCGGCACGAAGGCGGTGGCGCACTATCCCCTCGTGGTGCCGGCCGGCGGCGAGCGCGTGCTGCGCCTTCGCCTGCGCCGGCGCCGCACGGCGACCGGCGCCGCCCTCGGCCCGGCGTTCGACGACGTGCTCGCCACGCGCCGCCAGGAAGCGGATGCGTTCTACGACGGGATCACGCCGCCGAGCGTGGACGCGGACGCGCGGCGGATCTTTCGCCAGGCGCTCGCCGGCATGCTGTGGTCGAAGCAGTACTATCTGTTCGACCTCGACGTCTGGCTCGACGAACATGGCGCGCACCCGCTCAAGCAGGGTAAGCACGGGCGCGTGCGGAACGCCGACTGGTTCCACATGCTCAACGACGACGTCATCTCGATGCCCGACAAGTGGGAGTACCCCTGGTACGCCGCCTGGGACCTTTCCTTCCACTGCATCGCGCTGGCCATCGTCGACATGCAGTTCGCGAAGCAGCAGCTCACGCTGATGCTCAACGAGCTCTACCTGCACCCGAGTGGCCAGCTGCCGGCGTACGAGTGGAACTTCGGCGACGTGAACCCGCCGGTGCACGCGTTCGCGACCCTGTTCATCTACCGCAACGAGAAGGATGCCACGGGCAAGGGCGACCGGGCGTGGCTCGCGCAGGCCTTCCAGAAGCTGCTGGTGAACTTCACCTGGTGGGTCAATCGCAAAGACCCGACGGGCAAGAACGTGTGCGAGGGGGGCTTTCTCGGCCTGGACAACATCGGCGTCTTCGATCGCAGCGCGCCGCTGCCGACCGGCGGCTCGCTCGAGCAGGCCGACGGCACCGCCTGGATGGCCTTCTTCAGCCAGTGCATGCTGCAGATCTCGCTCGATCTCGCGCCACCACGCCGAGCACCCGTTCGTCTTCCAGGTGAACGGACAGGACTACCGGGTCGAGTACCAGCCCGCCGAATCGACTTCGGGGTTGTTCGGCGGCAACTCGAACTGGCGCGGCCCGGGTCTGGTTTCCGGTGAACCTGCTGATCGTCCGCGCGCTGCTGACGCTCGACTCGTACTACGGCGAATCCTTCACCATCGAGTGCCCGACCGGGTCGGGACGGATGATGACGCTGTTCGAAGTCGCGCAGGAGATCTCGAACCGTATGATCGCCATCTTTCGCCGCGGCCCGGACGGGCGGCGGCCGGTATTCGGAGCGTGCGAGAAGTTCCAGAACGATCCGCACTGGCGGGACCTGATCCTGTTCTACGAGTACTTCCACGGCGACAACGGCGCGGGGATCGGGGCCAGCCACCAGACCGGCTGGACCGGCACCGTCGCGAGCCTGATCCAGCTCTTCGGGCACCTCACCGCGGAGGACGTGCGCGGCACGGGGGAGCGGCCGCCGATCGTCTACGCGCGGCTCGAGGACAAAGGCATCTCATGACGAACCCGATCGCTCGCATTCCGGCCGGAGCCTTGGCAGCGTTGCTCCTGCTCACCGCGTGCGGCACGCCGGTCGGCGTCAAGCGCATGGACCCGACCGCCGTGCAGCGCCAGCTCACGCGCAGCATCCTGTCCTCCGATTCGCTCAGCAACTCGACGCGCAACGCGCTCTTCCAGCACGACCTGACCACGCGTTGGGAGGACGATCCCGCTGGCGCGATCGCGGTCCTGCAGGATGCCGTCGCGGCGGGCAAGGCGCGGCGCAACGACGTGTACGCGCTGGCGGAGATCTCCTTTGCCTACGCCGAGGCGAGGAACGACTTGCCCTACTTCCGCTCAGCGGCGGTCTACGCCTGGCTGTTCCTCTTCCCGGGCGACGACACCAAGCTCGACCCGCTCGACGGGCGCGCGCGAACCGCCGCCGACCTCTACAACCGCGGCCTCGCGCGCGGCTTCGCCCTGCCGCCGAACGGCGACTTCGTGCCCCGTGCCGGCAGCTATCCGGTCCCGTTCGGCACGCTCGACCTCTACTTCGACGACTCGCAGCTCGACTGGATGGACCGCCGTCTCGTCAAGTTCACGCCGGTCGCCGAGCTCGAGGTCGAGGGCCTCGCGACCCGCTACCGCTGGTCCGGTCTCGGTGCGCCGCTCGCCGCGAGCACCGTGCCGCGCGACCCGGAAAAGGGCTACACTGACTACGTGCAGCCGTGGGCCAAGGTGCCCGTGACGGCGCTGCTGCGCATGAGCAACGTCAGGGACCAGCTCGCGACCGGCCGCGTGCGCGGGGATCTCAGCCTCGAGCAGCCGATCCGGCGCGAGAAGGTCGAGATCGAAGGACAGGAGGTCGCGCTCGAAGCCGAGACCTCGGCCGCGCTCGCCTACTCGCTGGCCGAGTCTCCGGTGTGGCAGCGCGAGATCTGGGGCTTCCTGCAGCGGATGGCGGCGGTCGACAAGGGCACCCAGCTCGCCGCGCTGCAGCCCTACCGTCCGGGCCGCATCCCGGTGGTTCTGGTGCATGGCACGGCGTCCAGCCCTGGCCGCTGGGCGCAGATGATCAACGAGCTCGGCAACGACCGCCGCATCGGCCCGCGCGTGCAGTTCTGGCTCTTCATGTACGACACCGGCAACCCGATCGGGTACTCGGGAATGCTGCTGCGCGAGTCGCTGAAGGACCTGGTGCAGGCGCTCGACCCCGACGGCAAGGACGCGGCGCTGCACGACATGGTGGTGATCGGCCACAGCCAGGGCGGGCTCCTGACCAAGATGACCGCCATCGACACCGGCGATCGGCTCTGGCAAACGGTGAGCAACGAGCCGCTCGACGCCCTCGACATCGACCCCGAGCAGCGCGAGGCGATCCGCAGGATCGCGTTCATCGAGCCGGTGCCGAGCGTCACGCGGGTGGTGTTCCTCTCGACCCCGCACCGCGGCAGCTACATCGCGGGCAGCTGGCTGGCGCACCAGGCGGCCCGCCTGATCAACCTGCCGGTCAACATCACGCAGCTCAGCGCGGCCGTGTTGACGCGGAACCAGACCAAGCTCAAGGGCACCTTTGCCGGCATGCAATCGAGCATCACCGGCATGACGCCGGGCAACCCCTTCATCGAAGTGCTGATCGACACACCCTTCGCCCCCGGCGTCACTGCCCATTCGATCGTCGCCGTCAAGGATCCCGAGGTGCCGCGCGACCAGGCCGACGACGGCGTCGTCGAGTACACCAGCGCGCACATCGACGGCGTCGAGTCCGAGCTGGTCGTGACCTCGGGCCACTCCTGCCAGGACAACCCGCACGCCATCAACGAGGTGCGGCGCATCCTGCTCGAGCACATCGCGCAGTTCGACGCGGCGGAAGGCAAGCCCACCGCGTCGTCGCAGCCGGTGCCGAGCGACGACCGCGACCTCGACCTCGGACCGAGCGACGGCGCCGCGACCGCACCGCCGGCCGTCACGCTCTCGCCGCCCGCGCGCCCGTGAAGAAGCTCCTCGGCTTCGTTCTCTCCCTGCCCGTCGTGCTGGCGGCGTTCTGGTGCGGCCTGGCACTCGGCTTCCGCCTGCCAGCCGAGACAGTCGTCCGCCACGGGACCGGCGGCGTCTTCGTGCTCGCGGTGGTCGCGAGCCTGCTCTGGGTGCGGCCGCTCGCGAGGAAGCTGGGCGCGCTCGCGGTGCTGTTCGGGGCGTTCGCCGCCTTCTATGCGACCGTCCAGCCGTCGAACGACCGCGACTGGTCGCCCGAGGTCGCGCGGCCACCGACCGCCGAGGTGCGCGGCGACACGCTGGTGGTGCGCAACGTACGCAACTTCGACTACCGCTCCGACACCGACTTCACCGAGAGGTGGGAGGAGCGCACCTACGATCTCTCGAAGATCGAGGGCGGCGACCTGTTCCTGTCCTACTGGGGGTCGCCGTCGATCGCGCACACCATCGTGAGCTGGGATTTCGCCGACTCGCCACCGCTCGCGATCTCGATCGAGACCCGCAAGGAGCGCGGCGAGGAGTACTCGGCACTGCGCGGCTTCTTCCGCGAGTACGAACTCTACTACGTCGCCGCCGACGAGCGCGACCTGGTCCGGGTGCGCACCAACTACCGCGACGAGCAGGTCTACCTCTACCGCGTGCGGATGGCGCCCGCCGACGCACGCGGCCTGCTCCTCGACTACGTCGCGACGATGAACGATCTGGCCGCGAATCCGCGCTGGTACAACGCCGGGGTCGACAACTGCACCACCGGCATCCGCGTGCACGTGCAGCACATCGGCGCCGCCCGGCCGTGGAACTGGCGGATTCTCGCCAACGGCTACATGGACGAGATGATGTACGAGCGCGGTACGATCGACACCGCCCTGCCCTTCGCCGAGCTCAAGCAGGCGAGCAACGTGGTCGCGCGCGCCAAGGCCGCCGACCGGGCGCCCGACTTCTCCGCGCGCATCCGCGAAGGCCTTCCGCCCCGCCCCGAACCCTGATATCTGGGGTTCCGCCGCGGCCGGTGCTACCAGATGTGGTGGTCGGTCCGCGGTGGCCGCGGTCGGACAGCGGTTGGCGGACCGGGAGCATAGGTTCGGCCCGCCCGCGCAGGCGCAGGGAGGTCCGGGATGACGATCGATGTCGAAGCTGTGCAGCAGGCTCTACCGTACGTCGCCGCCGGCGGTGCGGCGCTCGCCGTCGTCCTGCTGGTCGCCGTGCTGGTCGTGCTGGCGCGGGCCAGGCGAGCTTCCGCCGCGGCCGCGTCGCCGCTGGTCACCGGGCTCGAGTCGATCGGCGAGCAGCAGGAGCGCATCGAGGCTGCGGTGCGGCAGGAGATCGCGCAGAACCGGAGCGAGGCCGGTGCCACCGCACGCGACAGCCGCGAGGAGCTGACGCGCGCGCTGACCGTCTTCGGCGACTCGCTGCAGGCGCGCAGCAAGGACATCGCGACCCTGCAGCAGGACCAGCTCGCGCAGTTCGGAGCGCAGCTCGGGGTCCTCCTGACCACCATCGAGCAACGCCTCGGCGCGCTCACGCAGACCAGCGAGGGCAAGCTCGAGAGCCTGCGCGTCACCGTCGACACCCGCCTCGGCCAGATCCACCGCGACAACGCCGAGAAGCTCGAGAGCATGCGCCAGACCGTCGACGAGCGCCTGCACGGGACGCTCGAGGCGCGCCTCGGCGAGTCCTTCAAGCAGGTCTCCGACCGCCTCGAGCAGGTGCACAAGGGCCTCGGCGAGATGCAGACTCTCGCCGCCGGTGTCGGCGACCTGAAAAAGGTCCTCACCAACGTCAAGACGCGCGGCGGCTGGGGCGAGGTCCAGCTCGAGGCGCTGCTCGAGCAGATGCTCAGCCCCGAGCAGTACGAGCGCAACGTTAAGACCCGCGACGGCAGCGCCGAAGCGGTCGAGTTCGCGATCCGCCTGCCGGGCAAGGAGAACGGCACGCTCGAGTGCGTCTGGCTGCCGATCGACGCCAAGTTCCCGCTCGAGGACTACCAGCGCCTCGTCGACACGGCGCAGGAAGGCGACCGCGACGGCAGCGAACTCGCGGCGCGCGCGCTCGAGAAGCGCGTTCGCGGCTGCGCCAAGGACATCTCCACCAAGTACCTGAACCCGCCGCGCACCACCGACTTCGCGATCATGTTCCTGCCGACCGAGGGGCTCTACGCGGAGGTCGTGCGCCGCAACGGCCTGATGGAGGCGCTGCAGCGCGACCACCGCGTGGTGGTCGCCGGACCGTCGACCTTCGTGGCGTTGCTCAACTCGTTGCAGATGGGCTTCCGCACACTCGCGATCCAGGAGCGCTCGAGCGAGGTATGGAAGATCCTCGGCGCGGTGAAGACCGAGTTCCGCAAGTTCGGCGACGTGCTCGACGGCGTCAAGAAGAAGCTCGACCAGGCGTCGAGCACGATGGACGACGCCGCCAAGCGCTCGCGCGCGATCGAGCGCAAGCTGCGCGAGGTCGAGCAGCTCCCCGCCAGCGAGGCCCAGGCCCTGCTCGCCAGCGTCAGCAACGACCCCGAGGAGCTCGAAGAGGCCGTATAGCCTGCCGAACACGGTCCGGCTGTTCAGCTCCGGGCGGCGATCGCGACGCGGACCTGGGCGGTGCCCGTGGCCGGATCTGGCGCCGGGTCGCGGACGCCGATGCGGTCCGCCGCGACCCCGTAGTCGGTCACCAGGACGTCGCGCAGGCGCTGCTGGCGCGCGGTCGCGAGTGCGCTCAGATCCTCGTCGGAGATGGTCTTGGCGGCCACCCACTCCTCGAGCTGAGCCGCCTCATCAGGCTCGAGCATCACTGCCTCGCCCTGTGCGCGCGCGGCGAGCGCATCGCGGATCGCGCTGCGCGTGCCACTGCGCGGCAGATTGCGCAGGCTCGCGAGCACTCCCTGATCCGCCTGCAGATCGGCCAGGACCGCAGCCTCCTGCAGCGCCCGCACATCGTCGGAACCGGCCGTCCCGGTGAGCTCGACGCGCAACGCCGGCGACGCCGCGAGCACGTTGGTGAGCTGCTCGACACGCCACCAGGCCTCGTCGTCGACGTCCGCGCGCCCAACGGCGAACGCGACCGGCTGCGGCGCGAACGCCGCCACCTTCTCGCCATCGAGCGACAGCGCGCCGAGCAGCTTGAGCGGCGACGCGAGCGCGTTGATGAGCGCGCGCGACAGCGCCTCGGCGACGATCGGAGCGATGTCGGGCCGCACGCTGCCCGAGCGGTCGCCGCTCACCGGCACCGTCAGCGCGATGCGGCCGCTGACGTCGCGCATCAGCGCGAGCGCGAGCGACAGCGAGACGCCGAAGCGCTGCGCGAACAGCGCATCGCCCTCCGCCCCGGCGACGTCGAGATCATCGAACGCGAGGGCGCTCTCGCTCTGGTAGCCGTCCTCGCCCCAGCGCAGCTTCGAGGCCAGGGTGAAGGTCCCGCTCGCGATGCTGTAGCCGGCGGCGCCGGTCACGTACGGGTTGAGCTGCGGCAACGCCAGACCCTTGGCATCGATCGTCACGTCGATCGCGGTGCCCTTCTGCTGCGCGCGCACCTCGAGCGGTGTGCCGCCGGGTGCCTGGGCGGTGAGGTGGACGTCGCGGAAGCGGTTCGACGGATAGGCGAGGCCCTTGGCGTCGAGCTCGATCGCCGCGAGCCGGCCGCGGAAGAACGGCTGCACGGTGCGGTCCAGGATCGTCACCTCGCCGGCGTCGATGGTGAGCTCGTCGACCGTCAGCTCGAGGGGTGCGGCTGCGGGTGAGGGTTCCGCGGGCGCTGGCGCTGCAGCGGCAGCGGCACCCGGATCCGCGCCAGCGCCCTGCTCCGCCCCACCCGTCGCGACCGAGACGACGGGCAGCACGATGCCGTCGGCAGTACGCGTCAAGCGGATCTTCGGCGCGGCGAGCGCGATGCGGGCGAGGTCGACCTTGATCGGACTGCCAGCCGGCGCACCCGGACCCGGCAGGATGCCCGGCAGGCGGACCTCGCGGATGCCGATCTCGAGCCGTGTCCAGCCGAGCGCGAAGTCGTCGCCTTCGGGCGGGGCGACATCGAGCTCGGCGAGCGCGACCGTACCGGAGACGATCGCCGGACCGTCGCCGAAGGCGAGCTTCAGGTCGGCACCGAGGTTGCCGCGGCGAAGCACCGGCGGCGTGACCCCAGCCGCAGCGGCAAAGCGCTCCAGCGCGAGCGCGTCCAGCTTCACCTGCGCGCGCGCCGCGAGCGGGTCGAGCGCGAAGTCGCCCGCCACGGTCACCGTGGCGGGTCCCTCGCGCACCTCCAGCATCGCGCTGGCACGGTTGCCCGCGACGCTCGATAGCCCCTCGACCTTCACCGCGACGATGCCGATCTCGAGCGCCGGCGGCTCGAGGAAGAGCTTCACCATCGAGTCGCTCACCTCCACCGTGGCCACGCTCCAGCTCCAGAGAGGGGCCTGCTCGGCGGAATCTTCGGCAGGCTCCTCACCGGCCGCATCCGCGGCCTGCGCGCTCGCGGGCTGTCCGTCCGCAGCAGCTGCTGGACGTGGCAGCAGTGGCAACGGCGGGACCGATCGCGGCCGCACCAGCACTCCAGCCCCCTCGAGCGCCACCCGGCGCACGGCGACGCTGCGCTGCGTGAGGTCGAGGCGCTCCACGTCGACGTCGAAGCGCCGCCAGGCGAGCGCGGGCTCGTCCTCGCCCGGCACGTCGACCTGCACGTCACGCAGCGCGGCCGTGCCCGAGACGACGGGCAGCGCGTTCGGCTCGATCTGGATCTCGATCTTGCCGTCGAGCCGGCCGCGGAAGTCGCTCCAGCCGATCTGCGGCGCGTGCACGTTGAGTCGATCGAGGGGCACGTTCTCGATGTCGAGGTTGGCCGTGATCGCAAACCCCTCGGTCCGGGTCGCGAGGCTGGCCTCGAGGCGCACCGTGCCGTCACCGAAACGCGCCTCGATGGTGCCCTTGCCGGGCTCCTCCTCGGCCGAGTCGTGCAGCAGACGGAAGCCCAGTACCTCGAGGCCGTCGAGCGTGAGGTCCACCGTGCGCGGCGGTGTCGCGACGCGATCGACCAGCTCGAGCTTGCCGTCGCGGAGCCGTGCGGCGCCGACGATCACATTCCACGGCTGGCCGGGCTCGGCGGCCGGCGCCTCGGGCTCCGGTGCGGCCTCGGGCGCGACGGCCGGCGGACGAAGCTGCGGCACCAGGACACTGCCGTCGGGCTGCCGCTCGACCTCGATCTCCGGTCCGTCGAGCGTGATCTCTTCGAGGTACACGGTGCGGCTCAGCAAGGGCCACCAGCGGATGTCGACCAGCAGACGGCGGAAGGCGACCCGCGGGGCGGATGACGGTGCGATCGCCGCCGCCGCGACCGGCTCGTCCGGTGACGGTGCAGCGGCGGGTGCGTCGGACCCGACCGTGGGCGCGTCGTCGCCGCGTAGCTCGACACCGTCGATCGCGACCGCACCCTGGAGCAGCCAGAGGTCGACGTCCTCGACCGTGAAGCGCCCCGCCAGCAGCGCGTTGCCCTGCGAGACCAGTACCGAGCGCAGCACCAGCGGCAGCGCGACGCGCACCGCGACCAGCGCGAAGACGACGCACGCGAGGATGATCACCCACCGTCGCCGCCACCACGGACGCTCGCTCACGGCGCGCGCGACTTCCGCGCACGCGGCGGACGCGCGCCGCGCACGGTCAAGCCATGGCGCTCGTGCCAGTCCGCGATCGACAGCTCGGGATAGCGCGGAAAGCGCGGACCGCGACCCGGCACCGGCACCCACCCCGGCTTGAAGCGCTGCATCAGGTGGACGTTGCTCGGCGTCTCGGGCAGCGGGGTGTCGAGCGCGCACGCGTTCGGCCAGACACCGTAGTCCCAGCGCTGGTCGCAGTACATGAAGGGGTACGGGGTCTCGGAGTCGACGGTGAAGCCGACCTTGCCGCACTGGCACGAGCCCTCGAGTCGCATCGCCATGGCGAGGTCGTACCGCCGGGCCGCGCGCCGAAGCAACTCGATGGCGACCGAACACGGTCGTGTTTCCCATCGCACGGCGCTAATGCGCGCGGAGCACGTCGCACTGACGGTCGAGCACCCCTGATCGCCGACGTCGAACGGCGGCTGCACTCCTATCCGCACCTCGCCGGCTACGGCTTCGCCATCGACGACGGCGCCTCCATGCGGACGAAGCTCGGGTAACGGGTCACCTCGACGTAACCCATGCGCCGGTAGATCGGCTCGCCCATCACCGACGCCTGCAGTGCCGCGATGCGCGCGCCGAGATCGAAGCCGGCGTTGCCGGCGGCACGCGTGCACAGCTCGGCGAGACCGCGGCCGCGCGCGGCCGGCGTCGTACCCACCCAGTACACACCCGCCACGCCGTGCGTGACGATCACCATCGCCCCCGCGGCCACCTCGCCGCCGACCGCGGCCACGAAGGTCGCGACGTGCGGCGCGTGCAGCACCGCGAGCGTGCCGACGAGAGCGGGGCCGCACGAGGCGGGCATGCCGTAGGTGCCGTAGGCGACGCCCATCACCTGCCCGAAGGCTGCAGCGTCCTCCTCGGTCTCGACCCGCCGGAGCACGACGTCGGACGGTCGCGCAGCGTCGGGCAGGCGCTCCTCGAGGACCATCGCCGGCGAGTTCCCCGAGGTGAGCATGCCGGCCGCCTGCGCCGCCGCCGCCAGGTCGTCGTCGGCGTGCGCACGGCAGAGCACCGTGTAGCCGCGCCCGCGCGCGCCAAAGAACGCGTCGGCGCGGGCGAGAACGCCGGCCGCATCGAGGCGCGACGAGGTGCGGAAGGCTGCGTTGACCAGCACCGGCAGCGGGTGGTTGCCGGCGTAGAGCAGCAGCCCGTCCTCGTCGTGCGCGGCACCGCCGGCGCGGCGCGACAGCTCGCGATTCGCCTCGGCGAAGTTGAGGTCGCAAAGCTGGATCAGCTCTTGCCGGCGCAGCGCTTCCCGTTGCATGGCGCCGTACCCTAGGGCGCTGGGTAGCCGGCGACAAGGAAGCCGTTTCCACGCCCATCGGACGCCTGCCGACATGATTGGCAGGGTGCCATGTTGACTGTGCGAGTATTTACTCTAAGAATCGATACTCGATGGATCTCTCCGTGAGCGAAACCGCGCAGCGCACCGGCACCAGCGTCGACACGATCCGCTACTACCAGACCATCGGCCTCCTCCACGGGCCGCGCCACGCCGGTCGCAACGCGCACTACGACGCGTCGCACGTCGACCGCCTCGAGCGCATCCGCACGCTCGCCGACCGCGGCTTCTCGCTGAAGGCGATCCGCGAGGTGCTCGATGCCGGCAAGGACAACGAGGCCGACAAGCTGCTGCTGTCCGCCATCGGCCAGAGCGCGGTCGAGACCCGCTACTCCGCGGCCGATCTCGCCAAGGAGCTCGACATCCCGCGCGCCATCCTCGCGTCGATCGAGCGCTCCGGGCTGGTCGACGAGGGCGTCGGCGAGGACGCGGCGAAGAAGTTCTCCAAGGGCGATGTCGACGTCGCGCGCGGCGCGATGCGCCTGCTGCGCTACGGCTTTCCGATCACCCGCCTGATCGGCCTCGCGCTGAAGCACGACCGCGCGGTGCGCCGCATCGTCGACGACGCGATCGACCTGTTCGACGAGCACGTGCGCAAGGCGAGCGATGGTGAGGAGGATCCGGAGGCCGTCGCCGAGGCGTTCCGCGAGCTGCTGCCGGTCACGACGGCCCTGGTCGCGCACCACTTCCAGCGCGTGCTGATCAACCGGGCGCTCAGGCGGCTGCACAAGAGCGGCGAGAAGCGCGCGCTCGCGACCGCGGTCGAGGAGACGAAGCGTACGCGCATCCGCTTCGGCTGGCGATGAGCCTCCCCGCCCCCGGCGACAAGCGGCGCTTCGTCGAGCAGATGTTCGATCAGATCGCGCCGCGCTACGACGCGGTCAACCGGCTCATGACGTTGGGCATCGACCGCGCCTGGCGGCGCCGCGCGGTGCGCAGCCTGGCGGCCGGGCGGGGAGCGCTGGTCGTCGACCTGGGCTGCGGCACCGGCGACCTGGTCGCGGACGTCGCGCGCACCGGTGCGCGTGTCGTCGGCGTCGATGTCTCGGCGCAGATGATGGCGCACGGACGCGGCCGCATGCCGGAGGCGCACTTCGTACGTGCCGACGCGCAGCGGCTGCCGTTCGCCGACGCGAGCTTCGACGCCGCCGTCTCGGGCTTCGCGCTGCGCAACTTCAGCGCGATCCCCGACGCCCTCGCCGAGACCGCACGCATCCTCAAGCCGGGTGGCCGGCTCGCGATCCTCGAGGTGGACGTACCCGAGTCCGGCCCGCGGCGCGTCCTGTTCGACACCTACTTCAAGCGCGTGGTGCCGTGGATCGGCACCCTGCTGTCGCGCGGCTACGCCTACCACTATCTGGCCGAGTCGACGGCCTATCTGCCGAGCCGGCAGCGCCTGGTCGAGCTGCTGCGCGACGCCGGCTTCGTCGACGGCCAGCACCTGAGCCTGTTTGCCGGCGCGGCCCAGCTCGTCACCGCCCGCCGCGACGGCGCGGCAGAAGTCGCGCCGCCGCGCCAGCTGCGAGTGGCGTCGTGAGCAACCCGGATGGCCCGCTCGGTTTCGTCGTGCGGCAGGTCGCGACCGGTGACCTGCTCGATCTGCAGGCCGCGCAGTCCTTCACGCGCACCACGCACGACGAGCCCACGTTCTACTGGCAGCACCCCGCACGTGGCGAGGCCTGGCTCGCGGCCGGCTCGGTGCGCGAGTTCGTCGCCTCCGGACCGGATCGGATCGACGTCGTCGCCGCCGCGATCCGCCGCTGCCTGCGGGCGCTGCAGCCGGCGGACGGGCGTCCGCCTGCTGCGCTGCCGTGCGTCGTCGGCGGCTTCGCCTTCTCCGGAGAGCCGGTGGATCGCGGCCCATGGCGGGAGTTTCCCGCCGCGCGGTTCTTTCTGCCGCGTCGTCTCTGGATCCAGCGCGCGGGTCGCTGCGATCTCGTCGAGGTGTTGGGCGAGGCGGCGCCAGCGCTCGACCTCGTCCAGCGCGACGACATCGCACCGTGGCCGGTCGACGAAACGCCGGGCGCCTGGCTCGAGCGTGTCGCGTCCGCGCTCGGCAGGATCGAGCGCGGTGAGATCGACAAGGTGGTGCTGTCGCGCCAGCACCACTTCCCCGGCCTCAGCCCGCCGCCGCTGCGCGTGCTGCGGACGCTGCGCGACACCCGCCCCGGCTGCGCCACCTTCGCCTTCAAGCCGGGGACGAGCGTGTTCTTCGGCTCGACGCCTGAGCTGATGGTGCGCCGCAACGGCGAGCGCTTCGTCGCGCCCGCGCTCGCCGGCACCATGCGTCGCGGCGGCGATCCGCACGCCGACCTCGAGCGCGCGCGGGCGCTGGCGCGCTGCGCGAAGAACCGGCGCGAGCACGACGCCGTGGTCGACGGCATCCGGGCGGCACTGGCGGGGTGTGACGTCGTCCTCGACGCCGCACGCGAGCCGCGCGTGATCGCGCTGCCGGAGGCGTTCCATCTGCGCACGCGCATCTCCGGACGCAGCGCCACGCGACTCGACGTCCTGGCGCTCGCGGCAGCACTGCACCCGACACCGGCGGTCTGTGGCACGCCGCGCGCGGCGGCGGCACGCCTGCTACGCAGCGACGAGTCCGGGCGCGGCTGGTACACCGGCGGCATCGGCTGGATGGACGCCCGCGGCGACGGCGAGATCGCGGTCGCGCTGCGCAGCGCGCTGCTCGCAGGTCACGGCCTCACCACGTTCGCCGGCGCCGGCATCGTGCGCGGCTCGGAGCCGCTCGCCGAGCTCGCCGAGACCGAGCTCAAGATGGCGGCGATTCTGGCGCCGCTGCGCGACGCTGCGGCGGCAGCGACGCGACGCGACGACCGCGGCGGCGAGGCGCTGCGCGCATGAGCACGACCGGCACCTGCAACGAGCGCGCCGCGGCAGCGCTGCTCGACGAGCTCTGGCGCTGCGGCGTGCGCGAGGTCTGCATCTCGCCCGGCGGCCGCTCGACGCCGCTCGCGGTCGCGCTGGCGCGCGATTCCCGCCTGCGCCCGTGGGTGATCACCGACGAGCGCTCGTCGGCGTTCTTCGCGCTCGGCGCCGCGGTCGCCTCCGGCAACCCGGTCGCCGCGGTGTGCACGTCGGGAACCGCCGCGGCCAACTTCCTGCCCGCCGCGGTCGAGGCCTTCTGGTCGGAGGTGCCGCTGCTGCTGGTCACCGCCGACCGTCCGCCGGAGCTGCGCGACTGCGGTGCGCCGCAGACCATCCGCCAGGACGGGCTCTTCGGCCGTCACGTCAAGTGGGGCACCGAGCTCGCGACGCCGGACGCCGACGTCCCGTTCGAGCCGCACGTCCGTGCCGCCGCCTGCCGTGCCGTCGGCGTCGCGATGACCGCTCCACGCGGCCCCGTTCACCTGAACGTTCCCTACCGCGAGCCGCTGCTGGCCGACGCGACGACCCGCGCTGCGCCGCCGCCCGACCCGACACCTGCCGCGCGCACGCACGAGCACGCGTTCACCACCGTCCACCCGCCGCGGCTCATCGCCGCCGACACGGCGATCACGGACTTCGCCGCGCGCGCGCCGGGCGCATGCGGGATCGTGGTCTGCGGTCCCCGCATCCCGGAGACCGACGCAGGCGCGATCGTGGCGCTCGCGAGCGCGCTCGGCTGGCCCATCCTCGCCGACCCGCTCTCCGGGCTGCGGCATGGACCGCACGACCGCAGCGGCGTCGTCGACGCCTACGACGTCCTGCTGCGCGATCCCTCCTTCGCCACGCGCCACCAGCCGTTGCTGGTGCTGCGCTTCGGCGCCGCACCGACCTCGAAGCCGCTGAGCCGTTTCCTCGGCGCGCTCGCGGCCGAGCAGACGCTGGTCACGACGTCGGCGGCATGGCCCGACCCGGAACTCGCGGTGGCACGCGTCGTCATGGGCGAGGGCGGCGACTTCTGCCGGCGCGTGCTGGAGTCCTGTAGCAGGGCGGCCGGCGCCGACGCGCACTGGCTCGGGTCGTGGACCACGGCGACGCGCGCGGTGCGCGCCACGATCGACGGGCTGCTCGCGGCCGGGAGCGAGGTCTTCGAGGGCGCGATCGCGCAGCACATCACCGCGTCGCTGCCCGCGGGCGCGCTGCTGATGGTCGGCAACAGCATGCCGGTCCGCGACATCGACACCTTCGTCGCCAGCAGCGGGCGCACCCTGCGCATGGTCGCGAACCGCGGCGCCAACGGCATCGACGGCGTGCTGTCGAGCGCGCTCGGCATGGCCGCGGTCCATCCCGGTGCCACGTGCCTGCTGCTCGGCGACCTGAGCTTCCTGCACGACGTCGGCGCGCTGCAGATCGCGGCCCGCCACGCGCTCGATCTGTGCGTGGTGGTCGCCAACAACGACGGCGGCGGCATCTTCTCCTACCTGCCCCAGGCGACGCTCGGCGAGGTCTTCGAGCCCTTCTTCGGCACGCCGCACGGCATCGCGCTCGAGCCGGCCGTACGAATGTGCGGCGGCGCCTACACACTCGCGCCCAGCCTCGCCGCGCTGGACGACGCGCTGCGTGCACAGGCGGGCGGTTCGGGTCTGCGCGTCATCGAGGTGCCGACACGGCGCGAGTACAACGTGACTCGCCACCGCGACATCGTGGCGTGCGCTCTCGCCGCGGCGCACGGCGAGCCGCGCGAGGTCGCACGCGCATCATGAGCTGGCTCACGCACCTGATCGGCGTGCCCGGCGGCACGCTCACCGTGCACGAGCGCCCCGCACACACGACGCCTGGCCGCGGCGAGCCGGTGCCTCTGGTGCTCCTGCACGGCTTCACCGGCAACGGTCAGAGCTGGACACGCGTCGCCGAGGCGCTGCCGGCGAGCCGCATCCTCGCGCCCGACCTGCCCGGGCACGGCAGCACGCGCTTCGCCGACGAGCCGCGCGCGTGCACCTTCGCGAGCGCCATCGACACCCTCACGCAGGCCCTCGATCACCTGCAGGTGAACCGCTGCCATCTCGCCGGCTACTCGATGGGCGGCCGTCTCGCGCTGTTCCATGCGCTCGAGAGGCGCGATCGGGTGGCGCGCTTGATCCTCGAGAGCGCGAGCCCGGGCCTCGCGACCGAGGCCGAGCGGGCAGCGCGCCGCGACAGCGACGCCGCGCTGGCGCGCTTCGCCGTCGGCCGCGGCATCGAGGAGTTCACCGCGCGCTGGGAAACGACGCCGGTGCTCGCGGCCGAGCACCGGCTGCCACCACACACGCGAGACGAGCTGCGCGCGCAGCGTCTGCGCTGCCGGGCCGAAGGCCTCGCGGCGAGCCTGCTCGGCATGGGCGCCGGAGCGCAGCCGTGGCTCGGCGAGCGGCTCGGCGAGGTCGGCGTGCCGGTGCTGCTGATCGCCGGCGGCGCCGACGAGAAGTTCCGCAGAATCGGCGGCGAGATGCGGGCTCTTTTGTGCGACGCGCGACTCGAGATCGTGCCCGGGGCCGGACACAACGTCCACCTCGAGCAGCCGGACGCCTTCGCCGCCCTGATCACCGCCTTCGCGTATCCCGGGCTCGCGGCCGGCGCGACACCAGCAGCCGCACCGCAGAGGAAGAACGAAAGGATCGACGCATGAGCATCGACTGGCAAACGGTCAAGCACTACGACGACATCACCTACACCAAGGCCGAGGGGATCGCGCGCATCGCGATCGACCGGCAGCGGGTGCACAACGCTTTCCGGCCGCAGACCATCATCGAGCTGATCGACGCGTTCGCGCACGTGCGCGAGGAGCGCGACGTCGGCGTGGTGATCCTGACCGGCGAGGGCGACCGTGCGTTCTGCAGCGGCGGCGACCAGAGCGTGCGCGGCGAGCAGGGCTACGTCGGCAACGACGGCGTGCCGCGCCTCAACGTGCTCGATCTGCAGAAGATGATCCGCAGCCTGCCCAAGCCGGTGGTGGCCATGGTGGCCGGCTGGGCGATCGGCGGCGGCCACGTGCTGCACGTGGTCTGCGATCTGACGATCGCCGCCGACAACGCGCGCTTCGGGCAGACCGGCCCGAAGGTCGGCAGCTTCGACGGCGGCTTCGGCGCGAGCTATCTCGCGCGCAGCGTCGGGCAGAAGAAGGCGCGAGAGATCTGGTACCTCTGCCGCCAGTACGACGCGCAGCAGGCCCTCCAGATGGGCCTGGTCAACGAGGTGGTGCCGCTCGCGGAGCTCGAGCAGACCACGGTCGACTGGTGCCGCGAGATGCTGCGCATGAGCCCGATGGCGCTGCGTTGCCTCAAGTCCGCGTTCAACGCCGAGACCGATGGGATGGCGGGGATTCAAGAGCTCGCCGGCAACGCGACCCTGCTCTTCTACATGACCGAGGAAGCACAGGAGGGGAAGAACGCCTTCAACGAGAAGCGCGCGCCCGACTTCGAGCGCTTCCCGCGGCTTCCGTAGCGCGATGATGGTACGCAACGGGGCGGCCGCCTGGCTCGACGCCGTCCGGCCGCGCACGCTCGGCGCCGGGGCGGTCCCGGTCATGGTGGGGATCTCCTGGGCGAGCCGCTCGGTGACGATCGATCCCGGCGTCGCGTTGCTGACCGCCGTTGCAGCGCTGGCGCTGCAGATCGCGACCAACCTCGCCAACGACTACTACGACCACCGGAGCGGCATCGACACGGCCGAGCGCCTCGGACCGGCGCGCGCGAGCGCATCCGGCCTGCTCGAGCCGACCTCCGTCAAGCACGCCGCGTACGCGGCGCTGGCGCTCGCAATCGTGGTCGGCGTCGCGCTGGTGGCGCGCGGCGGCGTGCCGATCCTGCTCCTCGGTGCCGCCGCCGTGTCGTGCGCCATCGCCTACAGCGCAGGCCCGGCGCCGCTCGCTTCGCATGGCCTCGGCGAGGCGCTCGCGTTCCTCTTCTTCGGTGTTGCTGCGGTCGCCGGCACCGCACTCCTGCAAGGGGTCGCGCTCGATGCCAAACTGGTGCTGGTCGCGCTGCCGGTCGCGGCGCTGGTGACGGCCATCATGCTGGTCAACAACCTGCGCGACATCCCGACCGACCGTGCCACCGGCAAGCGCACGCTGGCGGTGCGCCTCGGCGATCGCGGCTCGCGGCTCGCGTACGGCACGCTGGTCGCCGGCGCCTTCGTCGCGCTACCCGTCGCAGCGCGGCTCGCGGGCATGCGCGCGCTGCTGCCGTTGCTCCTCCTGCCGCTGGCCCTCGTCGAGGTGCGCCGGCTGTGGCAACGGCAGGGACGCGCGCTGAACCTCTCGCTCGCCGGCACCGCCCGGCTGCACGCACTGTTCGGCGTTCTCTACGCCCTCGGGTTGCTCCGCTGAGCATCACGGTAGCGCGCTACGAGCTGCCGCTGGTGGCGACGCGGCTCGGACCGACACGTGCGACGACGCGCGCAGGGTTGCTGGTCGAGCTGCGGCTTCCGTCCGGCGAGATTGGACGCGGCGAGGCCGCGCCTGCCTACTGGCTCGACGGCAGCCGGCTCGACTTGGTCGAAACCGAGCTCCGTGCCTTCGCGGCGTCGCGCGCGGCGTGCCGGCTGCTCGAGAGCTACGCCATCGACGACGTGTCCGCTCTGCCGGCGACGCTCTCGCCAGCCGCCCGCTGCGCGCTCGACACCGCACTGCTCGACGTCACCGCACAGCGTCGCGGCATGAGCGTCACGGAGCTGCTCGGGGGCGCTGCAGAAACGGCTCTCGACGTCGGCGCGCTGCTCGTCGGCGAGACCTCCGACGCGATCCACGGCGAAGCGGCGACGCTCGTCGCGCGCGGCTTCGGCGTGCTCAAGCTGAAGGTCGGTGGTGTCGATGCCGCGCTCGACGTCGCGCGCATCCGAGCCGCGCGTGCCGGCGGCGGTGGCGCCGTGCGGCTCCGTCTCGACGCCAACCGCGCCTGGGACGAGAGCACCGCCTGCGAGGTGCTTGCCGCCGTCGCCTCTCCCGACGTCGAGTACGTCGAGGAGCCGCTGCGCACGCCGGAGCCGGCTGCACTGGCACGCCTGCGGCGGCGCACCGGCGTCGCCCTGGCCATGGACGAGAGCGTGCGCACGGCCGACTGCATCATGCGCTTCGCTGCCTGCGGTGCGTGCGACGTGATCGTGCTGAAGCTGGTGCGCATCGGCGGCCCGCGCGCGGCGTTGGCGCTGGCACGCCACGCGCGCGCACTCGGTCTACAGGTGGCGCTCACCGACTCGATCGAGACCATCGTCGGACGCAGCGCCACCGTGCACGTCGCCGCCGCGCTGTCGCGGCCGCACCGCGCCGTCGGGCTGGGGGGGACGACGCTGCTCGCGCGCGACGTCACCGTCGCCACGGCACCCGAGGCCGGACCACAAGTGCTCGCACGCGGCCCGGGTCTGGGCCTCCAGCGGGAAGCCCGATGAGGGCCACATGGCGACCCTGGCTCGAGCGCGCGGCTGAGCGCTGGCCGAACGTCGAGGCCTTCGAGGGTGCGGATCGCACGCTCGACTTCGCGACGCTGCACGCGCAGAGCAGCTCGCTCGCACGCAAGCTCCTGGCGCTCGGGCTGCGGCCGGGCGACCGCGTCGCGACGTTCGCTACGCCGTCGGCAGGTTTCGTCGAGATCCTGCACGCAGCACAGCTCGCACGCCTGACGCTGGTGCCGCTGAACGAGCGCCTGCAACCGGACGAGCTCGCGCGCCTGCTCACCCACGCGGCACCCGCGGCGCTGTTCTACGAGGCGGGCACGGAAGCGCTCGCCACCGTCGTGCGCGACCACCGCGCGCAGGCCGCGCTCATCACCGCTACCGTCCTTGCGACAGTCCCGCCCAGCAGCAGCGTGCTTCCGGTCGCGTCGCCGGATGACGTCCTGACCATCGTCTACACGTCGGGCACCACCGGCGCGCCGAAGGGCGTGCGGCTGAGCAACGCCAGCTACGAGGCGGGCGCGCGCGCATCGACCGCTCGCCTCGGCTGCCGGCCGGCGGATCGCTGGCTGGCAACGATGCCGCTGTGCCACGTCGCTGGCCTCGCGATCCTCGCCCGCGCAGCCCTGGCCGGAATGACGGTCGTGCCGCAACACTTTCGCGCCGACCTCGTCGATCACGCGCTCCGCCACGGCCATATCGCCTTCGTGTCACTGGTGCCGACGATGCTCGCGATGCTGCTCGACGAGTCCGGCACCGTTGCCTATCCGGCGTCGCTGCGCGCGGTCGTACTCGGCGGCGGCCGCTTGCCGGCGGCGCTGGTCGCTCGCGCCGCCGCGCGGGGCCTGCCACTGATCGCGAGCTTCGGCATGACCGAGACGGCAGCCCAGGTGACCTCGAGCCACGCGGGTGACGCCGCGGCGCACCCTGGCTCGGCCGGTCATCCGCTCGACGGCGTGGAGGTCGCGATCGACGCAGCCGATCCCTCAGGCGTCGGCGAGATCGTCGTCCGCGGGTCGCAGGTCTGTGCCGGCTATCACCGCGCCCCGGAGCTCTCTGCGCAGGCGCTGCGCGACGGCTGGCTGCACACCGGCGATCTCGGGCGGCTCGACGGCGACGGACGCCTGTGGGTCGAGGTGCGGCGCAGCGATCTCATCGTCACCGGCGGCGAGAACGTGCACCCGGAAGAGGTCGAGCAGGTGCTCGCGGCGCATGCCGCGGTCGCGGACGCCTGCGTCTACGCGCTCGACGACGAGCACTGGGGCCAGCGCGTCGCGGCCGCGGTGGTGCCGAGATCGGCGGCGGCGTTCGACGCGGACGCGCTGCGCGCGTGGTGCCGCGCGCGTCTTGCAGCCTACAAGGTGCCGCGCGACATCGTCGTGGTCGAATCCCTGCCGCGCACGACGTCTGGCAAGCTAGAGCGACACCTGCTCGCCGCGCCCGGCACACGGCCCGCAGGCGCGCACGAGTGATCGGCGCGCAACGAACCCTCAGCTCGCATCACCAGGCTCGATCGCGTCCCAGCCACCGCCGAGCGCCTTGTTGAGCGCCACCAGGCTCGACGACACGGTCGCGTCGCTGCGCGCGAGCTCGGTCTGCGTTGCGAACAGGCTGCCCTGCGACGCGAGGACGTCGAGGAAGTCGGTCAGGCCGCGCGTGTAGAGCGCGGTCGCCATGTCGACGGCGCGCTGGTTCGCGTCCACCGCCGAGGCCAGCGTCGCACGGCGCTCGCGCTGGCGGGTGTAGGCGACGATCGCGTTCTCGACCTCCTCGAGAGCGGCGAGGATGGTCTGCCGGTAGGCGATCAGCGCCTGCTGCTGCTGCGCTTCGCGGATCTCGATGTTGCCGACGATGCGGCCGCCCTGGAAGATCGGCCACTGGATCGCCGGACCGACCGACCACAGCTTGCTCGCACCGTCGAACAGGTTGCTCGCCTCGATGCTCTGCAGGCCGGCAGCACCCGTCAAGAAGAAACGCGGAAACAGATCGGCGGTCGCGACCCCGATCTGCGCCGTGGCGGCCGCCACCTCGCGCTCCGCGCGCCGCACGTCGGGGCGGCGCCGCACCAGATCCGACGGCATTCCTGCCGGCAGGCCGGGCGGGGCAGACGGGATGGCGGCCGGCGGTCCCAGCTCGGCGAGCAGCGCACCCGGTGTCTGTCCGAGCAGCACGCCGAGGCGGTGGATCGACTGGTGCGTCGAGGTCTCGAGGGTCGGGATCTCGGCCGCGGTCGTCCGCACCTGGGCCTCGGCGCGCGCGACGTCGAGGTCGCTCGCCAGCCCGCCCTGGAAGCGGGCCCGGGTGAGACCCAGCGTGTCCTCCTGCGCCGCGACGTTGCCGTACGCCACCGCGAGCTGGCGCTGGAAGCCGCGCAGCTCGACGTAGTTGCGCGCGACCTCGCCGAGCAGGGTGAGGAGCACGTCGTTGCGCTCCTCGACCGACGCCGCCAGCTCCGCGTCGGCCGCCTCCACCGAGCGCCGGAGGCCACCGAAGACGTCGATCTCCCAGCTCGCGTCGAAGCCAACGTCGTACAGGTTGAACGGCTGGCCACCGATGTCGCCGACCGGGCCGCCGCCGACGAAGCCCGCATTCTCGCTCTGCCAGGCACGCGTCAGGGACGCGCCGCCGTCGAGTGACGGAAACAGCGGCGCTGCGGCGACCCTGCGCGAGGCGCGGGCCCCGCGCACGCGCGCCTCCGCCAGCGCGAGATCGAGGTTCGCCTGGACCGCGCGATCGATCAGCGTGTCGAGCTGCGGGTCGCTGAACGCGAGCCACCAGCGTGACGGGCCCGGCGCGGGCGCATCGTGCTGCGGCGCCTCGCTCCAGCGCTCCGGAACGTCGGGATCGGGCCGCACGAAGGCCGGGCCCACCGTGCAGCCTGCCAGCACGAGCGCGGCGAGCAGTCCTGGCGCGAGCGAACGCGCGCCGTCGCTCACGACGGCGACCCGGCCGGCGGCGCCGCCGGTGCCTGGGCTTCCATCGGCTGCGACTGGATGAAGACGTCCATCTGCTGGCCGACGTAGACCGGCAGCGTGCCCTCGTCGAAGCTGTAGATCACCTGCAGCACGCGCGTGTCGACACGCTCGCTGCTCTGCCCGGTGAGCGACACCTTCGGCACGACGTAGGGCTCGGTGCGCTCGAAGTGCAGCGGCGTCTCGAGCTTCGGGTTGCCCCGTACGAACGCCACGGCGGCAGCGCCGGGCTCGAAACGCCAGGCATCGTTCTCGTCGACGTCGACGCGCACGTGCAGCTTGGTGTGGTTGCCGAGCAGCATGAGAGGTGTGGCCATGACGCCCGCCGCCGCGAACTCGCCTGGACGCGTCTTCACCTGCAGGATCCGGCCGGGCACCAGGGCGCGCACCTGGCGCCGGTCGAGCTCGATGTCGATCTGCTCGACCATCGCCTTCGCCGATGCGAGCCCAGCCTCGCCGATCGCGACCACCGAGCGACGCGTGCTCAGGTCCTCGGCGCTCAGCGCGCGCTTGTCGGGCACGCTCTCGGCGAGCCTGAGCAGCATGCGCGAGCGCTCGAGATTCGCCTGCGCTTCCGCGACACGCGCCACCGCCGGCAGGCGCTGCGCGCGCAGGTCGCGGTCGTCGATCTCGAACAGCACGTCGCCAGCCGCGACGGCGTCGCCCACCTTGACGCGGACCACGGTGACGATGCCCGGCACCGGTGCTCCGACCGCGATGTTCTCGGTGCTCGCCTCGATGATGCCCGCGCCGGCGACGTACGACGCGAACGGCGCCTTCGCCGGCTCCGCGACCGGTGGCGCCGCCGGGACGGGCTGGCTGCCGCGCACCACGCTGCTGATGGCGAAGGCGAGGCCGCCGGCCGCGATCAGCGGCAGGACATATTTGCGAATCATGCGTGCAACTCCTGCGGGGCACGATCCCCGCGCACGATCTCGATGATCTTGCCGTCGTCCATGCGCGCGATGCGGTCGGCGAAACCGAAGATGCGGGCGTCGTGCGTGACCACGACGAGCGCACGGTCGGGCCCGGTCGCGACCCGGCGCAGGAGCTCCATCACGTTGCGGCCGGTCTCGTGGTCGAGCGCGCTGGTCGGCTCGTCGCACACGATGAGCTGCGGCTCGTGCACCAGCGCGCGCGCGATCGCCACCCGCTGCTGCTGTCCGCCGCTCAGCTGCGACGGCAACGACTTCGTCCGCTGCCCGAGACCGACCTCGGCCAGCACCTTGCCCGCACGCTCGAGCGCCTCGCGGCGTCCCATGCCGTTGATCAGCAGCGGCACCGAGACGTTCTCGACCGCGCTCAGGGTCGGCAGCAGGTTGAACTGCTGGAAGACGAAGCCGATCGTCTGACCACGAAAGGTCGCGCGCTGGCGCTGGTTCATGCGGCGCAGGTCGCGGCCGAGCACCGAGCACTCGCCGCCGTCCTGGTCGAGGATCGCCGCCAGGACCGAGATCAAGGTCGTCTTGCCGCAGCCCGACGGCCCGACCAGCATCAGCAGCTCGCCACGGCGCACGTCGAGGTCGATGCCGCGCAGCGCGGTCACCTTGGCGTCACCGGTGCCGTAGCTCTTGGTGATGCCCTGGCAGCGCACCGCCAGCTCGCTCGTGGTCGCGTCCATCGCATCAACCCTTGAAGACGATCGCTGGCTCGAGCCGGATGACCTTCCAGATGCTGAGCAGCGCGGTCAGCGTGCAGATCAGCGCCACCGCGCCTGCGCTGAGCACGAGCAGCTGCCACGGCATGCGGAACGCGAGCTCGCTGCCGCGCGCCGCGTAGCCGATGAACGACGCGATCCCGACGCCGAGCCCGTAGCCGATCAGGCCGACGGTCACCGCCTGCAGCAGGATCATCTTGAGCAGCGTGCCGTTCTGCGCTCCCATCGCCTTCAACGCGCCGAACTGGCGCAGGTTGTCGAGCGTGAAGTTGTAGAAGGTCTGTCCCGCGATGGCGGTGCCGACGATGAAGCCGAGCACCACCGCGATGCCGAAGTTGATCGGGATGCCGGTGTACTTCATGAAGTAGTCGACCGTGATCTGCTTGAACTCGTCGCTGGTGTGGGCGGCGAGCCCGGTCGCGCGCTCGATGCGCGCGCTCAGCTCGTCGAGGCTCACGCCCGGCTTCGCCTTCACCAGCACGAACGAAAGCAGGCGGCGCTCCGGCGGCGCGAAGCCGAGCGCGCGCGAGTACGTGGTGTAGACGGTCGGCTGCGACTGGAAGCTGCGCGAGTTGTTCGAGATGCCGACCACGGTCGCGCGCCGGTCGTTGATCTCGAGCGTATCGCCGATGGTGAGCGGGATCGTCGGTCCGCCCGGCGTGCGCGCCGGCTTCGCGAGCTTGTCCGCGGCACCGACGGCGTCGACGATCACGCCCTCGTTGCGCCGCAGATCGGCGAGCTTGCCCGCCACCATCTCGGGCGGTCCGCCGATCAGGGTCGCGTCGTCGAGGCCGATCACGTTCACGGTCTGGAAGTTGCCGTTGTCGAGGCGCGCCTTCAGCAGCCCCTTGTAGAGCGGCACCGCCCAGTCGACACCCTCCACGCCGCGCACGTTGAGCAGCTTGGTCGACTGCATCGGCTTGATGTCGTCGATGAACTGGACCTTCGGGTCCATCACCCAGATGTCCGGCAGCGCGAGATCGGTGATCGAGCTGTAGGTGCGCGTCATCAGGCCGACGAAGATCGCCGACTGCTGGGTGATCAGCAGCGAGGCGAAGGTGATGCCCATGATGATGCCGAGGTACTTGGCGCGGTCGCCGACCAGCATCTTGATCGCGATCCGGTTCATGCGCTCCTCTCCCGGCGGCGCGCGATCGCGCGCATCCCTGCGAGCGAGAACTCCGTCACGTGTGCCGCGAGCGCCGGCACCTGCTCGCGGCCGATGAGCAGACCCGGATGCAGGCGCGAGATCACCGGCTCGCAGTGGTGGTAGAACAGGCACTGGCCGGTGACGCTGAAGGCGCAGCTCCGCACCTGCTCCTCGCTCGCCTTCGGCCCCAGCAGCGCACGCACGATGCCCAGCAGGCGAACCTGGCTCTCGCGGATGTGCCCCTCGACCAGCGCGTCGAGCGCCGAGGTCGGCTCGATCATCTCGCGCGCCATCAGCCGGCCGTGCCAGGCAGGCCTGCCCTCGGCGAGGAGGTGCAGCAGGAACCACTCGACGTGCGCACGGAGGCGATCCTCCGGACTGGTGCCGGCGGGGAGCTCGCGCGGGGGCTCGCTGCCACCCTCCGCGTAGCGGATCACCTCGTGGTAGAGCTGCTCCTTGTCACTGAAATGATAGTTGACGGCCGCGATGTTGGCCTCGGCGCGCCGGCAGATCTCCTGGATGGTCGCGACGCGGAAGCCGTGCTCGGCGAACACCTCGCCGGCCGCCTCGAGGAGGCGCTGGCGGGTGTCGGCTGCTCTGGGGGATGCGGAAGACATGAAACAACGGTTTCAAATACTCTTTTGAAGTGCCCGTTGGGACGAGTCAAGGGGGGGTGGCGCGAGATCGTCGTCGGGCTCAGCCCGCGGACGTGGAGCCGCCGGACCCGGCGTGACTGGAGCGGCGCCGCAGCTCGCGCAGGAACAGCGCGGCCATGACCGCGCTCGCCACGACGTTACCCGCTGCAATGGTCGCGAACACCCCGGCTTCACCGAGCCCGGCGCGAACGCACCAGAGCGCTACCACCAGCACCACGGGCACGCGCACCGCCATGACGACCAGCGGTGGTGTCGCCCGGCCGAGCCCCTGGAAGGCGAATGCCAGCACCATCGACAATCCGACGAATGGATAGGACGGCCCGACGATGCGGAAGTAGGTCGCGCCGACCGCCTGGATGCCGGGGTCGCTGGTGAAGATGTCGATCCAGAGCTGCGGCCGCCACCACAGCAGCGCCCCCGCCGCCGCGAGCAGCGAGACGATCAGCAGACACGCCGCGCGCACGTACTGCCCCACCCGCTCGGTACGTTTGGCACCGGTGGCGAGACCCACCAGGGTGAGCACGGCCGCGCTCACGCCGAAGGCGAACGAGAGCAGGAGGAAGTCGAGGCGCGTGCCGAGCCCGTAGGCGGCGAGATCGGGCGTCCCGAGACGTGCGACGACGCCGGTCAGCACCATGATCCCCGCGTAGTTGATCGTGGTCGACAGGGAGGCTGGAATGCCAATGCGCAGGATCCCCTGCAGCGGCTCGAGGGCGATGCGCCGCGGCCACGGGCGCGGGCGCAGCATCCCGCGCCCGCCGAGCACGAACCAGGCACGCGGGATCGCGGCGAGAAACTGGGCGACCAGCATCGAGTAGCCCGCGCCCGGCAGGCCGAACCCGAGCGTGAACATGAAGAGCGGCGTGAGCGCGATCTGCAGCAGGAGCGACGAGCTCGACCAGATCGCCGGCACGCGGACGTTGCCCTCGCCGCGCAGGACGCTGTCGTACATGCCTCCCATGAAGGTGATGATCGAGCCGCCGAAGATGATGCGCGCAAACGTGGTCGCGCTGTCGAGGACGTCGCCCTCGCCACCCATCCAGTGCATGATCGTCCTGCCCACGCCGAGCATCAGCGCCGCGAACGCGACGCCGATCACCCCCGCGAGCAGGAACGCGTGCTCGGCGGTGGCCGTCGCCGCAGCGATGTGCCGGCCGCCGAGGGCGCGCGCGATCGCCGAGGCTGCACCGCCGCCGATGCCGCCGCCCATCGCCGTCATCGCGACCAGCGAGATCGGAAACACCAGCGAGACCGCCGCGATCGCGTCTGGCCCGAGCCGGCTGACGTAGTAGGTGTAGAGAACGTTCGAGACCGACGCGATCAGCATGACGAGCGTCGTCGGTCCGGCGAGCTTGGCCACCGCGCGCAGCGGCGTCAGCGTGAGCAGGTGCTCGGGTCCGCGCGGGTGCGGCGGCTTCGGGCCGTCGTGTGGCAACGAGGACAACGCGACAGTCTTATGGCAACACGCGCGAGTGCGCATCACGATCGAGCTGCTGGCTCGAGCACTGCCATGCGACTAAGATCGCTCGCGTCATGCCAGCCGACACCAAGACCCTCGCGCCCTGCCCCTCATCTCCGAACTGCGTCTCGAGCGCGGCCAGCGACGCCGGCCACCGGGTCGAGCCACTGGCCTTCACCGGTCCGCCGGCAGCGGCCATGGCACGCCTGCGCGCGACCATCGCGGCGCTGCCGCGCGCGCAGGTGACGCGCTTCGACGACGGCAGCCTGCAGGCCGAGTTCACGAGCTGGCTGCTGCGCTTCGTCGACGACGTGGACTGCGTTCTCGACGCGGGCGCGGGCGTCATCCACATCCGCTCGGCGTCACGCGTCGGGTACTCGGACCTCGGCGTAAATCGCAAGCGCGTGGAGCAGATCCGCGCCGCGTTCGCGCACGGCGCCTGAGCGATCGCCCCGTCAGCGCCCCTTGCGCGCACGTCGCGGCGCAACCTCGTGACGAAAGCGCTCGTCGAGCAGGCGCGCCAGCCAGCCGCGAAAGCGGCGCTGCACCGAGGCGTCGTCAGGCAGCCCGCCGAGCCGGTTCAGGACACCGCCCATCAGCGCATCCCCGAGCATCGCCGCGGCGACGAGCCGCACGATGAAGTCGGCCTCCTCGCGCCCCGGTGCACGGCCACCGGCCGCGCGCGCCTCCTCGCTCAGGCGCTTGTGCACCGCGTCGGCGAGCATGCGCAGGATCTCCTGCTGCGGATGCTCGCTGCGGCCGCGCCGCGGCGAGCGATCGGTGAGTGCGGCCCAGGCGAGCAGACGCGCGTGCCCGGACTCGCCGAGGGTCTCGAAGACGCGGTCGAGCACCGCCTCGGGCGTGGTGCCGCGACCCGGTTCCGAGATCGCGCGCATGACGTCGGCGTTCAGCGCACCCATCGCCGACCGCGCCAGCGCCTGCATCAGCCCCTCGCGGCTCTCGAAGTGGTGCAGGATCGTCGGGTGCGAGATACCGAGGTCGCGGGCGATGTCCTGCAGCCGGATCGCCTCCGGACCGCCCTCGGCGAGGCGCCGCTGGGCCGCGGCCAGGATCTCGTGCCGGGCCTCCTCGGCGGTGCGTCGCCGGCGCGACTTCTTTTCGATCGTCACTATTGACAATCCTGTACGTAGCTGGATACTGACATTCGTGTCAGCAGCTATCACGACGCCGGACGACGGTCACGGAGAGAAGCCCATGCAGCCAGCAACGACCCCGCCACCGCCCCGCAGATGGATCCAGCCCATGCGCGCCCTGCGCGGCATCCGCGCCCTGCTGCGCGATCCCGACGACACGCCGCAGGTCTTCGAGATCATCGAGGCGCTGTCGGGCAACGCCGGCGAGCGCTCGTTCCAGCGCTTCCGGAGCGCGCAAGACGGCGGCAAGATCCTGCGCGAGCAGCGCAGCCTGCTCGCCACGCTCGACGATCGGGAAAGCCTGAAGCTGCTGCCCGCGGGCTCGCTCGGGCGCACCTACGCGGACTTCACCGAGCGCGAGCAGATCACCGGCCAGGGGCTCGCCGACGCGAGCATGACCCAGCGCCGCGAGGAGCTCGACCCCGAGCGCGCGCTGTTCTTCGCCCGCCTGCGCGACATGCACGACCTCTGGCACGTCGTCACCGGCTACGGCCGTGACCTGGTCGGCGAGGCCTCGCTGCTCGCGTTCAGCTACGCGCAGACGCGCAATCGCGGGGTCGGCTTCATCGTCGCGGTCGCCTGGCTGCGCGCGTCGGGCGACTTCTCGTACGCGCGGCCGCTGATCGCCGCGGGCTATCAGCGCGGCAAGCGTGCGCAGTGGCTGCCCGGCGAGGACTGGGAGTGGCTGCTGACGCAGCCGCTCGCGGCGGTGCGTGAACGCCTCGGGCTCGGCGAGCCGCCGGCCTACGAGGCCAAGCGCTCCGCCGGCGCGCCCGTCGCCGCCTGAGAGGTCGTCCAGCAGCGTCACGCTGACGGCGTTCTTGATCGGCTCCGCAGCAGTCGCGCCGGTTCAGGCGCGCATCTGCTTGACCTGAGCAGCGATCTGCCCGAGGTGCTTCTCCCATGTACCACAGCATCCGCCCCAGATGTCGATGTGTGCATAGCGTCGCCCGAGCGCGCCCATGAGCATCCCGAGTTCCTGCGGATCGCCTTCCTCCAGATGCCCGATCTTGCACAGCGCGATCTTGTCCGCCGCGGAGGCGTTGGGGCGAAGCATGCGAGTACGTTCGATCCAGTCGCCCGGCTCGAGTGCCGCCTCGAACTCGAACGGATGTGAGCAGTTGATGCCGTAAAAGTCGGGCTTTGCCTCGTCTGCTTCGCGGTCGGTGGCTTCGATGGCCTCGCGCAGCGTGG
>Ga0163150_10000048_pt1 | contig 205887 bp, 145 predicted proteins | sample OliLakLV19P2IB_FD_148628 | JGI IMG/M metagenome (GOLD analysis project Ga0163150, IMG submission 148628) | Freshwater microbial mat bacterial communities from Lake Vanda, McMurdo Dry Valleys, Antarctica - Oligotrophic Lake LV.19.P2.IB | ecosystem: Environmental > Aquatic > Freshwater > Lake >... | reverse complement strand
GCTCGGCAACCCGCCGGACTGATCGTCTGGTGGGTTGTTTTTCTTCAACTTTGGACATCGGAGTGATGCCTCAAAAATCCAATGCGAAACGGGTGTCCGTTGAAACTTCGGTTTTTTATTCGTAACGATAAATAGTCAATTTTGACCCACGGATTTTCCGGAAGAGCCTAAAAAGTTTGCGAGAAGGTGCCTGGATGGCGAAGCGAGCCTTTGTAACTGTAGTTACACGAAACTATACAGCCTACGCCAAAGTCGTTATGGATTCGGTCGGCTTATTCCATCCCGAAGATGATCGATGGGTATGCTTTGCCGACGAACTCCCGACGTCGTGGAATCATGGCTTTGATTGGGCAACACCGATCCTCGGATCGGAATTGGGAATCGAAAATTGGGATCGATATTCTTTCCAGTACACACCGTTCGAATTGGCTTGCGCCTTGAAGCCTCACGCCATGGAGTATCTCGCCGACCAAGGCTACGAAGAGATCATCTATATCGATAGCGATATGCAGCTTTTTGGTAGGCTTTCGGAAGCTTTTGACGCGCTTGAAGACTATTCTATTGTCTTGACTCCACATCTTACACTGCCTCTTCCATTGGATGGAAAGCGACCCGACGAAACCGCCTTTTTGAATTCAGGAGCCTACAATGCGGGCTTTGTTGGAATACGTTCTGATTCGGAAGGGCGTCGCTTTCTCCGTTGGTGGAAAACGATGCTTCGTAAACATTGTATTGTCGATATAGCGGGTTCTTTGTTCGTTGACCAAAAATGGCTCGATCTGGTACCGGGACTCTTTCAAAGTGTTTTCTTACTTAGACATCCTGGCTATAACGCCGGTCATTGGAGTCTATCGCAATTTTCGATTTCGGAGGTCCCTTTAAGCGACGCATCGCAAAGCCGGGTCGCCATGGATGGCAAGCCGTTGATTCTCTTTCACTTCAGCGGGTTGACCCCCGATAAACCTTGCGACTACTTAAAACACCAAACACGAACGCATTTAGACGACGCGCCATCCTTGAAATGTCTTGTCGCCAATTATCATCGGGCACTGGCGGAATCGAGTCTCGCCGAGTGCATGGCTTTGGGAACTGCGTGGGACATGCTCGACGATCGCACGCCGATTCGACCCGCTTGGCGCGAGGCCATCCGCCGGGATCATCGAAAACTCTGTCATATCGATAAGCCATATGAGAGCTTGCTTTACCCTGGCTTGGTCGACCTTTGGCGAAGTATCGAGAGCGACTCGGTCCATTGGCGTCGCGATTGGGAGATTCAAGTCGCCGAATCCAAGGGGCTACACGGGCATCTCCGAAGAACCAACGAAACGCTCAAAAAACTCATCAAGCGGTTCCGCCCACGCAACAATGCGGCTTAGCAAGCTCGCCCATTTGCACCGTAGGCTGGGCTTGCTTTTGAACTCACCAAACCGCTATCAAAGAACCGTGGCCTTGTCAGAAATCCGTTGGTATTTGGCCGCTCGAACCCACCTCGCGTGAGACCTATTTGGAATGAAGAATTTTCGTCGCGCTGTTCGCGACTCACTACATCATTGGCCTGCTATTGTTATGGCGACGCTCTGTTCAATGGGAATTGCTACCCTTTGGAGCGCGAACATTGGTGCATTGTTCCCAGTCATCGAGATGACGCTCAAAGGCGATTCGATACAAGACTGGCTTAAGGATAGTATTTCCAAGGATGAAGCTGAACTCGCAAGACTGACAAGCGAGCTTAAAATTGTCGAAGCCGAATATGCGGCGAGGCTCGCTCAAAACCAATCTGAGCTGCCAGCGATTATTGACAAGCAAATTATTCAGGCCAACAAAGCCTTGGCAGAACAACAACGATCAACGGCATGGAAAAATTGGTTTCTTGGATTGACCAACAACTATTTGCCGCACGATCCATTCCAGACGATCTGCTGCATCATGGGAATTTTGATTGTAAGCACGTTGATCAAGCATCTCATGATGCTTGCCAATGATCTTTTGATCGGTCACGTTTCGACCAGTATCGTTCGTTCACTTCGGCTAAAAATCTTTGAAAAATCTCTTGCCCTCGATCGACAGTCATTTCAAAAATATGGCACAAGCGGGCTTTTGGCATCGCTCACGTTCTCGATCGAAGCCCTTTCCATCGGACTGATGAACTTCTTTGGGGCCGCGATTCGCGAACCACTTCGAATCGTCGCTTGCTTGATCGGTGCTAGCTTTATTTGCTGGCGACTCTTGGTTCTTTCCTTGATTCTAGCGCCGTTCTTGATCTTCGTCGTAACGTATTTCAATCGTCGAATTCGAGCCGCAGCATCGTCGATCCTCGGAAAGAACGCTGGATTTCACGAGGTCATTCTCGAAGCGCTCGTCAATATCACGACAGTTCAGGCCTATACGATGGAGAAACATGAGCAGCATCGATTCGAACGCTGTACACAAGGAATGCGTCGGGCGAGCATGAAAATGATCCTGTATACCGGCCTTAGTAAACCATTTACTGAACTGATCGGCGTCGGCATGATTGCGATCACGGTCTGTGCCGGTGCCTACCTGATCGTGAATCAAGCCACGCATATTCTGTTTATCAAGATCAGCAATGAACCGATGACGCTCTCGGGGCTTCTGGTCTTCTTCGGGCTTCTGATCGGTGCAAGCGATCCGCTTCGGAAATTGTCGGGGGTCTTCACGTCGATTTATATGGGCGGCATCGCGGCGGATAGCCTGTATCCGTTGCTCGACGACAGCTCGGTACTTTCCGAACCTTCTCAACGGATTGCAATTCCTCGGCCTCACCGACAATTAGAACTGTCGAATGTTTCGTTTCACTACAACCCTAAACAGCCTGTACTCAAGAATATCAATTTGATTGTGCCCTTCGGAGGGACCATCGCCATCATAGGCAGCAACGGCAGTGGGAAGTCGACGCTCATTCAATTACTGGGGCGTTTTTATGATCCGGTGGAAGGGCAGATTCTGTTGGATCAGATCGACTATCGCCAGGCTTCCGTGTCGGATATCCGACAAAGAATCGCTTTAGTCAGTCAAACGACTGAGTTATTCAATCGATCGGTAATGGAGAATATTCGATACGGCAGCCCTGAGAGCACCGAAGAAGAAGCGATCGAAGCCGCAAAGCTCGCACATGCTCATGAATTTATCACCAACTCACTTGCCGATGGCTACAGCACCGTGGTTGGCCAAGCCGGACAACGGCTCAGCGGCGGCCAACGACAACGAATCGCGCTTGCTCGCGCCATTTTGAGGAAGCCCGAGATTCTTATCCTCGACGAATCCACCAGCCAAGTAGACATGGCGAGCGAACTTCAGATCCGCGCGACACTTCAAACGATGAAAGGCCAATTCACCACGATCATCATTACGCATCGTGAAGCCTTGATTGCGTTGGCTGACGAAGTTTTTGAAATTCAAAACGGCAACCTCAGCCAAGTTTCCATGCATCGCAATGGAGCAGCCTGACGCTCCTTCGAACAACTCATTCGATTCAATTACACAGCAAAGGATGGCTTGTGTTCAACAAACCTCGAAATCAATCAACACCCGCATTCCAAGTACCATTTTGGACATCGTTCTCCATCGGTAGCGCGATCGGGACGGCATTCTATGCAGCAATTTTTGCAGGAATCCTCGATTTTACGGGGCTTCGTCGCTATGCGGCGTGCCATTGGGTAGCCGGCATCTCGGTCTATATGTTCTTGATCGCGATCGTCTCGGTCCTTCATAAGTTTTGGACGGCAAAACACCAAGCCAAGCGGACGGCCGCATCGCGAAAAGCGATTCGTGAGCTTGTCCAATCTGCACCGCAAGAGCGACCGATCGCGTCTGCCGAATGGCTCCACACGATGTGGAAAGGCCAGGCCGCATCGATCACCGATTCGTGGCTTGGAAAACGCATCACGGAAGTCATTGCTCGACAAACGGCGCGCGGTAACTGCCGTTTCCTCGAAGAGGACCTGCGCGATCTGGCAGACAAAGATGCCGATGCCCAGCATGAAAGTTATGGACTGGTGCGAATCGTCTCGTGGGCCATGCCGATGTTTGGCTTCCTGGGTACCGTCATCGGTATCTCGGAAACACTCGGCCAAATGGATACCAAAGCCCTAGCCAGTGGCTCAGATTTGGCGATGAAATCGTTGACTGCCGGTCTTTACGTCGCTTTCGACACGACAGCCGTGGGACTGGTACTCACCATGCTTGCCATGTTCGCCATGTACGGCGTCGGACGTGTTGAAACTCGGCTGTTAGGAATCATCGATAACGAAGTCTCCGACAATCTACAGGGATTACTCAGCGAGGACGAGTCGAAGCCACAAGACATCTACAAAGTCGAGCAAACAGTACGACTAGTTACTGATCAGTTCTTGGTCGCCGTCGAACGCATTGTAGAAAAACAGACTTCGCTTTGGAGAGATTCGATCCTTGATGCGCAATCGCAATGGTCGACGTTGGTCGCGTCCGCTAAAGACACTGCCCGCGATTCGTTGGTCGAAGGTCTGAATCTTTCGCTCGGCAAACATTCGGCGAGTATCGAGGTTGCACAGAAAGAAGGGATCGCGCAGATTGATGCTCGATATCACCAATGGCAATCGACACTTTCCGAACAAGCTCGTTCGATGCATCAACAGCAAAGCCAATTGATTCGCCAAACCGAATTGCTTACCGAACTGATCGACAAGAACGATTCATTGCAAGCGATCGAGGAAGGGCTGCAGCAGAATCTGGCTCGAATGACCAACGTCGATCGATTCCACGAAGTCGCGATTTGCTTGATCGAGGCTGTCGCTGTCTTGGGTACCCAAATGGAGCGGGCGGGGCATCTTCAGGTTCCGAAGATCCGCCGGGCCAATGTTCCGCCTCCATCGAATGAGAACTTGAGGAGAGCGGCATGAGAAGCCGATCCCGTCGACTGCGGGCCGATAGCTTCGCGCCAGCACTCTTCCCATTCTTGGCCGTCCTCGTTTGCACCATGGGCGCACTCGTGCTGATCCTGGTGCTGGTTGTCAGCCAAGCTTCGGCTTCGGCCAAACAAAACTTGCAAGCCGAGGAAGATGCTCTCCTCGAAGCTTCAGATATGGTCGAAGTCGCTTCGGAAGAAATGAAGGCTCAGCGAAAGAAGCAACAAGAAGCAATCGATAATCGCCGTTCGCAACTGGCCGCTATCGAAGATCATATCGCTCGACTGATGGACGAGCTAAAACAGCTCGATCAAGTTGCCGGTGCCATTCGTGACCAGTCAACGAGCACGGCTCCACAACAAGCCGAACAAGCCGAACGTTCAGCCATCCTTGAAAAACAGCTTCGCGACGAACAAGCGAAACTCGATGCAATTCGCTCGAAAGCCGAAAAGACTCCACCAGCCTTTGCGATCTTGCCGTATGCCGGGAACACCGGAACGACACGCCGTCCCATCTACTTAGAATGCACGCAACATGCGGTGATTATTCAGCCCGAAGGTGTCGCAATTTCAATCGAGGATCTTAAACCGCCGCACGGTCCCGGAAATCCGCTCGACGCGAGCCTTCGACTAATCCGATCGGCTTTTCAGCGTCTCGATCCAACAGCCTCTTACGCAGTTTCTCCTTACCCATTATTGCTGGTCCGTCCCGATGGAATCAAAGCTTACGTACTGGCGCGATCGGCGATGAAAGCATGGGACGATCAGTTTGGGTATGAATTGATTGACCAGTCGATGCCGCTCGCCTTCCCTCCATCTGTCCCCGGGCTCTCGCAGCAACTTATTGACAACCTTGAAGTTGCTCGACAGCGTCAAATGGCGCTGATCGCTGCGATGCCGCGAAAATACCGTTTTGAAAACGAATGGGACGAAGCCCTCGACGCCATCGATAATGCTTCCGATCTCGGAGGCTCGAATTCAAATCCAAATATTCGCCGACCTGTAAGCACCGATTGGTCCTCGATCGATAGCGACATCGCCAACTCGAACGAATCACCCGATTGGAAGATGGTCTCGGAACTTCCGCCTTACGCCGGGCAAGGCGGCTATGCGGGAACTCAAAAAAATCCGCCAAGCTCGAATGAACTCAAGCCAGGCACGTCGACTAAACCAGGAGGCACCACGAATACCAATCCCTCGGCCTCGACCCAGCAAGATATTCAGCGAATGCAACAATCTGCCTTACAAGGTTCGATGGTTTCGTCAGGTGACTTGAAAGCGAACGGATTAAGTCGATCGAACGACGATTGGCAAGACCCTGTCACAGCCGACAACGCGACTACGAATTCAGCCCAACATGGGAACGCATCGCAACTCAACAATCCCTCCGCTAGAAATATTGGCTCTTCAGCCGGACAACCCGGTTCGCCAACCTACCCTTCGGCTCAACCGAACATGTCGATGCAAACATCCAACTCCGGATCGGCTCAGTCGGCTAGCACATCCAATTCGTTCTCTTCGATGACACCGAGCAGCCAAGATCCAAGCCAAACACCTCCACCGAACTCGGACACCACGCCCAACATTTCCCCGTCGATCGATCTTTCACCTCGCAACACGAAACAAAAATCATCCGACGATGCAAATCAAAAATCGCGCCCGCCAGTCCGGACATGGACCTCGACTCGACGCTCGACCAACGGCACGATGGTCTCTCGGCCGATCACCATTGTCGCGATGTCCGATCGTTGGCTGGTCATGCGCGATGATGGAAAGCATCAAGTGGAATCGGTTGTCCCGTTAAGTATCGGGCCGAGCGCGGCTGGCCTACAACTCGAAAAAGCCATCGAAGCCCATGTCGAAGCGTGGGGCGTGGCCGTCGCAGGTGGCTATTGGCAACCCAAGTTAAACGTTGAATACGCGCCCGACGCTGGAACAAGCGTTCAACGACTTCAAAAAATCCTCGATGGAAGTGGGCTGGGAGTCGATCCACAGCCGCTCCGATAGCACTCCAAAGCCATGACCAAACGTAGAAAAGATGACCTGACCGTCGGCGACGATGCCTTCCTCGACACCGTTGCCAATTTGGTCGGCATTCTGATCATCTTGGTTGTCATCGTCAGTACCGGAACGCACACCGCCGCTAAACAGATTTCTGCCGAGCGTATCAAACAAGCCACCGAAGAACTCGAAGATCCGGTCGCGACGGCCGTCAATATCGAAAAGGATCTTGCGCGGCAAGAAGAGCAACTTCTCGAACATACGATGGAAGTCGCATATCGAAACGCAGAACGCGATGCGATTCTCCAGCAGGTTCTGATGCAGAAATCTACCCTCGACGAAGAGTCTCAAAAACTCGACGACCATCAGCGCGAAGAGATTGCGCAGCAACAAGCCCTCAGCGCTATGGAAAAACAGCTCGCCGAATTACTCAAGCAGCAAGGTGAAGTCCAGTCGACTGAAAAGCCTCCGATTATTCTTCAACACCTTCCGACACCGATGGCGAAAACGGTCTTTGGAAAAGAGCTCCATATCATGGTCCGCGACGGGATGGTTTCGGTCATTCCATGGGATCGTATGGTCGCGATGCTCAAAGTAGAAGCCAAGGCAGCAGTCTCGCGGTCGACACGTCGCGAAAAAATCGAAGAGCAACTTGGACCGGTCGAAGGATATTTGATGACCTACGTGTTGGTTTCAAAACGCGGCCTTGTCAGCAACGGCGGAGCGACCGCCATGGCTCAAATGATCGAACTCGATAAATTTGAACTGGATACAACCCCCGAAGTGAATCTGGAACCGATTAAACAATCGCTTGGAAGCAACGGCCGATTGCGAATTGAAATGTCAAGCTACCCTGCTCGCGAAACTACCGTCACCGCCTGGGTCTATCCGAACAGCTTCGAAACGTTTCGACAACTCAAGGAACTGTTGTTTCAAGAAGGATATATGACCGCCGCTAGGCCGATGCCCGAAGGCCTCCGAATTGGTGCCTCACCCAAAGGTTCGCAAAGCTCAGCGCAGTGAGGAATGGGGAATGGGGAATGGGGAATGAGGAATGAGGAATGAGGAATGAGGAATGAGGAATGAGGAATGAGGAATGAGGAATGAGGGAAATGTAAGCGGCACGGCGATAGACGCCGGCTCTTCTGTTCACAATTTCGAGGAAAAGCAGCGCATTGAGCGGAAGCACAGCAAGTCGATAGCCCGCAGCTTGCGCCCAATGCCACTTACTTTCGTAGCGGTACGGCGCAAGCCGTCCGGTGGAAGCGAAAAAAACGTCACAAACGCGGAAAGACCCGGAAGATATTTTCGAGCGATTCACTTGGGGAACCTTACAATCACTGAAGCTCTTCGGCCAGTTCAGGAACGGGCAAGCCGAGTGATCCGCGCCCTTCATCGATTCTCAATTGGACATCCAATGCAATGTCTTCATTGTCGATTTCCCAGAACAACTTGAGCTGCTCTGCGTCCAATGCTTTGAACGATCGCGTCAATCGCATCCCTACGCTTCTTGCTGGATCGGATGTGTACCACCAAGGACTGAGCGGAACATTCGGATCTTCTTCTTTCCAATCTTCGTCTTCGGAACCCATTCGAGCCGCGCTCCGACAACGCTCGGCAGGATCTTGCCATCCACCGCCGCGAACGCATCGTGGATAAGCCGAGGTCGGTCGTTGCAAGGCTTTGTCGACATTTACTGGTCCAGTTCCGATCGCATCAAATCCGTCTTCGCTATAGCCATCGACCGTCCATTCCCAAGCATTGCCGTGCATGTCGTAAAGTCCAAAGGCGTTCGGCTTCTTTTGACCCACTTTGCTCGGTCCACCTGCGTTGTTTCCTTCGAAACAGGCGTAGTCGCTAAGCTGCTTTTCGTCGTCGCCAAAGGAATACACCGTTTGCGTACCACCGCGCGCCGCATATTCCCACTCGGCCTCTGTTGGCAGTCGATATTGAACACCGGTCATGCCAGACAACCATTTGGTGTACTGCTTGGCAGCATACTGCGTCATCGTGACGGCGGGCTGTTGAGGGTCGTCACCAAACTCGAACGTGTGGCTAGCTTCGTAAAGCGGCGTTGGAACGGTGATCGCATCGACTCGATTGTCGTCGGTCACCTTTCGAATTCCGTTCGAATGCAACTTCTTAAAAATCTGGTAGAGCGACATGAACAATTTGTACTCGCTCCAAGTCAGCTCGGTCTTGGCCATCCAAAACGGCGGCACTTCGACATCGACCTGCGGCCCCTCGTCTTCGCTTCTTCCCGTTTCGCTTTCCGGTGAACCTAGCTTAAAAATTCCGCCTGGAATCGGGATCATCTCGAAGCTAACTTTGGTTCCAGGTATCGTCACCGAGTAAGGAACCATAAAACCACCTTCGATCGGAACCGAAATCCCGCTGGCTGGTTTGGTCGCAACAATACCGGGCGACGCCTTTTTGCCATCTTCGGCATGACCTGGCTGACCGATTCCGATCAAGAGCCCCAATAATAGAAAATAAATCTCAACAGATCGCAGTTTTGTCATGAGCGTGTTCAGCGGTGTGAAACAGAAGAAGGAAGTTTTAATCATCTCACCAATATAGATAGAAATCTGGAAAAAGGTTTGATTCACCGTACCTAAAAGCGACGTTTTCGGGAACACTTAGGTTTACGTCAAAAATAACTTCGGGGCGTGCCACCATGGTTTACGGAAGATATTCTTGACTTTATCCTTAGAATCTGAGAGTCGAAAACGGCATCCGGCAATTTCTCGCCTAGACGCAAGCCAATATCACACAGTTTGGATACTGAAGAACAGATGTGCGGTTGGATGGCCTATATTGCGAGAGCAAGAAGCATTTCGGCGCAGGTCGTCGGATATCAACGCTTGAGGCGGCACCTCGAAGACTATCGATCGACGTTAGTTGTCGACATGAACCTACCGACGAATGCTCGAAAGCCGATCGAGAAATTGGCGAGGTGGACGAACTTGTCGTCATCGGGATCGTCACGAACCCAACCCGATTGACTGACTAACGAAACCAAAATCGAAATTTTGCGTAAACCTTCAATGCTGACTTGGGCTTCTTCCTGAGTATTCCCAAACTTCTCGACGAGCTTTTCGAATAGCTCCGTAAAAATTTCATCTGCCGCGACCAACTGATACAATCCAGCTTCAGCGGCTTGGATACACTGATAGGCATTCCCTCGCCAGAGCAATCCAGAGATCAAGACGTTGGTGTCCAGCACTGCGCGCATAGGCAGCTTCTATTCGTGTAAAATTTCGTTGACAAGCGTTTCTCGCTGCTCCTCACTGAGTGAATTCCAGTCAAGCCCTCTCGTCTTCGCCAGAGCTTCGATTCTGGTACGATTCAACTCCACTGCTGTCTCTAGATAGGACGGACTGGGCAAGAGACGGCGCAGCGCTTCTTTGAGAGCGCTCGGGGAAAGCTGGTCAAGTGACTGCAAAATCTGTTCTTCTGGAATATCGATTTTGGCATTAAGCACCTTGAAGCATATTGGCACTTTAAACTGACGTCAATAATAATTGTAATGCACAAAGCCATCTCTTGTCGATCGAATAAGTCGATAGACAGTCCGTAACTTCACCTCACCCTTCGAAGACTCAGGGACGTGCCACCCAGAAAGGGAGTTGCCACCCCGCCGACCGCGTGAGAAATAAATACTTCACACCAATGAAAACTGAAAACCAAGTTTGGTTTCGAGCAACGTGATGGTTTTCTGATATTCTAAGGATTCTTCATCGCGCCGCTTTGCACGACGTACAAGATTCGACGAGCTGTCAGGATGCTCGAGCCCAAAAATGGTTGACAGTCTTGCAAGCGATACACCGGTCCATTGTCGACAAAGGTATGCTGCCATCTCGCGACCCGACGCTATTTTTTACCAGTTACTCAATTCCCTTGATTTGCTGTTACGACCTCTAGCTCGACATGCCTTGTACCGAGCTCGATGTCTATTGATTCTCTCGATCCGTCCCTCAGAACCTCTAGTTTCACTTTCGATCCACCGCCGGCTTTTCCGATGAATTCGATCAGCTCCTTATAGTGGCGAATCGGTTGCTTGTTGAAGCCGACTACGATATCGCCTCGACGGACACCGGCTTTCCGCGCCGGTGATTGCCCGAAGTTTGCAAAGCCGACGACGATCGCGCCTTCGATGGCCGATGACTCGTCATCCGCTTTCAAATGCTTGCCATCTTTGGTGACGTCATCCAATTGAACGCCAAGCCAACCGCCCGACAACGGAGCTTTCAATCGAATCTCGTCATATATTTTTTTCGTGATGTTGCTGGGGATCGAAAAACTCACTCCGCGATACGATTCACCGAGAATGGCAGTATTGATTCCGACCAGCTCCCCTTTGCCGTTGACCAAGGGCCCACCGCTGTTTCCTGGATTGACGGCCACGTCGCTTTGCATCAAATCGCTATATCGAGGTTGAATACGATTCGTCGTCGAGTGTTGATATCGAGAATCGCTCAAATCGACGCGATGCTTGCTGCTGAGAATGCCAAAGGTGATCGAACCGTGTAGTCCAAATGGACTGCCGACCGCCCAGACGGGTGCTCCGACAATGGTCGTGTCGCTGTCTCCCCATGTGATGGGTGGCAAATCGATTTCCTTTACCTTCAGCACGGCAAGATCTCGCGCACGATCGAAACCTACGATTCGCGCTTCGCTGCGAGAATCATCGCTAAAGCGCACTTCGATAATCTCGCAATCTTCTAAAACGTGAAAGTTGGTCAGGATGTAACCATCGCTATCGACAATCACTCCACTTCCTTGGCCGTCGGATTTCAAGCCGTCGAAGTCTTCAAGATTAAGCCCTAGCTTCTGACCTTTCGCAACCAGAGCATCGACCGAATGCTTGACGTCGATATGTACAACGCTCGGCGTAACTCGCTGGCTGACTAACTCAGAAATCCGCGACAAGCCATCGAGAGAAACATTTCGCAACTCTTCTCCAGCCGCTTCATGCTCAGCTTTCAATTGACCGCGGTACCACGAGTAGCGTGACGCTTCGAGCAACGGTGGCAAAACCCAACGCAACGCCATCAAAAGAACCAGTACAACACTTAGGCTCGTCAGCGTCGAAACCAATACCGATTTGCCCGATACCGTAAGTGGAGTCACCCCCATTTGCGGCATTGGGCGCTCACCCTCTGGAACTTCATCGCTCATATCGCTCTATCCATTTCTTCGGTATTATTGGTTGCCGCCGCTGCGCGAGCCGACTACGTTAGTTTAACCGATATTGATCCATCCACGCAAATTTTTGATTCCACATGACAACTTCACTCGCATCGCGCATTCATGACGAACTCAAGAAAACCGTCCTCATCGACCCGCATTCTCATATTAATCCGCATTCTCCGGCCAGCCAGAATCTGGCTGACTTGCTTGGCTATCATTACTACACCGAACTAGCCCATTCGGCGGGCATGCCTCGCGAACAGATCGAACCCAACCTTGTTCTCGATCCTCGCGAAAAAGTTTCGCGACTAATGAAGCACTTGGGGGCGATCGACAATACTGTCCAATGGTCATGGATGCTCGATCTCTGCCGCGAGCTTTTCGATTGGACCGAAGAACGCATCGACTTGGGCAATTGGGAAAGATTGTACGATCAGTCCGAAAAAATCTGTCAATCGGCCGACTGGGAAGACCAAGTCCTCAAGCGCAGCGGTGTCGAATCGATCTTTTTGACGAACGATTTCGACGACCCCCTGCAAGGTTTTGATTTGAAGCGATACGTTCCTTGTTTGCGAGCCGACGATCTTGTTTTCCATCTGGCCAAACCGACGGTTGTAGCCCGACTAGAAAAATGCACGACGCTATCGGTGAACAACCTCAGTTCATTAACCCAAGCGATCAGCTATCTCTTCGATCACTTTTCGAAGAACGGTGTTCGAGCTTGTGCGATTTCCTTGCCGCCTGATTTTTCGCCGAGCGAAGTTTCAGACGCAACAGCCGAAAATGCGCTGGCTACGGTTTTAAAGAACAGCGACTATTCGGCAACTACCGAAGCCCGCGAAATTCTGTCGCGATGGACCTTCTGGGCGCTGGCCCGTCACTGCGCCGAATACCAACTCCCTTTTGACCTGATGATCGGTGTCAATCGTCAAGTTTATCCGGGCGGTGTTTTTCAAGGCCAAGATTTGTTCGATAGCCGCGTGTCGATGATTCAATATGCGAAACTTTTTAACGCCTTCCCCAGCGTCACGTTTCCGATATCGGTACTCGCTTCAGTCACCAATCAAGAGCTAGTCGATTACTCCTGGATCTTTCCAAACGTCGTCACCAATGGCCATTGGTGGTACAGCAACACACCGAGCATTATCTATCGCGATTTGAGTGCACGCATCGAAGCCATCCCGCGAACCAAGCAGATCGGCTATTACAGCGACGCTTATAAACTCGAATTCATCTTGCCGAAATTTAGCATGTACCGCCGAATCCTAGCCCGCGTCTTAGCCGAAGATTTCGCCATCGAGCGTCGGTGGAGCGAAGATGCTTGTATCGCCCTGGGGAATCAAATCCTTCGTGGGAACGTCGAACACATCTTTGGCGTGTAGCAGCGCCTGGACTGTTGAAAACGTGTACATTATCAGTTACTCGGTCTACGGATAACGTGCACTTTGTGCAAGAATACGTCGATCAATCAACCATCATTCTCGACTCAACTTTTACTTCTCAATCGATGAAATCCACTAATTCTCTCGGTCTGGCACTTTGGCTATCAGTTACGATTTTCCTAAGCGCATTTCTGCTTTTTCAAGTCCAACCGCTTATCAGCAAGTTCATATTGCCTTGGTTCGGTGGCAGTCCGGCTGTCTGGACGACGGCCATGCTTTTTTTTCAGTCCACACTCTTCCTCGGTTACGTCTATTCCCATTTATTGGCGAGTCGACTGCGGATGACGACACAAGTCAAACTCCATGTGGTGCTGCTCGTCTTGGCATCGTTCATGTCGATCTTCGTGATTCCGATGAATGCTTTGAAGCCCGATGGCCACGAAGACCCGACGTCCCGGATCCTATTGGTGCTCTTGATTTGCGTTGGACTACCCTACTTGGTCCTATCGACGACAGGACCGCTTATCCAAGCTTGGTTTAGTTACGCCTATCCCATGCGTTCTCCTTATCGATTGTTTTCGCTTTCCAACTTCGGATCTTTTCTTGCGCTCGGATCTTTCCCGTTCCTGTTCGAGCCTTATCTCGAACTTCGGACGATGGGATATTTTTGGATGGTTGGCTTCTGGTTGTTCGCGATCTTTTGCACGATCAGCGCTTGGAAGGTCAGCCGTATCGTCGATGAACAGGAGAAGAACATAGACGAGCAACCGGCATCGGAGAACCCTTCGAAAGGCGGCGCGGATTCGACTATAGACTACTGGAAGCACATCGCGTGGATCGGACTCTCTGGAATCGCATCGCTCATGTTTATTGCGACGACGAATCACGTTTGTCATGATATCGCGACGGTCCCCTTTTTGTGGATCGTTCCACTGGCCCTCTATCTGCTTACGTTTATCATTTGCTTCGACCATCCACGTTGGTATATTCGAGAGTTATGGAGTGGCCTTTGCGTCTTAGGTATTGCGGGGCTGACCATTCTGGATCTTGAACTATCGTTCATTCCGGATTTGATACTGCACTTCGGGACGATGTTCTGTATCTGCATGGTCTGCCATGGCGAATTAGTGAGCCTGAGACCGGGCAATTCGAAGTTTATCACCGAGTATTATCTGATGATCGCTGCAGGTGGAGCGTTGGGAGGGTTGTTCATTACATTGATTGCGACCCCGTATTTTGTCGAGTACCACGAGTGGACGTTCGGTCTCATAGTTAGCTTTGGACTGGCGTTTTATGTAGCGGTGTCGAACTTGATTTGGAAGCGGCGCGCGAACCAAATCAGCTCGGGAGGCGCACTCGGTTTGGGGCTGCTCGCAACGTTGCTCGCGATCTTGTGCGTCGATCCGATGGATTGGCGATCACCGCCAAGCGATGAATACGGTGTTCAGAAACGAATCATTCTAAAAGATCGAAATTTCTATGGGACAGTTCAAGTCTCTGAACGTCGCTACACTGAAGTAATTCCCGCTGAGCAAAACTTAGGGATATTCCGCGACCAAAGGCACAGTCATCGCAGCTTTTGGAGCGGAAGTATCCTTCACGGTCGCCAGTTGATGGATCCATCGCAACGAAATATTCCGCTGACCTACTACAGCCACCAGAGCGGCGTTGGATTAACGCTCGACTATTGTTTGAAAGGGCCATTTCGTGATAAGCCGCTGAAGCTGGCCGTCGTTGGACTTGGAGCTGGATCGCTGGCTTCCTACGCGCGAGCAGCAGAAGGCAATCGAGAAGCCGATGAATGTGTGCTCTACGAAATTAATCCGTTAGTCGAAGAGATCGCGAGAAATAACTTTTGGTATCTTCCCGATTACGAAAAACGATTGGGAAAAGCCATCGACGTCCGCTTAGGTGACGCCCGATTGACGATGGAAAGAGAACCACCGCAAAATTATGACGTGATTGTACTCGACGCTTTCAGCGGCGATTCTGTCCCGGCCCATTTGCTCACTCGCGAAGCATTTGAAATCTATCGTCGACACCTCAAGAAAAATGCCGATGGCTCACTCAATGGATTCGTCTGTATTCATATCACCAACACGTTCCTCAATCTCTATCCGATCGTCAAGAACGCTGCCGAACAAGTTCTCGACTTGCCGTACACCCACATCTACCGCGAAAGCCAATCGCAACATTTTATCGAACGCAGCCATTACTTTATCATCACGAACGATCGAGGTTTCCTCGACCAAACTCCGATGCTTCCGGAGCTTCGAACGGTTGTCGACCCTGCCACTGGGAAAGAGACAACGTTGGCCGTCGATCGCGATTGGCCTGGCATAGGTCTTTGGACCGACCATTACAGCACAATTTTTAACATTCTCTTGAATGAGTAGCAAAAGAATAACGTAAGAAGGCCGTCAAGAATATATTTCGCGAACTTGGGTGGCACGTCCCTGAGTCTTCGAAGGGCGTGGTCGCATGAAACACGCCCTTCGAAGACTCAGAGCGTGCCACCCGGCGTTAACCCATTCGTAGCGAAATTGCGCAAGCAATCCGGTGAGTTACATCGAAGCTCGTACCGGACGGCTTGCGCCGAACCGCTAAAATTATTGAAATAGTTAAGGAAATAACGTGTATTTTCCAGACTATTACCCGAGAGCGTTGATGACTCGACTGAAGATGTCGATGTCGCGGAGCGGTTGATCGCCGAGGATTCCGGCTCGATTGGAAACGGCGACGCCGACCATGTTCAATGAAACCGGCGGTGCTCCGTGGCTTCCTCGAATGAGCGTGGCGTCGAGCGGGATACAGCGATTCACTGGATCGAAATGCAGCTCGACCGGGTCGTAGCCGGGCTTGCGATGAATGTCGACGGTTCTCGCATAACTTGGTGCAAGCATATCGTCTTGCCACCAATAGTAAGCTTGCCAACTCGTCGGTTCGGAGATGACGACCACATCGCCGCTTCGTTCGTGATTCAAACCATACTTGGCAAGTTGCTCGCCTGCCAAAACTTCGGATACTCCCGGTTGATTTTGAAAGAGTTCGACGGCTCGTTGAATCACGGATGTGTCGCGATCGCGGACGAAGATATGGCTGAATTGATGATCGACCAAGGCCCAGGCTTGACTGGCTGAAAAATCGAGCTGTTCGAGCGGCTTGTCAGGTTGCTCGGGACGCGTTTCGAGCAAACCTCCCTCGCGCAACATTCGATTAGGATAGAGCACGTGCTGGACTTCGGTGATGACGTATTCACTGACGACGATGAATGTCGCCTTCGGGTTTAAATTGGTCACGGCCTGAAAGAATTCATCCAAGAGACCATCGAGTTCCGCGACGGCTTGCAAGGCACCTGGGCTGTCTGGTCCACTTTTCTGTGCGGCATAGTCGAGTTGTGGGACGTAGACATAGAAAAAGTCGGGCGAGAATTTTTGAGCGGCGAACGCTGCCGACTGCGTGATCCATTTGCTCGACGGGATGCCCGCCAAAGGTCCCCAAAAATGTTTTAGTGGAAAATGACCAAGCGCATCGCGAAGCTCGCCATAAAGTTCAATCGGTTTTGTGTAGCACCAAAGCGATTCGCTTCCGTCGGGATTATGAATCGGAGCTGGCATGCAAATGTTGTCGGCACCGCATCCTTTGCTGAGCATCGGAAACCAGACGGCAGACTTTTTAGGCGATGGCCCTTGATGAAGCTGATCCCAAAGTTGCGGTTGCTGGATCTTGTCGTTCCAAGCCGTCCACATTTCAACTTGATTGGTATCTCGCCAGAAAAATCCGTTGGCGATCACGCCATGATCCTTGGCAAGCTTACCGGTCAGCATGTTCGCTTGAACTGGCCAGGTAACGGCAGGAAAACTCGCAGCTAGCGACGTCTGTTCGCCAGCGGCTGTCCACTGACGAAGCTTGTCCATGCGCGCAACGTCTTGCGAACGGAGTCCAGGTACTGAAATAAGATAGAGCGGCGCATTGGCCATAGATCAAAGTGTCCTTATGTCGATCGAAGGAAGCGTCCGAGAATCATCGCCGGAACGATTAAAGAGCAGACTGCAATTGCAGGCCACGGACCGCCAAACTGGAGCGTTAGTATAGCGTCAAAAAAGATGATCGAGAGGATCGCTTGTTTGACCGCCATTTGGATCGTATTTGGGCTAGGGGTGATGACCGAAAAACAAGCGCGTTTGGCCCAAGGCAAGGCGAGCAATACGATGGCAATCGGATAGCTCGTCCGAGGATCAAGGTGCATGATCATTCCAGCAGGCGCGAATGCACTGACACTTGCCAGCATGGCGATTCCGACTGCGCAAAGGCACCATCCAAAGCCGAGTGTCCATGTCTGACTTGCTTCGGCTTCGCGTCGAGCTGCCCACGTAATCCCGGCGACATAAACGCCATGCCCGATCGCGGCCATCCAAAGATGGGCAGCATTCCAAGGTTGCAACGGTTCTAACCACCAGCCGATCGAGATCCCCAACAGGATGCTTCCGACGCGGCACAAACCCATCAAGATCGGTCCGATGACGGTTGCTTTGAGCGGTCCGTCGTAGAGCCATATCGTTAAGCCCAATCCGATCGCGATGCACGGTGTTGAATAGCGTTGCCAAGACGAGGCTGCGATCGTTGGAAGGATTGCGGAGTAAAACATGGTGGCGACGAACGAAGCGATGATACTAAAGAACATCAGCGCATAAGCGACTCGTCGAGCTGTCGAAATGGCGATACGACCATCGGCCAACGGTCGTCCTCGATTTTGGAGGCGATCTTTTTCGATATCAAAAACGTCGTTCAAAATCATCCCGGCCCAATATAATCCGATAGCGGATACGCCGAGTGTTGCGATTAATGGCCAAGGAGTCCAACTAACGTGCCCAAGCATCGCACCCGCTAAAACGTCCGCGATGACCGTAAACACGTTCGGGAGCCGAACGAGTTGTAGCCAAGCAACGAAGTTTTTCGGGCGCGATTCGGTGGATGTCAATGGATTTTCGATTGGTTCGGAAAAAATGGTTCGATGCCGTGTATTCGATGCTGACGTTCAGGTGACTGGTCGAAAGTGAGCGAATCGGCACTAGCCGCCGGATTCGCATAGATTGAATGGATCAATGATAACCCGAAGCGTAAGCGAGTGGATGCGTTCGTTCCCTCGCGATCGCTTCGGGTTATGAAAACAACAAGCCGCGAGCGCCGATCCGCGCACATTGTCATCGGATCAACCCTCAACCCTCAACTCTCAACTCTAATACGCTTTAGCGAAGATCGCTTGAAGCTCCGTCGGTTGACCGGTGAGGAAACATTTTCCTGGGGTCTTAACGCTATCGATCGGAATGCAGCGGATGGTCACTTTCAATTCTTGAAGGATTTTTTCGACGGCGGCTTCGGAGGCGAAATGGCATATCGCGAATCCGCCTTGGATCTTCGTCGATTCTTCGCTATCGCTTTGAAAGTAGGCTCGGAAGTCAGGTTCGTTGGTAATCGTTACCGTATTGGCTTCGCGCATCGCTCGCGCGCGTTGCAGAAGATTATCTTGTATCGCATCGAGTAATTCGGTGGTTCGTTTGACGAACTCAGCGCGTGGCATTCCCGATTGCTCGCCCGTATCGCGACGCCCCATGAAGACAGCTTGTGCGGCGAGATCTTTAGGCCCGATTTCGAGCCGAATTGGAACGCCTCGTTTGACGTGATACCATTTCTTTTCACCGCCTCGAAGGTCGCGGTCGTCGATGTCGACGCGAATCGCTTCGCCGGAATAATGCATTGCCTTCAACTCGGCTTTTAGGGATTGGCAATACGCGAGAATCTCGGCTCGCTGCGTTTCGTCGCGATAGATCGGCATAATGACGATTTGCGAAGGAGCCAACTTTGGCGGTAAGACTAAGCCATCGTCATCCGAATGAGCCATGATGAGGGCTCCGATCAGGCGTGTCGAGACACCCCAGCTTGTCGTCCAAGCGTAGACCGTTTGGCCGTTTTGATCTTGGTATTTGATCTCCTGGGCTTTCGAAAAATTTTGGCCGAGAAAATGCGAAGTCCCTGCTTGTAAAGCTTTACGATCTTGCATCATGGCTTCGATCGACAAGGTCGTTACAGCACCTGGAAAGCGTTCGCCAGCCGTTTTCTCTCCTTTGATAACCGGTACGGCCATATAGTTTTCGGCGAAGTCAGCGTAGACGTCGAGCATCTTACGCGTTTCTTCCATCGCTTCGTCGGAGGTAGCATGAACCGTATGTCCTTCTTGCCAAAGGAATTCAGTGGTGCGAAGAAAAAGCCGCGTTCGCATTTCCCAGCGAACGACGTTGGCCCACTGATTGATAAGGATCGGAAGGTCGCGATACGACTGAACCCACTTTGCGTAGGTCGCTCCGATAATCGTCTCGCTGGTCGGTCGAACGATAAGCGGTTCTTCGAGCGGACCGGCAGGTTGCAAGCCGCCTTTGCCGTCTGGTTCTAAGCGATGATGCGTAACGACGGCGCATTCTTTGGCGAAGCCTTCGACGTGCTTGGCTTCTTTTTCGAGAAAGCTCATCGGAATAAAGAGTGGGAAATACGCGTTCTGATGCCCGGTGTCTTTGAACATCTTGTCAAGCACGCGTTGCATATTTTCCCAAATGGCGTATCCCCACGGCTTAATCACCATGCAGCCGCGAACAGCCGAGGTCTCGGCAAGATCGGCTGCTTTGATGACTTGTTGATACCACTCGGGATAATCTTCTTGACGAGTCGGTGTAATGGCTGACTTTGGAGCTTTATTCATAGTGCATGGGCGAAAGAGAGAATCGTTATGGAAAACGTTGTTAGTCTAAGTTCGCAAAGCATTTCTTCCAAGGTCCCGGCTTCATCAATTCTTCACACAAATCACTACAAACCTTCATCGCTTTTGACTGGTTGAGTTCATGTGAAGGCAATAGCATGCTCCCCCATGCAGTTCTTGTTTCGGAAACAAGAGTTTGTTCTGCCAACGAAGGTGGGATTTGCTTCCGAACGACTTCAAAAAAGGGAGAAAAGTTTATGTCTCGAAGGAATGGTCGAACGCGAGGAAATCTCGGATTCACGTTGGTAGAGCTTTTGGTCGTGATCGCCATCATTGGCATCTTGGCTGGCCTTTTATTACCAGCGATCCAACAAGCTCGCGAAGCAGCTCGACGAATGAGCTGTTCCAGCAACATGCGGCAGATGGGATTGGCAGTAATGAACTATGAATCGTCGTATAAATTGATTCCTTCGGCAGGTGAAGGGCTAGACTCGACGGGATTGTTTCCGACGGGCGAAGTAAAGATATCGGCGGCTGATAAGGCGATGGGACGCAAGGAAGTCGCCCTTTATCATTCGAGTGTTTTCATGGCGATCTTGCCACAGATTGAGCAGACTGCGTCGTACAACATGATGAATTTCTCGTACGCCTACAATGACCTTCGAGCACCGGATAACCAAATGGCATCCAAGGTTTCGATCCCAGTTTTTCGATGCCCGTCAAGTCCATTGGCAGGTGGAAGAAATGCGTTGGATCCAAGCGGCTACGGCAGCGTCGACTACTATGCGACCTGCTATACCGATATCGATCCGGTAACTCAATTTCGAAATCGATACGACCAAGCCGACGGTGCGCTCGCTCTGCTACCTGCTCCACTAGCGAGCATTATAGATGGAACCTCTCAAACCATGTTCTTCATCGAAGACACCGGACGCACGCATGCGTCAGTAGCTTGGAAAACAAATTCGAAACGAGATGAAGTCTTTGCTGGAGAAACACGACCAGGAAATCCGACAGTTGCCGATCTCGACGGAGCGATGGCGCTGGGCGGAAAGCGTACAGTGCATCGCTGGGCCGATCCAGATGCAGCCGGAAGCGGTGTTTCAGGACCACCCAATAGTACGACAACCTCTCCTAACAAGAAATTTATCAACCAGAATCGCGTCCCTCTCGGTGGTCCTGATGGAACCAAGGGGATTCCAAAGTGTACATGGGATACCAACAACTGCGGGTTGAATGACGAGCCATTCTCGTTCCACATCGGCGGTGTCCATGCGGTCATGGCGGACGGAAGCGTCCACTTCTTTTCCGAATCGGTCGATGGAACAACCCTTCGCGCCTTGGTATCGCGGGCCGAAGGCGATCGACCCGACCATGATTTTCACTAGAGGGTCTTGAGGTATTCCAATACGGCTAGTTTCTCTTCTTCCGATAATCGATTTGGAAAATCGTGGCCTGCCGCCGATTTTCCAAATCGCTGGGTATCAAAATACCAGCGTCGTTCGTAGTTGTTCAACTTGTCTGGCACCGACGCTGGTGTTTCGATTTTGAAGCCGATTTTAGCAGTATCCAAACTCAACGCCACGCGACGCCATAACTCTGGTCGCTCATCGGGATGCAGCAGATGCCAAAGCGTTGGTACGCTGCCGTTGTGCAAGTAAGGTGCCGTAGCCCAAATCCCGTCCAAGGGTGGTGCCGTATATCCTTCCGGTGCCGCGATCGTTGATTGCTCGCCGTAGTCGGCGAACCAACTTTCGCCGTAGTTTGTTCGATATTGCGATGTCAGCGATTCCCATCGCAACGGATCGGTGCCGATCTCGTCCATTGGAACATTCAGTTCAGGATAGCTCTTATCAGCACCGTACGTTCCATGGCAACGCGCACAGTGCTCGTCAAACGCGATCTTACCTTTAGCGATTAACGCGCGATCGGTCGCAAGAGGATACTTGGGTGGCTTGATCGACGATATGAATTGATAGACATCGGCGAAATCAGGCGTCCACTCGCGAAAGCGTTCGGGGCCATTCTGACGAACCAGCATGAATTGCATCAGCCCTTTGTGCCCTTTATCTGCGAAGCCGTCGGCATACATGTGCGTCTTTCGCGAAAAATGCCACCACGGCGGCGTGTCCATATCGTGATGCTTCATCGCCGATGGCGGTTGCGTCAAGACGTTCAGATCCTTGTCTCGAAAGCTCATCAAGGCGACGCCGAACATAACCGCATTGCTCGAACCGACCGTTGTCCCCAATGGCATGAACATGGAACCAACATCCATGTGAGTCAACGGAATCTTCTCGGCAACTTTGATTTTTCTCACCGATTCGATCAATGACTCGAGTGCGTAGGTCGAATTAGGGGCGCCTGGAAATACCGCGCCCAATGTATTCCCACCGTGGCAAGCGAAACAATTCATGACAAACTCGCCTTTTTCGGTCGGTACATATTGCAACGGCTTGGTAGCATCGTCATGTCGCGAAGAGATCCCAAAGGCACGCCAAGTTGCATGCCGTCGAGAAACGGGTTGGGCATCTGGAAACGGCGTATCCAATTCTTGCTCGTCAAGCCGACTAAGAATAAGTTCGTTGAAATCGTTCGGCAAATAGACTTTGCCTGTCAAAAATCGATAACCTCGACGAGCTTCCTCGGACATATCCGCAAACATCTGCTCGACATGCAGTTCAAGGCTCGACCGAATCAGTTCGGCTTCGTCATCAACGCGATCCGACGGCTCTGCGACTGCAAGCCAAAACGGACAACCGAGAACAATCATGACGACAATCATGACGACAATCATTCCTCGAAACCAATGCGGCATTAGAAGTATCGTTCTGTACGTTCGCGAATGCATAAAAACCGATCTGAAGATTATTGTACCCGTAAGAATCCTGAAACCTTAACGCTTTTCGACTTTTAAAACCTGAACTCGCCCGCCGTTGAAGACTCTCTCAAATTTCCACCCGATTTCTACCGCGTCTTTTGATTGCATTCCAGCGTCGATACCGTCGAGAGCCGAGGCATCGACCCTCGCGACAATCCATCCGACATCGTGCGAGTTCGCTCGACAATACTCTAAGAAATCGGTCTTCCAACGAATTCGGCTATTGGAAAGAATTTGAATGGAATCAGCCTCCGAAACACGATACAGACTTGCGAGAGCGAATTTGAAGTAGCTCGAATATTTCGTGTTGTGTACATTCGCTTCGGTCGTTTCGATGAGCATCGGCGCTAAAAAAATCGGTTCCTTTGGTTTGCGTAGATCCGATAAAACGACGGCGGCCCCTCGCCAGTCTTCTTGACGCTGCCAAGCAATCCAACGCCCAGCATACCATTCGGAAGTTGTTCCCTGCCAATATGCTAAGAGTCCAGCCGACACAAGTCCAACCAGCAATACACTTTTGGAATTGCGAATTCCACCCAAGCAAAATGCCCCCGCAAGGAGAATCGCTGGGTAGCTACCAATGACGTAACGACGATGCATCAAAGGGGCAATATTCAAGTAGGTAAACAGCCATGCGATCAAGACCGTACCAAAACCAACGGCGAAAAGTTGCAGTAACCAAGCGGACGGATCGGTGGCGTTTCCAGACTCCGTAGCTATCGCCATCGGTACTTTTGCCGATCGAAGCGTTCTCCCATGCGACGGTCGTTCGCGCAACCATTTTTGAGTCGTATACGCGACGGTTGGAATCAACATCCAAAAACACCACGGAAGAATATCGACGAGTTTCACTAAGGACCCATCGCCTGCGAAGCTGGACCACTGCTGAACATTGCGATACGAGCCATTAAGCTGCAACAAGCCTGGCGCGCAAAGCAGTGATAGAAGCGCTATCTCGACCAGTCGCCAACCGACGATTGGCCGTCGATGCGGGCTTTCTATACTTGTCCATCGCCATGCGATGGCTGCGACGATTGCGAGCCAACTAAGCCCTATGACGATAAGCGAAGTGTAGTGTAGATAGAAAACAAGCGACGACGCAATTAGCCATGCAATGCCGAGTCGATTGGGTTGCTCCGCAAGTTTGGCACCAGATTGCATAACGAACAAACTTAAGACCGCTACCCAAATGTACGGACGGAGTTCGATGGCGTAGAACGCTCCGATGCGGTCGATCCAAAGCCATAAAGCGATGACCATCATCGTCACCCATTTGCCGTCGATCGGATTGCGACGATGAATCGTTAGCAGACTAAAACCGCATAGCATCCACCATCCGATAAGCGACGAAGCTCGAAGGATCGCCTCGTTGCCAACACCAGTCTGTTCGAAAGCCCTGAAAGCCGTCGAGAAAGCTCTAAGTCCATAGAAGTACAAAGGCGATTGATTACCCGATGCGGCCCGCGGCTCAATCTCGGACCATTCCCCCGAAATTGTCCATGCCGAATGGAGTTCGTCGATCCAAAGACTTTCACGAATCGATAGCAGTGGTGAAATGGCCAGAGCGCACAACAAAACCAACAGCACGGATTTCATTGCTGAGCTGCCGACTGGCGGTTTATCTCGCGGAGTACTCTTGGAAGTGGGAAGCGGACTTCTTCGCGTCGCACGACTTCCTCGTGAACTTCAGCATTAAATCGCTCCTTCAGCCAGGCGATGGTGCTTTGCACCACCGATTCCGGTGCGCTGGCACCTGCCGTGACAAAGACAGTCTGTCCTTCTTCAAACCAAGTCGGATCCAGGTCATTCGGTCCATCCACCAAATGAGAGGGCTTGCCAAATTCGGAAGCCAATTCGCGTAGTCGCTGACTGTTGCTACTATTCTGACTTCCTAGAACAATGACAATATCCGCTTTCTCGCAAAGCAACCGAACAGCTTCTTGTCGATTCTGAGTGGCGTAGCAGATGTCTTCTTTGTTAGGTCCTTCAATCCAGGGAAAGCGATCTTTAAGGCGTCGGATAATTTTATTGGCGTCGTCAACGCTCAAGGTCGTTTGTGTCAGGTAGGCAAGTTTGGTATCGGGCGTGAACTCGAGCGCGTCGACACCATTGCAATCTTCGACGAGCACGATGGCCTCGGGCGCTTCGCCCATCGTCCCCAAGACTTCATCGTGTCCGTCATGGCCAATCAAAATGATTGTGTAATGCCCTTTCGCAAAATGAATTGCTTCGAGATGGACTTTGGTTACCAGCGGACATGTTGCGTCGATTGTAAATAATTTTCGTTCTTTCGCAATTCGGCGAATCTCAGGCGATACTCCATGTGCCGAAAAAAGAACATTCGAGCTTTCCGGAATCTCGCTCAACTCATTAACGAAGATCGCCCCTTGGTCGCGAAAGGTTGAAACGACATACTGGTTGTGGACAATTTCATGGTAGACGTAGATCGGCGGCCCGAAATGCCGCAAAGCCATCGACAAGCTTTCGACAGCCATATTGACACCAGCGCAAAATCCGCGAGGCGAAGCCAAAATGATTTGCATGAAAATCCCGAAAAGGTATCCGAACGGTATTTAAACGATTGCGCACCATTGGCGATGCGAAAAACCAGATCTCGATTATCCTGCAAAGCTCTGCCGATGGCTAGTGCTTTGTCTGCATTGGTGGGGGCAAAGCATTGGCTGGGTATAGTAAAATTAGCCGTTGAGCGTTAGCTCCGGTTTCTGGAGGGCTGCGGACTTAGCGGCCAACGGCTAATTGTATGAAACCAGGGCCGAACGGCCTTCGGCTAATTTTTGTACTGTTTACAATCTGATCTCTTTTCTACTTTCGAAAGTTTTTTAATGCCGCGACACGTTGATCTGAATCCAAATAGGCACCCGCCTTGGCTTGAACGGGATTGGCAACAATTCGGGCCACATGGCTTGAATAAAACCGAAATCAATGCGGAACAGGCGAGCAGTTATTGCCGCCAATTGGCTCTTTCGCATTACGAGAACTTTTCGATCGCCAGTCGCTTGACGCCGAACCATTTACGCCGTCACCTCTATCATATCTATGCCTATTGCCGCTGGTCAGACGATCTGGCAGATGAATCTCCGTCGGTCGAAGAAGCGAAAAATCGATTGACTTGGTGGAAAAAGGAACTCGACCTTTGTGTGCGGGGTTCCACGACGCATCCGGTCATGATTGCATTGCGATCTACCTTACAAACTTTCGAATTGTCTCCGCAGCCGTTTTACGAGCTGCTTTCCGCTTTTCAACAAGATCAAACGCTTCATCGATACGAAAGCGATGAACCGTTGGAAGACTACTGCCGCCGCAGTGCAAATCCGGTCGGACGTATCCTCTTGCAGATGGCCGGTATTCATTCGCAAGATTGTTTTCGTTGGAGCGATCAAATCTGCACTGGTCTACAGTTGGCCAATTTCTGCCAGGATTTTTCGAGAGACGCCGCCAATCAGCGGATCTATTTCCCTCGCTCTCGATGGAAGCAAGATAATGTTACCGAAGCGATGATTATGCAGCGTCGAAAAACTCCGGAACTACAGCGGGCCGCAATCCGATGGCTCATCGAAATCCGTGAACGCTTCTATGACGGATGGGAACTTACAAACCATGTCCCAGCCTGGTTGGCTCGCGATGTCCGACTCTTCGCCGGCGGAGGGTTGGCGATTCTAGATCGCATTCGCCAAAAGCATGGCGACGTCTGGAGTCAACGTGTCGCGTTCTCACGCAAAGACAAATTTTCTATATTTTTGCGTGCCTTCATCTTCAAAGCTCCTCCTCGTCGTTATCCACTTCGAGTCGATGATATACTTTAAGCGTTTCGAGCACTAGCATGATCGGTGACTCACAATCCTAAATCTTAGCCGAAATCAAAAACTGAACTTCGCCTATCGCCAATGCTCGACGATCGCTAAGCGCAGTCGGAGCAATTTTATTCGATCGTTTTCTTTGCTTCGGCCAGAACGGCGTCAAGGCATGATGGCGCTCTATGCCTTTGCACGATTAGTCGACGATTGGGGAGACGGAAGCGAACCGTCGACCAAGAAAGCCCGTGTGGATCAATGGCACGACTGGATCGAGCGTCGATTGGTATGTTATTTGAATGAAGAAAAAGCGCTGGTTTCACCTGCTCGTTTGCCGATTCAGGAGTGTGACGATATTGGCCCGGCCTTGGCCGATACAATAGATCGGTTTTCGATCCCGATCACTCGCTTGCACGAAATTGTCGATGGAGTGGCGTTCGATTTATCCGTGCCGGTCACCATCGACGATCAACCGCAGTTAGAACGATACTGCTACCTTGTCGCATCTTCAGTCGGACTAGCTTGTTTGAACATTTGGGGCGGTAACCTCACGAAGGTTCAGCAGTCGGCGATCGATTGTGGTATCGCTTTTCAGATAACCAATATCATCCGAGATGTGCTTGAAGATAGTCAACGTGGTCGAATTTACGTGCCGCGAGATTTGCTGGCCGCTCATGACGTCGATCCGGCACGATGGCTGTCCGGGAAACCCAACGGCGATTGGAAGAGTGCGCTTCGGTCGCTGATCGAATCGGCGCATTCACGCTATCGATCGGGCTTAAAAGTACAAGCAGAACTGGATGTTGACGCGAGCCGCATGTTCTCCTTGATGTGGCATACCTATCATCGGTTGCTAGAGGAGCTTGAAAATGACTTGGATGTGGTTTGGCAGCGACGTGTATCGTTGAGTTTGTCCTTGAAAGGGCGACTATTCTTGCAGCATGCCTTTACGCCTTGGTATCGAATGGGGAGCCGATGAAGGTCATTGTTGTGGGAGGAGGGTTGGCGGGGATCGCTGCGGCCCTTTCTCTTTCGTCGAGCGGTTATCAGGTGACGTTATTGGAAGCTCGCAGTCGACTTGGCGGTCGCGCTGCTTCGTTTGACGATCGCATCTCCGAGCAATCGGTCGACTATTGCCAACATGTAGGAATGGCTTGCTGTACGAATCTCGTTAAGTTTCTAGAGCTAACGAATATCGCATCGACTTGGACTCGACAAGATGAGCTTCACTTTTTTTCGGCGTCAGGAAAGCACTTGCCGATTCGCGCTGCACCACTTCCTGCGCCGCTCCATTTGGTCGGACTCTTGTTGCGTTGGCCAGACTTGCGATGGGATGAACGACTGCGTATCGCGTCAGGAATTTTTCGCTTGATGCGAATAAAGCCTTCGATCAATCTCAATCAAATCCTAGCCATCGATTGGCTTCGATCAATTGAGCAAACGCCTTCGACAATTGCCAAATTTTGGGCGACGATTCTCGTTAGCGCGCTCGGAGAACAGATCGATCGAGTGACGTTAGGAGCAACGCGCAAAGTTCTCATCGATGGTTTCGCTGCCAACCGTTCGGCGTTTCATCTCTTGGTTCCTCAACTACCATTGTCAACACTCGTCAGCGAAAAGGCTAAGCAGAAGCTCGTCGAAAACGGCGTCGATGTTCGATTGGCGTCTCCCGTTCAATCCCTTAATTGGAATGGTTCACACTGCAGCGGCGTACAACTTCGCGATCTCTCGAAGCTCGAAGCCGACCATATCGTTTTGGCCGTTCCGTGGCGTGGGATAGGTAGATTGCTCGATGCCCGTTTAGACAAGATTCCCGATCCCGTTCGGCAGTGGAACGAAGAATATGTCGAGCTTGATTCATCGCCGATTACCGGAGTCCATACCTGGTGGGACCAAGCTTGGTTGGATCAACCCCACGCGATTCTGATCGATCGACTCTGCCAATGGATATTTGGACCACCTGAGATTTCTTCCAGTCATCGTGGCGAGTACTACTATCAGGTCGTGATCAGCGGTTCTCGACAACTCCCGCATGGCGACCAAGAAGCCATTTTGGCGGCCGTCGTCGACGATATTCGGACGGTTTTCCCCAAAGCGATCGAGGCGAAGTTCTTACGTGGCAAAGTGGTTACCGACCCGCATTCCGTATTTAGCTTAGGTATAGACCATCAAGTGTCTAGACCGAATGTCGATTTGTTTGCCGATTCGCGACTTTGGCTAGCGGGCGATTGGACAAATACAGGCTGGCCAGCCACGATGGAAGGTGCTATTCGATCGGGGTTTCAGGCGACAGAAAAAATCACCGAATACGATGGTCGAGCTCAGCGCTGGGTCGCCGAAGACCTTCCGCGCGGTTGGTTATCGTCGTTGCTGATTCGCACTTGAAGCGATTGTCGGTATAATGAAGTGCCTTGAAGGCTGAGTACGAAGTCGTACCAAGCATACTTCCCATTTTAGGAGATTGACCTTTGGATTGGCAAACGATCGTCGCGTTAATCTGCGTTTCATTCGCAGGCGTAGCTCTGCTACCACGCGTGCTCGCGTTGCTGAGGTCCGATGGCAGCACGGGGTGTGGAAGCTGCGGTGGTTGTTCGACCGATCGCACGAAAGTCGTACAGAAGCCGATGGTCGATCTCAACGACATTGCCGACCGACGCCAGTCTTCCAAAAGCTCGTAAAATCCAGCTAACGAGTTCGTTCTAAGACTTTGATTTCGATATTGTCAAAACTTGCCGAGCCCACCGCACCAAATAGACCGAGCATGACAATAGCTTCGCGGCTTTCGGGTGGAATGGCAATCGTTGATTCCGACTTCTGCCACGCAAGATCACCCACAAAAGGGCCTAACCAGTTGTAGCCAATCTGATTCCGATTTTCATCGAGAAATTGCAGTACCAAAAATGGTTGTTCTTCCCAAGCGGCCCCGATCTTAACACCCGATGTTGTCACATCACAAGCGAATTTCAATTTGGTAACGACGCGACCGTCGAGCGGCAAGCCTTGCAAGAGAATCGATGGACTGCCTTGCGTCTCGTTGGCGAATTTTACAACTTTCTTTCCGGACAAAGCGTGCGAATCGCTCGTCAATTTCGCACCGAAATCGTAGTACCAATTAGGAATAAAATCGCCAGTCGCTTCAGCTTCGAAATCACCGTTCATCAACGATGGATGCGCGGGATCGACACGGTCTTTCCGTCGAGCTTCGGCGGCTCCTGTCATCGGTACGAACAGCGTTGGACGCGCGTATACGGGGATGAGTCGATCGCCTTGCTTTCGAAAGACACGTAACAATTGTTGGTAGCGTGAACCAACAGGAATCGCCATCAAGCCGCCATCTTTGAGCTGATCGACTAGCGGCTGTGGCGGCTCGTCGGGCGAGCACGTTACGATGATCTTGTCGAACGGCGCATGTTCGATCCAACCTTGAAATCCATCGCCAGCTTTTGTGGTGATGTTCTTGTAGCCAAGCCTCGTAAGCAATTTCGTTGTCGACGCGGCTAACTCTTCGACGATCTCAATCGTGTAAACATGATCGACCAAAGGACTTAAAACAGCAGCTTGATAACCACTACCCGTTCCGATCTCCAGCACTTTATCGGTTTTTTCTGTCTGAAGCACCTCGGTCATCAACGCAACGATAAAAGGGCTGCTAATCGTTTGAGCTTCGCCAATCGGCAAGGCTCGATCGAGGTACGCTTGATCGCGGACCGCCAATGGGACGAATTCATGACGAGGCGTTGCGGCGATCGCTCGCAAAACCGATTCGCTCTTGATACCCCCCGGTTTCAGGATCGTTTCGATCAAACGCAGCCGCGCGCTTTCGGTCGTATCCTTTGCGACATTATCTTGAGCATGGCTGCGAGGTAAAAATAGAAACGATACCGCTATAGCCACAACGAAAAGGCTTCGATTTACAAGTCGCAGTCGTTCAACGTAAAAGGTGCGTGCGTTCATGGCTTAGTACAGTCGGAATAGGAAAGATATGACGTGTCTATCGAGGGCGCACGGTTTTGTCGTGAAATTTTTGACTTATCGAAGAAGCAACTGAGTTTCAATGTTCGCGCACCCGATGGTATTCATTGGACCAAAGTTCGTAAGCAAGGAAGCTCGCAAATGTCCGCTTTTTACCGTTTCGCATCCGCGTTAATGTTTGTATCCAGCGTCGTGGTTTCTCAGAACAGCTCTTTTGCTGGCAATCATGAGGCCAATTTTAATCCGGCAAATCCACGGCCCGATTTTTTGCCGCATACCTTTTATAATAATTGGGTATCGTACCGCGCTCAATACAATCGACCGCATCCAATCGGCGGTCATATTGCAGCGATTATAGAACCGACCAGCCAAGAGGCGATGGCTTGGCGAATCCATCAGGCGAATGGCGACTACGCATGCAAACGCCCTGGATATGTGCCGCTCTATTATTATCCAAAACCTTGGGAAGCCCTGCCGACGATGGCTCGGCCTAATGCGCCGCTGTTTCCGTAAAACAATCGGCCCCAATTAACTGGTTCCAAGGCTCTGCCTTGGAACCCACTTCGTTATACACATCGAGATCGGTAGCCAAAGTGTTGCGGCAAGCAATTTATTGCGTAGCGTTGGTGCACCGGCTTTAGACGCAACGATGCATATCGCCGGATCGAGGCGGAAGAGTCGCCTAAAGGCTATACACCAGCGCCATGGTCGGCGACTAACAACGAGTGTAGCTCGCGTTTTCGTGGTGGCGTTCAGCTAATAGTGTTTTCAATTCCAGCGCATAGCGCATTGACCAGAAGTTCGAGCTCATGCTCCTCGATCGAGAACGGCGGAACGATCGGGATGACGTTTCCGAGCGGACGAAGCCAGACGCCGTGCTTTAGAGCTTCGCGACAGACGGTTGCTCCGCGTCGCTCCAAAGTTGGAAGAGGTCGCTTGGTTACTTTGTCGGCAACCAATTCGACGGCGGCAATGAAACCGACTTGCCGAACATCGCCGACATCGGGATGATCGGAAATCTTCTTGAGCAACTCCGATAGTCGTTGAGACTTCATCACCAATCTATCGAGCGTCTGCTCTTCTTCGAACACATCTAAGGTAGCTTGGGCAGCAGCGGCTGCCAGCGGATTACCACCGTAAGTATGACCATGCTGGAACGCGATGTTGGCCGAATAGTTGCCTAAAAAAGCGTTCCAAATCTGTGAGCTGGCAAGTGTCGCTGACATCGGCAGATAGCCGCCTGTTAGCCCTTTTCCGATACACAGCAAGTCAGGCGAGACATTTTCATGTTCACATGCGAACATCTTACCGGTTCGTCCGATTCCCACCGCGATCTCGTCAGCAATGAGCAGCGTATCGTACTTATGAGTTAACTCGCGCAACCCCGAAAGAAATCCGGGAGGATGGACTACCATGCCGGCTGCTCCCTGGACAAGCGGTTCGACGATCACGGCCGCGACGTTTGCCGCGTGCTGTTTTAATATCGCTTCGTATTGATCAAGGTAGTATTGCGTTAGCGGATTGAATGGAACAGATGCATGGTTCGCATCGCGACGCTCGTTTGATTGCGCAACACGGATGTCGAGCGATACAGGAAATCGATAACTATCTGGGCACGGACCGCGAAGGACCGAAAATAAGAGCGGATCGAAAACGGATTTGAAGCGAGTGACGTCGCTAACGCTACATGCGCCTAACGTATCACCGTGATAGCTGTTACCGACGGCTAAAAACGTATTCCGATTTGGCTGAGGCTCCGGACACTGACGCCAAAATTGAAACGCCATTTTCATCGCGACTTCTACCGCCGATGCTCCGTCGCTACTAAAAAAAACGTGATTCAATCCAACTGGTGAAAGATCGACCAGTCGTTTTGCCAATTGGATCGTCGCCGGATGGCTCATCCCGAGCGAGGTAACATGAGCAACTTGCGACAACTGCCGAACGATCGCGGCATCGATCTTGGGATGCGTATGTCCATGGACGTTGCACCATAACGAGCTTGCCCCGTCTAATATTTTTTGGCCGTCGATCGTCGTAAGCCAACAGCCCTTAGCCGATTCGATGATCAAGCCATCGTATTCAGCCATCTGCGAAAACGCATGCCATACGATCTCGCGATCCCATTTTCGAAGGTCGTCTAGTGACGGAGAACCGCTGTCGAGCTGCTCCGTTCGTCCAGCAATCGGAACAAGCGTCATGGCACTACCATTTGACCTGGACACTTGCACCGAGACCAACGCCGAGCATCATCGAGGCCGAATCGCCTACCAAGCAGAGGCGAAGCGGGCTATCGAGAGCCGCGATGGCGATGAGCGTCATTGCGGGCTGATCGTGGTCGGCAGGAAACAAGCCGAACGTTTCATGCTCGTCGTCGACAATAATTCGAGCCGTTTCATCGCGTGGTACTTTGCTAAGCTGTACAGTCCCGATATCTGTCACGAGATCTCCGCTCGAAGTGACCTCGATTATCTTTCCCTTGATCGTTTCCGACATCTTGATTTACCTTGGAAATGACTTTACCGCGTTCGAACCGCGTCGAGCGACAAACGTGAAATCATTCTAGCAAAAAATCTTAAGGTTGGTTCGCAAGTTCGACTGTCCCACGCTGGAGTCGAACTAGGTGGGCATCTCAGACATCATGCGGGCTCAATCGACTAGGGCTCCGAATCCCTTTCTCGGCTGCGATACGATTTACGGCATTCAACATTGCCAAAATCGTCGACTCGACGGTATCGGTCGAAAGCCCGATGCCACGATAAGACTGACCTTCGTGCTCGATTTCGACGGTTACTTCACCTTGGGCATCACGTCCTAAGGTTGCACTGCGAACGCGATAGTCACGGCATACAACTTTAATACCGGTAATCCGTTCGACCGCCCAAAAGGCCGCATCGATCGGACCATCCCCTTGCTGAACTTCTTCGGAAAACTCCTGATCTCCGTGTCGCAAGGTCAACTGAACTTTCGGCAGCACCCCTGTTCCACTGCTTACACGAAACGAGACGAGCGACCAAAACTCTTGGACTTTGCCGCTGATTTGCTTTTGAATCAAGGCCGTAATATCGCCGTCGTAGATTTCCTTTTTCTTATCGGCCAAGATCTTGAACTGGTCGAAGACTTCTTGCAATTGAAGGGCCGTCAAATGAAAGCCAAGAAACTTCGCTCGATCGGCTAAGGCCGCGCGACCACTATGTTTCCCCAGTACCAAATCGGTCTTGAGGAATCCGACGTCTTCGGGATTCATGATTTCATAAGTGCGAGCATCCTTGAGCATTCCATCTTGATGAATGCCAGCTTCATGTGCAAACGCGTTTCGTCCGACAATCGCCTTGTTGCGCTGTACCTCAAGCCCCGTAATCTTGCTCAACAATCGACTCGTCGGCACTAACCTTTTGGTCACGATGCCGGTCGTACATTGGTACTTGTCGAACCGGGTTTTCATCGCCATCACGATTTCTTCGAGCGAGCAATTTCCTGCGCGTTCGCCGATTCCATTGATGGTGCACTCGATCTGCCCTGCCCCACCCTGAACGGCGGCGAGCGAATTGGCGACGGCTAGTCCTAAGTCATCGTGGCAATGCACGCTGATAATGGCTCGATCGATATTCGGCACGCGATCGAATAACAAGCGAATTCGCTCGTACATTTCCAGCGGAGTCGTGTAGCCGACGGTGTCTGGGATATTGATCGTCGTTGCTCCCGCATTGATCGCGGCTTCAACGACTTCGCAAAGAAAATCATGTTCCGTTCGAGCGGCATCTTCGGGTGAAAACTCGATGTCGTCACAATAACGATGCCCTCGTTCAATCCCGGCGACGGCTCGAGCGACCAACTCTTCTCGCGTCATCCTTAGTTTGAATTCGCGATGAATTGCGCTCGTCGCCAAAAAAATGTGAAGCCGTGGACTCTCCGCATTCTTCAAGGCTTCCCAGGCCCGATCGATATCGGCATCATTGCAGCGTGCCAAACCACAGATGGTGACCCCGCGGATATTTTGAGCAATGTCGCGCACCGACTCAAAATCGCCCGGCGAGGCGATGGGAAATCCCGCTTCGATAATGTCGACTCCGAGATCGGTCAGAGCTTGCGCAATCTCCATCTTCTCGGCGGCGTTCATACTCGCGCCAGGTGATTGCTCGCCGTCTCGCAACGTGGTGTCAAATATTCGAATTCGACGCGGTGGACAGCCGTCACCGGTTGTCTCCGCTTGGGTTTCCATGGTCATTTCGCAGTCTTTCTGGGCCAAATCTCATCTGGTTACATAGTGTACTGAGTTTAGCTGATGACGCGAGTCGACCGCCGAAGGTTCAGAATGGCTGTAATTCCAAGAGAGGAACGCTTTTGAGTGGCTTCGAATTGTAAAACAGTGAAGATCGCAAGCTGAAAGCTTAGGCCACTTTATTAGTATTCGTCGCTGTTCTCTTGTTTTTTGGCCGGGAGAATGGGGCGAGTCGTTCGAGTTCGCCGGTTTATTTGTTCGTTGGAATTGTCGGCGAGCAAGTCGTGTCCTGGATCGCGGCGCTGAAAAACCTGCTCTAAGTCGTTCAATTCGTAGATCGTTTTAACGACGGCAGCAATCGAACGCGATTCTAGTTTTTCATACAGTTTTTGACGGCGGGCTTCGATCGTTCGCTGACTCACGCCGAGCCGATTGGCAATGGTTTTGTTCGGTAGCCCCTCCATCAACATGTGAAGGACCGCCGCCTCGCGTTCGGTGACTTGGCTCCATAGTCGGTAAAGATTTTCGTAGCGTTGGTTCTGACGCTGTATTCGTAAACTCTCTGAGGCTAACCGAGAAAAAGCCGTCTGAAAGCGCGCGTCATCCGCTGTCTGCTCGACGTAACTATAGAGGCCCATTTGTATCCATTCGACGACCGTTTCAGCAGGAATCTTATGCCCAACGCTTAGGATTACCGGAAGTCGAGCATTCACGATGATTTTGTGGATAAGCCGCTCGCAAGCTTGTACCGAATGGTACGGATTCTCGCGACTGGCGAATTCGATGACGACCGGACGCCCAGGCTCCCATTCAGCTATTTCTTCGACATCTGGCCCCGAAGTGCCATCGGTAAACTGAAACGAAAGGAACGGCGATGAGCAGCGTTCTGTTCGCTCGAAAGTCGAAATCGGCTGTCCAATCCAGACAGCATGCAAAGGATATTTTAGTGCCTCGTTCTCATTCACCTTAAACTCTCATGGTTAGTCGAGTTCTTCTATTTGTAGCGGGAAACGCCGTATCGCATAGCTAGAATGCCACTAAAGAACGACAAATTCGCATAAATTTCCAGCTATGCGATTTTAGCACCCCTAACAGCGCCACACAAATTTGCAGTATCCGGATATTTCGCTAGGTGCCAACTAGCCGTGACAAATCCGGACTGGCTACCTACGCTATCAGATTAACTCGGTTAAGTCCCAACGACTCATTCCTTGATATCTTAAGATGTATGGCCACTACCTCCCAAATTTCGAAGCCCGCCATTGTCTTGCTCAGCGGTGGTCTCGATTCCGCAACCGTACTGGCCATGGCAATTCGAGATGGTTTTCGCCCCTTTGCAATGAGTTTTCGATATGGCCAGCGCCATCAATCCGAACTTGACCGAGCCAATCAAATCGTCGCCACGCAAAACGTTGTCGAGCACATCATTGTCGATATCGACTTGGGAATCTTCGGCGGCTCGGCCCTTACCGACGATCGATTAGTCGTCCCCAAAGGCGATACGATCGAAGCGATTGGCAAGCAAATCCCGATAACCTATGTACCTGCTCGGAACACCGTTTTTCTTTCCTTTGCGTTAGCCTGGGCGGAAGTCGTCGGTGCCCGCGACATTTTCATCGGTGTCAACGCGCTCGATTACAGCGGATATCCCGACTGTCGCCCGGAGTATATTTCGGCATACGAACGGATGGCGAATCTAGCAACCAAAGTCGGTGCCGAATATAGCTCGACTGGACTTGGTGAACCCATTCGGATTCGAACACCGTTGATTGCGATGACCAAAGCCGAGATCATCCGAACGGGTCTCGATTTAGGCGTCGATTACTCGCTCACCTTTTCGTGCTACGATCCCGTCGATGGCCAATTCGCCTGTGGGCATTGCGATGCATGCTTGCTTCGTCTTCGCGGTTTCGAGCAAAATGGCATTCCTGATCCGACATGTTACGCAACCTCCTAAATGACATCCCCACGACTCCAACCGATTTCAAGGACCGAGCATTGCAAATTCTATCGTAGTGCTGGCATCTTTCTTCTATGTTTCCTAGTCGGTGTCTGCGAAGCCGACACAACGAGTAAAACAACTGTTGGGGACGAATCGAAATCAGCCGTCGTCGACGTGCGGAAGGATGTGTGGCCGATCTTTATCGAGCGATGCTTGCACTGCCACGGACCACTAAAATCCGACGGTGATTTGCGTTTGGATCAAAAGGCATTTATCGACGCTGGCGGTCATACCGGAAATCCGATTCTCGGGACCGAGGCATCAAGCGAACTGCTGCGACGACTTGTCGCTAAAGACGATGCCTATCGAATGCCTAAAGGAGAATATCCACTTTCTCCAAAACAGATTGAGATACTTCGACGATGGATTCAGCAAGGTGCGTCGTGGCCAAAGAACGCCAAGATTTCGATCGACGCAGTACCGTTCAGTACCGAGAATCTGCTTTCGTCTGATTTCTGGAATGAGCTCCTTGATCGACTCGTCGAATACAATCAACAACTCCGAATCCTTTATTGGCCGTTGCTGCTTTTTTTGCTTTTGGTCGCGTTTCTCGAACGACGAAAACAAAAGAAGCCAATATCCGATGAACGTCTTCTTTCTCTTGGTATCCTCGATCGAATCCAGCAGCGTATTGGGTTGCCTCAATACTTGATCGGCATGCTCTGCTTTCTGCTGGCCAGTTCTATCCAATTGCATCGAGTATCCGTTTTTGCATTGCGACAAAAACTCGAGGTGCTCGAATCAAAACGTCGGATGATTGACGCCGAGTCCCCGAGAACTCGTTTTCAAGTCCCTACTCCCTATCGTCCCAAGCATCCACCACGTCTAGGCGGCGTTTACTATCGCGGCAACGACGAACGCAGTACGAGTTTATTCAATGGCGGTTACTATCGCACCGCTACGATGACGGTCGGTCTATTCGACGCCGACGATCGACAGTTGCAATGGAATGATGTAGTCGAGAACCGCGACTTGTTTATCCAACTTGTCATCGAACGAGCCCCATTCGCAACTCGAGATCTGTTTCGTAGCGATATGTTGGCGAAAAGTTATCTTACGCGTCAGATTCCGAATCTCGATGGCATCGAAATGGACGATATCGACGACCATCAAGCGAATTTTGAAACGTTGGGCGCTGATGAGCGTTGGCGAGCAAAGTATCCTATTGCGAAAGCGTCTGAATCGGACGACAAAACGCATTCAGCTTTAATCTACCTTGTTCCAGGCGGGAACCAAGTTCACTATGGCATCCAGTACGATATTCGTCTGATCGACGGCAAATTGAGTGAACAATCCGAAATCTGGATGGGTGCGATTTTTCTCACCGGGTCGGTAAGAGTTCCTGACGAGAATGAGATTCCGCTCGGCGAATGGTTCGATTTTCTCCCGATACCAGAAATTACCGACGGCAACTCCGAGGACCCGAAGTTGCTGGGTATCGAACCGAGATGAGCAACGTTAAACACCGCCTATGAAACATGGCGTCCCTCGATTGCTAGCAATAATTCGATACATGCGTATATTGCCAAGTTGTAATTTGTTTCGAACTCTTGTGACTCTATGCTTTCTTAAAGGTCGTCCTATATTAACAATATTGAGCGTTCGGTTGATTTCCTCACGAGACCCAGTTCGGCGTTTCGGCAGCCGAGAGTTCTAGTTCTGAGACAAAGGTTTCTATCTATCATGTTGCGAGTAATTTTGTTAGCGAGCGTGTTGGTTGTCGGCATTTCATCCACGAGTTCTGCGCAAGGCTTTATTGGCGTCGGATTTGGGAATGGTGGCTTCGGACCTGGATATTACGGTTCAGGTTTAGGGATGGGATATGGTCCTGGTAGTTTCGGATACGGTGGCTTCGGTCCGCGCTATGGTTATGGCTCGGGAGTCGGCATCAGCATCGGCACGAATCGTGGCTACGGCAATTATGGATACGCACCTCGCGTCTCATATCCCAGCAACTACTATCGTTCGGCTCCCGCTTATCGGGCATCATCGGTCAGCTATCGACCGCAAGTTCGCTGTCAACCGCAGCGCTACACGCGCGCCCGAAGATGCTACTAGGACAGTAGACGTTTGCCAAAGCGTGTTTTGCATGAATGCGACAAGTTCTCCACAGTCTGGCGACTGTAGCTATAATGGCGGCGATGAGAACGGATGGAAATGGAGTTAAGCAACGGACGGCGATTATTATCGGAGCTGGCCCGGCCGGGTTAACCGCCGCTCTTGAACTGCTGGAACGAAGCGATATTAAGGTCATTGTGCTTCAACGCGACGATTGCCTAGGTGGCTTGTCGCGTACCGTCCAGTATCACGGCAATCGGCTCGATATCGGTGGCCATCGCTTTTTCTCGAAAAGCGACCGAGTCATGAGCTGGTGGCTGCGCATCCTTCCCATGGAAGCAGCGACAACGGCAACGACCATCCGATACCAACAGCAGGCTCGCGAGATCCATCCGTCGGCCCGCGGAGTTGCTTCGTCACTCGATCAAGTCATGTTGGTGCGTCAGCGGAAATCGCGAATCTATTTCAACCGGCAGTTTTTCGACTACCCGATTTCACTCAGCAAAGCGACGATTCAAAAACTAGGGCTCTTGCGAACGTTCAAGATTCTTGTGAGCTATGCTCGGGCTATTTTATTCCCCATTCGCAATGAAAAGAGCCTCGAGCATTTTTTCATCAACCGCTTTGGTCGTGAACTTTACCAAACTTTTTTTAAAGACTACACCGAGAAGATTTGGGGAATCGCCTGCAATCAAATCAGCGCTGAATGGGGCAAGCAACGAATCAAAGGGCTATCTGTTTTCAAACTCTTGACGCATTTCGTCCATCGCTTGCGTTGGAAAAAAGCTTCCGACGTTTCTCAGAAACAACTTGAAACATCCTTGGTGGAACAATTTCTCTATCCAAAATTCGGGCCTGGCCAGATGTGGGAAGCGGTCGGTCGAATGATCCGAGAAAAGAAAGGGGAAATCGTAATGAACCAAACGGTCGACGAGATTCGATGCGACGGAGATCGCATTCTTTCGGTTACGGCTGTCGATCGTTTGACGGGTCTTCGATCCGAGTATTCCGGCGACTATTTCTTTTCAACGATGGCCATCAAAGATTTGCTGGTAGCCTGCATTCCAAAGCCGCCATCCAATGTCTGCGAAGTGGGACAGGGACTGGTCTATCGAGATTTCATCACTGTCGGAATGCTCTTAAGTCGGCTTGCGGTATCGCCTGACCACGCGCAGTCAGAAAAACTGTTGAAGGACAACTGGATCTATATTCAAGAACCAGACGTCAAAATCGGTCGCTTGCAAATCTTCAATAACTGGAGCCCTTCGATGGTGGAGGATAGCTCCAAAGTTTGGATTGGTCTCGAGTACTTCTGTTTTGAAACCGACGAACTTTGGCGATTGTCGGACGAACAGATGATTGCGCTCGGGGCTGAAGAATTGGAAAAGATAGGTATCATCGATCGATCGGATGTTCTCGATGCAACCGTCGTGCGAGAACCAAAGACCTACCCGGCTTATTTCGGAACGTATTCGCGTTTTGATGAAGTTCGCCGTTGGTTGGACGACTTAAAGAATCTTTTCCCTATCGGTCGCAATGGCATGCATCGATACAATAATCAGGATCATTCGATGCTGACCGCCATGACAGCCGTTGACAATATTTTGGCCGGGATTTCCGATAAATCGAACCTTTGGGAAGTCAATACCGAACAGGAATACCATGAAAGCAAGAATACTCCCTTACGCAATCGATCGGAATAGTAGCTCACGGCTACCAGCGTGAGATGGATAACCCTTCGATCGATTTTGTTATAAAACGGCACGTCTCGGCGAACGCCACCGCGAAAACTCTCGCTCCCAGGCTTTCGCCTGCGAACGTACTACTTCCGAGGCTCCGCCTCGCGTTTCCGTTGTTGATTCTACTGGCAGGCATTCTTTCTTATTCGAACACTTTTCAAGTTCCATTCTTGTTCGATGACTCGGTTCGCATTATCTATAACTCGAAGATTCGAACGCTCTGGCCGCCGACGATTGCGACGTTCGAAACCAATCGTCCGGTTGTTAACTACTCGTTTGCGATGAACTATGCTCTTCATGGTCTAGACGTTTGGGGGTATCACGTAGCGAATTTAGCGATTCATCTAGCCGCAGGACTTTGCTTGTTCGGCATCGTTCGGAGATCGCTAAAAATTGCAGGGGGCTATTTGGCGAAACAATCCGACGACTTGGCTTTGATGATCGCTTTGATTTGGGTCGTTCATCCGCTGCAAACGCAAGCCGTTACCTACATCAATCAGCGATACGAATCGATGATGGGTTTGATGTATTTGTTGACATTGTACGGCTTCGTTCGATCGATAACATCGAAGTTCGCCGTCGCATGGCAAGCGATCTCTATCGTAGTGTGTGGCTTAGGCATGGGATGCAAAGAAGCCATGGTGTCGGCTCCGCTGATTGTTCTCTGGTACGATCGAGCTTTCATCGCGTCCTCGTGGAGCGAATTGTTTCTCAAACGCCGATTTTTTTATGGCTGCCTTGCTTCGACCTGGGGAATACTGGCTTGGGCAATGCTGCACTATACCGACGAGTATGTCGAAGGAGGAATGGTCGCGGTTGTCGGCGTCACGCCCTGGACATATCTATTAAGCCAATCTGAAGTTCTTGTCCATTATTTGCGACTGGCGATTTGGCCGCAAGGTTTATGCTTCTTTGGGAAATGGCGAGTTGCCCAATCGATACTCGACGTTTGGCCACAAGGACTTTTTATCGTATCGCTTTTGATCGCGACGATCTGGTCGATGTTTCGTCAACCGAAGCTTGGTTTTTTGGGAGGCTGGTTCTTTCTCATCCTTGCTCCGACATCGAGCTTCATCCCCATCCGAGATTTCATTTTTGAACATCGGATGTATCTATCGCTCGCAACGGTTTCGACTCTATTCGTAATCGGACTATTCGCGATCTTCCATCGGATTGGGCTTTCCAATACCGCATCCAACTGGAGTCATCGGATTGTTTGCTTTGGTTGCGTATGTGGACTTGCCGTTGCAACTTATCAGCGGAATCGTGACTACCGATCAGAGATCTCGATTTGGCAAGATACGGTCGTCAAGGCACCGCATCATGCTGAAGCCTGGCACAATCTGGGGCTGGCATATATCAACGACCATCGATCTGCCGATGCGATTCCATTTCTTTCCGAAGCGATCAATCTCGCGCCAAACGATGCAAAGACAAATTCGAGTTACGGCGGCGCATTGGTGGAGATCGGGCAGTACGAACAGGCCAAGCAGCATCTTTTGAATGCCATTCGCAGCAACCCCGATGACCATGTTGCCTTGCGCAACATGGGGAACTTATTGCTCGATACGGGCCAAGTTTCAGAAGCGATCGAGTATTGTCAAAGGGCAGTTGAGCTCGCGCCGCCTGATCCGGAATTGAACATGAGTTTAGCGGCGGCACTCATCGTTGGTGGTCGATTTCAAGATGCAATCGAGTTGTGCCGCAAAACGCTGGATGAAAATCCGAGCTACACCAAAGCCCATCTGAACATGGTCAGCGCTTGTATGCATCTTGGAAAAATTGACGACGCCATTCGATCAGCAGTGGCTGCCGTACAATCCGATCGAAACAACGCGAACGCTCAAGGGATGCTCGGGATACTCTTGGTCGATTCGGCGCCCGAGCAAGCCATCGAGCATCTCAAAATTGCATGCGAGCTCGACGCTACTAATGGCGACTACCCCTTGCTTGTCGGTAAGCTACTCGCAAAAAATAATCCGTCGGAGGCGATCTCCTATTATCAAAAAGTGGTTGTGGCAAGCCCTGACAACATCGAAGTTCGATATAAACTTGCCAGTCTCTACGTCACCTGCCGGCAGCTCGACGAGGCGATTGCGGAATTGGAGACGATTGTCGAACGGCGACCCGAGTCGATGGACGCTCGAAACTATCTGCGGAAACTTCGCGAAGCCGCCCAACATGAAACGCGATGATTTGGCTAGCCGCAGCGTATTTTCTTTGTTTTAATCATTGAACAATAACTAGTGAATGGTCAACATAATCTGAATTTCGATGGCGGTATTTCTGGTAAACAGCGCAGACCAAAACATTGTGGCGAGTAGAATAAAGGAAGTTTGAAACCACGCGGAATCATCCCCTGCCCTGTCTCGACAACCCCTTCCTGTTATTTCTCGTTCGCCTCTCGGAGTATTCTAATGCCTTTACCGATCGCGCCGCCTGATAGCCACGATCTAGCTCGAGCCGAGCGACTTCGAACGGCTTGTCAAAAAATTCGGGAGCAGATTGCGAAGGTCGTCGTCGGCCAGGACGACACTATCGAACAACTGCTGATCGCGGTTTTGGCTCGCGGGCATTGCTTGCTTCAAGGCGTTCCCGGATTGGCGAAGACGCTCATGGTCAAATCCCTGGCCGAATCGATGGAGCTCACTTTTCATCGCATCCAATTCACTCCCGATCTGATGCCCGCCGACATTACGGGCACCGACATTATTCAAGAATCGCCTCAAACGGGCCATCGACAATTGGTCTTCCAACGTGGTCCAGTGTTCACACAGATTTTATTAGCCGACGAAATCAATCGAACGCCACCCAAAACTCAAGCCGCACTTTTGGAAGCGATGCAAGAGCACGAAGTAACAATCGGAGGTAAGACATACAAACTCGCCGAGCCCTTCTTCGTGTTAGCGACGCAAAATCCTATCGAACAAGAAGGGACATATCCGCTTCCCGAAGCTCAGCGCGATCGGTTTCTCTTTCAAGTCGTGGTGGATTATCCAACCTTTGACCAGGAATCGGAAATCATCGATCGCACGACTTCGAACTATTCCAATAAGATTGAGCCCGTGCTGGGTGGTCAAGAGATTCTTGAATTCCAAAATACCGTGCGTATGGTCCCGTTGCCCGAGAGCGTTAAGAATCTAATTCTCAACCTTATACGTTCCTTGCGTCCCAGAGAAAATTCAACGCTCGCATGGGTCAATGACAAGATCGATTGGGGGCCTGGGCCACGAGCGTGCCAGCAATTGGTCTTGGCGGCCAAAGCCCGAGCCCTCTTGCATGGTCGACATCATGTCACACTCGAGGATGTTTCCGTTTTAGCCTTGCCGGTTCTTAGGCATCGGTTGGTCCCGAGTTTTTCCGCGCAAGCCGAAGGGTTGACCAGCGACGATCTCGTTCGACAAGCCATCGACGAAATGCCCAAGACAACCAAACGGTTGATCTAAATCAAACCTCGATCATTGAAGACCGCCATGTCCGCACTCTCCATACTCTCTGCAGAAGATCGCGACCGAGTTTCGCGACTGCAACTGTACGCGCGTGGGGTCGTCGATGGACTTTCGGTAGGCCAACATCGTTCGCCGCACAAAGGTTTTAGCGCCGAATTCAAAGAGCATCGACCGTATGTCCAAGGCGATGAAACACGATTAATCGACTGGAAACTGTACGGAAAAACCGATCGCCTTTTCATCCGTCAGTACGAAGAAGAAACGAATCTTCGCTGTACGCTGCTCATCGACCAAAGCGGCTCGATGGCATACCGCGGCTCGGCACCCAATGCCATCTCGAAGCACGAATATGCTATTCGACTGGCCGCTTCGTTGGCTTATCTTCTTATCCAACAGCGAGATGCAGTAGGTCTGGGATTGATCGATAGCCAACTTAAAACTTACGTACCACCCCGGGCGAATCCCGGACATCTCCAACGTTTGATGGAAGCGATGGTCCAATCGAAATGTAGCGGCGAGACGCAGTTGAGTCAGGCGCTTCAGATTGCAGCTCCACGAATTCGCGGGAAAGGCGTTGTCGTACTCATTTCCGATTGCTTCGATAATCTCGACAATTTGATTCGAGCCTTAAGTTATTTTCGGCTCGATCATAGCGAGGTCGTGCTCTGCCAAATTTGGGATCGAGACGAGTTAGAGTTTCCATTTCGACAACGCGTTGAATTTCGAAATCTCGAATCGCTCGGAATGAATAAAATGGTCGATCCTGGAGCCCTTCGTCGCGATTATCTCGAACGCGTCGCGGCTTTTCGTACCGAGTTAGCAACGCGTTGTGCTCGACATCGCATCGATTTGGTTCCCTGCATTACCGACCAGTCGCATACCGAGATACTGGCTGGTTACATAGCTTCGCGAGGTAGGCTGTAATGCTGCCTTGGATGACATTTCTGAATGCCTCGCTTCTGTTTGGAGCCGCCGCGTTTTCCGTCCCTTTGATCATTCACTTGCTCAACCGATCACGATTCAAATCCGTCGATTGGGGGGCGATGCTGTTTCTCGACGAAGCATTGCAAGCCAACTCGAGACGCATCGAGTGGCAAAAATGGCTACTCCTCTTGTTGCGATGTTGTATTCCCATTTTTTTAGCCCTCTGTATGGCTCGACCTTTATTGCAAAGCGGTGTACTCAGCGCGAGTTTACCTGGCGGCCAAACAGAAGCGACGTACTTACTCTTCGACAATAGCCTTTCGATGGCGACTAAGAACGATCTGCAAGCATCGCCGCCAGAATCGGCGTTGGACCAAGCGAAGCACTTCGCCCTCGAAATGATCGAATCCGCCGCCAGGAATAGTCGGTGGGGTCTGGGAACCCTTACCAGCAGTCCCGACGAGGCTTCCGAGATCACGCCTCGTGATATCCAACGACAGCGCGAGCAACTGGATGCTATACAACCGATCGTTGGCAACAGTAACCTCTTGGCGTCTTTCGATAAGGCCTTCGCCGAACTCGCAAAATCGAGCGAAAGCCATCGACAAATCATCGTACTGTCGGATTTTCAGAAGTCGATGTGCCAATCGATCGAAACGACGCATGCTGAATCGTTTCGCCGACGATTAGACGAGTTACCCAATCCACCATCAATCTTCTTGCTTCCCATCGGCAACCCCAACACGACCAAGAGCGAGCCGCACAACGTCACGATTCGGATCGACTCGCAAACCAGGTCGGTCGTCGGCGTCGGTCAACCTTGGGAAGTCCGATTGATTGTTACTAATTTCGGAAAGTCCACTGCGCAGAATATAAAGCTCATCCTCTCGGTCGATGGCACGCCAACGTCATCCAAAACTGTCGAAATACCGGGTCAGGCTGAAACGCAAATCGCCTTCGGTATGGCGTTTACCGAGGAAGGCTCCCATCGCGTCGACGCGACAATTGAAATTGTCGAAGGGCTGACCGCCGATAATCAGGCGACATGGTCGGTGATCGCGTTGCAGTCGATTCCTGTTTTGATTGTTGATCCAACGTTGAAGGATCGGAAGAAAGGCCCCGAATCCGATTTCTTGCAAGCAGCGTTGGTTCCGTTCGCTGACTCTCTCGACGAACAAGGAAATCTTTTTCAAGTATCGCGGCTGGTCCCAGACGACCTGACGCAGGAAAGAATTGGCGAATTCAAGATCGTCGTCTTGGCCAACGTACCTAAACTCGCCAATGCTATCGTCAGTCCGCTCATGGAACATGTTCATCGTGGCGGAATCCTGATGGTTTTTGCCGGAGATCGAATCGAGCCAGCGTGGTACAACCGAACTCTTGCATCGACTCCAGTCCATTCCGATGCCAACGCATTACTTGCAAGCGAACAACCGTTCCTGCCGTTTTTGTATGACAACGAACCGCAAGTCATCCAAGGGAACGCGGATCGAATGAAGTTACTTCGAGAAAACTTTCAGCATCCTACGACAGTTTTTTTGAACGATGCGAGATCCGTCAACTTCGACAATCTTGAAGTAGATCGTTGGTATCGCTTTCTTCCAAACTCGAACCCGTCGAATAAGTCGGTCGAGCAACTGATATCGCTTACCAACGGCGATGGCTTTCTCGCCGCAAGGTCATTTGGAGATGGCACCGTGCTGCAATGCTCGACCACCTGCAGCGATCGGTGGACAAACTGGCCTTTGAGACCAATATACCTGCCGATGATTCATCAGTTTCTCTTGAACGCGACGCCGCCCGTTCGCTGGCCTATCAATGTGGAAACGGGGCAACAGCTCAATTTTCCCACTTCACAATTGCTGAGCTGGATCGAGACGCCCAAGCCGAGCAATACACCGATCGATAAATCGTCCTCGAAGTCAGGCCACGCGATCTCGAATCGAGAAAGTCAAACGTCATTGTCCGCTCAGGTTTGGACACTGCCGAATTCGATACAAATCGAATCGCCCTCAATCATCGCTCAAATTCCCGGTATCTATTCGATCGAGGGCATTGCCGACCGTCCTTTGTACCTTTCGGCTCAAGCACCACTCGGCGAATCGAATCTCGAACTGGAGTATGAAAATGGACTTCTTTCGCTGGCCGATCGAATGGGCGCTCGAATCATTCGATCGGCGGACGAGATAAAAGCGTTGGACAATCGAGGCCACCAAGAAATTTGGCGGTGGTTCTTGATCGGGTTGTTGGGTTTGCTTTTCGGCGAACTGTTCCTGGAACGTCGACTTACAGGAGTGGTCGGGTGACAAAGCTCCGTTTTCTTGGCGACCTTTCGTTGCTTGGAGGCATTGCATTAGCGGTGCTCGTTGGATGCTTGTGCTATTGGCTCTATCGGCGAGAAACGCTTCAAGCCGGTTTAGCCTACGGTCGACTCTTGCCCTTGTTGAGATCGATTGCAGTGGGCTTGATCGTGCTGATGCTGACCGGCCCAACATTGCAACATCGATGGCGCGAAGGTGAGCCGGGAAGACTGACTATCGTCGTCGATGATTCGGACAGTATGAATCTCACCGACGGCGAGTCGAGCAATCGCTTCAAGCGCGCGGTGGACGGCTTGCTCGGTTACGATCCTGACCTACTTTTAAAGTTAGCGGAAGTTTTTGAAATCAAAGTTGTGCGGGGAAGCAATCGACAAACAACCGAACTTTGGTCATCGACGCTCGAGCAGATCACCGATCTCCCCGAATCCGCATCAGCTTGGCAACCAAGTTCGTATGGAAAAGCCACCGAACTTGGAGATCTGCTCGATCGCGAGCAGTCGTCGGTCGTCGTGCTGCTATCGGATGGCCAAATCAATAGCGGAACATCGCTTGTCGAAGCAGCTCAACGTATCCCTTTCGGCCAGCGACCGATCTTTACCGTTGGCTTCGGCCAAGCGACCGAGCCACCCGACCTTGCCATCGTTGACGTCGAGCATCCCGATCGGCTTTTTCGTCGCGATGTTCTGACAGGCAAGGTAATCGTTCGGGATACGATGCCAACCGGTCAATCTTTTCGACTACAAGCTTGGAGCAATGATATCCTCGCTTGGGAGCAGCGTCTGACGACGGTCGGTTCCGAACAAAGGTCGATCTCGTACAGCTTTCCGATCGAGAAACTTGTAGTCGCCTCCGAGACTTCGGATCAGACCGAGCGCTCGACGAGCCACTCCGAGTTTTCGGCGATTCCGATCGATCTTCAATTTCGCATCGTCGATTGCCCAAGCGAAGCCAACACACTCAACAATTCTCGCGACGTTCATATCTGGGGAGATCTTCATCGTTCAAAAGTCTTGTTAGTCGATGGCCGCAGCCGATGGGAAACTCGATATCTGAAAAACGTTTTCGAACGCGACAATTTCTGGGACATCAACGCGGTCATCGCCGAACCGACAGATCTGCTTGGCGGAGATAGTCGCCTGCCTATCGGAAATCGACCGGGGCAATTTCCGTCGAGCCGCGACGACTTGATGCAATACGACTTGGTGATTCTTGGAGAATTGCCGGCAAAAGCGTTGACTCAGGAAGAACAAAAATGGTTGGTCGATTTCGTTGAACAGTTTGGCGGAGGATTGATCGCCATTGACGGACAACGCAGTGCCTGGTTAGCACCCGAGTTAGCGATGCTGGCGAGGCTCTTGCCCGTTCAACGATTGGAAAATGAAAGCAGCGACGTCGAAGATTTGACGACGGTGCAACTTACCCCAGCCGGACGTTCCCTCGCGGCTCTTGAATTCAACGACGGAGAGAAAACCTGGAATCGATTGTCGCCCTTTCGCTGGCTGGCGCGCACCGAGGTCGTTCCTGGCGGCGAGATACTGGCGACCAGTAAAGCCGCGTCGGTCGATACGAATCTTGAACGTCCAGTTTTTGCGACTCGACTGCACGGAGCAGGTCGAGTGTTTTACTCGGCTTCGGATGAAACTTGGCGATGGCGATACAAATTAGCCGACGAAGTGCATCAGCGCTTCTGGAATCAAATCGCGAGGTGGGTAATGCGAGCTCCGTATGTCGTCGAGAGCGATTTTGTAAGTCTGGATGCTGGTCGTATGACCTATAAACCCAACGACGCGATCGAAATCAGGTGTCGCTTAAAACAAGATGATTTATCGCCACTCGAACATGCTAATGTCGAAGCAATCATCGAACGCGACGGTCAGAGGGCCTTGTCGCTGAGCTTAGAAGCTGATTCGGCGCTTCCTGGGGTTTATCGCGGTACGGCGGCAAACTTACCGGCTGGAAACTATACTGTGACCATATCCGCCTCGGGAGTTCCTCGGCAGGCCCTTGCTGTTTCTACAAAATTCGTGATCGTCGAGCCTGAATCGGTTGAATTGAATAAACAAAACAGCGATATTGAGACGTTGCGACGCGTTGCCGAATTAACCGGAGGTAGGTACATCCCAGAAAAAGAACTACCTTCGTTGATTGAGCATTTGAAACCGCTAAGCCATGGTCGTATCGTTCAATCGGAAACGATTCTGTGGCAAAGTTACTATTGGTTCCTGCCTGTCCTAGCCTGCCTGTCCGTCGAATGGTGGCTGCGTAAACGAGCGGGTTTGATATGACGACACTCCAACCGATTGTTCGACGACGACTGCTACAGTTTCAACGACGTCGCAGTATCTTGCTGGTAGCCAAAGGCTTGTCGGCTGCGGTGCTCGTCGCCGTTATCGCCGGACTCATGTTCGCCGCGATCGACGCCCGCTGGTCGATATCGACGTCGACACGTTGGATGGTTGCTAGCGCTATCTACGTTGCGATGGGAGCAGTGCTGGGAATTCTTTCGATCGGCCCCTGGCTTCGCGGTCGATCGTTGAAATGGCTTGCAAGTCTCTTCGAACAAGTCGAGCCGAGTGTGAAGCATCGTTTGCTCGCAGCCCTCGAGTTGTCCGACGAATTCGCGCGACGACCTCCCGAAACCGGAAAACAAGTTAGAAGCCAGTTCGCCTTGGATTCGGCCGATTTTCGAACGGCCGTTCAGCGAAGTGCTGCTCGAAGAATGGAGCCGATCGATATACGCCGACTGCTGCCATGGAAGCTGATCCGAATTTGGCTTTGGATGGCTGCCTTGGCTACCGCCAGCATCACGGCCCTCTGCCTTATTCCCGATCTGCATCTGGCGAATCGACTCGGACGCATTCTATTTCCGATGGCGAATATCGGTCGCGTCTCGAAGTTCGCGATCGAGATACGACAACCATCGCCTCCCAATCGTATTCTCCCAGAAGAGTATGTAGTGCCGATACAGGTCGCGATTCGCGGTGGAAATCCATCTTTCGTCTTTCTCGAAACCGATTCGAGTAACGGGGGCGATCACCAACAGATTGCGTTGCATCAAGAAGAGAGCGAAGGCAATGAGATCCTCTATCAAACTCATTGGACGCCCGGCTCAGGGCAAACTCGCTATCGTGTGATCGCCGATGATGCCTCGACCGCTTGGTACCAGATGGATATCCGAGCCCGCCCGAAAGTTGAAGAATTTAAAATCGACTATCACTTTCCGGCGTACACCAAAGCATCGGATACGACGATCGAATCGGAACACGGCGATATCGAGGCTGTGCAAGGCACGGTGGCAAGTCTCTCGCTGGTCACCAATCAAAAAATCGCCAGCGCCGAACTCCGAGTTCAAACGAAAGACCGTTCACTGCCCGCTTCGGAAGCCGACTTTCGTATCGACATGATTCGCGGTAGCGATGGTAATCTAACCGCCGATATTCCGATCGAACGCGACGCAGTCTATCGCGTCGAACTCATTGCAGTCGACACGCAGTTCACCAACACCTATAGCCCTCGATACTCGCTCCGAGCTATCCCTGATCAACCGCCAACGATCCGCTGGAAATCGCCGACCGAGTCGAGCCTAGCGGCGCAACCTGATCAGATATTAGATCTTCAAGTTTCCGTCGAAGATGAGCTCCCGCTTACGTCATTGATCCAACAAATAAAATTTAGAGGATCGGGTTGGACCGAAACTTCACTTAATCTTGGCGATCTTGCAAAACAAGAAGTTGCCTTTGCGATGGATTTGGCGACCCTGAATGTTCAGCCCGGTGAAATGGTGCAAACTCGACTCGTCGCGACCGATCGCAAAGGGCAATCGACTATCTCGTCGATCCTCGAACTCTACATTTCCAGCATGTCGCTGAACCCCAGTCGGCAGACGCAAATGCGTGAGCGCGTTGAATTGGTCAAGCAAGTCGAGGCCTTTAGCACCGCGGTAGAAGAAAAAGCGAAAGCGATCCAATCGACACGAAACAAATCGGAAAAAAACAAGGATGACGTCGAGCTCCGCAAACAGCTTAACGAATCGATGCAAGAATTCGGATCGATGGCCCGTCAAGAGTCGGCTCAACTTCGCCAAAAAATTATTCAAGCCTTACCGCGTCAAAAAGATTCGGTGAGTGCTGTCGAGCTCGAGCTCCTTGCGCAAACGATCGCGAAACTTGAAACAGAGAACCTCACCTCGATCGAGCAATCGGTAGAAGATCTCGAAGCACCTCAAAATCTAGCCGGAAGCAAGCAAGCTTACGAACAGATCAGCAAGTTCGCCAAAAGCACTTCGCAAATTGCACGCCGATCTCGCGATTTTGTTAGCCACGACGTATTAAGCCAAGTCGGGCAAGATTTAACCGTGCTCTTGAGATACCAGCAGGAGCTCAAGAACTCTGTTGGGAGTATTCTTCCCGAACAGTATCGTCGTCGACAGATGCTCGTCGCCCGCCAAATGGAAGATATTGCCGATCTCCTTAGCGAACAAATGCCTGTGCTGCGGAATCGTTCCGAGAAGTCGGCCAACCAGTGGACACAATGGCTCGAAACACAAGCCGCGAAAATCTATGACACCACCGGGAAAAACAAAAAACCGCTTCCGGCTCAAGAGCGATTGCCCGACCGCGAACGACTGGCTCAGCAGATCGAGCAGGAGCTGCTCAAGCATCAGAATTCTGGCAACATCGATAGTGCATTGCCACAAGAACAACTTCAGGCTCGAAAAGAACTTCGCTCACAAGCTGGTCCGGCATCGCGGTCTATCGATCAACTTGCACAAGCCGTCTCTCGATCGAGTCAATCCAAACATCAGGAAGAAAGCGAACTCGCGATTACTCAAGAGCTTTTGCCAGCCGTCGAACAAGTTGCCATTCGTCGCGAACTCCAGCAAGCCCGATCCGATGGCGACAACCAGTTCGTCGCCGACCTTGGCGAAGCCTACCGAGCGATCCAAGTTGCAATGCAAGAGCGTCGAACCGATCCAGCGTCGACGGTTCAGAAACTAGATACGCTTAGAAAGTCGCTGACGACACTCGAAGCCATTCACGAACTCGATCAAGCTGCAAAGATGCTCGAACAACTTCATTCGACCGAACGATGGGAAGCCAATTCGACGGAAGCTCATTTCGAACAACCTCGAGTATGGGACGCGTTCCAACAACAAATGTCGCAAGCCGTACAGGCACTCGCCAATGCAAAAATTCCCAAGGCAACGCTCACATTTATTCAAGACTTGCAGAAAAGTGATGCGATCCAACGTATCGATAATAAGATCGGGCCGCGACGTTGGTCGAGTTCAAACACGGCATCCGCTGCAAAAGATATCGAAGAGCTTCAATCAGAACTGCGTCTTCAAGTAGCGTCGCTGGCCGACACAGCCCGATCCGCTCGACAAGAGCTTAGTCAACTCACACCATCGGTCGCCGATTTGGCCCACGACGCGGCGGAAAATGTTCGATCGGGAAGCGAAGAAACGAAGCGATTATCAGAAGCAGTCGCAAAGGACGAAGTTCCCGAGACAGCTCCGCGAATTGAACAACTAAAAAAATCGATTGAAAGCAGCAAACCTGCGTTGCAACAACTGCGGGAGTCTTTGGCCGATACGGCTAGCCGACAGAATCTGCTGGAGCAATCGGATGCTCGCATTGCCCGTGATGCCGATGCAGCGGTCGCCATTACTCGCGAAGTTCAAAAGCAACTCAATCAATCCGTTGAAAGCATCGCGATGGCCGAAGGAAACCAGGCAGTTCAACAAGAGCTTGATGCCTCGGTCGCAACGCAAAATCAGTCGGCAGATTCGCTCGATAAAATCGCTGACCATTTTGAAGCCTTGAACGAAGCCCAAGAAATGGCGACCGCTATCGCTCCGGCGAACACCAACACTCCTTCCAATGAGCTGGTCGACGCTGCTGCCGAGATTGCGAAAAACCCTGAATTGGATCGAGCGCATTCGGATGCTGAACGACTGAGGCGACTAGCTAGCCTCGATCCGAAACGAGTCTTAGAGCAACTCGAAAAGGAACTCGTTCGCAACACGCCGATGCAGACGGAACTTTCGGCGATTGCCAAAGACGCCGTCGAAGAGGCGCTGAATACCCTCGAGTATACCGCCGAGCGCGAAATGGAACTCGACGTTGGTCTTGAAAACTCGGACGTTGATTTTTCAAAAAAGAAAGATCTCCTTCATGCCGACGTGAAACGCATATCAAAAACCGCTCGCTCGATCGCCGATACCATGGTTCCCCGAGTGCAATCGACCGCCGATCAAGCGCAAACGCCCGGTAGTCGCATAGCGGTTCAACTCGAAAAGGATCAACTTGAAAAGGTCATCAAAGAAGTCGAAAAAGTTGGCGCGAATGCTTCGATCGCACAGGTCGTCGACGCTGCCAAGCGACTGACCTCTGGCCTGGATCGTTTCCGCGCCGAAATGTTCCGACAGGCTGTTTCGCAGGAGATGGCGTCGAAGACTCCGATTGCGAACAACCGAAACCCGAATCGCCAGCGCGAGATGGAAGAGACACAAAGTACGTTTCGAGAAGAGGATGTTCGGCAAGCCTTTGCGAACGAAAAGAGTCGTCAACAAGAAACTAATCACGCAGACCAAGAAGTCAATCGAGCCGAGAAAAATACTAATTCTCGAAAGCGCGATGTGCAGGATGCCGAACGGAAATTGGCGAAACAACCTGAGAATAAAGGATTGGAACACTCGCTCGAAAAACAACAATCGCAATTGAATAATTCTGAAGATGAACAACGTGCGGCACAAGCGAAAAAAGATGCTGCCGAATCGAGACAAGCGGCGGCGAAAGCGGCTCGTGAGCAGCTTCAGTTGGCGGAACTGAAACCGCTCAATGCCGCTAACCCGGCTGCCTTGCTGAGTAGTCGATTGGCAATCGCAACCGCCATGGCAGCGAAGGCGGCTGAGGACGAAATGAAAAATTCGCTTGGCGATAGTCAATGGACCGAAGAACCTAAAGCGGGACTTCAAGCATTAACGGATGCAACGTCGGAACAAGAAGGACTTGCCAGCGATGTGAAGCACGCATCCGACTCGTTGAATCGAGCTTCGCGTCATGAACATCGATTAGAGAACCCGATCAACGACGCCATGATTGCTGAACAAGCTTCGCAGGTCGCTGCCATCGCCGACGGGAGTATGCAGCAAGCTCAAGCTCAGTTGTCATTGGCAGCCGCCGAATCGTCACCGAGCTCGCCCGACAAAGCGGCTCAAGCCAGCAGTGCGGCAACTCGTCAAAGTCAGTTGGCCCTTCAATCCGCCGAACAAGCGCTGCGCGAACAAGCGGCATCGTTGCGATCTGCATCAATTCAAGCGTCTCAAGCAAAAGCGCAGAACGATGCATCGAACAAAGCCGCCAATAAGTCGACCAAGAGCAACGATAGTCTCCTTTCGCCGCAGGAAATGGCAAGAATGCTCGACGAACTGGACCAGCAACTGAATTCGCAACCCAAAGAGGGCGAAAGTCTCGGCGCAAGTGGCGAGAAGTCTTCGAAGTCCAATTCGAAGTCGGGGCAACAGGCCAAGTCGGCGGCTGAAGGCGATCCATCCGAAGCGGCCGCTGACGATCGCGCGCAGTCGCTCTCTGATGCGGCTCAGCGTCTGACGTCTGAAATGAATCAGCAGCGTCAAGCGATGGAGTCGGCTGCTAAGACGATGCCGGAAACCGGTGCTCCTGACTCGCAATCGCGATCGGCGACCGAAGCTGGTAAGTCTTCAGCAGGAATTGTGCTCCCCGTCGAGATCGCAAACCTTGAGGATTGGGGGAAACTCCGCCAACAGTCGGCAGACAATACGCTCGAAGGCGATCGAGAACAGATGATGCCAGCCTATCGTCGGCAAATCGAGGAGTATTTTAGAGTCCTTTCTAAGCGCCAGAAATCCAATCGATGAAGTTGTTTGCTCTTTCCTTTGAAGTATGCCGCGATCGTATTGGCTTTCGGTTGAAGCCGTGGCGTCGAAGACTCCGTCACAGCCAGCCGCTGCTTATCGCGTTGTCAATCATTGCAAGTACGTTATCGAACGCGATTGCTCAAGAGTCGATTGTTTCACTCAAAGATGAAATCGACATCTCCGTCGATCGAGGCATCGACTACCTCATTTCGAAACAGCGTTCGGATGGCTCGATCGTCGATCGAGGTTATGCGACCGCCATGACGGCGCTCTCGGTGATGGCGATCGCTTCGACGGGTACGACCGTCAGTGAACCGACGCCGCGGGGTCGGGCGATGCTTCGAGCGGTCAACTATATTTTGCGCGACGATGTGCGAGACAACCAAGGTTACTTTGGGCAAAAAGACGATTCGCGAATGTATGGACATGGCATTATCACACTCATGCTGACCGAGCTTGTCGGTATGGGAATAAGCGACGAACAGGATGCCAAGCTTCACAAATGTTGTCGCGAAGGGATCGCGCTGATCCTTCGATCGCAACAAGTTCCCAAAAGCGCCATGCATCGCGGTGGCTGGCGATATACTCCTGACGCTTCCGATTCGGATCTCTCGGTCAGCGTCTGGCAGTTGATGGCGTTGCGATCGGCGAAAAACGATGGGCTAGAAGTACCCAGCGGAGCGATTGATGATGCCGTTGACTATCTTGAACGATCATTTACATCGTCGCTCGATCGAACGGGGCGGCCAATCGAAGTCGGTGGCTTTGCCTACACGGCCACACAAAAGAACGCGACGTTTACCATGACCAGCGCCGGTCTTTTGGCGTTACAAGTCTGCGGACGATACGAATCGCCAATGGTCATCTCGGCCAGCGATTGGTTAGTTGCCAATCCGCCCAAGTGGGGCGATCGTTTCTTCTTTTATGGGACTTATTACTATGCACAAGGGATGTACCAGCGCGCGGGCACGTATGCAAAAACGGCTGACGAAGCGGTTCAAAAAATCTTGCTCGAAAAACAACAAGCCGACGGCAGTTGGATCGCCCAAGGTGGCGAAGAAGCTGGGCCCGGCACCGTCTATTCCACATCTCTGGCAATACTCAGCCTCTCAGTGAAGTATCACTACTTGCCGATCTATCAACGATAACGGCACGTGCGATTTCATCCCGAATATTTTGCTTGTCCGAGCTCAGATTGATTTCCGAGAACAGACCTTGAAACGTTTAACCGTTAGCCGCAGGCGTACGCGTTGGCGGTGTTCATTGCGAGGCGTACGCGTTGGCGGTGTTTGTGTGACACGTACGCCTACGGCTGACGGTTAAACGAGTTTCAACACGCCCGTGGCTAGCGCCATCGGCTCACTTATTTATCGAGCGATAGTAAAACTCTTTCGGGGGTTGCGGGTGCGTTGAGCGATGGAATGGTTCGACTTCCGGTCGCGGAATGTATAGCTTGCGTAATCGCTGAGAAAACGGATATCGCTAACATCAGCGGCGGTTCCCCGACGGCTTTCGAACGATGGATCGTCGGTTCGCGATTGATGCCCGGTTTCCAAAGTTGAATGTTCATCTCGACCGGACGATCGCTGGCGCATGGAATTTTGTAAGTCGATGGTGAATGGGTCAATAGTCGACCTTTGCTGTCGTATACCAGCTCCTCCGTCGTCAGCCATCCCATGCCTTGAATGAACCCGCCTTCGACTTGACCTAAATCGATTGCAGGATTGATCGAACGTCCAGCATCATGAAGGATATCGGTTCTCAACACGCGACTCTCACCGGTAAATGTATCAATCACAACTTCCGAGACAGCGGCACCGTAAGCAAAGTACAAAAACGGTCGTCCTTGATGTGTAGCTCGATCATAATGGATTTTAGGCGTCGAATAGAAACCGGTCGACGATAGCGAGACGCGTCCCAAATACGCTATTCGACAAACTTCCTCGAACGAATGCCTTTCGTTCCCGACCATGACTTGTCCGTTGGCAAAGACGATTCTTTCGAGTTCCACTTGATGGCGAGCAGCGATAAACTCGGCGATGCGATTTCGAATTGTCGTGGCAGCGTTATAAGCGGCCATTCCATTGAGATCGGTACCTGACGAGGCGGCCGTCGCCGACGTATTGGGAACCTTGTCGGTTCGCGCGCTCGTCAGTCGAACTTTGCATAACGGAACGCCAAACACGTCGGCGACGATTTGAGCTACTTTGATGTAAAGCCCCTGCCCCATTTCGGTTCCACCGTGATTCAGTTGGATCGATCCATCCGTATAGACATGAATCAACGCTCCAGCTTGGTTCAAAACAGTTGTAGTGAAGCTGATTCCAAATTTGACGGGCGTCAATGCAATACCACGCTTTAGAAAGCCTTGCTCTAAATTGAACTTCGCAATCTCAGCTCGCCGAGCATCGTATGCTGACGATTTGCGCAGTTCTTGAACAATCTGGTCGACAACGAAGTCCTCGACTTTCATTCCATACGGCGTCACGTCTCGACCGCTTCGATAGAAGTTCGCGATGCGAACATCCAAAGGATCGAATTCCAAATGCACGGCAATGGCGTCCATCGCTCGTTCAATCGCCATCATTCCTTGCGGTCCACCAAATCCGCGAAAAGCCGTATTGGAAACGGTGTGCGTTTTCAGCCGGTGCGAAATGATCTCGACAGTTTTAAGATAATAACAATTGTCGGCATGAAACATGGCTCGATCATTGATGGCTGACGACAGATCGAGTGTAGCGCCACATCGCGACGCGAATTCAAGTCGAATCGCATCGATGCAGCCACGATCATCAAATCCGACGTCGTAGTCGACGAGAAAATCATGTCGCTTGCCGGTCACAATCATATCGTCATCGCGGTCGCATCGGAACTTTGCGGGTTGTCCAGTTTTATCTGCGACCAGTGCAGCAGCCGCCGCAAACAAGGCCGCTTGCGTTTCCTTGCCGCCAAAGGCTCCCCCCATCCGACGTACTTCGACGGTGACATCGGCGCTGTTCCGACACAGCATGCGAGCGATGAGATGCTGGATCTCGCTCGGATGTTGTGACGAGCTGAGAATGTACATGCCACGATTCTCCGTCGGCGTTGCGACCGCTACTTGCCCTTCCAGATAAAAATGTTCTTGCCCACCGATTTCGATACTCCCTTGGATTCGATGAATCGATTTTGCCAGTTCCGGGTCAACCTCGCCACGCTTCATCCGCTGTGTCGCTTCGATTAACGAACCGGCGGTTCTCGCATCCGAAATCGTGATCCAGGCTGGCAACACTTCATACTCAATGACGGCAAGCTTTGCTGCGATCCTGGCCGCTAAAACCGAGCGAGCGGCTACGAGAAAAATAGGTTGCCCAACGAATTCCACGAGCCCATCCGCTAGTAACTTGTCGTCCTTGGCGACCGGGCCGACATTGTTCTCACCGGGAATATCGTCAGCCGTAAAAACGGCTACGACATCCGGCGACGAACGCACGGCGGTCAGATCAAGGGAGAGGATACGAGCATGCGCATGTTGGCTCATTCCAAACGCTAAATGCAAAAGTTTTTTAGCTTCCGGCGAATCGTCGACATAGGTAGCTTGACCGCGAACGTGTAGGACAGCACTATCATGCGCCAGCGCTTCGGAAACCGTCGACTTTGACGCAGTTTGAGCAACGCTGTGTTGAATGCCGTTCAATCGATCGGAGCGAGTTGCATTATCCATGAACCGCCTCGACATCGAAGACCGTTGCGCGAGTTCCGTCCTGTTCTAGCCAAAGCCTTCGCAGCAGATTCCCGGCGACTTTGAGGCGATAGGCAGCAGAGCCACGAACATCGGTAAGCGGTGTAAAATCTTTCGCCAGCGCCTGAGCTGCCAATTCAAGGGTGCTCGCGGACCAATCGCTTCCAATCAATTGCGACTCACAATGGATTGCGCGCTTCGGAATTCCGGCCATCCCGCCGAAGGCGATTCGAGCATGCACGATCCTGCCGGCTTCCAATCGAATCAGCATCGCGCTGCACACAGCCGAGATATCGCTATCGAATCGCTTCGACAATTTGACAATGCGAATAATGTCGCCGTTTTTGGGTCTCGGTATCGACATGCTCTCGATGAATTCACTCGTCTTTCGATCTTGTTTCCCGTATTCGAGAAAAAATTTCTCGAGTGGAATGGTGCGTCGCACGTCGCCGAGTCGCAGCGTCAAGCTTGCTTCGAACGCAATCAAAGCTGGCGGCATATCGCCGATCGGTGAACCGTTGGCGATGTTGCCGCCAATAGTTCCTGCGTTGCGGACTTGAACTGCTCCAATCCGGCGCACGAGCAACCCTAAATCAGGATGCAGTCGATACAGAGCTGCATGAGCGTCGTTATATCGCACTCCAGCCCCGATGACGACTTCGTTCTCGCATTCGATGAGTTGATTGAGCTCTGTTACTTCGCCAAGGTAGATAATTTTATCGAGCATTCGATGCTGCTTCGTGACCCAAAGACCAACGTCTGTGGCACCAGCAACCACGCGAGCATCAGGATGGCTCAATAGCAAGTCGGACAACTGCGAGACCGACGTGGGAGTAAACCAATGCCGCTGGATACCCGCCAACGGATCATCGTAAATGAGATGAAGCATTTCCTTTCTCGCGATCGAACGCAACCGTGTTATGTCGCTCGCATCATCGCGTTGTTCCAACGAAATAGCGTTCGCGGCGGCAATAATAGGACCATAACCGGTGCATCGACAAAGATTGCCGGCGAGAACGTCGTCAAGCGAAGCGTTGCAGGTTCCGGACGCTCCGATCGTCCGACCGTACATCGACATAATAAAACCAGGCGTGCAGAATCCACACTGAGAACCGTGAAGTTCCACCATGGCTTTTTGGAGCGGATGCATATCATCTTGCTTGGCGAGACTTTCGACGGTGATCAACGCTTTGCCATCAACCATCGGCAGAAAGAGAATACAAGCATTCACTGCTCTCCAAAGAATTCGATCGTCGTACAATGTTCCGACGAGAACGGTACAGCTTCCGCAATCACCTTCGGCGCAACCCTCTTTGGTACCCGTGCGACAAGCTTGAAATCTCAACCAATCCAACAGGCTCAACGTCGGATCGAAGTCGCTGACACCATGGATCACTCCATCCAAACAGAATTGGATTTTGTTATGCGTGCCTTGGTTTCTGGAAGCGACGTTAAGCATGCTCGTCAGGTTTCTCGTTGATCGGAGGTGGGCTGGAACGCAAAACTTTCGCCTGCTCTAGCTCGTGCAGCAACTTAAACAACATCGCCTCGCGACCAGGGGCGGTTGCAAACTGCAAGCCGATCGGCAAGGCCTGTGGCCGATAGTAGGGTGCCGAGACCACTGGAATTCCGGCCAAGCTGAGCGGTTGTGTATAGATCCCAAGATGGGCACGTGCCGAGACTGCTTTGCCATCCATCCATATTGTCGCTTCATCAATTTTAGGAGCAACCATCGGAGTCGTGGGTGCAATCAGAATATCATATTGCTCGAATAGCGACTTTATTTTTGCGCGAAAATATTTTCGATAGGCCATCGCTCGGAGATAGATCGCCGTCGGCAATATCGCACCGGCCAGCAACCGATCTCGAACGGCTGGATCGTATTCCATCGCTTTTGTACGCAGCGTTTCGAGATGCAGTGCTCCACCCTGCGCCGCCGTCATGAGGAATGAAGCCGATCGCGCCGTCTCCGCCTCGGGCATCTCGACGATAGCGTTGGTACCGAGGCAGGACATAACGTGATCTATCGCAGCGGTAACTTCGTCGCTCGCGTTGTTAGCAAACCAGCCGCCGAGTCGGGCCACACGCGGCGAACTCGATGAGCCCCAGTCGGGGCTTTGCGATAGAATCTGATACGCAGCAGCCAGTTCGGAACTTGTTCGAGTGAACGGCCCAACGGTGTCGAGGATTTCGGCGAATGGGAAGGTTCCTTCGACCGGTATCGCACCATCGGCGGGACGAATCCCCCACAGTCCGCACAGAGCAGCCGGAACGCGCACCGATCCGTTGGTATCCGACCCGAGCGTTAGAGGAACGAGCCCCGCAGCAACCGCAGCCGCTGAACCACCCGACGATCCGCCCGCCAATCGCGATAGATCGTGAGGATTGTGCGTCGTGCCAAAATGCGCGTTGACGGTCGCAAAGCCATACGCAAATTCATCCATGTTAAGTGTGCCGATCAAGATAGCGCCTGCAGCTTTCAAGCGTTTGATCACCACCGCATCTTTTTTGCCAACCGGTGCGTTCGTACGCAACTTGGCCCCGGCAGTCGTGACGTAACCCGCCACGTCGAACAGATCCTTGACGCCAAACGGTACGCCCGCGAGTACGCCTGGATTTTCTCCGGCTGCAACTTTGCGATCGACAACTCGGGCTGCGGCGATCGATTCGTCAGCGAACACACGAGTAAAGCAATTGTAGCGGTCATTGCGATGCTGAATATCATCGAGGGTCAGCGCGACCCTTTGTTCTGCCGTTACCGAGCCCTTTCTTACCGACTGAGCGATTTCGAAAAACGATTCAAAATGAGTCACGAATCGCATCCTTCCGATGACTCGGATTCTGGGATACAAAACGCCTCGACTTTTCGAGCGTGAATTCGAAGAATCTCCAAGTTGGTCCGAATGCCAGCTTTACACGCCTCGGGTAGCTCCAGATCTAGAAGTTTTAGTATTTCAAAATGTTCTGTAGTAATATTATCGTCGGGCATAGGATTTAGTCCGTTAGATCGAGTTTGACCGTATCAAGTTGACTAGCACGACGCGCTAGCGAGTCCACACTAGCCATTTATTAAACAGCGATTTTACGAAGGGCGTAAGCCGTGTTCGGTTGTATTGATCACCAAGCCTGCGTATGGCTTCGGCTTGCGTCGGATACGGATGAATCGTACTACCGATCTTCGACAGGCCAAGGCCGTGCGTCATCGCCAGCGTGATCTCGGAAATCATATCACCGGCATTCCGAGCCACAATCGTCGCACCAACGATTTGGTCGGTCCCTTTCTTGACATGAATCTTGGCGAAGCCGTTGTCCTCTCCTTCGAGTATTGCGCGATCTACGTCTTTGAAATGCTGCAAGTAGGTGTCGATTGCGACGCGCTTTTCTATTGCGTCTATTTCGTTCAGCCCGACATGAGCAAGTTCCGGCGTCGTGTAAGTACACCAAGGGATCGTGAGCGCACTCGATTTCTTGCGGCCTTTGAATAGCGCGTTTTGAATAACGATGCGAGCCATGAAATCGGCGGCGTGGGTAAACTGATAGGGCGAGCATACATCGCCGGCGGCGTATATTCGAGGATTCGTCGTTTGCATGCGGTCGTTGACTTTGACCCCCTTCTTATCGAACTCGACACCGACGCCTTCAAGATTGAGATGTTCGACGTTCGCCGCTCGTCCAACAGCGACCAGCAATTTGTCGATCGTTTGTTCGCAACGCTGACCGTTGAGCTGGCCGACAAGTCGCATTCCGCCATCACTTTTGACTTCCACCGATCGGCCAAAGGAAAGCAGCTTCACTCCGTCGCGCTGCATTGCTGTCCGAACGACTTCAGCCGCGTCCCGATCTTCTCTGGGCAAGATGCCGTGTTCCGACTCGACGAGAAACACTTCGGAGCCGAGCTGCTCAAATGCTTGCGCCATCTCGCAGCCGATTGGACCGGCCCCGATGATACCGAATCGCTTCGGCAATTCGGTCAACGAGAATAGGCTTTCATTGGTCAGATGCTCGACGCCGTCCAAGCCGGGAATCGGCGGCGCTGCAGCTCGTGCACCCGTAGCGATGACGGCACGTTTGAAGTGGAGCGTCGTTCCGTCGACGTCGATCGAGTTGGAATCGATAAAGCGACCTTGTCCAAAGTAGACATCGATACCGAGATCGCGAAAGCGCGCCGCCGAGTCATTGGGGCTAATGCGGGCTCGCAGTTTACGCATCCTCTCCATAGCGGCGGCGAAATCGACGTTCACGCCGACCGGAACGTCGATGCCGAACTCACGAGCATTTTTAACAGTCGCTGCTACTCGAGCCGCGCTGATGACACCTTTCGACGGAACGCAACCAACGTTTAAGCAATCGCCGCCCATTAAGCTGCGCTCGATTAGGGCGACTTTCGCGCCGAGACCCGCAGCTCCTGCAGCGGTTACCAATCCAGCCGTACCGGCTCCTATCACAACTAGGTTGTAACGACCCGATGGAGTCGGGTTAATCCAATCTGACGGATGGACGTTGGCTTCGAGCGCTTGATTGTGTTCGTCTGAGGGGTGCAATGTAATGGGCTTGGTCATATTCTTACATAAAAGTTCTTTGGCATGAAAAGCGATCGAAGATATCTTGATTTCATGTGGTTTGTAAACCGAGTTCGGTCGCGGCCAATTCTATCATCTTACTGCGTCGCATTTTACGGGAGTCGAGGCTGTTTAGTTGTGAGCCGTACAATGCAACTTGGGAGAGTCCATTCGTGTATAAGACTACGATCGATAGAGCTTGGCGATTCTCTCAGGAGAAACGCCCAGCCTGTATGCGAGGATGCAAACTTGATTGATGATGGTTGTTCTTAAAATCCCTGTCTTCTTCCAACGTCGACTTGAGGTACATACTGCATCATTTGATAACGTCACTTTACCGATTCTTCGAAGTCGCTGGACCAATTCGAAATCATCCATAATCGGCAGTTTTCGATAACCGCCAAGCTCGAAAAATGTTTTGGATCGCATGAATAAAGCTTGATCGCCATAAGGCAATTGAAGTAGCTTTGAACGAAGATTCGCCCCCCATTCCACCGCCCTTAAGCCGACCCCTCTTCCGTCGATACGCAATCGAAAGGCCCCCGCAATGTTATCATCGTCCAAGCTCTTTTCGATGCCTTGAACATAGCCGTCAGGAAGCAACGTGTCGGCATGAAGAAAGAGTAGCGTATCGCCGGTTGCAACGGCAGCTCCGGCATTCATTTGAATTGCCCGGCTTCGATTGCCAACAAAAGCCTTCGCTCCAAAGTCACTTGCGATCGCAAGTGTCTCGTCCGTACTGCCGCCATCTACGACAATGATCTCTAGCTTGTCGTCTGGTCGTCCGATGGATCGAAGCGTAGCAGGTAGGTAAGACGCTTCGTTTAGCGTGGGTATGATCACCGAGATTCGACCACGGGCGCATTCGAAAAGGGTGCTCTCACCTGTAAAATCAAGCCGTCGCAATGGAAGCACGTCCTCTGGAAAATCGACGTCGGGAAGAATCTCTAGTTCGCAAAGCGACGTACCACATTGCTGAACGATCGTTCTGGATTGTTCGAAGACACGACTGCTTCCCCAGTCGATGCTATCGAACAAGGGAACTTGGTTCACAGAAAGTCCGATAAGGTAATAGCCACCATCGGTAGCTGGACCGAGCACAACATCGTGACGTTCCAAGGCATCGAACGACCTGTGAAGGTGGTTCTCGTTGAGGTCGAAACAATCGGTCCCAATCACAACCACTCGACGTGCACCGCTGGAAAAGGCATGCTCGGTCGCGTTGGCTAGTCGACTACCTAAATCAGTTCCGGATTGTTCGGAAAATTCATGTTCAGTTCCGAACTCGGCGGCCATCGATTCACTGCTTCCGCCACAGAAGTAGATAGTAAATCGACATTGGCGTTGAAATGCGAATCGACTTGCCATCTGGATGGTTTTATCGGCAAGCCGCTTATAGATTGCGACTGCCTGAACATCACCGAACCCCGAAATGAGCCGCGTTTTCGTTTTTCCTGGTTCGGGAAATCTCGCAAATACGATTAGGTGTTCGGTGCAAGAATTTGCAAGTGACTGGTCCGTTACGGACTGACTAAGCCTCGATGGAATAATTGACAAGTTCACTTTCTACAAACCTAATCTCTCTGCGAGTAGCCGTTCACGCGCCGATCAACCGGTCCGCGTTAGCGTTCGGTTCGTTCGCATCGAAACGGAAACCGGACGCTAACGCGTACTGGCTAATAGTCTGGAAACTACACGCTTTTTATTTCGAGCTGTGAACGGTTACTCCCGTGCAACTTGAACCACAACCGGCCGTACAGCCAAAGCAATGATTGGCCGTCTGGATTGCTCGACCAATGAGATCGTCTTCGGAAACTTCTGAAATGTGGACTGCCTTTGTTGGGTCCAAGTGCAGGTCGAGCATTTGATTGAAATCACAATCGAAGAGAAATCCGTTCCAGTCAACCGAAACGAGCGAACGGCACATCAATTCGCCAACTGTATTTGGATTGAAGCTATCGATCAATTTTTGCATGTACTTCATGTACTCGTTGCGAGATAACAAGTCGGCCAAATAGCGGCTGATCGGCATATTCGTGATCGTGTACAAATGATTGAACTGAAGCCCGTATCTCGCCATAAGCTGTTCACGAAAGTCGGCCTCTAGTTTTGATTGATCGGGTGGTAAACTTGTCCCGACCGGATTGTAAACCAAATGGAGTTCGAGGCCACTGCTGGGATCGCCGTAACCGAGCCGATTGAGCTGTTGAATCGCTTCTATCGATTTGTTAAAGACGCCGCTTCCACGTTGCGCATCACAATTCTCTTCCAAATAGCAAGGCAATGAGGCGATCACGGTGACTTGATAATTTGCGAGAAACTCCGGCAAGTAAGTAAAGCCAGGCGCGAGGAGAATCGTTAGATTGCAACGATCGATGATCTTCATTTTCAGCGCATGGGCTTGCTCGACCAGCCAACGGAAATGGGGATTCATTTCCGGAGCTCCGCCGGTAATATCCAGCGTCTCGACCGTCGAACTTTTTAGAAAGGCGACAACTTGCTCTGCCGTCTCGCGTGACATACTCTCGCGTCGGTCAGGCCCAGCATCGACATGGCAATGAGTACATGTCTGGTTGCACAACTTGCCAAGATTTATCTGAAGCGTGCTAAGGCTGGTCCGATGAATACGCTCGAAACCGATCGACGATAGGACTTCTTCAAAGCGGCCGGCTTTGACATATTTCGCATCGCCTAAAACCTGAAGCTGGCGACTCGTTGACGCGAGGTCATTACCGGAGCGTTGAAGTGTTTTAAGAATCATTTTGACTTTTTAAAAAATGCAGGCGGGCGAGACGCCCGCGAACCGGTGCGCGGGCGTCTCGCCCACATCTTTTTAACAGCAGTTGCCGTCCGCGGCACTGCACTTGCCGATCGACTCGGTCGTCGCGTCGTAGTTCGTCCCTTTGGTTTCTCTCGGATCTCGATTCGTCGTCGGTTGACATGCGAAGGGAGAAGCGGTTTCCAACGGGACTTCTATTCGAGGCGCGATATGCTCGAACATACCAGCATACGGGGCTTGCCGAAGTAGCTGGTAAGTCTTGTCACAAACCGCCATGCGTTGGCCGCGAGGGTACGCGTAGCCGTCGTCGTCCAGTACTTTTTTGAATGGGCCTTTATAGATGACCGCCTGATTGCGTTCGAAGCATGTCCCTTGCTTGCCTTTGTAGGCAACGATTGTCATCGATCGAAATTCGATCCCTTCAATCGTTTGCCAAGGTTCAACAGCCCGTTGCGCAATTTCGATTCCATGAAAGCCGGCTTCTTCGAAGGCATCGAGGAATTGATCTTCACGAAACGCTCCAGAAAGGCAGCCTGACCACAGAGTCGGATCAAGTTTCATATGCTCGGGAATCGATTCATCGGACACGATGTCGCTGATCGCTGCTCGACCGCCGCGTTTCAGCACACGGAAGATTTCCGCGAACAGCCTTTTACGATCTTCTTGCCGAACGAGGTTGAGGACGCAATTGGAAACGACGCAGTCGATCGAATCGCTTTCGATAAGCGGATGTTCAGCGCGCAATTTTTCTTCGACATTGCGAAGTGCCAAGAAGCCCGAAGCATTGCTCACCGGTGTCTGGGTAAGTTTCTCATCCAATCTTGTCAAATCCAATTGTAAATCTTGAATCAGTCCGTAGCGGAACTCGACAATGTCGTATCCGATCCGCTGTGCGACGGTGGGAGCGTGCTTCTTCGCTAACGACAGCATCTCTTGGTTGCAGTCGACACCGATAACGCGTCCTTCTTTCCCGACAACTTGGGCGGCAATGAAACAAAGCTTTCCGCCGCCCGAGCCGAGATCGAGTACCGTATCGCCAAGTTTGACATAGGGAGTCGGGTCGCCGCATCCATAGTCGCGTTTGATGATCTCATCTGGAATGACGGCTAGAAAACCGGCAGCATACTCGATGGGGCAGCAAAGTGCAGATTCGACCTGCTTTGCTGCTGCAGCATATCGCTCGTAGACACTCGCCTCGGCAGAGGTTGACCTGGAGACTATGTTTTGCATGAGTGAAGGCTCTTTACTCGACTTAGAATGGGGAGAAGTAAATCTGAAGCAATCAACGTAAACGGATGGGCGGAGTTCAGGACGGAATCACATTGTCATTCCGAAGCATACTGATTCTGACGACCATTAACTTGTTACCTTACATGATACTATACAATCTTGACACTCATCGACGATCGTTGAGCCCCAAGTTGGGGTGCTCTGCGTCTTTGTGAGCCGTCGGCGCTAGCCGCGTTTTGAAATTGCACTTTTCCTGCCAAAAATGTCGCTGAAAAAAGATGAAGTAGACCCACCAAAGTCAGGCTATGCGTTCTGGAGCAAAGTAGGTGCCTTGCTGCTGCTTATCGGCGTGATTGGAGTAACGTACTGGCAGTTTGGAGGCATTTTATCGTTCGAATATTTAGCACAGCGAGAGACACGACTTCGATCGTTTCAAGCTGACTTTCCAATCATTTCAGCCGCACTTGCGATTGCCCTTTACGTTGCGGTCGCCGGCCTTTCGCTACCCGGAGCGGCTGTCCTGTCGATTGCTTGCGGATGGTTTTTCGGATTTTGGGAAGGGCTCTTGGTTGTCAGCTTTGGTTCAGCGGGCGGTGCTACGTTGGCCTTCTTGATGAGTCGTTACTTATTTCGTGATTGGCTGCAACGATCAATGCAAAAAAGACTGTCGAAAATCAACGCTGCTTTTGAAACGGAAGGAGCCTTTTACCTCTTTTCATTGCGGCTTGTACCGGTTGTTCCGTTCTTTGTCATCAATGCGATGATGGGACTGACCAAGATTCGAGTATTCACGTTCTGGTGGGTGAGCCAAATCGGAATGCTGCCAGGAACAGCCGCCTATGTATACGCTGGCTCGACGGTGCCAAGCTTGCAGGTGCTTGCCAAAGAAGGGGCACGCGGGATCGTCAGCTGGCAGCTCGTTTTGGCGCTGGCGATCGTTGGTCTTCTGCCACTTGTGGTCAAAAAGTCGATCGCTTTCTTTTTGAAGCACCCACACGAAAGCGGCTCCTGATGACGAAAACATCAGTCTGGGAGGGGGTAATAGCATTCACCGAGAAGTACCGAAAGCGAGCGGAAAAACGAAGATCGATTTATCGAACTCCGATAAAATTGATCAGGGTTTAAATGGATAAACCTGCGACATTCGATCCGCACGGGATTCGAAAGTGGAATGACCGTTCTGGAAAATTTTCCGCGCGAGGGAAATTGATCTCGTCTGACGGAAAAAAGCGACGATCAAGCTTACCGATGGCAAACTGATACCGTCGAAATCGAAAAGCTTAGCGGTACGGCGCAAGCCGTCCGGTACGAGCTTCGATGTAACTCACCGGATTGCTTGCGCAATTCCGCTACGAAAGGGTTAACGGCGTAGCGTGCCACCCTAAAATCTAATGTGGATAGAGCACTCGGTGGCTGACCATGGCAGAGTCTTATACTAACTTCGCCCGGCGATGCGCCATCGATCGCGGAATAACAGCATCACGCCACCGCTTAGGAGGACGATCAAGGCTGTTGTGGTAGCGAAGTAGGCCTGAACCAATGACCACGAACCGGTCTTTGCTTCGGCAATGCCAGTTCCGGTGAGCACTTCGGTAAGCGGGATACTCTCGATGGTCATCAAGGGGCTGGTGACACCGATCCATCGCAACATTTCGATCTGGTCCGGCGAGTCGACCAACGTGAGCGTTGAAAGCAAGAAAAATATCGCCAGCGGCAAGAGATACAACGCCATCAGCGCCATGTAGCTACCGACCATCGAGACGCTCGTTCTTAAGAAAAGCGTCGAGCAAAAAAGGGCGACCAGCGAATTCAGAAATGAGCTGAAAAGAACGATCACAAAGTACGTCAACATGGCTGGCCAGTTCCTCGCCAACTCTGGATTCAGTACAAACGACAAGATCACGGGCCACATCAAAAACATCGTCAGCACAAACGACACGCGAAAACCGGCGATCAGTTTCCCCCAAAGGATTTGCCATGGGGTGATCGTGGTCGTCAGCAAAAGATCCAATGTTTGGCGTTCGCGCTCGCTGCAGATACTTCCGGCATTAAAAACCGGTGCCACCAGAACATTGAAAATCACTACGTATCCGATATACCAACCAGAAAGATCAGGTTTAATAAAAAGCAGATATCCCATCATAGGAATCGCCAATAACATGCTCAACTGAATCACCAATCGAAGCATCAGCGTGCCTTGACTGAAAAGTTCCGCATGAATTTCTTTGTCGTAAACGGGATTGGCATTGTCGGCCAACAATGTTTTTCTTCGCGGCGGAGCAAAAAGACTATCGGGGAATTGATCGCGTTGAATGACCAGCCCCACGGCGTGATCTTGATCATTTTCGACATCGGTTACTTCGCTGCCTCCGCTGCCGACATCCGGCGGATAGAGGAGTCGACGAGAAGTCTTGAACATCAACAAAACTCCAATTGACAGTGAAAACAACGGGAGAAGAAAAGTGGTTAAAACCAAACGGACAAGTCCGGCATTGGCCAATGATCGCCAAAGAACGCAGCCGAGGACCACCATCGGCAAGATAATCGCGTACGAAACCACCAACGATGAACTGGTTCTTTTGAAGTAACTGGAACAAGCGATCGAAATCGCGCCGAACAAAAAAATAGCGGCGAACAAGCCGAGATAGGCGGCTAACAATTCCTGGATCGCGACACCACCTAATGGCAGGCATAACATAATGATCGGCAACGAACCGATCATCAGCACCACCAAATGCGTTAGCGCCGCAATCAGCTTGCCGATGACGATAGCACCAGGCTGAATCGGGCTGGCCAACAGCATCTCGTAGGTCTTGCGTTCTTTCTCGCCTGATATAGCCCCGGCCGCGAAACTCGGTGCCATCAGCGACGCGATTGCGAACTGTCCAAGAAAAAAGAAATCGACAAGCGTTTGGGCACTTCCGATATCTTGACTGCCGGCGTTGAGATCGATTCGTTCGGTTCGTGGGTAGGCAAGCAAGACGACCGCCGACAAGGCCAACTGGTAAACCAGCATCAACAGAAATGCCCGTGGCGTTCGCAGATTCGAAATTAGCTCGCGCTGTAAGACTGGATTGTTTACGAAATACATCGAGTTTTTATCTTTGCCACCTATGAAAAAAGTGGGGTATGCTTCTAGCTTGCCAATGTTCGGTTCGCAAGCTGGAATCTTACGCCACGTTCGTTACTCATGGTAATCTTCCAGCGCCGCGTCCTTCCCGTTTAACTGATCCTCGTCTTTGGAATCGACCTTCGATTCTGGATTCGATCGCGGCGCGACGGTACTGCTATTCGCAAAGGCTCGCGGCTTCAGTTTTGACATCCATCGCGACATCGATTTAGTCGGAGCGTCTGATCCGGCTTCTGCCAACGCAGGTTGATCCATATGCGACAATTCGCGTTGAAGTATACCTAGCAAGGTTTGCAAGAGCACCACGCTGATGGGCCCCACAACAATTCCAATCGGCCCTAACGCTTGTACACCACCCAAGACACTGAGCAATGCCAGTAGCGGATGCAATTGGCTTTGGCCGTGAAGGACATACGCTTTGACCACGTTATCGACCGACGCGACTGCGACGAGCCCCCAAACGGCAAGCAAGCTTGCGGCTAAATAGCGTTCTTCGTAGACCGCGAGATAGATGCATACCGGAACCCAGATGACGCTTGGCCCCACGAACGGAATCAAGCCGCAGAGTACCGATAGCAACGTCAACAGAATCAAAGCCGGAATGCCCACCAAGTAATAACCCAGTCCAGCCGTTAAGCCTTGAACAATCGCTGAGAAGATCATCGCCAATACGATGGCTCGCGAGATGCGATCGAACTCGATCAACAATTCCATTTCGTAGCGGTCGTCAAGCGGACTAAGTTTCATCAATGAGTTGATCATTGCTGGACCGTCGTAGAGGAAAAAGTACATCGAAACGATCATGATGGCGCTACCGATCAGCAGTCGCACTAAGAACTCGGCCGTAGCACCCGTGATCGAAATCAACTTGGGTTGCAGGTAGCCTATCGCAACCGAGGTGAATTCCTTGATCTGGAGCGGCGATGGATTCGCGAGCTCTCGAAGGCTCGCCATCATCGCATTGCCACCTAACAACGTCACGCGCGTTTCCTGCCAATCGGCACCCAATCGAATCGCCATCGATTGCAATTCGATCACGTCGATATCCGGTTCGATAGGAGGAGTGTTACTCTCCTTCGCCTGATCCGTCGCAATCGTTGGTCCTCCGCGAATGCCCGACGCTTCGCTTAATTGTTTGAGCGAAGTTCGAAAATCACCGATAGCGGCGTTCCATTTTTTTTGTTGCGTTTCGAAATCAGCGACACCAGTCGCATTGCCATCCTTCTCTAAAAACGATTTCAACGTAGGTACAAGTTGATTGAGTTCAATTCCGATTTGCTTGGTCAAACCCGCGAGTTTCCCAGTGCGGTCCGACAACTCGACTTTGGTAGAAGAACCGACAACTTTCTGAATATCGAACACATCTGCCTGGATCTTTCGAATGATCTCTTGGCAAGGCGACTGCAATCCGACACGTTTCCTCGCGTTATTCAATCCGATACTGATATTGATTGGATTGATGCTTGCCACCAAGCTAGTTCCTTGGATTGCTGCCATCGAGATAATGAGTGCCGCCGGCAGCAGGACGCTGAAAATCACCAACGCCGTTGTGATACCCGCCGCCAAGTACTCGCGTTTTCCAACTTTTTCCAAGACCCAGCGATGGAGTGGTCGGAAGACGACCACCAATACGGCAGCCAGAAAAACAGGAACGAAGAATCCGATCATCACCTTGTAGAACAAGGCTCCGATGATGACGATGGACGCCAGCAAGACAATAAAAGATATAAAGCGACTCATCCGTCGCAACCCCTTTCGAAAAAGCTCGATTCATTGACAATCAAATGCTATGACAAATTCTATACCAGAGCGGGCATCTTGGGGACAGACGCTTAAGCGAGCTGCTAAGCCACTGATTGCGATCGTCGTTATTCTTGGAATCGGGCAATCCGTTCGACTGGCTTGGCTCGACCTCCATTCCACTCATGTCCGTACCGAGCGTCGGCTCATGTCGCTCAATGAGCAGTTAACCACTGCGTCCAACGACGAACAAAAGGCGATCCATCAGGAAATTCTAGCACTTGAGAACAGCCAATTTCAACTTAAACATGTTCGCTGGAAAACTGCGAGCATTGCCATTCCCTTCGCAATCCTCGGGCTTGTACCGCCGGCTGTTTTCTGGTGGTTGACGCTTCGCAGCTTTGGTCATTCGGTCCCCATCGTTGCTGCGCAAACCGCCTTTGCTACCGGAAACTTAGGCAAATACGTACCTGGCAAAGCGATGGTGCTGATACTTCGATCTGGTGCCATGCAGCGTTTTGGCGTTCCGATATCGACATCGATTGTTTCGATCTTTATCGAGACCTTAACTTCGTTGGCGGTGGGCGGCGCATTAGGTGCGATCACCTTGTCGGCACTCAATCCGCCTCGGTGGTTGCTTGGGATGGCGATCGGTGTCGCGGCGATATCGTTGGCGCCCACCATTCCTCCACTTTTTCGAAGGATTCTTGAATCCTTAACTCGCTATCGGCATTTACGAATTCCAAAAAAGCTTCCGCACGCTATGAATTGGCGGCTGGTCGGAAGTGGCTGGTGCTTATTCTTCTTAGCTTGGCTCTTGATGGGAACGTCGCTTTGGGTTCTATGCGAATCGATTCGCGATTCGATGACGATCGAATCGAGTCTGGTGTCGACCCCTTCGGTATCTTCGCTAAGACTTTGGTGGATCAGCATTTCGGCGGCCTGCTTAGGATTTGTTATCGGCTTCCTTTCGATGCTCCCTGGCGGCGCGGGCGTTCGCGAGGTCGTCGTGACGATGTTGCTTGCTCCTGCCATCGGCTACGCACCAGCTCTTGCAGCAGCGGTCTTATATCGCATTGCTAATCTGATCGCCGAGCTAATGATGGCCGGATTCACATGGTTGCTCGCCAAGCGAAGTGCTCGGCATGAAACCAGAGACTTGCTGGGCACTGCAAAATAGAGTTCGATCGATTAGAATGTGGATTGATCATGTTCACTAAGCCGACGGCTCACAGCAAAGACATTTTCCGGCTGAAGCCGGGACTACCAACTGCTTGCTTTAGACTCCTTTATTTGTAATCGCCACGTGACAAACGACACATCCTCTTCTATTTCGATCATCGTTCCTCTGCTCAACGAGCAAGCAACGTTGCGTACTCTCCGCGATCGAATTTCCGAGATGGCGGCTCAACACAATCTCCAATATCAGATCATCTTCGTCGACGATGGCTCGTCCGATGATTCTTGGAACGTAATCAAGAACATTGCCGCCGAAGACAAGTGTGTTGTCGGCATTCGCTTTCGCAGAAATTTTGGCAAAGCCGCAGCCTTAGCAGCGGGCATCGAAAAGGCGAGTGCCTCGATCGTCATCACGATGGACGCCGATTTGCAAGATGACCCGAACGAAGTCCCCAAGCTTCTTGCTAAACTCGATGAAGGATTCGATTGCGTAAGCGGTTGGAAGCAAACTCGACATGACCCGTGGCACAAAACGATGCCGTCAAAAATTTTCAACTGGACTGTTGGACGGCTAACCGGACTCAAATTGCACGACCATAATTGCGGACTAAAAGCCTATCGGCGACAAATATTTAACGAAGTCCAACTCTATGGCGAGATGCATCGCTTCGTTCCTGTTTTGGCGGCGGCACGCGGATTTCGTGTTGCCGAAGTTCCGGTCCTGCATCACCCGCGTGAACACGGCGTTTCGAAATACGGACTCAGTCGACTCCCCAAAGGTTTTTTAGATCTCCTTACCGTTTGTTTCTTAACCGAGTACCGCCAACGACCGATTCACCTCATGGGTTCATTGGGCTTACTGAGTTTCGGATTGGGGAGCCTGCTCCTTATTTTATTGACCCTCTTGTGGATCGTGACGCGAATGTTCAGCTCCTTCGAACCGATCAATCTCCATCAGCGAGCGATCTTTTATTACTCGATGGCGGCCTTGATCGTCGGTGTTCAGTTGATATCGATGGGGATTTTGGCTGAATTGATCATTGCAGCCCATCGTCCTAACACGGTCCCGTTTTCAGTCAGCGAGCTGACGAGTTCCGATTCGGATGCTGCCATCGCATCCTCGACGATGAGCGAGGCCTAGGTGTCGCACAACTCCATCGACGCGCCCGACGCGAAACAAAAATCGGCTTGGCGAGGCGCGACGCTTGTCATTGTCCTTGCGATCCTCCTGCAAGCCTTTCGCATCTTGACGGTAACGTCCAAGGATGGCGAGACACCGTTTTTAAGCGCCAATGATCGCAGTCGATGGTGTACGATTGCCGCGCTGATCGAAGATCGCTCATTTATCATCGATCGATTTTTGGAAATGCGTCATTCGAATGGTAAGACGCGAACTTGGTATTCCATCGACATGGTTCGCAAGCCAGAAGCCGATGGCACCGAACACTACTATTCCAGCAAACCGCCAGTGTTGTCGGTGCTCTATGCAGCCGTTTGTTCTCCGCTGAGCGTTGCGTTTCAACGTCGACTCTCCGACGCACCGTTTTTGGTCGGGCGCAGTTTGCTTTTGATCGTCAATTTACTCCCGTTGGCCATGCTCTGGTTTGCCTTTGCCGGCTGGATACGGCAGAGCGTCGACGATACTTGGTCGCGTTGGGTTCTGTTAAGCATGGTACTGTTCGGTACATTTCTTTCGACCTTCAACAATACACTGAACAATCATTTTCCGGCGGCGTTTTGTATGATCGCTTCACTATGGAGCCTCGAATGCCTACTCGGAAACGCAGTTCGAACACCGCTCTCCGTTTGTAGTTCCGCCTTTAAGCGGCTGACTCGTATCTTGCCCGAGACAGTCGAATTAGCAACTTCGCCTTCGTCGCTAAACTATTGCGTGCTAGGTTTCTTTGCGGCACTCACGGCCGTATTCGAACTTCCCGCCTTAGCTTGGTTTTGTACGGTACTCGGTTTAGTTTTTTTACTGAACGGATTCAAACCGGCGTTGCTCACTAGTCTTGGAAGTCTCCCGGTTATCATCGCCTTTGCTGTTTGCAACGTCATCGCCTACGGTGATCTTCAACCACCCTATGCGCATCGAGAAGTCCTCGGTCCGCAGGTCGCTACGATGCAAGCCGATGAACCGATCTCGTCCAACTCGCAGCCATCGATCGTGGAACTCGAAGCATTGGTCGCGCACGCCAAGCTACCTATTGAAGCACCTTTCGAACTCCGTGCCGCTCGCCGATTGCAAACCTGGGAGCTATCTGGGACGAATCCACAGTTCCGCGACCAGCGAACACGATTGGCGATTGTGCCGGGCAAAACCAGTTGGTCGATTCATCGTTGGAACGATTGGTACGACTATCCCAAATCGTATTGGCTACCCGAGAACAAACGCGGCGTCGACTTGGGAGAGCCTTCGCGTTTGGAATATGCACTGCATGTTTTGGTCGGCCATCACGGAATTTTTTCGTTGACCCCATTTTGGCTAGTAAGTCTGATCGGGTCGGTGGTTTTACTAGTCCAGCCAACATCGACTCCGCGTTGGTGGCTGGCCAGTGGCATCACGCTCGTCAGTATTGTCTGCATTGCATTTTATCTAAGTCGACCATTGATCGATCGGAATTATGGCGGGATATGCAGCGGATTTCGCTGGTCATTCTGGCTTGCACCAGGTTGGATTTGGTTGTCAGCTTCGGGACTTAAAACGCTTCGCAAAACCGTTTGGGGACGCTCGTTCGTCGTCATCGCCGTCGTGATAAGCATTTTTTCAGCAACCTATGCTTGGTCCAATCCATGGCAGCATCCATGGCCGTATGCATGGCTGATTCGATGAATCACTTTCGTAGGGAAACGCATATGTCGGATATAGTTAGATTAGCCGTTGAGCGTTAGCTCCGGTTTTTTGGAGCGAACCCGGCCGAGCGGCTATCAGACAATTTGCGAGATTAAAAAACTGAGCGCCTCTGACCGCTTGCGTTAGAATGCGTTAAACTAGATTGACTGGTCCAAACTGCGTAACTTTGCGTCTAGGTGAGCCGTCGGCGCTAGCCGCGGGTTCCGAATACACTGCCGTCCAAGTTTCGAACAGCAAAACCGACGCTAGCGCCGCACCGCTCACATTTTCATCAGTCCAGCCGCATGTCGACCATATGGGCAAAAGCATCGAGGAACTTCTTCAGCAAACTTTTGGTTTAACGGCCTTTCGCGATGGACAGCTCGCGATCATCGAGCGATTGTTGGCGGGCAAGTCGGCGGCGGCCGTGTTTCCTACCGGTGGCGGCAAGTCGCTCTGCTATCAGTTACCAGCTTTGATCTTCGACGGGTTGACGTTGGTCGTGTCGCCACTGATGGCGTGGATGCGAGAACAAGTAGCAAGCCTTCAAGAACGAGGCATCGCAGCCGAGCGGCTCGATTCGTCGTTGACGCCAGACGAGCTTCGATCGACAACGCAATCGATTCGTTCGGGTACCACCAAACTTTTGTACGTCGCACCCGAGCGATTTTTTAACGAACGCTTTCGCGAACTCATTGCGAATGTCCCGATCAGCCTATTTGCCGTCGATGAAGCCCACTGTATCAGCCAATGGGGACACAATTTTCGACCCGACTATTTCCCGACTATTTAAAGCTTTCTGGGATCGCCCGTTCACTGAATATTTCCCGCATCTTGGCTCTGACAGCGACCGCAACACCTGCGGTGCTCGACGATATCCGCGCAGGATTCTCGATTGCCAAGGACGACGTTGTCCAGACGCCGTTTCACCGAAAGAATCTTCGTCGTCGCGACGATTGCCTTTGGGATGGGGATCGACAAGTCCAACATTCGGTACATCTATCACTGGAACATTTCCAAAGGCTTTGAAAGCTACGCTCAAGAAATTGGGAGGGCCGGACGCGATGAAATGTCGAGCCATTGTGAGTCATTTGTCGTTCCCGAAGATCGAATTGCCCTTGAAAATTTCGCGTACGGTGACACACCAACTTTTGCCAGCCTCGAGCGTTTGATCGAATGCAGCTCAGAAATGAAGAGGAGTCGAAGCACAGAATGAAACTTTTTGGTTTAACGCGCCCTGCGCCAGAAGTCCGTGAGCCCTATAATAGGCCTCCGGAGTCCCCAAAATGCTGTCAACCGAAATCCCACTGCTACGAAAGGCGACCATGATAAATTCACAGCCTAACTGTGAGCGGCACAGCGCTAGCCGCCGGTTCTTCGCCGCACGTTCCATCCCGCACTCGATCCCGCTCGTCGCCCCACTCGTCGGATTCATCCTTTTCCTAGCATGCTGTGCCGGACTACAAGGTGGCCAGAACATCGTCGTGGTGCTCGATGATTCTGGTTCGATGCGTCAGCAGATACGCATGGGCGGGACTCGCATTTCGCGAATTCAAGCGGCTAAGAACGCTTTATCTAAAGTCATTCAAGGGCTACCCGACGATGCCCAGCTTGGTATTTTGCTACTCAATAATGTCGGTAATAAAAATCCGTGGTTAGTTCCGCTAGGTCCGCTTTCCACGTCGGATGCCATGCCGCGCATCCAACAAATTCGGGCCGATGGTGGCACGCCCTTGGGAAGCCAGATGAAGGTCGCAGCCGACGCGCTCTTGGATCTTCGGCAAAAACAGATCTATGGCGAGTATCGTTTGCTGGTCATTACCGATGGCGAAGCGACCGATGCGAAACTGCTCGCTGCCTATCTGCCAGACATCTTATCCAGGGGCCTGTCATTGGATGTGATCGGCGTCGACATGGCCGATAATCATTCGCTGGCTGACCGAGCTCATTCATATCGTCGCGCCGACGACGTCGCGAGTTTTGAAAAAGCCCTCGAAGAAGTCTTCGCGGAATCGAACACGCAAACCGACGAACGTGGAGCGAATGATTTCGAATTGATTGCCGACTTGCCGGATGAATTGGCCGAACAAGCCTTAGTGGCTCTAGCCTCTCCCAAAAACAGCAAGATTGGAATTGTGAAAGAACCAATCTTTTTGAATCCAAATGGACCGGTTTCTAACAGTTCGCCTGCAAACAGCAGTCCATCGACCAATGTGCCTCCGCTGCCGACTACAGCACCCACGACGATTAACACTATCGTCGGTTTTCTTTCAGCACTTCCCTGTTGTTTTACGATTGTTATCGTATTTATATTGATTGCTGTGTTCAATCAAGGCAAGAATAGAAAAAAACGACCGTAGAACGTTTCTCGTGAAAGCGACCATTCGTGACCAAGGCAAAGATAGTATTAGCAGCTCTCGTTTGGCTAGTGATCCTAGCAATTGGGGTAAGCTTCTGGAAATTGGTCATCGAACCGAAACAAAGCCGGACTGCTCATCAGCAAAAGCAAGCTCACGAGGAAGAAGCTCTTGCCAAAACGCAGGGTACTAGCAAATACACTCAGGAAATCGCCATCGGCTTAGATTCTTTTTCCGGCTACGCTCTTTTTCGCAGCAGCGCTTTTCAGTCGCTGCTGGCCGAACGTGGTGTCCGCGTTCGGCTCGTTGATGACAATGCGAATTACACTGATCGCGCCGATGCATTGGAGACCGGCAAGCTACAGATGGCCTTGTTCCCTGCCGACGCGCTGATCAAAGTTTCTGCCAAGCGAGAAAGTTTTCCGGCGACGATTATCGCGATCGTCGATGAGACGCGAGGGGCTGATGCGATGGTTGCCTATCGATCGCAGTTCCCCAACATTGATTCGCTCAACAAGCCCGACGCTAAATTTGTCTTGCTCGCTGATTCGCCGAGCGAAACATTAGCGCGAGTTGTTATGCACGACTTTGATTTGCGAAAGCTCGGAAGTAATCCGTTTTCGAATGTTGCCAGCCCAGAAGCGCTCCTCGATCGATACCGCAAAGCGACGCCTGCATCGCAAGAGGTATTCATTACGTGGGAACCCTACGTCAGCCAACTTTTGGTCAATGATCAGTTGCATGTCTTGGTCGATTCGTCTCGATTTACCGGCTACATCGTCGATTGCCTGGCCGTCAGCCGTGACTTTCTTTTGAAGAACCAAGCCTCCGTCGAAGTCATCCTCGAGGCGTATTTTCGAGCGTTGTATTCCTTCCAGGACGAAGCGGCGTTTGTTCAGTTGGTCCTGGATGATGCTAAGCAAACCAAGCTCGCATTAACCAAAGAGCAAGCCACACGCTTGGTCAAAGGCATTCATTGGAAAAACACGCAAGAGAACTTCGCTCATATGGGGCTTCGAGCAGGATCGATGGTACACGTCGAAGATATGCTTGCTCGAATTACGAAGATTCTCGTTTCAACCGGTGCGATCGAACGCGATCCAACCGGTGGGCAGTTCAATCGATTATTTTTTGATCAGCCCTTGGCAAGTTTGAAGACACGCAACTTCCACCCCGGTCTTCAGAGTGAACAAGTCCGCGAACAAGCCGAACTTGTCGCGTTAACCGATGAACAATGGAAGTCGCTTGTTGCGGTTGGAACGCTGAGTATTCCCGAGCTTGTCTTTGCCCGTGGTTCAGCCACCCTGACCGAACAAAGCCGATTTATCTTGGATGACTTAGCCATGAAGCTAAAGTCGTGGCCTCAGTATTACTTGCATGTTCGCGGAAGTGCGTCGAACAAGGGCGATCCGGAAGCGAATCGGGAACTGGCATCCAAACGAGCCTCGGTCGCGGTAGAATACTTGCTATCGTTAGGAATGTCTGGCGATCGCATGCGATCGGTCGACGGTGGTCCAAGCGGTGAAACACGAGTTACCTTCCAAGTTGTTCAGCTTCCCTATTGACAAAAAGGTCAAAAATAACTTCCTCACATTTGGGTGGCACGCCCTGAGTCTTCGAAGGGCGTGGACGCGTTAATCACGCCCTTCGAAGACTCAGGACGTGCCACCCGATTTAGAAAAACCCGAAGTTAATTTAGTACAGTTGAATCTAGAATAAAAACCGATGGATGCTATCCGCAAGAAAGTCATGAGCGAATTGTTTCTCGCGCCGTCGGCAGTCTTGCCGATCGTGGCCGGAGTGTCCGCTTGGCTCGTTTCTTGGGGATTAGGAGGCGTAAATTTTTTGACAATCGGCGGTTTGGTCGGCGTTTTAGCTGGATTAGGCTGGATGGCGACGCGGATCATTTTTCAGCTCGATGCTATCACCGAACGAACGCTCCGATTTTCTCAGGAAAAATCCCGTCGGGAAGAAGAGCAGCGAATCGAAGCTCTAGCCGGACAACTCAAGCAATTGCGAGACCATCGAGCCCTCGATTATTTAACCATCCTGCGAGAAAGCCGCCGTGAATTCGAGCAAGTTTCCGGCTTACCCAATATGCAAGGTCGGAGCCTGCAACTTGTTGGACAAGTTCACCAATTATTTCTGGCCGCTATCGAACAACTGGAACTGTCCTATAAACTATCAGAGTTGTCGGGACGACTTATGAGTGAAGAACGGCAGAAAGTGAGTGCTCGCAACGAGCAAACGCTTGCTGAAATCAAAACGACAGCCGATCGCTTGACCGTCGCCGTCGAGCAGTTTCGGCGGTTGAGTTTGCGAGAACAAAACGCCGACCTCGGCGAGTTGCGAGATGAACTCGACGAATCGCTCAAAGTTGCCCACCGAACGGAAGAGCGGATGCGTGAGTTGGAATCTAGTATGGGTTATGATCGTCATTTAAACGAATAGCAAAACAGGAGCAATAAGACATGTTTAAAGCCATCGGGCGTTATTTTCGAGCCCTCGGATATCTCTTGACTGGCAGAGTTAGCAAAGCGACCGAAACGCTCAATAGCAACCCAGCCGTCATCTCGGCCAACTACGATCGCATTATCGAAGAGAAGCGAAAAAGACTCAATCAATATAAGGATGCCGTCAGCGGCATGATTGCTCAAGAAGAGAGCAAGAAAGAGAAGCTGCGCTTAGTTACCGACGATATTACGAGACTCGAAAAACTCAAAGCCGGTGCGGCGGCGAAAGCAAAATCGTTGGTCGATAAATATTCTGGCGATCCAACCGCCGTCAAGAACGACCCCGAATACCTCAAATGCCAATCGGCTTTCAAGGATTTTTCGAGCACGCTCGACGAAAAGAGGCAGCGTGCCCAAGAGCTCGACGAAGATCTCAAGACGCTGGTCAACAATGTTACCGGACATAAGAATCAAATTACGTCGTTGATGCGTGAGCTCGATAAGATTCGCGAAGAGAAACACGATGCCGTTGCCGATGTCCTATCCGCAACCGAAGAAAAGCAAATTGCCGATATGGTGACCGGCATTTCGAACGATCGGACCAGCGAAGAATTGCGTGAACTCCGCGACGTTCGGCAGAAAGCTGCCGCCAACGCAAAAATTTCTCGCGAACTTGCCGGGACGGATGCCAAGCGAGTCGAAACCGAATTTATGGAGTACGCTCAGTCGGGCGTCACCGACGACGAGTTCGATCAATTGATCGGCTTGGCCGCAAAAAAAGAAACGGCATCGACTCCCGCTCCCGACCTCAAAGTACCGGAAGCATAGCGAAGCGTCAGGGCATTAAAGTCGAGTAAGCTTCCAGCTTGCCAAAAAACATGCCACGCAAGCTGGAAGCTCACGCCACATTCACTTTTCAAACTAAGAATCAAACTATGAAAAATTTACTAAGCATTCTTGCCGTCATCGCCACTCTCCTAAGCGGATGCACACCCAAAACGCAACCGCCTTCTTCGTCCAACCAACCCATCGAAAAATTTTCGCTTGCGTGGAGCGAATATCCCTCGTGGAGTGTCTTCGGTGTAGCCGACGAACTAGGCCTTATCGAGAAAGACGCCGGAAAACTCGGCGAGTTCGAAAAGAAATGGAACGTCGATATCGTTTTGAAACAAGCCGACTACGACACCTGTATCCAGCTTTACGGTGCCAGTACGGTTGACGCTGTTTGCATTACCAACATGGACGTCCTTGGCCCAGCCGATAGCCGCGCCAGCGTCGCCATCTTGCCGACGTCGACTTCGAAAGGTGCCGACGCTTGCATCGCTGTCGGTGGCATCGAAAACATCGAAGGATTGAAAGGCGTTGCGACTTTTGGTCTCGAAAGAACCGTCTCGCAATATTGCTTCGAACGCTGTTTGGAACTCAAGGGACTTAAAGTTGCCGACTACCCATTCTCGAATATGGACCCGGCTGTCGCCGCACAAGCCATTCAGACCGGTGACAACAAAGTCCGATCGATTATCGTTTGGAACCCGTTTGTCATGCAAACACTCAAGAGCAAGAGCGATGCGAAAGTCATCTTCGATTCGACAGACATCCCAGAAGAGATCATCGATATGGTCGTCGTCGGCAAAGATTCGTTGTCGAAGCCTGGTGGCAAGAATTTTGCGATGGCGATTTTGGATGTCTACTATGCGATTAACAAGAGAATGGCGGATCCCAAGACGGCCGATGAAACCTTGGTAGCAATTGGAGCAAAATTCAGCTCTCTCAAGCTGGATGAAATGAAAAAGATTGTTGAACAGACCAGTTTCTATTCGACGCCCGATGCCGCCATTGCGATTTTAGAGAGCGATAAATTTCAAAAAGAAACGATGCCAGCCGTCGCGGCTTTTTGTGAATCGCACGGAATCATTGCCAGGAAACCTTCGATCGGTTTCTCAAATCCAGAGAGTCAGGTTAATTTCGAAATGGAATATCTCCACGATTTTAAGAATGGCGTGACGCCCGACAAATTATGATACGCCGCCCGATTTCCATTTGGCTTTTTTGGACGCTCCTGCTTGGTGGATTACTGGTGCTTGGACTTGGCTACGGACGGATTTCTCATCAGCAGACTCAGAAAAATCCGACTCAAACGATCGTTCCAGGTTTCCAAGGTTTTGTCGATGGTTTCCATCGCGTCACGCAACCTTCAGGAATGGCGTCCAATCCAAAACCGTCGATGCTGACGACCGATATGCTCGCCACCTACTGGCGATTGTTTTTGGGTTTATCGACCGGTGTGGTTTTGTCGGTAATTATCGGCGTCGCGATGGGAGCTTATCGATGGATCGAAGCCCCACTGAGTCCGATCATTTCATTTCTTTCCAAGATCCCGCCGACGGCCATGATGCCGATCTATTTTATCTTGGTGGGAACCGACCAAAAAATGTTTACCTCGATGGTAGCATTGGGCGTCTTCTTTACGATGGCTCAAGCGATTTACCAAGCCGTTCAAAAAGACGTCTCGGATGATGCGATCAACAAAGCTTACACACTGGGTGCATCGGATTTTGAAATTCTATGGGAAGTTATCTGGAAACAAATTTTGCCAAGAGTCATCGACAATATTCGACTTCAGATTGGTCCGGCGATGATTTTTCTTTTGGCAGCCGAGATGATTGTTGGCGATCAAGGAATGGGGTATCGCATTCGAATGGAGTCTCGCATTCTGAACATCAGCGTCGTCTATATCTACTTGGCCATTCTCGGAGCGACGGGGTTACTGTTGGAATGGGGATTATTGCTTTTGCGTCGCAAGTTATGTCCATGGTTTGGGGCGTAAAACAAAGATCGATAAATAAGTGTCCGGTACCGTTTGCCGGAACGGTCCATCGGATGCTTCGCACAAACGGTACCGGACACGAATTTATCGAACAAGCCTAAAACCATGAATCAAACAGCCCTTGAAATTCGCGACGTCAGTCATTGGTACGGCAAGAATCGTGTCCTACATAATGTCAATCTTCAGATTGCAGCCGGACAGATCGTTGCCGTCGTCGGACCAAGCGGATGCGGAAAGAGCACATTGCTGCGAGCGATTCTCGGCACGCACCCGCCGGCCGCCGGAGAAATCATTGCCAATGGACACGCCATCACCGAGCCAACTCGCGACGTGGGAATCGTTTTTCAAAACTACTCGTTGTATGAGTTTCTATCCGCACGCGACAACGTTTCGTTCGGTTTGAAGCTGGATCAGACGAGTTTCGCGGCAAGGATTTTTGGCTTCCCGAGTTACCTTCGCAAGCGACACGAGCATCAAAAAGAAGCCGAGGCTTTTCTCGACAAGGTCGGATTGCGTCAAGCCGCCCTGCTCTTCCCCGGTCAAATGTCAGGGGGCATGCGACAGCGAGTCGCCTTGGCTCAAGCCCTGATTCTCAAGCCAAAGATCGTTTTGCTTGACGAGCCCTTTGGTGCTCTGGATGAATCGATGCGCGAGGAGCTGCAAGTCATGCTGCTGCGATTCTATCAAGCGAATTTGCTTGCTAAAAAAGCAGGGCTCGTACCCGAGTACACCATTCTAATTGTGACGCATGAATTGAATGAAGCGATTTACGTTTCAGATCGCGTGATCGGCATGTCGCGTTATCACAGCGAAGGGCATCTCGGGGCGAGTATTGTTTACGATCGTCCAAGCCCCATTTTTCATCCCGAAGACCCTCGCGATTTTTCAAAGTTTATCGAGCAGCGAGAAGAACTTCGACGCGCCGTCTTCGATCCTGAATACATCAAAGATCGAAACAAATACGTCACCTTTTGGAACGATCTAGCAACCTTGTCGAACGAAATGAATCAAGACGATCCCAGTTAAAGCTCAAAGCACGTTGCCCCATTGTCGCCTTTCGCTCCGCGAATGAAACGCGAACGTAATCGAGGAATGGCATAGGAATTGCCTATTGCTGGACCAATCGCTTCATTTTGTTCGATGCGACACTACAATACTGCGTAATTGCATGGCAGAACGGAAAAACCGTTGTGTTCGCTGGTCCCGATGTGCTCAAAAACAAGTCGCCAACGCCTTTAAATCTAGCAACCATGAATGAGATGGCGCCACTTCAGTTTCATGGTTACGACGTCGGTCGTTTTTACGACGAATCGTTTAACGAAAAAGGGAGGGCTCGTGCGGGTTCTGAAATACTTGTCGATCGAATCAATGGCTTACCCTCTGGCGAGTTGTTGCGGCGGCAGGAGGCGATCGATCGAGCGTTGCTGAGAATGGGGATCACCTTCACGGTTTATGGCGACGAACATGGCACCGAAAAGATCTTTCCCTTTGACGTGATACCGCGCGTTGTCCAAGCTTTCGAATGGGAACATATCGAAGCGGGCCTGAAGCAGCGAATCGAAGTTTTAAATCGATTTCTTCACGACATCTATCACGATCAAGATATTGTTCGCGCCGGGATTCTCCCTCGAGCCATGCTTGAAAAAGCGAAATCGTATCGTCCACAATGTGCTGGATTAAACCCACCGAAAGGAATTTGGTGCCATATAACCGGTACCGACTTGGTGCGGAACAGCGACGGAGCGATCTATGTCCTTGAAGACAATCTTCGATGCCCGTCGGGCGTTTCTTATGTTCTTCAAAATCGAAGAATCATGAAGCGAAGCTTTCCGGAAATTTTTTCCGACTCGCGAGTTCGTCCTATCAACGATTATCCAAGTCGTCTTTATGAAACGCTGTCGCATCTTTGCCCGAACGACGTCGCCGAGCCAAAGATCGTTGTCCTGACACCCGGTATTTATAACTCGGCGTACTATGAGCACTCTTTCTTAGCCCAGCAGATGGGGATCGAGTTGGTGGAAGGGCAAGATTTGGTTGTCCAAGATAACTTTGTTTACATGCGTACGACCCGAGGCTTTCAACAAGTCGACGTTATCTACCGGCGCATCGATGACGATTTTATGGACCCGAAAGCCTTTCGAGCCGACTCGATGTTGGGTGTACCGGGATTGATGGAAGCCTATCGGCATGGAAATGTAGCGTTGGCAAACGCACCTGGAACAGGTGTGGCTGATGACAAAGTCATCTATGCATACGTTCCAGAAATGATTCGCTTCTATTTGGATCGCGAACCGATCTTGCCGAACGTGCAGACCTATATTTGCGAACGAGAAGACGATCGCAAATACGTTCTTTCGCATCTATCGGAACTCGTTGTCAAAGCAGCGAACGAAGCGGGCGGCTACGGCATGTTAATCGGCCCGCATTCGACGAAAGCCGAGCAAGATAGATTTGCCCACTTGATTCAAGCCGATCCGCGAAATTACATTGCCCAGCCGACGTTATCGCTCTCTCGCGTTCCAACGCTCATCGGTGACCATTTCGAAGGTCGACATGTCGATTTACGCCCATATATCCTCTATGGCAAATCGATCTGGGTGCTTCCAGGCGGACTGACACGAGTCGCATTGAAAAAAGGGTCGCTCGTCGTCAACTCGTCTCAGGGCGGCGGCAGCAAAGATACCTGGGTCATTGCTCAACAGGGCGTTGACGTGCACGAAGGAGATAAATCGCTGTAAGATAATCTTATGTTGAGCCGAGTTGCAAATTCAGTTTATTGGATGTCACGTTATATCGAGCGAGCCGAAAATCTCGCTCGATTTATCGACGTCACTCAGCAAGTCATCTTGGATCAGCCAGAAGGAGCCGACAAACAGTGGGAGCCACTGGTGAGGACGACTGGCGACGAGGAATATTTCGAAGTGTTCGTCATCACAGTCAATTGTTCAGCGGCATTCTCGACGCCACCATGACGCGTGGAACGGGCTGGCATTTTTCGAACGTCGGCAGTTTGCTCGAACGAGCGGACAAGACCAGCCGAATTTTGGACGTGAAGTATTTCACGCTGCTTCCCAACGTGAGTGATATCAACACCCCAATCGACGATTTGTTGTGGTCTGCGATGCTTCGATCGGTTAGCGGTTTCGAGATGTTTCGCAAACGTCATCGAGTCATCACGATCCATCGCGTTGTCGAGTTTTTGATACTGGAACGAAATTTTCCGCGAGCAATTTTGTATTGTATTGAACGAGCCTGCTCATCGCTTGAGCAGATCGACGGCCCGATGCCCAACGATCAAAACCCTGCGATCCTTCGTATTCGAGAATTGATTGCTCTGATGAAAAACGTAACAGCTAAAATGATTATTGATGGCGGCATGCATGAATTCATCGATTCCTTTCAGGGTAAGCTCAACAAGATCGGGGCTTTGATTCGAGAGACTTATTTTGATGCAAAGGCGTTTGAACATTCACCCGTCTTGGTTCAGACCCAATCGCAATCGTAATGAATCCACAATGACTATTCGTGTCGCTCTCCATCACGTTACTCAATATTCGTATGATCGAAAGATCGATTTGGGGCCGCAAATTGTGCGGTTGCGACCGGCCCCGCATTGCCGGACACCCATTCATAGCTACTCGATAAAAGTTGTCCCGGAAAACCATTTTTGCAATTGGCAGCAGGATCCGCACGCCAATTATCTCGCACGCTACGTTTTCGCTGATAAGACGGATCGATTGCAAGTCGAAGTCGATTTGATCGCCGAGATGACGGTGATCAATCCTTTCGATTTCTTCGTCGAAGACGCTGCCAAAGATTTTCCGTTTCAATACGACGAGTGGCTCAGTCGCGAATTGCAACCCTTTCTCGAACGAAAGCCGCAAGGCGATCTATTTCATCGATTTCTCGATAGCATCGATCAAACCAAGTGCAACACGGTCGACTTTCTTGTTGCCCTCAACAGCCGCTTGCAACAAGAAATCAAGTATCAGATTCGGATGGAACCGGGCGTTCAAGCACCCGAAGAAACATTGCGGTTGTGCAACGGTTCGTGCCGCGATACAAGCTGGTTATTGGTCGAGCTCATGCGGCACCTAGGACTCGCTTCGCGGTTCGTCTCTGGATATCTCATTCAGTTGGCGCCCGACATAAAATCGTTGGACGGACCGAGCGGAACCGAAATCGACTTTACTGACCTTCATGCATGGGCGGAGGTCTTTTTGCCAGGTGCCGGTTGGGTTGGACTCGATCCGACCTCCGGGCTCCTGGCCGGCGAGGGGCATATTCCTTTGGCCTGTACTCCTGAACCGATGTCGGCAGCTCCCATTTCGGGTGCCTTGGAAGTTTGCGAGGTTGAATTTGATTTTCAAATGACGGTTACTCGGATTCACGAAGATCCGCGCGTCACCAAGCCTTACACCGATAGCGAGTGGGAGCGTATTGAAAAGCTCGGTCATAAAATCGATGAGCAACTTCTTAGTAACGACGTTCGATTGACGATGGGCGGCGAGCCGACGTTTGTTTCGATTGACGACATGGAAGGTGCCGAGTGGAATTCGGCGGCCGTCGGTCCTCATAAACTGCAGCTCTCGGAAGATTTAATTCAACGACTTCGAACACGATTCGCACCGGGTGGGCTACTGCATTATGGGCAGGGAAAATGGTATCCCGGCGAATCGCTACCGCGATGGTCGATGGCTTGCTATTGGCGGAAAGACAGTGTTCCCGTTTGGCATGACGACGGGTTACTCGCGGACGTAGAACGAGACTATGGTTTAGGCGTCGATGCCGCGCATCGATTTTCAAAACAACTTGCCGAGTTTCTCGGAGTGAGTGGCCAGCACATCGTGCCAGCCTATGAAGACATGGCTTACTATCTGATGAAAGAGCGACGACTGCCGATCAACGTCACACCCAATGACCCAAAACTAAAGAACCCCGAAGAGCGGGCTCGCATGACAGCGGTTTTTGATCGTGGCCTCGACGAACCAGTCGGCTTTGTCTTTCCGTTGCAACGCCAGTGGTGGCAGAGTAAACATCGAGCGTGGTCGACGGGGCCTTGGCCTGTTCGAGCCGACAAAATGTTCTTGTTGCCCGGCGATTCGCCGTTGGGTTTACGTCTCCCGTTGGATTCGTTGCCTTGGTTGCCCGAGTCGGAGATGCCAGTTGTGCAGCCGCTCGACCCGATGGCACCGCGAAGCGCATTGCCGACGTTTGATCGTCAGCGTCAAGTATTCGTATCAGCCAAGAGCGAAGCAACGCTGCGTCAACCGATCTCAGAACAAACGCGATCGAATGCTAGCCAGCCCGATATCAACGCTGAAGCTGATGTTAACGCAAAAGATGTGGTGCGGACGGCGCTGTGCATCGAAACTCGCCATGGACGATTGCATGCCTTCATGCCGCCACTCGAGCTGCTCGAAGATTATCTTGATTTGATAGCAGCCATCGAAGCAACCGCCACGAAGCTCGAAATGCCGGTAGTTATCGAAGGCTACGAACCGCCGCATGATGATCGCTTGTGCAACGTAAAGGTAACGCCCGATCCGGGGGTCATCGAAGTCAACGTCCATCCTTCGTCGACTTGGGATGAGTTGGTGGATCGAACGACCGCCTTGTATGACGAAGCTAGACTCACGCGACTTGGTACTGAAAAATTTGATTTAGATGGAAAGCATTCAGGGACTGGCGGCGGAAACCACGTCGTTCTTGGCGGCCCAACTCCGGCAGACAGTCCGTTTCTGCGGCGGCCTGATATGCTCAAGAGTTTCGTCGGCTACTGGCTCAATCATCCTTCGTTGTCCTATTTATTCAGCGGGCGATTTATCGGACCGACTAGCCAAGCTCCGCGCGTCGATGAAGGACGACGCGACGCCTTGTATGAATTAGAACTGGCGTTTTCGCTAGTACCCGCTCGAAGCGAAAGTGCCGCTCCGTGGCTGGTCGACCGATTGTTTCGCAATTTGCTTATCGATCTTACCGGCAATACGCATCGCGCCGAATTCTGCATCGATAAACTCTACTCACCCGATAGCAGCACTGGTCGACTTGGATTAGTCGAGCTGCGCGGTTTCGAGATGCCGCCTCATGCCAGGATGAGTTTAACGCAGCAGCTTTTGATTCGGGCCATGTCGATGCGATTTTGGGAGACGCCGTTCTCAGACCGTTTGATCGATTGGGGAACATCGTTGCACGATCGGTACTTGCTACCGCATTTCGTTTGGTCCGACTTTGGCCACGTCATCGAGGATCTAAATCGAGCTGGCTTCGGATTCGAGCGGCGTTGGTTTGCTCCTCATTTCGAATTTCGCTTCCCTTTTATCGGAGAGATTCGACAGCAAGATATCTCGATCGAGCTGCGATCGGCAATCGAACCTTGGTATGTGCTAGGCGAAGAACCCGCCGGAGGGGGGACGGTTCGATTCGTCGATTCATCCGTCGAGAAAATACAGGTCAAGGTGACGGGGATGACGGGAACGCGACATATCGTGACTTGTAACGGTCGAAAGGTTCCGCTGCATCCTACGGGCGTTCAGGGCGAATATGTGGCAGCGGTTCGCTATCGAGCTTGGCAACCATCGACTTGTTTGCATCCAACTGTCCCCGTGCATACGCCGTTGGTTTTTGATATCCTGGATGCTTGGTCAGAACGCTCGATCGGCGGTTGTATGTATCACGTCTCTCATCCGGCTGGCCGCAGTTATGAAACATTTCCGGTGAACGCGTACGAAGCAGAGGCTAGGCGAGTGGCACGATTCTTTTCGATGGGACACACGCCTGGCCCAATGACTATTCCGCCGACTGAATACAACGCGATTTTTCCGCTGACGCTCGACTTGAGACGAGGCATCCATCCTGCATGAAAAAGCCGGCAAACGCATCGGCTGGCAAAATCGCGAGCAATAACGAGCTTAACCAAGCGCCAGCTTCGACCTCTATTTTTTGCGACTATCGCCCGATCGAGGGCGTTTTCGACGAAGCGGTAAACACCGAGGGTGCGATACGTCCTGCTTGGCACGATCTCATTCGTCGGCTCGATGCGATGGGATTGGACGAACTAGCCACTCGTCGACAACAGGCGTCGAAGCAAATTGCACGCGACGGTATTACCTTTAATCCCCATGACTCCGAGGGAAGTGGTTCCAGACCTTGGATGCTCGGTGCCATCCCGTTGATACTAGCCGAAGCTGAGTGGAATGTGCTGGCCGCCAAGCTTTCCCAGCGCGCTCGTTTGATGGAAGCGTTATTAAAGGATTTATTTGGCGAGCAGCGTTTGATTCGTGAGCGCATTCTGCCACCTGAGTTGCTCTTTGGCCATCCGGCCTGGCATCCAGCTTATCAAGGGCTCGCTCCGGCGAATCAACGCATTCTGGAATATTACGTCGCGGATCTGGCTCGAGCACCCAATGGGGCATGGTGGGTAACAGGAGATCGTACAAAGTCGCCATTTGGTCTCGGCTATGTTCTCGAAAACCGGATCGTTACATCGCGAATGCTCTCGACGATCTTTCGCAAGTTACCCATTCGCAAACTTGCTCCGTTCTATGCAACTTTAAAAGAAGAGCTACGAAAACTTGCTCCGCGTTCGAAAGAGAATCCTCGCATTATTTTGTGGACGCGAGGACCGGCAAGTCGATCGTATTTCGAAGATTCATACTTGGCGAGGTACCTTGGCTATACACTTGCCGAAGGGGGCGACCTTGCTCTACGGGGTGGGACCATTCACTTAAAAACGCTGGGTGGTCTGTTGCCGGTCGAGGTGCTATTTCGAAGGCTTGATGACGAAGACGGCGATCCGATTGAATTGAATTCAAGTTCAGAGTTTGGGATACCTGGGTTGTTGGATGTCATTCGAAATCATAAAGTCGCCGTCTCGAACACTATCGGTAGTCGTTTGGTCGAATCGCCGGTCTTCTTGCCATACCTGCCGGAAATATGCCGAACATTATTGAGCGAGGAGATACAACTTCCGTCCGTGTTTACCTGGTGGTGTGGTCGGCCTGAGGATCGAGAATATGTACTCAATCACCTCGATGAATTGATTATCCGCCCAGCCTTTCGCATGCAGAACGAAGCCCCGTATTCGACCCGAGATCTTTCAAGGGCACACCGCGACGAACTCATCGCCAAGATTAATAGCAATCCCAATCACTATGTCGCTCAGGAATCCGTCTTGCGTTCGACGACGCCCGTCGTCGTCGATGGAACTATTCGGCCATGGCATCTAGCGCTCCGAACATTTTTGGTCGCGACAAGTGACAACTATCGAGTGCTGCCGGGTGCCTTAGCCCGAGTTGCGCCGGAATCGACGACCCTTAATTTTACCATGACATTCGGCGAACGAAGCCAGGACGTTTGGATTCTTACGAATAAGCACGTCGACGAAATCAGCTTGCTCGACTCGAATACCAAACAGGTTTTACCGCGTCGGAGCGGCTCGGAACTTCCCAGTCGGGCTGCCGACAATCTTTACTGGCTCGGTCGCAATATCGAACGAGCAGAGCAAACGGCTAGGCTCTATCGAACGGTGATCGAAACGCTCGAATCGGAACTTAGCGACGAATTGCAACATGGTCCCATGCTCCGATACTTGGCTGAACAAGGCCACATCGACCCCGATCATATCATTCCCGAACTTAACAGAGCAACTCCGTCGGTAGTCGACGTGCTTCCAAAATCTATTTTCGATTTACAGCGACCATTCGGTCTCCGCACGACGGTGAATAACGTCGTCTACAATGCGCATCGCGTTCGAGATCGAATTGCGCCGGATATGTGGCGAACGATTGATCGGATTCAGACGACGCTGGATCCCTCGCGGTATGATCAGAATCTGCGAGGATTCGATGCCATTCTATTGCTCGATCAATTGCTAGCCGATTTCGCTGGCTTTGCAGGGCTCGTTGCCGAGAGCATGACCCGGACATTAGGTTGTCGTTTTCTCGACCTTGGCGTTCGTATCGAACGCAGCTCGCAAACCAATACGCTGCTTCGAAGCTTTCTTGGCACGGAACCCAACGATGACCCTTCCATTATTGAAGCCGTCCTGCGCGTTACCAATAGCTTGATGACCTATCGAAACCGATATCTCGCAACGTACCAAGTTCCGGTGCTCCTCGATCTGCTCTTGACCGACTCGACAAACCCGCGATCCATCTTATTTCAGATGGCTCAGATTAACGAACATCTCAATGCCATGCCGCGAGATGAATTCCAGGCGATTCTTACTCCCGAGCAAAAGCTTGGGCTGTCGATCGCCAATACGGTGCGGCTGGCCGATATTTACGAACTCAGCACCCTCAATCGCGATCATGAACGACCGAATCTGCTCAAGCTTTGCTCACAGCTCGACGAGCAACTGCCGCTCTTGTCCGATGCCGTTTCAGGACGTTATTTGATCCATGCCGGCCTACCGCGGCATCTCGGAACAGTCGACAAGCATGCATGACATGAAATACGCCATTCAGCATAAGACGATCTACCAGTACGCCACGCCGGTCAGCCTATGTCAAAACGTTGTGATGTTGACGCCGCGCGTGTCACCTTATCTTTCTTGTTCAAACCATCGTTTGACCATTCGCCCGACGCCGACCTACAGCCATTCTCGTACCGATGCGATGGGAAACCATGTTACGGTCTTCGCGATCGAAGAGAGCCACAATCAACTGACGATCACCTCTTCTAGCAACGTCGTCTTGATCGAGCGTTTATTCTCGATAGAAAACCCATCGCCTTCCGTTCAAGAATTGACGACGTCGCTCGATCGACAGACGGCTCGAAATTGGTTCGACGCGGTCCCGTTCCGATACGATTCGGCTCGCATTCGCCGGAGCCAGTTATATGCCGATTTTATTCGCGGCTTTATCGACCCTTCCACGCCGACCTTACAGGTTCTCCATCGGCTTTCGGAGCAGATCCATCGAGGTTTTCAATACAGCAAGGATGCGACCAAGGTCGATACTCCAACCGAAGAGGCATTCAACGGCCGAGCTGGTGTCTGTCAAGATTTTGCCCATATTGCGATCGCTTGCCTTCGATCGATTGGAATTCCAGCTCGATATGTGAGCGGTTATCTTCGAACCATTCCGCCTGCCGGGAAAACGCGATTGGTCGGAGCCGACCAATCGCATGCTTGGGTTTCCGCTTGGTGCGGTGATGAACTCGGTTGGGTCGACATCGATCCAACCAATCATTGCTTCTGCAAATTGGATCATATTGCCGTCGCATGGGGGCGAGACTACAGCGACGTCGTCCCCATCAAAGGCGTTTTTCTCGGAACCGGCGAACCCAAATTAGAAGTGAGTGTCGACGTCCGCCCCGAAGCCTGATGTAAACGCGCAACCTGAACCCACGTTGCCAAATTATTGGTCTTTGTCAGCCGTGCCGCTCACTTCCCGACGCCAGCGCGTTCGGCTCACAACTTGGTGGGTTGTGGATTTCCCCTTCAAGGTAGTTTATGCTGCATAGCAATCCAGCAACTGACTGTTGGATTTCTAGCCAGCCTTATTTCATCCTACCCTATACACATCCTGGAGCTACGCTCGATGTCACAATTACCGCTTTCAACCGTTCACGTACCAAATGCTCCGACAACGACTCGACGTCGTTTTATCCGCGACACGTCTTCGATCGCCGCCGCTTCGACGTTGGTCGCAAGTTCCATTCCCAAAGTCCACGCTGCCGAAAACAACGAGATTCGCGTCGCGATTGTCGGTTGCGGTGGTCGCGGCACCGGCGCCGTTGACAATGCCTTGTCCGTAGACAATGGCTCCATCAAGTTGGTTGCGATGGCCGACGTCTATCAGAACAAGCTCGAGTCTTCCTATGGAAAGCTCAAGGAAAAATTCGGCGACAAGGTCGATGTTCCCGAAGAACGCCGCTTCTACGAGTTCGATGGTTACAAACAAGCGATGGATACCTTGCAACCAGGCGACGTGGTTGTCCTCACCACGCCGTGCGCTTTTCGTTGGGTTCATTTCACCTACGCTATCGAACGCGGATTGAATGTCTTCATGGAAAAGCCGCTCACCGCCGATGGCCCCTCCAGTAGAAAAATGTTTGAACTTGGTAAGTTGGCCAGCGAAAAGAATTTGAAAGTCGGTGTTGGCTTGATGTGCCGGCATTGCGATGCCCGAGCCGAACTGCACAAACGAATTCAAGATGGCGAGATCGGCGACATCACAATGCTTCGAGCATATCGTATGGCCGGTCCGACCGGTTCGGCCGCTACGCTCCCTAAGCCGAAAGACTGGCCGTCGAACGAATTGATGTATCAGATCAGTCGCTTCCATTCGTTCTTGTGGCTATCCGGCGGTGCGTTTAGCGACTTCTTGATTCACAACATTGACGAATGCTGTTGGATGAAAGAAGCTTGGCCAGTAGAAGCCAAAGCTTCGGGAGGCCGACAATATCGCAACGACTACGTCGATCAAAATTTTGATACGTACAGTGTCGAATACACCTTTGATGATGGCACCAAACTTTTCTTGAACGGTCGAACCATTCCTGGTTGCCATCAGGAATTCGCAAGTTATGTTCACGGAACCAAAGGCTCGGGCGTCATTTCGACATCCGGTCATTCACCTGCCAAATGCCGAATCTATAATGGTCATAAAATGACGAAGGCTAACGAACGGTGGGCCTTTGCCGGGAAAGAACCAAAGCCGCATCAGTTGGAATGGGATCATTTGATTCAAGCGATTCGCGAAGACAAACCGTACAACGAAGTCGAGCGAGGCGTGAAAGCCAGTCTCGTGACCAGTATGGGTCGGATGGCTGCTCACACCGGTCAAACGGTTACTTATGACGAGATGCTGAACTGCCCACACGAGTTCGCACCTGGACTTGAACAATTGAATCGCGAAAGCCAACCACCGCTCCTTCCCAATGACAGCGGCAAATACCCAATCCCGCAGCCCGGAATTCTCGCCGATCGCGAATACTAAGATCTGACCAAGCACTCGCCACCGGCGTTCGCACCGTCTCGCAGTATTCTCGGGAGAAGACAGCTTAACCGTGCGCAGAGCCGCGTTAACGCTTCGTTGATCGCCGTTGACTGGCGCGAGGGAAACACGACGGGATACCGAATATCCGGTTTCGCGACGCTCAAAACGAGCATTCAGCCTGAATTTGCGTAGTTTTGCTCTTATGTTCCCGCATATTCCGGGTACGATCGAACGCTTGCTTGGCCCCTCTTTTTTTTTGGATGTCTCAATGTCTGCCGCGATCGAGCCTGATTTGAATGCTGTTGCTGTCCCAAGTTTTCGTGATCTTGAATTGATTGCGCCGTTGCACGAAGCATTGGAACAAGCCGGATATGAGACGCCAACTCCGATTCAGGCCGCCACGATTCCATATCTGTTGCAAGGTCGTGATGTTCTCGGTCAAGCTCAAACCGGAACCGGAAAAACGGCTGCCTTTGCCTTGCCGCTTCTTTCGCGTATAGACCTTAACGATATGTCGACGCAAGTCCTCGTGCTTACGCCGACTCGTGAACTTGCCATTCAAGTCGCCGACTCGTTCAAGCGATACGCGAAATGCATGAAGGGTTTGCGCGTCGCTCCGATCTACGGCGGGCAGGCTTACTCGACGCAAATCAATCAGCTTCAGCGTGGACTGCATGTCGTCGTTGGGACGCCAGGACGCGTGATGGATCATATGCGACAAGGGACGCTCAAAATTGACGCCCTGCGTTGTTTGGTGCTCGATGAAGCCGACGAGATGCTGCGGATGGGCTTCGTCGATGATGTCCAGTGGGTTCTTTCGCATACTCCCGAGCAACGTCAGATCGCGCTTTTTTCGGCGACGATGCCGCCGCCTATTCGCAAGATTGCCGATGAGCATCTTAAGAATCCACAAGTTGTCGCGATCGATGCTCAGCAACGAACGGCCGAAACGATTCGACAGCGCTACGTCGTCCTTTCCCATCGAGCCAAGTTTGATGCGTTGACTCGAATATTGGAATCGGAAGCGATCGACGGCGTTTTAGTCTTTGCCAAAACAAAAGTCGGTACTGTCGAGTTAGCCGAAGGCTTGGCTGCCGAAGGTTATTCGGCAGTTGCACTCAACGGTGACATCCCGCAAGCCCAGCGCGAGCGGACCATCGATCAGCTCAAATCGGGCAGTGTCAACATTGTTGTCGCCACCGATGTTGCAGCTCGCGGGTTAGATGTTCAACGAATCAGTCACGTCATCAACTACGATTTGCCCTTTGACACCGAAGCTTATGTGCATCGGATTGGCCGAACCGGGCGAGCCGGTCGAAGCGGCGAAGCGATTCTGTTTGTCGCACCGGCTCAACGCGGGTTTCTTCGCGTTATTGAACGCGGCACCAGCCAGACGTTAGAGCCGATGATGATCCCCAACGCCAAAACCATCAACGCCATTCGCATAAAACGTTTTAAGGAAAAGATCTCCGAGACGATCGGAAACGGAGCGACAAAGTTCTTCACGAAAATAATCGCGGAATACCAAAGCGAAACAAGCGCCGAGCCGTTGGCGATCGCCGCCGCCCTCGCTTCGATGCTTCACGGTGATCGTTCGTTGGTACAAGAAGAGCATGCTGAATCGCGACGTGACGAACCTGAAGGTCGAAGCAGAAGCCGCGATGACGAGCGTGGATTCAGCCGCGACAATACCTCATCGGGCGACTCGCCAAGCGGCGCTTCACGAAAAACTTCGCGGCGCGGCCAAGCGGAAGTGGAAACGTTTCGAATCGAAGTCGGTTCTAACCATGGTGTGAAACCAGGAAATATTGTCGGAGCGATAGCGAACGAAGCCGGCTTAGATAGCCAAGAGATCGGAAGCATTCAAATTCGAGAAGACTTTAGTACGGTCGACCTGCCGGCCGGGATGCCTCGCGATATTTTCCGGATTCTCGGTCGAGCTTGGGTCGTAGGTCGCCAGCTACGCATTTCTAAGTTGAGCGATCATGCCTCGAATCGCCCGGAAAAGACCTTTAGTAAAGAACGAGCCGGCGTTCGAAAGGAAACGCGAACGCCGGAGCCTGCGGCGGCCATTGCAGAACCAAAACCGCCTAAGAAGAAGAAAACCAAGAAAGACAAACTCCGCAACGATCTGTCCCAAGAAGCCGCCCTTGTTCTCAATCAAGTCGTCGAAATCAGCTAGGATTTTTGTTCCAATTTGTTTCTAGGGTGGTATGCACTGAGGGCTTTGCGAAAGGCGTGGCGAATTTCGATATTTCTTCCTGAACGCCACCACGCTCTTCTTTTTCAATTCGTGGTCGAACGTTGGAAGCGTACGCCACATTGCTTGGGCCGTGTTGTGGCACTAGCTTTCGCAGCAAAGTCCATTACCATTTCCGCTTTCGCCCAAAGTGGAATCGCCGTCATACCGCACCGTTCTTGAGACCTTTACAAAGCGTAATTCCGTGACCCAGTCCAGTAATCTTACGACTCCGCTGACAGCCTGGCATTGCGAACATGGTGCACGCCTGGCGGAATTTGCCGGCTACGATATGCCGATCCAGTACACCGGGATTGTGGCTGAGCACAACGCAACGCGTAGTGCCGTCGGACTATTTGACATTTCACACATGGGGCGTTTGCGATTCGATGGCTCGCGGGCCGATCAGTTGCTCGATCATTTACTGACGCGTCGCGTAACGGATATGAAGGTCGGACAAGTCCGATATTCGCTCGTCTGTAACGAAGAAGGCGGCATCCTTGATGACGTTTTAGTTTCGTGTTTGGAAAGTCCGAGCAGTAAGAACTATTTTCTTTTGGTCGTCAACGCTTCGAATCGCCCGAAAATTCTCAAGTGGCTTCAGCCGCATCTTGCCGATTTTCCAGATGTCCAAATGACCGACGTGACAGATCAAACAGCGATGATCGCCGTCCAAGGACCGCGAGCTGTTGAAGTTTGTAAGCCACTTTTTTCGATTCCTATCGATCAAATTGGCTACTACAAATCTCGCGTAACACAGCAGATGGGGAAGGCGACGATCCTTTCTCGGACCGGATACACCGGCGAGGATGGCTTCGAGCTGATTGTGAAGGCCGACGAGGCTCCTCGAATCTGGGAAAATCTGATGCTCTCGGGCCGCGATGCCGGGATCGTGCCTGTCGGACTTGGTGCCCGCGATACGTTGCGATTGGAAGCCAGCATGCCGCTCTATGGTCATGAACTCGACGAACAGATCGATCCGTTTCGCGCCGGACTTGGCTTCGCCGTCAATTTGGGTGATCGACAATTTGTCGGCAGCGAAGCTTTGGAAGGACTGAAAATTGGTAAAGCCACTTCGGTGCGCGTTGGTCTGATGCTCGATGGGATGCGGGCAGCTCGCCAAGGAGCTTCGGTTCTCGACTCCGATTCTCGCGTCATTGGAATAGTTACCAGCGGATCGCACTCACCTACCTTGAATCAACCGATCGCGATGGCCTATATTGAACCGTCGATGGCGATCGAAAATTTGGCGGTCGAGGTGGATATCCGAGGAAGCCGCGTTTCGGCTAAGATATGTTCACAACCATTTTATCGAAGAAAGAGTTCTTGAAATGACGATCGATCCTAAGCAGCTACGTTACGCATCGACACACGAATGGGTGAGTCTCGATTCGAGTGGGATCGCAACCATCGGAATCTCTGCCTTTGCAGTCGAAGAACTGACCGACTTGGTTTTCATGGCCCTGCCGAAGCTCGGACAAAAACTGGTCGCCCAACAAGAGTTTGGTGAAGTCGAGTCGGTAAAAGCCGTCAGCCCGCTCTACAGCCCAGTGTCCGGTGAGGTCGTCGAAATCCACTCCGAACTCGTCAGCGAGTTGGAAATTCTCGGCGAAGATCCATATGAAAAAGGATGGCTCATGAAGGTCAAGCTGAGCGACCCAAGCGAACTCGACAAGCTCATGGATTATTCGGCTTATCAAAAACAATGCGGCGAAGCGGCTTAGCCGTGCTTGCCATGAACGCCGTCCTTTGGCTAGATCCGCCAGCGTCTGGGAGCTGGAACATGGCGATGGATCAAGCCATGCTCGAGTACGCTGCCAGTTCGCAGCAAGTAATATTGAGAATCTATGAATGGTCTCGGCCGACTGTATCGCTCGGCTATTTTCAAAGCTGGGAACGTTTTAGCGAGCAGTCAGAGTTGCAATCGTTGGATGTTGTTCGCCGGATGACCGGCGGCGGTGCGATTTTGCACGATCGGGAATGGACCTACTCGCTGGCCATTCCAGGTGATTTAGAGCGGAAAGGGCATTCCGAACAGCTCTATCGATCCGTACATCATGCAGTGGTTGCCTGGCTACGTGAGCTCGGCTACGCAGCCAATTTTTGGGAAGAGTTAAACCAAAAATCGGGAACTACGTATTTAAAGAGTGATCCTTTTTTTTGTTTTGAACGACGAACGCAAGTCGACATCGTAGTGGGGGAACGAAAGATTATGGGAAGCGCTCAGAGACGAAGTGCGCACGGACTTCTGCAACACGGCAGCCTCCTAATCGATACTTCGCCAGCGACACCCCATTTGCCAGGACTCCTTTCCGTGGACACTTCCGAGAAACCAAACCACCGTTATTATTTTGCCAATCCAGCGCGCCTTGGCGAAGTCGTGAAAATCGGCCTTCAATTAGGTTTAAATTGCCGGTGGACTAACGGAAAAGCCAATGAAGCAATCATAGAACGAGCCAAAGCTGAGGCGGAAGCGAGGTTCGCATCCCCCGGTTGGACCCGATCGAAAAACCGTTAGGCAAGCAAATCGATCGCTAGAAATGTTAATTCTAAGAAATAATCATTTTCAATCAAAATATTGCGGATACACTAGGTAACGACACATGGTCTTAGCGACCAACCACTAATCTTTGTCAGGGAATTTCGGCAATGCAGGTTAGACTTAAAGTTTTATCTGGAACCCACGCGGGAAAAGAAATCGCGCTCAAGGAAGAAAAATTCTTTGTCGGGCGCGGTGAGTCGTGTCACATGCGACCCAAAAGCGAATCGGTAAGCCGTAAGCATTGCGCTTTCGTACAGAAAGATGGCCGCGTATTGCTGGCTGATCTAAATAGCCGAAACGGAACGTTCGTTAATGACGTTCGGCTTGAATCCGAGAAAGCAAAAATCTTACATTCTGGCGACCGCATTCGAATTGGGCAGCTCGATTTTGAAATATTGATCGAAGTTGGCATCGGAGGAGCGAAAAAACCCGAAGTCCATTCGGTCAAGGAAGCGGCTGCACGAGTCGCTGAATCGACGTCAAGCAATAGTGAAAGCCGAACCGAGCAAGTCGATATCGACTCGTGGTTGAACGATCCCGATGTCTTCGACCGATCCAAGCTTCCATCGCATGCGGAACCGGAAACTCAGTTGATGGCATCCGGCGATACGACTCGCGTGCAAAGGTCGTCGGAGGAAAGTGCTGTCGAGGAGTCGTCAACGGTCGACGCAAGCTTTAAGCGACCAGACAAAAAGGGCCCGATCAAGCTTCCTAAGATTCACCAAAATCAGGGGCCGTCAACTAAGAATTCAAAAGATGCGGCTTCGAACGCACTCAAAAAATACTTTGGCGGTCAGTAGCTCAACCGCACCAAGGAATCTCGAATGCCGAGCAGAGCGTTGATTTTCTTTCCAGGGTCAACTACCACATTCGCCGTTCTAATGTGGATATCTTTGCTGGCGATGTATTCAGGCTTCGCTCTGACGAGCTTTGCTCAAGAGTCGACCGTTGTGCTGAAAAGCGGCATGACGATCGGACCAGGTAAACTTACCTCCGTTTCGCAAGTTGATGACAATGCGATTTCTTCGATTCAAACGGAGACCTTCAATGCCAAACCGATTATCGTCATCGACGACGATCTGCGCGTGACGTATGTGAATCAAAACCTAATTGCGAATATGCCTCCGCGAGCGACTCCACTTCAGCGCATCGAAACGGGTAACGCTTCGCTTCGAGCTTCGGGAAGCCATTCGAGAATCGCGGGCGTTCAAGCGGCCGTTTCGGTCACGCCTTTTGATCCCTTTGGGCGACGAGTCTATTCATTGCTCACACCGCAAGGACAAGCCGATGTATTGCAAGGGATCACGGAAATATCGGGTGCCTACGTCAAGGTCGAGGCTTTAAACGCCGACAAGACCTACATCTGGGATATGCGTTTGGCTTTGAACGCCGTGCCAGCCGATCGACTTCGCGAGATCTTTATCAATCACGCCAATCCTGATCCACAAAGCTGGCTGAATATTGTCGCCGTTTATAGCGACGCGAAACGCTATATCGAAGCTCGAGATTTTTTGCTCGAAGCCATTCGTCGATTCCCAGAACTAGAAAACCAACGGGCTCAAGTCAAGCAATTTTATGTGCTGCTGACCAGCCAGATGTTCGAAGAAGTAGAGCTCCGATCGAAAGCCAATCAAATAGCCTTTGCCGAGAGTCTTTTGCGAGGCTTTCCGCTCGATCGACTTTCACTCGAAACCAAACTTAAGATCAACGGCAAGCTCTCCGAAATCGTCGAGAATCAATCGAAGGTCAAATCAGCATTGGAGTTTATTCGTGCCGACGCCGAAAAGATTGCTAACGAAGAAACAAAGAAGCAGCTTGCGCCATTTATAGAAGAAATTAATCGCGAACTGACTCAGGCAACGCTGCTCAGACTTTCTGACTATAACCGCCTTCGCGATGACAAAGCGTTGTCCGATGAGCAACGGCTTGCGATCGCTATCGGCGGTTGGTTCATGGGCTTTGGCGAAAGCGAAACGAATTTGCCCGTCATGCTTTCCGTCGCTCACGCTCGAGACTTGGTTCAAAAATATTTGACAACCAACTCGATTCCAGAACGTGAAAGTCTGATTGACCGCCTGAAAACAATGGAAGGTGGCAACCCCAAGTATGTCGCGAAACTCTTGAAGCTTATAAAGCCGCCTCTTCCATTGCCCGAGTCTGAGAATGCAGAAACCGGACGCTTCGTGATCGAAGTCCCCAACTCTGCTGAGTCCTCGGGCATGGTCACGAAGTACTCGATACAACTACCGCCCGAGTACGATCCGAACTTGCGATATCCCTGCATCGTTTCGCTGCACAGTCAGTTTTCCGGTCCGCAAGCGCAGTTGGAATGGTGGACTGGTCCGTACAATCCGGATTGGAAAATGTGCCTGGGCGAAGCTTCGCGGCATGGCTACATTGTGATCGCCCCGCATTGGACGAAAGCCAAACAACCGCTTTATAACTATACCGAAGACGAACATGCCCGAGTGCTGCGAAGCTTGCGCGATGCGATGCGACGTACGAGCATCGACGCAGATCGAGTTTTCCTGTGCGGTCATCACATGGGTGGCGATGCCGTGTGGGATATGGCACTCGCGCATCCGGATATTTGGGCTGGGGCGATTGCTATCGGTGCGGACTGCGAAAAATACGCAATTCTATACGGCGAAAATGCTAGATACGTCCCGCTCTACTTTGTCGTCGGGGCGTTAGACGGCGCTCCTGCTCCAAGAGCCCGCAACGGGAAACGATGGGACGAGTTTCTCAAGAACGCGAAAGTGGATTGCATGCTCACCCTTTATCACGGACGAGGCCGCGATCATTTTCAAGAAGAGCAACCTCGATTGATCGAATGGATGAAACTTTCAAAGCATCGTCGTCCGCCGCCTCCAAAAGATTTTACGGTCAAGACAGCCCGAGCTAGCGATCGTGCCTTTTGGTGGCTGGAAGTCGTCGAATTGACCAGCGACAGTATCGTAAACCCGCTTCTCTTCAAGCCAGGAAAACCCGCCGAACTCGAAGCGTCTCTTTCGGTCGGTCAGGAAAACAGCATTCGCGTCAAATTTCCTGGAAAGCAATGTGTGATCTGGTTGAGTCCAGAAACTGTCGATTTTTCAAAACGCTTTACGTTTCAAGTCCGAGACAGGAAGAAATCGATGGAAATCCGGCCCAACCTGAGCGTTCTCCTAGAAGATGCTCGAACCCGAGCCGATCGCCAGTATCCGTATTGGGAAAAAGTCGAGTTCTAGTGCTTTTCCCCACGAATTCCGCACTTACGTCCTTGACCGGCTTCCGGCCTTAGGTATCATTACTGAGATAGCGTCTCAATTTCAGTAAGCCGGTTTTAACTTCTGTACAACCTATGCTGCCCGTCATACTCGCTACCATCGATGGTTCTTCTGAATCGGAGCGGCTTATCTTGTCGCTCGTCCCCTGTGCGTTGGATGGGCAGTGCATAGAGCTTCAGCGTCAAACGTGGAGCGATTCGCTCGGTTGGTTCACCCAGAGTCGAGTGCGAGTTGCCAGGGAAGAAGTCAACGGTCTTCGCAGCGCATTGGGAAATGTATCGGGAACGAAACGAAAAATGGCCAGCCTAGAATCGCCAGCCATCTTACAATTCCCAGCCCAGCATTCGGCCTAGTATCGATCGAGAAGCAAGGTATTGGGACAATCAATCTACAATTCCAGTTAGCCTGCTTGGGCTGCGCGGCTTGTCGTTTGAATGGTTCGATATTCGCGAATGATCTTGGTGAGATCATCGACGCCTTCTTGTTCTTCGAGCAAGATTCCTTCCAGGAAGATGACCAGTGGCCGATCGTCGGCACAGGCTTCGAGTACTTTCAAATAAAGCTCGACGGCTTTGGTTTCGAATTCTAATCCATATTCAAGCAACTGTTGCACATCGTTGGATTGCTTGACCGCATTGCGTTCGGCAACGGGAACGCCGCCGAGAGCTACGATCTTTTCGCCGATCAATTTGGCGTGACCAAACGATTCTTCGGCGCTCTTAAAGAACTTCGAGGAATAGACTTCTCGCCAAATCCCCTGGACGACGAAACCAGCTTGAGAGTACTGTGCAACGCCGGTCCATTCGTGTCGCAGGCATTCATTTAACAATTCAAGTACGTTGTTGAGATTCATTGTTGGGTTCCTTTATTGGTCGAAGTTGCTAGATAGAGTTCGGTTCGTTTTGATTGTAGCAGGTTGACCTGTTCCTTTATGGCTTGGCTAGGATAAATCCTTGGTAGGACCAACCATCGGATTCGGTCCTAACCCTGGAACCGCCGGGCATAAAATAGTCTTCGATGAGTTCATAGGGCGGAAGTTTATCGCCCTTGACTCGCTGGTTGACGTTTTTCAATTCATCCTTGGGTCGCAAGATTCGATCGAGGATCGTCGCTAACATGCTGCGAGATTGAGGCAATTTATCTTGGCGAAACAATTCATACTGCATTCGGAAGGCTTTGTCGGAGCGATTGATTTGCCAGACGCTGGGTGTTTCACTATTCTCGTTGGGGAATAGATTTTTAAGGACGCGTTGGACATCAGCTTCGTTTTCTAGAAGCTCTTTTTCGCCGGTTTTCATGGCGGCGGTAATTGCTTCCTTGATCATTTCGGCATGCGAGGCAAACATTAAAAACTGTTCGATAGCTCCCTCGGCATTTTTTCCCGAAAAAATCGTAATCGCCCAATTGCTTAACAAGGGTTCTTCCTCGACTTCTTTGGCCTTGGATTTACTTCCTTTGTTGCTACCAAAATTCCCGAAGTCGTTGTCGATTTTGAGCGATTCATCATTTTCATCTTCACGGGTCACTTTCCAAATTCGATATTCTTCAAAGTCTTCTGGACTCGCATCCGGCTCGTTGGTCATCGCGCGTTCCAGTACGGCGGCAAGTGTGCGATTAGGATCATCAATGCGAATCGCGATCAGCGTTCTTCGCGAGTCGGGCGTGATCGGCTCGACGATTTCGCTTATCGCAATTATTTCGGGAGTGATGAAAGGTAGGACTTGGTTCTTGATATCGATCTGAGGGCCGACTGGGTCGGTTTGGATTCCCTCAATCACGGAATCAAAAACACCTTCCTGTCCGGCCATTTCATCGACGATCGACTTTACTTTCCAAAACGCTTCTTTGGCATTCCATGCAACGGATAGGAACGAAGAGGCCCGTGGCGTTACAAACGACGGGATTTGTTTGCTTGCCAGGTTCGGAAAGTCAAGGATTTGAACGGAAACGGGCAATGGTGATTCGGTCTGTACGAACGCTTCATGAAAAATGTCGAACTTGTCTTCGGAAAATCGCAATCGGCCAACGGCAGCCGAGATTTTTCCGAAGCCTTGGTTATCGAGTACTTTTAAGACATCGGTTTGCGTCGAGACTGGCTTTCCAGAAATCGATCGGAGCAGCTTTGCAAGCCCAATGGGTCGAACGAAATACTCTAAGTCGCTAATATGATCGGGCGAGGGAACTCGACCCATCGCTTTGAGGAAGAGCGGTGACTTGGCGAGCGAATTACCTAGCCCGGATGTCTTGGCATCGATCAACGATTGAAGGGCCGACAGATCATCCGCCGCCAATAAGTATTCATCGACGACGGCATAAAGCGACTGGTGAATGACTAATGCGCCAGCTCCGCGCGGAAGAGTGTATTGAGTAATCGACTTCCCTTTGTAATCGACCTTTTTCGAGGTTGCTTGGCGCGTTTTAAGTTCTGCATCAACCTTGAGTAACAACGCGTCCACCGCAAGTTGTTTATCAGTGACCTCTACAATCAGGGCAACCGAATAGGGCTTTTGCGGTTGCTGTGGTTTCGAGATCCATGCGATGGCGGCTTGGCCAGTCGCGACGTTTGCGATGTCTTCGGCTTTGAGGTTCAATTGCCAGCCAGCTTCGGCAAATCGTCCTTCGATCTCTTTTTGCTGCTCTTCCCAAAAATCTTTGAGTCGTTCGTGTTGTCCAAGTTTTCCGAGCTGAGTTTCCTTCCATCGTTCAAGAAAACGTGGGAAATCGATGATTCTCGCATATCCCTGCGTTTCGTCGGGGAACCATTCGGCTGCGCCGGTAGCGATTGCCGGGTTCGCACCTTTTTCGCTCTTTTCGGTGCTCGCCTTTGCTTCTGGCGATATTAACGCTAAATCCTCCCGCTCCTGCGCGTTCACGCTGATCGGGAGAAAAAAGGTTGCTAGACCGACGTAGATTGCAAAACTATTAATTGATCGCACTGCTGGCACTCCTGCTACTTCACGCCCTTCGAGGTCATTCTATCCTGGGCAAATTTCCAAAGGGTCGTATCTTACAGTTTTTGCTGGCATGACGGAAACCCGGATTCCCAAGGATTGTTCGTCACGCTCCAATCGCACGTTTATCGAATTGTTACTGGCAAATATCATGACGAATTCAGAAAATGTCTACGAAAACCCGCTGATTACGCGATATGCGTCCCGAGAAATGGCTCGATTGTGGAGCACCGAACGACGGATTTGCTTGTGGCGCGAACTTTGGATTATTTTGGCCGAGACGGAAAAAGAGCTTGGCTTGTCGATTTCCGACGAGCAATTAGGGCAGCTCCGAGCGTTCCGAAGCCAACTGAATTTGGATGTCGCGGATCGTTACGAACGGGAATTGCGACACGATGTCATGGCACAAGTTCACGCCTATGGCGACCAGTGCCCGGATGCTCGCGGCATTATTCATTGGGGCGCGACAAGCTGCTATGTTACCGACAATTCAGACCTGATGATCGCCCGCGAGGCGCTCGAATTAGTCCGGCAACGCATCGTCGCCTGTCTTACTGCCCTAGCTCGTTTTGCCGAGCAACACGCCGCCCTGCCCTGCCTAGCCTTCACACATCTTCAGCCGGCTCAACCGACAACGGTTGGAAAGCGGGCGACGCTTTGGGCTTATGACCTTGTTCTGGATCTCGCCGAAGTCGACCATCGATTGACAACGCTCTTGGCTAGAAGCGCCAAGGGAACCACCGGCACCCAAGCCAGTTTCCTTCAACTCTTCAACGGCGATCATGCGAAAGTCCGATCGCTCGAATTGAAGATTGCGCAGCGACTCGGCTTTCCACGCAGCTATGCCGTGACCGGTCAGACCTATCCTCGCAAAGTTGATGCGCAGTGGCTGGATTGTCTCGGCGGGATTGCGACGAGTCTTCACAAAATTGCGACCGATATTCGCTTGCTCGCCAATCGCAAAGAGCTTGAAGAACCGTTCGAGAAGCAACAGATCGGTTCCTCGGCGATGGCGTATAAACGCAATCCGATGCGGTGCGAACGCATTTGCGGTCTGACGCGATTCGTGATGAGTCTTCAGAGCAGTCCTGCCATGACGGCGGCGACGCAATGGTTTGAACGAACACTGGACGATAGCGCCAATCGTCGACTGGTCATCCCGCAAGCGTTTCTTGCTATCGACGCCTCTTTGGTACTATTGCAAAACGTCACTGAAGGATTGGTTGTTTATCCTAAAACGATAGAGAAAAATCTTCGCGAAGAGTTACCCTTTATGGCTACTGAATCGATCATGATGGCGGGTGTCGCAGCCGGCGGTGATCGCCAAGAGCTTCATGAACGCATTCGTGTCCATTCTCAAGCCGCCGCACAGGTCGTGAAGCAGGAAGGATTACCGAACGACTTGCTCCAACGACTAAGCCAAGACCCTGCGTTCCAAAAGATCTCGCTTGAAGCGGTCATCGACCCGAGGGCCTACGTTGGTCGAGCACCTGAGCAAGTCGCCGATTTCTTAGCTGAAGTGATCGGTCCGATTCTTCAAAGTTCGCCGACATCGAAGGAACAGCTTTCTGCCGATGTCCGCGTCTGACTACCAACATGGCGTCCCGATGGGACGCGGCCATCGCCCCATCGGGGCCAAATGTCGGTACAAAACAAAAACGTCGCACCGCGCATTGCCCCGTAGGGGTAAAATGTCGGTAGCAAAATTCCGGAGGTTTTCGGAACCCGTGGCTAGCGCCATCGGCTCACATTCGAGCATGTTCACTAGCCCCGCCCGCGGCTCACGCATACGGAAAATTACGACTCGACTTCACTCGACGATATTTCAGCGATTTCGGTCGTAGGTCGAGCATATCCAAGGCTGCGAATGACTTCTAGAACTTCGCTGCAGGTCGGAAACATCCGACCGTTCTTTCGCTTGTAAGTTTCGATCGCTTGCATGAATTCGACTTCATCGTTGGTATAGTCGCGTTCGCAAGTTGTTGGATCGATTTGGCGACGTCGCTGCACTTTGCGGCGTGGCTCGACGGGGGTTTTCGATTCTGGTCGAACTGGTTTATCGCGTCGATCTCCACGGCGGCGATCCATTGTTACGATACTTTCTTTCGAATTCAAAATCTTTGACATCGTCGAAACCTTTTCCGCAATCGAAACAAACCAAGTAATCCGACACAACACCGCAACCGTTAGGCCTTACCGACCCGGAGAAATCTACCCCAGCGATAGTGTCGAGCCGCGAACTTGACTGAAAACGTCTAGAAAACTGGTGGCGACATCGTCTACAATGTTGAGATGTACCGAACGTAACGATTATGCAGTCCATTTACCGAGAAATGCTGAGGCCATGCTGTTTACCGTCAGCCTTCCCGAGTGGGTGATTGAAGAACATGCCAAGCTGCCCGCCTGCATTCCGAGCCTCGAAGAACGGATGCGAGCGGTCATTCGATTCTCGCGATTGAATATCGAAAACCAGACCGGCGGCCCCTTCTCTGCCGGCGTCTTCGAACGAGATTCAGGACGATTGATCGTGATCGGCGTCAATCGGGTAGTTCCGTCGAACGTCTCCTCGGCGCATGCCGAAGTCGTTGCCTTGTCGATTGCACAGCAGCAGTTGAAAAGTTGGGATCTCGGGAACGATCAGCTTCCGGCTCTTCAATTGGTCGTGAACTGGCGACCTTGTGCGATGTGCTATGGGGCAACGATTTGGAGCGGCATTCGGTCGCTCGTCATCGCCGGCAGCGACGATGCTTGTGAAAGGATTACGGGCTTTGATGAAGGCCCCATCCACCCCAATTGGAAAAACGAACTCACCAAACGCGGGATCGAACTTCATGACGGCTTGCTCTACCATGACGCCGTCGAAGTCTTCAAAAGCTTCCGAGACAACGGGCATTTGGTTTATAACGGGCGTCAAGGAAAAGCATAAATGGATTCATTTGGGAGCACACACTAATGATTATCTGGGGCACTCGCGGCCTGGTCTCGACCGTCGAAGAGGGGACTTTTCATTGTCCTTCTTGCAACTTACAGCGAGCATTTCGGCTGCGGCAAAGTCGGAATTGGTTTACGCTCTACTTTATTCCTGTTATTCCATTGAATGTTGCAGGTCGATTCGTCGAGTGCGCTTCGTGCGGCGGATCCTATGCCGAAGAGATTCGCAGCTATGATCCCGTGCGGGAGCGCAAGAAGACAGAGGAACAAATGCTTCGCGTGATGGTCTTGTCAGCCCTAGCCGATGGACAAGTCGATCAAGGTGAGCGAAATTCGATCGAGCAACAATACTTGGACTTCGCCGGGCTTCCGGTGCTCGACTCGGTACTCGACCAAGAAATTGCCATGGCCCAGCAGTCCGGCACCACGCTCAATCAATATCTAGGCAGTCAAGCAAATCAGTTGACACCTCACGGAAAAGCCTTGATCGTGAAGTTAGCCTTTGAAACCATGAGTTCCAGCGGCGGCTTAGAAGAAGGTCACCAGAAGGAACTGTCGCAGTTAGCAAAGACACTGGGCATTCCGGAAGAGCAATATCGAGCTCTGATCGCCCATATTAGCGAAGCGGATTCATAGCCGTGGCAAACCATGCGAATACGAAATGGCTCGCGATTCTCGCAGGAAGTAGCTTGCATGGGCTTGTGTTGCTGACGTTGGTTTTCGCCATTGCTGGCACCGCTTCTGTCGACCGGTTCGTTATGGCCGTCGTCATTCAAATGATTTTGTTCGGTGTGATTGAGAGCGTGCTTCAGTGCACGCCAACGACGCTCAGTGATGTTCGAGATCGCACTGCGATTATCGTTGGCTACGCAATGGGCATTCTGTTCATGATCGCGATTGTGTGTGCCCTGTTAGAAAGGCATCATGCAGCAAACAAAGTCGATCGTCCCGTATGGTTTTGGATGGGTGTGTTGTTAAGTTGGACGGGCGCGATGATAAGAAATACGGCGATCTGGCAGTTAGGGCCACGCTTCACATCCGATATTATCCTGGCTCATCATGAAACCATTTGTCGCGCCGGAATATATCGTTGGCTGCGACATCCAGGTGAACTTGGCTTTCTGTTTGTCGTTTTGGGAATGACGATACAACTGCATTCTCCCTGGACCTCGCTGCTTGCATTGTTCATTTTTTTGCCGCATGCGTTATGGCGAATGCGACGAGAAGATCATTTTTTAGCGATCAGGCGACAAAATCTGCACCTATTTGATCAAAACCATTCTCTCGGAAGTCGCATTGCGAATATCTAGTCGAATCGGCAATTTGTTTGCACCGATGGCAGCCGCAAACTCTTCGGGGGTCGATACCGGTTGGTTGTTTACTTTGAAGATGACTTCGCCCGGTTGAACGGAGCCGAACAGCGGACTATCTCGAGATACTTCGCTCACCAAAACTCCGTCTTCTTTGGCAAGTCCCAGTTCTTTGGCCACATCCTGGGTAAGCGACTCGACAACAATTCCGAGTGCCGACATGGTATTTCCACCTTGCATAGCGGCCAGTTTTTCGTCGGTTTGTTCTTCGATGACAACTTGAATCGTCGTGGGCTTGCCGTTGCGAAGTATGTCAAACTTGACCTTTGTTCCCGGAGCTACGCTCGCCACCATCCTTCGAAGTCGCGACGAACTCACTACTTTTTCTCCGTTAAAACCTGTCACGACATCGCCAGGTTGTAATCCGCCTTTGTCAGCCGGACCGCCTTTGGCAACAGCGCTGATCACGGCTCCTATGGTTTCGTTTGGCACGCCGATCTTCTTAGCGACGTCGGGCGTGATATCGCCGATTTGAGTCCCTAGAAATCCTCGCGTGACCTTGCCATGGTCGAGAATACTTTTCAGAACCAGATCAGCCGTATTCGACGGAATGGCGAAGCCAATGCCGTTGAAGCCACCTGATCGCGAAGCGATTGCGGTGTTGATCCCGATCACTTCACCGTGAAGATTTAACAGAGGACCACCGCTGTTGCCGGGATTGATCGCGGCGTCAGTCTGGATAAAGTCATCGTAGGCAGTGATCCCTACATCGTCGCGATTGGTCGCGCTCACAATGCCGCTGGTCACCGTTTGAGATAATTCGAACGGGCTGCCGATCGCAATAACCCAGTCACCTACCTGCATCAGCGACGAGTCACCGATGGGCGCAGCGACGAGTCCAGTCGCCTCTATTTTAATTACCGCAATGTCGCTCTTCGGATCCGTCCCAATGACCTTGGCTTCCAGCACGCGCTTATCGCTCATTTGAACTTCGAGTTTCGTTGCCCCTTCGACGACGTGGTTGTTGGTCAAGATATGCCCGTTCGAACTAACGATTACACCGGAACCGGTTCCCTCCTGCCGCATTCCACCTGATTGTCCATCCGGTGTTTCCAAACCGAATCCAGGCAAACCCTCGCCAAAGAACTTTCGAAATTCCGGTGGTATATTCGGGATCTGCGGATTGCGTCTGGAACCACGCGCCATAGGACGCTGTTCGACTACGGATTTAATGCTCACTACCGACGGTTTCAGCGACTTAGCAACATTGCGAAACGCCGCTGATAGCAAATCAGCACCGGCGATCGCCTCACTTTGAAGGCCATTGCGAGCAACGGTCGCATTCTCTGCCTGCTGGGCATAGGCCTGACTTGGACTAAGTGCCGAGTGACCTTCCCAAAGGATCACCCCGCCGACGGCTGCGGCTGTCGCTAAAACCGAATAGCCAACAAAAGAACGAAGCGAGCGAATCATGATAGGTGTTTCCAAGTGGTTCTATGGTTAAAATTCAAAACTGCTTTGGCAGCAATACGATTTCGACTATAACATTTTGCGCCATTTGACTTTGCTATCAAGCTTATCGCTTGAAAAGAAATCCCCCCTCAAAAAAGGAGAAACTTCGTGATGCAACTAGGTTTTGCCAGCGCGATCCTTCCCGACCAATCTCTCGAGCAAGTTCTTCAATTTGCGGCCGAAGTCGGCTTTAACTGTGTCGAAGTCATGTGCTGGCCTCCGAGCAAAGCGGAACGGCGTTACGCTGGAATTACGCATATCGACGTGACTGAGTTCACTGACAATCGGATAACCGAAATTCAGCAATTGGTCGAAAAAACCGGCGTTGGCATCAGTGGACTTGGATATTATCCAAATTGCTTAGCGAATAACGAAGCCGAAGCGAAGTCGAGCGTCGAACATCTCAAAAAAGTAATCGAGTCGGCTCCGAGATTGGGCCTTTCGACGGTAACGACTTTCATTGGACGCGATCACACCAAGAGCATTGAACAGAATTGGCCACGTGTCGTCAGCACCTGGCGACCGATTCTTGATTTGGCTGAAAAGCATTCGGTTAAAATTGCGCTCGAAAACTGCCCGATGTTTTTTACCGACGATGAATGGCCCGGCGGAAAGAATATCGCGTCTTCGCCGAGGAATTGGCGTAGGCTGTTTCATGATATTGATAGTCCCTTGCTCGGTTTGAACTATGACCCATCGCACATGGTCTTTCAGCAAATGGACTATTTGAAACCGATACGCGATTTTGCAGATCGGATTTTTCATGTCCATGCAAAAGATGTTCGCGTCGATCGTCATCGATTGAACGAAGTCGGAATTTTGGCGAACCCGAACGAATATCATACGCCAAAACTTCCAGGCCTAGGGGAAATCGATTGGGGAAGTTTTGTCAGCGCGCTGGCCGATATCAAGTACACCGGCCCCGTGTGCGTCGAAGTTGAAGATCGAGCGTATGAAGGATCACTCGAAAATCGGAAGGAAGCGTTGCGGCAAAGCTTTAGGTTTCTTAGCCAGTTCTTTCCGGTTCGGAAAAAGTAGAAACGCCGTCCTATAACATCTACTTTCGTTTGGATACCGCGCCGGTTGGCTTTATCTCAGCTTGCTCGAAGGCAACTACGAAGCTCGACGCCAGCTTTCGAACGTCGAGGCGCTGATGCGCGATCGCAACTGAGTGTCGAGAAGAGAGTTTGCCGGTGCATGAAACGCATTCGGGCCCGACGGTGCATTCGCCAAGAACTCTCGAGCTGCCGATCGCCACTGGTCTGCCCATTGCGAATTTTGTTTTAGCCAGCTTTCGACCGCTTGCCTGAGAGCCGGTTCGCCGGCAACTTCGATTCTACCTTCGCTATCGGTCTTGAGTTCCACAGCCGACGGCTCTGTTGCTCCAATCGATTTTAGATACTGCTGTAGTTCAGAAACGAGTTGTCCAAGTGTTCCCACCGAACTTTGGCTTGAAACGTCCGAGGCTAACGCTGATTCGGAGCTTAACGGTTCTAGGAGGTAATTCGCGAAGTTCGAGCTTGTTTCAACCGCTTTTTGCGCGAACTTGCCGGCGACTCGAATCGCTGGCAAAGCCGCAGCAATTATCGCTGGTGAAAGGCTCATCAAATAAGTCGCTTTTTGAATAGGGAGGTTTTGAAATGCAAGTCTGCAAAATCAGCCGTTCCGTTAACGTCCAGCTCGGCACGCACAACTCATCTATCGGCAAAGATTAACGAATACGTTGACTATTAGTTTTCGCGATCGACAAATAGATAAAGGGGGTCGACCTTGCAGGCGGTGCATTTCCGGTTTGTACGGAAAGCAACGATTTCATCGATCGCGAAGCCAGAATCGGTTCGATACGGAAGTTCAGTGAGTGGAACTGGTTTCGTGCAAAGGATGAGATATATGAACCACCGTCTCGGATGTATGTTGATGCTAACCGTCGGATTGATTGCTAGCACAGGCTGCAATTTGATCGGCAATCGCTGCGGTACTTGCCACCCAGGCTGTCGGCCAGGCCCGATCGGATGGCAGCGAGGTGGGACCGACTATCAGACGCATATCAACCACTATGCCTACCGAAACCAGCAAGCTGGATCGGGAACACAAGCGGCTGCGACGGCTTACCCCTACTACACCAATCGTGGCCCGCGCGACTTTCTGGTAAACAACCCTCCGACCATCGGACGGTAGAGGGGCTTGCAGAACGAGCGTATTTTCCAGACTATTAGCCGGTACGCGCTAGCGGCCGGTTTCTTCGCATCGAACTGGAAACCGAACGCTAACGCGTCCCGGCTGATCAGCGTGTGAACGGTTACGCTTGTGTTCGCGGAACGAACAACGGCATTATCAAGTGCAATCATATTGACGATTGCCAACTCACTTTGCATCTTTGGCAAGCACCTTTGTAAATTCTTCCGTGGCGTGCGGCTTTGTGATGGCCTCGACTGAAAGCTAGCAATATTCCGATTTCTCTCGGAAATGTCGCCATCAGGGCACTTTACGCACCGCTACGATCTTCTGGAAGATTTTGCGCCCAGATTTAGACGGCTTTTGGCCTAGTTTTTGCGTGAGTAAGGCAGTGTGCGTTAAGTTTCCGCCTATTTTGTCGGTTGTTTGATAGCAGACAGAACCAAACGCGGGTTTGAAGCGTCTAAAAGAAAAGTTCGATGATCAGACCAGACGTGTCAAAGTGAGAGGCGAAAGAAAGAATGTCGCATGTGAAGCGACATCCGTTCAGTCGCCTCGAAGGATTTTTGCAGTGGTCTTAGGATTAGACCTGTCCCGCAGGAACGAGGCGACTTGCAGCGGTTGGGAGCCGCAAGGAATAGTCAAGTCATAGCTTCGTAACCGGGAGTTGAATTATGAATAGTGAATATCGTATCGCATTGCTTCGAGAACTTCGGGACCAACAGGTTCGTTTCGCTCCGCGCACCAAGCGTATCGAGCAAGCCAATCGAGCCGAACAGTTGCTCTCCGAATTGGATCCGAGCCGCGATTATCCGTTCGAATTTCTTTTTTATCGCGTCACCGACGTTCGCCCAGAAGAAAATGCGCGACGGCTGATCAAAGGCAACGACGCCGCTCACGACCTTCGATTGTTCGTTGAAGACATTACCGATTCGACGAACATGCGAGTGGACGAACTGGCCGAGCCGATTCACACCGTCGAAGATCTCAGCAAGATGTTCAATGTCTCGACCAAGACGATTTCGCGGTGGCGCGAACGCGGTTTGGTCTCGCGACGCTTTGTCGCCGAAGGACGCAAGCGAGTTGGTTTCCTTCATAGCAGCGTCGAACGCTTCGTTTCCAAAAATCGGCAGCGAGTCCGTCGAGGTGAGCGATTCAGCCAAATGAACGACGACGAACGGTCCGACATGATCGAGCGAGCACGTCGATTGGCGACCGAAAACCTAAGTCTGTCCGCTGTCGCCCGCCGATTGGGACGCGAGATGGGCCGGAGTACCGAAACGGTTCGCTACACGTTGAAGAATTTTGATCGCCAGAATCCTCAAATGGCTGTCTTCCCTGATCAACGCCCAACGCTATCGCCCGAAGATCAACGCGCAATTTACCAACAGCATCGTCGAGGTGTGAGTTTGGTGATTCTCGCCAAGCGGTACGGGCGAACTCGCGGCAGCATCGTTCGTATCTTGAATGAACAACGAGCCGTCCGGATTCAGGAACTTGCCTTGGATTTCATTCACAACGACGATTTCACCAAGAAGTCGATGGCGACTGAGATTCTCGGCGAGTTGCCCAAGCTGGCGACCGCAAGCCGGAAAGTCCGAGCGCCCTCGGGCTTGCCTGCCTATCTAGCGTCGCTTTACGACGTAGCGTTGCTGACGCGTGAACAAGAATACCACCTGTTCCGCAAGCTGAACTACTTGAAGTACTTGGCCAACGCCAAGCGAGCTACGCTCGATCCAAAGGCACCTTTAATCGCGTTGATGGACGAGATCGAATCGCTGTACGAAAAATCGGTCGAGGTTAAAAACCAGATCGTGCAAAGCAACTTGCGGTTGGTGGTCTCCATCGCAAAGCGACACGTCAACGGAAACGAAGATTTCTTTGGCTTGATCAGTGACGGAAACGTTTCGCTTATCCGAGCCGCCGAAAAATTCGACTACTCGCGTGGCAATAAGTTTAGTACCTACGCGACGTGGGCGATCATGAAGAATTTCGCGAGGACGATTCCTGACGAATTTCGCCATCGCGATCGATTCCGCACTTCCGGTGAAGAAGTCTTCGTGGCACACCAAGACAATCGAGCTGACAACTTTGCGATGGAAATCGCTCAGCAAAACCGACAAGTTCAAATCAATCGAATTTTGCATAAGCTCGACCAGCGCGAGCAGGAAATCATTATTCGTCGCTTTGGACTTGGCGAGAGCCTTGAGCCGTCTACTTTGAAAGAAGTCGGCGAAGTGATGGGTGTCACGAAAGAACGCATTCGTCAAATCGAAGCTCGAGCGTTGGATAAACTGCGAGTTGCAGCCAAGGAAGAGCATATCGACGCTCCCGAGTAATGCGTGGTTGCCCTGAATTCGTGGGGAGATAACAAGAACCGCTAGAATGCCCCACGAATTGGAAAAGAAATCAGCGTGAATTGTCTTATCGTCGGGTGCGGATATCTCGGGCAACGAGTGGCCCGATTATGGAATGAAACGGGAAATCGCGTTTACGCGATTACGCGTTCCAAAGCCAAAGTCGATCAGCTATTGGAAAAATCGATCTCGCCGATTGTCGTCGATTGGTATCAAAGCGACGGTTGGCCGGAACTTCCCGATTTCGATCGGTTGCTTATAAGTGTAAGCCACTCGCCAATTCCCAATGTATCGCACGACGAAACGCATGTTCGAGGATTAAATCATCTTTTCACTCGATCAGCATTCGATCGATGCAAGATTGCTTATCTCTCGACAACCGGAGTATATGCGCCGTGCGACGATGGTCGGTGGATCGATGAGAATTCGCCAGTCCTCCCGAATCGACCGGGCGCAATCGCCGCCTATGCAGCCGAACGCTGGATCGGCAAACATATCCCGTCAGACCGATATTCGATTCTTCGTGCGGCAGGTATCTACGGACCAGGTCGCGTACCCAGACTTGATAAACTACAAGCAAACGAACCGCTCGAGGCCGATCCCGAAAGCTATCTGAACCTGATCCACGTCGACGATCTGGCCAGGATCGCTGTGGCCGTTATGGAACACCCTTCGGCCGTCGGTGTATTCAATGTTTCCGACGGTCACCCCGTGCTTCGCCGCGACTACTATCAATTTATCGCAAATTCGATCGATTCCCCCCTGCCGCAGTTCAGCTCGCCAAATGCAAACGAACTGGCATCTAAAACGGATTCGACCGGCAACCGAGCGCGAGGAGAAGGGAGCAAGCGGATCGCCAACCATCGAATCATCCAGGCGATCGGTTATCGATTTCAGATAGCCGACTACATTGCCGGTTTAACCCCGCTCATTAAGCCCCCAATAACTACTCCCCGTTCGTAGTTCCGCCTTTGGGCGGCTTTCCTCAGGAAAAAATTGCCGACAAATAAAGTTTGCCCTTATCCGAAACGTAAGCTACGTTTTCATTGGATGTGAAATTTGCCTAACCATCGAGGGTGACAACTGTGCCGAATACGTCAACTGTGCCGAATGCAACGAGCAGCCCGGCTTTGGACGGGCTGAACCAAGCCAATTTTCTCGATCGTCGTCAGTCGGGGGGCAACGAAAAAGGAATCGAGCGACGTCAGTTTGGCAATTCGTATCGCGAGTTAAGCGAGCCAGGCCGCGAACTAGCCGAGGCGATCGATGCCTATAAAGTTCAACATCGGCGACGGTACATTACAACCGACGAAATGCTCGACGTCATTCGATCGCTCGGTTATTCCCAAGATTGATGCACCGGTAGTCTCGACGACACGTCCTTCTTTCGATATCCTCCGAAACATTTGCCTCTTGCCTGGGTTTTCTGACCTGTTGCAAGCTTGTTTCTTGTCTGGAGGATGGTGCCGATGTTACGCGTGAATGCAGCGATTAGTTTCTTGGCCTTGGCAATCGCGGCAATGTTCGTCGCTCCATCGAGCAGGGCTGAGACGCTGGGTTGGAACCGATTTCGGGGACCAAACGGCTCTGGAATATCACTCGATCCGTCGCCGCCTCCAACGAGCTGGACTTCGGAAAAAAATGTTCGTTGGAAAATCGATCTTCCAGGCCCTGGCTCTTCCAGCCCGATCATCGTTGGCGACAAGCTCTTCGTAACTTGCTGGACCGGTTATGGCACGAGCCAAGCTCCCGATGCCAGCATGGAAGCGCTTCGCCGTCATCTAATCTGCATCGATCGCTCGACGGGAAAAACGCTTTGGGATCGTTCCGTCGAAGCCGTTCTTCCTGAAGACAACTATCAAGGCATGTTTGCCGAGCATGGGTATGCTTCCCATACGCCGACTTCGGATGGTCAAAACATCTACGCCTTTTTTGGAAAAACAGGCGTCGTCGCTTTCGATTTAGAGGGAAAAGAACTTTGGCGACAAGCCGTCGGTGACGGACTCGATTCACGACGATGGGGATCATCGTCCAGTCCGATTTTGTACAAAGATTTCGTGATCGTTACCGCTTCGGCTGAAAAGCGAGCTTTGGTGGCCCTCGATAAGAAGACAGGCAAAGTTGCCTGGGAACAGAAAGCCGATGGCTTTCAGTCGGTATGGGGAACGCCAATTCTAGTGAAAGTTGACGAATCGCGAACGGATTTAGTGATCGGTGTCCCCTTTGAATTGTGGGGCTTCGATCCGACAAACGGGGAATTGCGATGGTTTTGCCCTGGTTTGGATACCGATACGTTTTGTTCCAGCGTTGTTTCGAACGATTCAATCGTCTACGCCGTCGAAGGACGAAGTGGCGGATCTATTGCGCTCAAAGTAGGCGGCAAAGACGATATCTCGAAATCAAACGTTGTCTGGTCAGGACGCGATCGAAGTCGAATCGGGACACCGGTCATCTATCAAGATAAGCTTTACTATTTCAATAGCGGAGTCGCTAATTGCATCGACGCCAAGACCGGAAAACAAGTTTTCGAAGGTCGGTTAAAGAAAGAGCTTGCCGATGCTGCACCGAGCAGCGGCAAAGCGTCCGCCGCTTCGGCATCTGGAGAAGGTGAACCCCGTCGTCGCGGTGGCCCTGGCGGTGGTGGCGGACCTGGCGGCGGCCAGGATTACTCATCACCTATCATTGCCGGAGGCATGATTTACTACACGAGCCGATCGGGGGACATGTATGTCATTCAACCTGGCGATGAACTCAAGCAAGTCGCCGTCAATCGAGTCAGCAATGATCGGGATGAAGACTTTAGTTCGACCCCCGCCGCCTCGCAGGGCCAACTCTTTATTCGGTCCTCGAAAAGGCTCTACTGCATTTCGAACTAAGTCGCCAAAGTTAAGTCCCCAGGAACCTTTTTGCTGCCTTAGGGGTCTGGTACAGAATAGCTTCGCAAGTTACGAATGCTTTCTGTGGCCTGAAACTAACTATCTGCAAAAGGAACCGACGCCAATGATCGTCGTGATGGAAAAAACTGCTTCGGATGAACAAGTCGAGCACGTCTCGAATCGCATCCAGGAAATGGGACTTAAATCGCACATTATTCGAGGAACCGAGCGGACGGTCATCGCGGCCGTTGGTGACGATCGAAAGATCAAAATCGAATCTTTTGAAAGTTCTTCTGGTGTTGCCGAGGTCTTACCGATCCTCGCGCCCTACAAAGTAGCCTCGCGAGAGCTCAAACCTGAATCGACGCAGATTCAAGTTTTGAATTTTAAAGCTGGGGCCGGTGCTGTCGGCATGATCGCTGGTCCCTGCTCAGTTGAAAGCGAAGAGCAGATCGTAGCCTGCGCTCGAGCGGTCAAGAAAGCTGGCGGTACGGCTCTTCGAGGCGGGGCATTCAAACCGCGAACGAGTCCTTATAGTTTTCAGGGGATGAAAGAAGATGGCCTCAAGCTTTTAGATATCGCGCGCCAAGAAACGGGGCTCGCTATTGTTACCGAAGTGATGAGCCCAGAAGATGTCGATCTCGTCGCCAAATACGCCGATGTCTTGCAAATCGGGGCTCGCAATATGCAAAACTATCGGTTGCTCGAAGCCGTCGGTCGCAGTTCACGTGCCGTACTGCTCAAGCGTGGGCCGAGTGCGACAATCGAAGAATGGCTCTTGGCTGCCGAGTATATCCTGAACGAAGGGAATCCCAACGTGATGCTCTGCGAGCGCGGCATTCGAACTTTCGAGAGCCACACCCGATTCACGTTGCCGCTGGCGAGCGTCCCGTATCTCCATCGCAAAACGCATTTGCCGGTCATCGTCGATCCGAGCCATGGTACTGGTCACTCGTATCTGGTTAGCGACATGGCCGCCGCGAGCGTCGCCGCCGGTGCCGATGGATTGATTATCGAAATGCATCCGAACCCCGAAAAAGCCGCCAGCGATGGTTATCAATCGCTCGATTTTTCGCAGTTCGATAGCATGATGCTCCAATGTCGCAAGATTTCCGACGCACTCGGTAAAACTTTCGGTTAAACATTGCCGTTCCACAAGCGTCCTCGAATAATCGAAAACCATTTCCAACATCGGTTGCCGGAGAATCCATGACACGTCTGTTTATCAATACGATCCAGCCGCAAACGCAGATCGACGAAGTCTATCGCGTCACCGACAAGCAGCATCGAGCGAATCGGCAAGGAAATATGTACTTGCTGCTGCAGCTCAGCGATCGATCGGGGACGATTTCAGGTATGCGGTGGAATGCCGATGCACGGCTCTATGAATCATTTCAAAAAGGCGACTTTCTTCGTATCCAGGGTGCCGCTCAACTTCACAATGGCCAACTGCAATTGATTGTTAATCAGTTGCAGTTGGTTGATCCTCAAGAATTGAATCCCGAAGATTTTGACCAGCTTGACCGAGTCCGTGTCGATCAGCTTTGGACCGAACTCGGCGAATTGATTGGCTCGATGAAAAGCGAGCAACTCAAAGTGATCGGCGAAGCGTTTTATAACGATGCCAACATCGAGCGATTATTTAAACTAGCACCGGCAGGCGTCAAAACTCATCATGCCCATGCTGGCGGACTGCTTACCCACGTCGTCGAATTGATGAATCTTGCCAGTTTGGTTGCGACGCGTTATCAGCACATCGACCGCGACATGCTACTGCTCGGGACCATGCTGCACGATATTGGCAAGCTAGAAGAATTGTCGTTCGAAGGCGAACTGACGTATAGCGATCCCGGACAATTGATTGGGCATTTAGTACAGGGCGTCCAGATGCTCGATCGTAAGATTGTCGAGGTCGAACATCAACGCGGATCGTCGCTCGATCGGGAACTTGTCTGGCGATTGCAACATATGATCGTCAGCCATCATGGACATCTCGAACACGGTTCACCGCGCGTCCCAATGACGCTCGAAGCCATCGTGCTACATTATTTGGATGACATGGACGCCAAAGTAAACGCGGCCACCGAATTTATTCGCGCCGACCGGAACAGCGATAGCCCATGGACTTCCTACCATACAACCCTCGGCCGCAAACTGTATAAACCATCTGTCATCACGCGATAGATCTTCGTTTCCCCTATTTCCACGTAGCCGAGTCTCTCCGAGACTTGGAAATACGTCGACTTACATCGACTTGTCAGTCTCGGAGAGACTGACCTACGTGGCAATGTCAGTGGCATTCGGCGGGACGCCCGCAAGCAATCAGCTTTCGACCATAGGTTGCAAAAATCCGTTCGCGTCGCGATGGAGCCTGATCGGAATCTTGAACAACTTACTCAACGTTGCGTCGTCGAGCCCGTGCTTGCGATCGCCTTGATAGGAGGCTCGGCCATGATCGAGCAATACAACATTTTCAATACACGGTAGGATCTCTTCGAGATGATGCGTGACGAGCACCAAGGTCGTTCCGCCATCGGCAATCTCTTGCAACTGATGAAGCAAAGTCTGCCGAGCTCCGATATCCAACCCGCTCGTCGGTTCATCGAGGATCAATGCTCGGGGGCGATGGACGATAGCTCGGGCAAGTAAGATTCGTCGCCGCTCGCCGGTCGAGACATGCGCCACGCATCGATCATGAAGGTGATCGACACGGCATCGCCGCAAAGCTTCTTTGGCTGCTTCTCTCATCGCTTCAGTCAGTTGCGATTTTTCGACCTCTAACTCGATCGAGCTGAATCCGGTCAAGACGACTTCTTCCGCCGTCAGACGCCCGGAACGTCCGAAGCTAAAATGAAAATCGATCTCCATATTGATGTAACCGAGCTGCTGGCGAAGCTCCCATACATTCCAATTCGACTGACCGAGGATCTCGATCGAGCCAGTACTCTCGTCGACGACCGACGGATAGAAAAATCGCATAAGCAACTTGAGAAACGACGTCTTGCCTGACCCGTTCGGACCGAGGATGACCGTGTGCTGACCCAGTTGGATGCTCAGCGAAAGTTGGTCGAGGATGAGCACGCGATTCCGATGAAGGCTCACATCGTTCAACTCGATCAGTTTTATGGAAGATTCAGTCATATTGCTAAAGCATATCTATCGGATCGATGTCGATGACATAGAGAACCTCTTTGGGCGGTTTCAGTTCGGCATCGACACGCGTCAACAATCGATTCAATGAAGCAGCCGTGTCGGCGACTAACATAATATGAAATCGAAAGTTTCCTCGCAGGCGACTAAACGGCGGCGGAGCGGGACCGAGAATACGGATTTGCGTTTCCGATTGCTGATCGCGAATTCGCTTGAGAAGATTTCCAACCGAATCGGCAAAAGCTTCCGTCGTTACTAGCTCGGGGCCACGAATAATGATTCGAGCCATGGAACCATAAGGCGGGTATCCAAATTTCTCGCGGTTGGCTAACTCCTGAGCCGCAAAGCCGAGAAAATCGTGTTGGCTGGCTAGCTGGATCGCCAGATGGTCGGGCGTAAAGGTTTGAACCAGCACACGGCCAGCTTTGCTCCCTCGACCCGTTCGACCGGCGACTTGGGTCACCAACTGAAATGTTCGCTCGGCCGCTCGAAAGTCTGGAAAATGAAGAGCCGTATCGGCGTTGATCACTCCTACCAACAAGACGTTAGGAAAATCGAGTCCCTTGGCGATCATCTGAGTACCCATCAAGATGCGAATCTTCCCGCTGCGAAATTCGGACAGCGTCCGCTCATGGCTTCCCGGCTTTCGCATCGTATCGGAATCCATCCGAGCAACCGTCGCCATAGGAAAACGTTGCTTGACTTCCATCTCGAGTTTCTGTGTTCCGAGCCCCGTGTATCGAATGCCAGCGAACTTACAGATGGGACAAACCGGCGGCGTTGGAATCGTGTAGTCGCAGTAATGGCAAACCGCTTTGCTCCCTTCGTGATGATGCGTCAAGGGAAGATCGCAATCGGGACATGCGACGACATGCCCACACGCTGGACATTGAATCGCGGTCGCAAAACCTCGACGATTGAGTAGCAAAATAATCTGACCGTCGTCGCGAAGCGTTTCATGAATCGCTTGATAGAGCGGCTGCGAGATCGAACCACGATTCGGATCGCTCCGATTGCTTCGCAAGTCGATCGTGGTTACGTGAGGAAGCGGTCGATTGTGAATCCGTCGCGGCAAAGAAACGATTTTATACTGACCCGTTAGTGCTCGTCGATACGACTCCAACGACGGGGTTGCCGAACCGAGCACCAACGGAATCTGTTCGATAAACGCGCGATGCAATGCGACATCACGCGCATGGTATCGAGGCACCGAATCTTGCTTGAACGAAGTCTCATGCTCTTCATCCAGGATGATCAATCCCGGTTGCGGTACAGGCGCGAATACGGCGCTTCGCGCCCCAACGACAACCTTTGCTTCACCATCGCTGATCCGACGCCATTGGTAGTGCCGCTCAGGGCCGCTCATGTGGCTATGCATCACCGCTACTTGCCCAAAGCGTTCTTGAAATCGAGTCCGAGTTTGCGGCGTGAGGGCGATTTCGGGGACTAAGACAATCGATTGCCGTCCGAACGAAATCGTCTGCTCGATCGCTTGCATGTAGATTTCTGTTTTTCCGCTTCCCGTAATCCCATGCAACAGAATCGTCTGATGCTCGGACGAATCGAGAGCCTTGCGGATCGTCCCGAGCGCTAGTCGCTGATCGGCCGTTAAAGCCGGCGGTGTTACTCTAGTCTGCGGCGCATTGAATCGCTCGGCCCCTTCTAATACTCGCTCCGTTTTGGCTTCGATGTAGCCGTTTTCACGCAGCGCTTGAATGGGTCCCGCCGAGCAATTGGCGAGCTTTTGAAGCTGTTCGTTCGAAAGCGGTTCGGCGGCCAGTATCAGTTGCTGAAGAACATGCCGCTGTTTTGTCGGCAACTTCGCCACCAACGTTTCATCAGCCGCAATATTCGCCGGCGATAGCAGCGTCCGCATCCTGGTTCCGGCCATCGTGCGGACTCCGGCTGGAATCACCGCTTCAAAGACCTGCCCCAATGGAACAATATAGTAACGCGACATCCATTGGATAAGCTTGAGAACATTGCCGGTGCAGAGCGGCTGAAGGTCGATCGTTTCCAAAATCGGTTTCAGCCGGCTTGGCGGTTGCGAAACGACCTCAAGCCCGACACAGTAGCCAACCAGCTCGCGATTCCCCTTGCCAAGCGGAACTTTCACCCGCATCCCGATCGCGAGCGTTCCGGAAAGTTCGTCAGGAATCCGATAGTGAAAGGGGCCCCACGGTGCTTCGGAAAAAACGATCAGAGCTGCCGGTGTCGACGAAGCGGCGTCCAATTCCCATTCCGGCAAGTCTTGCGGAAAAAGTTCACCTTGTCGCGGATCCATGTCGCCAAACGTCTTCCGTATTCCATATCCCCAATAAATTCACCGCATCAGCCGCCGTGCGTTAGCACACGGCTTCTGCGTCGCCGTAGTGAGCCGTTGGCGCTAGCCACGGGTTCTTCCTCTCCAGCATTACGCTCACGTATTATACTGTATCCTTGGCATTTCATTTTTGCCGCTTGCGTCGATTCATCCTACTCCCGATCATCTCTTTAATTTGGAAAGCCTCTTTTCTTGCGAATTGGAATCTACGGCGGATCGTTCGATCCGGTGCATATTGTTCATCTTATCGTTGCCGAGACCGTACGCGAGCAAGTCGGACTTGATCGCGTCGTGTTCATTCCGGCGTTCCAAAGCCCTCTGAAATTGGACTATCCACCGATTTCAGGTCGAGCTCGATTAGAAATGCTCCAGCTTGCCGTCGGCGGTCATCCTTCGTTTGCGATCGATGATCGCGAACTCTTGCGAGAAGGGATCAGCTTTACCGTCGATACGTTGAAAGAACTTCGAGCCGAACAGCCCGATGCTGAATGGTTTTTGATGATGGGTGCCGACGCTCTAGTCGACCTCGATCGATGGAAAGCCCCCAACGAACTCTGTACATTAGCCATTCCCGTCGTGGTCGCGCGTGGCGGTATGCCACTTCCAGACTTTACAATGTTCGAACAGTTTGTCGACGCGAAGCGCATGATCGAGATTCGAAAGTACACCGTCGAGATGCCACAAATGGAAATCAGCAGTCGCGACATTCGACAACGTATTCAAGAACAAAAGAGCATCCGCTATCTCGTTCCCGCCAGCGTCGAAGCCTACATTCGCGCCAACAATATCTACCCGTAGTTCAATTCCTTCCAACGCCTACCAACTAAGAACAACACTATGAAAAATTTCGTCCCGCGACTAGTTCTCGCCGCCCTTGTTGTCGTTTCGTCGAACGCGAATCTTCTTTCGCAACCAAAGTCTCGCGATCAAGAAAGCTATCCCGTTCATCCTGATTCGCAGCAGCGCGAAGGAACGCCGAGCGGCAAGATCCTGGAAGGAAAGTTTAACGAATCCAAGATTTTTCCGGGGACCGAGCGAAACTACTGGTTGTATATTCCGGCCCAATATGACGCGTCGAAACCAGCGGCCTTGATGGTCTTTCAAGACGGTCGCAATTATGCTCGTCGCGACGGCGGTTTTAATGTCCCCAACGTCTTCGACAATCTGATTCATCGCGGTGAGATGCCGGTAACGATCGGACTGTTTATCGAACCGGGTGTCGTACCAGCTTCAAGCCCCAATGCACAAGATCGCTTCAATCGTTCGTTCGAGTACGACAGCATGGACGATCGCTATGCAAGCTTTTTAATCGATGAAGTCCTTCCCTTGGTCACCCATCAACACGCGATCAACTTGAGCCATGATCCAAATGATCGAGCCATCTGCGGCTCGAGCTCCGGCGGGATCGCGGCACTCAACGTGGCTTGGCAACGGCCGGATATGTTTAGACGCGTCTTCACGACGGTTGGGACTTACGTTGGTTTGCGAGGTGCCCATGAGTTTTCAACTTTGATTCGCAAAACCGAGCCCAAACCGTTGCGTGTTTTCTTGCAGGACGGGAGCAATGACAATAATATCTACGGCGGCGACTGGTGGATGGCAAATCAATGCATGTTGCGTTCGTTCGAGTTCTCTGGCTACGAGGTCAATCATGCGTGGGGCGAAGGCTTTCATAGCAGCAAGCATGGTGCCTCGATTTTTCCTGATGTCATGCGATGGCTCTGGAAAGATCATGGCAAAGTGCCAGTCGCTGTCCATCCCGAGAATTCGAAAAACGAAGCTAGTACTTTTCTCATTCCAGGCCAAGACTGGGAGCTTGTGAGTGAAGGCCATCAATGGGCAGAAGGGTTAGCGATCACCGACGACGGCACATTGTACATCACCGATGTTCCAGCATCCAAGCTTTACAAAATCACGCCCAACGGCGAGCGGACTTTGATTGTCGAAGATACCGGCAAAGCCAACGGCATTGCGCTGGGGCCCGATGGCAGACTATACGGAGCCTGTAGCGGTGCCGAACAGATTCGGGCCTGGAATTTAAAAACACTCGATATGGAAGTCGTCGCCGAAGGAACGGCCAGCAACGATATTGTCGTGCGTCATGACGGGACGATCTATTACTCCGACCCAAAGGCGAGCAAGGTATGGATGCTCGATAAATCGACTCGCAAGCGAAGCGAAGTCGATACGTTTAAAGAATGCAACGGCATCGGTCTTAGTGCCGATCAGTCACAGCTCTTTGTAGCCCATTTCCCAAATCGCTTTATCTATTCCTTTATCATCGGTGACGATGGGAAGCTCAAATACAAGCAACCGTATTTCCATCTTGAAGTCCCAATCAATTCGCTTCAAGGTCATTTAGATGGAATGTGTAGCACGCAGGATGGCTGGCTCGTTGCGACGTCCGAGTCCGGAGTTCAAATCTGCGATCAGCCAGGTCGATCGCATTTGATCATGCCGATGCCACCCGGATCGAAGCGACCTTGCTATGCCCGATTTGGCGGTCCCGACGGAAAGACGCTTTACGTTGCGAATGTCGACAAAGTAGTCAAGCGCCAAACGAATCTCATCGGAGCCAAACCATGGCAAGCTCCCGTCAAACCGCCGAAGCCGAAACTCTAAGCACTATATCGCTTTGGCTGTTCGCTGTCCAAGTTTGAACATGGCCGCTAAGAAAAACAGTGGAACCGGCGATAAAATGCCGAGTGAAAAAATGATGACGAAAGGCATCAGCAGCATGAGCATCAACAGCGTCTGTAAATAGACGGCGAAATTCTTGAGATAGATCTTGTTCGATCGTTCGAGACTTTCCATCACGCCTTCGTCGGCCACGATGCCAAAGGGCGCTAACAAAAAGGGTGGTAGGAATCGCACGAGAATCGCCATGACAATGAGACCGATCGGAATCGCCATTGCGACCATCACTGCCACAGGAATCTTCAGTAGTCCTAGCAAGAGGAATGGCATAACCAACATGCCTCCCATCGCTACGGAAAAGAACATGTAGAGAAAATACTAACTAAATACCAGGAGAATCAGATCATTGCGATCTAAAATTTGTTCAATTGTGATTTCTTGTTTATTGACTGATCGCCACGCAATCAAAAAAGTACTGGGTAGAAAAAAAGCATTGATCGCGATCGCGGCACCGCATTTGACGACGAATCCGGCTATGGCAATATACGCCAAGCCGTCGATATAGTCAGGAAACTCCATTGCACAATATCGTACCGTATAGATTAGCCCTCGAAAAAGTAACTCGACTACGGCAAGTAGAATAAGCTGGGCTATAAAAATAAACCAGTAGTAAAAGATCGCCGGAAAGATCGAACGTAGGGCCAAATCTTTGATCTCGTCAAATCGTACTTGGCTACCACCAAAACTCGACGGGAATCCATACGAAGTTGACGCAATGGTCGAGTACGGGATGGTATCGACGTTCTGGAAAGACGCTGGATTGTTTCCGGCCGTAGAAAGGTTTTGCGGAAACGTAGGAGCAGGCTTGGCGAGTTCGGTAAGCTGGATGACAAAAACATGATGGCATTTCGAGCATCGCCCTTTTTTACCCGCCATCTCCTCAGTTCCTTGAAACACCTCTTTGCATTCAGGGCATAAAAAGATCGGGCCACGAAGAATGCTCTCGGTTCGCGTCTTGGTTTGCGAAATGGTAAAGACCGAACCGCATTGTTTGCAGAAACCTTTGGTCCCTTCGAGTTCGCTTTTGCAATGAAGGTTATGTGAACACTCGGGGCAAACGACACAGATCATTCCTGGGGGAACGGCGATTGCGGGCGATTCAGCGACTTTCTGTATGATTTTGCATTTCGGGCATTCACACATCTTCCCTGACGAACCATCGGGAACTCGAAGGGTCGTTTGACAGCTTTGACAGTGAAATTCGATCGCCATAGTTAAGATTGTAATTGATGAACTGCTCTTCAGTGAGTGAGCGGAATGACGCTAGTGCTTTGGTCGGATTTAAAATTAGGGTGTGGAAATTGGGTGGCACGCCCAGAGTCTTCGATGGGTGTGGAGTAAACTTGCAATTCGCCGCGCCCTTCTCAAAGCCTCAGAACGTGCCACCCTAAAACGTAAAGTTGACAATGCACTAGCCACCGGTTCTCCGTGCCGCGAAATTCCAGTCGTCAGACTGGATTCTTATGTAGCTACGCTTGCCAAAGCGTGGTTTACGTGAACTCGCTATTCCAACCACCGTCTGGCGACGGTAGCTACCAAAGCTAGATCCTTACGTAAGCATGGCAACGCGAGCTCGAGCAAATGCGATCGGCCCAAAAATGAGAACGGGCAACCACGCGCCTAAAAAAGGTGGAAGCTCGGTACTGCTCGATGCGAGATTGTGGAGCAGCATAGTCGAAATCATGAATACACCGACCGTAAAGAACGTCGCACCCATCACCCAAAAAATATTGCGATCCTTTTGCATGAGTAGGATTGGAATCCCCAAGAGCAGCATCGTAAAATCGAGCATCGGCTGAACAAAACGTTTGTGGACGGTCAGTCTTAGGTCATTACTGACATGACTACTCGCCGATCGCAATCGGCTGATGATCGCGAACGTCGATGCATATTGCTTCCATGCGTTTCCTCCGATAAGTTCGGCAAATTCAACATTGGTCGCGACAAAGCATTGCTGGCTCTTTACCCAAGGATAATCGCGTGCGGTCATCAGTAGCGGATGCGATTCATGCAAGATCGATGCAATTGAATCAATCGCATCCGGAGAGCTGACGCCTTCTAAAAGATAACCGGCGGGATGTTCCTGGTCTGCCGCCAGATATCGTCCTGTGGCTGCTTGCAACTGACTTCCAATCGAAGCGGTAGGTCCGTCCAATCGAAAAATCGGTTGACGGATCTCTTTGGTGCTCAAACTCAGATTGCGTCCACCGACAAGAATTCCATACTTGGCATCATAGACAGGTACAACGGGGCGCAAATGGGTCGCCGATAAATCCTGCGGATTCTTGCCTAGCATTTCTTCGTGCAATGGAATGACCGTTTCCCGCATAACAGCCATGCCGACGAACAGAACGAGCGACGCGACGATAGGATAGACGAGGATCCGTCGAGGGCCAACTCCAGCGGCCATAATAACGGTCATCTCATTCGTCCTTCGCAGCCAAGAGACAACGAACATGATCGCCAAAAGAGCTAGCAATCCGCAAAATCGATCGAGTAAGGCAAGCGAATACGGTCCGTAGTACTCGAAAAGCCCTTTTGCGACGCTCCCTCGAACCTTCCCATAGGCGATCAGTTCATCCAAATTCGTAAAGGCATGAACGACGATCAACAATCCGACCATACTGCCGAAACATATCAGCAATACTCGTACAAACATAAACAGGATATAGCGATCGATACGCGTCATGAGTCGCCTTTTACTCGAATTCAGCCTGCGGCGTCAAACCCGCGTCTTCATTGATCGAGGAGAAACAAACAACCGATGACCGGTGGGGTATCGACTGGCCATGTTTCGACCTATAGCAACTCGCGATCAATTGGCCATAATGAAGGAAGGTTTCGCAGCCGGGCTTTTTAGATAGAAAGTGGCAATCAGATCATGGCTTGTCGGGATTGGGATAGAACTTCGAGGGCTCGATTGGGGATTCTGATCCAGCATGGGCGGAGGCAGTTGCGTCAAATCACGGCTCTCGCTTTGCCCGATTACTGCCAGATCTGTGAGTCGCTCATCCCAGCTAGGATCGGGGGCGGCATCTGCCGAAATTGCTCATCGAGCATTCATCGCATCGAGCATGCTTGCAAACGATGCGGCGCTCCGATACCGAGCGTTGTCGGTCCCGTCGAAGGTTGCTTGCATTGTCGACATGGTCGTTGGCCAGCCGAACGAATATCTGCCTGGGGCGTCTATCAAGGAACGCTGAGCAAAGCAGTCGTCATCTTGAAGCAACCAGGAAGCGAACCGTTGGCGCACAGCTTAGGTCGGATGATGGGGAAGTGGCTCAAAGCCCTTCCGGAAATTAGCGACTTTGATGCGATCCTACCGACTCCCAAGCATTGGATGAAACGTATTGCTCGACCGCATAATAGCTCTGAGTTATTAGCCGAACAGATTGGAATTTCGCTCCATACGCCAGTCATTCGCGGCGGGCTAATCCGCGTTAGATCGACGGCCAAACAAGGAACGCTATTGCGAAACGAGCGGGCCGAGAATGTCAAAGGCGCATTTCGAATCGCACGCCCAAAAAAATTTCGCGGCCAGCGCGTATTAGTCATCGATGATATCTTGACGTCCGGTGCGACCGCCGCCGAAATGGTCTCGGTACTTTTCGCTGGCGGAGCCATGCATGTCGAGGTAGCTTGCCTAGCTCGCGGAATCGGACAAGCCAGCAGCTAGGTTTCGTTCTAACAACTTATTCATCCGTTTTATTCATCCGTTCGGAGCTTGCCTCCGACAAATGCGTTTTGGGGTACTAGGCGATCCTCGCCACCCTGCGTCCCACCTATTTTCTGCCGCGCTTTTTTCCTCCCACTAATTTTCTGCCACGCCCATTTTTTGCCGCCGCAACTTCTTTTCTGCCTCGGCCTGAAGGCCGGTGAGTGGCGTAGCAGCTGTGCCCCACTCGTCTTCTTCCAGTTTGGCTCTATGGATTCGACGGCTTCGTATGGTTGTGGTATAATCAACTAGCAAGTTTGCGATATCTTTTGCGAAAGAATAGATATGGTTATTAGTATCGAGATCCCCAAGAGCAGTGAAGTCAAACTGATCGAAGAAGCTGGTCGGCAAGGCAAGTCGATTGAAAGCTATGCTGCCGAACTCTTGCAGAAAGCGGTCGAAAGCAATCGCAGTTTCGCGGAAATCTTAGCTCCCTTTCGCAACGAAGTCGCCACTTGCGGAGATGACGAAGAAGCACTCGACAAAATGTTAAGTTCCGCTCGCGATGCGGTGCAATCAAGCGATCGCTAGTCCGTAGCGGAAAATGGCAAGTCTATGCAGCGAGTTGTCTTTGATTGCATGATTTTTCTTCAAGCAGCCGCCCGATCAACCGGTCCGGCTGCCGTCTTGCTCGAACTTGTTGAGAATGGGATGCTGCAACTTGTAGTTTCCGTCGAAATCCTCGATGAAATTGGCGACGTTTTGCGTCGCCCAGAGTTGACGACCAAATTCAAAAGCTTGACGCCCCAGGTTGTGACGGAGTTTCTAAACCGACTCCAGATTTGCTCAGAAACCGTCGATTCTGTACCGAAGGTATTCGTTTAAGAGCGTGACCCCAAGGATGAAAAGTACGTTAACCTTGCGATTGCCTCGAAGTCCGACGTCTTAGTAGGTCGCGATAAAGACATTCTTTCGCTTAGGGATCAGAACAGTCCACTTCGAATTGCTTTTGGCGATCAACTCAAATTGCAGATTCTTGATCCAGTGGAGTTGCTTCAAATTCTGCGACAAGAGAATGCATAACCTTTTTCGATCGCTTCTTGGATCACCGAAGCCAATCAAAGTTTGCCTTCGCTCCGCGAACGCAACATGACAATCGGAGCGTATGACGAGCCATCACCTCCGATTGCTGCAGGCGATGGAGCTGTCGCTATCGCTCTTATCAAAACCCGCGTCGTTTCCGAACTTGTTCGAATGACCTTCGATGATGGCGCGGAACTAACAGGCACCCATGATCACCACGTCTGGTCGTTACACCGCGGTGATTGGGTAGCCCTGGGTAACCTAATGAACGGCGTCCATCGAATCGTTCCGAATCGGTGATTCTCTAGGAACCCAGTAAGAAAAGCAGCCCCCAAACAATGATCGTGCATATAAACGAAAGCAACCACAGCGTCTTCAAGATGCGCCAAGCTGGATTGGTCGAAATGTCAAGCATTTGCCCGCGTTGATCCGCGAACGCTATCGTCGTAACGAGAACTACGATCGGAAAAAAGAATTGGAGGAGATTCAAGATTAAAAATGCGATCAAAAAGCCAGCGAAACCAGTCCGTAGCAACGCAAAAAGCAATGCAACGGCTGTGGTCGTCCACAAAAGATCAGAGATCCCAAATCTCATGGATGAGTATCTATCTATGTTGGATAAAAGAATTGTGATCTATCTCAACTTGGACGGCGGGATAGATCGTGCGTTGTGGTGAACCGATGGGCCGGTCGATCGCGAGTTCGTATGCATTTCCTATTTGCCCGCGGTATCCAAGATCTGTCAGTCTACCGCTCCCGATTTCATTTGTCATCCGTTCGGAGCTTGCCTCCGACGAACGCGTCTTGGTGTACTAGGCTATCAAGTTTAGGCGGTTGAAAGAATTGGCCCAAAGAGCCTTTCAAGCTCAAACTACCAAGGAGTTCTGTGATGGGAGCTCAAGGCCTGTGAAACCGTATTCGAATGGAATCGAAATGCGATTCAACGTGGGAAAACGGAAATCGCAACAGGCAAACCCTACTCGTCATCTCAGGAACGTCGCGGTCGTCGTCGAAGCGAAGCGCGTTGTCCCGAGATTGTCAAGCCAACTAAGCATATCATCGATGATCGTTCGCAGACCGATCCGACGTTTCATTGCCAAAGCGAAAGTGAAGATTGGTCCTTTTTCACGTGGTGGAATGACTCGGCGCTATCAAGACCAAAACGCTGCCGATACGGAACTATCTTACGCACGACGAAAATCGCCATCCACTGGGCAGTTACGATAACTTGGCTTGGTATACCGACGAACGTTTGGACTCTTGATAAGATCTATTCGCGTGGAGTGAAGTGGACGAAAAACGCCTTCAAGGTCGTTGCCGCTCGACTCCAACGCACCATTGGCCTTCAAACTTAGATTGTAAAAATCGATCCACCACCATCGGACTGAGAGTCCGTGTTTGGGAATCATATAGATCGAATTGGAAAGATGGACCAGACGAGAAATTCAAGTCCGAACGCAAAAACTTTGCGAATCAAGCGTCCAGTCCGCCGCAAAAATGGAATGAAACAGTCAAGGAGCGTTTACTTCAAAGCGATTCGAACTCTGCCCAGCTCCTTGACTGTTTCATTCCATTTTTGTGCGTTCGCTGGTACGTTTATTTCGTCCCACCACCTTACCCCGCGTCTTCAACTCACCAGGCTTCAATGAGGCCGCATTCAGTTGAATGCGGAAATACCGATGGTATTCCTTCGTGAGAAACGAAGTAGTCAAGCTTCAATGAGGCCGCATTCAGTTGAATGCGGAAATTTGGTCGCTGCTGAAATCGGCGGCGGCGGAGGAAAGTAGCTTCAATGAGGCCGCATTCAGTTGAATGCGGAAATGCAAGATCATCTCGACGGAAAACTCGGCATCAATGCGCTTCAATGAGGCCGCATTCAGTTGAATGCGGAAATCTTCCGCAAATTGCGATGTCTTTTCTGTTAACTGTGGCTTCAATGAGGCCGCATTCAGTTGAATGCGGAAATTTGGGCTGCGATCGGGCGCGTCAACGCGACAGGCACGGCTTCAATGAGGCCGCATTCAGTTGAATGCGGAAATGCGATTTACCGATTGGTCAATCTCTGGACAGACGCGCTTCAATGAGGCCGCATTCAGTTGAATGCGGAAATAAGCAGAAGACAAAGCAATTGCCGAAGCGATCGAGGCTTCAATGAGGCCGCATTCAGTTGAATGCGGAAATTTGTCTTTATGTAGGTACTGATTGTATTTTTGCTCCGCTTCAATGAGGCCGCATTCAGTTGAATGCGGAAATCTAAACGCGATGGCCTTGATCCAGTTTGGGACGTTCGCTTCAATGAGGCCGCATTCAGTTGAATGCGGAAATCTGGTGGACCATTATTTCCAAATCTTCTCTGTGCAGCTTCAATGAGGCCGCATTCAGTTGAATGCGGAAATCAGGATACGCATGGAATCGCAGCTACGGCGAACTTGGGCTTCAATGAGGCCGCATTCAGTTGAATGCGGAAATTCGGGGATCTTGCTGATCTGTTCGGACAGCGCAAGGCTTCAATGAGGCCGCATTCAGTTGAATGCGGAAATGCGAATGGGACTTTGACAAGGACGTTTACAAGTACGCTTCAATGAGGCCGCATTCAGTTGAATGCGGAAATCCGCCTTGGTCGATTCCGGCCATGTTCTGCTCCACCTGCTTCAATGAGGCCGCATTCAGTTGAATGCGGAAATGAAAGAGCCAGAACCATGCCCGCATCGCATCGGTTCGGCTTCAATGAGGCCGCATTCAGTTGAATGCGGAAATTTTTTGCTGTAGGTCGCGTTGTTGCTCATTGACCTTGCTTCAATGAGGCCGCATTCAGTTGAATGCGGAAATTCGGCACTTCGTTCGAAGATTCCTTCCGGCGTTCGCGCTTCAATGAGGCCGCATTCAGTTGAATGCGGAAATATCGAGCTTGACTATTAGTAGAGAGAGGTCAGCAGTGCTTCAATGAGGCCGCATTCAGTTGAATGCGGAAATTTACACGCAAAACAGCAGGTGGGACTCTTGGCAATTGCTTCAATGAGGCCGCATTCAGTTGAATGCGGAAATTCGCTGGTCTTTCGGGGTTTCCTTTAGTGATCGGTAGCTTCAATGAGGCCGCATTCAGTTGAATGCGGAAATGCCAAAACTTCTCGCTTTCGCATCGAAGGGCAGTAGCTTCAATGAGGCCGCATTCAGTTGAATGCGGAAATGCACCTGGGCAACTTCGGTACATCATCGGGAACAGCGCTTCAATGAGGCCGCATTCAGTTGAATGCGGAAATATTGGTTTTGAACCAACTGATGATGCGAGTGAAACGCTTCAATGAGGCCGCATTCAGTTGAATGCGGAAATCTGGAATGTCTCCAATGCAAACAAGCGTCATGCCCGGCTTCAATGAGGCCGCATTCAGTTGAATGCGGAAATATGGTTAGTTGGTCCGGCGCAAAACGGATTATGCAGCTTCAATGAGGCCGCATTCAGTTGAATGCGGAAATATACAGCCCAATACCATCGATCGACACAGGCTTCGGCTTCAATGAGGCCGCATTCAGTTGAATGCGGAAATCCACGATTCGATCTTTGTTCCCGTATTGGTCTGCGAAGCTTCAATGAGGCCGCATTCAGTTGAATGCGGAAATCGGCGTATCGGCAAGCTTGTGGAACGCGTCGGACATGCTTCAATGAGGCCGCATTCAGTTGAATGCGGAAATTGCCGGAACAAATGAGAGCCGGATTAACCAAATGAGTGCTTCAATGAGGCCGCATTCAGTTGAATGCGGAAATTGATTGGTGAACCGAAGCAGGCGGTGGCGGGACCTGGCTTCAATGAGGCCGCATTCAGTTGAATGCGGAAATTTGGACGTTCACTGCGACTAAGGTTGTCGATGAGATGCTTCAATGAGGCCGCATTCAGTTGAATGCGGAAATTTGCCAGTCGGCACTGACGAAATGCCGCCGCTGCTCAGCTTCAATGAGGCCGCATTCAGTTGAATGCGGAAATCGGCGATTCTTCAAGACTCGATGGTCGCGAAACTAACGCTTCAATGAGGCCGCATTCAGTTGAATGCGGAAATCTAACATCGATCTGGATGTTAGCCGCTTGCGTCTCGAGCTTCAATGAGGCCGCATTCAGTTGAATGCGGAAATGAGTGTTGTTCGTTTCGTTTCACCGCCGCTGATATCTGCTTCAATGAGGCCGCATTCAGTTGAATGCGGAAATTCCATTTCTCTGTATCGTTCGAGCAGCTGAAGGCTTGCTTCAATGAGGCCGCATTCAGTTGAATGCGGAAATCTTGCTGGATCGACCCATTCCCACTCGGGTCGCTGAGCTTCAATGAGGCCGCATTCAGTTGAATGCGGAAATTGCGACGGGACTGATTGAGCGGTTCGATAAACCGTTTGCTTCAATGAGGCCGCATTCAGTTGAATGCGGAAATAAGCTGTCGGAAGCGACGACGACTTCGAACCTAAGGCTTCAATGAGGCCGCATTCAGTTGAATGCGGAAATCTGAAGATCCTCTTGACTGTCAATTAGACGCTGATGCTTCAATGAGGCCGCATTCAGTTGAATGCGGAAATACCGATACCGAAATCCCGTCGCAGAATATCTATCCGCTTCAATGAGGCCGCATTCAGTTGAATGCGGAAATGAGCGATTGCGAATACCTGCCGAAACAAAGACGGGACGCTTCAATGAGGCCGCATTCAGTTGAATGCGGAAATGCGATTGTCGAGATGGTAACGCATCCACAAGGACGGCGCTTCAATGAGGCCGCATTCAGTTGAATGCGGAAATGATTGCATCCACCGAGATTCGAGAGGAATTGAATCGCTTCAATGAGGCCGCATTCAGTTGAATGCGGAAATTATTCGACTGCCGTGGTTCGTCCATAGATTCGGTTGCTTCAATGAGGCCGCATTCAGTTGAATGCGGAAATAAAAGGCCGACGCCGTACAATCCGTACGACCGAAACGCTTCAATGAGGCCGCATTCAGTTGAATGCGGAAATTACGCACGAAACAATGTTTCGACGTTTGACCCTCGGCTTCAATGAGGCCGCATTCAGTTGAATGCGGAAATACGTAAGACTTGCCCGGCCCATCCCCAATACACTCCGGCTTCAATGAGGCCGCATTCAGTTGAATGCGGAAATCTAATACGCCGCCTGATATCGGTGGCAATCCTTTTTCGCTTCAATGAGGCCGCATTCAGTTGAATGCGGAAATTACAAGCCGAATAATGAGCATCTTGTAGCCAATACTGGCTTCAATGAGGCCGCATTCAGTTGAATGCGGAAATTACTGTCGCCGATTGCGATTAACCGACCGGTACATGCGCTTCAATGAGGCCGCATTCAGTTGAATGCGGAAATTGCTAGAACGCTTTCATGTTCCGTTGTACCGATGGGCTTCAATGAGGCCGCATTCAGTTGAATGCGGAAATGCAAGCGTGCACCAATTGTTGATCGGCTCGAAAATGCTTCAATGAGGCCGCATTCAGTTGAATGCGGAAATTTCCAGTGCAACAAAAACGGAAGCACTGCGGACGAAGCTTCAATGAGGCCGCATTCAGTTGAATGCGGAAATGATCTTGGCCAACTCTTTAGTATCCAAGTCGCCGCGCTTCAATGAGGCCGCATTCAGTTGAATGCGGAAATAAAAGCAACGCCTTCGATCAGCAACGCACTGGCTTGCTTCAATGAGGCCGCATTCAGTTGAATGCGGAAATGCAGAACGCACGGAGGGTCGTCCACGTCGTAAATAAGCTTCAATGAGGCCGCATTCAGTTGAATGCGGAAATGCGTCGTGATGGCTGCTTACCGGCCTGCCCGACAAGCTTCAATGAGGCCGCATTCAGTTGAATGCGGAAATGCCGTCCGACGAAACGAGCCCAGGCGAGAAAAATTCGCTTCAATGAGGCCGCATTCAGTTGAATGCGGAAATAAATTAACGATCTAGGGTCATTGTCGTATGCAACGAGCTTCAATGAGGCCGCATTCAGTTGAATGCGGAAATGACCGAAGCGTTGGCTCTACTGGAAATGCCGGAGAATGCTTCAATGAGGCCGCATTCAGTTGAATGCGGAAATGATTACCGTCAGGACGATGAGGACGGAACCATAGTAGCTTCAATGAGGCCGCATTCAGTTGAATGCGGAAATTCGAGGTTGCTGGTAAACCTTCCGCCGTCGACCACGCTTCAATGAGGCCGCATTCAGTTGAATGCGGAAATCCGCCGCAGCTCCCGCAGCAAGAAGAGCCGCCGCTAGCTTCAATGAGGCCGCATTCAGTTGAATGCGGAAATGCTTTTTTGGCCGCCTTGAGCAGGATCGCGACAGCCGCTTCAATGAGGCCGCATTCAGTTGAATGCGGAAATTAAGAGCCGAGTGGAACATTACAACCGAGCGCTACGCTTCAATGAGGCCGCATTCAGTTGAATGCGGAAATAAGAATCCTGGAACGCTGGAAACGGCCCTTTATCGTCGCTTCAATGAGGCCGCATTCAGTTGAATGCGGAAATGCAGAAGCTCGCAAGGAAATGCGAGAAGCGGCTGCGCTTCAATGAGGCCGCATTCAGTTGAATGCGGAAATGAAGACGTAAAGTCGATGAGCCGGGACGCGAAGATCGCTTCAATGAGGCCGCATTCAGTTGAATGCGGAAATGTCATTGCGATGGAATGCGGCGAACCAACGATGCGTGCTTCAATGAGGCCGCATTCAGTTGAATGCGGAAATACTAACGGAAACGCCACCACTACGAGTTTCGCCTATTGCTTCAATGAGGCCGCATTCAGTTGAATGCGGAAATCTTCAAGAGCAGCAACAGCGGCAGAGCGAGCAAAGCGCTTCAATGAGGCCGCATTCAGTTGAATGCGGAAATTAGGGTCGACGGCTCGCGATCGCTTCACGATGCTACGTGCTTCAATGAGGCCGCATTCAGTTGAATGCGGAAATTTGAATCATAGTTTTTCCTCGGTTGACCCGGTTATGCGCTTCAATGAGGCCGCATTCAGTTGAATGCGGAAATACGACAATGGATCTGATCCGGTTTCATCATTGCTGTGCTTCAATGAGGCCGCATTCAGTTGAATGCGGAAATATTCTGTTGCGTTGTTTTTGAAGGTTGCTTATTGCGTGCTTCAATGAGGCCGCATTCAGTTGAATGCGGAAATTCACTGGAGGCAAGTAAACAATGGCTTTTCAATACTGCTTCAATGAGGCCGCATTCAGTTGAATGCGGAAATTTTTGGAGTTCATTTATGGTGAGTTACGACGGAATGGCTTCAATGAGGCCGCATTCAGTTGAATGCGGAAATTGGATTCGATTTGATCGATAGCGAGCTGGTCGAGTTGCTTCAATGAGGCCGCATTCAGTTGAATGCGGAAATAGCGGTTCGTCGAAAATGGCTTCTCGCAAGCGACCGCTTCAATGAGGCCGCATTCAGTTGAATGCGGAAATTGAGCGATGCAAAAAAGCTTACGAATTTTGGTGTGATGCTTCAATGAGGCCGCATTCAGTTGAATGCGGAAATTGGGTGATCCCAATTGATAAACCCTCCTCCTGAGCGCTTCAATGAGGCCGCATTCAGTTGAATGCGGAAATTTGTTGAAAAAGCTTGCAACGATGGCTGGACCGAAGCTTCAATGAGGCCGCATTCAGTTGAATGCGGAAATTTAGCGTGACCGCCAGCGGTCGTCTGTGCGGTCGTGTTGCTTCAATGAGGCCGCATTCAGTTGAATGCGGAAATCATGATCGTTGCGTAGTAAACCAGTTCGATAGCCTTGCTTCAATGAGGCCGCATTCAGTTGAATGCGGAAATCGTTCAAGAAGAATTCAACCAATTGGTTTGGATCTTCAGCTTCAATGAGGCCGCATTCAGTTGAATGCGGAAATGCTGCTATCGAAGCAAAGATGCAACAAAGGATACTTGCTTCAATGAGGCCGCATTCAGTTGAATGCGGAAATAAATGATGAAAAGCCAACTCGAAGACGCAATCCAACGCTTCAATGAGGCCGCATTCAGTTGAATGCGGAAATTCCACGTTGGGCCGGACGATCCTTTTGAAAACATTGTTGCTTCAATGAGGCCGCATTCAGTTGAATGCGGAAATGGCTGTCGCGGTAAAGGCTGGCGGCGACTTGTGTTGCGATTCAGTTTGCGAGCGATGGTGTTTTTCCAGATGCTTCATTGTGTCTCCAGGTTTGTGTTCTCCCTAAGTTCTGTCGCTTACTAGACTTGCTAAACGCGAGCGACTGGCGTGTTTTTCATAGCACCTGACCGCTCGCATCTGTCTCGCAACGCCGACAATGGCTTTACTCTACCGCGCATTCTTGAACTTGGTAGACACGATCCGCTGGCGACTCACAGTTTTTTACCGAAAACGTGTGCTAGCGCACATCGACTGATCAAGAAAGTTGCTTCGCGATGGCGATTGGAGAATCGAGTTCCCTCAACGAGTCACGAATACGGGATACGTTTCAATCTCTCTGGTAATCACTCGAGCTAGTAGTCGAGTTTGAATCTCTAACAGTCGTCGGTAGCTGACGCGATAATCGAACAGCGGATGCGTTACCAACTGATCCATCCGCTGTTCATAGGCTCGAAAAAACGCTTTCCTACCCGGTTCGGTACACGTGACTCCGACGCCAGCCGAAACAAAATGTTCTGGGTATACCATGCGAGTGTTGATCGCGGTTATCACCGAAGAATCGACGATCAGCGGACGGAATGGTTCCATCAAATCGAGTGGCAATGCCGGGCGGCCAGGACGTGGAAGATGAAAAAATCCGAGATACGGGTCGAGCCCTACCGCTTGGCAAGCGATCGCAAAATCTTTCGTTAACAAACTGTAGCCTAAACTCAGCAACGCGTTCACTGGATCACGTGGCGGTCGTCGATTTCGTCCTCGAAAATCAAAGCTCCATTTCGGTGGCTGGCCGATGGCGGCCAGTGGATCGGTAGGTGCATCGCCGGGCTTGAGCATCCCTGCGAAGTGTTCAAAATAAACTCGAGCCGCCGAGCCTTCGATTCCCAACAGCGATGCGGCACTCGTCATCCGATCGACCATCGAAGCATAGCGTTTTAGTTCCCGAATCGCCGATTCGGGTGGGGCGATATGATTGCGCATCAACAGAGTTCTCTGATTGCGAATCTTGCCGATCACCAACTGCTTGGCGACCTTTAAGCAACGTTCAGATTGGTCTGCCATGCGAAACTGTTCGCGCCGAAGCAAGATATTCTTTAAACCCGAACCGTGCAGCGTACCGTAATAGTATCCGTGCTGGGAATGCAAGACGACCGGGATATCAGAAGCCGCCAGTTCCTGAAGGGCTTGTGTCGAAATCTGAATATTGCCGAATAGGTTGACTTGATTCAACTCCTTCATTCGGACTTCTTGTATGACCTTTCCGTTCTCCTTTACCCGAAGCACTTCATCGGACTTCCCCACACTTAAGCCTTGTGTATTCAAGTAGAGTGGTCGAAGATCGTCGCGAGGCGTTGTCGGGAGTCGCACTTCGCGGACTGCGATACCGCCTTGGTCGGCCGACCGGCAGCGATTGGTCTCATCAGGTAAACAAATGGCGACCAAGGAACAGCGAGGGCACTTGGGGCTGTTGATCAGCGGTGGCGGCGGCGACGATAGTTCGGAAATCGTCCGAGCGTCGCGGATAGTTCGCTCGGTCAATGCTATTAAATCCGCGTCGATCGGGATAGTAATTCGCTGTCGCGTTTCCGCAAAGTAAAGGACTCCCGCTTCGCATTCAAACCCATTTTCGCGAAGCACTAAAGCTTGCAAACAAATCTGAACTCGTTCGGGATCCCAAGCGGTTGGCATTCCATCTCGACCTCGTTTCGGCGAGCCACGTTTATAGTCAACGGGCGTTACTCGCTGCCCGCTTCCTTCGACAAGATCCAACTTTGCGACCACACCCAACGATTCGCTCGATAGAGTCACACTTCTCGCGTGAATCGTATCGTCGACTAGCTTCGGAGATTCGATCGTCACTTCTTTTGCGACTGACTCTTTGGTATCGAATAGGTCTAGTTGTCGTTGAGCAGGAGCAGGGAGTGCATCAACTTTTTGGTCGACGCGGGCGTGGACTTGATCGCCTTCTTCGGTATCCGCACTCGGTGCGAACTGCCCTTCGACATGCATGAGATAGAATAGCCGATGACAATAGACCGCTTCGTTAATCATTCGAGCCGGGAGATAGTCATCGACATCGAAAGGCGGCGTTCGTTGCGTCGGCGCGGAATCGGATTCATTAAATGAAGCATTCATAGTGGCCCTTTTACGGAAACTAGATGATTAAGCAGGGAGCATCGATACTCGTATAAGGGAGCCCTAGAGCTTCGATACGACGTTCGCCACGTCCGGCGGTTGGTCCTAGATAGACGAACAAGACTTGGTCGTGTCCATAGTTGATAATCTCTGACAATTCTGCTTTGCATCGCAGCAATTCGGTAGGATTCAACTGGCATTCGAAGATACTGAACTGAAGATGATCTCCCCAATTGCGAAGCGTCCGAAAAACTTTTCGCAGACGTTTATCGTCGCAAATATCGTAACAAACCAGATAGGTCGCCCGCATCGATTAAACCCTCATGTGAGACAATGATCACCGAGAGCATCCTGCAAAAGCCGCCCGTTTAGGAAGGACGAGTCGTCGGGATCCTACCCACGTCAAACGCTAGTTCAGTTGCAACCCGAAAGCAAGCGAAAAATGCTAGCAGGTACCGCTTTTGGGCGTTTGTTCAAGCGAGGACGCTTGAACTACGACACGTAGCTCAAGCGTCCCCGCTTGAGCAAACGCTTCGCTCCATGATCGCCCACCACCGCTCAAAATCAACCCGATTGTCAAAGAACAATTGCTAGTACGTGGCTACATAACCATTGCGCGACAGCGTCGATCGACGACGATGACGTAATCCTATCGTTACTCGCTCACAAAAATTGGTATTAAGGTTAAATCTTTGTTCAAGCGAGGACTCTTGAACTACGACACGTCGCTCAAGCGTCGTCGCTTGAGTAAACCGCCATAGCACGAAGCTGTATACGTCATCATTCTGCAACAAAACTTCCTAAACCAAAGTGACAACCGTAACCGAGTGCAATAGGACCGTTTTCTGTGATCGGTTGGTCGTTCAAGTCACGAAACGTCATTCGAAATCCGAATCCGTGTGAACCGGCTCTGCTGCCGCCACCAGTGAGTCTTTCGCGGCGGAACTTCAACCAACTGGTGAAATGCCCGCCAAGATCGGTGCCGGATTGCTCGTGATCCAACAACGGTTCAATCAACACTTGATCTGCGTATGGTTGAAACTGTGGCCGCTTCGCTAACTCGAAGCGTACGCTCTCGACAAGAGCGGCTCGGAGCTTCGGATCGTTTGCGATGGCTTCGCGCCCCGGATGACCCTTCCGAGTGAGATGCCGCGTTAGCACGAACGGCGTCCTCGAAATCCACACCGGCGATGTTGCCAACAGCTTCGATTGTCCCGACTTTTCATTTAGGCCGCCGAAGTCTTTCGCCCGTCCGATTCCTAGCAACACGAGTTGCAAATCATGCCCACCCCGCCCCCAAACGCCACTTCGTGCCAGTCGTTCCAAGGCCAACTCATCGTTTGTGTCGAATCCCATCGGCGCGAAGACTGTCAAATTAGTAATCCGCCGATCTCCACCGGTAGCTTCGCACAAGTAATGCGCGTGCTGATGTGCTTCGTTCGATGGCGAGCCATCGCTTCGCTTCCCCGAAAACACCACCGACGCATTCGCATCGCTGCGGACCTTTTTCGAGCACCCCATCAAAACGGTTCGCACTCGCTCGCCAATTGACACCGCCTCCGTCAACAATGGACGAACCGAACCGCACACTGCAAAACGGGCGACGGTGGGCACGTCATCCCGTCGTGTTGATCGCCGACGCTGACGAAGCTGGGGGGCGAACGCATTCGCGGGACGCGCGTAGTTGATCCAGCGACTTCCTGGCGGTTGATTCCAACCCGCTTTGCGAAGGTCGGCTGTGTCAGCGTGCAGAGCATCGAACAACGTGGCTGGTACAGAGTCGTCGATCGCTTGCTCGTCCTTCTTTGAGAGCTTGAGCATGTCGGTTGTCTTGCCTTTGGCGTGAGCGGCAGCGGCCAACTCGGTCAGCTTCCGTTGCCGATGTTGTTCGCGCGTTTGCGAGAACCATGCAACATGCTCATCGGCCAACACGGGCACGAGTGTCCGAACGAGTTCAAAGCCGGGGGCCGGAGCTTGTCCAAGTTCATTCGGCGTGACTTCGACTTCGGTGGCCACGTCGTCGAATAACTCACCGCAAACCCATGATTCGGCTCGGCCGAAATACGTCATCGCCGACAACAACTTGCCGAGCAAGTCGCGTTGCGACGTTGGTAGTTCGATTTCCGGCCAGACCGCAATCACCGCGTCGTCGGGTTCGAGGGCGATGAAGGTGTCAAAGACTTTCGTCTTGTCACCGTTGACCAGCGGCATGTAGTGCCGCGTATGCCCTTGCGAGGCGGGCGGCAAACAAAACCGAGGTGGCGGTGCGAGTCGTTCCACCAACTCGCGAATTTCAGTTTCAGAAACTTCGGGAAACTTGTGATGCCAAGTCGCGACGAGCGCTCGCAGCAATCGCCAAGGCGATGGCGGCCATTCGACCGCCCCCTCGTTGACTTGTCGCCCCCACGGAGTCGCATGAAACCGTTTTGTTGGAAACTTCAAAGAGATAGCCAGCATGGTTCACGCCTTTGTGTATTTGACTTCGGTGATGACCGGATCGGCGAAGTTCTTTGCCGCGGCCTTGATGAGCGCTGGCAGTTCCTTTTCCAGTGCGTCCAGTGTCGGCAGCGTGAAACCTTCCGGACGTTTGATGACGATGGTTCCCGCAGGTTCCAGATCGCAAGCCGTTCGTAGACGCAGACCGTCTCGCAGGAATTTCTGAATCTTGACCAACGACAATGCGATCAGCAGCGTCTCGGCTTCTGTGGGCAACCCGTATCCACGCAATTGCGCGAGGTCGAGATTGAAAAAGGCGGTGATTTCTTCAGCAACGTATTCGTCACGATGGTACGGAACATTCCCGTAGCCATCTTTGGCTTTGCCGTAGGCCGTGGAATCGCCAGCCGATGACGGCTGAATTCGGTCAACTTTGACGCCGCCGTTTGCCACGACATTGATTTTGGATGCTTCAATGAAGGCCGAAAGAATTCGGGGTAAACGTACAACGCCGCCGATCTTCTCAAGGAAGATCCCGTGGATCAGCGAGCAAGGGTCGAACATCAACAATGCCTCGGCCAATTTTTTTCGATTGAACGGTTTGTTCGCCTCAAATCCGACCTTCGACTGAAATTTCTCGAACTCCGAACTCTTCACGATGTATGGTGAATTGAGTCGATGTGCTTCGAGAATTGAGTTTGTCGTTGTCCCGTCAGGGAGCACCGACTTCACATACGGCAGTCCCTTCAGTGTTGCGACGAGATCGTCCGCAGCCTCATCCCAGCAGACAGCTTCGAGCCGATTGGCCATCGACTGAGCCGACTCGACGAGCAGCATATTGACTTGATTGTGCTCGTAGGTTGCGGCTCCGAGATCGGGAAATCCGGTCGGTTGGAACCGCGATCCTTGCAACGGCTTCAATGGCACTTCGAGCAACAGTCGCGGTTGCGATGCGAGAGCGGAAAGATCAAGCGACATGGAATCAGACTCCTTGGTTAGAGGGAACAGGACAGAACATTAAACGGTTTTCAATTGCGGCTTCAAAACACTGTCGGCCAGCTTCTGCGTGTCAGCCCAATTGAGCGGAAACAACAATCCGGCCGCGATTCGTCGGGATGACCGGACACTCCTCGCGGCAACGCGGATGGTGGGAGACAAACTCGAACCAATCAGCCGTCGAGCAGCCAACTTCGTGGCATCGTCGAGTCGCCCAGCAGTCGTAAGCCGAGCGATGGCTGCATCGAGTGGAACTGAAACTTCACGAACGGGATGCGGGGCGTGACAGAGCTTCAAGAGCGAGAACGTGGCATCCGGCATCGACTCGTCCGAGCCGCGTTGCAACCGATCGACGGCTCCCTCTTGTCGAACCCTGCCCCAATCAAGCAGTACCAAACCACGAACCAACTCGGCAATGCGACCGTCGTCCGTGGCTCGCCGCAGAAACATGGCGACATCACCCAATGAGGAATAACAATTCGACTCGCCCGGAAAGACGAGCGTGCCGTCGCTGGTTCGCTCACCGTGCCGAACCGCTTCGATGCAACGTCGCTGAAGCACGGCGATGAGATTGTCCTCCAGGTCTCCCGCATTCCAAACAATGCTGCATGCGGCGGACGACTCTTCGGTCCACTCCACCCAGCGCTGACGGCCCTCGACCAAACGACCTTTGACTTCGACGGGGTCGAGATGTTGACGCAGATCGCCGACCTTTGCCGAGTAAATCCCTGCGAGACCCGCTGCGAGTCGAAATTCGCACGTTCCATCGTCGCAGTCCGTCAACCACTTCGGCGACAGTAGCGGTATCGGACGCTGATATGCCTCGGCTCGCCACTTCGCCGACACGGCCAGCACGGCTTCGGCTTCACCGAGTGCGACAAGCACTGCCTGCAATCGAGTCGGCCCTTTTTGCTGACACAGGTCGAGAATCGCCGACTCCAACCGACGCAGCGCTCGTTGAGCACGCGAAGGAGCAAGGTCGGAAGACGCAGCGCGGCGAAAGCTGTCGAGCCAAGCGTCGATCTCCGAGAGCAAATTCACCTGTGGTTGCGGCTCGACTTTGAAGCGGCCCAACGGCACAGCGAAATAGGCCAAACCGTTTCTGGCATGGAAACCGAACCGAACGAACTGCTCGATGCCACGATCTGTTCCCAGCGTCGATACTGCCCGTGCGAAATCAACGCCGCTTTTTGCGGCGCGGCCTTCGACTTGGACTCGTCCTTCCGAAAACAATGTCTCCAACTCGGAAGCCATGCACGGCTGTGGCCACAACGGAAGCCAGAGTTCCGCCCGGCTGGAATCTTCGTCTGCTGATGCCGAGCTGCCGTAACCGATGCCGGCCGAGCGCACACAAAACGGATAGCTCAATGTCCCTTTTGCGGCAGATTCAAGACGCTTCACCGCTGCCGACGCAAAGACCAAAGCTCCTTCAAGCATCAACACGTAATCCCACGGGTTCACCGGTCGGTCCACGCCTCCGGGATCGAACTGTCCGAGAATGGAATCCTTTTGAAGATCGTTTTGCACTCCAAGAAAGAAGGCGTCCTCCCACCAACTTGCTGCCGAAGCCGTTGGCTTTCCAGAATTGGGTTCAATCAAGTCCAATAGCCGCTGCATGAAATTGTTCGTGAACTCAAGACGACCATCATTAAATCCAGTGCCCAGCAACGGCGGATACTTCGGACCATCGTCCGTCAGCACATAACCCGCATCCAAACTGACCACCGCTTCGTCCGGCAATTGACCGCGACACGCAATCAAGAGTCGTCCTTTCGCATCACCGTCAGGCTTCTCTTTCAAATCGAGTGCCGAGAGGACCGAACGACAGGCTGCGATTGTCTCGCGATACAAGGCCGTTCTCTCCGCGCCGCCGGCACAGATTGCGTTGATCGCGGTTTGGTTATCCTTTGGATAGAAACCGCTGCCACCGTTCCACGGTGCGACGATGGGTGTGGGCCGATAAGCATTGAGAAAGAATTCGCGAAGGCCGATCCAGTCGAGCGTCGTCCGCAAATGGAACACGTCACCGGACCACCAGCCTTGCGCGGCGGGATCGCCCTGCTCCGACGACACGAGCCGCAGAATGCCGAGGGCTTTCAAGTAATGAGCCAACGGGATCGGGGCGCAACCCGTCAGTCGGTGCGTGTGTCGTTCAACGGTCATTCGATTGTCCTCCCGATTTCGAGCCACGCCAGTCGGCGATGCGAAGCAGTGTTTCCAGATAGCTCAGACGAAAGGGACCAAGCTGATCGCGCAAAGCTAACACGCGAGCGAGCCAACTCGGTCCGGTTTCCGCTTCGCCGAGTTCCATCAGGCGGAGGTCCAACGTCGTCGCGGGAACGGATTCGCCGTTGCCAAATTCGACTGTCGGAAGTTCGTCGCCGTCCCACACGCCTCGCGCGAACCGGACGGTCTCGTCGTCGGGACGTGTTTCGTTCGGAAGGCTGCGCAGACTGCCTCGCACCTTTCCGTGATGTGCTGCGATCAAGAAGGCAATCAGATTGGCATTGGGTTCTGAACCGCGATGTGCGAGCCATGCGAGAGCACTCGCCAACTCATGACGGAAGCCATTGCGCTTCGTGTCATCTGACATCCGGTAATTGGGTTTTCCCTTCTCGCCTGACTTCGCCCACAACGAAGCTAACGCAGAATCGCGAAGTTGAAGTGCATCTCGCATCGCCATTTGAAACGCAGGGTGAGCCTTGCCGACATCGTGCCACAAAGCCGCTCGGATCAGTGCTTCCCACGGAATGCCGTCGGACTCGACTGACAATTGGTTCCGAAGCCCTTCCGCTGCTTGTGCAACATCGTTGAGGTGCTGGGTCAGTGTGATCGGCCCGCTTCCCCAATCATCATCCTCATAGGCGTCGAGTTTGCTTTTCGTTTCTTGCGGTGGTCGTGGAGTTGGCTTGTCCGCCGAATCACCAGTCCAACCGATCGCGTCGAGATAGCCACCCATCTCCGGCTTGAGCAGCAACACCATGCCTGGGCGTACTTCATCGGGATCAACAGCGTGCCAAGTCTTATCGAGCGGCTTCCACACCAACGCAAATGGTTGCTTATTTTTCTTGAGCTTCGTCAGGAACTCACGAGCACGCCAGACGGCGAGGGAACAAAGCTCGTCACGCAGCGGTGCTGGGAATAATTCGGGCGGCTTGTTGTCCACGAAATCGCGCCAGAAGAATTGCACGTCCGTGTCGTCGCCTTCGCGAATGAATCGGGACACGTCGAGGTCGTTCCCCGCGAGGTCGGGTGTTGTGTCCCACAAATCGAGCAAATCTTTTCGTCGCAGTGTGTGAACTACCGCCAAGGGTCGCTCGTCCTTCACCGCTTCCAATGCTCCTGGTCCAACGTCAGTCAACGATTCGAGGATTTGGCGACTCTTGTTGAGTTCTTCGATGACGTATGGCGCGGCACCTTTATCATCCTTCAATTGGGCGTCGATCCACAACACGCGAGCGTCTGTGAATTCGCCGCCACGATTGCAACGTCCGAATCGCTGCACGAGCGACGGCCACGGAGCCAACTCGGTGAACATCGTCGCGGCCGATACATCCACGCCCGCTTCAATCGCTTGAGTGGCAACGACAATCCGCCCAGCATCGGGCATCTTCTCTGAGAATAGAGCCAGCTCGTGCTGCCGCCGGTCATGCGGCCGGAACCGAGCGTGAATCAGAGCTAGTTCCGCCGTCAAAGTGGATGCCTTGGCCTTCGCTAGCTTCTGTAACTCCGCGAACACATCCTGAGCGCGAGCGACGCGATTCAGCACAATCAGCGTCAACGTACCTTCGCGATGCGCGGCTTTGACCGCCGCCGCAAATTCTTTGGCGTAGCTCTTCTTCTCGCTCTCAGCAGTCAACACGAGCGTTGATTTCTCCAACGCCTTCTTCGCGTTCAGGCGTCTCTTAACCGGCTCGTGCTTCCGGTCGGCATCAGTCAACATCAACCGCGAGAATCCCGACGATGGCTCTGGATGATCGACCGTGCGAATCGGAGATGTGTCGAGCGTCGCCGACATCCACAGAGAATGCGTCACACCATACGTCGACAACTTCGACCGCAGTCCTTGCAACTGAGCCGTTGTCGTCAGCCCAACTCCCATCAGTTGAGTCTCGTCCATCACCCACAAGCAGTCGTTGTTGAGCAGCCCAAAGTGCATCGGCCACCGATACCGCGACATGCCGTAACCGCGATTCAGCGCCCTCGACAGCAACATGTCCTGCGTGCCGATCAAGATTGCGTCGCGTTCGGGGGACTCGTCCCATTTGGTTGCGTCAGCACCGCCCATCAGGAGATGGACGGCTACACTCTCGTTCAGCCCCAGATTGCCCAACCACCGACGAGCTTCACGTTCGGTTTGCTCGACGAGCGTTCGCATCGGCAGGCAATAGACCAGTCGGCGAGGTGTAGCGTCTGATTTTGATTCGCGTCGATACAACCATGCCAGTGTGGCGGCCGCTGTTTTACCGACGCCCGTTGGCACGGAAAGCGTTTCAGGAAAGCGAATACATGTCGCCAAACGCGATTGATAGGGATACGGTTTGTATCCTGTCGCTTTCTTGTAAAATTCCTCAATATTCATGCCAGTAACTACCTTCGATTCGGGAACACTTCCTTATCGAGCGCTTTGAGAAATGTTGTGAAAATATTACGTCCAACGCTCCACTTCGAAAACGAAAGGCGTCAACACCGTAAGTCGTACTTGGTTTACCCGGTGAAATGCCATCATCTTTAAATTCCTGCATGCCTCTTGCCTCGTGGATCACAGTATAGCGTTTGATAACGCCGGCGCGTGACACGACTGGTCCGTTGCATCTAAAAACAATTTTGACTTCTCGGCGATATCCATCGTCCCGATTTAGAATGCGAGTATGAGAAAATGGCAGAATTACAACGAAGGTTGGAGGGTATCGACCGACTCGGGGAGTTCGCTGCGGGCCGCGAAGTGTTGGGTTTTCTTGGCGAACAACCCGACGATAGCGGGGTTTTCGTTTAATCGCATAACAGTTAGCCGATGGCGTACTCTTGGCCTTTCGCGTACGCCTACGGCTGACGGTTAAACGCTATCGTTGCGCCCTTCGATGATGCGTCAATATCGGATAAAATCGAGGACGGTGCGATTTGTACCGGGCTCATAGCTATCCGAGTAAATATTGAAAGTTGTGTATGGCTTCGCTGTTTATGATCCGTGGTCGAGATGCGGGAAAGCATTTTACGATTCTGAATGGTCGCACTACTATTGGTCGTGATGGTCTGTGCGATATTCAAGTCACGGACCACGAAGTATCTCGCCAGCATGCGGAGATCGAACGAGATGACCAACAGTTTACTCTGATCGATCTGAATAGCAGTAACGGATCGTTTGTAAATGGAAAACGCATCGAAAAGAACTTGCTGCGTTCCGGCGATCGCTTGCAATTCGGACGTACGCTTCTCGTCTTCACGATGAACGAAACGGAAGTTCTCAACAAGCAGCCTGTCGATGTCGATATTGTCAAAGAGCCGTCGACCAACGCCTCGCAAGCCGAAGAGCTATCGCAAATTCGACATGCCTTGCCAAGTTTTGACTCCGGCAGCCCCCATAGCCTAGCTTTAGCCGCAGAGTCGTCATCGGTTAATCGAGTATCCATTCCCGAATCTTCCGAAGTGACGTTGGGACAGCCGCGTCCTGCGACTGGCCCGGCGGAAGCGATCACCGAAACGCTTCAAGAGACCGTCGATCGCACGCACTGGGAAATGATGTATCGAACGGTGCTGGCTGTTAGCCGTACTATGGATATCGATCAACTGCTCCAACAGATTTTGGAATTGATCTTCCAATGGGTCGATTGCGATCGAGGTTGCGTCATGTTGACTTGCGATGATACCCAGGAACTTCGTCCAGTCGCCAGACGCAATCGATCGACGAGTGCTCCATCGCATCGCATCGAAATCAGCAAGACAATATTGGATTATGTCGTTTCGCGGCAAGAGGGCGTATTGACGAGTAACGCCAACGATGATCAGCGATGGCAAGCTGGGGCAAGTATTGTTGGAATGGGAATTCGCGAAGCGATCTGTGTTCCGATGCAAGGTCGATACGGGATCGTCGGAGCTATCTACATCGATACCTCGCAAACGTTAGGCCATTTCGCCGAGACCAATGGACGACTTACTTTCAACGAAGAACATCTCAAGTTGATGATCGCGATCGGGCATCAAGCAGCATTGGCCGTCGAAGATAGTTTCTATTATCGAGGCATGGTTCAAGCCGAACGTTTGGCGACGATGGGGCAAACGATTGCGACGCTCTCGCATCACATCAAAAACATTCTTCAAGGTATCCGAGGCGGTAGCTATCTCGTCGAAGAAGGAATCAAACGATCGCAACTCGAGACAATCGCCAAGGGCTGGAAGATCGTCGACAAAAACCAAGATCGCATCGAGGCATTGGTGATGGATATGCTGTCGCTCAGCAAAGAGCGACAACCGCAATTCGCGCCTGTCGATTTGCGAGACTTGATCGATGATTGTATTGAACTCACGGAATCGCAAGCACGAGAAACTCGGATTCATATCCAATGGCAGCGACCAGAAACGGAATTCTCGGTCGTCGCCGAGTCTGAGGGGATCCATCGCGCCATTCTGAATGTCCTCAACAATGCCGTCGACGCACTTAACGAAACTACCGACGGACGTATTTCGGTAACGCTGCGAAGCGATGCGAAGCAAACGATTATCGACATTTCGGATAACGGTCGTGGAATCGCTCCCGAGGATCTCCAACGTATCTTTTCGCTCTTCGAATCGTCGAAAGGAAGCCGCGGAACAGGGCTCGGTTTACCCGTCAGTCAAAAAATACTCCGCGAGCACAATGGCGATATTCTCGTTTCAAGTGAACTCAACCAAGGTACTTGCTTTAGTCTTGTCCTACCGAACCATAGCGATAAACTCGACGAGCAAGAACTCAACGATCATCCGACAATCAGTTGACCGGAAATCGACTGCTGGACTTTGTTCGAAGTATTCCTCATTTTTAAAAACTGTTCTTGGATCGATATGCTCACGATGACTTACACCAATCCTCAGTCGATCCTCGTTGCTACACTTTTCATCGGTTGGCTCACTTTTTCGGGGAGTCTTGAGGCGGAAACGCCTATCAAGATTCCTGATTTACAATCGACCACCGACGGAAGTTCCGAACAAAGGCTAGCCCAAGCTCGGATTGCTTCCGATGTTGAGTTTCTTTCGGCGGACGAGATGCGAGGCCGAGGGCCGGGGACGGGCGGCTTGGACCGAGCCGCTGATTTTATCGCGCAGCGCTGGAAAGATCTGTCGCTCAATACCGAACTCTTTGATGGCTCGCCGTTTCAAAACTTTACCATTCCCGGTTCGATCGAAGCTTCGAAACCCGACAAAAATCGACTGCGATGGCGTTTTGGTGAAAGCGAAGCGTCCGATTTGACGCTTGATCGAGACTTCCGCCCACTCTCGCTCGGATCGAGCGGTTCGTTTTCCGGGCCGTTGGTTTTCGTCGGGTATGGAATTTCAGCCAACGAAAAGAACTTGCACTACGATGAGTACGCAGGGATTGACGTCCGAGGCAAAGTCGTCATCGTGCTTCGCAAAGAACCCAGGCAATCGGATCCGGACAGTCCATTCGACGGGACGCAATCCAGTCGCCATGCCTTGTTTGCGACCAAGCTTTCAACGGCGATTCGCTATGGCGCATCGGCGATTATCTTTGTCAACGATGCCCTCTCGTTCGAGAAGAGCTATGTTTCGCAAGATCGCGATGCCGAGGAAGCTGAATTGCTTCCTGGTATTGAAGATGCCGGAAAATCGAACACTGCAAAGGTCTCGATTCCAACGCTCTTCGTGACTCGAAGGGTAGTCGATGGTTGGTTGCATCGAGTTCGCGCGGACATCTCGCTTACAGGAATCGAGCACGAGATCGATATCGATCTCAAACCGCGATCGTTTGAGATCGATCACAGCATGCTCTCGGGCGAGGTGCTTCTGGAAAAGAGCACGATGCGGGTCAAAAATGTAATTGCGAGCATTGACGGTCGAGGTGGGCTCGCCAATGAAACCGTGGTGATTGGAGCTCATTACGATCATGTTGGGATGGGCGGACCCGGATCGCTTGCACCGGGAACGATCGAAATCCACAACGGGGCGGATGACAACGCATCGGGCACCGCTGCCTTACTCGAAATAGCCCGACTATTTTCCGCGCAGAGGAACGATTCGGACACTCGGCGGCGATTGCTTTTCATCGCTTTTACCGGTGAAGAACGAGGTTTGCTCGGTAGTCGGCATTACGTTGCCCACCCGCGTTTTGCGATCGAGTCGACGATTGCGATGGTGAATCTCGACATGGTAGGTCGCATGCGGGACCGACAGCTCATCGTATTTGGAATCGGCTCTTCTTCGCGATTTGATAGCTTTATCGATCAAGCTAGCCAAGGGCTGAATCTTAATATTCGCAAGCAAAAAGAGGCTCTCGGACCAAGCGATCATCAGCCTTTCTTCGAGCTGCGCGTTCCCGTGCTTCACCTATTTACCGGGCTTCACAGCGACTATCACCGACCATCCGACGATTTTGAGAAAATCAACTCAGAAGGAATAGTCCACATAACCGATATCGTTTATCAGCTAGGTTCGAGGCTGACCAAACAGCCCGAGCGCCCCGACTATATCAAGGTCAAAGGGCGAGCGAATATTCGACTCGAGCTTGAACAAGCGAACAGAGATATCCAATCAAAGTAAACTTTTTCAGAATATCGCTATTTACCTGATTTCGAAATCTAGCAACAATTTGCGGCGACAAGTGGTGTCGATTGCGGAGCGATCCGACACGAGCTTGGTCAGCCATAACTGGGTTCACCCTCAGGTAAGCTTACAAAATAACTAAACCGTCACTTGACAAGGAGTGTCCAACAGTGCGTGCTCAAATTCTATCGGCCAGCGCGGCCCTGATGATCGTCGGTTCTTTCGCAATGACCACGGTCGTGGCACAGCAGCCCAATGCGGCTGCCACAGGTGCCTCTGGAACCCGAATCGCCGTCATCGACGTCGGCTATATCGTCAAGAAACATCCGACGATCAAGCAACAGCAAACGGCCATACGCGATCAAGTCAAGGTTGCTCAAGATGAATTGGTCAAGCGACGAGAAGCGTTGGTAAAAGATGCCGAACAGCTTAAAGCCTTTCGCGAAGGAAGCCCTGAGTTCAATCAATTGCAGGAACGGCTCGCCAATCAAGAAGCCCAATTGAAGCTCGACATGGTTCGCAAAGAAAAGGAGCTTGATGGAGTCGAAGCCAGCATGGCAATCGAATTCTACAAGCAGCTCCAGACGTTGATCTCCAGCGTAGCGGAACACAACCAGATCGACTTGGTGCTTCGCTCTAATCGCGAAGAACCTGATTTGAAGAACCCCGCTACGATTCAAATGGCCTTGGAGAAGGGCGTTATTTACAATAAGCCGGCGTTGGATATGACCGACTTGGTGCTGAAGATGATTGAATCTCAAGCACCAGCGGCAACAACACCCCAAGGAGGAGCACCGGTAATGAATGCCAATGCACCTCGTCCCAATGGCGTGACTCGATAATACCAATAAGGCAGGATGCCGATGCGGTTCAAACGACTTCAACAAACCTTGGCGTCGGTCGCTCATGTTAGCGGTCGAGGATACTGGAGCGGCCAGCCGGTCACGGTATCTTTCGAACCGGCACCAGCGAATACGGGTATCATCTTCAAACGGACGGATTTGCCCGGCAAACCGACGTTGGCGGCGATGGCTCAGAATCGAGTCGAAACTTCGCTGCGAACAAGGCTCGCCTCAGGCGATTGCTCCTTCGATATGGTCGAACACGTGTTGGCAGCCTTGTACGCAATGGAGATCGACAACTGTGTCGTCCAATGCAGCGCCAACGAAATGCCCGGTTTGGACGGAAGTGCCTTAGCCTTCGCTTTAGCAATTGAGCGAGCTGGTTTAGACACTCAAAACGATACTTGCCGAACAGTTTGTATCGAAGCACCATTTAAAATAGGCGACGATCGCCAATGGATTATGGCGTTGCCATCTGCTGAACCTGGCTTGTGCTGCGAATATCGGCTCGACTACGGCGACAATCCGATCATCCCAGCGGCTACCTTTCGAGCCAAGCTTTCGCCGCGATTATTTATCGATGAAATCGCACCCGCCAGAACCTTTGTCACCGATGACGAAGCTAAGAATCTTCAAAATCGAGGCGTCGCAAGTCACGTAACGCATCGAGATCTTCTCGTGTTCGGGCCCGATGGACCGATCGACAACGTTTTGCGATACGAAGACGAATGCGCACGGCATAAGCTTTTAGATCTCGTTGGCGATTTAGCGCTAAGCGGTGTTGCTCTGCAAGGCAAAATTGTCGCCTTTCGAAGTGGCCACATTTTGAATGGTAAGATGGCCCAATGGGTCTGCCATCAAAAGGCACTCTATCGTGGACAACGTTCGGCCTGGATTCGAAAAATCGCATGATGAACTTACGTCCTAAGAATCGCTAAATAACTTTAAAAGTAGGCTTGCTACCGAGGAACTAGAAACCATACGATCCCGACGCAGCCGAACAAAAACAATTCCTTTTTCGAGACCCATTTCCACGCAATGCTAGAGTTTGGCCAAACTTTAGATAGTTACGTGCTAGATCGCCCTGGATAATTTCCATGCCTACGATTATCGCTCATACCGCTGTTGTCGATCCGCGAGCTGAACTCGATGATGATGTTCGGATTGGTCACCATAGCGTCATCGGCCCCCACGTCCGAATCGGTCGGGGAACACGTCTCGAGAACAATGTAACGCTCACCGGACACACCTCAATCGGTCGCGACAATCATTTTTTTCCAGGCTGCGTTATCGGCTCCGAGCCACAAGATCTTTCCTATGAAGGGGCTCCAACACAAGTCATCATCGGCGACTCAAATGTCTTTCGCGAATCGGTAACCGTCAATCGCGGTACCGAAAAAGATGACGGAATCACGTCGGTAGGCAACGATTGCTATTTCATGACTTGCGCTCACATCGCGCACGATTGCAAAGTCGAAGATCGCGTTATCATGGCCAATACCGTAATGCTTGGCGGTCACGTACGCGTACAACATGATGCGACACTCAGCGGCGGAGTTGCCGTTCATCATTTTGCATCGATCGGCTGCTATAGCTTTGTCAGCGGACTATCGCGCGTCCTTCAAGATGTCCCGCCCTACATGCTGGCCGAAGGATTTCCAGCGCGTCCGCGATGCGTCAATATCGTCGCGCTCAAGCGCAAAAACTTTTCGAGCCACGCAATTCGCGCGATTTCAGAAGCCCACAAATTGCTTTATCGTTCCAAAGTCGGTGTCAAACACGCTCGGGAAATTCTTGTCGGGAATGATCAACTGACCCCTGAGATCGAAACACTTTTCCAATTCATCGATGAGTCTTCCCTTGGTCGACATGGTCGCGGGCGAGACCGACGGAGAGCCGCCGCGTGAGCCAGACAAAAGTTGCTGTTATTGGTGCCGGGCATCTCGGCAAGATCCATACTCGTCTGCTCAAATCGATTCCAGGCTTCGAACTCATTGCCGTTGCCGACACTAACCCCAAAGCTTGCGAAGCCATCACGTCGGAATTTCAAGTTCCATGCGTCGCCGACTTTAAAACGCTCGCCGGCAAGATCGATGCGGCCATCATCGCAACTCCAACAGTCGTTCATTTAGAGTCGGCTCTGTGGTGCCTCGAAAACGGTATCCATTGTTTCGTTGAAAAACCCTTGGTTCGCTCGGCGCGACATGCCGATTTGCTCATTCAAGTCGCCGAACATCGCAATCTGACGCTCCAGGTCGGTCATGTCGAACGATTCAATCCGGCCTGGCAATCCTTCAAACCACTTGCGTACCAAATCTCGTATATCGACGCTCACCGAACGAGTTCGTACTCGGGACGCAGCACTGATATCGGCGTTGTGTTCGATCTCATGATTCACGATTTAGATTTGGTACTCGATTGCATTGAATCACCAGTGGCGAGCGTTTCAGCATCAGGCCAAGCAATACTTGGTGAACATGAAGATTGGGCGGAAGCTCGGATCCAGTTTGCCAACGGTGCCGTCGCCAATCTGTATGCGTCGCGAGTAAGCCGACATGCCGTTCGTCGAATGAGTCTGTGCGGGTTAGGAATCGCCGCAGACCTGGATTTTGCGGCGAGTTCATGCCATGTCGTCGAAGCTTGCGATGAAGTAATCCAAGGTGTCTTTCAGGCGGACAAACTTCCCGAAGACGAGCGTCGATCGCTTCATACGACGTTGTTTGATCGATGGCTGCCGCATCGGCAGCTCGATACGACGCCAGTAAACGCCATCGAGATGGAGCTTAGGGACTTTGGTAAATCGATCCAAACACGAGAAATGCCGCTGGTATCTGGGAAGAAAGTTCGCAACACCATCGATGTTGCGGAACGGATTCTCGAAGCGTTGGCATTGTCATCTCAGCTTCGATCGCAGGCGATTGCCGCCGAAGAGAGCCCGTCGATCATCCATGCTGCCCATCGATTTGGCGTGCGTCGAGCTTCTTAGAACACTTCTAGTTTGCCACCTGTTGCTCGAGTTATTGTGCATGCTGAGGGCTAGCCGGGATTTTTCATCAGCCGCAGTGCGTTAGCACCCGGTTCACACGAATTGCTGGGAAACCGGACGCTAACGCGTTCCGGCTGATATAGTGCAGATTGAGCGTCGCAAGCTAGAAGCTTACGCCACTTAAACTAATGCGATAAGCCCAGCTAAAGGCTCGATCTCCGTTGACCTTCTAAGCCTCTGGCGATACGCTTCATAAGGGGCAAAATACGTAAATTCTGGCGATTGCCAAGAGTTTTAGCTCGTTTGATTTACAAAGCGATAATTTAGTTACGAATTATGGAATTGCTAGAAAAATTTTGGGAAGGTACCGGTTCGGTTGTCAACGGCGTTTTGGAGGGAATTGGACGTGGAGTCACCGGACTCTTCGGTACCTCAAACGCCCGCAATGTCCGGAAATATCAAGCCAAAGTTCGGCTCATTAATGAACTTGAACCCAAGCTGATGGCGATGAGCGATGCCGAGCTTCGAGAGCAGACGCCTAAATTTCGCAAGCGACTTGCCGACGGCGAAACGCTCGATGACATTCTTGTCGAAGCTTTTGCGTTGTGCCGTGAAGGTGGTCGACGTTTCCTCAGGATGCGGCATTACGACGTCCAGATGGTAGGCGGAATGGTTTTGCACTATGGCAACATCGCCGAGATGGTAACCGGCGAAGGCAAGACGTTGGTCGCGACCCTGCCAGCCTACCTCAACGCGCTCGTAGGCAACGGAGTGCACGTGGTCACGGTGAACGATTATTTGGCGCGCCGAGATATGGAATGGATGGCGCCGCTCTATATGGGACTCGGCTTGACTGTTGCCAGCATCCAGTCGGGCCTGGACAGCGATCCTCGACAGTTAGCGTATGCCTGTGACATTACCTATGCGACCAACAATGAACTCGGCTTCGACTATCTTCGCGACAACATGCGGATTGCCCGTCGAGGCGACAATCGCTTTCCGAAACATTTCCAGCAAAGCCAAGGTCCACTTCAGTACGCCATCATCGACGAAGTCGACAACATTTTGATCGACGAAGCTCGAACACCGTTGATTATTTCCGGGCCTGCTCATCAAGATGTTAAGAAGTACGCCGAAGCTGACAAAATCGCGAGGCAGTTGGTTAAAGAGCTGCACTTTGTGGTCAACGAAAAAGATCATACGGTCAATCTGACCGACGAGGGAGTTCGTCACGCGGAAAAAATGGCCGGTGTCGAAAGCTTTTATACCGCCGGCAACATGGAATGGCCGCACTTGCTCGATAACGCACTGAAGGCCCACTTCCTCTACAAACTCGACGTCAACTATGTCGCCAAAGAAGGCGTCATTGTCATTGTTGACGAGTTCACCGGTCGATTGATGGAAGGTCGCCAATGGTCGGATGGCTTGCATCAAGCGGTTGAAGCCAAAGAAGGCGTGACGATCAAAGAAGAGAATCAAACGCTCGCGACGGTCACTCTTCAAAACTTCTTCAAACTCTACAAGAAGCTGGCCGGGATGACCGGTACGGCGATGACCGAAGCCAACGAATTCTACAAGATCTATGGTTTGGATGTGATTGCCGTGCCAACCAATCGACCGATGAAACGATTCGAATCGCCAGACACGATTTTCTTAACCGAAAAAGAAAAGTACAAAGCGGTTGCCGACGATATCGAACTGGCGAATAAATTCGATCTGGTCGAACCGAAAGATTCGAATGCGATTATCGGCGAGATCGTTTCCGAAGATGAGACCACCGTTTCGGTGCGACCACGCGATGAAAAGGAAATTCGAACACTCTCTCGCGACAAAGTCGCGTCGATCCAACGCAAGGGGCGACCGATTCTGGTCGGAACCGTTTCGATCGAGAAGAGCGAACGGTTGTCAAAACTCTTAGATCATCGCGGAATTGCGCATCAGGTTCTCAACGCCAAGCAGCATAAACGCGAAGCCGAAATCATTGCCCAAGCAGGCCGAGTCGGAGCGGTGACGATCGCCACGAATATGGCTGGTCGCGGTACCGACATTATTCTTGGTGGAAATCCTGACACGATGGCATGGGCCAAGTTACAGGATACGTATCCGACACGTCTTGAAGTTCCGAAAGAAGAATGGGATGCCTTGGTCCAAGAGTTCGAGCAAAAGGAAAAGATGAAAGAGATGGGGAACTTCGTCTGCGAGATCGGCGGCCTAATGGTCATCGGTACCGAACGCCATGAATCCCGACGAATCGATCTCCAGCTTCGCGGACGTTGCGGTCGACAAGGCGATCCGGGTAGCAGCCGATTTTATCTGTCGCTCGAAGATGATCTGATGCGCATTTTCGCTGGCGATTGGGTCCGCAATATGATGGGTAAACTCGGTATGGGTGAAGGCGAGGCGCTCGAAAGTCGCTTCGTTTCGAAACGAATCTCTTCCGCTCAAAAGAAAGTTGAAGAACGCCATTTCGAGTCTCGTAAGAGTCTGCTCGATTACGACGAAGTGATGGATCAGCAGCGAAAGCGCGTCTATGGCTATCGACAGCAGATTCTGGCTGGCGTTTCCTGCCGCCAGTTGGTCTTAGAACAAATTCAGGAGCAGATTAACCACAACGTCGATCAGTTCACCAATCCGATCTTTGGAGCAGAGTCCTTTGCCCGCTGGGCTGGCGGAAAGCTCTCGTGCCAACTCGAACCGAAGGACTTCCGAGGTATCGATGCCGAGACGGCTGGTTTCTATGCTCGCGATCTTGCCGAACGCGAGATCGAAACGCAGATCATGGATGCGATCGATGAAAATCTCCCCATCCAAGAAGAGCAATCCGAATGGAACTGGGAAGCCTTGGCCAAGTGGTCGAACACTCGATACGGAACGAATTTTAATGTTTCTGCTCTGAAGAAAATCGAACGCGATCGCATCGACGAAGAAATTTTCGAACGAGCTCGTGAGTTTGTCGCCAAGATCGACCTCAGCGAAGGTGCCGAATTCGTAGAGGAAAGCTACGGGCTTCGAATGCTCGCGAACTGGATGAAAATCAAGTTTGCGATCGATATCGATCCTGAGCAGATGAAGAACGTAGAGCCACCGGCGCTGAAGAAGTCGCTGATGCAAGCTGCCGAAGACGCCTATCGTGAACGTGAATCGCAATATCCGGTGCTGGCCGCCTTTACGCGATTTCGTCAACAGACAGGCCCGAATCAATTCCATATCGACGGTGCCGCCATCGCCAATCATGCGGCCCAACGTTTCGAAGATCCGTCAGCCGCTGAATTGCAAGGAATGGAAGGGGCACAAGCCTTCGATCATCTTGTTCATCTATCGAAAGAGTCGCTGAAGAGAGCCGACATGCTCGAGCAAGCGGGGCTCGAAAAATTAGCCGCCGTTTACGGTTCAACTGCCCCCGAGATTCGCGCTAGCGAAGCTGCGCACAAAGAAAAACTCGACGAGCTGGCCAATTGGCTTCGCGAGCGATTGAATTGGCTAGGAAGTGTTGAAGATCTTGCGAGCCAAGATCGACCGGAACTTGCAAAGACGATTCACCTAGCCATCGAAGATCGCTTCTATCCAGAAATTCGACGCATGGAGCGCACCATCTTGCTGCGGATTCTCGATGATACCTGGATGGGACATCTGTTGGCCATGGATCATCTCCGAAGTGCCGTGAGCTTTCGAGGCATGGCACAGATGGACCCGAAAGTCGAATACAAACGCGAAGGCATGAAGCTCTTCGAACAAATGTGGTTCGCGATCGGCGAACGTATGACCGACATTGTCTTCCGCATGGAAGCTTTGGACGATAGCTTGGTAACCAGCTCCTTCGTCGAGACTCAAGCTCGACATGACAGCCCACCTACAACGACCGACATGCTCGGAGAAGTAAGCGAGCAACAACGTGCGGCGATGGAAGCAGGCGATGCAGCCAGCGGCGAAGCTCCAAAACCCGAACCGATTCGACGAGAAGCAGCTCGTGTCGGACGGAATGATCCTTGCACCTGTGGCTCGGGTAAAAAATATAAAAACTGCTGTATGCGACGACAGATTTAACAACTTCAAAATGGCGGTATGCTCATGAATTTCGTTCGCTTTGTCTTTGTGTTCGCGGTTTGTCTTTTCGATTGCGGCCCGATATTCGCGCAGTCGAGCAAAGCCTCAGTTTGCAAGATCGTTTTGGTTGCCGGTGAAACGGCCAAGGTCGATACGGTCGGTCATCATGACTACATCGCCGGCTGCAAATGCCTTGAAAGCTTGCTTCGACAGACAGAAAATATCGAACCCATTGTCGTACTCGATGGTTGGCCTAAAGACGAAAGCCTCTTTGATACGGCAACCGCCGTCGTCTTCTATACCGACGGCGGCGGGAAACAGGCTTTTCTCGAGTCCGAGGAACGAATCGCGAAGATAGATTCGCTTGTCGATCGCGGTGTCGGTTTAGTCTTAATCCATCAAGCCGTCGATTTTCCCAAAGCGTCGGAAAGCCTTGGCAAACGCTGGTTTGGCGGCGTCTATTCCGAAGGTTCTGGTCGAGGCCATTGGCCAAGTTCGCATGTTGATTTTCCGAATCACGAGATTTCACGCGGCGTTGAGCCGTGGAAAGTCAACGATGGTTGGCTGAACAAGATTCATTTCGTCGACGGCATGAAAGGCATTACGCCACTGGTCTGGTCGAGCAAAGAGTATGCGGGCAGTCGAGCTGGACTGGTTAACGATATCGTCGCTTGGATTTACGAGCGCCCCGACGGCGGACGCTCCTTTTCATTCACCGGCCTCGATGCACATTCTGCTTGGTCGTTGGACGGAATGCGTCAGCTCGTCGTCAATGGAGTTCTATGGTCAGCTCGACAACCAATTCGATCGGAAGGTGCTGCCAGTAAGATCGAAAGCGCCGCCCTCGATGCGATGCTTACTCCACGCGAACCCAAACCCGCCGCCGTTCCCAAAGCCAAAAAGGTCGCGCCAGATACGAAGTAGTCGCGATCTCGCTGCTAGGCTTTAAAAAACCACGTAGGTCAGTCTTTCCAAGACTGACCCCGCAGCGAAGCTGCAGAATTGCTGTGCCTCGGAGAGACACAGCTACGTGTTTTAATCTCGTTACCAGGCTCCTGCCTGGTAACGCACTGTCTTAGAGGCTCCGCCTCTCCTTACGCAACCAAAATCAATGATCTTTCGTTGCATCATCAAAGGCGGCTAGAGCTTGATCGAGCCAATTCCAAAAAGTTGGGTTGTCAATTTCACTTCGTAAGTGGGGACGCAATTCGATTTCCATCCAATCGCTTCCAACTTCGACATACGTTCGCGCATCGCGATGAAAAGCCTGAACACCTTCGAGTTGCGAGAGGGGTGGCAATTTGAATAACTCGAGCAAGTCCGGTTTCGTAAAATGTCCCTTGGGAATTCGAAACTTTAGCTTCAACCAGGGCGACTCGGCAGTAAGCGCATGCAGAAACCAACCCCGCGATTTTACTTTTCCAGGAATCTCGACAACACTGCTCGAATTCCAATCGATCTCACCGCAAATTCCGGATGATTCGATCCGCTCGATGATCGGCCGAAGCATCGAACGATCCCAAAGCACCGGCTTTCCGCGTCGATCAAGTCCTTTTTCGAGATGCCACTTGCGACCATCGACTTGCCAAGGCGACAAACTCTGCTTGGCGATATCGCTCATCGATTGATCGCCAGCCCGCGGCGTCAACTCGATTGCCGGATCATACACGCTGCGTGGTTCATACGGACCAGCCTTTAATATCCTGTCGAGAGCTTCTCCGGTATGGCAACGCAAGCGTTGCGGAATATCGATAGGCTTTTTCGATTTGCTTAGGCTCTTGCGACTACTATTCTTCGTCGAGCCCATTGCGAACTCGACGAGTTTTTCGGGGGTACCGCTAAAGACAAGTTGCCCGCCATGCCAACCAGCTTCGGGGCCTAATTCGATCACCCAGTCGCATGACTTGATGACATCCAAGTTATGCTCGATGACAACAACGGTGTTTCCGACATCGACAAGCCGATGCAGCACCCCGATCAATTTCGCAACATCCTCGAAATGCAAACCCGTCGTCGGCTCATCTAACAAGTAAATCGTTCGCCCGGTATCAGGTCGTGAAAGTTCGGTTGCGAGTTTTACACGCTGCGCTTCGCCGCCGCTCAACGTCGGAGCTGATTGCCCGAGAGCGATGTAATCCAATCCGACATCGCAAAGAGTGGTCAGGATTCGCCGAATCTTGGGAAGATTGATCAGAAGATCTCGAACTTGGCCTATCTTCATTTCCAGAAGGTCGTGAATCGATTTTCCTTGATAGCGAACCGTCAGCGTCTCTTCGGTGTAGCGACGGCCATGACACGCATCGCATTCGATCCAGACGTCTGGCAAAAAATGCATCTCGATCCGGCGACGTCCATTCCCTTCGCATTTTTCGCATCGCCCACCAGGAACGTTGTAGCTAAACTGTCTCGCAGTAAAACCACGGACTTTGGATTCTGGAAGTTTCGCATAGAGTTCGCGAATCAAATCGAAAACGCCCGTGTACGTTGCCGGTGTCGAAGATGGCGAAGTTCCAAGCGGCGATTGGTCGACACGAACGACTTTGTCGATCCATCGCGTCCCTTCGATTGTACGATGGTGTCCGACTTTAATCATTGCTCGATGAAATCGTCGAGCGAGGGCAGGATAGAGAATATCGTTGATCAAGCTGCTCTTTCCCGAACCGCTTGGCCCCGTAACGGCAACAAGACTGCCCAGTGGAATATCGACATCGATATCCCGCAATGTATTCGCCTTGGCACCACGAATACCAAGCCAATGTTGATCGCTGGTTGAACCGGCATCTGCGGTAGGAAGCGACTCTTTTTCGCTGATCCGGCGATTACGCGGGATCGGAATCGCCTTTTTCCCGCTCAGGAATGGTCCAGTCACACTCGTCTTACTTCGTGCAATTTGAGCAGGCGTTCCCTGCGCAACAATTCGTCCGCCTTCGTGGCCAGATCCAGGGCCAAAATCGCAAAGGCCGTCGCTGCTGGCAATGACATCCCGATCGTGTTCGACAACGATCAAAGTATTGCCTAGGTCTCGAAGTCGATGCAAGGCCTTTACGAGTCGATGATTGTCGCGAGGATGCAATCCGATCGTCGGTTCATCTAAAACATAGAGAACGCCGCATAATCCGCTACCGAGCTGACCTGCCAGCCGAATCCGTTGAGCTTCGCCGCCACTGAGCGAGTTCGCGGCTCGACCGAGCGACAGATAGTCAAGTCCGACTTCGACGAGAAAGCTAACGCGACTAACTACTTCGCGAATCAGTTCGCTTGCAATTTTTTGTTCGCGGCTATCCAACGTCCAGTTTTTCAAAGTCGCAAGCAATTCACCCAGCGGCATCGCCACCAATTCGGCAATCGTCAGATCGTGAAATCGCGACTTGGCCGCCTCGGCTCGCAATCTCGAACCTCGGCACGTCTGACACTCGACTTCGGCGGTATACGATTCCAGTCGCATTCGCAATGTTTGACTCGATCGAGCAGCTACATCCAGCGTCGGATAAAGTCCGCGATAGCGAAACGAAAAACCGTTCATCGCAAAATTTTGGTCGCCTGTTCCAAAAAGTAAAAAATTTCGATGCTTGACGTTCATCACGCCAATCGGCGCGTCGATTGGAATGCCCGTCTGCGCACAAAAGCAATTGAGCATTTCGCGGCTCAGCGATCTGTCGAGCTTTGGCCAAAGCAACATGCCGCCTTCCGAAAGCGATTTTGTTGCGTCCAATAAAGCCGCTGGGTTGGTTCCTTGGCGAACACCTAATCCATCGCAGTCCGAGCACCAGCCTAACTGCGTATTGAACGAAAAACTGTGCGGTGTCAGCGGCTGGAACGAAAGGCCACATGCATGGCAAGCCAAAGTTAGTGAATGCGTCTGCGTTTCCCATTGCGGCTCCGGTCGATCGTCGCTGTGAATTGCAATTCGAATTTGGCCTTTGCCCAGTCCGAGAGCGGTTTCCAAGCTATCGGCGATTCTCGACCGATCTTTGGTATCGACTTTGATTCGATCGACGACGATTTCTAATTGATAGCGTCCGCGATTGGCCAGCTCAGGACGCTCGTCGATCGAAGTCGTATGCCCATTGATGCGAACTCGTACATAACCTTGGATTTTGAGTTCATTAAAAAACGCGTCATCTAATACAACTTCTCGATTCAGGCTCGATTCGATCGGTGCAAGAATCAATGCCCGAGTTCCCTTTGGCATACTGATAACGCGGTCGATAATTTGATCCAGAGTTTGTGTCCCGACGGGATTGTCGCATTGAGGGCAGTGCATCGTCGCGAGTCTTGCCATTAAGACTCGCAGATAGTCATAAATCTCGGTCACCGTCCCAACCGTCGATCGCGGAGTATGACCAAGGCTGCGTTGTTCGAGCGCAACCGACGGAGCTAGTCCTTCAACGGTATGTACAATGGGCTTCGGCATTTGACCGACGAATTGCCGAGCATACGAACTGAGACTTTCCGTATAGCGACGTTGTCCTTCGGCATAGATGGTATCAATCGCCATCGACGTCTTGCCGCTTCCGCTCTTCCCGCAGAAGACGGTCATCTCTCCATGATCGAGCGTCAAGTCGACATCTTGTAGATTGTGCATCGCCGCCCCTTGAACCACTAACTGACGAACGCGTTCAGCAGTCTTGGCAAGCACTGACGTTCCCTTCACCGCTCGCTTTTTCGTTCCCTTCAATTTCTTACCGGATAACGCGGCTTGTTTCGCAAGCGCCTGTTGGAAATGTTTGGCCAATGCCAGGCCGGTCGCCGATTTTGTATTCTTAGCCAATGCTTCGGGTGTTCCAGTAGCGATGACCTCTCCGCCGGCGGCACCACCTTCCGGTCCCAAGTCGATGATCCAATCGGCAGCCTGAATCAGATCCAAGTTATGCTCGACGACGATGACCGTATTGCCGCGATCGACGAGACTTTGTAACACCGATAGCAACATGTTTATGTCATGAAAGTGCAGGCCAGTAGTTGGCTCATCGAGAACATAGAGCGTTCGCCCTGTTGCCCGTCGGCTCAGTTCCTTGGCAAGTTTGATCCGCTGCGCCTCGCCTCCGGAAAGTGTCGGCGAAGGTTGCCCTAGCTTCAAGTAATCGAGCCCAACATCGTGCAGTGTTTGCAGTTTTTCATAGATCTTAGGGATCGATTGAAAATGTTCGAGAGCTTCCTGGATATCCATCTCAAGGCAATCGGCAATCGACTTTCCTTTGAACAGAACTTGAAGTGTTTCATGATCGTAGCGACGACCATTGCATACCGGGCAAATCACCCAAAGATCAGCCAACATTTCCATATCGAGACGCGTCGAGCCATTACCTTCGCAAGCACCACAGCGTCCTCCGTCGGTATTAAAACTGAATCGACCTGGCAAATAACCGCGCTTCTTCGATTCCGGCAGCTTCGCATAGAGATCGCGAATCTCGTCGAAGACTTTGACGTAAGTTGCCGGATTGCTTCGCGGCGTCCGACCGATCGAACTTTGATCGATATCGATAATTTTGTCTAAGTGCTCGATACCACTGATCTTTTTAAATGCCTCCGCCGTTTCGTCGGCGCCATTGAGTTCATGTCTTAGGTAAGGCGTCAGGACATCGGTGATGAGTGAGCTTTTCCCGCTTCCGCTAACACCCGTCACGCAAACAAGACATCCGAGTGGGAACGCGACATCGATGCTCTTGAGATTGTTCTGATGAGCGCCAAGGATGCGAAGTCGTTCGCCGGTGCCCTTTCTTCGAATTTTCGGAGACGTGACCGTTGCGCGACCGCTCAGATACTGCCCGGTCAGACTTACTGTATTTGCCGCGATTGCATCGGCATCGCCTTGAACAATCAACTGTCCACCGCGAACTCCTGGCCCCGGCCCGAAGTCGACGATCCGATCGGCAGCATGCATCGTATCTTCATCGTGCTCGACCACCAGAACCGTATTACCGAGATCGCGAAGTCGTTTCAAGGCCGTCAACAAGCGTTCGTTGTCCCGCGGATGGAGACCAATCGATGGCTCATCGAGAACATACGTCACGCCGACCAACCCAGAACCAATTTGCGAAGCGAGTCGAATACGCTGTGATTCTCCCCCCGAGAGCGACGGAGCAGCGCGATCTAACGAGAGATAGTTGAGACCGACTTCGAGCAAAAAACCTAGTCTCGAACAGATTTCTTTGAGCGCTTCGCCGGCGATCTGTTTTTGTAGATCCGATAAAATCAGTTTCTGAAAGAACTCAAGCGCATCGCCTAACGGCATGCGACCGACGTCGGGCAGTGAGAACCAATTGTCGCGGGTCGCTGTTTTCGACTCCAATCTCACAAACCTCCCCTGTGCATTCAATCGCTGGCCATGACAAACCCCGCACGGCAATTGATGCATGTATTTTTCATACTGCCGACGTTGCAACGGATTCTTAAAATTGTTCCAAGCCGAAACTAACTCGGGGATGATACCCGCAAAGTGTCCGGCGAATTTTCGCGGGTTTCGACCAGCGCGAATCGTGTAGGTTACCGATTGCTCGCCGGTACCGTAGAGCCATAGCTGCCTCGCTTCTTCGGAGAGCGATTTCCAAGGCGTCTTGAGCAGCTCGCCTTTGGCAAGTCCAAGCATATGTTCGAGCATCGTGGCGACGCTCTGCATTTGAATGCGTTGCCAGCGAGACATTCGAGCCCACTTACCCAATAGGGCGATCGCGCCGCCTCGGATCGATAACTTCGGTTCTGGAATCAGCAGCTCAGGGTTCATCGTGTAGAGTTCGCCAAGTCCGTTGCAGGCGTGACACATTCCTTGCGGCGAATTGAAACTCAACAACTGAGGAGACGGCGGTGGATACGAGACCCCGCATGTCGGGCAAGCATACTGTGCAGAAAAAACGATCTCGTCACCGGACGCCATCGGTTCGGAACTCGCCTTTTTCTTGGATGGCTGCCGTTCCTGCATCGGCGCGACCAACATCGTTCCTTCCCCGATGCGAATCGCGGTATCAACCGCTTCGGCAATTCTCGCGCGACTGCTAGCATCGATCTGCAATCGATCGATCACGACTTCGATCGTATGCTTCAACTGCTTCTCGAGTGTTGGCGGTTCGGCCAGATTGACAACCTGGCCATCGACACGCGCACGATTGAAGCCTTGCTTGCGGAGATCCTCGAAAAGATCGCGATACTCCCCTTTCTGGCCGCGAATCATCGGTGCCAAAACGATGTATACCGGCCCGGCGGGCAAGTTGACGATTCGGGCTACAATCTGATCGCGAGTCTGGGCGGTAATGGGGACATCGCATACAGGGCAAAAACCGGTTCCTACCCGAGCAAACAAAACGCGCAGAAAATCGTTGATTTCGGTCATCGTTCCGACGGTGCTTCGCGGATTCTGTCCAGTCGATTTCTGTGAGATGGAAATCGATGGGCTTAGCCCAGAAAGAAAATCGACGTCGGGTTTCGGAAGCTGACCAATGAACTGACGAGCATACGTCGAAAGGCTTTCGAGATAACGCCGTTGCCCCTCGGCAAAAATCGTATCGAAGGCTAACGAGCTTTTCCCGCTCCCCGAGACTCCCGTAAAACAAATCAATTGGTTACGAGGCAACGAAACATCTACATTCTGAAGATTATGTTCCCGAGCCCCGCGAACGACAATCGGAAGGTTAAGCAACGGCATCTGTCAACGCAATTCGGCCAAGGAGTGTACAACCATAAGTTTACCTTTAGACCAATACTCTAGCGACTTGTAAACCTGTCTCCCCATTCATCGGGAAGTCAAAAAAGTCGGTACATTTTCAATTGCCGAAGTCCGATTTGCGATATAATCTCGTACTGTGGCGATTGAGAATTCAATGGAAAGGATAAGCGAGTCTATGGTTATGACACTCAAAACATCCGAAGTGGTTTCCGCTGAATCCTTGGGCGATACAAACGCATCATCTGATTTACAGGTCAATGCGACGAGTATCATGCTAGTCGATGATTCGTTCGTCCTGCGAGACCGATTGGTCGAAGCGTTTCAAGAACGAGGATTGCGCGTTTCGATAGCAGGTGACTGCGATGAAGCGGTTCAGGTTTTTCGTCGGGAGCCAACCGACTTGGCTGTCGTCGATTTACGCATGCCGGGCCGAACCGGACTGACGCTGATTCCGGATCTAAAGAAAATCAAACCCGACGTCAAAATAGTCATCCTATCGGGATTTGGCAGTATTGCGACCGCCATCGACGCCATTCGACTAGGGGCGACCAACTTTATCCCCAAACCTGCGGATGCCGACGATATCTTGATGGCCTTTGCCCGCGGCGATGCGAGTATCGAACTGCAAGAAGAACCGAATACTATTCCAGTTCCAACACTTGCACAGGCGGAATGGGAACACATTCATCGCGTGCTCGCCGATTGCAGCAATAACATCTCCGAAGCCGCTCGACGATTGGGAATTCATCGGCGTTCACTCCAGCGCAAATTGCGAAAGCGAGCTCCGTAGAACGCTTGACCTGATTGGCTGTGTCAGCGCGAATTACCTTTCATCATTTACTTGAAAATCTAGGACGATATTGATCAAAATTATTGCAGTGGGACAACCGGACGTTCCGCCCTTGGATGTCCCAGATCGCTTTCGGATGGAAGTCGTCTATTTCATGACACCCGGCGATCATCCCGAAGCTCCGAAACTCGCACCCGATGAATATTGGATTCGTTCCGACGAAGCTCGACAATGGTTGGATGACGGGATCGTCTCGCTCGTTTCGCCGCTGGCCGCCGACGCAACCGCCGATATCGAATTGACCGAGTATCACGAGCGATGGCTTGAATGGTTGTTAGAAAATAATGTCGAGCACATTCGACTTTGTAGATAATACCAGCAGCTAGCCAATGATTTCGCGTTTCTGATTGACGTAATCCCAAATTACAAAACGGTCGAGGTCGTTGCCAGCCGTAAAGAAGACACGACCTTTGGTGCTCTGTGCGAGACGATGGGCAAAGCGAATGTCCTCCTCCGATTGCGACCAACTGGGCACTAAAAACAGATTGATGACAATCCCTTCCTTGGCCGCCAAATATCCTTCGCGAAGCGTCGCTTCTTCGGTTCGAGGATCAGGCGGATAGAGCATATAAAGCATCTGCTCTTCAAAATGCGCCGTCGGCAGACCATCGGTGATCAGCACAATCTGCTTGTTGGGCGTATCGCAAGTGGCTAAATTTTGCCTAGCCAACCGAAGCGAGTGTTGGATATTCGTAAAGTGCGGGTGGATTTGATGCTCCGAAATTCGATCGTCGCTCATGTCGCAACAAAGTCGAATCCACGGGTCATGAATGGTCACCATCTTCGGCATCAAATCGATGATTTCACCTGGTTGCCGCAATTTCGCAAAGGTGAACATTTCGATAAATCGCAAAAAATCGCCGGGGTATTCGGTTGTGATGAGTCCTTGCAATGCTAAGGCCATGCGTTTGACATTCATGTACTGGCCGTCGTAGCGCATCGAACCGCTCATATCCATAATGACAACCGTTGCACACTTGGGTTGATTGCGAGTTCGAAATATCTCCAAATCGTCGCTTCGCAATCGAACGGGGCGATCGTTGGGACGTTTGATCATCGCATTGACTACCGACTGAGTCGTATCGAGATTGGCAAACGAATCGCCAAATTCATAGTTCTTTGTCGAAGGGAGCTCGACGCTTCCCTCGCCGACAATGCGACCGCTGTGGCGTCCCGATCGACCGGCTTGCAAATGACTGAAAATTCGTTCGAGCAGTTTGGCTTGAAATGTTTTGTAAGCCTTGGGCGTCAAGCGATAGCCACCCTTTTCGCCTTTATCAAGCCCTTGGCGTTCAGCTTGTTCACGAATGAGGTTTTCTATTTGTCGTTGTAACTCTTCGAGTTTCGACATGTCCTGCGGTTCCGCGAACTCGGCCAACGCTTCCATATCGATCAATCCGATCTGCGCATTCTTGGCCGCCTCTTCAAGTTGCTTTAATAGCTCGTCGATCTTCTCCAATTCTTTTTTGACTTCGATCGCTTGCGGGATCGTCAGTCTCTCGGAGCCGGTAAACGCATACTTCGAAACGAGTTCATCGATCTGATACTTATCGCCGAGTGCTTCCATGGTTTGCACAATCTGCTGGGCAAACGGACTATTGTCATCATCGGCTTGATACCAAAGACGTTCGAGCAGATAAATCTGCTGATGGCGGATCGCAACGTTATAATCTGCGTTGAGCCGAGCGGGCGGTTTGACTTGTTTGGCTTGCTTCAAGAATCGTTCGCCAGCTTTTTTCTCGACGGCATCGGTTTCATATTTTGCGAGAATCCGCCGCTTGCGTTCTTCCAGCATAGCTCGAAGCATATCGAGGCTTGGTCCCAAACCGGCGATCTGACTAGGGTCCAATCGAATGGCTCGGGCGAGTTCCTCTTCCGTCAATTCTCGACTGCTGCCATACGCCATCGCATATTCAAAGGCACCGGAAACTAGATCGGGCGGCGGCTCAGTCGGACTTGGGAACTCAGCAGGATTAAACTTCTGATATGTATGAACAATCCCGCCAATAGTTTTTCGCGTTGTCATAGAATTTATAGTTCGTATTGAATCTTGCCGTGTTTGGCTGCTCGACTGATTCGATCCAAGCTGTAGAGACCGGCGAGTACAAACTCGACACACGATGCTCGAACGGCGGGATGTTCGGTCGCATTGACTTCGAAAGCCTTTTCCCAAACTGGCGGAACGTGCTTGAGCCGCTCAGCGTAGGCATCGCTGGGAAGCATATCGCCGACTTCGACGCGAATCCCCTTCGTAAAAATCTCAGCGATTTCGGCTAGTCCGAATTCTTCGACATACTGTTGGAAGATGTTCTTGATAGCGGTCGCAATCAAAGCATCCAAGATTTGACGCTCGCTCATCTGATGGCTTCCCATCAAATCGACTTCGAGTTTTCCAAGCGACGAAGTGTAAAGATGCCCTAGGTCGCTGATACGAGGAACGGCTAGACTCTCTCCAAGGACCGCCGCTCGATGCTGCGACGAGGCGATCATCGTTCGATAATTTGCCAATGAAAATCTCGCCGAGACGCCAGAGGCTTGGTCGACGTACTTGCTTTTGCGAGCTTGAACTGTGATCTCTTCGATGATCTCGCTCATGAAGTATGGGACTTGAACGGGATAGTCACCGTCGAGATTCATTCCCGATTCTTGCTGAAGAATCTGAATGCCTAAGTCGCGTTCGCGCGGATAGTGTGTCTGGATCAGACTGCCGATGCGATCCTTTAACTGCGGTATCACTTTGCCGCTGCGGTTATAAGTCGCTGGGTTGGCCGAAAAAAGTATCATCAAATCGAGATCAAATCGAATCGGGTATCCGCGAATCTGAACATCGCGCTCTTCTAGGATATTGAATAGTCCGACTTGAACCATTTCATCCAACTCGGGCAATTCGTTCATCGCGAAAATTCCACGATGCAAGCGTGGCACTAGTCCAAAATAAAGAGCCTCTTCGGTTCCCATGCCGACGCCATCGGTGAGTTTCGAAGGGTCGATCTCGCCGATGATGTCGGCGAATTTCGTACCAGGACTGAGTCTCTCTGCATATCGATCATCGCGATGCCACCACGCAATCGGTATTTCTTCCGGTGAATTTTCAGCCAAAAAGCGTTTTCCCTGAGCTGTAATCGGATGGTACGGGTCTTCATGAACAGGGCAATTCGGAATCGCAAGATACGGGACGTACTCATCGAGGAAACGGATCAAGCCACGCATCAAGCGACTTTTCGCTTGCCCCTTTTCGCCTAGAAACAACATATCGTGACCCGCCAGAATCGCGATGTTGATTTCGGGGATCACCGTGTCTTCGTAACCGATAATACCGGGGAAGAGCGATTCATCGTTCGCTAACCTTCGCAGAAAATTCGCCCGGATCTCATTCTTTACCGATCGGCTCGTCCATCCACTAGCCGTTAATTCAGCCAACGTTTGAGGGCGCGCAGAAAGCAGTTTCGTCATCAACGGTATCTCCAGCAGACGTATCCGCAGTAAAAGCAAATAGCAGGTAATCTCTCTACAGCCGATCGATGCATCGGCAGTAGCTAGATTGTATGCGAGCTGTCTAGTAGGATCTATTCGCTAGCCATGCTTTTAGCGAAAGAAAGAAGCGTTTGGTCCAAGTTGGACGGAAACGACTTAGCTCTTCTTCACCATGTCGTATCCAATGCAGGACTTCACGAGCCCCATCAAGCGTTAAGGTACTACCCAATCGATCCTCGACGAGCGGTATGTCTTCGGAGAAGCGATCCAATGCAATCGATTCTCGAGGAACCGATAGCAAAGCTTCGGGATGCAAATTCGACGTTGCCATATCATCACGTTCGACAGCGTAACTCAATTGAATGCGTTCGTAGAATTGCAATCGATAACGCGGATCCAGTAAACGATAGGCAGAAGTAGCCAACTGTCCTAGCTGACGATCGATCTGTTCGAGCGTCTGCCGCGTCGAGCTTTCGGCCAATCGATGGACAGCGGACTGAGTCGCACCGCGAATAGCAACCGAATTGCACTCGCCTCGCTTCAAACCAAGCCGATAAAAATCGGATGGCATAGCGAACGGACGGTGGGCGTCAAGTGGCGAGTTCATAATGCGAGACGGACGGCGCGTGGGGGAACGACCAAGAGCTCTCGCTCCTTTGCTTAAACCCAACTTCGGCGTAAAAGTTTCGTCCATACAGAGATAAGGACGGTTACGACGACCGCAAAGTTCAACATATTTTTTGGCGGCGGAGCAACCGCCATTGACCGCCGGCTAGGGGGCGAATCACCCCAGGGCTGGGCTGATGAAAATGTCCAACCGCAACTTACTCGTCGGTCACACATCCTTCGCTGGCGCTCTTGACGTTCTTGATGTACTTGTACAACGTACCGCGAGTTGCTTTAAGCGGCGGTGCAACCCATGCAGCTCGCCGTTTTGCGAGCTCACTATCGCTGACCGCGACAGTTAGCAAATTTTTCTCGGCATCGAGCGTAATCTGGTCGCCGTCTTGAACCAGCGCAATCGGGCCACCTTCCTGAGCTTCCGGCGTCACATGCCCAACGATGAAACCATGCGAGCCACCTGAGAATCGACCATCGGTCAATAATGCAACATCGCCACCTAGTCCCGCACCCATGATAGCCGACGTGGGTGTCAGCATCTCCGGCATCCCCGGCCCGCCTTTGGGACCTTCGTAGCGGATAATAATCACGGCACCCTTCTTTATCTTCCCATCTTCGAGCGCTTTCAACATCGCTTCTTCGCCATCAAAACAAAGTGCTGTCCCTGAAAAAACCAACCCTTCCTTGCCGGTAATCTTCGCAACGGATCCGTCGGGAGCAAGATTGCCACGCAGTATCTGAATATGCCCCGTCGACTTGATCGGATTAGAAACCGGTTGAACAATCTTTTGGCCTTGCTTCAACCCGGGCAAATCTTTGAGGTTCTCAGCAAGCGTCTTCCCGGTGCAAGTCATACACGAACCATCGATCATTCCTTCACTTAGCAGATACTTGAGGACTGCGGGCGTACCGCCGATGGAATGCAAGTCTTCCTGCACAAATTTTCCACTTGGTTTGAGATCGGCTAAGAACGGAATTCGATCGCTCACTCGTTGAAAATCGTCGATCGTCAATTGAACGCCGACGCTTCGAGCCATCGCGATTAAGTGCAGTACAGCGTTCGTACTGCCGCCCAGCGCAATGACGGTAACCATCGCGTTCTCAAAGGCCGTCCGAGTCATAATATCGCGGGGCTTCAAGTCAATTTCCAAAAGATGCCGAAGCGCTTTGGCTGCTCGACGGCATTCATCTTTCTTTGCCGGATCTTCGGCGGGAATCGAAGACGAATAGGGAAGCGACATCCCGAGGGCTTCAATGGCCGACGCCATAGTGTTGGCAGTGTACATTCCACCGCACGCTCCAGCGCCTGGACAAGATCGCTTGACGATTTCCGATCGCGTTTCTTCGTCGATTTGGCCAGCGATATACTGTCCATAGCACTGAAATGCAGAAACAATGTCAAGCGACGTTCCATTCCATTTGCCTGCTCGAATCGTTCCACCGTAGACCATCAAGGCCGGTCGATTCAATCGTCCCATCGCAATTAAACAACCCGGCATATTTTTATCGCAACCCGGCAGCGCAATCAAAGCGTCATACCATTGACCACCCATGATCGTCTCAATCGAGTCGGCGATCAAATCGCGAGATTGCAACGAGAACGACATCCCATCGGTTCCCATCGAGATCCCATCACTGACCCCAACGGTATTGAATCGCATGCCAACCAACCCTTCATCGACGACAGCCTTTTTTACTTCGGCAGCCAAATCGAGCAGATGCATATTGCACGTATTGCCCTCGAACCAAACGCTTCCGATTCCGACTTGCGCTTTATTCATATCCTCGACGGTCATTCCTGTCCCGTAGAGCATGGCTTGCGATGCGCCTTGGCTTTTAGGTTGCGTAATGCGTGAGCTATATTTATTGAGTGCAGGTGACATGGGATTTTTTCGCGAAAATGATGAAATACGAAAACAGTTTAAGGTGAGCCGTAGGCGCTAGCCTACGGCTCACAATTTCAGTGAATAGAGTTTATATGCCGGCTGAACGGAGAGAAAGCCCTACGAATACGATTGCGATATCGCCTCGAACTACTACTACAAAGCACTATTACACGCGCTCGGCCCCTGGATGCCCGTTCTCGACAATGAATGATGCTCGAGTCACCAGCGGTGCACCTGGTCGGTCGACATATTCGACGATCTGATAGTCGCTTCGCCACGATTCGGGTGTGACTTCGCAGCTCACATATCCGCGCTGGGCATTGTGAAATTTTACAAACGGATTCTCTGATAAAAGGTCGTTCAGCCCCTTGGGTTCATCAATGCCGTTCCCTGACGATGAAATCGAAGTCCCGACAAACTCGGTCGCCACCGTCGGATCATCGGGATAATTGAAATCGACTTTGAGATCATTGACCCAGTTCGAATGGATATCACCGGTAAGTACGACTGGGTTCGGAACACGGCGATCGGCAATGAATTTTAGCAAGCGCTTTCTCGCGACATCGTAACCTGGCCATTGATCCATACTAAAGAGACTCTCTTCACCCGCTTTGAGATCGACGCGAGCCATCATGACTTGCTGAGCCAGAATATTCCATTGAGCAGTCGATTGCAGCAGACCGGACATCAACCATCGTTCTTGCGTGTCGCCCAAGAGCGTCGCTTTAGGATCGAAGGCACCTTCTAAGAGCGGCTTCTTGCCGTCACCGCTCGGTTGGTCCGTTCGATATTGCCGAGTATCGAGTATTTCAAAATTCGCTAGTCGACCATATCGAGCACGTCGATAGAGTTGCAAGTCGGGACCCGTCGGCAACGAAAACTTTCGAAGCGGCATGCTTTCGTAAAAGGCTTGATAAGCATTCGCTCGTCGCAAAAGCAAGGCTTCTCGATCAACGCTCTTCTCTTCCGAGATATCGTTGGCGTAGTTGTTATCAACCTCGTGGTCATCCCAAACGACAAGCCAAGGAAACCGAGCATGTGCGGCTTGAAGGTGTTCGTCGGTTCGATATTGAGCATAGCGATTGCGATAGTCATCAAGCGATTCAATCTCGCCTTCAGTGTGGCGACGCACTTGCTTATCCTTGCCACCATACTCGTAGATATAATCGCCCAGATGGACAACCAGATCTAAATCCTCTCGTTGCAGATGATCGTAGCAGGTAAAAAGGCCTTGCTCGTAACTCTGGCATGAAGCAAAAGCGAAACGAAATCGATCGGGCATCACATCGATCGCCGGCGTGGTCCGCGTGCGTCCAATCGAGCTTTGCGCATCACCGCAGGTAAATCGATACCAATACCAACGATCGGGCGGCAAGCCGTGGACTTCGACGTGCACCGAATGGCCCAACTGTGGCGTGGCGAGTTCTTTTCCACGTTGAACGACATTTCGCATCTGATCATCACTGGCCAATTCCCAAGTGACTTCATAAATCTCCGGGGGCAAGCCGCCGCCTTCGAGAGGTCGCGGCGCCAATCGCGTCCAAAGCACCATGCCGTCAGGCTCCGGTTCGCCCGAAGCGACGCCAAGCGTAAACGGATTCAAGTCAAATCGCGGCGGTGAAAAGATTGCGCTTTTGGCAACCTTATTTGTCCAAGGAAGTACCGACAGCGACGCACCAGCCAAGATAAACTCGCGACGGTGGGAAACAAGCTCTGCCGCGAGTCTTGTTGGAGGCTTTCGCATGGTGCAGCTTTCTTCGATTCATTAAGGTGGGAATGACAATCTGATTGTAGCATACGACACGAATCTCTTCATCCGCTCGGGGCGAGCCCCTTACGAGCTGCTGGCTGCGAACAACGGATATGCCCTATCAAGATTTTGCAATCGCCGGGATGGATCGCGGCGATTGCAAATTTAAATCGATTTGACCCTGCGCCGATTTGCTAGAACGGAAGAGTGATATTGATTCTCTGCCGGAGTTGCCCTAACTCGGCAAGTGATACCACACCATTATTTTTTAATTCTAATCAATACTTAGAAAACTCGTGCTTTGCCCGATCGAGATCGGAATTGAGTAAAGTCTGCGTTTGTTATGGCGTTATTTCCGTCTGAATCAAATAGCGGGTTGAAAGCAGCGTTTCCAAAACTCTTTCCAGAGGTCGCTCGGAAACGAGTAAATTCTGAATTGTTTACGACCGTGTTGCCATCCGTATCGCCAAAGAAGCGGAAAAAATTATCAGCGGCGGAGGCGCCTTTGATAAAGTCTCCACCAGCCGACCCATTGTTATCCCCGTCCAATGCGATATTGCCGACAGTGCTTCGAATTTTTGCGGAAAGCACTGTAAGTTTATAGTCACCGTCCGGCAAAGACCCTCCGATAACACCTGTTCCGCTAAACGTAAGTGTCACAGCGGTCTTGCCAGAGCCCAATAATATCGGTGCCTGAGCAATTGTAAACGCAACAGGCACAAATCCTCCAGCAACTAGGATTGGGCTAACTTCCAACGTAAAAGCATTCGCGTCGACGATCACATCCGAATCAAAGTTTACAACAATCTGTTTGATCATCGATCGCTGTACCGTTCCATCACCAAATACAATCGGCTGCTCGACTTTCGGTGCAGCGACTGCCGCAGTGACCGTCACGGTAAACATGGTCATGCTCGTCAAGGCTCCGTCGGAAACGGTCAGCCTGATATCGGCTGTTCCGGTTTGTCCGTTGACCGATGTCACATTGACATTGCGAGTCGCACCCGTCCCGGTGATCGAGATGTTCGCAAGCGGTACCAATGTCAGGTTGAACGACTCAAAGGTAACACTCAAATTTGCGGCCGGTGTCTCGTCGTCAAAAAGGGTAAATGAAAGCGGTCCCGTCGATGTACCAGTCGGAATCGACTGGGGCGAAATCGACGAGATCGTCGGTGTTGTGTTAATTGTGGATACGAAAACTTCGGTTCCAACGGTCGCGTTTTGGGCGACTACGAACATTAGATTGTTGACCAGCGTGAAAAGCTGCGGATATCCGCCGGTCGCGTTCGCCGTAAAATCTTTGACGAGCACGGTATCGGCAGCATTGCCATTGGTTCGCCAAAGTTCAAAGCCAGCGCCTGCACTATCGGCAGCAAAGTAGGCTGTTCCATTGACGTTGGTGAACTGATACGGGAACGAATCGCCGCCGACGAAAATGTCTTTGACCATTACCGTATCACCAGCATTGCCACCAGAACGCCAAAGTTCCATTCCGTTGGTGCCGTCATTAGCGGCAAAATAAAGTGTTCCGCCGATGTTCGTCATCCCAAGTGGGAATGAACCGACAGCCGCAGCTCCGATTTCAGTTACTACCACAGTGCTGGCGGCCGAACCGGTGGTTCGCCATAGTTCACTATTCGTCGCGGAGTCTCTCGATTGAAAAAAGAGCGTGCCATTCATTTCCGCAAGATCAAAGGCATATCCGCTTTCGGTGCCGACGAAAATATCTTTAACAATTTGAGTTCCCGCGTTGGTTCCATCAGTGCGCCACAACTCGGTCCCATTGGCGGCATTGGTCGCTTGGAAGAAGAGCGTCGAGTTTGCAACCTTGAAGCCCTGAGGCGTAGAAGGAGCAGCACCCGCGTTGATGTCTTTAACGATTGCGGTTCCTGCGTCAGTGCCATTGGTCGACCAAAGCTCACGACCACTGCCAGTACTTTCTGCCGTGAAGAAAACCGTCCCGTTGAAGAACGTAAAGTCCTTTGGATTTGAATTCCCAGTGCCCGCTTCAATATTCTTGACGCGAACGGTCCCGGCTAATGTTCCATTGGACATCCATAGTTCTTTTCCATTCAAACTATCGGATGCGCCGAAGTACAATGTACCGTTAACATTTTTGAGTCCATCGATATCAGAACCAGCAGCACCGGTTTCAATATCCTTGACCATCACGGTACCAGCCGCCGTGCCGTTGGATGTCCAAAGTTCACGGCCTGAGATTCCATCGTTGGCTGCGAAGAACAAAGTGCCATTTAGAACGGTTAGATAATCAGGGTCAGAACTCAGAGCACCGGCGGCGATCTCTTTGACGATATTCGTACCGCCTAGCGTTCCGTTAGAGACCCAAAGCTCTTTTCCGGACGCGGCATTGGTTGCGGTGAAGTAGAGCAAGCTACCGACGCTGATAAGCTCGCGAGGATTCGATCCGGTCGCACCGAGTTCGATATCTTTAAGAACGGTAAAATCTGAAGCCAACAGTTGTCGATTTTCGAGAGCTTCGATTTGCAAAGCGCGCGAGAAGCGTCGTCGACGCTTAGCGGTTGGATCACGAAAGAGTTTTTTCAACGAGCGAGGAACAAGCGAGAGTTTCATGAAGACGCCCTGATACTAGTTAAAAAGAGATCAAGCAAAAAATGGCGACGGAAAGATCGAATCATAATCATAACTGTACGCGCAGAAATTTGCTACGATTTTTTCGATTAAGCCGATTATTTCGGAAGTCAGCTTGGAGGGGAAAAACGGTGTTTTGCACTTCGGGATTTTGGTCGCTTTGTCTACTGCACCAAAGGTACGGTTGGCGGGGCCGAGAACCGAATGACATAAGGTCAAGGTAGCGGAACGGCGCAAGCCGTCCGGTAAAGCGTTGAAAATCTATCGTATCGCCGGACGGATGTGGGAGAGGTTTTTGTGCGGAGGCTGATATAGCTGTCAGTTGCCGTCCCGCTGGCATAAAGCCAGCGGAAACGAAGACGATACAAAAAGGAACAAAAATCCGTCATTTCTTGAACAGCGAAATTTCATTAACCGTTATTTGTCGCGCAGCCAAGCCCGTGGCTAGCGCCATCGGCTCACATTCGGACATTTCGTAAGGTAGCCATTCGAAACTCGACACGCGCTACGAAATCAGGGCAATTGATTATGCCGGAATGACTAAGCCTTCAGCTTGCGATTTCGTCGCCATGCCAACGCTGCTGTGGCACCGCCAAGAAGCATCATTGAAGATGGTTCTGGGACTGCGGTGACGCTACCACCAAAGAATTGAATATTGGCATTAACGAAGTTTCCATTGTTATCGAAGAATTCGTTGAAAAGCGTATCAAATGTACCAGGAACTATATCGAGATCTAACAAATCACCGGCGATTGCGCTAGAAGTGAAATTGACTTCTGCCACTTTCACGGGTCCGAACGGTCCAACTGGTCCATTGCCAAGTGTTGCGCCGTCAAATCGGCTCAAGACCATTCCCGGTACTCCATTAATCGTATACGGCGCTGCTTCAGCCGCTCCATTATCAATTTCGGAAAGACCAGTTAAATTGCCGGGCGTTTCCGAGCGAGATGCGAATGTTAATTCGTTCGAATCGTAACGAACCGAGAAATTATACGATGAAATACTCGATGGTGAAGTGAGCTCCATCCATAAACCCGCCGTTATCGTTGCACCAGGCAACGCCAGGACCGTCGATTGAATTCCCGGTAATACCGAGTCCATATCGATTCGAATGACAATACCCGCGTGGGATGGATTGCTTGACAAGCAGGCGAGGAGCGGAACGACAAAGCAGAGATTCTTGAGGTGCATTTCATGGTCCTTGGATATTCAATTTACGGTCGAGCCCGCTCGGTAGAATAGCTAAAGTTGGACACCTGGTCTAGAAAAAACGATCATGCGGGGTAAAAAATTGGCAAAATAGTTAAAATTTCTCGCGGAATGGGGTAGTTGACGTAGAAATTGCCGGACGTCAATGAAATACAAGCACGAAGCGCCAGCGAGTGAGTCCGTCACGGTGGCCGCATCGGACTTGCAAAATTCGGCCATTCTCAGCGAGTCAATTGTCTTGGTAAATTCACTCGCTGGCGCGTCGTGCTTGTACTGAAATGTCAGGTCAAAATGTTGCTCATCGGTTGTTTTCTAAGGCCTGCAGCGTCGCTAACGCGTCGCCGATTTTAATCGCCTTTTTATAGAAAAACATCGGTTGATCGAGCGCTTCGAAATGCTGCTTGTTCGATTCGGCGACGGCTAAAAGGATGGCTTCGCCTTGAAACTGCTTTAGCGTTTCGAGCTTACTCTGCAAGTATTCTGGTGTCCAGAATCCGATGACCTCCATCATAACTTTGCGCCCGTCGTCGTTCCGAAAAACAAAATCTGGGATAAAGACTTTTTGACCCAAGTGCAATATCTCCGTCTCTCGTTCCAACGTCCAACCATCGCGAGGCTCGCTTCCCCACTTTGCCGCAAAGGCCGATTCGATCGACGAATCGAATTCATCCGACGTCGCCACCGAACTTGTCAAACCCGAATTCGACGTTAACGAAAGCGTGACGTAGCCTTGCCATCGCGGCGGTTTTAGAAGCGCCCAAAGTCGCCATCCGCGACAAGCAATAAGCCCCGGCAGGAATCTCGCCATGGCCGCTCCGTACCGATGTGTACTTTGCAACAGCGACGTCGGACCATCGAACTCGAAACGGTAGACGCCGTCTCGTTCGCGATGAATCGTATGCATGATTCGAGCCAATTTCGCGTAGCGTAAAATCTGCTTGAAATCTTCGGTTGCTACGACAGTCATTTTCTGCGCGTCGAATAGAGCCGCTTGTGTTTGCGCGACGTTGTAACGAGCAAGGAGGGCTGATGGCGACGCGAAATCGTTGCACTTTTCAAGCCGATGGAATTCGATCAAGTCACCGAAGAGCCGCTGTTCGATGCTCGTCCAGTCTTCGCCAAGCTCGGTCGCAATTCTGTCTTTCACGGCCTGCTCTTGATGTTCGAACCAGCGATCAGCTTGCGATACCAACGGATGCATACTGGCCGCTCGCTGAAATACCTGTATTCGCAATTTCGCCGCTTGACTCGACGGAACACCTTTGAATTCGCTGGCATCGTCGAGCAGCTTACAAAAGGCGTCGATACGCTGCGGCGGGCAGTCGAGTTCATGATCGAAGATCGCATGAATGTCGCGATGTAAACTGCGACGCATCCGATGACAACCCATGCGATAGACGTCGAGCATTCGTTCGGCCAGCAGCAAGTATCGAGCGTGCTGCATTCGATACAAACGATCTGGGATTGCTTGCCCGTTTTCAAATGCGGCGATGGCGAGTTCCCGTGTAAGCATCGTTATCTCTTCGTTGCCGCGAACGTTGTGACTCGGTCGTATCTTGGCAAACCACTTCGTACAGTATCGCCCGCTGGTTATTCTGTCGACGCAATATACGACCTAAGCGTTGCTTGGCTTGTTTCTTCGACGCCATACCGCCGATCACGACTGCAACTTTGACGATTGGCAAGTCGACGCCTTCATCGAGAACCTGGTTCGCGACGATGGCGGGATAGATATGATTCTTTAACCCTTCGAGATAGTCCAGACGCTCTTTTTTTCCACAATGGCTTAACAGACATGGTATCAGAAATCGATTCGAGACATCGCGTGCCATAGCGTTCGAGCCGACAAAGATTATCATCGGCGAACCTTGATGGAGTCGGAAAAGATCTTCTAAAACGCGAAGTTTCTCGGCCGCCCGATTTTCGATCGATTGCTTTCGACGAAACGCATCCAACGTTCGACGCGACTCGGGTTCCGTCGTCGCCTCTGCGCACACATCCTTCCAGGCAAAGGCGGGATCGTCCTGCCGCCGTGTGTAAACGTATTGGCTTATTTCGCTCGATAGCCGATCGTAGAGGACTTGTTCGCGATCGTTTAAATGAACCGGAATGCGCACGATATCATATTCGGCAAGCGAACGACCTCGCACATCCGCGATCGAGAGATTATAGACCGTGGAGCCAATCAAGGTTTCGATGTCGACTTGACGACCATCTGATCGCTCCGGCGTTGCCGTAAGTCCTAAGCGCATTGTCGCCATCGACATCCGGGCAGCGTCGCTTCGAATTCGACCTGGAAGATGATGGCACTCGTCGAAAATCAGCAGCTCGAATCGATTCCCAAACGTCGGCATGTGAATCGAAGCGCTATCGTAGGTCGTCACGGAAACCGGGCGAAGATTAAAGGTGTTGTCGCCGATAACACCCGCGTCGTACCCGAGTCCTCGCAAGATTCGTCGATGCCACTGATACATAAGGTCTCGGACGGGTGAAACGATCAACGTCGAACATCGAGTCTCGTGCATGATTCGCAGCGCGACTTCCGTCTTGCCGGTTCCGGTCGGCATGACGACAACTCCCGACTTCGAAACCAACCATGCTTGAACGGCGTCGAGCTGTTCTTGGCGAAGTTCTGGCAGATCGACTTTCGGCCAAGCGACTTTCATCCATGCTTCCGCACGGTTCTCGCACGTTCGTCTGTGATTCGAAACTTCACCGATCCGTTGCAATCGATCAACGATCGAGGCATACTTTGAAGCTTCGCATCGCCAAGCCTCGACTCGAGCATCCCATCGCCAAACATCGTCACCGAAAACGTCGATGATCGACGCGCGCGACCTGCCGCGAAGCAGCAATGTTCCTTGTGAAAATTCGAGTGAGCTTTCCATACGCTCAGTTATAAGAGACGATGCGAGACATTGCACTAGTTTGAATTATTCATCAGCCGTAGTGCGTTAGCACCGGTTCGTTCGAATTGCTGGGAAAGCGGACGCTTACATCAAGGTCGCTTGAATCCAGCCATCGTCGATTTGAATGTCGGTGATCGTCATGCGAGGAGCATCGGCCGGGAGACGGTCGGTCGGTCGAATAGGCTTATCCAGTAATTCCTGCTTGAAGACCGAATCAAACTTGTTCTTTAAGAAGCTGCGAAGCGTTACGGCGCGTAGACCGCGCTGAGCCTTGCCAGCAAATTCGATCTTCACGTCGCCCTGACGCTCGAATTGGATCGAGCCGTCGTTCAAAACAACTTTATAGGTTGCTTCGATGGTGGCCGGTTGTTCGAGAGCTTGATCGCCGCGATCCAGTTTCGTCGTACGAATCCGGAATCGGACGAGTTGGTCATCGAATTCAACTTCGATCGGATGATAGCCGGCCATTGAGATCGCCCACTTTTCGCCACCGACCTCGTTTCGAAGACCTTCGGTAGGATCTAAGCCAGCTTGAGCTACGAAATCGTCAAGATCTTCGTTGCGAACGATACGACCGCCCAAAACAGGATCGAGTAGATTCATAATCACCGACTGATGCAATTGAACCGAAATGCCTCGATGCTGGACTGCCAAAGGACATGACGTTGGCGCGGCCAACTGATCGGATTCTTGCTGCTTCCAAAGGAGCGTTAAAAACTGATTCGAGCTCCAACTGGTGCGTTTGGGTTCGGATAATCCCAATCGATGAAGGATCGGCATCGGCGGGTTTTGGAGCTTGGCGTTGGTTTGCGAGAGCTGCTTGGTTAGCTGCTGATGGAACTGTGTTGAAACGCGCGTTTCAAGTCGTCCTTGTGCGATCGCATCGGCCTGCGGCTTTTGCTCGGCAGCCTTGCGAGCGGCGATGCGTCTGACAATTTTCAGTTTGTGCTCGATACCAACAATCGTTGTCTGTAACGGTGCAAAGACGGACGTATCGTTCTGTGACAGCAAACCATGGTCGGTGAGCGAGATTGTTTCGCATGCCGTAATATTGGAATAGCCTTGTGTATGGAACAAGACCTTTCGATTAGTACCGATTGTCGTACTATTCATTTCCCCCGATAGCATCAATCGCAGCGACGCATTGCTAGAGTTATCGACCAAGAGCGGCGTGACACTCCCCTGCATAAAACTGCATCCGCGAATCTGCGTTCCGAGAATCACTTCGCTCACCGGCGATGGCTCGGCAACCGCTCGAGAAAATTGGCGTTGCACGAATTCACTCGACACTAGCACTCGAACGTTTGCTTTTGCAAATTGACTTTGAACCGATTGCTTCAATCCGACAGCTTGCTTCGACTGATCAAGAAAAGTAGTGATCAGACCGATCTCGCGTTGTCGCTCGGTATCGGCACCAGCGCTCGGTGTTTGCAACGACACCGAGAGTTGCTCCAGTCGCTTGCTGAGAATTTCGAGAGTCTCTTTCGGATTGCTGCCGAATCGCAAAGCGTCGATATAGTCGGACAAGCGATCTCGAACGCGAACGAACTGACTCATTTCCAAACCAAGATAGTTCTGACGCATATTGCGCTCAATCTGAACCAACTGCTCGATGTCTGGCTCTTTTTTGCCAAGTTCTTGTTGAAGTTCATTCCAATGCAAAAAGCTAAGCCAATTCGCGAAGCGTTCACTGGACGATGTCGCCAAGAAATTTTGTAGCTGGGCGACGGCATTTTCAAGTTCGGTTTTCGCCTGCGTCGGATTTGGCAGCGACTCGGCCCGAAGATTTAACATCGCATTGGAAACCGACGATGCCCAATCCATCTGCGGCAAAGAATTTGACGACACCGCGTAGCTCGCCGAATTGGCTGGTAAAGTATACGAAGCTGGAACGACGATCGAGGTATCTTTTGCGTCACTCCAGGTTGCCGTTACCACCGGAGGTGAACTTGAAAGGAGATGCGATTCCGCCGATCGTTGAATATCTGATGGCGATTGCGCCAAAGACACGCCAACGTGCCAATAGAAAAGACTCGCGAATCCGCCAATCCAGAGAATCTTCATGTAAGAAAGGTTTTTCGTATCCATTCGCCACCTCATCATTTCTGGGTTAGCATATTACGTCATAGATTGAGTCAAGCCACTTTGGCTCCAACCAATTGACTCCTCTTAGTTTAGCGACATCAAAGTTTTCCCATAGGCCCCATTTACCCCAAAAAACGCAACCGCCAAATGATCGGTGTTGCCGCATAAGCTACGATCGATTTGACCGTCAAAGAAGGAAGACCCCATGACTAACTGGGTGGAAATAACGTTCGATTGCCTACCATTGCGGAGCGTCAGCCGACTCGATGCCCCGCTGGATGCTTCACCAAAACTGGCCGCCAAGCTGCTGAGAATTAAGCAAGCTATGGAAAGCCACGGTACGCATAACACCTATTACCTGCACAATTCGAACTGCTGCTACCATTTGACGAACGATCCAAAAGCCGGTTCCATCGCGTTCAAATTCGAAGGGACCGTCTTTACTGACGCCGAAGATATCAAAGCAATTCGGACGGAATTGCAAGTCACGCTCGACCGTGAAACATGTGATTGGTTAAATCAGTCGGTGGTCGAGTGGCTATCGGAGAGCGTCCATCGGTCCGTCGTTATCGAGTTCGATCGCTACATTGCCGCGGGCGATCTTGAAAAGACACGTCAACGACTAGCTCAAATCGAGCGAACGCTCGAAGAGTCGCAAGGGTACGTTGGAATGTATTTGTAGTCCCGCCCTCGGTTGGTAAGCTTCCAGCTTGCCTGAATCTAGAGAACATCGATATTCGCAAGCTGGAAGCTTACGCCACTTTAATCGACGGTGTGGGTGTGATAGTTGTGGCATTGTATGCAGTTGTCACCTGCTGCTTGCGGTTGATGGCACGCTGCACAATCTTGAGCCTTCATCGGATGGAAGTCCGTTTGCATGCCGATCGTATTGGTTGATGCTTTATCGGTTGATGCATGGCTCTGCATTCGATGGCAGGCAACGCAATCCGCCAATGAAGGGATAATCAGATGCGGTCCATGATCGAATCGCGTCAATTGCCGAACTCGCGCATCGAATTGTTCGGCTCGCCAGCGATGATCCAGCACATCGTTCAAGTTCGTTCGGCTGGCAATAAGATGCTTGTTTACCGCAGTTGTCGATTCGAGTGCTTGATGACATTCAGTGCAACGACCGACTGCCCAGTTGAAAATCTCCGAATGTGAGCTGATGGCGCTAGCTCGGGGTTTCGAATACCCTGAGTTTCCGTCGGAAGATCGAACAGCAGAACCGGCGGCTAGCGCCGTTCCGCTCGCGTTTCCGTCAGTGCTACTGAGAGAGATCATCGCAGTGAGCCATGGATCGGCGTGTCCGCTCGGTACGTAGAGGATGGCCATGCGCTGCGTATCGATCATCCAACCGCCTGCAAACAAATGCTGCCGAGATTTGATCTCCTCCCATGCCGACGGCTTCGTTTCGGCCTGTAATGTCGATCGATTGGAACTCTGCACAGATTCCGGTTGGCTAAGCAAGTCTTCGTCGAGCAACGAATTATCGAGGAGCGCATTGGATGGGGAACTCGAAAGAAGAGAATCTGATGTCAGCGAAGTGGGTTGGTCAAGAAGCAAATCGTCCTGGCTATCTGTCTTTTGGCCGGCTTGGCTTTTTCGCTCGACAGACACACGCAATCCGTTACGAGGCTCAGCTTCTTGGGCAGGGCCCACGAACCAATCGCGATAAGCTTGTCGAAAGAGATCCGGCGGTACGCCTTGAATGATACGTTCAATAAGCGGTTGCTTCGCTGCATCGAACCGCGATGCCAAGCGTTCTTGCATAGCTGGTTGCCCGCGGCTTGCAAGCTGTTCCAGCAGCCGTCGACTCGCCACAGCCAAACCCAACAGGGCTTCGCGGTCTTCCTGCTTTTCGATATCGAAATCGGAGAGCTTTCCATTCGGTGGAAGCCTTCGAAAAAAGGCTATCGCATCGGCATCGTCGGCAAAGAGCAATCGCATCAATGGCGGTACGACACCGTCCATCGACTGGCCGGCTTCTTCGGGCCATGTTCCTATTTTCATGCCTCGCTGAGCCAGAGCGTTTAGATCCAAACTGGGAAGTTGAAACACAATGACGCCGTCGGCTAGCGACGTTTTCATCGGAGCTAGATGGCATGAAGCGCAGGCTGTTTCGAAGGCCACCGATCGAAAGACCCGCCCTACCCTACCCTGCTCTGCTCCGTTGACGTGACAGACGCGACAATCAAAGGCGGTATTGGACTTACTGAAGTGAAGTTCACTATGTCGCGAGTGGTCAAATGCCAAACGGTTGGTTGAATGAGCTGGATAGTTGGTAAACTCTGGGTGACCGAAGGCGAAAGAGTTGAACGGCGTTTGATGGCAAGCTTGACATCGCTGGCTAGCGATGGCTTGCAAATCGTGCACAGCACCTTGATGCTCGCGATGGCAATCGCTACAGGTGAGTCGATGCTGATGCCAATCGACGGGCGAAGCTTGAATGAAGCTCGCGAGCCAACTTTTCGTTTCGCTTAATTTCGCAGATTTGGCCGAGGCGGTTAGTTGCTCCAGACTTTCTAATTCAAGATCATGAGGCATTGCTCGTCGAAGTTGCGGCAGCGATTCAGCGTGGCATACCAGACAACGTTCGGTTTGGGAATGTGCGGAAATGCGATTCTTACTCAATAGCGAGGCGAATGCTTCGTGCTGGGTTGATGCAAGCACCTTTTCGTGTACGCCGTAGGGGCTAGCCTCGGGCGCGGCATCTTCATGACAATTGGCGCATCGATGTGGATCGTTCGGATTGTGAATTAACTGAGCGTGAGCCAGTGAAAGCGGGCCGGGAGCGATGATTTCGCGGTGGCGTTCGGTCACGACAACAGCAATCGAAATGCCGAAGGTTGCGACGGCCAGAGCGACCGGCAAATAACTTCGCCACCATCGCAAGGTTCGTTTCGGGTGACAGTGCTGACTCGAACATCGCCCGCGTTCATCGGGACCCAAAGGACACGATCCGACTGACGCATGGAGTCCGCATTTCCATTGTCGATCTGGTCGACGATAGACCTTAAGTTCCATGGAAGCTATGCACCATGTAAACGTGAAAGGCTACCAGGATGAAAAACGACCAGACGAACGCGATATGCAGGATGACCCAACCTCGTAATCGATTCTGCATCGCCCATTGAAAATCGAGATCATCTTTTTCGCGCACCAGTTGGCTCAGCGTGGCTTGTGACGATTTTCCATCCGGGCCAAGGTAGCGAACCATTTGGTCTAACTCGTCGAGCAGTTCGCGACGTTGCCTACCATTGGGAACAAGACAATAAGCCAACGACCTTCGTTGCTGGAAAAACATTTTCAAGCGCTTCGTATAGTGTTCAGCCAAGGTCGCGCTTTCGAGTCTACCCGCCGCTCGCAAAGCAATGGCGTATGCTCGTTCGGCAATCTGACGCCGCAACATAGCGATGTCGTCACGAAGAACGGATGGGCCCGCGCTCAGCAACCGTTTCGGGGTTGTGTAGTTGATATACCAACCGAGAATACCACTTAGCGATATCGTCCAAAAAAGGACCGTCAGGGCAATTTCGAAAACACCATGAATGCTTACCCCAGCATGCATTAGAAAACTACCGACGGCGAACAACCCCAAGTATTGATGAGCGCGTTGCCAAACGGCGACCTTGCCCAAAGGAAGCACGAGCAACCGCTTGCGCATCGACAATAGCATCAACCCACTGCAAACACCCAAAAGTATGTAGCCGGTTACGAAATCCGATCGCCCAAGGTTTCTTTCCGACCAGCGTTGCAAGCAATAGGCGATCAATACGCCGATCGCGGTAATAGTAATGGCTCGAAGCGTTCGTCGAGTCACAGCGTGCGAACGTTTTTTCATAAACTAGGCGGCCTCCCGTCGCATCCATCGATCCAACGTTGGCAAATCGCTCATATTGATTCGAACGAGCGCGTCATGCGGACAAGCGGCCTGACAGGCTGGTCCAATCGGGAGACTTTGACACAGATCGCACTTCGTCGCCTGCAGAATGGGCATCTGCGTTTCGCGATCGACCAATTTTCGTCCGTGAAGATCGTTGATCTGGACCATTACGATGTTGTCGTACGGGCAGCTCTCCGCGCAGACTTTGCATCCGATGCAACTGTTTGGATTGATAGAAATCACGCCGCTTTTCGTATCGCGAGCAATCGCACCGGTCGGACATCCAATCATGCAGACGGGGTCGACGCAATGCATACAGGCTTGGGCGAACTGATAAGGTCCGAACTGCGGACCATTGCGAACGAATCGAGGGTTCCCTTGGTGCGTCCTCGCGCATGCTCGAACGCAATCATCGCACCGCGTACAACGTTCGGTATCAATCAGCATCGTTTGACGACCGTTCATCAATCGATTGTCGACGAGGAATTCAAGGAGCGCCGGTTCAAGTTGTTCGAACGGTGGGATGGTCGCTGTTTCTTGCACAAGCGGCCCGGCCGCATCATAACGTGGTCGATCAATTCGCGACGGCAACTCATCCGATCGGATGAACGGCAGTGCGTGCTCCAGAAATTCGCGTCTCGGGATTTTTAGCACATCGACGAATCCGATTCCTCGTAAAGACTCTTGATACGGCAAGAGTTGGTTCTCATCGAGCTGAACGTCGGCGTTGTGGACGAGTTCGCTTAACCCAAAGACCTGACCACGTCCAAGGTAAGCTAATGTCCGATGTCCATGCCCGTGTTGGTAACTCAGTCGAGCAAAACCCGATCGAATTAGAATCAACCCATTTGCCGGTGCTCCTTCTTGCACGATAAATGGCTCGGCTTGAATCCGTTCTTGCACATCCAAGTTTCGCGTGAGGCGATAGTCGGCGAACCATTCCATGTCACCGAGACTCACCAACTGCGCTGCTTGAGCGATATGTTCGAGATGCTCCGGTGGTACAAAACGAAACAAGGGGGTCTCGCGCAAGTGCGTTGTCAGACTGGCTTCACGATAACGACGATCCAGTTGCTTCTGAAACATTGGGTCGCGTCGGAGGAGTCGCAGTCCCTGCCAACGAATCTCCAAGAGTACAACTGGACCATCGGCAATTACGGTGTAGCTGCTCGATGATCGTGTTATGGCGGCTAGTTCTCCGAAGAGCTCGCCAGGGCCGAGCGGTTCCGAAGTGTGACCGTCGAGTATGGCGGTAGCATCCTGAAGAAAGACACGCGGCCGATCGTCAACTTGACGAACTCCTGTGGCTGCTTCCTTGGATTGAGCCACGGAGCGCATTTCGGGAACGGGCCAATAGCGAAGCGAATCACGTAGCGTCTGCCACCAAGATGCCGGCTTTTCGGTAGCTCGACCCAACGACTCGGCCGCCAGTTGCGTAATAAGGATTCGAACTTGGCCTCGCAGAACGATATATGCGCTGCTGCCATAGTCACCTTCGCGAACGATGACATCGCCGTGCTCGTAACGATTGATCCGCGAATCGCTTCGGAGAATATCGATCACGGTCGCAGATTGGCTAAAGCGATCCTTATCCATCGATGCAAATGGCTCCAAGCTAAGCAGCCATTGCAGATCGCGATCCTGCATTGATGGGTCGAGAGGGTAGTCCCAACGTCCGGGTCTTTCGATCGCGGTCAACGTCATCATCAGCGCGAAAAATTCCTGGTATTCTGGCCATGAAACACTTTTTTGGAGTGTCGCAAACTGCCGCCTCCCGGCTCAAGACCAATCGGAATGCAATCTGCAAGTTCTGGACATTAAGTTGCTCACTTCCGCTTAACGAGCTAAACTCACGGCATTCCAAAACGATCCGAGCGAAAAATCGGCGTTCACTGTCCCTAGCACCCAATGAGTCGAGTCGTCCATGGCACGTAAAATCATCATCGATTGTGATCCAGGAATTGATGATGCCGTCGCGCTTACGCTGGCACTGTTCGATCCACGGCTGGAAATTGTCGCAATCACCGCCTGTTCTGGAACCGTTGACGCAATCAGGAGCACCCAGAATTTGCAGGCAATTGTCGAGCGGCTTGATCCGCCAAGGCATCCTCGATTGGGTGCCGCGACGGATCCGGAGAATGCACCGGTCATCGGACGATGCTACCTGCATGGTGAAGACGGATTGGGGAACATCAACATGACTCCCGTCGGCAGGCAACATGTGATGCCGAGCGAAAAACTTATTGCCGATCGTTTGAAAGCCGAACCTGGACAGATTTCGATCCTGTGCTTAGGACCACTGACCGGAGTTTCGCTAGCGTTTCGGCGTGATCCAAGTTTGATCGATATGGTGGATCGATTGATTATTGTCGGCGGAACATGTGACGGAATTGGCGACGTGACGCCGGCCACAGAATTCAACATGCATTTTGATCCGAGCAGTGCCTCGAACATTTTTCGTTCCGCAACCACGAAAACGATGATTCCGCTCGAAGTTTCCAATCAAGTTAGCTTTGGCTTGGATCTTATCGAGCAGTTGCCACCTCGTCATTCAAGAGCCGGAGCTTTGCTGCATGCGATCCTTCCTCACTATTTTTGGACGCTTCGGCAAGAGTGCGCTCAAGAAATGATCAGCCTTCAAGCGGTAGTTGGTGTGCTCGCCTTGGTCGAGCCCACGCTGTTCACCACTCAAGAAGCGACCATCGAAATCGAAGAACTCGGTGTCTTGACTCGAGGCGCAACGATCATCGATCGTCGACCGTATGCTCGGCAAAGAAAGAATATCGAACTGGTCACCGCCGTCGATGTTGAGGAGGCCAGACAATCCGTCATTCGTGGCTTGCGCTTCGCCGGTCAAGAAAGCGAATAGTTTTTCCATCGCCTGCGGCCAAAGTATCGCTATCAATCGGACGATACTTATGGAAACGCTTTTGCGGTCAACTCGCATCGCTGGTATGGAAAATTTCTCAATGAGCCGACGTTGGATTCGAATCGATTCCGCCCACCAATCTTTCGATTGTTCAGCAAACGAGTTTGACCGACTTCTTAGCGAAGCCCAATCGAATGTCGATTTGCCGTGTCAATTGAAACGCGAAGTCTACAATCCCTCCGATGTTCCATCGATGGACGATTGTCGACTGATCGAAGCGATCAACGCTGAACTAGCTGAATTGACGAATTTACAGCGGCGGGATCGGCTGAGCGAACAAGAAAGCAGTCGGCATCAACGAGCGCAAGAGCACGCGATTCACGGGAAAATGCTGGCCGACCTTCATGCCGCGTCCCTACGTCAAAGCTCATAGTTCCACCTTTAAGCGGCCGCCCTGCTTAAAAGCAGGCAACCTTTCCATACGCCGGCTTAAGCCAGAACTACGAACATACCCCGTAATCTTCCGACCACCCCCATTCCTCTCATTAATCCCATCGCTCCCATTCTTCCCATCCAGAATTTAATTCACAAGCGGAAATATTTGTCCATTCTGCCATTCCAAAGTCGGATTGGTTGGAATTGGATGCGGCTGCCTGTCGATACCGATGGATAAGGCCGATTAACTTGTCGCAAACAAAACAATTCCAATCCGGGTTTAGCTGGCATGGTCCAACCAAAAATCGTGTGGCTCCAACGAATAGCACTCTGCTTTGTGCTCCTCAAGCCTTCGTTAGCTGAACAGCCATCCTCCGATTCGGTTGAATCGAGTCGCTCGAACCACCAGGACGCGTCGTTGATTAGGCTCGATCCGCTCGATACCTTGTCTAAATATCCGCCGGTGGTTACGGCTCTAAGTTGCACCAAGGGTGGTAAGTGGTTAGTCGCCGCCGGTGACGACCACGCCCTTCGTGTTGTGCAGCTCCAGGATGGCCAAACGCTTCAAACGCTCAAAGGACATTCGGATTGGGTGCAAGCCGTTGCAACGATCGAAGAAAGCCGATTGGTCTTCTCGTGTAGCAATGACGGTACATTGCGGTCATGGTCCGAATCGAACGGATGGTCGTCCAAAATCGTTCATCAAAGCAACGTGGCGCTGATGGCCATAGCAATTGATTCGGCGAATGAAATCGTCGCCTGCGCAGGTTTCGGTCGCGAGATTTGGATCTATTCGATTCACGATGGAAAGTTACTCACGACGTTGAGGAGCGAATGCAGCGATCAACGAGCATTGGCTTTTTCAAGCGACGGTCGACAGCTTGCTGCCGGCGGTCGAGATGGAAGCGTACGTGTCTGGGATTGGAAAAGCGATCGCCAACCGCTCGAGCAACAGCTTCATCGCGATCGAATTCGATCGCTTGGTTTTTCCGATGAAGATTCTGCGATTCTATCCGTCGGTGAGGATCGGCACTTTATAAAATACCAGCCGAGCACTGGCAAAGTATTGCTCGATCGCAAAATAACCAGCGGACGTTTGCTGAGCATGGCGTCGATCAATGCCGAAATGATTGCGATTGCTGGAAGCGACAATACGATTCGCATAATCGAGATTGTCTCCGGAACAGAAATCAATCGACTCGTCGGACATGACGGATCCGTCGCAGTCATGGTTTGCTGCGGTGACCATCTTATATCGGGCAGTTTTGATACGACGATCCGAGTTTGGGATCTTTCGCAAGCAACGCATAAGAACCTAGGTAAATATGAGCATCCTGTATCAGCGCGATTTCAGGACTCCGGTGTTGGTGAGTCGGTACGTTAGGACGCACGGAGGTGCCTAGTGACTTGGAAAAGTCCGTTCCCATACTGGAAAACACAACGTCGCAATCGTTCATTAGAAACGACGACTCCGCGCGCTCACGCAGCTCGTCGCGGCCCGATGCGTCATGCATCGTTTGAAACGATGGAGCCGCGATTGATGTTCGATGCTGCGCCGATCTGGGTTGGCGGGGTCTACGTCGAAGCGGATCAAGGTAGCGATCAACACGGTGACACGTTCTATATTTCGTTCAAAGGCGGCGCTCAGAATACGCAACTTACTCGCATCGTTTTCAATACCGATCAGAATGCGGCGGGACTTAGCGTCGCCGATAATTTTTTTGATACCGTCGAGGGGGGATTGGGGGCTGATCACGCATTTCCTTTTAAGATCGCGAATTTGATTGCACGAGACCCGAATGCAAAGGTCACGGCCAGCGTCACCGACGGCTCGATGCAATTGATCCTAACGTTCGAGAATTTTTACGCCGGCGATCAACTCATCTTTTCGATCGATGTCGATGAAGTTCAACACTTTGATCCCGCCGAGAAAGACTTAACCGAGATCAATTTTGGTATCGACCCGATCACTTCCGGCGTCGAATTTCAAGGCAGCAAATTTCAAGCAAGTTTTACCGCGCCGCACTATCAGAACATCGACGGACAATCGACCTTTCAAAATCGATACGATACCATTGTCGCGCCTTCGAATCTCATGTTGCCAGCCGACGACCATGACGGACTTCGCGACCGCACAGCCGGAACAGCCTTTTCGGTCGTTCAAATACCGAAACCGATCTCGATCGCTGGGACCGTCTTCGTCGACAACAACATCAACCTTCGAAAGGACAGTGGTGAAGTTGCGTTGCAAGGCGTGACGCTCGAACTATTTCGCAAGGCAGGGAACCAATACATCACCACCGGGCTTCGAACGACCACCGATGGACAAGGACAATATCGATTTGGATTGGAACTTAACCTCAAGCCAGGAACCTATCAAGTTCGCGAAACTCAGCCCAACGGCTACTTTAGCGTCGGTGCGATTCCTGGACTCCTCGATAGTCGCGATCCAGTTGGTCAAGCTGTCTCTGACAACAAAGATATCCTGACCGAGATTCTGATTCCGCTCGGCGACCAACAGGTAACGCAACTCGATTTTGCCGAAGCGTTACCGGCAAACATTCGCGGCTATGTTTATGAAGATCTCAACGATAACGGTCGACGTGAGACAGGCGAAACCGGAATCGGCGGCGTCGATTTGCAGTTGATGGTTATCGATGCTATTTCTTCGGTATCCACGCAGACAATCCGATCGGCTTCCGACGGTTCGTATAGCTTCAACAATTTGCCACCCGGTCGTTACAAAATCGTCGAACTGACGCAGCCCATCGGTTACTTCGACGGCCAAGACACACCGGGTACGGTGGGTGGAGTTACACGCGGTACCGTGACGGTGAACGATGCAATCACCGAAATTCTTTTGAATGGGAACGAAGCGGGGATTGAATACAATTTTGGCGAACTACCACCGGCTTCGCTTTCAGGACACATCTTCGAAGACAAGAATGACGATGGCGTTCGACAGAATAGCGAGCCGCTCATTTCGAATGCGAACGTCGCGTTGTTTGACGTAGACGGCAAGCAAGTCGGCGAACTCAAAACCGATGTCAACGGATTCTACAAGTTCTCGTTCCTTCGCCCTGGCACCTATCGCTTGGTCGAGACAACGCCCGCCGGTTTTATCGACGGCAAAGATCGAGCTGGGACGATACTCGGCAAATCGGTTGGCATCGCGGATTCAGCTGCGGATATCATCTCGCAAATTGTATTGCCCTCGGGTCGCGATGGGATCGATTATGACTTCGGTGAATTGAAACCTGGATCGATCGCCGGCCAAGTTATCGCTGACACCAACGGCAACTGCATTATCGACGCGCCAGGTGATCGACCTCTTGCAGGCGTGACGATCGAGCTTTTAGATGCACAGCGATCCGTCATCCGGGTGACGACGACCGATAGTGACGGACGATATCACTTCGATGGTTTGCTTCCTGGACAATATTCTGTTCGCGAAACGCAACCCATTGGATTTTTACAAGGATCGGCTGAAACGGGTTCAGGTGGCGGCCGCGTCGAGAGTCCTGACTTACTGACCGATATCGCCATCGGTTCAGGCATCGAGCTTATTGATTACGATTTTTGTGAGATACCACCCGCTCAGATCGCTGGCTACGTTTTCATCGATGACAACGGCGATTGCGAAATTCAGCCGGGAGAACGCGGCTTGACGGGCGTGCGCGTCGATTTAATTGATCCGTCGGGAACGGTACTGCAAACGACGCGAACCGCCGAAAATGGATCGTATAGCTTTATCGGCTTGCGACCCGGTGAATATGCCGTTCGCGAATTCCAGCCAGAAGGTTACTTTGATGGCGACCAAAAAGCTGGCACAGGTGGCGGTGACGTCTCCACGAACGACGAGATTAAGAAGATTCCATTGCAGGGCGGCCAGTCGCTGATCAACTATAACTTCTGCGAAGTCCTGCCCGCAGCAATCTCAGGGTACGTCTTCCAAGATGGACCAGTGCTCCTAACTCAAGACGGAAAAGCTCCTGACCGGTTGCGACCTTTCCGCGATGGTTCGCGTGATCCAAGCGACATTCCAATAGCCGGCGTTGTCATGGAGCTGCGAACGCTTACCGGACAACCCTTCAATAGCGATCGAGCGCTACCCGGTATTTATAGCGGCCCGACCATCACGGTAACCACCGATGAAAACGGCTATTTCGAATTCACAGGTCTTCGCGATGGTTCCTACCATATCTATCAGCGTCAGCCAACGGGTTACATCGATGGTCTTGATACGGCTGGTACATCTGGTGGCGCAGCCGTCAACCTAGAAGATATTATCGAAGATTTTTCAATCCAACAGATGCTTGATTCATTGACCCAAGAGTCGTCGACGAATCCTCGCAACGATGCGATTCTTGTCGTATCGATTTCTGCTGGCGAGTTTTCTCAGGAAAACAATTTTAGCGAAATCAAAGTCCAAGCCGAACCGCAACCGGTACCGCCATTCGGTTCTCCTCCACCGTCGCCGAATCCACCACCCCAAAACGGATTCGCGCAGCCACCTTTCGACCGCATGTTAATCGGATTGCCGCCTGCACCGCAAGCCCCACCGTTGCTGATCGCTGGCGGAGCATCGGCGGAATACACTTGGCATCTCAGTATCATCAACGCCGGTACTCCGCGCGGCGCGATGTCTGGAAAGCAAGTAACTCGTTCGCGATTAGCGCAAGCGGCATCGGTTTTAAACGTCTCGACTTGGACGATCGACGAGATGGACTCGTCGCAGTGGACGTTCGTGACGACCGAGCAAAACAAACTTCAACAGGTCCGCCGTCAGTCGTTCGATATCGACGGCGCCAAGACATTGGCCGGTGATTTCAACGGCGATGGTCAAGATGAGCTGGCGCTCTTTCTCGAAGGCGAATGGTTGATCGACATCAATGGAAACGGACGTTGGGATCGGAACGATATGTGGGCTAAGCTTGGCGACGTTGACGATCTTCCCGTCGTCGGTGACTGGGACGGCGATGGAAAGGATGACATCGGAGTCTTCGGTCCTGAATGGGAAGGGGATGATCCGGCAATTGAACATGAACCCGGTTTGCCGGACCCCGAAAATCATCGTTTGGCCATGCCTAAGAACGTTCCGCCAGAGGCATCTGATTCGCCCGAACGAGACCGTTTATTGCAGCGTTCGGCAACAGGACCGGCTCGCGCCGATGTCATCGATCACGTCTTCCGTCTCGGAGTAAAAGAAGACCAGCCGATTTCCGGCGACTTCAATGGCGATGGCATCAACAGTATCGGCCTATTCAGTAAAGGTCGATGGCGGCTCGATGTCAACGGCGACGGAAAATGGACTGAAGATATCGACAAATCGTTCGAATTTGGCCAGGCTGGAGATATCGCCGTTGTCGGAGACTTCGACGGTGACGGGATCGACGAAGTCGCGGTGATTCGCGGCAATCGATTGATCATCGATAGCAATCGCAATGAAAAACTCGACGCTACCGATCGCGTTTTTGAACTTGAAGGGAGCGATGGCGAAATCGTTATCGGCGACTTCGATGGTGATGGCAAGGACGAACCGGCACTGATCCAGCACGCGAAAAACGTCACCAGCGGCGTTCAAGGTGCCGTCACGCGCGAAGCGAGAAAAGCTAGCTAAATAACCTTACATCTTAAGGCTCAACGGAAGTCGCCCCAATGCTGGACTGATGAAAATGTGAGCGGCCCAACGCTAGCCGCTTTTTGATTTAATTGTTTAACAGTCAGCCGAAGGCGTACTCTTGGCCTTTGAAGTACGCCTATGGCTGACTGTTAAACGAAATCCTTGCTGCTGGCGATTAAATCAACAAGCCGCTAGCCTCCGGTTCTTCTCTTCAACAATTCGAAAAATCCCAAATGCCTTCGGAACCCGTGGCTAGCGCCAGCGGCTCACAAAGACGGAAAACGACGCAGCTTGACGCGATAGGGTGACTATCTCTATTCTCTGACGGTTGTGCTGATTTCAGAATCTCTGCCGGAGCGCCGTCACGTTTGTGAGCGATCGTCGAACCACTCTTTTGATCCTTTTGAGCCTTGCTTCAATTGCAATCCTGCTTAGCTGCTCGGGTTGCGCACGTTGGTCCAATCTGGAAGATACGGTACAAAAATCGTCACATCACATTAAGACAATGTCGCTGGCCGAGGATATCATTCCGGTCGAGATTATCTTTCTGAGGATGGGAACCCAGCAGCTCCAGGAACTCCAAGCCGTTTGGCCTCGCATCAACGAACAAGCCTTCCCGCTCGAAATGCGAAAGCGGCTCGATCGCAATGGTATCCGGACCGCCATCGTCGATACGGTGGTTCCACTTCCGTTGCAAACGATGATCGAGTCGGTCGAAAAGCGATTACAGGACGATCCGCTCGAACAGGCTGGCGTCGGTGCCGATGTTCGATCGCATTCGCGCTTGTTGCAATGCCGCAATGGTCAACGCAAAGAAATAACGGTTCGACCAACCAAAACTGGAACCATGGTCATTCTTCACAACGAGGATGGCGCTGCAAAAGGTTCATGCTACGAAGACCCGTTGTTGCTTCTCGATTTTCGCGTTTACCCAAAGGACGACGGTTCGGTAGCGGTGCACATTACTCCCGAGATCCAACATGGCCAACCAAAGCTAAAGATCGTCGGACAGGAATTTGCTCTTCGTCGCGAAATGAAACGTGAATCTGCTACGTGGCCCGACTTGACTATCGAACAGTCGATGATTCCCGGTCAAATTATGCTCGTTACGGCAAGCACACCGCCGCGCGGGCTTGGCGAGCATTATTTCTATACCGAAACGGCGACCGGCGAAGTCGAACAATTACTCTTCTTAGTCCGCATCGGACCGAGCAAACTCGACTCGGCCTTCGTCAAATCCGCGCGTTAGCTTGGCTGATCGATCGGCGTCGCGAGTTGCGAGAGGACTTCGCGGACGATGCGATCGATTACGGAATCGTCGGCGACTAATCGCGAGGCCGAAGCATGAGATTTTGTTCGAGCCGGTTCAAGATTGAAACTGGCCAGCAACGATTCGAGTTGCTTCTGAACTTTATCGGCAGCCGACCATTGCTGATCCGAAAGCGGTTGCCGCGACTTGCCTAAATTCCAACCACGAATAAGAGCTCCACGTCGAAAGCCTTCTGGAAATTCAGCGACGGAAATCATGGCGTCGAATAGCGGCAACAAGCGATATTGCAACTGCATCGCGTGGTCCCACTCCCCTGCCCTGGCCGCTTCGTAAATCGCTTTGGTCAACTCGGGTACTACACCACTGGTCGCGTTCGTTCCACCATTGCATCCGACCATCAACATCGGCACCAAAGCCGCGTCCCAACCCGTCATAAAAAAGAAGTCGCTTCGCTGCGGTCGAATCTCGGCAATCATTCGCATCATGTGAGGAAGATCGCCAGAACTGTCTTTGATTCCCACTACACGCGGACATTCCATTGCCAAACGCTTCACTGTCTTGACGTCGATCGGCGAAGCAAAGAGAGGAATATTATAGAGCGTCACATCGACTTCGACGCGATCTGCAATCTCCTTGAAGTAAGCATAAACGCCTTCAGGAGCCAGTCGATAATAGTACGGAGCAACGATCGCAACCGCTCGGACGCCAAGTTGTCCGTAAGCATTGCAGGCTCGAATTGTTTCCTCAACGTTGGCTTCTGCCGCGCCAGCCAAGATAGGGACGCGACCTTTCGTTTGATCGACGACAATGTTGATAATCTGTCGCCGTTCTTCTGGCGTAAATCGGACAAATTCGCCCGTGCTTCCATTGGGATACAATCCGTCGACACCTCGCTCGATCAACCAATCTATGTAACCTCGGAGCGTCTCTTCGTCGATTCGGCCTTTGTCGTCGGTAGGGCTAATATTGGGCGTAAAGATCCCAGCAAGTGGTTTTCCAGGCATCGGCTTATTTCAAATAAGGTAAAGAACACACAGACGTCATCCCAATATGCCTTGGAATGCTCAGTATTACAAGCTGGATCTTCCTATTCAGTTCATCGCCAGTTACGCTGGAGTTCATAATGAAAATTAGTACCATTCCGCGTCTCTACCGCAATGTTCGTCGCTGGCAAGAGATTATCGTCATCCTTCGCCGCTACGGTTTAGCGGATTGGCTAAGTCGCTTGCAGCTCGACTTTATCCGCGATTGGATCAAGGACGAAACGGGCGTCCCGCTGGCTAGCTACACTCGCGAAACTCGAATTCGGATGGCGATTACCGAGTTAGGACCGACTTTTATCAAGCTCGGACAAGTCCTCTCGCTTCGGCCGGATCTCGTCGGATCAGCTTTGGCTACCGAGCTCCAAATGCTCCAAACGCAAGTTCCGGCGGACTCCTTTGAGTTGGTCCAAAACATTGTTTCTTCGGAGCTCGGCCTAAGCATCGATGAAGCCTTTCTATCGTTCGAAGAAACGCCGATCGCCTCGGCATCGATTGGCCAAGTTCATCGCGCTCAGTTGCACGACGGGACGCCGGTGGTCGTCAAAGTCCAGCACGACAATATTCAGAGTAAAGTTCGCGAGGACATGGAAGTCTTAGCTGGATTAGCCGGCTTGGCCGAACGAATTCCAGAACTCGCCGCTTGGCAGCCGCGGTCATTGGTCGAGCAGCTTTCACGGTCTCTCAAACGAGAACTGAGCTTTACGCGCGAACTTAACAACCTGCTGGTCTTCGAAAAAGAGTTCCGCAAATTCGAAGGGCTGAAAATCCCGAAGCCGTTCCCCAAACTTTCAACGGCCCGTGTTTTAACGATGGAGCGAATAGAAGGGCGCGATATTGCTGAATTCATAGGCAGCGAATCCAACATCGGCAGTCCGATTCTCGATACCTTCCCTCGCCGGGCTGCCGAACTTTACATGGAGATGATCTTCGTCAAAGGCATCTATCATGCTGATCCGCATCCGGGAAATGTGCTTGTTCTTGACGACGGCAGTCTCGGGTTGCTCGACTTCGGAATGGTAGGTCGGATCGATGATACGCTTCGCGAGACGATCGAAGAAATGCTCTTAGCAATCGCCTCTGCCGATTCCACCTTGCTAACGATCCTCATCAAACGGGTCGGCAAGCCCCCGCTTCGACTCGACGATAGCGGCCTGAGTATTGACGTGGCCGACTTGGTGGCTACTTACGGATCGCAGCCCTTGGATGCATTCGATTTAGCGGGTGTACTTAACGACGTCACCGACATCCTCCATCGCCATCATATCTCGCTGCCGCAGCAAACGGCAATGTTGCTCAAAACATTGATCACCTTGGAAGGAACCATCGGCCAGCTCAATCCGACCTTCAGCCTTCTCGAAGTCATGCAGCCATTTTTTCGCAAGATGTGGCTGCGTCGACTCTCACCTCGTAGACAGACACGACGGCTACGTCGTATCTATTTTGAACTGGAAGGGCTCTTAGAAAAACTGCCTGGTCAAGTCAGTGGACTGGTCGAGATGGTCCGACAAGGCAAACTCGACGTGCATCTATCGCACCGCGGACTCTCGCCCAGCATCAATCGATTGGTACTAGGCCTGCTGACAAGTTCGCTGTTGCTCGGTTCGTCGGTATTATTGGCCTTCAAAGTCCCGCCGCTCCTGTTCATCTCCGGCGGGCCGATGGGACTCAAAGACCTATCGCTACTCGGATTGGTCGGATTCGTTGTGAGCCTGATGGTCAGCGTCCGATTGCTCCTGGCAATCAACAACTCCGGCCATCTCGACCCCGCCTCGGAAAAAGACGATGATTTAGGATGAAGACAAGAAGATGGGGGCAAGAAAATAGAGTTTCGACATGTATGATTTACGCCTTTATCTTCTTGCCCCATTTTCTTGCCTTAAGGGCATTTCTTATGGCTCTTCCGCAGAAACTGTGGGTGGTTTTCGCGATCCGCAATCGATTTTAGCCGTGAAATACAAGGAAAACACTGGACTGAGTGATTGCAAAAACCAAGGTTCGCTTTCTGATCGGAAATGCTTACCCAAAAAATTGCTATGGTTTGGATGGTGCAATG